>OGCM01000002.1_pt1 | contig 416757 bp, 296 predicted proteins | sample 1570151 | NCBI WGS metagenome assembly OGCM01 (sample SAMEA4370582, study PRJEB24528) | human gut metagenome
AGGCGATAGCCGATGGAGAGGAGTCAGTCCGTAAGGGGTGACTCCTTTTTCTGTTATATACACCAGCCGTTTAATTTTCAATGATGTCTGCCTCTTATTGCTAGCTTCCATTTACAACAGTCATTTAGATGTAACATGACATGTCTGGTAGGAGGCATTAATAAAATACCAGCTATATCTTTTTTAGCCCAGAAATCAAGCAACCAAATCGAATCTTCATGATTTGTGGTTCCACCTTCTTCTAATATCCGGCTTATTCTTTGAGCTGGGATTTTGCGGCGTATGTCATCGGGAGATAAGGTTCGGATGATTTCTCTGCTTTCTCGTCCTACTTCATTCCTGTATTCTAAGAGTTCTTGAATACGTAGACTTTTGCTTAGCTGAATAATCTGGTTATCAGATAAGGCATTTCCTGTGTCTCTGATAGGGGAATTCATTCGGGTTTGCCAGTCTTCATTGAAGATCTGCTTTTCCCCGTTAACTAATATATTCATGGTCAGATCCTCAATTCTGCTGATATGCCATAATACCCAAGCGATGGTTTCATCTTTCGCTGTAGGCATAATGGCATATTCATCCTCTCTTAAATCTCCGACTAGCTCATCGACCTCGTTTCTCTCATTACCAGACACCACAGAGAGGTGTAATTTCCCATGAATCTCAAGAAAGAGCTCCTTGGTTTGCTCTATTAATTCCGGTTTACGGATAATGCGGTTTAGTTCTTTATGTGATTCGCTTAATCCGGCTCCAAAGTATTTCATTTTGGGGATTATTGGTAGCGTACGGCTGTCCCGGCGGCGGTAACCATCAGCATGCTTCCGCTTCCTCCTACGGTCTCATAATCTAGATCTACGGCGATTACAGCGTTTGCGCCCATTCGTGCCGCATGATCGCTCATTTCTTTCAAGGCCGTTTCTTTCGCTTCGCGTAAGACACTCTCGTAAGAACCTGCACGTCCTCCGACAATATCCCGGATGCCTGCGAAGAAATCTTTGAATACATTCGCTCCGATGATCGTTTCACCGGATACGATTCCGAAGTACTGGGTAATTTCTTTTCCTTCGATCGTGTTAGTTGTTGTGAGTAACATAGCTTTTCAATTTAATCGTTTGAGGGCAAATATAAGATAAAGGGCGAACCAGTGTACTGATTCGCCCTTTGTTTTTATGTTTCTTTATATGAATTTATTTTACCGGTTGATCGGTCATGATAAACTCAAGCTTACCTCCATTTATGATATCGGAGTGGCTGATGAAAGGAGTCTCTAGGACTTTACCGTTTAGCTTGACTTCTTTAACGTATTTATTGGCGGGATTATTGTTGGTCGCCACGATCTCGAAAATACCGCCTTTTACGTGCATAGAAGCCTTATTTACCATCGGACGGCCCAATGTGTAAACCGGAATACCCGGACTTACCTGATAGAAACCTAGGGCGCTCATGACATACCAAGCAGACATCTGTCCGCAATCCTCATTACCGATGATACCATCCGGTTCATTCGTGTAGAAATTCTGCATGATATAATCTAAATACCCTTGCCCTTTCCATGGAGAATCTGTCCAGTTATAAAGATAGGCCATATGGTGGCTCGGCTCGTTTCCATGAGCGTATTGGCCGATCAATCCGGTAATATCTCCGGAGGCTTCCGCCCCGTCAATCTGGGAAGAGGTGGTGAACAGGGTGTCTAAACGTGTTTCCAGCTCTTTCTTGCCACCGATAGCGGCGATGAAGTTATCCATATCATGTGGTGCGAAGAAACTCCATTGGAAGGCATTCCCTTCGGTATAGTCGCTTTTCATATGCGAAGAATAGCGAGGGTTGAATGGAGTACGGAAAGAACCGTCGCCCATTACCGGACGCATCATTTTCGTCTCGGGATCTAAATAGCGTTTGTAGTATTCGGCTTTCTTGGCATACTCATTCGCCAACTCTATATTACCTGCCTTCTTGGCGATTTGGGAGATACACCAATCCTCGTATGCCATCTCCAATCCCCACGATACGGATTCAGGAACAGAGTCGGCGGGGACGAAACCATATTTCTCCTTATAGTAAGGGTGCATCGTGATCAGATCCAGCTCACGGGTTCCTTTGAACTTCTCGGCAAGATCCTCACGGTAAACGGAAGAACGTACGCCGGCTTCCGTCCACGTGCTCATATCACCTTCCGCTAAATCTTTCGCTACAAGGTCGGCGAGGACCGAGACGGCCGGATATCCTACCATACAACCTGTATAACTAGAGGCTAAAGGCCATTTGGGTAATATTCCACCTTCTTTATAACCTTGCACGAGTACCTTACCCCAATCAGTCGCTAGGGCCGGATTAATGATTGTCATTAACGGATGAAGCGCACGGAACGTATCCCACAAGGAGAATACGGAATAATTTACGTAACCCGGTTCGGCGGTATGCACTTTCTTGTCCATACCCAAATAACGTCCGTCCACGTCTTGATAAGCGAAGGGGGCGATCATGGTATGGTAGAGCGCCGTATAGAAATTGACCATGACTTTCGGATCTGCCTCGATCTGGATCAAGTTTAACGCCTCGTTCCAAATATGCGTTGATTCCTCACGGGTCTTATCGAAATCCCATCCGGGCAATTCTGCCTCGAGATTCTTCTCGGCGCCTTCCGGATCGACTACGGATAAGGCTACTTTTACATAAAGCGGTTGTGCCTTTTCAGCGAATTTGTAATGGAACTTCAAATCTTCTGCCGTATTTAGGCGTAAGAACAAGGAGTCTTTACGTAATTTCCCCCCGATGTATTGGTATACCGTCTCGATCGGTTCCGAGAAAGTAATCCGATAGGACATAGAATGGAAATGCGCCCAACCTTGTGTCTTCACGGTTCCTTCCACCGTGGAGTCGTTTACAAGTAAATATTGGTTACCGATCAGCTTATGTCCCCAGTTCGGTTGAAGGATATGCCCTAAGTCAAGCAGGACACGACGTTCTTTGGGATTGTCGTATGTATATTTGTGGAAACCTACACGATCCGTAGAAGTCAATTCCACGTTGATGCCAAAGTTATCCAAGCGTACGGCATAATACCCCGGTGTCGCTTTCTCAGTGTCTTTCTTGAAGGTAGCTACTGGTTTGATGGAATCTCCACCGGAGAAAGGTAATAAAGCTACGTCACCCAGATCACCGATACCCGTACCAGAAAGATGCGTGTGGCTGAACCCGTAGATATGGTCATCATCATAATGGTAACCACTACTTGCGTCCCATCCCAAGATATGGGTATCCGGGCTTAGTTGTACCATCGCGTACGGACGGGTAGCTCCGGGGAATGTGTGTCCATGGAACCCGGTTCCGATGAATGGGTCTACATACCTCACCTCATCTTGTAGTCGCGGCGACTCCGGCGCTTGCTTGCATCCTACCAGCAGGCAGGCAAGAGCGGCCTGAAAAAATAAGATCGTTCTTTTCACTGTTATTATTGATTTAGTTTGTAATAAGCGAATTATCAATCATCTGTCACAAAGATAATGGCTTTGGGGGAATATTGGAAATTTCCTTTTAAAATCTGCAACCTTTTTCGGGCTTGGCTCGTCTTATAGATAAAAAAGTATGGGAACAAACGAATTTACGACAAAGATATTGCCGCTGAAGAATAACCTTTTCCGGGTTGTTTTCCGGATTACCGGAGACGTGGAGCAGTCTGAGCAGATCGTTCAGGAAGCCCTGCTTAAGGTTTGGGAAGACCGGGATAGCTGGATTGTCATTGAGAACTTACCTTCCTATTGCATGATGGTAGCGCGTAATCTGGCATTGAGGGAAACGTATTCCGGAAATAAGGAAAGGATGGAGCGGTATGCGGTAAGGTAATCTGTTTATGGATCGTGTATGGACTATCAACGAATAAATAAGTTGCTGGATAAATATTGGGAATGCGCCACATCCGTGGAGGAAGAGCGGGAATTACGCCAGTTTTTCTCCTCAGCGGTGGTACCTCCCGACTTATTACCCTATAAGGCTTGGTTCGTATCTCATGAGGCCGAGGCATTACCCCCTTTGGGGAAAGAATTTGATGCTCGTATATTAGAACATATCTCGGAAGATCGAAAATTAATCACTACATTTGGAACGTTATTTAAATCTATTACTCATTTAATTCATAAGATTATGGGAACGAACATGAAGAAAGCCTTTACCACCCTTTTATGCCTTTTGTTTTGTATCACGATCTCGGCACAGGATAAAGCCGCAGATCTCAGTAAGCTCGTAGGCGATTGGTCCTTCTCTGCCCCCGACGCTCCGTATGGATATCAAGATGGAAGTTTTCAGATAAAGCAAGAGAACGGCAAGTTGACCGCTAAAGTGAATATACAAGGTAGTACCTTGGAGATAAATGATATCAAGGCGAAAGGAGATACCTATACCAGCTCTTTTTATGTGGATGGAACGCCTGTAGACTTAACTATGACCCAGAAAGGAAATAAGTTAGAGGGAATGGCCGACGCCGGAGGTATGCAGATTCCCGTGAAATTCAAGAAAACGAAGAAGTAACTGCTTTGTGGTACTGTGAGTTTCTGTTAACTTCGCGGCAAAAACTACAAAAGGATGTTTACAGTAATCGGAATCATGTTCTGCGGCATTGCCGTCGGGTATTTCTTTCGTAAAGTAGAATTGCTGCAAAAGATCGGTAAGCCTATTTCTTATACGATTCTTCTTCTTTTGTTCCTGCTGGGAATTTCGGTAGGGGCTAATGAGTCTATCGTGAATAATCTTACGACGTTGGGCGGGCAAGCCTTGTTGATTGCTTCGGCCGGTACGTTGGGTAGCGTCTTGGCGGCGTGGGGAGTTTATCATTTCTTTTTTAAGGAAAGGAGCCGGGGATGAAAGGGAGTTTGATCGTCGTGGGCTTCTTTGCCTTGGGTTGCTTGCTGGGATGGAGCGGTTATTTGCCCGGGGTCATTATCGAGAATGATATAACGGTTTATGTACTTTACCTCTTGATGTTTCAAGTAGGGATTAGCATAGGAAGCGATAAGAAACTGAAAGATATTTTATCGAGTATACGGCCGAAACTCTTATTGGTGCCTCTGGCTACTATTATCGGGACGTTGAGCTTCTCGGCCCTGATCAGCCTTGCTCTTACCAAATGGAGCGTGTTCGATTGTTTGGCGGTCGGAAGCGGTTTCGCCTATTATTCATTATCCTCCATCTTGATAACAGAGCTAAAAGAACCGACGCTGGGGGCTCAATTGGCGGCGGAGTTAGGAACGATCGCCTTGATCGCTAATATTATCCGTGAGATATTCGCCTTGCTGGGCGCTCCGTTGTTCGTTAGATATTTCGGAAGGCTATCTCCGATCTGTGCGGGAGGAGCTACTACGATGGATACGACATTGCCGATTATCACCCGTTATTGTGGAAAGGATTTGGTCTTTGTCTCTATCTTTCACGGGATCTTGGTAGATTTCACGGTTCCGTTTTTCGTATCTTTCTTCTGTTCGATGTGAGTGAAAGAGGCTTCCGAGATCTCGGAAACCACCTTGCAAGGTTGAAAAGTCATTTCCGAGGTCTCGGAAAGCATTTTGCAAGGTTGAAAAGTCGTTTCCGAGGCCTCGGAAGGCATTTTACAAGGTTGAAAGGTCATTTCTAGGCCTCGGAAAGCATTTTACAAGGTTGAAAAGTCATTTCCGAGGCCTCGGAAGGCATTTTACAAGGTTGAAAAGTCATTTCCGAGGCCTAGAAAAGCTATTTTACAGTTTGCAGCATCACTTCTACCGCTCTTTTTAATTGCGTGTCCTCGCCGGAGAGCTGCGTCTCGGGAGTATTGTACACCTCGACATCCGGTTGCAATTGTTGGTTTTCCAGATAATTGCCTTGCATATCTTTCACGCCTACTTGCGGGATACCGAATACCAAGGTCGGATCGATTTGCGTTTCCCACCATACGGCTGTCATGGTTCCCGGAACCGGGGCGCCGATCAGCTTGCCGATACCTAAGGTCTTATAAACCCAAGGGAAACCATGAGCGTTCGAATAATTATCCTCGCACATCAAGACACAGGACGGTTTGGTCCACTTATTGTAAGGATCGCTACCGATGTATTGTCCGCGAGGCTCGAAGCGCTGATACTCCTTGCCGCTCAATAAGGTAGCCAGATCATCATGCAACCAGCCACCTCCGTTATGGCGGGTATCCACGATCACGGCTTTCTTATTCCGGCAACGGCCTAATAAGGCGGAATAGACCTCACGGAAACTCTCGCTGTTCATACCTCTTACATGTACATACCCGATTTGTCCGTTCGATAATTTATCTACGGTTTCTTGGCAATTCTCGATCCATCTTTTATAAAGGAGGTTCGATTGCTCTCCGTTACTGATCGCTTTTACCTGTTCCTCGAAACGCTGTTTGCTGGTAGGATCATAGACAGAAAGCATTACTTTCTTACCGACTTTACCGCTTAGCAGTGGATAATAATCGGCGTCTTTCTTTATCGGTGTTCCGTCTATCTTCTCGATGATACAGCCTTTCTTTATCTGGCTGCCGGCCAATGTCAGCGGGCCCTTGGCGATGATTTCCTCGATCTTCAATCCGTCGCCCGTGTATGCGTTATCGAAGAAAGCGCCTAGGCTGGCGGTTTCCGGCCCGGTTAGTCCCGGATTGTAACGGGCGCCCGTATGGGAGCCGTTCAGCTCGCCCAATAGCTCGGAAAGCATCTCTTGGAAATCAAAATTATTGTTGATATGCGGAAGGAAACGGGCGTAAGCGGTCTCATACCCTTTCCAATCCATGCCCCGGAGTGTCGGATCATAGAACTTATCCAAGACTTGACGCCAAGCGTGGTGGAAGATATAAGCACGCTCCTCTGCCGGACGATAAGCGAACTCGGCCTTGAAAGCGATCGGTTTTTCCTTGCTATCCTTCAACTCTATCTTTTTCAGTTTACCGCCGGCGGTAAGATAGAGGTTCTCTACTTTCTTATCGGCGAATAGAGTGCCTCGACCGACATTCTTGAGCAGTAATTTAGTGGACTTTTCCTTCAAGTCGTGTTCCCATAAATCAAAGCCTTTCTCGAAAGCGGCGCAATAATATAGTTTATCTCCTTTCGGGGCGAGTACGGCGTCTCCCAATGAGGATGAATTAGCGGTCAGGCGAATAATCCGGTCCTTGCGGTTCTCCAAATCAAACTTCAAGGGGGCTACAGGCTTATCCTTATCCTCTTTTTTCTTATCGGAATCTTTATCGGATGTCTTATCCTCGTCCTTATCTTTGTTTTCATCCGCTTCTACCAAGGCCAGTTCTTCTTTACTGAGGCGGAATTTATCGTAAGCCTCACCGTCGAAGAACATGATGTACACATCCCGCTCAGCACCCCAGCTACCGTGGCTGCGGAAACCGGCACGGTCGGAGGACCAGATCATGGCCTTACCGTCTAATACCCATTTCGCGTCGCCATCCGAATAACCGCTTTCCGTCAGGTTCGTTACCTCGCCGCTACCGTCCGCTTTCACGAGGGCGATATCCGTATTGTTCCATCCTCCGACGGAGATGTAATCTACCAAGAACCACTTGCTGTCTGGCGACCATTGGAAATGCTGGTCTCCATCGCTATACGAATAGAGGTATTTCCCGTCCAATACGGTGCGGACCTGCTTGGTCTTTCGGCTGATAACACGTAAGGTGGTGCGGTTCTCAAGGAAAGCCACCTCGTTACCATCCGGAGAGTATAAGGGTTGGAACGAGGTTTGTCCGGAGACGACAAGAGGCTCCTCTTTCAATTCCGGGGCGTACGTGAATTGCTTATCTTCGTCACGTGTAAGTTTACTTTCGTAGATTCCCCATGTTCCTTCCCGTTCGGCGGAATATACCAATGAACGTCCGTCGGGGCTGAAATCTATATTGCGCTCTTGTTGCGGCGTGTTCGTGATTTGACGAGTCGTCTCGTATTCAATAGAAGTTACGTAAACATCGCCACGAGTGATAAACGCTACCTCTTTTCCATTCGGGGAGACGGCGATATCCGTAGCTCCATCGGTCAGAAGACGATGGATTACGTCGTTCTCGATCTTATCCGCGACGATCTGGATATTCACCTTGGCAGGTTTCTGGCCTTCCTTAACGGTATAGATCTCGCCGTCGTAACTATAGCATAGAGTCCCGGTATTATCGGAGGTAAGGAAACGCACGGGGTGGGTGGTATGCGTCGTGATTTGTTTCTCGCTGTTGCCTGCCAAATCTTTCTTGAAGATGTTAAAGCTTCCTTTCTCCTCGCTTAGGTAATAGAAAGACGCCCCATCCGCGGCCCATACAGGATTACGATCCTCACCGCCAAAAGTGGTTACTTTCTGGAAAGAGCGATCTTTTCCAAGCGTACATAACCAGATATCACGGGTGATAGAAGATTGATGATGCTTGCGCCAAGGGTCCTCGTAACCTTTGTAGTCATTGTATAATAATTTACTGCCATCTTTGCTGAGGGCTATATTTTCCATGTATAACGAAGAATATAAATCCGGCCTTCCTCCGTCCGTGCTTATCTCATAGACTTGCATAAAGCGGGTGCCGGGGAATTGGATATCCTTGGCATCTTGCAATACGTTGGCCAGATACAAGATGTGTCCGTTATCCTTAAAAGTCGTGGGATATTCGTTTGTGGAGTGGGTGGTGAGCCGCTTGGGTTCCCCTCCCTCCTTGTTCATGAGAAATACATCGAAGTTGCCGCTACGGTTGGAGGCGAAGGCTATTCTCTGTCCGTCGGGCGACCAGACCGGACGGGTATCATGCGCCGGATGTGTTGTCAACTGCCGGGCTTTTCCTCCGGAAGAAGGGACCGTGTAGATATCCCCTTGGTAAGAAAATGCGATCGTCTGCCCGTCCGGGGAGATCGCGCAGTAACGCATCCATAACGGACTGTCGTCTGCTTGCGCCGCCGCCGATAAAAATAACGCCAGCGCAGGAATCATCAAGTTTTTCATGTGTACTCTATTTTAGATTTACAAATGTAATCGATTTTCGATATTTATTAGGAGAAATAATTGCGTAGATTAAATTTTTAAATATTTTTGCATATGAACTTTAAAACCGCCAAGATGATGACTAAATATAGGGTGTGTATTACTTTTATGTCCATTTTATTATTGCTATTTCATTTTGTGTTTCTGTTTTCTTGTGGAAAGCTACCGGAAAAAACATTTGCTTTTTCTGATAACCTGCGGATTGACTCTTTGGAACATATGGCTATGGATTCGATTTACCGGAATCCTCGATATGCTCATTCCGCATTGGATGAAGCTTTAAGTCTAACTAAAGATAGCGATAAATATTATAAATTACTTGCGGTTAAAAGCCAGATTTATTTTGCAAATAGTGTATATGATTCCGGGTTTGTTTTACATCGGTCAATTATAGATTATTGCGACCGTGTACCGATGTCTCCCAAGATACATGGACTCTTAGGGACGTTGAAAAATACGGTTGGCAATTATTATTCATTTTTGGATAAAACGGATTCGGCCCTCCTTTGCTATTCCGAGGCGTATCAAGAGATCCGGCAGAGTGAGATGGAGCATAAAATCCCGGATATTTATATCAATATAGCGGATATATATACCCGGAAAGGAGCTTACGATCAGCGAGCCCGCTACTTTCGCCAAGCTCTTTTCGTGAGTGATTCATTGGGTATTATGGATCGGATGTCCTTTCCTATTTATTTTGGTTTGGGCGAGACGTATATGGAATTGAGGGACTTTGACTTATCCGATCACTTTTACCGTTTGGCGGAGAAAGAACTGGATTCTCGTAACTTGAGCGAGAAATTCACCTTTTGCAATAGCCGGGGAAATTACTATTATTACAAGGAAGAGTATGCGAAGGCGCTTCCTTGGTTCTTGAAAGCCCGTGAGGTGGTACGTCCTACTCATATGGATTTCTATACTAACGTATGCGAGATCAATTTAGGGGAGATCTATCTATGTCTGGATCAGTTGGATTCCGCTCGTTTTTATCTGGAAAAAGGGTTTAGGTACTTCCATACCTATAATAATAAGACGGCCTTGTACCATTTGACGACCTTGAAGGCTTCGCTAGCCTTAAAAGAGGGGAACTCCGGGCTGGCTTATCAATTGTTGAGGAGTTACACGGATACGGTAGGCATAGATCCCAAGATGGTAGCGATCCGTAATAAGAACTTGCAGAATTACTTCGCTACCACGGGCGATTTTAGGCGTGCCTATGAGTACCAAACGAAGAATAGCGTCATTGAGAACAATATTCGTAGCGAACGGACCCAGATGCGTGTCACCGAGATCGATATGCGTTATAGCCAAGATACGACTTTACTCAAGCGGGAGGCTATTATTAAACAACAGGCCGGCCGGATGGAATACTTGGAAATGAGCCGTTGGGTTTGGATCTTGCTTTTTGCGATCTTGTCGATCGTCAGCGGCATGGCTTATTACTTTATGAAACGTAAACGGCATGCCCAATGGTTAAGCCATATCGATCAGGTGACGAAGTTAAAGATGGAGAGTATTCGCAACCGTGTATCCCCTCATTTTATATTCAATATATTGAACCGGGAGATTAGCTCGGAGGAAGAAGGAAGTTCCCGCCGTACGCAACTTTCCGGATTGGTGGAGTTGTTACGTAGTAGTTTGGAGATCACGGAAAAGCTTAGTATCACGTTGGAGGAAGAATTACGCTTTGTCCGGACTTACTTGAATTTGCAGGCGTAAGGATTAGGGCCGGACTTCCGTCTGGAATGGAATCTCGATCCCTCCCTTGACACGGACGCAATCTATCTCCCGGCCATGCTGATCCAGATACCCGTAGAGAATGCCGTGAAACATGGCTTGTGTGCGATCGAGGGCGAGAAGCGATTATCTGTTTTCGTGGAGCGCGACGGGAAAGGCATCCATATCCGTATAGAGGATAATGGACCCGGGTATCGTCTGTTTACGAATGCGGGACATAACGGTACGGGGATGGGAACGAAAGTCCTTTACCGTACGATCCTATTGTTGAATAGGAGAAATAAAGAGAAGATCACATATTCGGTCCAAAGCAAGGAGAAGGGGATGGGGAGCGGAACAATCGTCAGTTTCTTTATTCCGTTGGATTTTAATTACGCTTTCTAGGTATCGTGAATGTACGAAAGTAATCCGGGCCGTTTCCTCCGGATAGTGGATGGAAGCGGCCCGGATCGAATTGAATCGGTTGATTCGGGTTATAGTCGCTCAATGTCTTCAACAGAAAGTCCGGAGCATTGGGCGATAAGTTCGGAGTCAAGTCCTTGCTCCTTCATCTTTTGGGCTATCTGGAGTTTTTCCTCTTGACGGCCTTTCTCGATCCCTTTCTCGATCCCTTTCTGCATCCCTTTTTGCATTCCTTCCTGCATTCCTTCCTGCATTCCTTTTTCAATCCCTTCCGTTTGTGCGTAATCGATGGTCGCATACCAATCCCGATAATTCTTTAGGTTTTCCTCGTAGATCGCACGTTCTTTTTCGCTGAGTGAGTTGACGTTCGCCACGTCCAGTAAGCGAAGGAAGGTCTCCTGTTCCTCCTTGAAGGGAGATTGTTCAAATAGGTTCATATTCTTCAATGTATAAATCCAACGTTCGAAGGAGCTCTTGCACTCCTCCTTGCTTAAACTGAATAACGGGAACGATATGTAGATCTGCTTCATCTTGATCTCATTGAACACCTTTCCCGTCCTCTCGTTAGCGAGGACAACATCCGTACGGAAGTCTGTGAACTCCGGCAACTTGAAATTCAAGAAATAGACTCCGTAGATGGGTAGCAACCGATATTGCCATTGCTTGCCGATTTGTCCTTGCCGGGCCACCATGCGACAAAGATAATAAAAACCTCTGTTAAAGAAATAGTGCTGGGGACAATTCTGCATCTCTAGGATGAACTTGGCCCCGGACACGTCCTCGCAGAGCAGGTCGAATATGATGGTACGGTTCTCGACGGTCTCTGGCTTGATCTCCTTGTCGAGGTAGGTGATGTCCTTGATCTGCCGTTCGCCGGCTAGGGCGGCGTTAAGGAACTTGATGGTAACTTGCTTGTCTTGGAAGACAGCCTTAAATCCAGCATCAGTCATGATGTCTACGTATTGCGCCATAGTTAAATGGTTTTAGGTGATTACTGCTCCAAAGGTAAGGTTTATTTTCGTATTGCGCATTCTGTTTATTGTATATTTCTTAAAAAGCAGGTTCATGGTAGTCTGCTTTGCTATTTATAGAAAGTACGATTAGTATTAATAGTAGTGCAAAATACTATGGATAGTAATCGGCTCCCATTTTGATCAATTCTTATTATACGCTGATTATCAGAAATATAAATAACAATCTTTAAATATTAGGCTTATTGTACTTTTTAAGAGATCAAATTTGGTATGGTTGACTTATTCTTTTCACGTATAAAGATAACATTAAATAATAGACTAAGCCGCTAGCATAAAGTTCTCCAAGTGAATAACTAATCACTTCTCAACTCGTAAGCTTATGGCTTGACAAGCCTTGGATTATACGTTTGAGTATTTGCAATGATTGCATGTGAATGTTTGTATTTATTATGCGGTTATGGATGGATACCATATATAATGTACATGCGTACATTATATAATAGATAGAAACGGCTAGTCTAAACGATCGATTCTTTTAGTCATTTGCAAAGGTACGCGTTTCTTCGATACTTGCAACCCTTCCGGGCTATTTTTTTTCCACTTATCCTCTTTCTTATCAATAGGATAGGTTATCATTTACCAAACAAGCGATTCCTTCAACGAACCTCCCGCTCAAGCGCCTAAAAAACGCAAGATCTAAACGATCGTTTAGACTAGTCGTTTTCGAGTAAAACAAGGGTACTAAACGACGGGATGGACTTTAATTAACACTATTATTAATATTAAATTTTGAATTTATGAACAAGAAGTTTTCTACTCTTTTGGCAGGTATGGCGCTGTTAAGTGTTATGTCTGTTAATGCACAGACTACACCAAGTCGAGTAGACCCGGAAACTGTATTGGGTCAAGAATGGCGTTTAGGTGGTTTGAAGGAGGGAGCTAATTCTGGTCTTTATCAGTTGAAGGTCATGGATGGCACTACTCCTGCTTATCTTGCGATGGAGCTAAATCGTGGAACAGGTGATTATGAACTACGTGTTTATAGTGCAAGCGAAGCTAAAAATAACTTAGAGGCTACATTGTGGTGTGTTTCTGTCTCTAATTATAATCAAGGTCAAGCTCCTATTTATGACTTCCAGAATAAATTGTCTGGAACTATGTTGGATTTGACAATGGCTGGCCATGAGAAGACTGAGAATGGTACGAATGGTGCTTGGAAACCTGTTTTAGGTGGTGAGATCGCAGGTTGGGCATTCTCTCGCTCATACAAGGATTTGGAAGAAAAGAGACCTTTGTATTCTTATTTCTCAACGGACTCAATTGTTGGTTTGAAAGCGGATCCTACTACCGGAGCTGTTAAGGTTGCCAAGTGGGGTGCTAATCAAATAGATGCCACTTCAAACGCCGCTGATGTGACTAACTTTGCTTTGGTTGGCGCAGCACAAATCGCATTGAGCGAAGATCAAGTAAATACGAAGTTGGGTCTTCTTCAAGATAACAAGGCTGGAGTACAATTGACTTTCACTCCGGACGTGAAAGGTACTAGCTTAAAGAATCCGTTCAATGAGCAGAAGTTTATCGCAGAGGATAAAGATAATAACAAATGGCTTTTCATCAAGCAAAAGGATAAAGACGCTTATTTGAAAGTTGATACGGCTTATACGAATGAGACAGGTACAAAGTTCTTAGCTTACGGTTGGACAGAGAAAGCAAAGGATAAAGCTGATGCTTACAGTTCTATTAGCTCTGAATTACGTGCTCAGCACCAGTTCAAATTTATCTATTCTCCGAGTGGCGATAGCTTGTACATCTATGTGAAAAAAGTTACTTGGAATAATGATGGCAAGTATTGGAATACGCACGTTACGGCTACTCCGGCTAACGAGCATGAATACTGGCGTGTTTCTTTGCAAGACTTGATTAAAGATGAAACTTGTATTTTGACAGTTGATCCAGAGGACCAGAACACTCATATTTCTTTGGGTCTTAGCGGATGTGAGGAAAAGGGTTCATCCAAGACTTCTGTTGACGATGGCGTTTACTTCATCAAGAATAAGAAAGGACAGTATTTAGCTTCTCCGATCTATGAGGATGGTACTATCCGTTGGACAACAGTGAATGGGGATGAGCAGAGTGTCGCTCATATGCCGGCTTACCAATGGGTTGTGTTGAAGAAGAATACGAGCAACGATAAGGTGAAGGCTGTGTCTCCGGTTACTATCTCTAACCGTGAATATGCGGATAATGTTACAAATATAGATCTTGATAATGATGGTCAGCCAGAGCAATATAAAACTGCTGTTTATTCCACTGTTCAGTTAAGAAAAGCGGAGGGTGGCTCTTATATGTTTGTATATGGAGATAAACTTACAGCGGAGTATGGATATGTTGATGTAGACTCTTTGTTCTTCGAGAAAGTTCCGGAAGCTTCTATTTCTGACCCGTACTTAGGTTACAGAAAGTTGGAGAAAGATTCTTTGTTGGTTAACAAATATACGTTTAACTATTGGCATCCTTATGCTACGGATAAATACATCGCTAAATCTACAGACTCTACGTTGACTGTGTTGGATGGAAAAGATGCTTTCGTAATTGATACATTGACTGAGCGTTGGTATAATAACTCAAAGATATTTGCGACTGTAGATATCCCTTACGGTTATAAGGTTAGCGATGATGTGGCTAAGAATCGTATTAAAGGCTTGAAGACTCTAGTGAGAACTGCTTATGAGGTTTCTTATAAAGATGGTAAAGGTGAACTTAATGAATGGAAAGTTAATAAGGAAGATAAGTTTAATGTAGGTTCTAGTGCTACTGGTCATCAGCAATCTTATACGACTTATTATGCATTCTTCAAAGAAAACAACCATATCAGTGGAAAGCACTATTATGCGATTGTTAATGCTGCATATGATAATTATCCTAATGCTACAAAATATGTATTAGGTTATCAGAAAGCTGGAGTATCCGATTATGATGGTGCCGCTACATTGAAGAATCAAGTATTAGGCGAGACTCGTACTTCTGCTTTCGCTATCGAACCGGACAACACTCCGCTTTACCGTCGTTTCAGTTCTCTTGAACTTGAAGGTAATGAAGGTGACAAGGCCGATACTTTACGTTTTATCGAGAAATACCGTAAAGAATACTTGCAGGTTGAGAATAATAAGAACTTCATGAAAGAAGGTATTGACTTCTTAGGTATTTATACTCCGGATAAGACTGAGGATGGTTTGTCATTCATCGTTGATACCGCATGGGTAAACCGTGGTTCTGGTAATATCAAGCCTCAATATTTGATCTCTATTGATCGTAATGATTTCGAAGGAGTTGAAGGCGTACCTTGTACGGAAGATGACCATCACTTTACCGCAGAAGGTAAACCGACAGATAAATGGCATTGCGTTCACGCAAAACCGGCTGTTCCGGGCTTTGAAAGAGGTAAATATTTGATCAATTTCCATGATTTCGCTAATAAATATGGTTGGTCAACATTATCAAATGGGGAGCAAGATGCTGACTACATGTGGAAGAAATATGATCGTGCAGGTTTCGTGGAAGCTATCCGTGTAGCTGATACTTTGTATATCTTGAGAGATGAGTTCAAGAACTTACCGAACGAGAAGATCAACTTCGCTGATTTGAACAAGGCTGAGGAGGATGCTTGGACTGCGGCTAAGAAGGCTGGAGTATCTGAAGATGAATTTGTTTCACACAAATATATCTTATCTGGTGATAACCATAAGTATGTGACTTGGTCTATGCGTTTCGTAAACAAGGAAGTTGCCGCTAATGAGGTAGAAGCTGATAGAGCATTCTTGTTCGAGTCTATGAAGAGTAAACATGTTTCTGGTTACAATAATTCTGCTATGGGTGACATCGCTCCTACATATGCGGCTTGGTTGAGAATGCAGAATGGTTGTTTAGTTCTGTCTGATGATCGTTCTTCTAATTTCGATGAGATGAATACAGGTGGTGACGATGCTTTGATCTTCAATGTGGAGCAAGGTGATGATATCGCAACAGATAACGAAACAATCGATACTGTAGAAGGTATCTCTGTAGTAGCCGGTAACGGTACCGTAACCGTTCAAGGCGCAGCTGGTAAGTCTGTAGTTATCACGAATATCTTGGGTAAGGTAATCGCTGAGACCGTTCTTACTTCCGATAACGCTACAATCTCCGTGCCTGCCGGTATCGTAGCAGTGGCTGTTGATGGTGAGGAAGCTGTTAAGGCTATCGTTAAATAAGAATTTAACAAAATAAGATAATCATACAATTCCCGTGCGGGTATCGATCCAAGTAATCCGTGACGGATGAACAGGCGGGAGTTGGATTAATATTAATACTAAAGTAATAAATTAAGAGGTCCGTAAGTACCTCCGTGAGGAGGAAGTACGGATAAAGGAACAAGAGGATGCGTCGATATAATGTACGCATCCTCTTTAGTGTTTATAGCGGGTGTTGAGGATAAATCCTGCTTCTACTTGCAAAAGAGCGAGATAAGCAACGGCACGCTGATCTCGAGGATAATCCCGTGGATAATAGCCACAGGTACGATATTCTTTCCGGAATACCGACTGATAACCGGAAGGCAGACATCCATGGAATTGATTCCCGCCACGGATACCGGAGCGAATTTACCAAAGAAAGAGGCATACAGCGGTGCCCCGAATAAAGCTAACATTTCCCGGATGATATTAGCCAATAATGCGATAGCCCCAAGTTGCGAAGCGATCTCTATCCCTGCCGACGCCTCTTTCAGTTGTACGATAAGCAAGGAGGATAAGGAATAATAAGCGAATCCGCTTCCTACAGCCATACAATCATATATATTCCACGAGGTCAATAACAAACTTGCCGCCGCAGAGAATACTAACGTGCCGATGATCGTAAAGAACGGCAGTAGCAAACTGGAAAACCGGATATCCTTTATCATCTTTCCTAATTCGGCGTTTGCTCCCAGATTCAATCCTACTTGGATAACGAGGGCGTATAGCAAGAATTGCGGTAGTTTTTCGCAATACGTGGAGATAGTCGTGTTGGCGAAGGTTCCGCAAAAGATTCCCGCAGTGAAACATAAGATAACGATTAGGTTATTTTTCATTGAGACCTCCTTTCTTGATAAATAATTTATAAGCGATAAAAGATGCTACCAGACTTCCCAATACTCCGCAAATAGCAAGTATGGCTGCTTGTATTCCAAACTCACCAATATTATTCAGCAAAGATTGGTTGGCTCCTATGGTAATACCGAATATGAACAACATCGCGAAAATCGTATAAGAGATGGAATGTTCCAATCCCTTGAAAGCGGGGACGTGTCGGCATAAATAACCGACGCTTATCCCCAGACCTAATAGACCTAGAATGATAAACATAAGCATATTGTATTTTGAGATGCGCAAGACATCTTTTCCCCGGAAACGAAGCATACGAATACTCCCTCTTTTCCGCAGAAGTTAAACTTGAGTGCAATTAAGACCTAGATGTAGGTGTAAGAAGAGAACTATAAAAAGAAGTCCTCTCAAGAAGAGTATGGATGGATTTAGACAAAACCGCTGAACCAATGAACATGCACGATCGTATTGCCCGAGAAAGCCCGGGTATACCATCTTTTTGAGTTGTTCAGAAGCTTCTTGTTCATCTTATTTGTATCATTGTTTGATTTCCGGCGCAAAGGTAGTAATAAATTAGAGATTCTAAAACTTTTTCTAGGATCGGATATATAAGGGACTTGACTTGGATTTTGGATCTTTTTATGTACATTTGAGGTCCTACCCGCTATTGGGCCAACTAAAAACGGATAGAACAGATATGATTAAAAGAAAAGATTGGTTATGAGGAAAAGAATGATTTTAACAGCATTGGCGGCTGTCGCTATCCCTACGTTGTTGATGGCGGCGGATGAGGCGAGATTAATGCGCTTTCCGGCTACAAATGGTTCAGAGATTGTATTCTCGTACGCTGGCGATTTATATAAGGTCCCGGCTACAGGTGGTGAGGCACAGCGATTGACATCGTATGTGGGGTATGAGATGTTTCCCCGTTTCTCCCCGGATGGTAAGACGATCGCTTTTACGGGACAGTACGACGGTAACACGGAAGTGTACACGATGCCCTCTTCCGGCGGTGAGCCATTGCGTATCACTTACACGGCTACGAATAGCCGTGATGATCTGGGCGATCGCATGGGCCCGAATAATATCGTGATGACTTGGACACCGGACGGTAATGGTATTGTTTACCGCAACCGCATCAGCGATGGGTTCTCCGGCAAGTTATATACGGTAAATAAAGAAGGTGGCCTTTCCGAGGTGGTTCCCTTGCCCGAGGGCGGCTTTTGTAGCTATTCGCCCGACGGAAAACAATTGGCTTACAACCGGGTAATGCGTGAGTTCCGTACATGGAAATACTATAAGGGCGGTATGGCCGATGATATCTGGGTTTATAATCCGGAGAAGAAAAGTGTAGAGAATATCACGAACAATGAGGCGCAAGATATCTTTCCGATGTGGATTGGTGATGAGATCTATTTCCTTTCGGATCGGGATTACACGATGAACTTGTTCGTTTACAATACGAAGACTAAACAAACAAGTAAGGTGACGAACTTCACTGAGTACGACGTGAAATTCCCTAGCAGCTTCGGCAATACGATCGTTTTCGAGAATGGAGGCTATATCTATAAGATGGATGCGGTGTCGAAGAAACCGGAGAAAGTGAACGTAACCCTCGCCTCCGATAATGTCTACGCACGTAGCGAGATCAAGGATGGCTCCAAATATATCACGAGTGCCAGCCTCTCCCCAAAAGGTGAGCGTATGGTGGTGACAGCTCGTGGCGAGGTATTCAATATCCCGGTAGATAAAGGGGTTACGAAAAATATCACCCGTACTCCGGGAGCGCACGAACGTGACGCTCAATGGTCACCGGACGGAAAACATATAGCCTATATCTCCGACGCTACCGGCGAGACCGAGCTGTATCTCCAAGATTTCGAGGGGGGCGAGCCTACCCAGTTGACCAAGAATAACGATACGTATATCCGTACTTTCCAGTGGAGTCCGGATTCCAAGAAGATTGTCTATACGGATCGTAAAAATCGTATCAATCTTTTGGACGTATCTAACAAACAGCTAACAACTATCTCACAAAGTCTGTTAGGTGAAGCCCGCAACGTAAGTTTCTCTCCGGATAATAATTGGTTGACTTATTCCCGTGTGTCCGATAATAATTTCTCGATCGTCTATGTCTACGATATCGCGGGTAAGAAAGAATATCCCGTGACCGATAAATGGTACGAGTCTTATTCTCCGGTATTCAGTACGGATGGCAAATATCTGGTATTCACTTCCGCCCGTGATTTCAATCCTACGTATAGCCAAACGGAATGGAATCATGTGTATAATAATATGGGTGGCGTATATCTGGCGTTATTGTCTAAGGATACCGCTTCCCCGTTTATGGAAACGGATGCGGAGGTAGCCATTGAATCTACCCCGGCGAAAGCGGATGCCTCTAAAAAGGACGAGACAAAGAATGAGGCTTCTACTCCGGTCGTAAAGATTGATATAGAGGGTATCACGGATCGAATCGTTAAGCTCCCCTTGCCGGGATCGAATTACTACGATCTTTATTCCGATGGAACGAACGTGTATTATTTCACGAAAGGCGGCATGAAGATGTTTGACTTGAAGAAACAGAAAGAGGAAACCGTTAGCGATGCCGCTATGATGGTTGATCCGGCTGGCAAGAAAGCTGTTTTCTTTAAGGACGATCAACTATTCGTAACCGATATACCGAAGGGTAAAGCGGATTTAAGTAAGCCGGTTAATCTGGCGAATATGAAGATCACGGTAGACTATACGAAGGAATGGGCGCAAATCTTCGATGAGGCTTGGCGTGCTTTCCGGGATGGTTTCTATCTGGAGAATATGCATGGCAAGGATTGGAAGGCGATCAAGGAGAAATACGCCGCCCTTCTTCCTTACGTGAAAACACGTTTGGACTTGAATTATATTATTGGCGAGATGATCGGCGAGCTGGGAGTAGGGCATGCTTATGTGAACCCCGGTGAGGTGGAAAGTCCTAAACGGGTATCGATGGGTCTGCTAGGTGCTGAGGTTTCTCGGGATAAGAGTGGTTTCTTCCGCTTGGAAAAGATCCTGCCGGGGGCTTCTTGGAGTAAGGAATTACGTTCTCCATTGACAGAACCGGGTGTTGAGGCGAAGGCTGGAGAGTATATCGTCGCTATAGACGGGGTTCCTGCGAATAGCGTGAACGATATGTATAAGTTGTTGATCGGGAAGGCGAACGTTCCGACCGAGTTGTCCTTGAATAGCAAGCCTCAGTTGGCGGGGGCTCGTAAGATCGTGGTCAGTCCGTTGGCGGAAGAATATTCTTTGTATCACTATAATTGGATCCAAGATAATATCAAGAAGGTAGATAAGGCGACGAACGGTAAGGTCGGTTATATCTATATTCCGGATATGGGGCCGGAAGGCTTGAATGAGTTCTCTCGCTATTTCTATCCGCAATTGGATAAGGAAGGTTTGATTATCGATGATCGTGCGAATGGCGGTGGAAATGTCTCCCCGATGATTCTGGAACGTCTGTCTCGTGAGCCGTATCGTTTGACAATGCGCCGGGGTTCTTCTTTGATCGGGACCGTACCGGATGCCGTACAGGTTGGCCCGAAAGTTTGCTTGATCAATAAGTATTCCGCTTCCGATGGCGATTTATTCCCGTGGGGCTTCCGTGCGCTTGGCTTAGGTAAATTGATTGGAACCCGTACTTGGGGCGGTATCATCGGTATTAGCGGCCCGCTTCCTTATATGGACGGTACGGATATCCGTGTGCCTTTCTTCACGAGCTATGATCCGAAGACGGGTAACTGGATTATCGAGAACCACGGTGTGGATCCGGATATCTTGATCGATAACGACCCCATCAAGGAATGGAACGGTGAGGATCAACAATTAGACCGTGCTATCGAGGAAGTCATGAAACAATTAAAAGAACGCAAACCGCTAGCCCCTGTCCCCGCACCAAGGGACTGGAGCCATAAATAATGAGAGGTTATTTGTAGAGATGGGGCACGCCTCGTCTCTACAAATAAATAGTAAACGGATTAAAAACTAGTAATCTATCTATGGAACGATTCGCAGCCATTGACTTTGAGACCGCTAATGGAAAGCGGAGCAGTATTTGCAGTATAGGTATCGCCATATTGGAGGATGACTGGGTAGTAGATAGCATTTATACCTTGGTACGTCCTACCCCTAATTTCTATACCCGTTGGACTACGGCTATACATGGGTTGAGCGTTGAGGATACGAATGATGCGTTATGTTTCGAGGAGGCTTGGGAAAGCATCGCCCCGAAACTAAAGGATCTCCCCCTTGTTGCCCATAACAGTCCGTTTGATGAGGGATGCCTGAAAGCCGCCCACGAGGTATATGACTTAGCCTATCCGAAATATCCCTTCTATTGCACTTGCCGTCTATCCCGGAAGATGTACCCATTTCTGGTAAATCATCAGTTGCAGACAGTAGCCGCCCACTGCGGTTACGACCTTACCCAACATCATAACGCCATGGCCGACGCTTACGCCTGTGCCCATATCGCCCTTACGATGATGCGGGAAAAAGAGGTCGATACCTTGGAGGCGCTTATGGCTTCCTGCTACTCTAGGTAACTATGGGGTGTTTTTCCCGGCTATTTTATCCACCACGACAGCGATAGCGCCATCTCCCGTCACGTTGCAAGCGGTGCCAAAACTATCCATGGCAATATAAAGGGCGATCATTAACGCTTGCAGTGTCTCATTGAATCCTAGCATACTTTGCAAGATACCCAAAGCGGCCATAATAGCCCCTCCCGGAACCCCCGGAGCCGCTACCATCGTAATTCCCAGCATCATGATAAATCCGCTGAAATTGGAGAAGGTAACCGGTTCTCCCGCCATGATCATGATAGCCATAGCGCAAGCTACGATTTTCATGGTGCTACCTGCCAGATGGATCGTGGCGCAAAGCGGAACGGTAAAGATCGCTATATTCTCCCGTACGCCATTCTTGACAGCCTGCGCCAGTGTCACGGGAATCGTGGCGGCGGAGGATTGGGTCCCCAGAGCCGTAGCGTAGGCCGGTAACATATTCTTCAAGAGGCGGAGCGGATTTTTCCCGGCTATGGCTCCGGCTATCGTGAATTGGATCAATAACAATAATACATGTAAGACAAAGATGACTATGATAACCTTGAGGAACATCGTGATAATACTCATGACTTGTCCGCTCACGGTCATGTTCAGGAAGATACCGAAAATATGGAGCGGTAATAACGGGATGATAACCACCTCGATTAGCTTAATGATAATTTCCTTGAAATCCGTGAAAGAGTCACGCAGGGTGGTTCCCGCTATATTAGAAAGCCCTAGGCCAATCGTAAAGGATAGCAGCAAGGCTGTCATGACATCCATTAAAGGCGGCATATTTACCACGAAGTAAGGTGTCAGCATGAAATCTTCCGGATTCTCCATTGCCGTCAATTCCGTGTTGGTCGGTAGTATGTGCGGGAATATAGCCGATCCGCTCAGGAACGTGAAGAAACCCGAGAAGACTGTTGAACCGTAAGCGATCAAGGCGGTTATCAACAATAGCTTTCCGGCTCCTTTACCCAGATCTCCGATAGCGGGAGTCACCAGCCCCAATATGATTAGAGGGATGGAGAACGATAGGAAGTTGCCGAACAATGAATTGAAGGTTACAAAGATACGTGCGATTCCTCCCGGTAAAAACTGGCCGAACAATACGCCGGCGGCGATAGCGATAACGACTTTAGTTAACAATGATACTCTGATCTTCTTCATGGTGTTGCTTTATTTTGAAGCCAATGGCGGCCATCGTAATACTCATCAACGGACTGATCAGGTTAAAGAAGCAATAAGGAAGATACGTCAGGGTCGCTACGCCTAATATCGTGGCTTGCGTCATGCCGCAGGTGTTCCACGGTACCAGCACGGACGTTACGGTTACGGAATCTTCCGTCGTACGGCTTAACAGGCGACTCTCATATCCTTTTTTCTTGTAGATATCCTTGAACATATTTCCGGTAAGGATAATAGATATGTATTGATCGGCCGTAACGATATTCAAGAATAAACCAGAGAATACGGTAGACGCCACCATGCCGACCCTCCGTTTCATAAAGCGCAGGAATACGGACGTAAGGCTTTCCAGCATACCGCTGGCCGTCATGGAACCACCGAAGCACATGGCGCAGATGATCAGCCAGATCGTATTCATCATACCCGCCATACCCCGGGTGGCGACCAAGCTGTTCAAGGCCTCGTTGCCCGTATCGATTTGGGTACTCCCGTAGAATGTCATGAATAATCCCTTAAACAGGGAGGAGGCATCCGCTACCGACGCTCCCGCTACCTCTTGCAATAAATGAGGCTGGAAAAAGATCGCGAGCCCCCCCGCCATCGCTGTCGAGATAAACAAGGTGATCAAAGACGGTACTTTCTTGGCGATTAATATACCCGTTACCACCGGTACGATCAGTAGCCAGAGTGAGATATTAAAACTTTCGTTCAACGAGGCGGCGAACTCGGCTATTTGCCCGGATGCGTTCGAGGTATGCGTAAAACCCGCTATGGTAAAGATAATCAACGTGATCACCATAGACGGTATTGTCGTAAGCATCATATACCGGATATGGGAGAACAAAGGGGTATGCGTTACGGAAGAGGCTAATACCGTCGTGTCCGAAAGCGGTGAGATCTTATCCCCGAAATAAGCGCCCGAGATGATCGCCCCGGCTACCCACCCCGTAGCGAAGCCCTGTGCCTCACCGATACCCATCAAGGCGATACCGATCGTGGCGATGGTAGTCCACGAGCTACCGGTCATAACGGATACGACAGCGCAGATCACGCAACAAGAGGCAAGGAAGAAACTCGGATGGATGATTTGCATCCCGTAATAAATCAAGGTCGGGACGATACCGCTGATCATCCAGCTACCGGATAAGGCGCCAATCAACAATAGGATAATTATAGCCGTGGCCACTCCCAATATGTTTTTACATATCGCCTCTTCTATATCACGCCATTTGACTTTGCAGAAGATCATGGCCAAAAGGGAGGCGACCGCCGTGGTGGTAAGTAATACGACTTGGCTTCCGCCGCTCAACGCGTCACTGCCAAAAGTGCGTATGGTTACAAACAAAAGAGCTACCAGCACGAGGATAGGCACTAGTGAAAGTAGAGGGGAGGGCATCTTCTTAAGATGATTTTCCATTGTTCATTCAGTCGCTTAAATAATGATGGTGCGAAAATACTAAAAATACCTTGAATAACGCTATGAATTATAGATTGATTTCCTTATTTCACAGTCTTTTGGACGATCTTATAACCGGTTGCCGCTATAAGAATGCTCATAAACGGGCTGACGATATTAAAGACGCAATAAGGGAAATAAGTCCAAGTAGATACGCCGAGGATTGTAGATTGCGTCATGCCGCAAGTCGTCCACGGGATCAGCACGGAGGTGACGGTGACGGAGTCTTCCGTTGTCCGGCTAAGCAGGCGGCTCTCGAATCCACGTTGCTTATATACTTCTTTAAACATTTCGCTGTTCAGGATGATGGCGATAAACTGGTCCGCCGTGCAGATGTTCAAGGATAATCCGGACACGACGGTAGAGGCGACCATGCTGGTACGGCCTCGCATGAAATGCAAGAAGATACGTGTGATGCTTTCCAGCATGCCGCTAGCGGACATGGCCCCGCCGAAACACATGGCGCAAATGATCAGCCAAATCGTGTTCATCATCCCGGCCATTCCCCGGGTAGAGACTAGAGAGTTCAGGGCCTCGTTGCCGGTCTGTATCTGCGTGCTGTCATAGAAAGTCATCAGCAGGCCTTTGATATAGGCGATAATTCCGCTATCCGTGATCCCGGAAATCTCCAATAAGGCGTTTGGCTGGAAGATCAAGGCGAATATTCCGGCGAGTATGGAAGAGGCGAAAAGCACTACGATCGAAGGTGTCTTCTTGGCGATCATGATTCCGGTAACGATCGGTACGATCATAAGCCAAGGCGTGATATGGAACGAGCCTTTCAAGGCTTCGGAGAAAGCGGCTATCTGGGACGCGTCCGCTGTCTCCCTCGAGAATCCGGCGATGCTGAATACGATCAGTGTGACGATCATAGAGGGAACGGTCGTATAAAGCATATACCGGATATGCGTGAAAAGGGGCGTGTCCGTTACGGAGGCCGCCAATACCGTAGTGTCTGATAACGGCGACATCTTATCCCCGAAATAAGCGCCCGATATAATCGCTCCCGCTACCCACCCCGTACTGAAGCCTTGCGCTTCGCCAATCCCGATCAAGGCGATCCCGATGGTGGCGATGGTAGTCCACGAGCTACCCGTCATGACCGATACGATACTGCATAGCAGGCAACAGGCCACGAGGAAGAAATCCGTTTGCATGACTTGCAACCCATAATAGATCAAGGACGGCACGATCCCGCTTACCATCCAACTGCCCGATAGGGTTCCGATCAATAAAAGGATGATGACAGACGGTGCGATCCCGTAGATGTTACGGGCGATTTGCCCCTCGATATCTTCCCACTTGATCTTGCAATGAAAGACGGCGATCAAAGAGCAGATCGAGGTGGCTATCAATAATACGATTTGGCTGGCTCCTCCAAGGGAATCGCCCCGGAAAATATAGATGGCTACGGCCAGCATGATGACTAATGTCACTACGGGTAGTAAAGAGATTGCGATGGAGGGTGTCCGGGGCTTTTCTGCCATGGGTTTATTCACGTCGTTTGTTATTTATCATGGATAATCCGAATAAATTCTTTATACGGACTTGCCTTGTGTTATCGATTCTAATTAATTTCGCTGCAAAAATAAAAAAGGATTTGGATAGGAGGGTAACTTATGGTAGTAAATAATCGGTTAGGCTATTTATTTGTCTTTTTGGGGATGAGTATGGCGCTATATGCCCAGCGAAAGACGGAAGCGATCCGTTATGGCGATCTGGATCAGTGGGTGGTACGTAAGATCACGGAATCGGCTATTATCGGGAAGGAGACGAAGACACTTTACTGTGTTGGCCCTACGGATACGATTATCGGAAATAGACCTTTTGAGTCGAAAGCTTCGCCTTGGGGCAGTTCTAACGTGATGGCAAGGGTGAGCGGGATTACGAAAGCTAGCGTCAGTGTCTACCCCGAAAGACGGGATGAGGGGTATTGCGCACGGCTGGAAACGGGTATAGAATCGATCTCGGCGATGGGTATCATGAACGTGAAGGTGCTGGTCGGTGGATGCCTCTATCTCGGCCATTTTCTGGAACCGGCGAAGAATTCTTCGGAGACGTGGGGACAGATCGTTTGCGGTATCCCGTTTCACCAAAAACCTACGTCCTTGTTATTCGATTATAAAGTGAAACTCTCCGGTGATCCCAATCGTATTAAATTGAGTGGTTTTAGCAAGAGATCGGAGGTAGATGGCATTGACATGCCTTTGGTGAATCTCTTTCTTCAGAAGCGTTGGGAAGATAAGGACGGGAATATATATGCTAAGCGTATCGGTACGCTGGTAATCCGGATGGATGAAAATACGGATTGGGTAAACGATGCCAATTTCACGATCTTATACGGCGATATCACGAAACGTAGCGATTATAAAGAATATATGGGGTTTCAACTCGGAGAGTCCGCTCGTTATAGTTTAAACAGCAAAGGTAAGAACGTCCCTGTCCAAGAAATCGGCTGGGGAACGGAGGACGATGAGGTAACCCATATGATCTTAGAGTTCTGTTCCAGTCACGGAGGCTCATACATAGGGTCTCCGGGAAATACCTTTTGGGTAGATAATATCCGGTTGGGATATTGAGCCTATTATCGTTGAAACCCTATGGTATTTGTCTCCGGTCTTGATACAGAAGCCAACAAATGAAGCGTAGCTTGTTTTATTCTATGGTTTCGTGATCAGAATATAATAGTCTGATATTAGCCTCTAATATTCTGAATCCACTCCCATGATCGTGCGGCATACCATATTTGGGGCCAGATTTATAGCTCCCGATTCTTATATCATACATTATCTTCCCATCGGTTAAGAGTGATATAAAACGCTCAAATGATGGCTCTGTATATATATCGGCTTTATTGAAGTAGAAGAGTTCCTTACCTCCTTCTTTTTTTGTTTGGGCAGTTACATATAATAAGTTCTTTAGCTTCTTTGTTAGTGCTTTTTGAATGTCTTGATAGGTGTAACCTACGCTACAATCTAACAGCTCTTTTGTATTTAAGTCAAATACTCCTATTAATATTGTCTTGGCGACAGGGTTGTTTAGGAGTTTAAAAGAATATTTCTTCATATATGTGTTATAGCTATTTGCAAACATAGACGTATGCAAGCTATTTATAGATGGTGTATCTTCATAAGGTGTTCCAAATTTATCTTTTAAATAAGCATTCGCACGTTTGGGAAATGAGGGGCTTTTAGTGAATAGGGTAACGTAAGAGCATGAAGCGCCGCGATGAGATTTTATTTCGAATCCAGCTAAATCGGGCTCGTCTAAATTGTTCTCGACAACTCCGATGTAATCTTCAAATGTTTTTCCAATCCCAGTATTGTTGGCTCTATTGCTTGGAACATATTCCAAGGATTTAACCTCTTTGAACTTTGAAATAATAAAATCCTTATTCTCCATAACGTATTATATTAAATATGAGTAAGTCAATAATATCTCTATCTTTGGAAAAATCTTCCTCTGATATGAATAGCTGTTCTATGGTAATGTTGAAATAGTGGCATATTTTATAGATCTGACTAAGGGTGTACTTATGTGGAAATTTAGGGCTTTCTATACTCCCTATTAAGCCCGGAGCCACTTCGAGGAGATTCGACAACTCTTTTTGGCTAACATTGTTGGCCTCTCTTAGCTCCTTTATCTTAAGGATGATTTCAAGTTGATACTCGGTCTTTCTAATCATTATTGTTATTTTTGCCCAAAAATATAGTTTTATATATGCTTATGTACTCACAATATGTGAGCAATTGAGTATATTTGCACTCACATAATATAAGTAAGGAAGGTATGTACAAAAGAACGATTGATAATAGGTGGAGCTTTAAGGATGCCGATACCAAAGAATTTACTCATTGCTATCATGCGTATCCTGCGATGATGATTCCCCAAGTAGCAAGAGCTCTAATAGAGGAATATAGGCCAGAGGATGGAGTTGAGCTACTTTTTGATCCATATATGGGAAGCGGTACATCGTTAGTTGAGGCTTCTATAAAAGGTATAAACGCGATAGGAACAGACCTTAATCCATTGGCTAGATTGATGAGCCATGTAAAAACAACCCATTATGATTTATCTTGTATCAGAGATACTTTTTCAATGATGCAAGTCTTGTTCTTTGAGTATTCTGAAGATAAGGTCAAGAATAAGAACTTCGATAATATTTCTAATTATACTTATTGGTATTCCAGAGATAGCCTTTTGCGCCTTTCTTATATTTATCAAGTAATTAATGAATGTGTGGCTTTGGATTTCGCTGATTTCTTTAAAGTCCCTCTTTCCGAGACTGTTAGAGAGGTGTCGTTTACGAGGAATGGAGAATTTAAGCGGTTTAGGATGAAGGAAGAGAAAATTAAAGACTTCAAACCGGATGTCTTTCGATTGTTTGAAGAAAAGGTTATAAGAAATATAAATGGACTTGAGGAGTTTAATAGTATAAAATATCCATGTAATATAGGTATCTATGACTTTAATAGTACTATAGAAATCCCTTCCGATATAATACAGCCGAATAGTGTTGATATGGTTGTAACCTCTCCGCCTTATGGCGATAGTAGAACAACCGTTGCTTATGGACAATTTTCAAGGTGGGCAAATGAATGGTTCAATTTTGAAAATGCTAAAACACTAGATAATCTCCTAATGGGGGGACGAGTTCAGAAAGAGGAACTTTTTGAGACTAAAAGCATTAAATCTGAACTGGACGAAATAAAGAGCATTGACCCAAAGAGAAATTTGGAAGTGGTCTCGTTTCTTAATGATTATAGCTGTTCTATAAAGAATGTCGCGTCTGTAATAAAGAGTGGTGGAGTCGTTTGTTATGTCGTAGGGAACAGAACGGTTAAGGGGGTTCAAATTCCATTAGATTACTTTACTGCTGAAATGTTTGAGAAGAATGGTTTTACACATATCGATACTATTGTTAGAGAAATACCTAACAAAAGGATGCCTTCTAAAACAAGTCCTACTAATGTGGCAGGGAAGAAGGTTAGTACGATGTGCAATGAATATATAGTCATATTGGAGAAGAAATAAGGAAAGAGGCTGTTTTATTTGACTGAATTGATAGCCAATGGCTCCTAGTGTCGAGTTCTTTCTTTTTGACAGTTTGTAATCTTAACGCCCGTAGAATCGATTATTGCGGGGGAATGTACAGTCTACTCTTAAATTTGAGTTAAAATATATTTAATCGCTTGTTGGATAGTTGGATATCAAAAGATGCTCTTTTGTTCTAGCGAAACTAGCTCATCCTAATTCCTATTTTATGGGATGAAAAACCTATCTCAATGGGTTACGATAGGGAAGTGACAGGGTTATGATGGCTATTCTTGATAGTTCACGACCCTATTCTTGACTATTCACGATGCCCAACGGCACTATTGGCGTTGCCAAACACGACCGATAGTGTAGGCTTTTGTCGATACTCGTGTGTAAAAAGTAGTACTTTGCCGCATAAAACGCCGCTTACAACCTCCTTTTTCTCATTATCTTGCCTCTTTTACGAATAGCCTATGTCACGATATGCGCTTTATTTCAGTCAAAAGGATTGTATGAATGCTGTTTTACTGACAGGGAGATTCGCAGGAAATAGTCTGTATTGGAAGTAAAATATAAATAGATAATTGAAAGTAGAAATGAATTGTTCTTTTAATGTACGCTCGTACATTAATGTATAGTTAAATACGTTGATATTTGAGAATTTTTTATGGGATAGAAACGACTAGTTTAAACGATCGATTTTTCTAGTCATTTGCAAAGGTACGCGTTTCTTCGACACTTACAACCCTTCCGCATTATTTTTTTATCGCTTATCCTCTTTCTTATCAATAGGATAGGTTATCCTTTACGAAACAACGGATTCTTTCAACAAATCTCCTGTTTTGGCACTAAAAAAACGCAAGATTTAGACGATCGTTTAGACTAGTCGTTTCTCACATTCTATTCCATCGCACATAAAATATACATCACCTATATAGTAGTATAACCTCTATGCGTATTGCATATATTATAATGTACGAGCGTACATTATATATTATCTATGTCGTTGACTGATTATCAATTCTTCTTTCTAAATCCAAATAAGCATGCTTATCGGATAAGGTGAATTTGAATATTTCCAGCAGATACACCGAGCATTATCCGCCAACAGTATTATATACGGATTATCAGCATATTACATTTACAACTAGATGTAACGCTGTTTACTTCCATATGTAAATGACTTTACTTCTAGAGGTAAACACTTTCGTTTCTACTATATGTAAATACTTTCGCTCTTGCATGGAAGCGCCTCGTTTACGCTTTTATTGGTCAAAATAACGACTATCCTATGTACTTGAACTCTTTTTTCATAAATTTGTCGCTTTATAATAAACTGAGTAAAAAATGAATACACACGAACTTTGCTGCGTAGGACACATCACCTTGGATAAGGTAGTAACACCTAAGAACACCGTCCATATGCCGGGAGGAACCTCCTTTTATTTCTCGCATGCGATAAAACATTTCGATGATATCGACTATACTCTAGTGACAGCCTTGGCTGAATCTGAGATGAAAACGGTGGAGGAACTACGAGCCGAAGGTATCGACGTTGCCGTGATGCCAAGTAAGCACACCGTTTATTTCGAGAATATTTATGGAGAGAACCAAGATAACCGTACGCAACGTGTATTGGCGAAAGCAGATCCTTTCACCGTGGAATATCTGGAGAACATCAACTCTAAAATCTTCCACCTTGGTAGTTTGCTTGCCGATGATTTCTCTTTGGAAGTGGTAAAGTATTTAGCGGGGAAAGGCTTAGTATCGATTGACTCGCAAGGGTATCTACGGGAAGTAAGAGACAAGGATGTATTTGCCGTGGATTGGCCAGAGAAAAAAGAAGTACTTAAATACGTGCACTTCCTCAAGGCTAACGAACATGAGATGGAGGTGTTAACCGGATATACCGATGCCGTGAACGCAGGAAAAGTTATCTACGATTGGGGCGTGAAAGAGGTATTGCTGACTTTCGGAAGCATGGGATCTATCATTTACGACGGTTCCACTTTCCATAAAATCCCCGCTTACATACCGAAAGAAGTAGTAAACGCTACCGGAGCGGGTGATACTTATATGACAGGATATCTCTATAAACGTGCCAAAGGCGCAAGCATAGAAGAAGCCGGATGTTTCGCGGCAGCTATGACAACATTGAAAATCGAAGGAATAGGCCCATTCAACGGCACTAAGGAAGATGTGTTGCGATGCTTAGAGACAGCGGAACAACGAATGCCTGAGTAGTTGAAAATTGAGAATTGAAAATTATTCGCTCTCTCCTAATTTTCAATTCTCAATTCTCTATCTTTAATTATTCTTGAATGCTTTGCAGAATGTAGTCATTAGCAAGATACAAAGCCCTAACAAGCCGACCACGATATAAGCGTATTTCATATTGAAAGCCTGCGAGATCGCTCCGATCAACAAAGGTGCGATCAATGAGCCGATAAAACTGATGCTAGAAAGGATTGTCAAGGCAATTCCCACCGGAGTTTTCGATTTAGCACCCACCAAGCTATAAATAGTAGGCACCATACACGAGATACCCAAGCCTACCAACATAAAGCCCAAGGAATTCACGATCACCTTCACCGTCATCGATTCGAACATTCCACCCAACATGGCTGAGATAAAGAAACCTGCAAAAATAAAGAAACCCGCTAATTGCAATACCTTCTGCTTTCCTAAAACGCTATAGGCGGAGTTCGTGAGAAAACGGCCTACCGTCATCATCACCATGAACACTAAGAAACCGATCTGCAAGGATTTAGGAACTTGTAGTACCGATTCGAAGTAAAGTCCACTCCAATCAAACATCGCACTTTCCACCACCAAGGCAAACAGTCCAACGATACCTAACTGGATCAACAGCATTTCCGGCTTACGGATAAAGCTCAACAATGCCGGAGCTTCTTTCTTCTCCGCTTCCTTCTCTTCCTCCGGTGATTCAACCGCTACGTCTTCCTGCAAATACTTCCGGCTTACCAAAACGATCATCACAATCAATAAAGCAATCAACGTAAAATGCCAGAACGGAGTAACACCGGATACGATCATGATAAACCCGATCAAAGCCCCTAAACAAGCCGCCAGACTCCAACCTCCATGAAATGAGGCCATAATCGTACGTCCATAGAGCCGCTCGATACCAATCCCTTGCGTATTCAAGGATATATCGCAAAGATTCCAGAACACCCCAAAACAGAATAAATAGACACCCAGCAGATAAATATTATGTGCCGTACCGATTGCGAATAAGGCCAAGGCATATCCCAACACACTGGCCTGCGCCATAATACGGCTTCCCAACTTCGACACCAAATAACCCGCTAACGGTATCGCCACAAACTTACCTACCGGGATCAGGAACAAGACCAAGCCCCAATAGAAAGCGTAATTCACCTCAAAGAAATCCTTCACGTCCGGAATACGGCTAGCCCAACTAGAGAAACAAAGACCTTGCGCTAAAAAGAAAGAAAGCATCGCATAACGAACCCGTTCCTTGGGAAAAGCGCTACCCAATGGAGTATTCATTTTTTCATTCATTATCATTTACTTTTATTGTTATCATCTATTCGAGAAAGAGGCACGAACCCCATTCCTCCGCAAAGCTATCAAATATATCCTAATCCCCTAAGTCCTAAAAGTAGAATTTATTAGGTAGATTCCCTAATGAAAAGTATATTTGCGAAATATGCACAGGAATGTTGACTAAATCGAGGATGATATGAGAAGCTGGATTATCTTTTTAGGATTATTATTTACCACATTCACACAGGCACAAGTTATTACGGGAAGGGTTACGGACTTAAATAACCATCCTATCGAACTAGCGGTCGTGATTATACAAACGAACGATTCAGTATATGTAAACTCCACCTATACGGACTCTTTGGGCTCTTTTAGTGTCAAAGCGGAGATATCCCCTTTCCTCTTAACCGTCCAGCATCTGCTGTATGAAACGTATCAAAGCACTTATGACTCACTTACGATAGGCAATATACAACTGAACGAGAAAAGCCAGACGCTTTCGGAAGTATCTGTTACCGGAGAGCGTCCCTTAGCCAAGGTCGTCGATGGTAAAATAACCTACAGCATGCCGCATTTGCTAAAAGACAAGATGGCCGCTAGCGCTTACGAGGCGATCCTAGAACTACCGGGAGTGCGGGAACAAAGCGGGAAAATACAACTTGCCGGAACAAATGGAGTCACGGTTATCATCAATGGCAAGACCACCAATATGGGTGAGAGCCAATTGGAGAATCTGCTTAAGAATATGCCCAAAGAACGTATTCAAGAAGCAGAGATCATGTATAGTGCTCCACCCCAATATCATGTACGCGGGGCCGTGATTAATCTGGTCCTTAATAACAGTACTTCCGAGACTCCCAAACTGCAAGGACAAGTCAATGCTCTATACAACCAAGGGCATTACGCTAATTACCAAAGTGGCGCTACTCTCGTTTACAACACGCCTAAATATTCTACCGATCTCATGTACTCCTTCGGCTATCACAGGGAACGGACAGGTGAGGATATCTTATCACACCATTTATTCGATGGTAAGACCTACGAGATCGAGCAATTCGACAGAGGACATACCCGGCTCCCAGTCCATACCATACGCCTAGGCAATGATTGGTTCTTGAACGATAAGAACAAACTAAGCTTCGCCTATACCTCAGAGATCCAGCAATGGACTCATCCTTTCACCTCTTCTGTAGGAACCTATTCGGATTCCGAAAACAGAAAGAAATCCGACAAACCGATCCAGATGCATAATCTGGCGCTCGACTATGCCTCCGGGTTCGGCCTTAATGTAGGGATTGATTTTACCGCTTACATCAATCATACGACACAATATTACCAAGAGAAGAAAGCTGGGAAAGAAGATGCCTTCAACGCTAAATCACAACAAGACATCCGTAGGCTCTCCGTCTACGCGGACCAGAACCATAAATTAGGAAAAGGCTGGATGCTCAACTATGGGACAAAATTCAGCTTCGCCTCAGACAAAAGTTCTCAGGTATATCATTCACTGCGCGAACACGATTGGTCCATCTCTAATAGTTACAGTAAACTGGATGAATATGTATATGATTTATATACCGGCTTTTCCAAAAGCTTCTCTGATAACCTATCCGTAAACGCCTCTTTGACCGGAGAGTATTACAAACATAAGGAGATTGATTATTGGAGCTTATTCCCAATGATGGAAATCACGTACCGAGCCCACCCCAGCCACATCCTGCAATTATCCGTTTCTTCAGACAAGACCTATCCCAGTTATTGGGAGATGCAGAACACGGTGTCTTATCTGAATGGATATACCGAGATACAAGGTAACCCGGATTTAAGGCCGTCCAGACTCTACTCTGCTCAATTGAACTACATCCTAAAAAACAAATACATTTTCACGCTATACGCAAATTATATAGACAATAATTTCAACCAGCTCCCCTATCAATCCTCCGAGAGACTAGTTCTTATCTATAAGACACTGAATTTCGACTATTCCAGTAAGCTAGGCCTAAATGTAATGATACCATTCAAAGCCGGCTCCGTGCTTGATTCCAGATTAACGTTAAACGGTTATTATGACAAGATGAAATGTGATAATTACCATGATATAAGCTTCAATAAAGATAATCTGGCATTCTATGCCGAATTAAATAATACGTTCAACATCTCATCGAAGCCTACTATCAAAGCGGAAGTATCCGGTTCTTATATTACCCGCAACATTCAAGGCCCAATGACGATCAGCAGTATGTATAACGTAGACGCCGGCTTGAAATGGATCTCCCCCAACGGCAAAGCGGAGATCTCTTTAAAAGTAGATGACATGTTTAATTCATGGGTCCCAAAAGATCTTAATCTCCAATACAAAACACAAGACTTACATATGCGTATGATCCCGGATTCCAGACGAGTCTCCTTATCCTTTATCTATAAATTCGGAGATTTTAAAGCAAAAGAGCATAAAGAGGTGGATAGTTCCCGATTCGGGAAATAAAAGTCGATGGTCTATACTACGCTTTCAACCTATATTCAGACGGGGTGACATTAAACTTCCGCTTAAAGGCCGTACAAAAATGCGCTTGATGTTCATAGCCGACCAAGCCGGCAACTTCCCCTATTGATTTATTGGTATCCAAAAGATAGTGAATCGCTATATTCATACGATAATCAAAGAGATAGTTAAACACGGTCGTCCGGAACGCTTCTTTAAACCCCGCTTTCAAAGTACATTCATTAGTTCCGACACGTAAAGCCAAATCATGTAATGAAGGCGGGTTCAAATATTCGGAACATATAATATCCCGGGCCTGATAAATTTTATCCCGATCGGAAAAGCCTACTATCTTTGCGTTAACCGGTTCTTTACCTTCCGTCTCCCGCATAAATAAAGACAAGCACTCGGTTACTTTTGCTTCGAGATACATTGGCGAGGCATTTCCCATCATCTGAGAGACCTCAAGATCATTCAACGCCACAGATAAAGCGATTGGAATCGAGAGATTCTTGGGAGCGATAAAGAAAGTCTCCCCCCTGCCGAATCGCAAATAAGCACTCCCGAAGTACTCCGTATAACGTTCCGACAAATGTTGGAAGAAATCCGGCGACACCAGAATACTTGTCATACCAAAAGTATCTCCTTTACGGAACAGATTCCGCTCTTCCTTGATACCAGAACTTACGATCATATTCGTATACCCTTTCCGCCAAATCCGCTTATCCCGTGTCTCCGACAAAAAGCATTCGACGATCCCCTGACGAACAACAGAAAGTCCCATAAACGAGTTACCGACATTTAGGGAACGCATGCAACAATCCTCCTTGCAATAGATCTGGTATCTTGTCACATTAAAATCCCTGCATCTGAAATCACTGATACGATAGGTCAATAATTTGTTCTCCGCCTCCCAACAGTTCTCTTCTAGCCCTCCTGAACGATTGGTAGAAAAATAACTTATATCCGGCATTTCTAAAGCGATCGTATCTCTTCCACGAGATGAGAGTTCTATGTGTACCATTTTTCCGTTTGATTAAAATACACTTCCTTCTTGCGTAAATAAACCAAAAGCAAAGATCCCATCTTTGTACCGGATAATCAATCCCTATAAATAGGTATATTATGAATAAAATAAAACCAGAGATAAAGGATAACATCGCGGAGACCTTGTTTATTCCCTTACTATCACGCGCTCACGAAAGTCACCGGAAAGACGCGATATTAAAAGACCCGATGGCATGTGAGCTTGTTGAGAAAATAGATTATGATTTCGCCAAGTTTGGTAAAATCACGATGAGTACTACCGGAACCGCTATCCGCCTACGCCATTTCGATCGTTTGGTCCAGCGATTCATCGACCGTAAGGTAACTGAAGATCCGGTAGTGGTATCAATCGGTTGCGGATTAGACAGCCGTTTCCAACGTGTCTCCAACCATAACCAAGCGACCTTCTACGAACTAGACTTACCTGAAGTAATCAATTTGCGTGAAAAGCTATTCCCTGCCTCCGCTAAAGATCTCACGATCAAAGGCTCTATGCTCGAGACGGACTGGATGGATATGTTGAGACAAAAACATCCTCACGGCCGCTTCCTTTTCCTCGCGGAAGGTGTAATGATGTATTTCAATGAGGAACAGGTAAAATCTGTTATCCAAAACCTCGCCCAACGCTTTCCCGGATGCGAGATATATTTTGATTTCGTCAATAAATGGGCCGCCCGCAACTCCGACAAGCATGAATCGGTAAAACGGACAAAAGCCCGTTTCCATTTCGGACTAAACGATCCGCACACAATCGAGCAATGGTTCCCCAAGCTCAAACTGATCGAACGATTCTATTTCATCAGCGAAGAGAAAAAACGCTGGGGACTACCCGGCCTGATCATGTGGTTAATCCCGGCGCTACACAAATCTTTTGGAATCGTAGGTTATAAAGTTGGAGAAATAAGTAAATAGGTTATCTACCAAATAAAAAAGCTAGTTCTGTATTCGATCATGAGTTTTGGTATTAAATAGAAGACCTCCACGTAGTTTATCAGAAGGACTTTCCGACAATTGTACCCCCTAATCGTTTTTTGGGGAAGGGGGTACGATTTGGATACTCAACCGTATCTTTTCGTGCGCCTTTTTGGGCTTTCAAGCAAGACTAAAACATAAAAAAGCCCACAATACGTTAATATTGCAGGACTTATCTCTTTTGGCTTTGTTCTTATGTGATCCGCCTGGGGCTCGAACCCAGGACCCCAACATTAAAAGTGTTGTGCTCTACCAGCTGAGCTAGCGAATCATCCTGTGCATTACTTCTGTAATGCGGGTGCAAAGGTAGGAGTATTTTTTTAATATGCAATAGGCATGGCTATTTTTTTGCGATTAAATCTGAATTTATTTTCTCTCGCTTAGGTTGATGAGCAAGGTTTCCGGGATCTAACTCATTATCTTCGTGCAAGATAAAGCGTTTATAGTAGGATAAGCACAATGTTGTCAATGGGAGAGCTATTATTAAGCCTATAAAGCCTAGGATCGTTCCCCAGATGGATAATGAGAGTAAGATGATGGCGGGATTCAGTCCCATAGCCTTACCCATTATGCGGGGGGTAAGATATAAATCCTGTATACATTGTACGATACCCAAGACTAAAATAGCCATACCAAAGATCAACCAGAAGTTCTCGCCAGTCTCGGCCGAACGCAATAAACTCAATAGAATCATCGGGATAATACCGATCGCCTGCATATAGGGAATTAAGTTCAGCACGCCAATAAACAGGCCCAGCGTGACCGCCAACGGGAAATTAATGATCTTAAAACCGATCGCGAGCAGAACCCCTACGGAGAGAGCGATCAACGATTGTCCGCGGAAATAACGATTCATGCTGTATTCCACATCCTCAGCCAAACCTTGCAGGAACGGACGGTAACGCTCCGGTATCAAATCGATCCAACCATTCGCGATCTTCTCATAATCCAAAAGGATGAAAATAAAGTAAAGCAAGATCACGAACACGATCGTGATACTGAAAAGGATTGAGAAAGTGTTCGATAAGATAGACCATAACTGGGGCGCAATCTGCTTCACCGCTTTCAACAAATTCTCCTTACTCAATAACTCCATGATCTGGGCGAAGTTCACATTACTTTCCAGATATTCCATCCATGAATGCGGGATCAAAGGGACATGACCTTCACCGGGATCATGTGTGCGGATCAGTTCTAGCGTTTTATCCGCCTCAGCCGCGATGGAAGGAATGACCATGACTACCAGCAACGTTATCAATAGCCCTAAAGTCACCAATACCGCCATAATCGATAAGATGCGGCTCTTAAAACATAATTTATATTGGAAGAACTTTACGAACGGTTGCATCATATAAGCCAGTAACCAAGCGATCAGGAAAGGTAACAAAGCGTTTCGTAATAAGGCTATCAAATAAATAATTCCTGAGATGACCAGTATACCGAACACTATGCGTATTACACGGTCAAACGTAAAAGGCTTGTCAAACAGTGGATTCATATTATTTTCATATCTTTGCTTGCGACAAAGATAGAATAAAGTAGAATATATAAACATCATGATACGTAAAATATCCTTTTTCTTCCTCATTTCTTGCTTATACCTTTCAGTGGGGGCACAGACTCCACAACCTATCAAGCAATTCCTGCGCAAGCCTTATATGGAAGGAGCTTCATTTTCCTTGATCGTGAAAGAGGTTAACAGTGGCGAGACGGTATTCGCTTACGATACAATCCGGCAGCTGACCCCAGCCTCGGTCATGAAAACGGTTACGACCGCTACCGCATTGGAGATATTGGGCGAGGATTATCGCTTTCCCACGACATTAGAATACGACGGCTCCATCGAGAACGGCTTGTTAAAAGGCAATTTATATATCAAGGGAAGCGGAGATCCCAGCCTTGGCTCAGCGCATTTTGCCCCGGATCATAAGCGGTTTCTACAGGAATGGATCTCCGCCTTGAAAAAGGAGGGTATCCATAAAATACAAGGAGCCGTAATCGCTGATGAAAGTATATTCGACACGGAAGGCACTTCCCTTAAATGGGTTGGCGAAGATATGGGTAGTTATTATGGTGCCGGAAGCTATGGGATTTGCGTATTCGACAATCTTTATAAATTAGGGTTGCAAACCGGAGCTCCCGGAACCCGCCCGAAGTTGAAAGGAACCGAACCGGAATTATCCGGCATCCATTTCCATAATTACTTAACGGCCCAGCAAGTATCTTCGGATAGTTCTTTTATCGTAGGGGCACCATTCGCCACGGATCGTTATTTATATGGCATTGTCCCCGCTAACCGGGAATGGTATCCACTCAAAGGGGATATCCCGGACCCGGCTCTTTTCCTAGCGGATTATCTCACTAGGCAATTGGAACATGAAGGGATCACGGTCGGCGAATCACCGTCTTGTTTCCGTATCTTGCGGGAAGCCGGTAGGTGGCAACCCGGGAAACGGACCGAGATTGTTACCACTTACTCCCCTACGCTTCGGGAAATCGTGGAAGTGACCAACCATGTCAGCCATAATTTATTCGCCGATGCCTTGATCAAGACGATCGGCCTACGCTATACGCCCCGTAAGGGAGAGGTCATATCTTCTTTTAACCGAGGTATCCAGGTGCTTCGGGACTATTGGCAAGGGAAAGGACTCGACCTCTCGTGCGTCTGGATGTACGACGGTAGCGGTCTTGCGGTTACCAACAAGTTATCAACAGCTTTTGTGGCTGATTTATTGATTTATATGAAAACCTGTTCACAACAACACACAGCCTTCTACGAATCATTGCCCGTAGCGGGGGTAGAAGGCTCGGTGAGGAACTTCTTAAAAGGCTCATCCCTCCAAGGAAAAGCCCATCTTAAAAGCGGAAGCATGAGCCGGGTAAAAGGATACGCGGGATATATAAACAAAGGCGATAAGCAATACGCCATCGCCCTATTCGTAAACAACTATTCCTGCGACGGACGTCCTATGACCGTAGCGATAGAGAAATTATTGCTCCAGTTGTTCAACTAACCGGCAGTTATTTCGGCAGGATCGATCTACGCTCTATCATCTCTAGGAAATGCTGTTTATAATTGTCGGAGATCGGGATATACTCCTTTCCAAAGACAATCCGGTTCCGCTCGATCACCTTGATCTTCTCCGGCTGGACGATAAAAGAGCGATGAACACGCACAAAGCGATCCGAAGGTAACATATCCTCCAAACTCTTCATGCTCATCAACGAAAGGACCGGACGGGGCTCATCCTCCACGAATATCTTCACGTAATCCTTTAATCCTTCAATATATAATATCTTGCGCAGCTCTATTTGCAACAGCTTATACTCACTCTTGACGAAAATACTCTCCATCCCGCCCTTCTCCGCGATTGGCGCGGATCCTTCCTTCTCTTCCGAAGACACCGGCTTACGGAGCAACTCATACCATCGCAACGCCTTATTCGCCGAGGCAAGGAAGTCCGGATAACTAATTGGCTTCAACAAATAATCCAGCGCGTTTACCCGGTAACTATCCACGGCATATTGATCGAAAGCCGTCGTAAAAATGACACGGGTATCGGCGTTCAAGATACGGGAGAACTCCAATCCGCTCAACTCCGGCATCTGGATATCCAGAAAAAGCAGATCCACCGACCGATCCCGTAAGTCGGAAAGAGCGTCCAAGGCACTATTATAAGTCCCTTGTAAATCCAGAAACGGAGTTTTCAAGACGTAGCTTTCCAGCAAGCTAACCGCTAAAGGTTCATCGTCAATAATAGCGCAAGTCAATCTCATATCTCAGTCTCGTTTATAGTAATTGATAGATAAGAAGAATAGTTATCCCCCTCCCGACCGCATTGGAACGAGAAATGCCCCGGATAGAGCAGCCCCAAGCGTTTCTCCAGATTCACCAGCCCGATACCGGAACCACTTTTATCTTGATCCGGGCTTTTCGGGAAATAGCTATTCACAATAGTACAAACTACCTCCGCCCCCTCCTGATGGATATCCAAATGGATGAAAGACGGCTTATTATTGCTCACCCCATGCTTAAACGCATTCTCGACCAAGGAGATAAACAACAGGGGGGCGATCAAGGTTCCCGGGGAGGAAGCGACGATATTCGTTTTCAGCTCCACATGTTTGGGCAGGCGTATACGCATCAGCTCCACATAATTACGAAGGAAGTCGAAATCCTTCTCCAATGGGACAAAAGGCTGGCTACTCTCATACAAGACATAGCGAAGCAAGCGGCTCAAATCGTGCACCGCCTCCTGCGCCTTCTCCGGGCTGAACGCTATCAAGCTATAGATATTATTCAACGTATTAAACAGGAAATGCGGGTTAAGCTGGCTCTTCAAGTTCTGCAATTCCGCCTCGGCACGCTCCTTCTCCAGTTCCCGCTGGATAGCCGCCACCCGGTACCATCCGTCCGTCATCTTGATCGCCACGCTAAGGCCGGCTACCAAGGAGTAGATAACGGCGTTGACGAGAAAGAACCCCACCGTCTCGTTCAACGGGCGGGGCGGACGAGCCGGATGATGCATCTCCGGCGGATAGAAATAGCGCATGCAGAGATGCACGAACAGCATCATACCCCCGATAAGCAATAGGTTGATCAGCAGGAAACGCCCTGTCCGGCGGTTAAACAAATACCGCCTCACCAGCCACCCGTAATTCAAGTAGAAGACGAGCATGAAGGAAAGCGGCACAATGATGCTCCGGAAATAGCCCTCGAACGTGACTTGCGACTCCCTCCCCGTGAAGAAAAAGGGGGAGCAGAACAGGATACCCCATCCCGCGATGTGTATCAACTTTCCCAAACCTTTGATAGGGGGAGATTGTGGTGTGTCATTCATCTTATTATCCTCTTTAGTGCTACGCAAATATAGTCATTCCTACCGTTATATGAGCCATGTAGCCTTATCTAGTGAGCATTCGTCTACTCATAGCGTATGGCCTCGATCGGGTCGAGCTGCGCCGCCTTCTTGGCCGGGTACCATCCGAAGAACACGCCCGTCACCGTACATACCACGAAAGAGAGCAGTACGCTCCACGGCTGGATATAGATCGGGAAATGCGCCACGACATTCACGATCAAGGCAGCTCCCACGCCGAAAAGCACGCCGATCAATCCTCCGGTCACGCTGATAAGGATAGACTCGATCAAGAACTGAGCCAAGATATCCATGCCTTTCGCACCGATACTCATACGGAGGCCGATCTCCCGCGTACGCTCCGTCACGCTCACGTACATGATATTCATGATACCGATACCACCAACGAGAAGAGAGATACCAGCCACCGCAGCCAGCAACGTCGTCATTATATCCGTCGTACTTGTCAACATCGTGCTCAACTCCTGCATACTCCGGATCGTGAAATCATCATCATCGGTTTCCCGCAACCTATGGTTACGCCTCAGTATCTCCGATATCTCGTCTATGGCTTGATCGGTGTACTCCTCCTTGAGCGCCGAGCAGGTTATGCCTTGCAAATGGGTAATGGCCAAGATCTTTTTTTGAATAGTTGTGTATGGAGCTAAGATCAGGTCGTCTTGGTCCATTCCCATGCTGTTGTATCCTTTGCTTTTCAGTACGCCCACGACCCGGAACGGTAGCTTCTGGAAACGGATCACCTTACCGACGGGATTCTCTCCGCCGGGGAAAAGGTTATCCACCACCGTCTTCCCGATCACGCATACCTTGGCGGCGGTCTGTACGTCCTGATCGCTGAACATATCGCCATCCTCCACCTCGTATCGGCGTATCTCCATATAATCCGGGCTAATACCGTAGACGGTAGTCGGGGCGTTATTGGCGCCATAGATGGCCTGCCCACTACTGTTCACGGAGGGCGAGGTGGCGGAGACGTAGCGAGTCTCGTTCACGATATCCTCGTAGTCCTGTAGCTTCAGCGTCTCCATGGCAGAGGCGTCTTGGCGTACGCCGCCACGCATGTCGGCTCCCGGCTGGATCATGATCATGTTCGAGCCCATCTCGCTGATCTGCGCCTGTATACTCCGCTTCGAGCCTTGACCGATGGCCAGCATCGTGATCACGGAAGCCACGCCGATGATGATACCCAGCATCGTGAGGAATCCCCGCAGCTTGTTGTTGGCCAAGGCCCGGAGGGCTATCTTTAGTAAATTCGTCGTATTCATTCTAAATAATATGCTATTACCACATTAATTCATTATTCTAATCATCATTCTTGGGCAGGCGGGCCAAAGCCTCAGCGGCGCTCAAGATATTCGTATTCACCGTATCGGCGGTTACATGACCGTCGCGCAACGTGATATTCCGGCTGCTGTATTGGGCAATCTCCGGGTTGTGGGTGACGAAGATAATCGTGCGTCCCTCGGCGTGCAGGCGCTGGAAGAGCACCAAGATCTCGAAAGAGGTACGGGTATCCAAGTTGCCGGTAGCCTCATCCGCAAGGATCACCGCCGGATCGTTCACCAAGGCACGGGCGATCGCCACACGCTGCATCTGGCCACCGGACATCTGGTTACTTTTATGCATCAGTCGGTCTCCCAAGCCCACGGCGATCAAAGCGTTGACCGCCTTCTCCCTACGTTGGGCCGCTTTATAAGTAGGATTGTACATGAGAGGAAGCTCTACGTTCTCTACCGCTGTCGTCTTCGGTAACAGATTGTAATTTTGAAAAACGAATCCGATCTTGCGATTCCGGAGGGTCGCTCGCTGCCGCTTGTTCATGGTGCGCACGGATACTCCGTCTAAGTAATACTCCCCGCTCGTAGGAGTATCAAGGCAACCCAGCGTGTTCAGCAACGTACTCTTTCCGGAGCCGGAGGTTCCCATGATCGTAACGAACTCCCCCTCGCGAATCGTGAACGACACGCCTCGCAGGGCATGGACGGTCTCGTCGCCTACGTGGAAGTCTCGTTTTATATTGTCTAATGTGATAATTTCTTTCATGACGCAAACTATCTCTTATTTTTGTTGCTTCCCGGAGGGCCCGGCATGAAGGGGCTACGCTCCGCTCCTGCACCTACTTCCGGCATGTTGGCGGCGCTCGCTAAATCTACGGCTACCTCATCGCCCTCGCTCAAGCCCTCGGTTACTTCGGTCACGCTGTTGTTGCTGGTTCCGACCGTAATCTGCCTCGGGCTCAAGGTATTTCCTTGGCGGGACCAAACCAAGCGTTTTCCGGGTTGTACCTCCGCATTCGGATCCGTCACGGTCATACCCAACGATTCCATGATGGCGGGCTCGGGGATAAAACGAAGCGCCTTGTTCGGCAAGGTCAAGATATTCGCACGTTCCAACGTATAAATTGTGACATTTGCCGTCAAGCGAGGTTTCAGTTTCAAGTCCGGATTATCCGCCGTAATTACTACCTCATACGTAACAACCGTGGAAGAAGAAGTACTGGAAGAAGCGCTGGAAGTGCTTTCGCTGTCCCCTAAACGAATCTGACGAACCACGCCCTCGAATTGATCGTTCGGATAGGCATCCACCGTAAAACTAACCCGTTGGCCTTCCTCCACATTACCTATATCCGCCTCATCCACATCCGCTATTACCTGCATCTTCGTCAAGTCGGCGGCAATGGTAAACAGCGTCGGGGTCTCGAAGCCGGCGGCAACGGTCTGTCCTTCCTCAACAGCCCGATTGATAACCACTCCGTCTATAGGGCTCGTGATCGTGGCATATTCGAGATTACGGTTTACCTTTACCATGGAGGCCTGACTCTGGTCGTAAGCGGCCTTCGCCTTCTCGTAATTATAGGTAGCCGTCTCATAATCCGTATCGCTAATCAATTGTTTCTCGTGAAGCACCTTGCTACGTGCGTAGTTCTTCTGTTGATACTCGAACTCCGTCTTGCTGCTCGCCAATTGCGCCTCGGCGGAACGAAGCTCGGCTTGGAGGTTGATCTTATCCATCTCGGCGATCAGTTGGCCGGCTTTCACCACGTCGTTATAATCAGCGTACAACTTATCGATGATACCGGAGACCTGCGTACCTACCTCAACCTCGGTAACGGGCTCTACCGTACCGGTGGCCGTAACCGTATTCGTGATCGTGCTGCGCCCTACTTTAGCGGTCTCCAGCTTGATCCCGCCTTTCGAGGATTTGCCCGTGAAAAGGAACACGCCCCCCGCAATGAGGATAACGGCAACACCGCCCATGATTAGTTTCTTCTTGTCCATATTCTGATTCTTTTTATTTCTGTTTTACGTTGTATTCTTGTTCAAAAGGCCCCCCACGACCTCCGTCGCAGGGTAACCTTGAAAAAAGAGAGTGGAGTAAATATATCCATTAGTGGGTTAATAATTCTCCGCAACCGGCTTCTTCTGATAAACATTCAGCAATTGAACGCTCATCAAGGCCATGTATTTCGCTTGTAGCTGCTCTTGCTGGGCGGTCAGATAATTGTTCTTCTCCGTCAATAGCTCAAGCGTATTTTTCATACCGAGGCTGAATTGCTCATCGATCAAGTTATAGCTTTCTTTCACGTAACTCAAGCGTTCGGTAGCCGAGGTATATTGGGTCTGCGACGAGGTAGCGTCCAGATAGATCCCCTCCACGGTTTGCAGCAATTGTTTTTGGGTATTCAGCAACTCCAACTGGCTGGTGGTAATCGCGTATTTCGCCTTGTTATAGGCCGTCTTATACTGACGGTTACTGAAGATAGGGATGCTGATCGTCAATCCGACACTCTCGTTGAAACTATTCCAGATCTGGCTACCGAAAGCGTAATCCGTTCCGGAAAGATGGCCGGTACCCAGCCCGGCGTTCATGGAGAGCGAAGGAAGGAAAGCACCTTTCGCCTTTTTCTTCTCCAGCTCGGCGATGTCCACGGCCAGCTCACTGCTCTTTATTTGCGGCATCACGGCCAGAGAGGTATTGTAAATCGTTTGCTTGCTCGGAAGCGGGGTTAAGATATCTTTCTCCGTAAGCTCCGGCATCACCAATTCGATCTCTTCGGTTATATCCAGTTCTAGTAATTGCTTCAATTGCAACTTATAATTGTCTAGATTCGTCTGGGCTACGACCAATTGATATTTATCGGTGCTTAACTGGCTTTCCAACTGAGCCAAATCCACTTTCGAGATCGAACCGGCACGTAGCAACTCCACCGCACGATCCCGTTGCGCCGTAGATACCTCGACCGTATTTTGGTTGATACGAACGGACTCCATCGCATATAGTACCTGCATATAGGTCTGTATCAAGGAGATTTGGATATCATCCTCGTTTTGCTCGATACCCAGCTCATCGACGGTATTTTGTATTTCCTGTTGCTTGATCGCCTGTACACGTTGCCCTCCATCAAAAAGCGTCCATTTAGCGTTCAGCGCATAATTACCGCTATAGCTATTATTCGTAGCGGCGTCGCTCGAAGGATAATTCACGAATCCTTGGGTAACCGAAGCCGAAAGGGAAGGGAAAAGCTGTGCTTTCGCCTGCTTCGTATCCTCTATACCGGAAAGATGCGACACCTTGCTTTTCTTTACTTGGATATTATGCTCCAAAGCGTAATCCAAGCAAGCGCGCAAAGTCCATCGGGTAGGTTGCTCTTGTGCCTTACTCCCCACACAGAGGAAGAACAGACATGCGAATAATAAAGCGTATTGTTTCATATTGCCTTCGTTTTCTATCTTTTTACGAAAGCAAAACTATATTACCTTAAAAACATGGGCAACCAGACTAGAAAAAGGGGCTGTTTTCACCGATTAAACGGGCAATTGCATCGACATCGGGATTACCAATATAAAATAATACCCGCGATACCCGCCAAGATGATCATCAAGATAGGATGTACCTTGAATTTCCATGTTAGGATGAAAGCGGCGCCAAAGATCAAGAAGCTCTTGTAGTCGATGAAGTTCTCTTTATTCATTAATAGCAAGGCGGCGGCGGCGATCAAACCGACCGTAGCCGGGCGCAATCCAAGGAAAGCCGCCTCTACATATTTATTATTCCGGAACTTAGCGAAGAAATAAGAGATCAAGAGAACCAATATGAAAGAGGGCAGACATACCGCAAATGTCGTCAGGCAAGACCCTAGGATACTCATCGTCTCCGAATACCCCGCATTATGCACCGCCGTATACCCTATATAGGTGGCGCTATTGATACCGATCGGCCCGGGTGTCATTTGAGAGATAGCGACAATATCGGTAAACTCCTGCAAGGAAATCCAACCATAGCGGTCCACCACGTCGGCTTGTATCAAGGATAACATCGCATACCCGCCACCAAAGCCCAATATACCGATCTTCAGATATACATATAATAATTGCAACCAAATCATATCAGCCCTTCTTATTTAAACCATACACCAAACCTCCGGCTATAGCCGCCAAGATAATCCAAGCGGGAGACACCCCACCCATCCAGATCAGCAATGCCGCCCCGACAGGTATGATCATTTGCACGTAACTCAACTTGATAGAGCGTGCGGTTGTCAGACAAGGCACGGCGATCAAGGCGACCACCGCCGGACGCAATCCCATAAACGCCTTCTCCACCCATACATTATCCTTTACCTGCGTAAAGAATAACGCAATCAAGAGCATGATTACAAAAGAAGGGAGAATCGTGCCCAAGGCACAAACAAAACCGCCCCATGTCTTCTTCAGTTTATAACCCACGAAGATCGCTATATTCACGGCGAAAATACCCGGCAACGATTGGGCCACGGAGAAAACGTCGATAAAGTCCTCTTTCGTCATCCACCCCCGGTCCACCACATCCCGCTGGATAAGCGGCAACATGGCGTATCCACCTCCGATGGTAAACATACCGATTTTCACGAATGTCAGAAAAAGCGTCCAATACATACCCTTATCTGTTTACGTTGGCTAACGTCCTAAAAGCCTATTGTAAGTTTCTTTATTATTAATAATCTGAAGCGCTTTCTGGTAACTCGGATTATCATCATTGATAATCTGGAAGTACTGCGCCATATCATAGAGATCCCGTGCGATAAGCGCCTTGATCTGAAGCATGATCAACGGCTTCGAACGATTATATTGCTCTTCCTCAAACTCAATCTTCTCATCGCCGGCCATCTTAAGAAGCTCCTCCATGATATCCTCTCCGACCACGAAACCTTGCTTATACTGCTGGAATTTCGGATATTTAGCCATCATCTGGTTCCGATTACGATCCAGATAATTCATGGACACCCGATTGACTAAACCGGAAGCTACCAGTTTCCGGTGATAATCCGTATAGCGAGTCGTATCTACCGGGATGAACACGTCCGGCATAATACCTCCACCTCCATATACGGTACGCTCGGAAACCAAGGTGTTATACCTCATTGAATCCGGGAAATGAATGCTATCGGCACTCATCAACTCCCCCCGGTTATAACGGTCGATCAGATCATGGTGGTACTCCTCCATCTTCCCGTTCTCGTAAGGCTTTTGTATACAACGTCCGGTGGGTGTATAGTAACGGGAAACCGTCAAACGAATCATGGAACCATCCGGCAGGGGAATCGGTTTCTGTACCAAACCTTTGCCAAAGGTACGGCGACCTACGATCACTCCACGGTCCCAATCTTGAATAGCGCCGGAGACGATCTCGCTGGCCGAAGCCGAGGACTCGTCCACCAGAACGACCAAACGTCCCTCTTGGAATTGTCCACGAGCGGTAGAGTTCGCCTCCTCACGAGGTTGCTTACTCCCTTTCGTATAAACGATCAACCGGTTTTTATCCAAGAACTCATCCGCTAACTCTATGGCGATATTCAAATATCCCCCGCCATTTCCCTGCAAATCCAGAATCAAGTTCTTCATGCCCTGTTTCCGGAGCTTCTCCAACGCCTCCCTGAATTCATCGGCGGAAGAAGCGGCGAAACGGTTCAACTTAATATAACCGGTATTCTTATCCGCCATATAAGCGGCATCCAGACTATACACGGGAATCTTACCGCGAACGATCTTGAAATCCATCAATTCCGGCGACTTGCCTCGCTTTACTTTCACACGCACCTCGGTACCTTTCGGTCCGCGTAGTTTCTTCATGATATCGGTAGTCTTCATCTTCACGCCGGCGATCAAGGTATCGTCTACTTGGATAATACGGTCGCCCGCCATCAACCCCACCTTCTCAGAGGGACCTCCGGGGATTACCTGAATCACGTAAAGCGTATCCGTCAACATATTGAACTGTATGCCGATACCATCGAAATTGCCTTGTAAAGGCTCGGTCATCTCTTTCGTCTCCTCCGGGTCCATATAGTTGGAATGAGGGTCCAGCTTATCCAACATGCCGACTATAGCGTCTTCCACCAACTTCGTCTCGCTAGTAGAGTCGACATATAGATTAGAGATGGCGAATAAAGCCAATTGGAGCTTCCGGGCATCCATATTCGCTTTTTGCGCTGTCGCTCCGGTAAACACACCTAGGACGATCAGCAGGGATAAGACGATTCTTTTCATCAGATATATTCGTTTCATAATTTTCAATACAATCTCGTCTCTTTAGGGACGAATTGGGAAATGTCTTTGCCGTAGCGTAACAACTCACGGACTATGCTTGAGCTAATATGCGTATGCTCCGGTTCCGTAAACAAGATAAAAGTCTCGATACCCGTCAACTTACGATTCACGTCCGCAATCGTCTTCTCGTATTCGAAATCATTGACCGTACGGATTCCTCTTAAGATAAAGCCGGCTCCGACCTCTTTAGCGAAATCCACCGTCAATTGATTATATGACATGACTTTCACCCTTGGATTATCCTTGTATAGATTCCAGATCGCTTCCATCCGCTTCTCCAAGGAGAAATAGGTAAGCTTCTTATCGTTGATACCGATCGAGATCACGATCTCGTCCACCAGTTCCAACCCACGCCTTACCAAGGATTGATGCCCGATCGTAAAAGGATCGAAGGTACCGGGAAAAAGCGCGATACGCTTATTTTCAATTGATGACATCTTCTTCAACCACTAAGTTATCGATAATAAAGTTCTGTCGCTCCATGGTATTCTTCCCCATATAGAACTCGAGCATATCTTTCACGAGGTCCTCTTTCTTCATTGTCACCGGATCAAGGCGTATATCCTTGCCGATAAAATGCTTGAACTCATCGGGAGAGATCTCTCCCAGACCTTTGAATCGGGTGATCTCCGGATTCTTCCCGGCAGCGGCTATGGCAGCCAAGCGTTCCTCCTCCGAATAACAATACCACGTCTTCTGCCGGTTACGTACCCGAAATAACGGGGTTTGCAAGATATAAACATGATTACGCTTAATCAAATCGGGGAAGAATTGCAAGAAGAAGGTAATCAACAATAAACGGATATGCATCCCGTCCACATCGGCATCTGTCGCGATAATCACCTTATTATACCGCAAACCTTCCAAGCCATCCTCAATATTCAAGGCCGCTTGAAGCAAGTTAAACTCCTCGTTCTCGTAAACGATCTTCTTTGTCAAGCCATAACTATTCAAAGGCTTACCCCTCAAACTAAATACAGCTTGGTAATTCGGGTTACGGCTCTTCGTGATAGAACCGCTAGCCGAGTCACCCTCCGTGATAAAGATACTGCTTTCCTCTAGCAAATCCCCTTTCGAGTCGGTCAGGTGAATCCGGCAATCCCTTAGTTTCTTATTATGTAAATTCGCTTTCTTCGCACGCTCGCGGGCCAGCTTCGTAACACCGGCGATCGCCTTGCGCTCTTTCTCGGACTCCAAGATCTTCTTCAGCAAAAGCTCCGAAGTCTCCATATTCTTATGCAAATAGTTATCCAGGTCATTCTTGATGAAATCACCGATAAACTTCGCTACCGTAGGGCCGTCCGGTCCTATATCTTTCGAGCCGAGCTTGGTCTTTGTCTGGCTCTCGAATACAGGCTCCTCCACTTTTATGCTGATAGCGGCCACGATACCCGCACGAATATCCGAATACTCGAAATTCTTATTGTAATATTCCTTAATGACACGGCCTATAGACTCCTTGAAAGCGGAAAGGTGCGTACCGCCTTGGGTGGTATGCTGGCCGTTCACGAACGAATAATATTCCTCTCCATATTGGTTGCTATGCGTGATAACCACCTCTATATCCTCCCCTTTCAGGTGGATGATCGGGTAAAGAGGCTCGGTGGTCATATTCTCGTTCAACAAATCCACCAGACCATTGCGGGAATAGAAACGCTTGCCGTTGTAAATAATGGAAAGTCCCGAGTTCAAGAAGACATAGTTCTTTAATAGCCCCTCGATAAACTCGTCCTTATAATGATAATCCTTAAAGATCTCCCGATCCGGGACAAAGAATACCTGCGTACCGTTCGCCTCCCCGGTCGGTTGGATATCCGATTCCTCCGTGACGATCGCCTTACTATATTCCACCCGCTTACACTCTCCGTCACGGTAGCTGGTTATCAAGAAATAACTACTCAAGGCATTCACCGCCTTGATACCCACACCATTCAAACCCACGGATTTCTTAAACGCCTTGCTATCGTATTTAGCGCCGGTATTCATCTTGCTAGACACATCCACGACTTTACCCAGAGGGACACCACGGCCATAATCCCGTACGGCTACCGTACCTTCCTCGATAGTCACCTCGATACTTTTGCCATACCCCATCATGTACTCGTCGATAGAGTTATCCAGCACCTCCTTCAACAACACATAGATACCATCATCGGCATAGCTACCGTCCCCCAGTTTTCCGATATACATACCGGGACGCCGGCGGATATGCTCCATCCAGTCCAGTGTCTTGATGTCATCATCGTTATATTCCGTAGGTTGTTGTATCGTTGAATTCAGCTCATCCATATCTCTTATAACTTTTTAATATACGCTCTTCTTGATTTATGATGCTCTCGCTTGAAATAATCCCATTGCGCTTGTACGGCGCTATTCGTCTCCAGCTCCGGGTTACTCTCGGCGTAAACGGCACCGATACGCTTATAGACCGGAATCAAGTCATTAAATAATAAAGCGTTCACGCCTTTACTTTGATATTCCGGCAAGACTCCTGTCAAATACAGGTCGATTACTTTCGGTTTGCTCTTCAACGCTTTCAGCAAATGAATCCACCCGAAGGGTAACATATGCCCACGAGCCTTTTGCAAGGCTCTCGAAAGGTTGGGCAGGGAGATGCCAAAGCCAACCACCGCATTATCCTCTTCCCTTACGATCAGCGTTACCAAATCATAACGCAGCATAGGGATATACATATTGATATAATAATCGATCTGCTTCTCGGTCAATTGCGCGAAACCATACAAGGGAGCGAAAGCCGCATTCAATGTATGGAATACCGGACGGGCGTAAGGCATAATCTCCTTAGCGTTCTTGAACTTCAGCACCTTCAATCCGTATTTCTTCTTCACGATCTCGCCGATACGCAAATGCTTCTCGGGAACGCCATCCGGTATATAGATCTTAAATTCATGCCAATCTTGATCCTTTCCGTATCCGATACGCTCCACTTGCTTGGGGTAATAGGGATAATTATAAATTGTAGCCATCGTACCGATCTGATCGAAACCCTCGATCAACATACCCTCGTGATCCATATCGGTAAAGCCCATCGGACCGTGGATCTCCTCCATGCCTTGTTCGCGGGCCCATTTCTCGACAGCGCCAAAAAGGGCATCAACCACCTCGTCATCATCAATAAAATCTACGAAACCAAAGCGGGCACGTTTCTGTCCCCAAGCCTCGTTACTCGGGCGATTCACCATACCGGCGATACGGCCTACCACCTTCCCGTCCTTATAGGCAAGGAAGTAAATAGCGTCGCACACCTCGAACGCCGGATTTTTCTTCTTATCCAGCGTCATCATCTCTTCCTCTATTAAACCCGGTACGTGATAGGGATTACCCTTGTATAATTCGATATTGAACTTGACAAACTTCTTAAGCTCCTTCTTACTGGTAACTTCTCTTATCTCTACGCTCATCGGTAATTTTATTTAAGCGGCAAAGTTACATAAATAATCTTTTATCATGGCATTATAAAACAAATTTATACCTTTGTAAACTCAGATTCATAGCATACCATGAAAAAAATAGTTATTAAATTAATATTGGCATTTATCATGTTTGAAGGAACCTCTTGTATAAACGATCCTATTATAATCAGCCCCGATCTGGCGTTTCGGGCGGAAGCTACTACAGGGGAGGGATCGATTTGGCATCCCGATCGCAATACACTTTTCTGGGTAGATATTGAAGGAAAGACGTTATATGAGTATATACCGGACTTGCAAAACTGCCGTTCATGGCAGTTCGACCGCATGGTCTCTACCGTCGTACCGGAAACGGACAGTACGGTAGTCGTCGCTTTACAAAACGAGATCATACGTGTAAACCTAACGGATGGGAACACGACATCTATCGCCCCAATCCCGGACAATAACGGGAAGATTCGTTGCAACGATGGAAAATGCGACCCGTCCGGACGCTTATGGATCGGCACCATGGGATTTGGCGCGCCTAAAGGGGCTGCCAGCCTTTATTGTGTATGGGCAGACGGAACCGTCGAAACTAAGTTGACAAAAGTCACGATCTCCAATGGGATCGTATGGTCCGCCAACAAGAAATACATGTATTACAACGACACACCTACCCGTAAGATCATACGTTTCCGGTATGACGATAGCTCCGGTGACATATTGTACGATGGCGTAGCCGTAAATATACCCGAGGGCACCGGCTCCCCGGATGGAATGACGATAGATTGCAACGACAACCTTTGGGTGGCTCAATGGGGAGGTGGCGGTGTTTATTGTTACAATCCCTATACCGGCGACCTGTTGACAAAAATTGTCGTACCGGCCCCCCACGTAGCGTCATGCGCTTTTGGAGGGAATAAGCTCGACACTCTTTATATAACGACCGCCCGTGCCGGATTGAGCAAGGAACAGCTTGAGGAATATCCACTAAGCGGTAGCGTATTCTGTTGCAAGCCCGGAGCGAAAGGGGTGCCGGCGAATTTTTTTCATTAATAATCCGTATTTTTGGTTATAAAGTAGCATAATCGTAAACCAAATATCAATTTAAATTGTTTACTTTGTAGACATAGCATGCAAAATAGAGGCATACTCCTGTCTCCACATCTAACAAATGCTAATAATTATACAGAATGGCAAAGAATAAACCTGCAAAAAAAGATAACAAAGAGAAAAAAGGCAAAAAGGACAAAGGATCTGGTAAACGTATGAAAAAAGAAGCGATGATCCAAGCTATCATTTCCGTTTTCCAATCCTCTCCCAAGGAACCTTTCAACTATAAACAAATCAGCAAGATCATCGGAGTCGAGAACCAAGTGCAGAAATTGCAGGTGGTAGACATCCTGTATGACTTGTCCGCCGAGGATATCATCACCGAGATCGACCGTGGCCGTTACCGTCTCAACGGATTGGGAACCATGGCCGTAGGAACTTTCGCACGCCGCAGCAATGGAAAGAATTCTTTCATCCCTGAAGACGGAGGTACGCCGGTATTTATCGCTGAACGTAATTCCGGGCATGCCATGGATGGAGACAAAGTGAAAGTACAGCTTTTCGCCAAACGTAAAGGTGCCGAGCCGGAAGGTGAGGTCGTGGAAATCCTTGAGAGCAAGGAGCGTACTTTCGTAGGTAAACTTCAAGTAGCTAAAGGCTTTGCCTTCTTGATTACGGAAAACAAGACGTTGGCAAACGATATTTTCATCCCTAAGGATAAACTGAAAGGGGGCAAGAACGGCGACAAAGCGATCGTACGTATCGTGGAATGGCCGGATGAAGCCAAGAATCCACTGGGTGAGGTCATCGATATATTAGGTATCGCCGGACAGAATACCGCCGAGATGCACGCGATCCTTGCCGAATTCGGATTGCCTTACAAATATCCTTCCTCGGTAGAAAAAGCGGCGGATAAGATCCCGGAAGCGATCTCTCCGGAGGAAATTGAGAACCGGGAGGATTTCCGGGGGATAACAACCTTCACGATCGACCCGAAGGACGCGAAAGACTTCGACGACGCCCTTTCCGCACGCCGTTTGGATAACGGGAACTGGGAGGTTGGCGTACATATCGCCGACGTAACACATTATGTGAAAACGGACGGTGTCATCGATAAAGAGGCGCAAAGCCGTGCGACTTCCGTTTATCTGGTAGACCGTACGATACCGATGCTTCCTGAGCGACTTTGTAACCAAATATGCTCTTTACGTCCCGACGAGGAAAAATTATGCTTCTCCGCTGTCTTCGAACTAAATAGCGATGCCGTGGTACAAAACTCCCGGATCTGCCGCACGATCATCAAGAGCGACCGCCGCTTTACCTATGAGGAAGCACAAGAAGTGATCGAAACCGGCGAGGGAGATTATAAAGAGGAGATTCTAGCCTTGAACGATCTTGCCAAGAAATTGCGGGAACGTCGTTTCAAGAGTGGCGCTATCAACTTCGACCGCTATGAGGTTAAATTCGAGATCGACGAACAAGGGAAACCGGTCCGTGTTTATTTCAAGGTCTCAAAAGACGCTAATAAGTTAATCGAGGAGTTCATGCTATTGGCAAACCGTACCGTAGCCGAGTTCGTGGGCCGTCCTCCTAAAGGAAAGACTAAGAAGACATTTGTTTATCGTATCCATGAGCTTCCGGACCCAGATAAAATGGAGAATTTCGCTACTTTTATCCGTCGCTTCGGCTATAAGTTGAAAACAGACGGCACGAAGACGGATGTCTCTAAAGGAATCAACTCCTTATTAGACAATGTACAAGGAAAGCCGGAAGAGAACTTGATCGAGACAGTGGCGATCCGTGCCATGCAAAAGGCCCGTTACTCCACGGAGAATATCGGCCACTATGGCTTGGCTTTCGAATACTATACACATTTCACCTCTCCTATCCGCCGTTATCCGGATATGATGGTACACCGATTGCTGGAACGTTATCTAGCCGGTGGCCGTAGCGTTATACAAAAGAAGTATGAGGATTTATGCGATCATTGTTCCAGCATGGAGCAAGTCGCCGCCAACGCAGAGCGTGCATCCATCAAATATAAGCAAGTAGAATTCATGCAGGATAAGCTCGGCATGGTATTCGACGGCGTTATCTCCGGTGTCACCGAATGGGGACTTTACGTAGAACTGAACGAGAATAAATGCGAGGGGCTTGTACCAATCCGTGATCTGGATGACGATTACTATGAGTTTGATGAGAAGAATTATTGTTTATTGGGCCGTCGTAAGAAACGTCAATATCGTTTGGGAGACCCTATCACTATCAAAGTAGCGCAAGCGAATCTGGAACGTAAGCAACTTGATTTCCAATTAGCGGAATAGGGCCTTTCTCAAAGTAAGTATAACTTCATCAGACAACGAAGTTATACTTACTTAGGCATTTTGATGATACTTACTAGGACAAGTAAGTATAATTTACTTTTTATCACCAATACATAAGTCCCAGCGCCCCACAAGCGATCAGCCCGATTCCCAACAACGCATAGAAGATACGTGCGCCGCCACGACCGAACCAGTTCACGAAAGTCATCGCCCCGCTGGTTTTAAAGTACCAATCAAAATTACAGATCGCCGCTACGATTGAGAACAATCCCAAAGCGATAAACAAGGATAAGATAAAGTATTCGGAAGGATCCATAGACTTACTTAACCTCTACAGTACGTGAACCGTCCGGATTCTCCGAGATCGTGACATTTACCACATCTCCGGGTAACAACTCATCTATTTTCTCCGGCCATTCAATAAAACATAAAGCTCCGCTATAGAAATAGTCTTCCGTTCCAATATCTTCGGCCTCACTCAATTTATTGATCCGGTAAAAGTCAAAGTGATAGATCAATTCTCCCGTCGTATCGCTACGGTACTCATTGATAATAGCGAATGTGGGACTGTTGATCACATCCTCCACACCCAATTCCTCACAGATCGCCTTGATAAAGGTAGTCTTACCGGCCCCCATCGGACCATAGAAGGCAAAGACCGTACGATCATCCATCCCGGCGATAAACTCCTTAGCCGCCTCATGGATCTTATCCAAACTTTCTATTTTCAGTGTGCTCATCTTATCTAACTTAACAATTTTCCAATAATGTTTTCACTTCACTTTTTAAGGCCGGCAGATGATTAACGACTATCGCCCAAACCAATGTGTCATCCAAGCTGTCATAAGCATGTATAATCCGATTACGAAAACCAACTATTTGCCGTGTATTGTTTAGCGATATACGTTCCGGTTGTTTGTCATATTGATTTAGAGCCTCACCTATAATGGCCAATTGCCTTTCCACCGCACTTTGCGTCTTTAGATCCACTGTATACTCCATATAAGATCTAGTATTTGCGGTAAACGATTCGATCAAGCTTATCGCCCTCATCATGTCAGACAAATACTTCTTTTCTTTTATTGTCATACAATAGAATTTTTGTTTTATCTATATTCTCTAAAAGAAATGGATTTTTTAAACTCTTCTGAGTCAGTAGATCTACTTTTCTTTGAAAGAAATCTTCTAACTTATCCCATAAAGAAAGTAATTTTTCTCCTTTTTCTAAAGGATCCATATCTTCCATTTCTACCAACAAGTCAATATCACTCCTCTGTGGATTGAATTGCTCTGTCACTGAAGATCCAAACGCATACAACGATTTTATCCCATGATTCTTACATATATCAGAGAACAAGGAAAGATTCTTACGTATTTCATTATGGATAAACATACTTCTTTTTTCGCAAAATTAAACAAAACCTACCATCCACGAACAAAAAAACGATATTTATTTCGGTTCCATCGTAATAAACGGCACCAACATCTCCTCCATCGAGATTCCTCCGTGCTGGAATGTATTTTTATAATAGGATACGTAGTAGTTATAATTATTCGGATAAGCGAAGAAATTCTCTCCGTAGGCGAAAATATACTTACTGCTTAGATTCGGGGAGGGAAGCCCTACTTTTTCCGGGTCCCGGATCTCAAATACCTCTTTTGGATTGTAGTTCAAGTTCTTGCCTACCTTATAGCGTAGATTGGTATTCGTATTCTTATCACCTATCACCTTGATCGGATTCGTTACCCGAATCGTTCCATGATCGGTCGTAACGATTACTTTTCCTCCCCGCTCGGCGATTCGTTTGAACAACTCAAGCGTAGAAGAGTGCTGGAACCATGATTTAGTCAAACTGCGATAGGCCGCCTCGCTTTGCGCCAACTCGCGGATCATCTTACTCTCCGTACGAGCATGCGAAAGCATATCCACGAAGTTCAGCACAATCACATTCAGTTGATTACGAGTAAGAGAAGGGATCGTAGCCAACAATTTCTCTCCATATTGGGAATCGTGTACTTTATTATATGAGAAGGTATATTTCTTACGGAACCGATCGATCTGGGTTTGAATCAATGGAGCCTCATTCAAATTCTTACCTTCCTCGCTCTCCTCATCTACCCACAAATCCGGAAACATCTGCTCTATTTGCGAAGGCATCAAGCCCGAGAATATGGAGTTGCGGGCATATTGCGTGGCGGTTGGCAGTATGCTATAATACAAGCTCTCGTCAAACGTAAAATACTCAGTAAGCAATTCTTTTACCACCCGCCATTGATCCAGCCGGAAATTATCGATCAATATAAAGAAAACCTTCTCGTCATTATCCAACATTGGGAAGACTTTCTTCTTAAACAGGTCGGGGCTCATCAACGGGCGATCGGCCGGATTCTGTATCCAGTCCACATAATTCTTCTTTATGAATTTGGCAAAAGCGTTATTGGCCTCTTCCTTCTGCATACGGAGCATATCTGTCATTGCCACTTGGCTGCTTTCCAGTTCCAGTTCCCAGTACACCAGTTTCTTATAGACCTCCATCCAGTCGTCTGTGGTCAAGGAATCATTGATTTGCATACCGATACGACCGAATTCCTGCTGATAACCCACCGTGGTCGTCTCGGAGATAATTACGTTCTTATGGACATTCTTCTTGATAGAGAGAAGCAATTGGTTTGGATTTACCGGTTTGATCAAATAATCCGCGATCTTATTTCCGATCGCCTGATTCATGATACTTTCCTCCTCACTTTTAGTCACCATCACGACCGGCACATTCGGAGCGATCTCCTTGATATGCGACAGCGTCTCCAACCCTGTCAAGCCGGGCATATTCTCATCGAGAAAAATAATATCAAACGATTGTTCCTTACAGCAGTCAATAGCGTCTTGCCCGCTCACCACCGGAACGACCTCATACCCTTTGTCCTGCAAGAACAAGATATGCGGTTTCAACAAATCAATCTCGTCATCCGCCCAAAGTACTCTGTCTTTCTTCGCTGCCATAAGCTTACCTAGTTTATTTACAAATATATGGATAATCCTCCATATAACAACGAAAGAAACGGGATGTTTCGTATTTGATCTCGTAATTTTCCCAAATCCAGATAAGCGAATAGCCAATGAAGAGATCTCCTTCATCAACTCACGAACAGTACTCTCTTTTACTGACTAAGGTTCAAAAATATCCAATTTATCTACAACATCTACAACTATCCTTGTAATCATCTATCTTTAGACGGTTTAGCCTATGGTGGTAGATAAAAAACATCTACAATTATCAGGCCCTATCTACCATCATTTACCGCTTTCTTATCACTAAACAGAACGATCTCCCCACACTTGCCGCAATCATCATACGGTCTCTTCCTTATACAGACAAAACATTAACATATAAGCTTATACAGTTTTTATCCATGAAAAACTAAAGTTTTATACCGCTAAAACCTTTGTTTTCCGCTTAGGAAACTTTTGTTTCTATATAGGGAAACTAAGGTTTCTTCGGCACGAAACTTTTGTCTTCTGTAGGAATGAAGAACATAGTTCCCTAGGAACTATGTTCATGACTATTTAGTGCCAAATGCCTTTTATGTTAAAACTCCAAAAGATGAGGCAAATATATTGATTTCTTTTAGCAAAACACAATCTTTTCCATTCTAAATCAATATTGTCTTATATTTTATTGACATAACTATATGATTTTAGTGCATAAAAGTCTCACCGGTTAGTCTATTTACGCTCTGTAGATACAATATGTGAATTAGAAAGAAGCGTCGTTTGTAAATACCGAATATAGTTCCTAGGGAACTTTGCAGAACTTAGTTTTACTCCAGAAGTCATGTAATCTTATTTTTATTACTCAGCTTATAATGGCTAAAGACAATTTTAACATTATTTACGAACGGAACTATCAACGATCGTTCATGTTCGCTAAATCATACGTACATGATGATATGATAGCAGAAGATATCGTATCCGATTCTCTTGTGAAGTATTGGAGACTGATCTCCACCCAAAAAGGAGAAGCGCCAGAAGCTCTTTTACTTTCGATCTTGAGAAATAAAGCTCTCGACTACTTACGCCATAAAGCTGTACATAATGCTGCGATCGAAAATCTAGAAGAAATAAAAAAGCGAGAACTAAGCATCCGCATATCCACTTTAGAGGCTTGCGATCCAGAAGAAATTTTCCGGGAAGAGATACGCACAATCCTTCAGCGCACCCTACAATCATTGCCCGAACAAACTCGCAGGATATTCGAGATGAGTCGTTTCGAAAACAAAACAGTGAAAGAAATCGCTATAGAAACCAACCTCACCGTAAAAGGAGTAGAATACCACATTACCAAGACTTTAAAAGTATTACGTATCAATCTAAAAGATTATCTTCCCTTATTCTATTTTCTTTTTTCTTGACTTTTCTCGTTTTTCCACTAGGGATCTATCTTGCAGCATCGTTTATTATTTATAAAGCGAAATTAATAGATACCATGAAGGAATTACTACAACGATACATAAAAGGAGAGGTTTCAGAGAAAGAAAGACTGAAAATAGCATCATGGTTAGACGAAAGCCCTGAAAACATGCGTGAATTTCTGGTTTTACGCAAATTATATGACATTTCACTCTGGCAAGCCAATACAGATAAGACAAATTCCGTAAAGAAAGTACATTATTCCATACGGAAGGTAATGGCCGAGATCTTAAAAATCGCAGCCATCTTTCTAATCGGCTTTTGGGGAAGCAAACAACTGCAGATACAACAATCGAACAAGAAACAAATGCAAACCATTCATGTCCCTGCCGGACAACGGGCAGAGGTCACCTTAGCCGATGGTACGCATGTATGGCTAAACTCTCGCTCAACCCTAAAATTTCCTGAACAATTCAGCGCAAACACCCGAAACGTGGAATTAGACGGCGAAGGTTACTTCTCTGTCCAGCACAATGAAAATAGTCCATTTACCGTACATACCCAAAATCATGATGTTCAAGTATTAGGTACAGAGTTCAATGTAAAAGCTTACCATAACACATCCTTGTTCGAAACCGCCCTTTTAAAGGGTAGTGTAAAAATCAGTTCCCCTAATTTAAGAAATGGATTACAACTCAAGCCTAATGAAATCGTTAGTATAGAGAATAGGATGCTCAAGAAATCTACAATTAATAATAGCGACTATTTTAAATGGAAAGAAGGCCTGTTCTGTTTTGAGAATGAATCAATCCAAGATCTAATAAAGAAACTAGAACTTTATTATGATACTACGATTGAGATCCAACGTCCCTCATTGTTGAAACATCACTATTCCGGCAAATTTCGTATTCAAGATGGAATAGAGCATGTATTAAAAGTACTTCAGTTAAAACATAAATTCACATACATCAAAGATGACGATAAGAATCTAATAATCATAAAGTAAGAACAGAATGTTAACCTTATAAATCATGTATGCCTATGAGATAAAAAATATCAAAAAAGAAACGGTATATAAAAACCGGGAAATGCGGCAACACTCCCCGGAAAGAATCAATACCACATGCACTTAAATCATCAGTATCAAATTCAAGAGTTACAAATGTATGAAAAATCAAACAAAAAGAGTTATGAAGTTAACTTTTATAACACTATTTCTATCAACCACAGGAATGTTTGCATCTGTTAATTCGCAAAATACACGGGTCAATATCCATGTGAACAATGCAAACACTCAAATTGTCTTAAACGAAATCGAAAAACAAACAGACTATCTCTTTGTGTACGACACCAAAGAAATAGATCTAAATCGTAAGGTTTCCGTAGAGGCGCAAAATAAAACCGTAGCAGATGTGTTATCATCTGTCTTTACCCAAACAGACATCTCATATGCGATGGAGGGTAATAACATCATGTTAATGCGAAAAAACACTTCTGTTACACAACAGAGTAACCGGAGAATTACCGGTGTTGTGAAAGACGCAATTGGTGAACCTATCATTGGAGCAAATATCGTGGAGAAGGGAACCACAAACGGTATAATCACCGACATTAACGGAAATTTCAGCCTTATGGTCTCCGAGAACGCCATCTTGCAAATTTCCTATATCGGATATCAGACACAAGAAATCCCGACCAAAGGGCAGACGAACATCCAAATTACCATGAAGGATGACGCACAAGCATTGGATGATGTCGTTGTTATCGGTTATGGTACGCAACGCAAGAAAGACGTAGCCGGATCTATCTCTTCCATATCTACGAAGGATTTATCTATTCAATCATCCGGGAATATACAGAACCTTCTTCAAGGTAGGTTATCCGGTGTGTCCGTAACAACTTCCGGCGTAGCTGGCGATGCTCCTGCTATCCGTATTCGAGGTGTCGGAACACTGAATAATAACAGCCCGTTGTATGTCATTGATGGTTTTCCTACAAAAAGCGAGATCGCATCCCAAATAAATCCTTCAAGTATAGAGTCTGTACAAGTATTGAAGGATGCTTCCTCCGCCTCTATCTATGGTTCCCAAGCAGCTAACGGGGTTATCTTAATCACGACAAAGCAAGGTAAAGAAGGAAAACCTACCGTTGACGTAAAAGTAAACGTAGGCGTGCAACTTCCCACCAACTTGCCGGAAATGCTAAACTCCCAACAATATGGAGAAGTCTTGTGGAACGCAATGAGAAACGCCGGGTTAACACCACAGCATGACCAATATGGCAACGGAGCTACACCCGTCATTCCTGATTATATTCTACCGGCAGGAGCCATGGAAGGCCAGGTAGATCTCAGCACTTATAATACTGCGGAAAATCAATTTATGCGCGCTAATAAGATCGGAACTAATTGGGCTGATGAAGTTTATCGCCCCGCACCGACTACAAACATTGATATCAGCGCACAAGGAGGTGGCAATGGGTCTAAATATTTCTTGAGCGCAAACTATTATAAACAAGAAGCTCTTGTAAAATGGGCGGGCTATGATCGCTTCTCTTTACGAGCCAATTCTCAATTTAAGATTTTGAGCTTCGCCACATTAGGATCAAACCTAAGCGCAACTTACTCTAAATACAAAGGAAGCAAATCAGACCATGAGGCCGTACGTATGGCTCCGCTTATTCCGGTTTACGACGTAGAAGGTAATTGGGCCGGAACAAAAGCTAATGGTTTAGGTGATTCCAAGAATCCGGTAGCCCAACTTTATAATCAAAGAGAGAATTACAATGACAACCTCAACTTGTTAGGTAATTTGTATTTGGATATCAATTTCTTGAAATACTTCCAATTCAAGACAAATGTCGGCGTAAACGTTGAGGATAGCGGCTCCAAAGAGTTCAATCCAAAAACTTATTGGAACAAAGGAGACGCAAATACGCTAGTGAATTCTTTAAAGGAAGCAAGAGGCCGTAAATCAGAATTGGTTTGGAACAATACTTTGACCTTCACGAAAAAATTTCGTGAAACACATAATCTGAATGTTTTGCTAGGTACAGAAGCCATTAGTTCTAAAATAGAGAATCTCTCTGCTTATAGAAGTAATTTTATTATCGAGGATCCCGATTATAGATACCTTGACGCTGGCGAATCCAACAAGGACAATACAGGCAACGCAAATGAATACGCTTTGTTCTCTCTGTTCGCACGTGTCAATTATCAATATAAAGACAAATATTATTTAGGGGCTATTATTCGTCGAGATGGGTCCTCACGTTTTGGTGCGAATCATAGATATGGCTACTTCCCAGGGGTAAACGCCGCATGGAGACTTACGGAAGAAAACTTCATGAAAGGGCAAGATATTCTTAGTGATTTGAAAATCAGAGCCAGTTACGGTTTGACAGGAAATCAGGATATCGATAACTACGCATTTGCGTCCATGTATTATACGAATATCTCAACTAGCAGCTATCCTATAGCGGGAGATCCAAACTCTGTCACTCAAGGTATCAGTAAGGAGAGCATTGGTAATCCGGATCTTAAATGGGAGACGACTACACAAACAAACATTGGTATCGACGCAGGTCTTTTTAATAATAAACTGAATTTGTCATTCGATTTCTACCATAAATATACTACCGACATCTTGCAAAGAATTACTTATCCTTCTACCGGAGGAGTGGCAAGTGCCCCATTTATGAATATCGGTGAAATGCAAAATAACGGATATGAATTGAATATCAATTTCCAGAATACGACAGACTATGGTTTCCGGTACGAATTAGGGCTCATTTTGTCCGGATATCGTAATGAGGTAAAGAAATTAGCTTCAAATCAATTCATATCGAACACATATACAAGAACAGAAGTAGGTCATCCGATTTCCTCTTTCTATGGCTATGTGATCGATGGTATTTTCCAAACACAAGGCGAGGTCGACTCGCATGTAGAACAGTCAGACAAAGCAATCGGCCGTTGGAAATATAGAGATGTGAATAATGACGGAAAAATAGACAGCCAAGATAGGGCCTATATCGGTAATCCTCACCCTGATTTCGAGTACTCTTTGAGTTCACGCTTCTATTACAAGAACTTCGATTTGTCTCTTTATATCCAAGGCAGTCAAGGAAATGATATTTGTTTCGCATCGAAAGGCGGTAGGGATGGCCTTGATTTCTGGGGAGATTATTTCAATAAAAGTACCCGTATATTGAATACTTGGACTCCTGAAAACAGAAATGCGGAACTGCCGGAGATCAATATCTTGAATCCAAATGATGAGGCAGGTAAGGTTTCTTCATACTTAATTGAAGATGGTTCTTATATTCGTTTGAAACAATTAGAATTAGGATATACCCTTCCAAAACAAACGCTTTCGAAAATTGGACTCCAGCAATGTCGTGTTTATTTGAATGCGGAAAACTTATTGACATTGACAAAGTATAACAACATTGATCCCGAGGTTAAGAACGGCGATGACAAGAATATGGGTGTCGATTATATGAATAATATGCCACTAGCACGCGTATTCTCCATTGGTTTCAATTTATCATTCTAATACTTAAAATTAAACAAACATGAAAAATCTATTTCATATAGCGAAAAAAACGTTCACATGGGTAACCGTCACGATGGCTGTTAGCCTGTTTAATGGCTGCTCTGATTTTTTGGATAAGCAACCATTAGGCAAATTGAATGAGTCTGTATTAACAGATGAAAGTACCGTGAATAAACTCCTTATTGCCTGCTATAGCCCATTAAACGGATTTATCAACGGAGTTTGGGGAATAACAAGTGGTCCGGATAATGTCTTCTACGGAGATATGTGCGCTGGAAATATACATAAAGGAAGTACTACCGGCGATCAAGGCGCACTGCTACAGATGGAGCGTTATGTCGCTACTGCTGAAAATGGTCGTATCCGGGATAAATGGATACTGGTATATGGAGCTATTGAGCGTTGCAACGACGTACTTCGTATGCTGAATGATAATAAAATTGATGGCTTATCAGAAGAAAGTGAAATGGAAATTAGAGCAGAAGCTCGTTTCCTAAGAGGATATTATCATTTTGAAGCGAAAAAAATCTGGAACATGGTCCCTTATATTGATGAATACGTAGAAGATCCGCAAAGAAGGGTTCCCAATGACAAAGATATTTGGCCTAATATTGAGGAAGACTTCTCTTTTGCTACCGGAATTTTACCGGATAATCAGAGTGAGCCTGGAAGACCTACGAAAAACGCCGCTAAAGCGTTCTTGGCCAAGGCTTATTTATTCCAACAAAAATACAGCGAGGCAAAAGTTTTATTAGACGAAGTCATCACTAGCGGAAAATATAAGTTACTTGACAATTATTTTGATAACTTCAATGCGGAGCAAAACAATAACGCAGAAGTGGTATGGTCTAACCAGGTAGCGGTAAATGTAGCGGGAGCTGGCTACGATCGTAGCCAACGTGGTTTCGACTTATCTTATCCCAATGCTCCAGATCAACCAAACTTAAGTGGAGCCGGATTCCAACAACCTACTTTCGACTTAGTGAATGCCTATCAAGTAGACGAAAATGGCCTACCCATGATTGACACATACGCTAACCATGAATTCAAAAACGACCAAGATATCGAATCTAGCGAGGCATGGGAACCGGATATGGAAACCCCTGTAGATCCGAGATTAGACTGGGTCGTTGGTCGTAGAGGGGTTCCATATCATGATTGGGGATTGCACCCAGGAAAAGCTTGGATCAGGGATCAAGTCAGCGCAGGTCCTTATAACCAAAAAAAGTGGATTATATTAGAAAACCAACTTGCTACATACGCTTATGACAATACAGCAAAATTTAACGCAATGAATTTCAATATTATTCGATACGCCCAAGTATTATTGTGGGCAGCGGAATGTGAGGTAGAGGTTGGTAACCCTGAGAAAGCAAAAGAATATGTCAATATGATTCGTCAAAGGGCCAAAGACGGATCTTACGTGAGATTAGGAGATGAAGCGCCTTTTGGCAATGGTCCAGCTGCCGCCAATTATAAAGTGGATATCTATAAGGATTCATGGGCAGGACTAAGTAAAGATGTATTACGAAAACGTGTACGATTTGAAGAACGCTTGGAACTTGCGTTAGAAGGTCATTTCTTCTTCGATTTGGTACGTTGGGATATCGCTGAGGATTTTTTAAATAAATATATCGAAAGAGAAAAAAGACATATCCAATATTTAAATGGAGCCGTTTTTGATAAGAACCATCGCTATTACGCTATTCCTCTAACTGAAATAGATAGAAGCTATGTCGATGGTAAACCGACGTTGACACAGAATCCGGGATATTAATTATAGTAAGTGTGAGGGGGTATCATAATATCCCCTCCACTTTTATCTACAAAAGATTTGAATATGACGCAATATCTAAAGTCACTTTATCTATGCATTTGTTTACTGGGGGGATTTATATCTTGTCAAACAAATGAAAGTATCACTCAAGATGAGGAGATACAAACAATCATGGAAGGAATCTCGAATCAAGCGGGTCAAGAAAAAAATCCTTATCTGACAGCAGGAGATAAAACCTACATAATAGGTACGCAAGATGGAAACTTCCCTGATCTTGGTGGACATACTCCCGGAGAGATGGGAGGAGTTTGGAATCATTTGATCAAGCTATTAGATGGCTTTTGGGTAAAAATGACAGATAATAAAGGTAATTCTTGTTGGTTGGAAAACGCAATACAATATACGAATTATCCTTTTGGAAGTAAATTTGAGTACGCTCCTTTATTTAATAATAGTATCCGTGTCAATCGTTTCCAATTTTGCCCACAAGGAAAAAATGGTGTTGTTATTACCTATACCATCGAAAATGTATCGGATTCAGAGCAAACAGTCCTTTTTGATTTTGTCGCAAAAACAGATTTGTTGCCTGTATGGTCATCCGGGACAATCGGGTTAAAAGACGCAAATGATGTCGTGAACTGGGATGCCCAAGATGCCATTTTTAAAGCGAAAGATTTAGGTAATAACTGGAACGTAATTTGGGGAGCGGATCAACATACGAGTATTTATCAACTAGATGCTCCTACTTATATAAATACGCAAGGAACGGGTAAAAGTGCCTCTTCTACTTATACGATTACACTTCCTAAGAATCAGGAGAAAAAACTTTCTTTCGTCATCGCAGGATCAAAAGACAGTGAGGAGGATGCCCTAAAAAGTTACAAAGACATCTTTGCGAACCATTTCGAAATGTTGGAAGATAAAAAAATGTATTACACCCAATTATTAGAGAGAGGACGGATTAACATTCCAGATAAAAAGTTACAAGAGGTTTATAACTGGTGCAAAATCAATACGGAATGGCTTGCGGCAGATATGGAAGGTGCAGGACGCTTTCTGGGAGCGGGCGCAATTGAATATCCATGGTTATTCGGTTGTGATAATTCTTATTCATTACAAGGCCTTGTCGCTACAGGTGACCAAAAATTAGCAAAAGAGACATTGAGAGTTATCAAAGAGATGTCAGAGAAAGCCAATGGGAATGGCCGTATTTTGCATGAAATGGCATTCAACGCATTCGTCAGCCACAAAGGAAATACTCAAGAGACTGCTCATTTTGTCATCGCTGTATGGAATGTTTATAAATGGACTGGTGATAACAAATTCCTTGCAGACATGTATCCTTATATGCAAAAAGGTCTGAACTTCCTTTTGAAAGATATGGATACAAATAAGAATATGTTCCCCGAAGGGTATGGAATCATGGAAGTTAGGGGATTAAATGCGGAATTGATCGATGTCTCTGTTTATACTCAGCAAGCACTGGAAGTTATGTCGCAGATTGCCTTAATAATGGGAGAAGAAGCATTTGCCAGTGAGTGCGCCTCGCAAGCAATCGATTTGAAAGAAAGGATAAACGACCTATTTTGGGATAAGGATTTAGAAATTTATTGTGATTTTTATGGAACGAGAGAGCAAGCCTTAGAAACGACTAAAGGTGCTATCGAACAGGTTCGTAATACAGAATACAGGTGGGATGTTGCCGAGGTTTCCTTACAGGAATATGAGGATAGCAAGAAAAAGCATATCGCAATGTATGAGGATATGTATAAACAATTTGAAGCGTATCCAACTGGTATTATGAAAGGATGGTTAACTAACAAGAATTGGGTAATAAGCACTCCAATAGAAACTCATATTGCCTCAGAAGACAGAGCTATTCGGCAATTGGATAAAGTACGAAAAGAGCATTGCGGCGAATATGGTCCTTATTTATCCGCAGTCGAAAGAGATCGCATGATGACTATCGCAACAGGCGTACAAGCGATGGCCGAATGCGCTTACGGACGTGTAGATGAGGCTTTATGGTATATCAATCGCATCGTCGATACATTTGGCCGTACACTTCCGGGATCAATTAATGAGATGATGCCTGATTATGGCTGCCCTGTTCAAGCATGGACCATCTATGGTATAGCAACACCTTTGATTCGTTATATATATGGCATACAACCAGAAGCCTATAAAAAGACCTTGACCCTAAGTCCTAATTTACCATCAGATTGGGACTTTATTGAAATGAAAGATCTTCCTGTTGGAAATAATAAGATTAATTATAAAGTAAAACAACTGGAAGATGGATTGGAAATCACGTTAGATACAACTGAAAAGGATTGGAGTTACCTATTAAGACCGGAAAAACAACCTATCAAGCGATTTATCGTGAATGGTAAGGAACAACGGATTTAGAGAGAGACGGGGCATGCCCCGTCTCCACATATAGACACCGCCTCATAATGATCTAAAATTAAAACAGATAACCCCAACTATTTTGAGTAAATAGAACTTAGTCTGAATTCCGTATTCAAGACCTCTTTCCACTCTAACCTTTTACTATCAATGCGATAAATGGACAACAATCAATTTCTTTCATCCCATATTATACTTGAGATAACCGGAAAGCGGGGAAAATGAAAGTATGATTACTTTAACTATTTTTCTATCAAAAATTCCTACTTTTACCGCTAAATCTGTATTGAAGATGAAAGGAGACGATTTTAATATCATTTATGAACGGAATTACCGACGGTCATTCCTGTTCACCAAATCATATGTACATGATGACATGGTGGCTGAGGATATCGTAGCTGAATCGCTTGTAAAATATTGGCGACTGGTCTCTGCTGGAGAAAACGAGATAACAGAAGCCTTATTGCTCACGATTTTGAAAAATAAAGCCCTTAACTATTTACGCCATAAAGCCATACATGATGCCGCTATTGAAAATTTAGAGGAAATAAAAAATAGAGAACTAAGCATTAGAATTTCCACACTCGAGGCTTGCGATCCGAAAGAGATCTTCTCTGATGAGGTCAATAGGATCATCCACAAAACTTTAAAAAACTTACCAGAACAAACTCATCGAATATTCGAGATGAGCCGCTTCGAGAATAAAACCGTAAAAGAAATAGCGGATGAGACAAACCTCACCATAAAAGGTGTAGAATACCACATAACCAAGGCTTTAAAAGCTTTGCGTATCAACTTGAAAGACTATCTACCCTTATTTTATTTTCTTTTTTCTTAATTTTTTTCATTTTTCCACTAGGGATTTAGCGCACAGCGTTGTTTTTATAATAGAAAATAAATTAACAGACATTCATGGAGCAATTACTACAACGGTACATAAGAGGTAAGGTTTCCGAAGAAGAGAGACTGAAAGTAGTGTCATGGCTGGACGAAAGTCCTGATAACATGCGTGAATTTCTGGCTTTACGTAAATTATATGATATTTCACTTTGGCATACGGATACAGAGCAAAAAACACTTCATAAAAAATTTATTCCAACAATTCGACGTATCGCAATCGAAACACTAAAAATAGCAGCGATCTTTTTAATTGGAATCTTTGTTACTAAACAATTCGTAGAACAAAAAGTAGAGGATATACAAATACAAACCATCCATGTACCCACAGGTCAGCGAGCTGAGTTAACTTTAGCGGACGGGACACATGTTTGGCTCAACTCTCGCTCGACATTGAAATTTCCTAATAAATTCGGCACAAATAAACGGAACGTAGAACTTAACGGAGAAGGGTATTTTTCTGTACATCATGACAAAAAACGTCCTTTTACCGTACAAACCGAAAAATACGCAATTCATGTATTGGGTACCGAATTTAATGTTAAGGCATATCACAACAGTCCTTTATTTGAGACAGCATTATTAAATGGCAGCGTAGAAATATCTTCCTTAACTATGCCGAAAAGATTACGCCTAAAGCCGAACGAGATGGCGATCGCAAGTCAGGAAGGATTAAATACATCCCATATTCCTGACTACAACTACTTTAAATGGAAAGAGGGATTATTCTGTTTCGAAGACGAGTCGATCCAAAGTTTAATAGAAAAGTTACAGCTTTATTATGATATTAAAATTGATGTTCAACGACCATCCTTACTTCAATACCGTTATTCCGGCAAATTCCGTATCAAAGACGGAATTGACCATGTATTGAAAGTATTACAATTAAAACATAAATTCACTTATACAAAAAATGAAGAGACGAATCTAATCGTGATAAAATAAATATTTAGTCGTTAACCTTTTAAATACAGAATATAGAGAATGAAAACATAACAAACAATTAACAGCACAAATTACACAAAAAGGGAGATGCTGCAACATCCCCCTTCCGTAAGTCAGTACCAGACTTGCGAAAATAAATTCATTTAGTACTAACAAATAAGACATTACAAATGTATGAAAAAAATTTGTAACGGGCATTTTATGTCCCCTTTTAACACAGAAGACAAAACATTTCGAATAATGAGATTAACATTCATTGCATTATTTGTATTCAGTTTCAGCTTACTCGCATCCGTACATTCACAAACGATGCGCATCAATATCAATGCTAATAATGAATCTACGCATTCAATTTTAGAACAGATAGAACAGCAAACTGATTATTTATTCATTTATAATACAAATGAAATCGACTTAAACCGTAAAGCATCCGTACACGCTCAAGACCAAACGGTAATGGATGTTTTGTCACAAATTTTCAGAAACACGAATATTGGATATGCGATTGAAGGCAGTAATATCATGTTGATGAAGAAAGATGAAAAAGCAGAACAACAACAGGATAACAATAAGGTCTCAGGAACAATTACAGATAAATCCGGAGAACCTATTATCGGTGCTAACGTCGTTATAAAAGGAACAACTAACGGAACTATTACAGATATAGATGGTAATTATACGTTAGATGTTCCTGTTTCTGCCATCTTGCAGATTTCCTATATCGGATATTTGACACAAGATGTTCCTGTAAATGGGAAACAACAAATCAATATTCGTTTAGTAGAAGATACGCAACAATTAGACGAGGTGGTAGTGGTTGGCTACGGTACACAGAAAAAAGGGGAATTAACTTCATCTATTTCCAGCATAAAAAGTGAAACATTCATTCAAGGTTCAGTGCAAGACGCAGCCCAGTTGCTTCAAGGAAAGGTTGCGGGACTTGGCATTGTCATGCCAAATGGTGATCCGACGTCTTCATCCCAAATTGTATTGCGTGGTATCGGCTCACTAAAAGGAGACCGGGTGCCATTAGTTATTGTCGATGGAGTTCCGGGTGATATGAGCACTGTTGCACCAGAAGATATCGAAAGCATAGATGTTATAAAAGACGGCTCAGCCGCCGCCATTTATGGAACCAGAGGAAATAATGGTGTTATTTTCATCACCACAAAAAAAGTGAAAGGAGAGATACCTGTAACTATTGATATTCAAGCTTATGTCACTACCCAGCAAATCAAAAAAAGATTAGATATGATGGATGCCAATCAATACCGTCAATTAGTAAAACAAGGGAAACCCGGCGCTATTGATTATGGTTACGACACAGATTGGCTAGACCAGATATTAAGGACTCCTATTTCTTACGTAACTAATGCCAGTCTACGCGGAGGTAATCGCAACTCTAATTATATCGCAAACATAAACTATAAGTCTGGCCAAGGCATTATCAAACGCTCAGACAATAGAGTATTAACCACACGATTGGAAATCAACCACTCTATGTGGGATAACTTATTAAAGTTTAATTTAAACATCATGGGTAAAGAACAAAGATATACAGCCTTAGGAGATGGCAAAAGCTTCAATGGGGAAATTTACCGAAATGCGTTAATCAATATTCCAACTGAACGTCCGAAAGACGATAACGGAAACTGGATTGAACATCCGACAATGAACGGATATATGAATCCGGTAGCTGCGCTATATGAAAGTAATGGCGAGAATAAAAGTACCCAATTACGTACATTCGGAACCGTTACATTGACTCCCATGGATGAATTTTTCGTAAAAGCATTAGTGTCGAGAACCTCTTATAATCAAACCCGCGGATATGCTGAAACTAAAAAACACATATCAACTGTCCGCAATGGCAAAAACGGGTTTGCTTCTCGTGGAACAACAGCTTCTATCGATAATCTGTTAGAGATCACAGCCCAATACAAAAATAATTTTGGTGCTCATAATCTTACTGGTTTAGCGGGTTATTCTTATCAAGACAATACCTATGAAAATTATTGGATGCAAAACTGGGATTTTCCATCCGATCAATATAGCTATAATAATATGGGCGCTGGAGCTGCCTTAAAAAGAGGAGAAGTTGAGGAAAAGTCTGAAAAAAACAAGTCTAAGTTAATCGGTGTATTTGCTCGTATCAACTATAGTTTCAATGATCGTTATTTAGCATCTGTCAGTATCCGTCATGAAGGAGCTACACAATTCGGAGCTAATTATAAATGGGGAAATTTTCCGGCTGTATCCGTAGGTTGGAATATACATAATGAGGAATTCATGAGCTCCTTACGTTTTATCAGTAGCTTGAAAGCTCGTTTAGGTTTTGGTGTAACGGGTTCAATTCCTGAAGATCCATATATGTCATTAAGCCGCTTGACCAGCGATAAGAATCTCTATACTGGTTCTGGCTGGCTTCCTTCATTAAAACCTTCAAGTAACGCAAATCCAAACCTGCGTTGGGAAAAAAAAGAAGAGTGGAACTTAGGAGTAGACTTCGGCGTTCTTGATAACCGTATCAGTGGATCTATAGACCTTTATAAACGCACGACAAAAGATATGCTATGGAACTATCAAGTAGCCACTCCTCCTTATTTATATCAGGAAATCCTCGCAAACGCAGGAACTATGCAAAATAAAGGACTAGAGATACACCTCAGTGCAATCCCAGTACAAACAAAAGAATTCTCATGGACAACTAGCTTTAATTATTCGACCAACAAAAATAAGTTGGTTGCCCTATCAAACGAGGAATTCCAATTAAAATCCGGTTATATAGAAGATGGCTGGACTGGCGAACCTATCCAACAATATACCCATCGAATATTTGAAGGGGGTGAGGTTGGTAATTTCTACGGTTTTAAAACTATTGATATAGATAACGAAGGACGTTGGATTATTGAAGATAAAAACGGTAATCCAAAACCGATCTCAGAGCAACAAGCAGAAGATAAAAAAATTATTGGAAATGGCCTGCCCAAACACCTATTAAGCTGGGATAACAGTTTTACCTTCAAAAATTTCGACTTAGGTATAACTATGCGAGGTGCATTCGACTATGACATCCTCAACTACCCCCGCATGTTTTATGAATGTCCTGTAAACTTGACCCGGGGAAATTTGCTTGCCACAGCTTATGAACCGAAGTACGGAAAGACTGTACTAAACGACCAACAGGAACTTCAATATGTTAGCTATTTCATCGAAAGAGGAAACTTTTGGAAAATTGATAATATCACCATTGGTTATACCTTAAAACTTAAGAATGATTATTTAAAAAGGATACGTATATACGCAACCGGTAATAACCTATTCACATTTACAGAATACAGTGGATTAGACCCTGAGGTTAATACGCAAGGACTTAATCCCGGATGTGATGAATTAGGCCGTTACCCTTCTACACGTTCCTTTACTTTAGGCGCAATGTTTACTTTTTAAAATAAATAAACTCATGAATACAATTAAAAAACATATAAATATTTTATTATTAGGTTGCTGTTCATTGAACTTTATTTCCTGCACAGACCTAACCGAAGAAATCTTCTCTGACATTACTGAAGATAGTTATAAATATGAAGCTGGAGACGCAACTAAAGTAGTTGGTGCCGCTTATACCAATCTTCAAGATTGGGGATATTGCGGTTCCGGACAAGCTCCAATGCTGAGTCAAGAAATATGTACCGATGCCGCAGTGTTCCCCGCTAATGGTTCCGGTTGGGATGATGGAGGTGTATTTCGTAGAATGCATCAACATTCATGGAACTCCGAACAATTACAAGTGAATCGTTTATGGGAAGTTTGCTATTCCGGAATTATCTTGGCAAACCGGGCTATCAGCATTATCAACCAAGATGATTTTCCTTTTGCCGCTAATGAAAACAAGGCTGCCATGATCGCTGAATCTCGAGCATTACGTGCTTTCTATTACTGGTACATCATGGATAATTTTGGAGATGCTCCTTTAGTCACGGAACCCACCTCAGAATTACCTGTAAAAACATCCCGGAAGGATCTTTATGATTTTATAGTCAAAGAACTAAAAGAGTCTTTCAGCGATCTCCCAACAGAGAAAAATGAATCTAATTATGGAAGATTCACATTATGGGGAGCTAAAGCCCTCCTCGCTAACGTATATTTGAACGCAGAAGTATATACAGGTGATCCCCAATGGAATGCTTGTATTCAAGAGTGTGATGATATTATTAATTCCGGAAAATATAGTTTAGACATTAATTATAGCGATCCATTTAAGGCACACAATGAAAACTCATTAGAAAATATATTAGTCATTCCTTATGATGAAATATTTGCCACTGGATTTAACTATCATTTAGCCGCCTTACACGGAGCAAACCAAAAAACGTATGATCTAGTTGGAAGCCCTTGGGGAGCTGGGGCCTATAAAGGAATACCTCAATTCATCGACACCTATGATCCAGATGACGAACGTTTAAATGCGACTTGGCTAGGAGGTCCCCAATACGCATCTGACCGGACACCTCTCTCAGGCTCTTATGACTTAATGGGACAACCGCTTATCTTCGTCAACAAAATGCCCAACGGAATTTTCACTGGTGAGGCAGAAGGATATCGCTGGTTAAAATATGAGGTTGAGATGGGAGCCAGAAGTGAACTAAATAATGATTTGGTCTTATTCAGACTTACGCAAGTCCATATGATGAAAGCAGAATGCCTTTTACGTACTGGGAAAGCAGATCAAGCAGCGTCTATTGTAAGTATGGTCAGAAAAAGAGCTTTTAAAGAACATCCTGAAAAAGCAATTGTCTCAGGAGCGCAATTACAAGAAAAATCCTGTTACAAATACGGTACGGTAGAAAACTATGTATTAACTTCGCAAAATCAAGTTTATCCGGAAAAATTCGGACGTTTCTATGATGAACTAGGTTGGGAATTCGCTGGAGAATCTTATCGCCGGAGAGATATGATACGTTTCGGTCATTTCACAAAAGCTAAATGGTTATCTCATGAGCCGAATGGAGATTATAAAACGGTATTTCCCTTACCTCAAAAAGTTGTAGATACCAATCCGAATCTGGAACAAAATCCGAATTATCAATAATAACATAGAGGGTATGTCTCTATATTGGCATACCCTCCTTTAATCTCAATTTCTAAAGCTATATGAAGCAATACCTTTTACTCGCTGCGTCTGCCTTTCTTTTGCAAGGGTGCCAGACCTCTAAAGAAGATATAAAGGAACAGCCTTTGAAAATGATCGAGCAGATCGATTTTTCTCATGTGAAAATCAATGACAACTTTTGGTCACCCAGACTCAGCAAACATGTCTCGGCGACCTTGCCTGTCTGTATCGATCAAATAGATAATCAAACCGGACGTATCCGTAATTTCGAGAATGCAGCGAAAGGGGAAGGAGAGCATTCCGGCATTTTCTTTGATGATTCCGATGTATATAAAGCGTTAGAAGGTATGGCTTATAGCCTGATCAACAATCCGGATCCCGAGTTGGAAAAGAAAGCGGACGAATGGATTGACAAATTCGCTGCCGCCCAACAACCGGATGGCTACATCAATACCTTCTATACTCTCACCGGATTGGATAAACGGTGGACCAATATGGACAAGCATGAGATGTACTGCGCCGGGCATATGATTGAGGCTGGAGTGGCATATTACCAAGCAACCGGAAAGCGTAAGTTATTAGATGTATGTATCCGCATGGCAGATCATATGATGAGCCAATTCGGACCGGGAAAACGGCATTGGGTACCGGGACATGAGGAAATAGAACTGGCGCTTGTCAAGCTTTATCAAACCACCCAAGAGCAAAAATATCTGGATTTCGCTTATTGGCTGCTGGAGGAACGCGGACACGGTCACGGCACTATGGGTGATGAAGGTAAATGGGACCCGGTTTACTATCAAGATATCGTTCCCGTCCGGCAACTTACCGATATCTCCGGGCATGCGGTACGATGTATGTATTTGTATTGCGGTATGGCCGATGTGGCTGCCTTGAAGAATGATACGGGATATATAGCCGCCATGGATCGTCTATGGGATGATGTGGTACACCGCAATATGTATATCACCGGGGGTATCGGTTCATCCCGGGATAACGAAGGGTTTACGGAGGATTACGATTTACCGAACCTAGATGCTTATTGCGAGACTTGCGCTTCTGTCGGAATGGTGCTTTGGAACCAACGTATGAACCAACTTACCGGAGACTCTAAATACATCGACGTACTGGAACGTTCTTTATATAACGGTGCGCTTGCCGGTATCTCCTTGGGTGGAGACCGCTTCTTCTATGTCAACCCGCTGGAATCTAAGGGTGATCACCATAGACAAGAATGGTATGGTTGCGCTTGTTGCCCAAGTCAGCTTTCACGCTTCTTGCCTTCTATCGGAAATTATATCTACGCCTCCTCCGATGATGCGTTATGGGTAAATCTATATATCGGAAATACGGGGCAAATACGGATAGGAGAGACTGATATCCTATTAACACAAGAAACGGACTATCCGTGGGATGGATCGGTAAAACTAACAATTTCTACTTCTCAGCCTTTGGAGAAAGAGATACGCCTCCGCATTCCGAATTGGTGCAAAACCTATGATTTAAGTATCAATGGTAAGAGAATAAACGTGTCTGAGGAAAAAGGCTATGCGGTAATCAAGGATTGGAAATCGCAAGATGTAATCGCTCTAGATATGGATATGCCCGTGGAAATTGTTGCGGCAGATCCGCATGTCAAGGAAAATTTCGGCAAACGGGCGATTCAACGAGGGCCACTTGTATACTGCATGGAAGAAATAGACAACCCGGAATATTTCGATCAAATCCAGTTGAGCCCAAGTACAACATTCCAGACAGCCTTCGTTTCCGATATATTGAATGGGATAAAAACAATTAAAACAAACGGTAGGGCACAATCTGCTACCTTCATTCCCTATTATGCGTGGGATAACCGTAAAGCAGGAAAAATGAGGGTATGGATCCCCTATAACGAATAACTAAAAAAGCATCAAAATGAAGTATTTATTAACGATAACATTATCAAGCCTAATCTCAATTACCTCCTTTTCTGCCACTTTGCCGGGAAATGAAGGTTCTATCAACATTAATTACCCGAACAATCGTTATCCATTAGCCTCTAAGCCTTATATAGAGTTGCCTATTGGGGATGTTAAACCTGCGGGTTGGCTAAAAATCCAAATGGAACGAATGTGTACGGGAATGACCGGCCATCTGGATTCTATCTATACGAAAGTAATGGGACCGCGTAATGGTTGGTTAGGCGGAGATGGAGACGTATGGGAACGAGGCCCATACTGGATAGATGGCTTACTACCTTTGGCTTACATCATGAATGATGAGGCCTTGATCCAAAAAGTAAAGCCTTGGGTTGAATGGACATTGGCCTCCCAAAAGCCTAACGGATATTTCGGGCCAGATACAGACAGAGACTATGAACCCGGCTTACAACGGGATAACGCACAAGATTGGTGGCCCAAAATGGTTATGCTCAAAGTTCTGCAACAATATTATTCCGCTACCAACGATCAAAGAGTTATCTCGTTCCTCACTAATTATTTCAAATACCAGCTTTCTGAACTACCTAAAAGTCCTCTGGGAAAATGGACTTTCTGGGCTGAACAACGAGGAGGGGATAATCTGATGGTCGTATATTGGCTTTATAATATCACGGGCGATCCTTTCCTTCTGGAGTTAGGAGAGTTAATCCATAAGCAAACCTTCAATTGGACCGACGTGTTCTTGAACCAAGATCATTTAGCCCGGCAAAACAGCCTGCATTGTGTAAATCTCGCCCAAGGATTCAAGGAACCTGTCATTTATTACCAACAGAGCCATAATCCTCAAAATCTGGAAGCGGTTAAGGAAGCTGTACGGAAAATGCGCCATACGATTGGTTTTCCTACAGGATTATGGGCGGGAGATGAACTTTTACGTTTCGGTAACCCGACACAAGGATCAGAACTCTGTACCGCTGTCGAGATGATGTTCTCTCTCGAGAAAATGTTAGAGATAACCGGAGATGTCCAGTGGGCTGATCATTTAGAGAAAGTCGCATACAATGTACTGCCAACGCAGATCAAGGATGACTTTTCCGCACGACAATATTATCAGCAAGTCAATCAAATAGCGATCACTTGCGAAGGACGTAACTTTGTCTCACCACACGAGGACACAGACATTGTTTTCGGAGAATTGAGCGGTTATCCTTGTTGTACCTCCAATCTACATCAAGGCTGGCCTAAATTCACACGACATCTATGGTTTGCCACCGCCGATAATGGCATCGCTTCACTTATCTACGCACCATCGGAAGTGACTGCCCAAGTGGGAAACGACATCACGGTTAAAATCGCAGAGAAGACCGATTATCCCTTTGAAGAAAAGATCGATTTCAATTTATCGTTCCCTAGCAAGAAAGACAAGAAAGCCTTTTTCCCTTTTCACTTGCGTATTCCTGCTTGGTGTAATAATCCCGTGATTACGATAAATGGCGAGGCTGTCTCTATCGCAGCTCACTCTGGCGAAATCGTACGAATCAACCGGGAATGGAAAGATGGCGATCATATCCAGCTAGAGCTACCCATGCGTATATCCACAAGCAATTGGTATGACGATGCGGTTGTCATCGAACGAGGCCCATTATTGTATTCCCTAAAGATGGATGAGAAATGGGAACGCAAGGTTGATCAACGCCCGGAGTCTTCACATAAAGGAGAATGGTATTATGAGGTCACCTCTACTTCAGCATGGAATTATTCCCTGATTCGCAAATATCTGAAAGAAGAAGAACTAGAGAAAAATTTCGTCGTTAGAAAGGCAGAGAACATAGCCCCTTACCCATGGAACCTAGAGAATGCCCCTATCACGATTAAAACAAAGGGACGGATCTTACCTTCATGGAAAATGTTCAAAGGTTCCGCCGGCCCCGTAAATTTCTTCATGCAAGCCAACGAACCGATGGGTGATGAAGAGACGATCGAGTTAATCCCTTATGGCTGTACCACTTTACGTATAACCGAATTTCCGGTACGGTAAGAATAATTTGCCAATATGCCAATGCTTATTCTACACAAATAGTATCTGCATTGGCATATTCCCCCATTGGCACATTATTTCAATTCTTCTTCATCGTATAATCCTTCACCCCCAAGGAATCATACGCCTGCAAAAGCGCCTCGTCATTATCGGAGATCATTAACAACTTGTCGTTCTCCTTTAATTCCGTATTTCCTTTCGGGATGAAATAGCGGCCTTCCCGTTTCACCATTACCGCCAAGGTATGATCGGGTAAAGTCAGCTGCATCAATTTATTTCCATGGGATAATACCGCCGGGGTAATATCGATCTCGCTCATAGCGCTCTTGATCTCCTCGGGAAGCTCGATGCCAAACTCATCCTTTCGTTCCGGCTCATCCACCATATCCAGCCATTTAGCGGCTTGGGTAACCGTGGTTCCTTGGATCAGCAAAGAAAGAATCGTGATAAAGAATACGATATTAAAGAACATACCGGCATGCTCGATCCCGGCGATCATCGGGTAAGTAGCGAAAATAATAGGAACCGCCCCGCGTAATCCCACCCATGAGATATACAGTTTACCTTTGAAGGAGAAATTCTTATAAGGTATCAAGCAAAGGAACACGCTAATCGGACGGGCGATCAAGATCATAAAGACTCCCACCATAACACCTACACCCGTCACCGGTAATAACTCATGCGGGTTCACTAGCAAGCCTAACGTAAGGAACATCACGATCTGCCACAACCAAGCGAAACCGTCAAAGAACGTCCCCATACTTTTCTTGTGAACAATCTTAGCGTTACCAACCACCAAACCAGCGATATAAACCGCTAAATAGCCATTACCCTTACATAAGGTCGTAGCGGCGAAGGTGAAGAAAGCCGTAGCCAATAAAAGGATCGGATACAAAGACTCGTTATCTATATCGATCTTATTAATAATCAACACAGCCAGTCTCCCCAATAAGAAACCGGCGATAGCTCCCACCGATAATTGAATGACCAAGGATAGCCCGGCCTCCCAAATATTCATACCTCCGCTTTGTATGTAAGCGATCAGAAGCAAGGTAAGCATATAAGCCATCGGGTCATTACTACCACTCTCCAGTTCCAAGGTAGGACGCAGACGCTCTTTCAAATAAACCCCTTTACTGCGCAAGATGGAGAAAACCGAGGCTGAGTCCGTAGAGGACATGACCGCCGCCAGCAATAAAGATTCCGGGAAAGTCAACGTAACATATTTGCCAAATAAACCAAATAACCAATAGATAAACCCGCCCGTGATAAAAGTCGTGGCCAGCACCCCGAGCGTGGCCAATACCACACCTTGCGAGGCGATAGGTTTGACCTCCGCAACTTTCGTATCCATACCACCCGAGAACAAGATGATACTCAACGCCAACATGCCGATAAACTGGGCTACATTCGGATCGCTGAACTGGATGCCCAGACCATCGCTGCCAAACAACATTCCCACACCAAGGAACAACAACAAAGCGGGTAAGCCGAAACGATAACCGGCCTTACCGGCGAATATACTTAAAAACAGGATCACAGAAGCTATTAATAGCACTTGCTCAGGATTTTGAAACATACGCAAAACGGGTTTTATGATTAGTGATTTGATACTTTGTCACAAAGTTCGTAAACTTTTTGTAATTATAATCACACAAAAAGAAGAAATCCGGTCCCCAATTTACACGAAGGCTAGATTTATTCTTTCTATAGAAAAACAAATCTTTCTTACAAATGGTTCGATAATTTTTCTATCTCACATAGAATCATTACTTTTGACGCACATACATATCCGCTTTATGAACAAAAAACATCTATTCGCACTGTTGTTTACATTACTCGTATGGACGAGTTGTAACAACCAACAACATTTTATTACCGACGCCGCTTACCGAGCTGAGGTTGAGAATGATTTCCAAGCGAAACAGGCCGCTCTGCCTAACGGAGACCTTTTCGCAGTATTTAACGATCAAATGACTCCCGAAGAGAGGGAGGCGTTAACCTTCATGTACGCCTATATGCCGATTGGAGACATCACGGACTATAGTGGCGATTTCTATTTGAAAAACATCCGTTCCTCTTTCCAAGCACGGAATGAGATGCCTTGGGGCGATAGCATCCCAGAGGATATCTTCCGCCATTTCGTATTGCCGGTACGAATCAACAATGAGAATCTGGATGAAAGCCGCATGGTTTTCTTTGATGAGTTGAAAGACCGGGTGAAGGGTCTCTCGTTGTACGATGCCGTACTGGAAGTGAATCACTGGTGTCATGAGAAGGTTATCTATACCCCTTCCGATGGGCGCACAAGTTCCCCTTTGGCATCCGTAAAGACCGCTTACGGTCGTTGCGGCGAGGAGTCTACCTTCACGGTAGCCGCTTTACGTTCCGTGGGTATTCCCGCACGTCAGGTATATACGCCTCGCTGGGCGCATACGGATGATAACCACGCATGGGTAGAAGCTTGGGTGAATGGTAAATGGTATTTCCTCGGCGCTTGCGAGCCCGAACCGGTATTGAATCTGGGTTGGTTCAACGGCCCTGCTTACCGGGGTATGTTGATGCATACGAAAGTATTCGGTAAATACAATGGCCCGGAGGATGTCATGGAACGTACCGATGGGTATACCGAGATCAACGTGATCGATAATTATGCGCCTTCGGCTAAAGCTGTTATCACGGTTACGGATGCCAATGGCAAGCCGGTGAAGGACGCTTTGGTAGAATTCAAGATTTATAACTATGCCGAGTTTAACAGTGTAGCCCGCAAGAAGACGGACGCGGATGGCAAATGCTCATTATCCGCCGGAAAAGGGGATATGCTGGTATGGGCCAGCAAAGACGGCAAGTTCGGCTACAGCAAGGTCTCTTTCGGCAAGGACGGAGAGGTTACGATCGCCTTGAATAAGAAACCGGGAGATGTGGAGACGATCGCCCTAGATATCATACCACCGGTGGACGGCTCTATCCCAGCGGAAGTTACACCGGAGCAAAAGGAAGCGAACGCCAAACGCTTATTGGAGGAAGACGCTATCCGTAATAAATATGTAGCCACTTTCTATACGGAAGAGAAAGCGGAGGCTTTAGCGAAAGAATTGGGTATCGACCCGATGAAGACGGAGGATTTCATGATCGGTAGCCGTGGTAACTGGATGGAGATCGAGAAGTTCTTACGGGAGACTCCCGCCGAGAAGCGTGCGCAGGCGATGGCATTATTGGATGTCGTGTCCGCTAAGGACCTACGTGATACACCTGCGTCTGTCTTCGCGGATCATTTGAATAATACGCCGGCCGTTCAAAGCGAATGGTTCAATGAATATATCATGAATCCTCGTGTGGCCAATGAGTTCCTGACTCCTTATAAGAGTTTCTTCGCCGCAAATATTGAGCCTTCCCTTGCGAAACAAGCCGTAGAGAATCCACAGGCATTGGTGGATTGGGTGAAGAATAACGTCTCCATTAACGATGCGCTAAACGCACAACGTATTCCGATCATGCCGATGGGTGTATGGAAATCTCGTATCGCTGATAAGGGCTCCCGTAATATCTTCTTCGTGGCCGTGGCTCGTAGCTTAGGTATTCCGGCACGTATCGAGCCGGTAGCCCGCAAGATCCAGTACTTCAAAGACAACGCTTGGGTAGACGTCGATTTCGAGGCTGCCGTACAGACGACCGCTAAACAAGGCAAGGTAATCGCTTCTTACCAACCGATCAAGGCGCTGCAAGACCCGAAATATTACAGTCACTTCACGATCGCCAAGGTTTTGCCGAACGGTACTTTACAGACCTTGAATTTCGAGAGAGGCGGTAATGTGGATATGGGCTTGGGAGATACTTGGAGCGGATTACTGAAGAAACCGTTATCCATGGATGAAGGTAATTATATGTTAGTGACCGGTACTCGTATGGCAAACGGTAGCGTATTGGCCGAGATCGAGTTTTTCAATGTGGAGGCAGACAAGACCACCCCGATCCAATTGGAGATGCGCGAAAGCAAGGACGAGATACAGGTGATCGGTAATTTCAACTCCGAGAATAAATTCAAACGTGCGGACAACGGCGAGGAAACTAGCTTGCTAGCTACTACCGGACGTGGCTACTATATCGTAGCGCTTCTAGGCTCCCGCCAAGAACCGACAAACCATGCGATGCGTGATATCGCCGCCGTGAAGAAGGAACTAGAAGATTGGGGACGAGGCATCGTGCTTCTCTTCCCGGACGAGAAGGGCTATAAGAACTTCGATCCGAAAGAGTTCGGCGATTTACCGGGCACGATCACATACGGTCTGGATATCGACGGGGCGATCCAAAAGGAGATGGCTACAGCGATGAAATTGCAAAACGCCAATACCTTGCCGATCTTCTTGATCGCCGATACGTTCAACCGTGTCGTATTTGTCTCTCAAGGCTATACAATTGGCTTGGGCGAGCAGTTAATGAAAGTTATACATAAGCTATAACAGATCGTTTCACAAGTGTGATCTGATCTTTTCACCCATGTGAAACGATCGGATCACGGCTGTGAAACGTTCTTTTCACCTATGTGAAAAGATCTATACGACAGGAGACACTCATTTCTTCTACCACAAACCGATCAGACTTCCTCCCTAGATTCGTTTTAATTCCCTTATTTTTCCCGTTCTTCCCAATCAAGGATTCATCTCTCAAAAAAATAATATCTTTGATTAAACCTTTTTACGAAAGGGCAGTCTAAACTTGCGTTTAGTTATATATTTTGGAGTAACGAGTGTAAATTATCAGTAAATACCATACGAGAACATGATGACAAAGAGAGCGAAATGGGGAGTTACGGCGGCTATCTTATTAATGATAGCGGGAATGATCGCTTACCCTCAATTGAAAAACAAGTTCAAGGCATCCCAAGATGCCGCTTCCGTCGTACCCACATCGGGCACGAGCCTGCGAAACCAGACACTTAACATCAACGCCGAGGTATTGAAATACCAATCATTAACCGATAAGATCATGAGTACCGGGAGTACCCTTCCGGACGAAGAGGTGGATTTGGCTTTCGAGTCCTCCGGTAAGGTGGTAGCAATCTATTTCACGGAAGGTACCCACGTAAAGGCGGGCGATCTGTTGGCCAAAATCAATGACAAGCCGCTGCAAGCCCAGCTAAAGAAGCTGGAGGCTCAAGTTCCTTTAGCCAAGGATCGTGTCTATCGCCAACGTACCTTGTTGGAGAAAGACGCCGTCAGCCAAGAGGCCTACGAGCAAGTAGCCACCGAATACGAGAAGCTAATGGCGGATATCGAGCTAGTCAAAGCGAATATCGCCCAGACAGAGCTTCGGGCTCCTTTCGACGGGATCATCGGACTTCGCTCCGTGAGTGAGGGCGCATACGTTACCTCCTCCTCTTCCGTAATCGCCAAGTTGACCAAGATATCCCCTTTGAAAATCGAGTTCTCCATCCCCGAGAGCTACGCGGCCGAGGTACAAGACGGAACCCCGATCCTGTTCCGCATGGAGAAAGACGGTATGATGCAGAACTATAAGGCGACCGTTTACGCCGTGGAAAGCAAGGTAGATATGGCAACCCGTACCTTGAAAGTACGTGCCACTTACCCGAATCCGGGCGAGAATATCTTACCCGGCCGTTATACCTCCGTCGAGATCAGCAAGCGGGAGATCAAGGACGCTTTAGCCATCCCCAGCGAGGCCGTTATCCCCGAGATGGGAAAAGACATCGTTTACTTATATAAGAACGGCGTGGCCGAGCCTCAAGAGATCACGATCGGTATTCGAACCGAGAGCCGTGTACAGGTATTGCAAGGGTTGAATGTGGGCGATACGCTGATCACGTCCGGCGTGATGCAGTTACGTACCGGCATGAAAGTTTCTATTGACAACTTGACTGAATAAGGAGAAGAACGATGGCAAATATTTCAGAAACCAGTATAAACCGGCCCGTACTCTCGACAGTGATGATGCTGGTCATCCTCCTGTTCGGCTTTATCGGTTACCGGTTCCTTGGCGTCCGGGAGTTCCCGAGCGTAGACCAGCCGATTATCTCGGTCAACGTATCTTATCCCGGAGCGAACGCCGACGTGATCATGAACCAGATCACCGAGCCGTTGGAGCAGAATATCAACGGTATCCCGGGTATCCGTTCATTGAGTAGCGTGAGTAGCCAAGGCAGCAGCCGTATCACGGTAGAGTTTGAGTTGTCCGTGGATATGGAGACGGCGGCGAACGATGTACGTGATAAGGTATCTCGTGCCCAACGCTACCTTCCCCGTGACTGCGACCCACCTACGGTATCGAAAGCGGATGCCGATGCCTCCCCGATCATGCAGATCGCCATCCGAAGCAACAAACGCTCGTTGATGGAGTTGAGCGAGATCGCCGAGCTGACGGTGAAAGAGCGCTTGCAGACCATCGAGAACGTGAGTGGCGTGGATATCTGGGGACAAAAACGGTATTCCATGCGTCTATGGCTGGACCCAATCAAGATGGCGGGTTACGGAGTGACCCCGATGGACGTGAAAAACGCCGTCGATAACGAGAACGTGGAGCTTCCTTCCGGTAGTATCGAGGGAAATACGATCTCCTTATCCATACGTACCTTAGGATTGATGCATACCGCCAAGGAATTCAACGATTTAATTATCAAGGAAGACAACAACAACATCGTGCGCTTCAGTGATATCGGACGTGCGGAGGTAGCTCCCGAGGACTTGCGGAGCTTACTGAAGAAGAACGGCGAGCCAATGGTTATGACCGTTATCATCCCCCAACCGGGAGCCAACCATATCGAGATCGCCGACGAAGCCTACAAGCGTATCGAGCAATTACAAAAAGACCTGCCGGAAGATGTCACGATCGAGATGATGTATGACAACACTCGCTTTATCCGGGCCTCTATCAGTGAAGTACAACAGACGATTTACGAGGCTTTCCTCTTGGTCGTATTGATTATCTTCTTGTTCCTCCGCGACTGGCGGGTCACGCTGGTTCCTGTCGTCGTTATCCCCGTATCGTTGGTAGGAGCTTTCTTTGTGATGTATATCTCCGGATTCTCCGTCAACGTATTGACGATGTTGGCGGTCGTGCTCTCGGTCGGTCTGGTGGTAGACGACGCGATCGTGGTGGCGGAGAATATATATGTACGTATCGAGCAAGGCATGTCACCGAAAGAGGCGGGTATCGAAGGATCGAAAGAGATCTTCTTCGCCGTGGTATCTACCACGATCACCCTGATCTCCGTATTCTTGCCGATCGTGTTTATGGAAGGTATGACGGGGCGCTTATTCAAGGAGTTCAGTATCGTGATCGCCGGTTCGGTCGCTATCTCCTCGTTCGTGGCCCTTACGTTTACACCGATGTTGGCTACCAAGCTATTGAAGAGGAGAGAGAAGAAAAACTGGTTCTATCGGAAGACCGAGCCGTTCTTCGAGGGATTGAACACGATCTACGCCAAGTCGTTGAACGCGTTCTTGAACCATAAGATATGGTCGATCCCTATCGTTATCCTTCTTTTCGGATCGATCGGGTACTTCTGGAAGAACATTCGTTCCGAGTTATCGCCTTTGGAGGACCGTTCCATGATCTCCGTGAATATGCGCGGGCCGGAAGGGGCTACCTTCGAGTTTATCCGCGACTACGCGGACCGTATCGAGCAAATAGCCGACTCCATCGCTCCCGAGAAGCAATCCATCATGACCCGCTCGTGGGAAGGAGGAGGTTCGCTAAACCTCATATTAAGCGATATCAAGGAACGGGAACGCTCGCAGATGGAGATCGCCGAGACCTTGTCGAAAGAAGTCCGCAAAGAGACCTTGGCCCGCGCCTTCGTACAACAGCAATCCACCTTCGGCGGACGCCGGGGCGGTATGCCTATCCAATACGTACTGCAGGCCCCGACCTTGGATAAACTGCAAGAGTTCCTGCCTACGTTTATGCAAAAGGTGAACGAGAGCCCGGTCTTCCAGATGGCGGACGTGAACTTGCGCTTCACCAAGCCGGAGGCACGTATCGAGATCGACCGGGATAAGGCTTCCTTATTGGGCGTCAGCACCCGGAATATCGCCCAGACCTTGCAATATGCGTTGAGCGGACAGCGTATGGGCTACTTCTATATGAATGGTAAGCAATACCAGATATTGGGCGAGATCAACCGCCAGCAACGAAATACCCCTGTCGATTTAAAATCGATCTATGTACGTAGTAACAATGGGGAAATGATCCAGCTGGATAACTTGGTTAAGGTTACGGAAAACGTGGCGCCGCCCCAATTGTATCGCTATAACCGTTTCGTATCGGCGACGGTTTCCAGTGGATTGAATAAAGGATACACGATCGGCGATGGTCTGGACGAGATGGACCGTATCGCCTCGGAGGTGCTGGATGGTAGCTTCCGTACCGCTCTTTCCGGCGAGTCGAAAGAGTTCCGTGAGAGTTCTTCCAGTTTAATGTTCGCCATGATCTTGGCCTTGTTGATGATTTATTTGGTGTTGGCCGCCCAGTTCGAGAGTTTCAAGGACCCGTTGGTAGTGATGTTCACCGTGCCTTTGGCTATCGCCGGTGCGCTGATGTTCATGAGTTATTCGGGTATCACGATGAATATATTCAGCCAGATCGGTATCATTATGTTGATTGGTTTGGTGGCGAAGAACGGTATCTTGATCGTAGAGTTCGCCAATCAGCGGCAAGAGTCGGGACTTAGTTTGCCGGAAGCGATCCGCTCGTCCGCGACCCAGCGTCTGCGCCCGATCTTGATGACTAGCGTATCCACCATCCTCGGTTTGGTGCCATTGGTATACGCTACGGGCGAGGGTGCCCAAGGGCGTATCGCCATGGGTGTAGCGGTAGTAGGCGGAATGTTGGTATCGACCTTCTTGACCCTGTTTATCGTACCGGCCATGTATTCATTTATATCCACCAACCGAAAAAAACAAAACACCTAGTTGTAGATTTATGAAGAAATATGTATATACCTTATTATTTGCTTTCTCTTCCCTCTTTATAGCGGAAGCGCAGCAACTATTCGATCTGAAACGGTGTATCGAAACCGGATTAGAGCAGAACTACTCCATCCGTATCATTCGTAACGAGCAACAGATCAGCGACAATAACGCCACCCCGGGAAACGCCGGTTATCTGCCTACCGTAGATATGAGCGGCGGATTCAGCGGAAATATCAATAACAACCGTAACAGCCTGCAAGACGGATCGATCGAAAAGGCGAATGGTATAAACAGCGAGACGGGCAACGTCGGACTAAACGTTAACTGGACGGTTTTCGACGGTTTCGGTATCCAAGCCGAATACTCTCGCTTGAAAGAATTACAGCGAATGGGGGAATTGAACACCCGCATGACCATCGAGGATTTCGTAGCCAACCTTTCCAGCGAGTACTACAACCTAATCCGGCAGAAAATCCGTTTGCGTAACCTCCGTTCCACCTTGGATCTTTCCAAGGAGCGTTTACGGATCGTGGAAGAACGGTATTATATCGGCTCCATGTCCCGTCTGGACTTGCAACAGGCTCAAGTGGACTTCAACTCGGATAGCTCCAAGGTATTAAACCAATTGGAGGTCGTGCATACCTCCCGTATCCGCCTGAACGAGTTGATGGCATTAAATAATGTGGAGGAGGAAATCCAGATCAAGGACTCCTTGATCTACCCGAACCCGTTCCTCGACGAGGTAGATCTATGGAAGAATACCCTCGAAGCCAACGCCTCGCTCCTGATCGCCCAAAAGAACCAGACATTGTCCGAGCTTGATTATAAAAAGGTAAAAAGCCGCTATTATCCCTATGTCAAGCTAAACGCAGGCTACGGCTACACGGCGAACTGGACGGAAGTGGGCAATTACGACCTCCAACAACGGCTGGGGCTTAATTACGGCGTGACCATCGGTATGAGCCTCTTCGACGGTTTCAACCGGAAACGTGAGCAACGCAACGCCCGCATCCAAATCGAGAACCAGCAATTGCGCATCCAAGAACTGGAACTTGCCCTGCGTGCGGACATGAGCAACTTCTGGATGGCCTATAAAAACAACCTCGACCTATGGAGCCTAGAGAAAGAGAACCTCGTAGCCGCCCAAGAGAACTACCGGATCGCCATCGACCGCTATAAACTCGGCGAGTTGTCTGGTATCGAATTGCGTGAGGCACAAAACAGTCTGCTGGAAGCGGAGGAGCGTCTTTCCGTGGCGGAATACTCCACCAAGATCTGTGAGATCTCGCTGCTTCAATTAAGCGGGCAGATATTAACCTATATCCGCCCAGAACCGGAGAAAGCCAGTTTCTAAGATAAAGCCAGTGCCACGCTGATGGCATGACTGTGCCACTGCGATGGCACGCTGGTGCCACCGTTATGGCACGGCTGTGCCATCCGCATGGCACAAGTCATTATAACCCCGTTTAATGACTAGAGGCTTATGCTAATTGCGTTTTTTTATGTAAGTTCGCGGTAAATGGCAAGGTCTCATTGCCCAATGACAAAAAGAAATGCAAATACTACCAAAGGTTAATACATTACGAAAAGGATCGCTCTTGTACCGCAGCATCCGTTACCGTAAAGGATTCGGAGTACATTCGCCTTTCGTTTTTAACCTCATCACGAAGGTCATCGAGGAAAAATGCTCTTATTATAGTTTCTATGATATAGAGCTTTTACGTAAGCAGTTATTATTCAGGGAAGGAGAGATCACCTATCCAGACCGGCAGAACAAAGGGAAACGAAAGACCCGTTCCATCAGCGAGATCGTAAAACGGGAATCCATCCGGCCCAAGCATGGCGCCTTATTATTCCGTTTGACAAACTATTTCAAGTCCAAGAATATCCTCCAGATAGGAACCACGATGGGGTTGTCTACCTTATATCTAACCTCCTATGCCACGGGATTGAAATGTATCGCCTTGGAAAATGTACCGGAATTCGCCACGATTGCCCGTCAAGCATTCGCTAAAGAGGGACGTAATCCCGTCGATTTGCGTATCGGTAATTATAAGGACTTGCTTCCCCAAGCCTTAAATGACATAAATAGCTTAGATTTTGTTTTTTTCAACACTTTATATGAACAACATAACAACCTCTGGCTGTTTAATGAATGTATGAAATACGCGCACAACGATACGGTATTCGTTTTTGAGGGAATCAAGGCGAGCCGTAAGATGCGTGAACTTTGGGAAGAGATCTGCGCATGTCCGGAAGTGACGGTCACCTTAGATCTTTACTCGCTAGGGATTGTCTTATTCAACAAGAAATTGCACAAACGAGATTATATTGTTTATTTTTAGGATTCAAAACAAGTCAGATATGAAGAAGAGTATTATCTATACCAGAACAGGCGATAAAGGAACCACTTCACTGGTAGGTGGACAACGCGTGTCGAAAGCGCACGATCGGATCGAGAGCTATGGCACCGTAGATGAGCTGAACTCCTTTATCGGATTATTAATCACGGCCTTGAATGATGAGAAAGATACTGATTTCTTATCATTCATCCAGCATAAACTATTCACGATCGGTTCTTACCTAGCCACGGATCAAGCGACTACGGAATTGAAAATCGAGAGCAAGGTAACGCCCGAGAGCATCGAGCGTATCGAGCGGGAGATAGACCGTCTGGATAACGAGCTGCCGAAAATGCATGCGTTCATCCTACCGGGAGGATGCCGCTCGGCCGCCCTCGCACATGTTTGCCGCACCGTTTGCCGTCGTGCCGAGCGACAAATCTATCGCTTGGCCGAGAATTGCCCCGTTGAGGAGCCTGTATTGATATTTATGAACCGTTTATCGGATTATTTCTTCGTTCTGGCACGAAAAGAATGCATAAATAATAACGGTAAAGAAATTATTTGGGATTATACTTGCGTATAATAAATAAAGTCATATTTTCGCGGAAAAATAGAGAACCAAATCGCTTCGGCGGTTATTAATACTTGACAGCTATGTATTGGACATTAGAGTTAGCTTCAAAATTGGAAGACGCACCCTGGCCTGCGACTAAGGATGAACTTATTGACTATGCACAACGTTCTGGTGCGCCATTAGAAGTGATTGAGAATTTGCAGGAAATGGAAGATGAAGGCGAGATTTACGAATGCATGGAAGACATCTGGCCGGATTATCCAAGTAAAGAAGACTTCTTCTTCAACGAGGAAGAATACTAGTTCAATTGAGAATTGAAAATTGAAAATTAAGAAATAGAAGAACGAGGTGGCGGACGATCAAGTTCCCCTGCCTCGTTGTTTTTTTGTGAAAATACAATTTATCCGGATTTGCTGCGTTTGTAGTTACAACGTGAAGTGAATGTTTAAATGAGAAGACGTCTTCTTTCGATCTTGATCCTTTTGTGTACTTGTGCGGGAATCGTACGGGCGCAATATGACGCACGCTTAAGTCAATACTTCATGGCGAAACCGTATTATAACCCGGCCGTGGCCGGAGCTACGGAGGACTTGAATATATTGGCTCTCGCCCGCTTGGAAATGATCGGCGTACATGGGGCACCCAAGTCGTTCTTCATTACCGCAGATATGCCACTCGCTTTAGGCAAGACGAATCACGGTGTCGGATTGGTTGTATTTACCGAGGCGATCGGGCTTTTCCAGAATACGCATGTAGGGGCGCAATACGCCTATAAGTATAAATTATTCGGGGGAGTCTTGAGCGGAGGTCTGCAAATCGGCTTAGTCAACCAGTCGTTCGACGGAACCAAGGTGATAAAGGTTGAGTCCGAATACCATCAAGAGACCGACGCCGCCATTCCTGTAGAGCAGGTCAGCGGCATGGGGTTGGATATGAACTTCGGTATTTACTATACCCATAAACGGTTTTACGCCGGGTTTGGCATGACGCATATCACCCAACCGGAGCTTCAACTGGACGAGAACGCCTATACCTATATAGGTCGTTCACTTAATTTAATGGGTGGATACAATATTCAATTAAAGAATCCGTTGATAGAATTACAGCCCTCGGTGTTCTTGCTGACAGACATGCAAAGTTTTCATGCGGATATTACCGCTAGGCTGGAATATAATAAGATGTTTAATGGAGGTTTTTCCTATCGGGTGAATGAATCGGTGGGCATCATGTTCGGCGTAAAGCTAGGTCGTTTCCATGCGGGTTACGCCTTTGATTTCCCGACCACGGCCCTAGGCCGGGCAAGTAGCGGTAGCCACGAGCTATGTGTCAAGTATGCCTTAAAGCTGAACAAGACGAAGACAGGGAAAAATAGACATAAAAGTGTACGTATATTATAGTATATGAAAAAAGTATTATTAGTACTTGTAACGGTAGCCTTGCTTACCTCCTGCGGTAAATCTCTCCGGAGTGCCGGCGGTGAGGTGACAGGTGTCAGATCGGTAGCGTTCAATGAACCAGCGCCGTATGGAATGGTCTTGGTTAAAAGAGGTTCGTTCGAGATGGGTCCCGCCGACAAGGATTCCTTGTGGGGAATCATGCCGGAGACGAAAGGGGTCTCTTTCGATGCGTTCTGGATGGATCAGACAGAGGTAACGAACGCCAAATATCGCCAGTTCGTTTATTATGTGAGAGACTCTATTATCCGTGAACGCTTGGCGGACCCGGCTTATGGAGGCAACGATCTGTTCAAGATCACGGAAGACCGTTACGGGGAGCCTGTCACTCCGCATTTGGACTGGAACCGTCCGATTCCTTGGAGACGGGCGAACGAGGATGAGCAACGTGCGATAGAAAGTGTCTATTACACGAATCCCGTTACCGGAGAGAAAGGTTTGGACCCTAAACAAATGATCTATAAATACGAGTGGTACGACTATACCGCCGCCGCCCTTCGCAAGAATCAGTTGAACCCGGCGGACCGGGTTCGTAATACAGATATTCAGGTAGATCCGAACGAGGTAGTCATGATCTCCAAGGACACCGCTTACATCGATGATGAAGGACGTGTAATCAACGAGACGATCACCCGCCCGTTAAGCAGCGAATGGGATTTCTTGAATACCCGTATCGTCAATATCTACCCGGACGAGAATTGCTGGGTGAACGATTTCAAGAATGCGTACAACGAGCCATATACCCGTATGTATTTCTCTCATCCGGGTTACGATGATTATCCCGTAGTCGGTGTTTCTTGGGAACAAGCGACTGCCTTCTGCGTATGGCGTACGAATTTATACAAAGAATCCTTGAGCTTGCCACCGGGACAATTGGTAGAGCCATTCCGTCTTCCGTCCGAAGGAGAATGGGAATATGCCGCCCGTACAGGTAAGAACGAGAATAAGTTCCCTTGGTCTACCGACGAGCTTCAAGACAGCAAAGGTTGTTTCTTGGGTAACTTCAAGCCGGGTAAAGGTAATTATACGGAGGATGGCCATTTGATTACGTCTCGTGTAGGCTCTTTCGCCCCGAATGAGTTCGGGTTATACGATATGGCAGGAAACGTGGCGGAATGGACCTCAACGTCTTACTCCGAGTCTGGCCCGAGCCAAATGAGCGACATGAACCCGGATCTGCGTTACAACGCCGCCAAGAACGATCCCTACGCCATGAAAAAGAAAGTAGTGCGAGGAGGTTCTTGGAAAGATGTCTCACAATTTATCCGTTCGGACATGCGTACTTTCGAGTTCCAGAACGAGAGCCGTTCTTACATCGGTTTCCGTTGCGCACGTACCCAAATAGGATTCTCTCGCTCCAAGGGAAAGAAATAAGCGGGAATTATAAATTTAAAGTTTTGAATCATTTAAGACAATAATACGACGATGGGAAAATATAGAAGATATAAAAACAGACTGGAGATGTTCCTCTCCAGCGAAAGAGGAAAACGAGTATTGAACTTCCTGTATAGTTGGGGTGCGTCCATCGTAATCCTCGGTGCGTTATTTAAGTTATTACATATACCATACGCTAACCAAATCCTGTTCGTGGCGATGATCACCGAGTCTATCGTATTCTTTATCTCGGCGTTCGAGCATCCGAACAAGGAGTATCATTGGGAAGATGTTTTCCCCGTATTGAAATCAAAGAACCCGATGGATCGTCCGGATTTCACCGGTACGCCGATCTCAACCATGATCAATTCTACGGATAATGTAGAAGACGATGAGATAGCCGGGGGAATAAATATCGGTTCGGCAGCGTCTAAGGCGAACGCGCAAAGAGGTGGTTCCTTGAATATCGCAGGTAATCTGGACGTGACGGAAGAAGATACCAAGAACTTATCCGAGAGCATCAAGAAATTAAGCGGAGCGGCCGAGCAAATTTCCAAGATGGCGGAATTGACGGAAGCTACCCAAAAATATCTGGAGCAATTATCTGGCATGTCTGAGAACATGGAGCGTTTCAGCCAAGTGACTAATTCGCTTACGAACGTATCCGATACACTGTTGAACTCTTATAAGAGTATCACGGATAATTCCGATGGCATCAACCAAAACTCCCGTGGTTACGTACACCAGATGGAACAATTGAACCGTAACGTATCCGGATTGAATACCATCTATGAGATCCAGTTGAAGAGTATCAGTTCGCAGATCGAATCTATCGAACACATCAATAGTGGCTTGAATCGTATCCGTGAGATGTATGACGGATCGGTGGTAGATAGCTCCGTATTCCGTAACGAGACGGAAAAGATGACTCGCCAACTGGCCGAATTGAACCAAGTATACAGTCGTTTATTGCAAGCGATGACCGTGAATATGGGCTACCAACAACCGGCGCAGCCGCAACAACAACCTCAACAACCGATGTATCAGCAGCCACAACAGCCCGGTTACCAACAGCAATATCAGCAACCCTATGGTTACCAACAGCAACAACAGGCTCCGTATACAAACAACCCAATGAAGTAAAGAAATATGGCAGGAATATCAAATAATCCCAATTCTCCCCGTCAGCGGATGATCAACCTGATGTATCTGGTGTTCATCGCCATGATGGCACTGAACGTGTCGTCGGAGGTGCTGGATGGTTTTGAGTTGGTGGAAGGTAGCTTGCGAACCTCTATCGATAACTCCTCCCGCCGAAACAAGATCGTAGCGGACGAGATGGAAGCTTATTACCAAGAGAATCCCCAGAAAGTGGGTGAGTGGGCATTGAAGGCCCGTGAGGTGAAAAGAGCCTCAGATAGCCTCTATACGTATATACAAGATTTAAAGATCCGTATCGCTAAGGTAGCTGATGGCGAGAATGCCAACGTAAACAGCATCGAGCATAAGGATGATTTGGAAGCCGCCTCCCGTGTAATGCTCTCTCCTGTAAGCGGAGAAGGTAAAAAGCTGAGAGCGGAAATTGATAAGTATCGTATCTGGATGGGCGGCTTTATCGAAGATTCGGCGAAGACTGCCGTATTGGAGGCGAACCTAAGCACGACTCCCCCTCATAAAGCGGGGATCAATACCCGTACTTGGGAAGAGGCCTTGTTCGAGAATATGCCGGTAGCGGCGGCTGTTACCCTGTTAACAAAAATGCAAAGTGACGTTCGCTACGCCGAAGGTGAGGTCTTATCGAACTTATTGAATAGCGTAGACGTTGGCGATTACCGTGTGAACCAGATCACGGCGCAGGTAATCCCGGAAAGCCAGATCGTAATGCGAGGAAGCCAGTACAAGGCGAATATCGTATTATCGGCGGTAGACTCTACGAAACGTCCTACGATCTATGTAAACGGAAAAGAATTACCTTACGAGAATAAAGGAGTCTTCACGGTGAATACCGGAGCTGCCGGGACATTCCCGATCAAAGGTTATATCGAGATGCCGAATAGCGACGGCAGCATCATGCGCCGGGATTTCGAGAGCGAGTATTTCGTGACCGAGCCGACAGCTACCGTGGCCCCGACATTGATGAACGTATTATATGCCGGTATCGCCAACCCGATGCGTATCGCCGTCCCGGGTGTACCGAGCGGTAATGTGACAGCTACCATGACGAACGGCACATTAACCCGCAGCAAGGATGGTTGGGAAGCCCGCCCGTCTAAAGTAGGAACGGAAGCCGTGATCACGGTCAACGCTCGTATGGCGGATGGCCGGAACATAGAGATGGCAAAGACTACCTTCCGCGTGCGTGCCCTCCCCGATCCCCTACCTTATATCGAGTATAAGGATCAAAACGGTAACGTCCGTAAGTTCAAGGGAGGTATGATCGCCAAACGTAGCTTGGTAGAGGCTGACGGTATTCTGGCCGCTATCGACGATGATTTGCTAAATGTAAAATATACGGTATTACGTTTTGAGCTGACTTTCTTCGACTCCATGGGTAACGCTATCCCGGAAGTGGCCGAAGGAACCAACTTCTCGCAACGTCAGAAAAACTATATCCGCAATTTAAGTAAGGGTAAACGTTTTTATATCACCCGTGTAGTCGCGAAAGGTCCGGACGGTATCGAACGTACCATACCGACTATCGAAGTAATCGTAAATTAAGATTCGCAGTATGAAACATCTGTATTACATAGCCGCTTTGGCCGCCACTTTTTTAACAGCGATGCCTCTTCACGCGCAAGAAGAAGCAGAGAACGATGCTACGCAGCAACAACAAACGCGTCGCCGTTCGCCTCAAGCCAGCCGTGGGGAAAGAAACGATAAGAAAGATACCGGTTTACCCGAACTGACCGTACGGGCCCAAGATATGAACGAGCGTTTGACGCAAGAGATCGGGAACGCTCGCTGGATGCGTATTATCTACCGGCAGGTGGACTTGATGAAAGAGCAGAACGCTCCGCTTTATTACCCGACCCGCCCGATGAACGGACAGATGAATCTTTTCTCCGTAATCTTCCAGCTTTTAGGTGAGAACAAGATCAAGGCCTATGAGTATCTGGACGGATACGAGGAGTTTGACGAAGCCCATTTGATCAACTTCAAGGATTTGCTGGATCGCTTCTACATCCTTTATGAGGAGATACCGGGGAGAGCGGGTGAGGAACCGACTTTCGTAATCAATGAAAGCGATATACCTGCAGCCGACGTGCGGTCTTACTATGTAAAAGAAGCATGGTATTTCGACCAGAATAATTCCGCTTTTGATGTCAAGATATTGGCGATTTGCCCGATCCTTACCTCTACAGGTGATATGGGAGAGACAACCATGCCTATGTTCTGGCTTCCTTACGAGAATATACGTCCGTATATCAGCAATTCATACATCATGACGTCTAATATGAATAACGCCATGACTTTTACGATGGATGACTATTTCCGTCGCCGGATGTTCGAGGGGGATATCATCAAGACCCAAAACTTGATGAATCTGCCATTGCAGGCGTATTGCCCGACACCGGATTCCTTAAAGAACGAGCAAGCTCGTATCGAAGGTCAATTAACCAGCTTTGAGAAATCACTCTGGTATCAACCGGATACGACTCAAGTAGCGGTAGACAGCAAAGCCGCGAAGAAAGCCAGAAAGAGCGCCGCAAGAGGAAAAGGTACTACAACCAAAGAACCTGCCTCCGAAAAGAAAGCTCCCACTGTCAAGGCTCCGAAAGCAGAAAAATCCGCTCCGGTACGCAGTGTTCGACGCAGAAGATAAAAACGGACTCACGATACGGGTCTGAGCGATAACCGGTGATACGCAACATATGAATAAAGAAATCAAGATTAGACCAGAGCAAGAGAACGACTTTCAAGCAGTAAGGGAAGTCGTGGAACTTGCTTTCCGTGACGTGGAGGACAGTGATCAAAGCGAACCGTACCTTGTAGAACGTTTACGAAAAACGGACGCTTATATTCCGGAGCTCTCCTTAGTCGCTGAATTAAACGGCGAAATCATAGGGCATCTCATGATGAGTAAGGTGGAAATCGTATCAGAAGACCAAAGCGTGATCTCTCTTGGGCTAGCACCGGTTTCGGTGGTACCGAAGTACCAAAGGATTGGCGTTGGTAGCGCTTTGATCCGTGAAGCGCATAAGCGAGCGGGAGAGCTAGGCTATAAATCGGCCGTCTTATTAGGACATAAGGATTATTATCCGAGATTCGGATATAAAAGGGCGATTGATTTCGGCATTGAGTTCCCATTCGATGTCCCCAGCGAATATTGCATGGTTGTCGAGTTGGCACCGGAAGGACTCAAGAACGTGCATGGAATGATTAAATATGCCAAACCTTTTATGGAGTGAGAACTGTCTGTAATGAAATGAGACGGGACATACCCCATCTCATTTCACCAGATAATCAGATCCTTATTTAGAACCTACCCATGTCCACTTATGCCAAAGACCTTCCAACGGTCCGTGTTTATGTCTTTCAGCCCACCATTTACAGAAGCGTACTTGCAAAAAGAAAAAGGCGATACCGATGAACATGCTGACCGTATAACCGCAGTAAGGAGCCAGATTCAAGCCGATCGGGAAATAGATCAACGCACCAGCAAAAGATTGTGTCACATAATTCGTCAAGCTCATCTTTCCATAAGAGCGCAAGATAGAGGTAAAACGCTTAAAGGCCTCGCGCTGATACAGTAACACAAAGGAAGCCACCAATACGAACGTAAAAGCGAATTTCTGCCACATATCAAACACAACACCTGCCGTCTGGCGCACGATAGCGCTGTCCGCCGTATCCATCAACAATACTTTCAGTTGGTATAAAGGACCGAAAGCGATCGCAGTAATGATCAAGGTCTTTATCCAAAAACGGGAATTCTCCTCCGAGGGGATAAATAACTTTTTGCGCCCGATCAACATTCCCAGCATAAATAACCCGCAGGTCTGTACATACCGGCCGGCACCAACAGCCCAGAGCAAACTAGCCTTTTGTCCTAACGTCACGTTCTGCCAGATGAAATTCCATAAATCCCCCCGCTTGGTATGCTCCGCCATCTCTGAGTACATCTCCCCTACTCCTAAATTGGGTAATTGGTAATCCGGATTAAACAGGCTAGCGATATAATGATACCACTCCACCGGCTGCAATAAAAAGATAATAGCCGTTATCAAGACAGCCTTATCGCTCCATTTACGCACGATAAACAAAACAACGCCCACGATCGCATACAGCAGCAAAACATCGCCTGCCGGATAAAAAGCGGCGTTCAACGTAGCGAAGATCGTCAACAGCAGTAATCTCCAAAGGAAGCGGTAACCGAAGTCTTTTCCCTTCGCCTGCTGGTTCGAATACTGTATATAAAAGGTAAAACCAAATAACAAGGCAAAGATAGAATACGATTTCCCGGCAAACAAAGCGAATACCACCGTAAACACGCCTTCATTCAATACGTTCAACCATCCCGGCAGCGTAGCCGGGTCCGGATAGACCGGATAGATAAAATGTTCCACATTATGCACTAATAAGATTGCCAAGACAGCGAATCCACGTAGCGCATCCACCACCTCTACACGAGGTGACTTAGAGATTGTTGTTTGTTGCATACTATTTATTTGTTGTTTCTGTTAACCATGCTACCTTTTGATTGGACTCATGCGGTTGGCCGATAATATCCGCATAAAGTTCCGGACGACGGGCATTTCGGTAACGATATCCTCCAGCCTGTCTCAATTTCTCAGGGATAGCCGTAGCGATCACGAAATCATCACCCAGTTTACGGCATTCCGCCACGATATCGCCGAAAGGATCCAGAATCATCGAGCAACCGTTCTTGATCTCATTATAATCACGCCCGATCGGATTGGAGAATACCACATATACCGCATTGTCGTACGCCCTAGCGGGAAGCCATTTCATAAGCCAAGCACGTCCCTTCAGGCCATCGAACTCCTGTCGCAAGGAAGTCGGGTCGTTTGCCCGGTTCTCCCATAACATAGGATTTATCAAACCAGCCCCGGGGCGAGGGGAAGGGGTACACATCGTCACGTGAGGCATGAAAATGATATCCGCCCCTAATAAGGCCGTGGCACGGACATTCTCTATGATATTATTATCGTAGCAAATCAATATGCCACATTTCCATCCCTTGATCTCAAAAACCACATATTGATCGCCCGGCAAGATATTCGGATTAATAAACGGATGTAGCTTGCGGTACTTTGCCTTCAAGCCATTGCCATCCACGCAAACTTGCGCTTTATAGATGCGATCCCCATCCCGCTCAAAGAATCCGGCCAGTAGCGTGACGCCAAACTCTTTGGCGATGGCGATCAAGGCTTGCGTACTCTCCCCCGTGGGGATCGGTTCGGCAATAGCCAACAATTCCTCGCGAGACAAGTCCTTGGCAAACGTATATCCACAAACCGAGCATTCGTGAAAAGCCACTACATCCGCTCCCTCTACCGACGCTTTCCGGCACATCTCCCGGATGATAGAAAGATTATACACTTTATCGTTATCCCGTGTCTCGAACTGCACGGTAGCAATTTTTAATGGTTCCATGATATTTTGATTTAATTGGTTTATATATTTTTCGACTAGATTCGCAAAGATAACAATAATATACTACTTTTGCGGGATAACTTTTTCTACCGATCATGAATATCAGACGAACACGACAAGAAGATCTGGCCGAGGTAATGGCTATGTACGATTATGCACGCAGGTTCATGCAAGAGCATGGCAACGGGAATCAATGGATCAACGGATATCCTTCCGAGGAATTGATCTCCAACGAGATCAAGGCCAGCCATAGTTTCGTATGCGAAAATGAGCAGGGCGAGTTAGTGGGGACCTTTTGTTACATCGAGGGAATCGACCCTACTTACCTAAAGATCTATGAAGGCGAATGGCTGAACGATGAACCTTATGCCGTGATCCATCGCATGGCCTCCAACGGTAAGCAAAAGGGGATCTCGACCGAATGTCTAAAATGGGCATTCGCTCATTGCAATAATATCCGTATCGATACACACCGGGATAATATTGTCATGCAAAACTTATTGAAAAAGCATGGCTTCAAGCAATGCGGTATCATTTACATCGCAAATGGTACGGAACGCATCGCTTTCCACAAAATAGTAAACCCAACAAATAAAGAATCATGAAGCATCCTATTGACCTAGAGCATTGGAACCGGAAAGAACATTTCCTGTTTTTCGGTTCTATGGACGACCCTTTCTTCGGACTGACCACCCAGATAGACGTGACCTCCATCTATAAAGAGGCGAAAGCGGATCATGCCTCTTTTTTCCTCTACTCCTTACATAAGATTATGACAGCCGTTAATGAGGTGGAAGAGTTCCGGTACCGGATCATCGACAACATCCCTGTCTGCTTCGACCGAATCCACGTGGGAACAACGATTGGGCGGGAAGACGGAACATTCGGCTTCGGCTTCTTCGAATATACACCGGACAGGCAACTGTTCCTTCAAAACGCACAGAAAGAGATCGAACGTGTGCAAGCTCTCACAGGCCTTTGCAAAGATAGGGAATCTGACCGGCAAGACCTAGTCCGTTTCTCCCCGGTCCCATGGATCGCCTTCACGGAGATGAAACATGCTTCCTCTTTCCGTACAGGCGATTCCGCTACCCGTATCTCCACCGGAAAGCTGATCGAGCAGAACGGGCATCGGATGCTCCCTATCTCCGTAACGGCTCATCATGGCTTGATGGACGGCAGACATGTGTCTATCCTCTTAGATCGTATAGCGGATAAAGACGGATGAGACGGATGAGCAAGGCAATCCGTTTCCGATTCTAAGGATGAAACTAAAGATGTGTTCTTATGAGCTTTGCGAGGCATGTTTTCTTTATGAATCAGATCTATTTGATAAACATTAATTCTTTCCCAACACTTTTTAGCGAGAAGTGATTGTTTCCATCGAAACGTTTCATAAACAGATCATTAAAAAATTATCACGATGGAAAGAGAAAGAGAACAAGGTTCCGACCGACTTGACACGGAGGAACGCAAAGAGTTGAACGACTCTGATTTCGGATTACCCGAAGAACGAAAATATCCTATGCCGGACGCCACACACGTACGGGCGGCCGAATCCTATTTTCGATACGCTACCGATCAGCAAAAGCCGGAATTAGCTCATAATATCTTGAGAAAAGCCAAAGAGTTCGGGGTTGATGTCGAAAGTCCGACAATCTTAGAATGGGCAAATCGCTACTAATACCCATTCTGATCCGCTTATTCACCGATACACCGTATGTGTTGGGTGGCACATACGGTTATGGCAGGTTATTTGCGTACCTGTAAAAAGCGCTTTGTCAAATATCTGCGAACCGGCTCGTCATAAAGTTTCAAACTAATGTAAGCCAATACTATACTTCCGATAACTAATGCCAACGCTTCCGGCCACGCCTCGGCAAATGTAAGGTTCTCCTTCTTCACCCACCCAAAATACAAGTATATAAGAGGGTAATGTACCATATACAAAGGATAAGAGATATCTCCCAAGAATTTACAAATACGGGCGGAATGCTTATCGGTTGTCTTCCCGGAAGCCCCCAGATAAACAAGCATAGGGAATATCAGGATCGCGCATACGGAATCATAGATACCGTTCATCCATAAGGTCTCACCATTACCGACATAGGGCATGGAGAGTAAAACGACGATCGCCAGGCTACAGATCCAAAAAGTACCTTTGACATGAATGGGCTTAAAAACGCGCGACATCAACAATCCCATCGAGAAAGAAAATAACACTCGTAAAAAGCCACCGATCAAATTGTACTCTTCCATCGTCCACCCCACACCTAGGTGCCCCGCACCGGAAAAATTGAATATAGCGAACGAAGCCAATCCGATTCCCGCCAAGACAATAAGTGCCGTAAGCGCCTTCGTTGACATCCGACGAATAAACAAAGCATACATAATATTTCCGATATACTCGAAGAACAAAGACCAACTAGGGCCATTTAAAGGAAACATCTCACCATTTCCACGGATCTCAGGCCCGGAACCGGGTACAGCCGGTATCAAAAAAAGGTTGATAAGCAAAGCTAGCATCACCATGGATATAGAGACATGCGTACCATCCCACTTCTCACACCCTTGTATATAAAACGCGATAACTCCCAAAACGGCTCCAAGGACAACCATCGGATGCAAACGGATCAATCGACGTTTGATAAAATCCTTTGTTGTCATGGTTTTCCACCGGTCGTCATAAGCATAACCAATCACGAACCCAGACAGGATAAAGAAGAAATCAACGGCTAAATAACCGTGATTAAATTGTTGATCAATGGGACTCGTAGCAAAGGCTTCGAATACATGATAAAATATAACCATTAACGCTGCGACACCTCTCAATCCATCAAGAAGGTCATAATGAGGTTTTGTGTCCGCGAATGCGGCCGCTGAGATTTTTGAGTTTGACATTAATTGTTTGAGCTTATTTTTGATACTACTATTACTCCTAATTTCCGCAAAAATACAAAAAGGCCCCATCTTTCACGTTATTAGACAGTTCTTTTTTCATTAGTTACACATAAATAAGGTCGCAAAATACGAAGTCCCCAGCAAAGCTTACGCCTGCCGGAGACTTGTTTCTTTATCCGTACTCCATCCTCACGGAGGTACTTACGGACCTCTTAATTTATTACTTTAGTATTAATATTAATCCAACTCCCGCCTGTTCATCCGTCACGGATTACTTGGGATCGAAACCCTCACGGGAATTGTTGATTATCTTATTTCATTATTCCTTTATTGAATATCCTTATTTTACAGCTACTTTCACGGTCTCGTTACCTACCGTTACGAATACTACACCAGCTGGGGCGGCGATAGTAGCGTTGTCGGAAGTAAGAACTGTCTCAGCAACTGTCTGGCCTAATACAGTACGAACGTAAGCAGTCTCGCCTGCGGCACCTTGGATAGTTACGACACCGTTACCGGCTACAACTACGATAGAAGATTCTTTTGCGTCGATAGATTCGTTGGCTGTCGGAACCTCTGTGCCAAGCGTGAAGACCATTGCCTTTTCTGGATTTGTTGTTAAACCTAACATACCATTCAAAGCATATACATAAGCTGTCTTATAAACATCACCCTCTTTGACCTTTCTTTGAGAAGAAACGAAATATTCATCATCTCCCTCCGCAAGTGTGATATTAAATTTGAACGCATCCAATCGATCTGTTGATTTCACGCTCTTGTCATCGTTAAGCTCCTTAACAACCTTAACGGTCTCACCTTTCACGGTAGTAGTGATTGTATCAACCCCCGTAAGGATAGCCGGGCGGAAGATAACCTTCGTCTCAGACTTGCCTGAACCTTCCAAATAATATTTCTCGTCCGTATATTGTTGCGCAGAACCTTCAACGAAATAATGCAAAGAATCTGTCGGATTGAACATGAACATTCTCTCAGCCGGTTTTTCCTCACCTTCAGCCACCTCAATACCCTTAGAGATATAGAATGACGGAGTCTTAGCCTTGCTATCCGCTGTATCTAACCAGAAGATCATGCTTTCAGCGGACAAGATGCCCTCGTTGAAGCCATTCTTATTCAACTGATAGTTGATAGAGCCTAACATATTGTCGAAAGAAGCGTGACGAGGTTTAGCGGCCAATGACGGGTTGAACGGATTAGCGTCCAAAACCTCAACGTTAGCGTAAGTCTTATTAATATCATCAGCAGATTGGTAACGATTGGCCGCATAAGTAATAGCCATAGAAGTAGTATTTACGCTAGCCATTTTCGCACTACTACCAGTTGAGCCATCATAGCTAAGCTTACCGTCTGTTACAGCGCTCACCGCAACTAAAGAATAAGCGCCAGCGGCATTCTTAACAACAGCGAACTCTGTAGCGGCATCAGCAGCCTTATCTCTAGATGCGGCAGCGCCAAGATATTTAGCATCATCACCTTTGGCTTCCGTATAGCGTAAAACATAAGTCGGAACAACCAATGTATCGCCATCAGCCTTCATGACAACCTCTCCCTTATCATTCAAATAAGCGAAAGCATTTGTGCTTATCACATAATCCTCAACACCTTGCAGAGATTTAGTAGAATGATCTTTTGCTCCCTTTATTCTTTCCGGATAAAGAACGATTAAATTCTCCTCTTTGGTTGAAGCCTTCATTGTTTTAGTAGCATTGTCATCAATAGCGTAAAGAGCTTTCTCTCCGAATAACGCGTCCTTACCATTGAATGTCATCTTAAAGCCTTCTGCGATCTGAGTATCCGTGAATACCTTATATCCGTCCGTACGAGTCGTAGCGATCGTGTTGAACTTAACGGAAGTATTGTTTGCTAAAGCTAACGCTGTTGTTACACCCTTATTTGCGGCGATTGTTACATCAGAGCCGTTGTACTTAGCGTTAACTACCTTATAGCCACCTTCAGCGCCATTAGGTTGTAAACGTAATACTAAATCATCACCAGTCTCACGGTTTGTCAATGTAAATTCATATTTGCCGTTGAAGCCAGAAACGATCCATTGTGATACCGGCATAGTGAAATCTACGCTATTATAAGCGGCGACACTTAAGCTTGAACCATCAGCAGGATCTATTGTCAAATACTTATGGTACTCAGTTTGTGAATCAGCCTCATCATTCTCACTCTTGGTTGAGCTAGTGAAGTAGATATTAACCACATTCTCAATGTTCTTCTTCAACAATACTGAAGCGTCAAGGTAAGAGTTTTCACCTAGTTGAGGATGGATAGCGGAATATTTCGTTCCTGACATTAGAACAGAAGTAACATAAGTTTTCGTATCAGAAACAGATGGCTTAACAGCAGCTACGTAAACCTTCGTCGCGGCTGTTGTTTGATCTTTTTTCTTATAATCAACAGTCAACGTCAATTTACCATCCTCATTCAATACGTCTTTCGCCGTAATCGTAAAGTTTGCGTTAGAGCAAGAGTCAGCGTTGGCCGTAGCAACCGATCCCTTCATCCAAAACAAAGCATATCCCTCATTGTCTTGCTTACCATTGATGTCATAACGATTAGAGGGATCTAAAGCTAAGAATGTAATTTCTTGAGCCGCTGTCAAGATTGCGTCATTATCTGGAGTCTCTGCATTTACCGCACTAACAAATGCCTTAACTTTCTTCGAATCACCTTTCACGAAATAAGTACCGGCAGCCAACTTATTCTCATCAGAAGGTTGAGTTGCCGCAACCTCATCCGTAAATGATACGGGAACAACCTTATCAAACAAATTTCCAACCAGTTCATTCGTTGTATAATCGAATGACAATGTTGTGCCATTTGAATTATAGTCATTCAAATAAGCGGCATCAATACCCTCTGAGCAAGAGAATGCTTTCAAGCCAGTCTTTACTTCTTTTGTAGGTACAGTTACTGTATACAAACCTGAGAATTTCAACTTGCCCTCTGATACAGCGAACTTAGCATTCAACTCAGAAAGATTCTTGTCGGTAGCGGCAGTCAACGCATTACCGTCTTTATCGGTAACTACCTGATAAGCCACACCACCAACATTAGCCCACAACTCAAAAGAGTTAGATGAATAATTACGGATAGTAAATACGACTCCTGTAGTTGCATTACCATCAGCATCACCAAAAGAAATAACCTTCTTTTTGTCCTTTGTCGTAAGAACATCTGTAACCTTCAACAATGCACTCTCAGACGCACCTAGATAAAAGCTCATTCCATTAGCAAGAGCCGTCTTATTCTCGCTATAGGAAATTACGGTCTTAGCCGTAAGATCAGTAGCGGCATACGCAGCATTAAAAGCAGGTCCACCTAGCAGTAAACCAGCTGTTAACAAGGTAAAAATCCTTTTGTTCATAAATTCAAAATTTAATATTAATAATAGTGTTAATTAAAGTCCATCCCGTCGTTTAGCACCCTTGTTTTACCCGAAAACGACTAGTCTAAACGATCGTTTAGACTAGTCGTTTTATGCCCAATTTGAAGGGGCAAAATATTGAAGAGCTTTTAATTAACACTAGTATTAATATTAATTTTAGAATTATGAACAAAAAGTTTTCTACTCTTGTAGCTGGACTTGCAATGATTTCGGCTGTTGCTTCAGCCCAAATCACCAAAACAGACGGTTACACCATGTTGAAGTCCAGTTCTTCTGATTATTTAGCTGTTTATGGAGCTAAATCGGACTCTGTAGTGGTAAAAACATTTAGCAATTTGGCAACTGCTCCTAAAGCTTCTATTGACTCTGCTATGTGGAAGGTTACTGAAGCTGGAGTTGATGCTACAGGAAACAAGCTTTACAGCTTCACTAACAAAAAGACTGGTGCTGTATTGTCTTTCGCTGCAAAAAAAGATGCTAAACCTAATTTAGCGGCAGGTGTTGACAAGTGGTCTGTAACTACTGACGGCAAGATTTCTGCTTATTATTCTGCGAACGGATCTTTAGGATTGGTTGTGTCTGGAGGTAAGTTATCCTTGGGCATTGCTAGTGCCGCTACAGCATTCACTTCGGAAGTAAATTCGGCTTTGAAGGCTCGTACTTTGGCTGCCTCTGACTTAGGCGATGGTTTCACTGTATTCTCTTTGAACTTTGGAGAGGCTTATCAAGAGAACATCTTTGAGGGCAAAGAATTAGTAGCTACTCAGTTGACTGGTGCTGATGCTGATTATGTACAGTTGCAGGAAGTTGGCGCTGATAAGATCGGTGAAAAGGATGCTTACTTCGGTTTGGATACAACTAAGTACACGATCGCTGGGCAAAAGGATGTATTTGGCTATAAATTCGCAAAAGACTCAACTTGGTTGGATAATGGTTATCATACAGTATTGAATGGTGATTTTCAAAAGTTCAAATTTATTCAAGACTTATCAAACGATAAAGTCGCTGTTTATGTAAAGAATGCACCTGTTTATAATACAACTACTAAGAAATTTGAAGCTGCGCTTACAGGTACTGCTGCTGATGTTCAAGTAGTATATGCTCAGGTAACCAATTCAAAGGTATTGACAGTCTCGAAACTTTCTGGTACTCCTTCTACAATCGAGCAAGGTGTCGCTCCTTCCGTAAAATTAGGTAAGGGCACTCCGGCTACATTGCCTACTGGTGATGGTGTTTACTTCATCAAGGTTAAATCTGGTGATGAGTTTAAGTATGTTTATGCTACGGCTAGTGGATTGGAATTGAAGAAGGATGCTCCTAATGCATATAACCCTGCTGGTCAGTTCTATGTAGTTGCTAAGGGTGGTAAATACCAATTCGTTGAACGTAACTTCAACCAAGGTCTTACAACTGCTGCCGCTCAGATCTATAAGGTAACAGGTAAAGACGCTTACAGAGTGGATGCTGTAAATAGCGCTGCTTCTGCAAGTTTAGCGGCTGGTACTGAATTCTATTTCGAATATCAGAAAGATATCAAAGCCGGTGGCAAGGAATACAACTATATGGCTACGAAGTATTTGGACAAGGTAGCTGTTGATAACTTCGCTTATACATTGAACTTGATCTCCGGTACGGAGGGTGTTGATGATTTGTATACAATCGTTGACGGCGTATTGAAGGTTAAGAAAACTACAGCCGAAGACGCTGCTAAATTCAAGGTTGAAGTAATTAAAGATAAAACGGGTAAGGTCTGGACTAGCAATGCTGATGAACACAAAGCTGGTGTAGGTGCTATCGCTTTAGGTGATACTTTAGCTACGGCTACTTATAAACTTTACAAGCAATATACAAAAGAGTATGTTGTAGCTAAGGATAATGAATTTAAGTTGGCAAAAGAAGATAATACAGCTACTCCTGCAGTTGCTGGTTCTGAGTTCACATTCAAAACAGCTAAGGGCAATGGTTATTTATTGTCTACAGGTGATAAGATTGTGGTATTGGATGTTAATACTGGTAAGTTGATCTCTGCTGCAGCTTCAGCTGTAAATAACAACTATTTTGACTTGGTAGTAGAGCCATCTCCGGACTACGCTACATTGAATGCTCCTTCTCACATGTTGGTTAAATCTGCCGAGGCTGATGGTAAAGCTCTTTCCATGAATCCTAAGTCTTTGTTTGCGGAGGTTAAGTTGGCAGGTCAAGAAGAATATATCGACAGCTTGTTTGGTTTGTGGATTGATACTGCTTGTGTAAAAGATGTAACTAGACCTACTTATTACATCACAACAGGTAATGGGTTAGACTCTGCTGCTATCGCTGATGGTTACAGATATTTCTTGGTAAATCCTCAAGATTCTGTTTATTCTGCGGTTAAGGGTGATGATGATAAATATACATCTAAGACAAATGAAGGTAGCGCTTATTGGAATGCTACAGAAGGTTTGGTGAAAGCAGCTTTTGTTAAAGCTATCGTTTATGGTGAGGATTCTTTAGCTATTGTTCGTGAAAAAGCAACTGCTGTTGATACCTTGAAGACTATGTCTGTAAATCCGGCTGCAATGGCATTTGTTACAACTGCAAATAATACATTGAAGATCGAGAATAAGACAACAAAGGAGATTGCAAACGAAGATGATGCAACTAAGACTGATCGTGAAGATGTAACTTCTTATTTGAAAGTTATCAACAACGTATTAGTTTGGACGGATAATCGTGACGAGGCTCATGAGTTCGTTGCTGAGGCTACGACATTACACCCGACATCCAACGATAACGTTGAAGAAGGAGCTTCTGCTATCTCTGTTATCGCTAACGATGGTACTGTAACAATCCAAGGTGCCGCTGGCAAGTCTGTTGTTATCTCTAACATCTTAGGTAAGGTGGTTGCTGAGACAGTTCTTTCATCTGATAACGCTACAATCGCTGTACCGGCAGGTATCGTAGCTGTAGCTGTAGAGGGTGAGGCTGCTGTTAAGGTGGTTGTTAAATAATTATTTTATTCGAAATGATACAGTAGAGGCGGGCACGTCCCGTCTCTATCTAAATATATTTAATTAAATAATTTCCACGCAACAAAGTATCCCGTGATGGGGGAACGTGTGGTTAATACTAAAGTAAAAAAGTTCTTCCGATAGTATTTCCGTGAGGAAGGAAACCGGATAAAAAATTGCTCCCGGCGATATTCGTATCGTCGGGACTTTTTTATGGTTCGGAAAGCTTTTACATAAATAAATGCGTATATTGCGGCAAGCTTATAATTTTAGAGTTTATGGAATATACCTTACTGATACTTCTATTACTGATCATGATTTGGATAAACTTGCGTAATAAGATATCCAAATCACAAGAGAAAACGGAGGAATTGTTGAAAGAGATCGCTGCCTTGCGTAAACGTTTGGAGAATAGTCCGGAAGTTGTGGACGAGATAAAGGAACCGGAGCCTGAGATCTTGAAAGAGCCGGAAGTTTTCGTACAACCTGAACCGGTAAGGGCGATTGTCGAACCTGCTAAAAATCCTCAACCCCAGAAGGTGCGGAAGCCTGTCAATTATGAGAAATATATCGGTGAGAACTTATTCGGTAAAATCGGTATCCTGATACTCGTCTTGGGTATGGGGCTTTTCGTGAAGTATGCGATAGATAAGGAATGGATAAACGAGACCTTGCGTACGATCCTTGGCTTTGGGATGGGTGGATTACTTCTATTCGTGGCTTGGCGTTTGAAGGATTCCTATCGTACCTTTAGCTCTTTGCTGGCGGGAGGCGCTTTCGCGATCTTCTATGTAACGGTGGCGATCGCCTATCATTATTACGGGCTGTTTAGCCAAACGGTCGCTTTTATTCTGCTTGTGCTGTTTACCGGATTTATGTCGTCTTTATCTATACTCTATAATCGTAGGGAACTGGCAATTATCGCTTTGGTGGGTGGATTTATCGCTCCATTCTTAGTGGGTAGCGGAGATGGAAGTTATTGGGTGCTGTTTACCTATGTCATGATCTTGGACCTAGGAATGTTCGGGCTATCTATCTATAAGAAGTGGGGGGAATTGCCTGTAATTTGTTTTGCCTTGACTTGGATCGTCTTTGCGGGTTATACGTATGCTGCGGATCTGGATTTGATGGGAAGTGTCCAATTAACGCATTTACTTATTTTCTCTATCGCCTTCTATTTGATCTTCTTATTATCGGTCGCTTCCATCGTGCGAATCAATATCCGGGGGATCAATCAATATTTATTAGGAGTGATCGGATTGAACAATTTCGTATTCCTGTTCTTTGCCCTTTGTCTCCTGCAGAATATGGAGCTTGAGCGGAATTACAAAGGTCTGGTAACCCTTTTTGTTGCGGCTATTAACTTCGCTCTTTTCTTTTGGATCAAACGGAAAGGGGAACCTTTCACTTTCTTGATGCATACGTTATTGGGTATCGCTCTTACGTTCGTATCGGTGACGATCCCGATCCAACTGGAAGGGACCTTTATTACCTTGTTTTGGGCTTCAGAGGTAATGATTATTCTCTGGTTCTATAGTCGTTTCCGTCTGCGGGTTTACGAGATATTCGCTTGGGTACTTCCGGTCTTGACGCTGGGCTCTTACGGAATGGATGTCTTCCACGGATGTATGGAGGCTCGGTACGGAGATTCTTCCCTATTTATAAATGGCTTGTTCGCTACCGGTATTTTTACGGGGCTATCGTATTGGGTAGACGCTTGGTTGGTACGTCCGACAAGGATATCTACGAAAGGGCCTCTCTTGACGGGATGTGTCGTATTATATATAGCCTTTGTTTTCGATTTCTATTCATATGTAGATCCTTCGATCGTGTCCTTTAGCTATATCGAGACATTTACGGTGGCGGTTTTATTTGCTGCGAATGTTTTATTAGGGAAAAGCTATTTGCCTGTGTCAAGAAATGCGGGGGGATACGGACTACTCTTGGGGCTATCTTTATCCCTGTTCGGAGGAATGTCTTTGTGGGTCGGGTATGATGATCTCTTTATTCCCCGGTTCCTGCTATGGGTTTCCTTGCTTTTAATCGGGGGGCATATTTTTGTCTTGGGGCGGTACTATTATAAGTCATTTGACGCAAGAGAAAAGCGTACGCATGGGATGACCTTATATATTTGTTTGCTGTCTACGATATTACTGGCCGTGGGAACGAATAATTTGTTGAATCAGTTGGGCTTGCCGGATGAATTAAGCGCAGGTTTCTCTATCTCGTTGAGTCTTGCCGGTTTTATGCAAATGGCGGTGGGAATGCGATTGCACCTGAAAGTTGTCCGGATGATTAGTTTGGCCACCTTCTCGATCGTATTGCTAAAGTTGGTGTTGGTAGATCTGTGGCTCTTGCCTACGATCGGGAAAGTGGTCGTCTTTATAATCTTGGGAGTTATCTTATTGGTTCTCTCCTTCTTGTATCAGAAGTTGAAAACCGTCTTGTTCGATGATAGCTTATAGGATATCCGCTAGTTTCTCCAGCCCCATGCTATGAGAGCCTTTGATCAAGATATGATAGCCCTTTAACGGCTGTTTCCGAAGCTCTTCCACCATTGCCTCCGTGGTAGCGAAGGGGGAGAACTCTTTGCCTACTTTAGAGAAATGCTCGCCGCAGAGGAACACCTTGTCGAACTGGCCTTTCTTGATCTGTTCGACAACCTCCGCGTGTAATTCGTCGCTAGTTGGTCCAAGCTCGCGCATATCTCCAAGGATGATGGCTTTAGGCTGTACGGGCATGGTGATGAAATTGTCCAGAGCTACTTTCATGCTACTCGGATTCGCGTTGTAAGCATCGATAATCAATTCGTTATTCTCGGTTTTCTTGAATTGGGAACGGTTATTGGTTGGCTCGTAAGCGGCGATAGCACGACTGATACGCTCTGCCGGGATCTTGAAGAAGCGGCCTACGGCGACGGCGGCCAATACATTATCTAGGTTATAACTACCGATCATATGTGTTTCGACGGTATGCAACTTTCCTTGTTGCTTCCAATTGAACACTAAGAAAGGATCGCAACTGACTACCTGTCCGGATGCGAAAGCATCATCCTCGTTTCCATATGTGATTTGTTCGATGCCTTTGGCGATAGACTGAAGGTACTCGTTCTCTTTCTTGATAAATATCTTGCCTTTGGAGCGACGGATATAATCATATAACTCCCCTTTTGTCCGGATCACACCCTCGAAAGAACCGAAGCCTTCCAGATGGGCACGGCCTACGTTCGTGATGATGCCATAGTTAGGATGGACGATATCCACTAATTCCTTGATGTCTCCCGGATGGCTGGCGCCCATCTCGATAACCGCCATCTCATGGTCATGAGTCAATCGGAGCAAGGTCAAGGGAACGCCAATATGATTATTGAAATTTCCTTCGGTATATAGCAAATTGAATTTCGTTGAGAGTACGGCGGCCAATAACTCTTTGGTCGTGGTCTTGCCATTCGTTCCGGTAATTCCGATGATCGGCAACCCCAGTACCTTGCGGTGATGGTGCGCTAATTGTTGCAAGGTCTTCAGCACGTTATCAACAAGGATCGTGCGTTCGCCTATATAATAATCGGGATTGTCTATGACGGCATAGACACAGCCGGATGCCAAGGCTTTCCCGGCATATTGATTTCCATCGAATTTATCGCCTTTTAAGGCGAAGAAGATAGAACCCTTCGGACAGTTCCGGCTATCTGTCGTTATTTGAGGGTTATGTATAAATAAATCATAGAGGTCGATAATACTCATGACTGTATCGCGTTAAATATTTATTCCTGTCTAATTCGGGGCAAATGTAGCAATTAAATAAAGAATGAAGAATCTAGAAGGAGATTTTAAGAGAGAAACCTGTATCTTTGCTGGAAATAAGGAAAGATCATGTTAGATAAAACGCTCAATATTAGAGGGACACTTACTTCTTTAGCGACACCGTTGGTGATGGGAATCTTGAATATTACTCCTGATTCTTTTTATGCGGGCAGCCGCAAACAGACCGAGACCGCTATCGAGGACCGTATCCGGGAAATCTTATCGGAGGGAGGGGATTGGATAGATATCGGTGGTTATTCATCCCGTCCGGATGCCGCTGAGGTTACGCCGGAGGAAGAGATGCGCCGTTTGGAGTTTGCCTTACATATATTAAATAAGCATTACCCGGATATCCCGGTGTCCGTAGATACGTTTCGTGCGGGGATTGCGCGTCGTTGCGTAGAGGAATATGGAGCAGCTATCATTAACGATATCTCCGGCGGTGAGTTGGATGCGGATATGTTCCAAACGGTAGCGGATTTGAAGGTGCCTTATATCATGATGCATATGCGTGGAACCCCTCAAACTATGCAGAGGCATACTGATTACCCGGATATGATGGAGGAGATCATGCTGTATTTTTCCCGGAAGGTATGCCAGCTTCGGCTTTTAGGGGTGAATGATATCATCCTCGATCCCGGCTTTGGCTTTAGTAAGACGTTGGAGCAGAATTACCAATTGATGAGCCATTTAAAGGAGTTCTCTATTTTTGAGTTGCCTTTATTAGTTGGAGTCTCCCGTAAAAGCATGATTTATAAATTACTGGGTGGAACCCCTGCGGATAGCCTGAACGGAACGACTGTATTGAATACGTACGCTCTCTTGAACGGCGCTAATATCCTTCGTGTACATGACGTGCGGGAAGCAGTGGAAGCCATTCGCGTCATAGGTCAAATGACCAACAAATAATTTTCAATTTTCAACTTTCAATTCTCAATTAACTATGTGGATGCATTTCGGTATAAAAGACTTGATTGACGTATTGCTGGTGGCTTTCTTCCTGTACCAGACCTATAAATTGATGAAAAGCTCAGGCACATTGGCTATATTCAGTGGAGTCGTATCATTCATCGTCGTATGGATCTTGATCTCGCAGGTATTGGAGATGCGGTTGATGGGGGCCATCTTGGATAAGTTTATTAGCGTAGGTTTCGTGGTTTTGGTAATCCTTTTCCAAGACGAGATCCGCCGTTTCCTGTTGGCGTTAGGTTCGCACCGGGGCTGGAAATTCCTAGGAAAACTTTTTTCCAAACGAGGAGACGATCTGGAGAAAGAAGGGAAGTTTGTCGCCCCTGTTGTCTTGGCCTGTATGAATATGGCCCGGAAAAAGACGGGTGCCTTGATCGTGATCCAGCAAGATATGGACTTGACGATTTATGAGCATACGGGCGAGATGTTCAACGCCGATGTAAATGCCCGCTTGATCGAGAATATATTCTTTAAGAACAGCCCGTTGCATGATGGTGCCATGATCATAGCCGATAACCGGATCAAGGCGGCCGGTTGTATCTTGCCGGTCGCCCAAAACGCCACCCTTCCCAAGGATATGGGATTGCGCCATCGTTCCGGTTTAGGGATGTCATTGGAGACAGATGCGCTGGTTATTATTGTCTCGGAGGAGAGAGGAAAGATCTCCGTGGCCCATAAAGGCAAGCTAAGTGTGAATGTGACAGCGGAAGAACTGCAACAAATACTCTCCGGTGAGCGGGAAGTGACGAATTACTGTTAAAAGATCTGAAACTGGTATCTCTGCCTGTAATTCTTTTGCCTATTTTGTAAACTCTATATTGCATTATGCCTAATTTTGTAGCCGGATTACGAGTACAATTATTAAATAATATAAAATATCTTCCGCTATGGATTTAATGCAAGACATTATTGCGCGCGCTAAAGCTGACAAGCAGCGTATTGTTCTTCCCGAAGGTACCGAGGAAAGAACTCTTAAAGCTGCCGACCGATTACTGGCCGACGGTGTAGCAGACATTATCTTAATTGGAAACCCCGCTGAGATCAAGGAGTTGGCGGCTGGTTTTGGGTTGAACCACATCGGTGAGGCAACCCTTGTCGATCCGAAAAATCACGAGAAGAAAGCCGCATACGCAGACTTGCTTTTCCAACTTCGCCAAAAGAAGGGTATGACTCCCGAGAAGGCTGCGGTTCTAGTTGAAGATCCTTTGTTCTTGGCTTGTTTGATGATCAAGGCGGGTGACGCTGACGGTGAGATCGCTGGCGCTGAGAATACGACGGGTAATGTATTGCGTCCTGCTTTGCAAATTATCAAGACGGCTCCGGGCATGAAGTGTGTTTCCGGTGCGTTCCTTATGTTCACGCAGACTCCTCAATATGGGGATAATGGTATTTTGGTATTCGCTGATTGCGCGGTTATGCCAAACCCGAACGCGGAAGAGTTAGCTAGCATCGCTGTCGCTACCGCCGCTACGGCTCGTAATATCGTAGGCGTTGAGCCTCGTGTGGCTATGTTGAGCTTCTCTACGAAGGGTAGCGCTTCTCACGAGATGGTGGACAAGGTAGTGGAGGCTACTCGCTTGGCTAAGGAAATGGCTCCGGATTTGAAGATCGACGGAGAGTTGCAGGCCGACGCCGCTTTGGTTGAGGCTGTAGGTAGCAAGAAAGCTCCGGGTAGCGAGATCGCCGGTAAAGCGAATGTTTTGGTATTCCCGACTTTGGAGGTGGGTAATATCGCTTATAAGCTGGTTCAACGTTTGGGTGGCGCTGAGGCTGTCGGTCCTATCCTTCAAGGTATGGCCGCTCCGGTGAACGACTTGTCTCGCGGTTGCTCCGTAGACGATATTTATAAGATGGTAGCGATCGCTTGTAATCAATCCATCGGTTTGAAATCCGCAAAATAATAGATAATCCTAACGACTTAATAATATGAAGATTCTAGTATTGAACTGCGGTAGTAGTTCTATCAAATATAAGTTATTCGATATGACCTCCGGTGAGGTTATGGCTCAAGGTGGTATCGAGAAAATCGGTTTGCCGGGCGCGTTCCTGAAATTGACGGATAAGGAGGGCAAGAAGGTGGTTATCGAGAGAGAGATCCCCGGCCATCAACAAGGCATCGAGTTTATCTTGAGCGTATTGACCGACGCTACTTATGGTTGTATCAAGGACTATAAGGAGATCGACGCTGTTGGTCATCGTTTGGTACATGGTGGCGAGGAGTTCGCTTCTAGCGTATTGATCAATCAGGATGTAATCAATAAGGTAATCGAGTGCTCTGATTTGGCTCCGCTTCATAACCCGGCTAACTTGAAGGGTGTTCGGGCGATGGAGGCTTTGATCCCGGGTATTCCTCAAGTAGCGGTGTTTGATACGGCTTTCCACCAGACCATGCCGGATTATGCGTATATGTACGGTTTGCCTTACGAGATGTACAAGAAATATGGCGTACGTCGTTATGGCTTCCACGGAACCAGTCATCGATATGTATCCCGTCGTGCTTGCGAGATCTTAGGTGTTCCTTATGAGGATCAGAAGATTATCACGGCTCACGTAGGTAACGGTGGTTCTATCACCGCTATCAAGAATGGTAAGAGCGTGGATACTTCCATGGGCTTGACTCCGGTTGAGGGTCTGTTGATGGGTACTCGTTGCGGCGACGTGGATGCGGGTGCTTTGTCTTTCATCATGGATAAGGAAGGCATGGATGGTGCCGGCCTTTCCGACTTGATCAATAAGAGAAGTGGTGTTGCCGGTCTTTCCGGTATCTCTTCCGATATGCGTGAGATCGAGGCTGCCGTAGCTGCCGGAAATCCGCGTGCGATCATGACCTTGAACGTATATAACTACCGCATCAAGAAATATATCGGCGCTTATGCCGCCGCTATGGGTGGTTGTGATATCTTGGTTTGGACCGGTGGTGTCGGCGAGAACCAATGGGCGACCCGTCGTGCGGTTTGTGAGAACATGGAATACATGGGCATGAAGATCGATGTTGAGAAGAACGAGGGTATGCGTGGCGAGGAGATGGTAATCAGCACTCCGGACAGTAAGGTGACTATCATCGTCGTTCCTACGGATGAGGAATTCATGATCGCCGCCGATACCTTGGAGATCTTAGATAAAAAGTAACCAGTAACGTTTCATATAATTTTAGCTAATCCTCGCAGCTTACAAAACACGGGATTAGTGTTTAGATCGCCCCGACATCGGTTGGGGCGATCTTTTTTATGCGAATATCGGATTATTCGTTACTTTTGCGGAATTACATATTAAATATATACAAAACATGGCTCAATACAAACGTATCTTATTAAAATTAAGCGGGGAGTCGCTGATGGGTGGTAAACAATATGGGATCGATGAGGTTCGCTTGAATGAATATGCGGCACAGATCAAGGAGATCGCCGAGATGGGTGTACAGATCGGTATCGTGATCGGTGGCGGTAATATTTTCCGCGGGTTGAGCGGCGCTTCCAAAGGCTTCGATCGGGTAAAAGGAGACCAGATGGGTATGCTGGCAACGGTGATCAATAGCTTGGCGCTTAGCTCCGCTTTGGTCGCTCAAGGCGTGAAGGCGAAGGTACTGACGGCTATCCGTATGGAACCGATCGGCGAGTTCTATAATAAATGGCGTGCGATCGAGTTGCTGGAACAAGGCAACGTGGTAATCATGTCTGGCGGTACGGGTAATCCGTTCTTTACTACGGATACCGGATCTTCCTTGAGAGGCATCGAGATCGAGGCGGATGTCATGCTGAAAGGTACCCGTGTGGACGGTATTTATACCGCTGATCCGGAGAAAGATCCTACGGCTACCAAGTTCTCCGATATTACGTATGATGAGATCTATACCCGGGGCCTGAAGGTAATGGACTTGACCGCTACCACGATGTGTAAAGAGAACAACCTCCCGATCATCGTATTCGATATGGACACCAACGGCAACTTGAAGAAAGTGATGAGCGGAGAGAATATCGGGACACTGGTGCATAATTAGTGCCATTAACCGATGACATGGCAGTGCCATGCTGATGGCATAGTTGTGCCACTGGTTATGGCACAGCTATGCCATCCGTATGGCACTGTCGTGCCACAGGGCTGGCAAGGTTGTGCCAGCCCTGTGGCAAATACGTTAGACCTTTATTCTTGTATATGAAGCATCCCTTTTTACTAGTATGGTTAACCTTGATCGTATTGTGTGGTTGTACGAGCTCGGGGAAACAGAAGAGGCACGTTATTGGCCTCTCCCAATGTATGTTGGACGATGCTTGGCGGGAAGCTATGATTAACGATATGCGTATCGAAGCCTCTAACTATGATGATGTGGAAATTATTATAAAGGACGCGCAAAACAATAACGAGACACAAATACAACAAATACGAGACTTGATCCGCCAAAAGGTGGATGTCTTGATCATCTCCCCCTATCAATCCGAGCCGATCACGGCAGTTGCCGAGGAAGCGTACCGTGCCGGAATCCCGACGATCATTACAGATCGCAAGGTAAATACCGATCAATACACCTCTTTTGTCGGGGCGAACAATTATGAGATCGGACTAGCGGCAGGCAATTACGCCGCCCATTATCTTCCCCCGAACGCTATTATCTTAGAGATATGGGGACTCACGCAAACCTCCCCGGCGCAAGAGCGACATAAAGGTTTTGTCGATGCCTTGCGAGAAAGGGAGGATCTTTCTTTCCGTAAGATAGAAGGACAATGGCTGGTCGATACCGCCCGGATGGAGCTTCGGAAGTTAGAGCATCCCGAGCAGATAGATTTCGTTTACGCCCATAACGACATGATGGCCATAGCCGCCCGGGAATACTTTATGGCATGGGATTCCATCCGAGGACGGGATTTGCGGATTATCGGCGTGGATGCCGTGGCGGGTGCCGGTCTGGAAGCCGTGGAAGATGGACGGATCAACGCCTCTTTCCTCTATCCGACAGGAGGGGAGCAAGTGATTCGCACGGCTATGCGTATCATTCAAGGGGAGCCGGTGGATAAGTTTATCCCTCTTCGTACGGCTCCGGTAGATCATCAGTCTGCCCGCACCTTATTGCTACAAGCGGACCAACTCCAGCATTACAAGCGGCGTATCGAGGCGCAACGTTCCCGTATCGACGGTTTGTCCGGCCGGTTTTATTTCCTGCGAAACTCTTTAGGGGTGATCTCCTTATTGATGATCGGTTTTATCGCCCTTTCCATTTACGCTTTTTACATAAACCGGAAGATGAGGCAGGCGAATCGTAAGCTAATCTCCTTGAACGCAGAGATGAAAGAGGTGACGGCGCAGAAACTCCAATTCTTTACGAATGTCTCCCACGAGGTACGTACGCCCTTGACCTTGATTCTCGCCCCTTTGGATCGCTTGATTGTCTCGTTGCGGGAATCTCCTTACGCCTCGGATCTAGGACTGATCCAGAAGAACGCCAACCGTTTGTTGCGTGTGATCAATCAGATATTGGATTTCCGGAAGGTGGAAGGCAAGCAAGAGAAACTAGCGGTACGGGAAATCGATTTGGTTCCTTTCGTCAGCGAGATCAAATCTTATTTTGACAGTATGGCCTCGGTACGTGTGATCTCCTATACGTTCACTTCTTCGATAAAACAATGTACGCTATGGATCGACCCGGACTTATTGGAGAGAGTATTTTTCAATCTTCTCTCGAACGCTTTTAAGTTTACGCCGGAGGGAGGTAGCGTGCGAATAGAGCTGACGGAAGAGGGAGATCGGGTCTTTATACAGGTTATCGATACGGGAAGTGGCATCCGTCCCGCTAACCTTCCGCATCTGTTTGACCGTTTCTATACGGAGGATCGGTCGATGGGAACCGGGATCGGATTGCATTTGGTAAAGGAGTATATACATATGCACGGAGGGGAGATCCGTGTGGAGAGCGAGCCGGGGCAAAGAACTACCTTTACGGTTTGCCTACGGAAAGGAAAGGCGCATTTCGAGGATAGCGACCTGATGGAAACGTCCGTATCCCATCAAGCCTACGAAGCCTCCCGGTTGGACGACTCGGAAACCAAGGAGATGCTTTCCAAGACCTATCCTTATACGATACTGATCACCGAGGATGACGATGAGGTCCGCGGCTTTTTGGAACGTGAGCTTAGCCTTCATTTCAAGATCCGGACGGCCGCGAACGGGAAAGAAGCCTTGCGGGTATTGGAAGAGGAGGAGATATCATTGGTAGTAAGCGATGTGATGATGCCGGAGATGAATGGTTTCGAACTTTGCCGGACGATCAAGTCGCAACTTCCCTTTAGCCATATCCCGGTGATCTTATTGACCGCCTTGACCGATGAGCGTCAACGGATTTTCGGAATAACCGGCGGGGCGGACGATTATATACAGAAGCCTTTCCATACGGATTACGTGAAGATCAAGATTATCCACCTATTGCAAGAGCGCCAGAAGTTACGGGAACGTTTGTTGGAGAAGCTGCGGGATAATAAGCTCCTTCTGTCCGAGCCGGAAAAGGTGGAGAGTATCGATGATGCCTTCTTGCGTAAGTTCGCGGAACAGATCGAGGCGGTTTACGCGGACCCCGAATATAATGTGGAGAAACTAAGCGAGACCTTGGGATTATCCCGGGGGCACCTTCACCGGAAGATCAAGGAGCTTACCGGAACCGCACCCGTCGAGTTCTTGCGTACCTATCGCTTGAATAAGGCGACCCAGTTGTTGAGGCAGAACGCGTATACGGTGAGTGAGGTCGCTTACCGAACCGGTTTCTCCTCGCCCGCTTACTTCTCTAAATGTTTCAAGGCGGTCTACGGGGTTACGCCTACCGAGTATCAATAACATTTGTACGATCTTTATCACAAATGTCATATCTCCTCATCTTTAGGGGATAAGTGTTTTTCTATCCGGAAGAATCCTATTAATTTTGGCGGAGAATCAAACTGTATTATCCTTTAATCCGTTCGTTTATGAAACAACAAACAAAGAGACTTCTTAAGAGTTTATGTATGGCTGTCGGTGTCGTTTTATTAAGTGCTGTCGATCCGTTGGCCGGATATGCGGCAGAACGTACTATAGATATAAAGCATCTGGGCGAAGGACAAAGCATTGTCCGTGTGGATGCGCAAGCCAAGTATTTGTTGCTTCCGGTCGAGGAGTCCTCGCCGGAATCCAAGTTATATATGATTGTCGATAATGACGTGGTACGGACTTTTAATGTTCGTTTGGCGGTGAATAAGGTGGATTATTTCGTTCCGATAGATCTCTCGGGGTATGCGGATAAGCATATCTCCTTCAACTTCCAGCTTGCCCCGGAATCGGCTCTTTGCTGGAAAGAGATGAAGCTATCCGATCAGTTTGATTCGTCTAACCGGGAGAAATTCCGTCCGGCTTATCATTTCTCGCCGGCTTGGGGATGGATGAATGATCCGAACGGCATGGTGTACAAGGATGGTGAGTATCATTTGTTCTATCAATACAATCCGTATGGCTCGATGTGGGGGAATATGCACTGGGGGCATGCGATCAGCAAGGACTTGATTCATTGGGAGCATCAACCGGTGGCGATCGCTCCGGATGCCTTGGGTACGATCTTCAGCGGTAGCTGTGTGGTGGATAAGGATAATACCGCCGGTTTTGGCGCTGGCGCTATCGTGGCTTTCTATACCTCGGCCAGCGACCGGCAAGTGCAGAGTATGGCCTATAGCTTGGACAACGGCCGGACGTTCAAGAAATATGACCGGAATCCGATCCTTACTTCTACGCAACGTGATTTCCGCGACCCGAAAGTCTTCTGGCATAAGGAATCCAATAAATGGATCATGGTGCTCGCCGTAGGGCAGGAGATGCAACTCTATTCTTCTCCCAATTTGAAGGACTGGACGTATGAGAGCAGTTTCGGGGAAGGACAAGGAGCGCATGCGGGCGTTTGGGAATGCCCGGACTTGATCGAGCTTCCGGTAAAGGGTACGGAATTGAAGAAGTGGGTCTTGATCTGTAATATCAACCCCGGCGGTCCGTTTGGCGGCTCCGCTACCCAATATTTCGTAGGTACGTTCGATGGGAAACAGTTCGTGAATGAATCTCCGGCCTTGACCAAATGGATGGATTACGGCAAGGATCATTACGCTACGGTAACTTGGAGTAACGCTCCGGAGGACCGGAAGATCGCCTTGGCTTGGATGAGCAATTGGGAGTATGCGAATAACGTGCCGACCTCGCAATACCGGAGCGCGAACTCGGTTCCTCGCGACTTGGTTCTTTATACGAAAAACGGGCAGACGTACTTGAGCAGCACCCCGTCTCCCGAAATGTTGAAATTGAGAGGTAAAGCCCAGAAGAAAGGAGCCTTCAAGGTAGACCGTTCCCATGAGATCAATCCGATTCTTTCCGGCAATGCGGGAACCTATGAGATCGAGATCAAATTTAAGAACAATGGGGCCGATATCATGAGTTTCCAATTGTTTAACTCGAAAGGCGAGGAAGTGGAGATGCGTTATAATCTTCTGGATAATACGTTCACGATGGATCGCCGTAACAGCGGGGCTACGGATTTTAGCAAGACATTCGCCACGGCTACCTCGGCCCCGATCTCCGCCGCTAAGGAATATACCTTACGTTTGTTGGTAGACAATTGTAGCATAGAGGCCTTCGACGGGAATGGAGAGTTTGTCATGACCAACCTAGTCTTCCCGGAAGAGCCGTATAATCGCATTAGCTTCAATGCGAAGGGAGGAGCGTTCACGGTTACGTCATTAACCATTTATCCCTTCAAATAATTAAAAACAAAATATATCATGGAAAAGAGTAAACCTGTAGTAGTAGGCATTGGTGAATTATTGTGGGATGTTTTCCCGGAAGTGAAGAAAGCCGGTGGAGCGCCGATTAATTTTGTGTATCACGCTACCCAATTAGGAGCGGAAGGTTATGCGATCAGTGCCGTGGGCAACGACGTGTTCGGAACCGAGATTATTCAGGAATTGGATAAGAACGGTATCGATAGTAATTATATCAGTACGGTGGAATATCCGACCGGAAGCGTGATGGTAGAGCTAAAGAACGGCATCCCTTCCTATACGATCATCGAAGGTGTGGCATGGGATCATATCCCTCTTACCCAAGCGTCTATCGATTTGATGAAACGTGCGGACGCCGTATGCTTCGGAACATTGGCGCAACGTGCCGCGGAATCTCGTGAGACGCTTCGTACCTTGCTTTTTTATATGCCTAGTCATGCCTTGCGCTTTTTCGATATCAATATCCGTCAGCATTTCTATTCGAAGGAATTGATCGAATCATTGCTCGAATTGGCGAACGTATTCAAGATCAATGATGAGGAATTGGAAATGCTTCGCCCGATGTTTGGTCTGGAAGGCACGATAGAGGATATGTGTCGCTGGTTCATGAAGAAATATGGTTTGCGCTATTTGGTACTTACGGCCGGGGCGGAGTATAGTACGATCTTTTCCGAGGAGGAGGTCTCTACGATTCCTACCCCGAAGGTACAGGTGGTAGATACGGTAGGCGCCGGCGATTCTTTCTCCGGGGCGTTTATTTCATCGATCTTAACCGGAAAACCTTTACGTGAGGCACATGAGAAAGCGGTAAAAGTAGCCGCTTATGTTTGTACGCAGAGTGGCGCATGGCCTGCTTACCCTAAAGATTTATAAGCCATGAGCGAGAAGACTTCATCCTTGAAATTGATTCCCGTGATGTTGGCGTTCTTCGCCATGGGATTCGTGGACTTAGTGGGAATCGCCTCTAATTACCTGAAAGCGGATTTAGGCTTGAGTGATTCGGAGGCGAATATCTTCCCGTCGCTCGTGTTTTTCTGGTTCTTGATCTTCTCCGTCCCGACGGGGATGTTGATGAACCGTATCGGGCGGAAAAAGACCGTGTTATTGAGCTTGATCGTAACGTTTCTTTCACTGGTGATCCCGATCTTCGACGATGCGTATATGGTCATGTTGATATCCTTCTCCCTGTTGGGTATCGGCAACGCTTTGATGCAGACTTCCTTGAACCCGTTATTATCGAATATCGTAAGCGGGGATAAACTAGCTAGTTCTTTGACATTCGGTCAGTTCGTGAAGGCGATTGCCTCCTTCTTGGCGCCTTATATCGCCATGCGGGGTGCTACCCAAGCGATACCGTCGATGGGACTCGGTTGGCGTGTCTTGTTTCCGGTCTATATGGTGATCGCCGTGATCGCTATCCTGCTATTGGGAGCTACCACTATCCATGAGACCAAAGAGGAGGGGCGGCCCTCCACCTTTGGCGAATGTCTGGCTTTGCTGGGCAAGCCTTTTATCCTGCTTTGCTTTATCGGTATCATGTGCCATGTGGGGATCGATGTAGGGACGAATACGACCGCCCCGAAGATCTTGATGGAACGTCTAGGCATGACATTGGCCGACGCAGGCTTCGCCACGAGCCTGTATTTCATCTTCCGTACGGCGGGATGCTTCTCCGGGGCTTTTATCTTGCGAAAAGTCTCTCCGAAAGGATTCTTTGCCTTTAGTGTTTTCTTGATGTTATTGGCGATGATCGGTTTGCTGCTATTTCATTCGAAAGAGATCATCTATGCTTGTATCGCCTTGATCGGCTTTGGAAACTCGAACGTCTTCTCCATTATTTTCGCCCAAGCCCTGCTTTCTATGCCGAATAAGCAAAATGAGGTGTCCGGCTTGATGATTATGGGACTGTTTGGCGGCACGATCTTCCCGATCTTTATGGGAGTGGCATCCGATATGTTGGCTTCTCAAGTAGGAGCGGTGCTGGTGTTGTGCGTGGGTGTAGCCTACTTACTATTCTTTACGTCTAAGTTAAGTAAACAGTGAAGGTGATAAGCTTTTATACGGTACTATAAATCTTTTGTTAGGGAGTATTTTAATTATATGTTTGCGAAGTTGGAAATCTTTATTACTTTTGTTAATTAAAAGATTCGCAAACAAAAAACGTATATTTATGATAGATACGAAACAATTGATCAAAGCAGGGGAAGAGAAGATGACGTTCGCCATTGAGTATCTGGACGAGCAATTGTCTCACATTCGGGCTGGTAAGGCTAATCCGAAAATCCTCGATTGTGTGAAGGTAATGTATTATGGGGCGCCTGTTCCTCTTACTAACGTGGCTACGGTGACGGTTCCGGACGCACGGACTATCATGATCACTCCGTGGGAGAAGAAGATCATCCGCGATATTGAGAAAGGTATTCTGGATTCTGAGTTAGGTATCACGCCGGAGAATAACGGTGAGGTGATCCGCTTAGGTATTCCTCCGTTGACTGAGGAGCGTCGCCGTCAATTGGTGAAACAATGTAAGCAGGAGGCGGAGAATGCGAAGATCAGCGTTCGTAACGCTCGTCGTGACGCTATCGAGGCTTTGAAGAAAAGCATCAAGTCTGATGGGGTTCCCGAGGACGTAGAGAAAGACGCCGAGGCAGAGGTTCAGAAAATCCATGATAAGTTTATCAAAAAGATCGATGAGCTTTACGCCGCTAAAGAAAAAGAAGTAATGACCGTTTAAATAATTGAAAGTTGAAACTTGAGAATTGAGAATTGAGGAACCCCATTGAGTCCTTATTCCAATTCTCAATTTTCAATTCTCAATTTTCAATTCTCATGAGGGGACTGGTAATAAAAAACACAGGTAGTTGGTATACGGTCCGTACGGAAGACGGGCGAGATATAGAGAGTAAGATCAAGGGTAACTTTCGTCTGAAAGACATAAAGAGTACCAATCCGGTCGCGGTAGGAGACCGTGTCGTAATCGATATTAATAAAGAAGGAACCGCTTTTATTACAGAGATCGAGGAGCGTAAGAATTATATCATCCGTCGTGCCTCTAACTTATCGAAGCAATCGCATATTATCGCCGCGAATTTGGATCAGGCGATGCTGATCGTTACGGTGAATTATCCTATAACAACAACGATATTTATCGATCGCTTCTTGGCGACCGCCGAGGCTTATCGTGTCCCCGTTAAATTAGTTTTCAATAAGATTGATCGTTATAATAATGAGGATCAAAGGGCGTTGGAGTGTTTAATCGAGTTGTATACCTCGATTGGCTATCCCTGTTCGACGCTATGTGCCCGGACCGAGGAAGGTTTGGATGCCTTGAAAGCGGATCTAAAAGATAAGATTACGCTTTTGTCCGGCCATTCGGGTGTCGGAAAATCCACGATTATCAATAAACTGGTGCCGGGGGTGAATCTCCGTACCGGTGATATCTCCGAATATCATAACAAAGGAATGCATACGACCACCTTTTCCGAGATGATTTCTCTTCCCGGGGGAGGCTATTTGATCGATACTCCGGGTATCAAAGGATTTGGAACGATCGAGATGGCGGACGCTGAGATCTCCCATTATTTCCGGGAGTTGTTTAAATACTCGGAAGAATGCCGTTTCAATAACTGCACGCACCGTCATGAACCGGGCTGCGCCGTCATTCAAGCCGTTAACGATGGGCTAATCAGTGAGTCCCGCTATAAAAGCTATCTAAGTATCTTGGATGATCGCATGGAAAGCAAGTACCGGGAAGAATTCTAACACTTTATTACAACATCAAACGGCCGGCAGGCTCATACCGGTGATTTTCCGGTATAGATCGAGCGCATATACATCGGTCATGCCGGAGATATAATCGAGTACGCATTGTATCTTGCCATATGTAGTAGGAGCTTTCGTGTCGTATTGCTCCGGTATCCGTTGTAAGAGCAGCTTGCTGTAAGCATGCTCTTGGTTCATCACGGCCTCGGTCAAGCTGTCGATCAGATGGCTGAAAATATGATAACCGGCTAATTCAATGTCGAGCACTTCTTTTGCCTTATATATTTTCTTGTATGCTGTAGCCGAGCAATTAGCGTAAGCCTGCTTGGCTTGATCGCATATGTTACTGATTAACGGAGTGCTGTAGGTACCATTGAGGATGCTTTCCTCGTTCTCTAAAAAGACACGGGAACATTCATCTACTAATAGCCCGATAATACAAGAACGCAGATAGGCGATTTGCTCATTGGTATCGTCTACCATATGCATGACCTTGCGGATATGCTCCAACCGCTCTCCTTCGAAAAATCCCAATAATAGTTGTATGGCCTCTTCGGTGGTCAGGATATGTAGTTTGCAAGCATCTTCTATATCCATAATTTGATAGCAGATATCGTCTGCCGCCTCTACTAAGTAAACTAACGGGTAACGAAGAAATTTGTCCGGGGCTTCCGGGCTATGTCCGATCCCTAGCTCTTGGGCGATTTGCAGATAGCTTCCCTCCTCCGATTGGAAAAAGCCGAATTTCCCTTTCTTTCCTGAATAGATGGATGCGTAAGGATATTTGATGATAGAGGCTAATGTGCTATATGTTAAGGCAAATCCCCCTTTTCTGCGTCCAATGAACTGATGGGTCAGCAACCGCATGGCGTTTGCGTTACCTTCAAAATGGACGAAGTCTTCCCAGCGTCCCCGTTCCTTCCGTACTTTCTCTTCTAGTTTTCGCCCATTCCCTTCGGAGAAGTAAGCGGAGATCGCTCTCTCTCCGGAATGCCCGAATGGAGGGTTTCCCATATCATGGGCAAGGCAAGCGGCTGATACGATGGAACCTATCTCCGGGAAGTTGATACTGCCATCCGGATATTTTTGCATAAGTCCTTTCGCTACGTTATTACCCAATGAACGTCCTACGCATGATACTTCCAGACTATGTGTAAGTCGGTTATGTACAAAGATACTTCCCGGAAGGGGGAACACCTGTGTCTTGTTTTGTAGTCTTCGAAAAGGGGATGAGAAAATCAAACGGTCATAGTCACGTTGGAAATCAGTTCTCTCATGTTTCCGCTCGTGATACTCTTCCATCCCGAAACGCTTGCCGGATAATAGCTGGGTCCAGTTCATAGTCAATACATTAATATATATATCGCAAATGTAGAGATAATCTGTGCAAATCATTGAATATTTGTGGAAGAAATTAGAGTTAATGGTTAATTTCCTGACTGAGTTGTTTTCGAAGCTTGTAAATAGAGCTGTAATTTTATTCCAAGATGATAGTCAGATAGCGATTGGATGTTATAGGAGGAAGAAGATAATGAAGGAAAATTATGTTAATTGAAATTTGTTGTTAGTTTCATTAGAACTAAATCAAATTAACATATTTAATTTATTGAGGCATGATGAAAATTTGACTATGTGTTATCGCAAACACCTGAAAAAGTGAGGAACATACTGATTTTTGTTACGTTTTAACTTGTATGTATAGTTATTATATATATATTTGTCTGTCAAAATATGAAAAACGACTTAGTTCTAATGATACTACGTTGTTATTATTATTTAAAATAGAACCGTTTGATTTTAAATAGAAAGAGATTTCCGTATGAACATAATAATAACTTTAAACAAAAAAGAGTAAATGCCTATGCACTAAAAAAGAAAGAAAAGAGAGCCCGATCTCTCTAAAAAGAGTATGAAAATTAAAAAAGCACAAATGTAGAATCACTTAAATCAAAAACGATTTTTCATGAGAAAGTCATTTATCTTATTATTGGCGTTTTTTCTGTGTGTTACAGGATATGCACAGAAACTAACGATTAGTGGTGTCGTCATTGACAAGGATCTAAATGAGCCACTAACAGGAGTGAACGTGTTAGTAAAAGGTACGACAACCGGTACCATTACTGACTTTGATGGAAAATATACCTTGGAGGCTGACGCAAACTCTATTTTGGTATTCTCTTATTTAAGTATGAAAACGATTGAGGAGCCTGTAAATGGCCGTACGAAAATCGATGTTACGATGGTTTCAGACGCAGAGGCTTTGGATGAGGTTGTCGTAACGGCGATGGGTATCAAACGTGAATCAAAGACTTTGACTTATTCCGCACAAACGGTAGGCGGTAAGGACTTGAACGAGATTAAGAATGTGAATATGATCAACTCTTTACAAGGAAAGAGCGCTGGTTTGCAGATTACCCCGAACTCTACGGGTGCGGGTGGTTCTTCCAAGATCTTGTTCCGTGGTAATAAATCTATTAGTGGTAATAATCAGCCGTTGATCGTTGTGGATGGTGTTCCTATGATGATGAATGTCTCGGATTCACAGATTGATGGATCTTATGGTGGTGGTCGTGACGGTGGTGATGCCATGTCTACTATCAACCCGGACGATATCGCTCAGATTACCTTGTTGAAAGGTGCTTCCGCCGCTGCTTTGTATGGTGCGGTCGCTGCCAACGGTGCCATTATGGTTACGACTAAGTCGTCTCAGTCTGGAAAAGTCGCTATAAATGTATCTAGCAATACGACGGTTGAGACTCCGATGGTGTTACCGAAGTTCCAGAATTCTTATGGCGTAAGTAACCAAGGAACGTTTAGCTGGGGCGATAAGCTTGCTTCTTCTTCTCCAAATTATGCGAAGGATTATTATAATCTTGGCTATACGACCAACAACTCTATCTCGTTGGCTGGTGGTAATGATAATATCTCATCTTATTTTTCTTATGCGAATGTATCTTCTAATGGTATCGTTCCGGAGAATACATATATGAGCCATAACTTGCTAGCGAAGGTTGGCTTTAACCTATGGACAAAACTTCATGTAGACGTGTCTGCTCGTTATAATAATCAGCATATTGAGAACCAGCCGACTGCCGGTTATGTAGGTAATCCTACTTTGGGCGCTTACTTGTTTCCAAGAGGAGAGGACTGGGATTATTATAAGAGTAACTATGAGGTGTACGATGGTACAAGAAATATAAATGTACACAATTGGACAAATACCGCTCAAGAGCAGTTCTCCAATCCATACTGGATGTTGAATCGCCAAAAACCGGTTTCTTATCGTAATCGCTATGAGTTTGGCGGTAGTGTCAAGTATGACATAATGGAAGGTCTTTCCGTTACAGGTCGCCTGCGTTATGAACGTGGTGATGAGACATGGAACTTGAATGAATATGCGTCTAGTACAGCAGGCCGTAACTTGCTGGGTACGATGAAAGACACACGCGTGAATAGCGAGCAGACTTATGGTGATTTGTTGGCCCAATATAATAAGACTTGGGAGGATACTTATTCTTTGTCTGTAACCGCAGGTGGAAGCTACCAAAAGACAAAAAGTTCTTCTTTAGAATTGATCGGTTGGGGTGATTCTCAGTTCTCTGTTAACGATGCGGGCGTGATTACAAGTGGTGCTTACTATCCTAATATCTTCTCTCCGGCTAACTATTATAAATTACAGACTACAAAGACTTTGGCCGAGAAACGTTTAAATTCAGTGTTTGCTACTGCCCAATTTGGTTATAAGGAAGGTCTATTTATCGATGTTAGTGCCCGTAACGACTGGTCCTCAACATTGGCGTTTACAGATGGTGTTTCATTCTTCTATCCGTCTGTTGGAGCAAGTGTTTTGTTGGATAGATTTATTGATTTCGGCAAGAACGTGGATTTATTCAAGTTACGTGCTTCTTATTCTATTGTAGGTAACGATGTGCCTATCGGTGTGACCAACGAGCGTTATACATTAGGAGATCAAGGAGCGTTGAATCCGCCGGAAAAATCATCTTTCCGTACGTTGAAACCAGAAAAGACAAATTCGTTGGAAGTCGGCTTTGATGGTACATTCTTCCAGAATCGTTTCAACGTAAATTTGACCTATTATAAGACAAATACCAAAAATCAATATTTTGACATCTCCGCTCCATGGGAAACTGGTTTGAAGAGCCGTTATATTAATGCTGGTAACGTACAAAACCAAGGTTTCGAGGTTAGTCTAGGTTGGTATAATCAATTTACGGATAATTTCAGCTGGAGCACGAACTTTAACTTCTCTTACAATAATAACAAGATTATAGAGTTGGCCGACGAGCTTTCCGAGTGGAACCTAACAAGTTATTGTACAGGTGCCAAAGTGCTCTTGAAAGAAGGTGGGCATTTCGGAGACCTTTATGTTCGCGACTTACAACGTGATGATAACGGAAAGCCTATTGTCTCTGATACCGGTGCCCCTGTATTAGCTGGATCCGATAATAAAGATCTTGTTTATGCGGGCGATATGAATGCGAAAGTGAACATGGGTTGGACAAATACCTTCCACTATAAAGATTTCACGTTGTCTTTCTTAATCGATGCGAAGGTTGGTGGTAAGGTCTTGTCGATGACTGAGGCTACCATGGATGGTTGGGGCGTTTCCGAACGTTCTGGTTTGGCTCGTGACGCAGGTTTTGTAGAGGTCGATGGAGTACAATTTGATCCGCAATTGTATTATTCAACTACCGGTGGTACAAGCTACAACTCTAATATCTTGACTTCCCAGTACGTATATGACGCAACTAATGTTCGTTTGCGTGAGTTATCATTTGGTTATACCTTCCGCAACTTGTTTGGCGCAGGTAAAAACTTGACCGCTTCTATCATTGGACGTAACTTGTTCTTCTTCTATAAGGATGCTCCGATGGATCCGGATGTAGCTGCTGGAACGGGTAATGGCTGGCAGGGTATCGATATGTTTGCGTTGCCGACAACCCGTAGCTTTGGTTTGAACTTAAAACTTAATTTCTAAATCTTACAGGTATTACTTATGAAACTAAATAGAATTCTAAAATATGCGGCTGTATCAGCTTTAGCTTTTAGCACAGGATTAACAACCGTGAGCTGTACAGACGATTTTGAGACATTGAATACCGATCAGTATGAGGTAGACCCGAACACTCTTCCTTTCTCTGCGCAGTTTAAAGAACCGCTGTCTTATGTATATGCTCCGCAACAGAACTTGTTCCAGTACTGCTTTAGTTTGAACGTAGACTTGTTTAGCGGTTATTTCATGACACCACATAATTTCAATGGTTCCGGTAACGTGGATTATGCGTTGAATCGTAGTTTTTGTGGAGGTATGTACGAGAATGTTTATTTGCACATATTCAATAATACACGTCGTTTGATCGCCTCTTGTGACGAACAAGGATTGACAGACTATGCGGGAATGATGCGTGTTGTTCAGGCTTATGCGGTCCAGATGTTGACGGATGTTTACGGCCCGGTAGCTTATACGTCTTGCATCGAAGATCCGACAAATGGTGCTTCGTTCTCTTATGATACACAGCAGAGCATTTATAACTCCATTTTCGAATTGTTAGATAAAGCGCTTCAAGATTTCCAGAGTCCGAAATCCACATTGGAGGAGAGACAGTCATTCGACTATTGGTGTAATGGCGATTTGGATATGTGGATTCAAGTAGCCAATCAATTAAAGCTACGTGCAGCCTTGCGTATCGTGAAGGCCGACCCGACTTTAGCTAAACAAAAAGCTGAAGAGGCTGCCAAGGGCGCTATCTTAAAGCAGGATGTATTGATCAATAAGAGTTTGAGTAATGAGCAAACTCGTATGTTCGAATGGGGAGATAGTGGCATGAACGCTAACTTAACCACGATACTGGAAGGATTCCAAGATCCTCGCTTACCGCTGTATATGACGAAGAACCAAGCTGATGTTGAATGTGAGGATGGGAAGACGATTGCATCCGGTACTCAATATTTAGGTATTCGTGGCGGCTGTGACTTGCCTGCTAAACCGAATCAATGGGGTAACTTCTCGAAGATCGTTTGTTCTTATACAACAGCTTTACCGGTAATGATGGCAGCCGAAGGTTATTTCTTGCGTGCGGAAGGTGCGTTGCGTGGTTGGAGTAACATGGGAGGTACGGCGAAGGAACTGTATGAGCAAGGTATCCGTGTTTCTATTAAGAATCAGTTGGCTTATAAGGGAAGTCTGGCCGGAGTAAGTTCAATTTCAGAAACAGAGATCGATGCCTATATCAGTGGCACGACAACACAAAAGGACTTCGTCGACCCGGTTAATGGTCAAAACAGCATCAAGGCTCAGAATGATATTACGGTTAAGTGGGATGAGAGCGCGACTAATGAGAAGAAATTACAACGTATCATTACACAGAAATGGATTGCGAACTTCCCGTTGTCTTGCGAGGCTTGGGCGGAATTTCGTCGTACAGGTTATCCGAAATTATTCCCGAACCGCGTGAATAAGAGTAATGGGGATATTGATACGAATGAACAGGTTCGTCGTTTATTGTATTCCGATAATGAGGATAATACGAATACCGTGGAATATCAAAAAGGTATCGAACTGCTGAACCAAGAGAATACGGGTTCGATCTCCGGTGATAAAGGTGGTACTCATGTATGGTGGGATAAAGCTGGTGCAGGTAATTTCTAATTGGCATTAATAGGTTTTATTGTTAAATAATATGTAATGAAAGGGCTTCTTCGAGTTTGCGAAGAGGCCCTTCTGAATTTTGTAGTACTTTAGAAGGATAAATCTAAGATTATATGATGAACAGATGTATTTATTTATTTTGTTGGCTTTGTCTGGCTTGCTGGTTAAAGCCCGTATCTGCAGAGGAGCAAGCCTTGTTGGCGATTCCTGAGCCGGGAGAGAAAACCTTGATTCACTCAGATTGGTATGCCCGGAAAGCGAATGAAGTGAAAATGGATGGGAACCGGTTGAGCGCGGCGCCTTTGGATAAAACAGGATGGTTACCAGCCCGTGTGCCAGGCACGGTATTGACTACACTTTTGGAGAACCATATGTATCCGGCTCCCGAGTTCGGCTTGAATAACAATCTGATACCCGATATACATGAGGTCGGCAATGATTTCTATACTTATTGGTTTACTCGTCAGTTTACTATCAATAATTTACCAGAGGGACGTAATGTCTGGTTAAATTTCCGGGGCATTAATTATAAGGCGGAAATCTTTTTAAATGGTAAGCGGATCAATCGAAATACCCATGAGGGCATGTTCTTGAGGAAGACTTTTAATATAACCCCTTATCTTCGTACGGATGCCCCCAATGTATTAGCGGTATTGGTTTATCCACCTACACATGCCGGAAATCCGAATGGCGGACAAGGTGGCGATGGGCAGATCGCCCGGAATAATACGATGCAATATACGCCGGGCTGGGACTGGATACAACCGGTACGTGACCGGAATACGGGTATTTGGGATGAGGTCTCTATTACGACAACCGGGCCGGTATGCCTCTCTTCTCCTTATGTCGTGACCAAGGTACCCGGCGTACGTGATCCGGAAACGAAAACTCAAAAGGAGGCTTTTGTGAATACCTCTGTTGAGCTAGAGAATACCGGGAGCACTTCCTTAAAGGGGCTATTGGTTTGTGAGACGAACGGAACCCGCTTAACCCAGCCGGTTACTTTATCGCCATTCGAGAAGAAAACGGTATCCTTGAATCCTTTAGCGGTAAAGAATCCTCGTTTATGGTGGCCTAACGGTATCGGCGAGCAGCCTTTATATGATATGAACCTCTCTTTTGAGATCGGGAATCAAGTGAGTGACCGGGAACGGTTGCGTTATGGTATCCGGGAGATTACTTCCGATAAATGCCCGGATAACGGGGGACGCCGTTTCTTCGTGAACGGACAGAAAATATATGTCACGGGTGGTAACTATATTAATTCCGATTGGTTGCTTCGTCTCTCTCCGGAACGTTATCGGGATGAGGTACGTTTCCATGCGGAAATGAATCTGCGTATGATCCGTGTATGGGGAGGTGCGTTGGTGGAACGGCCGGAATTCTATAACGCCTGTGATGAGTTCGGTATCTTAGTCTTTCAAGATCTGTGGGGCAGTGGTGATTGCAATGGCGCTTGGGAGGACCCGACCAAGATGGATTCCCGAGAGCGTCGTTGGGAATATCCCGATAATCATGATTTATTTATCGCCTCCGTGGAAGATCAAGTGAAAATGATCCGTAACCATCCGAGTCTTTGTTTCTGGTGTGGGGCGAATGAATGGCCTTTAGCTAAAGATATCGATCAATGTTTGAGAAAGGAGGTTTTCCCCCGGTTAGATCCGGAGCGTCTTTTCGTGAGTTTCTCGACAGATACGTTGTTTACCCGGAATTTTTTGGGGGATAATGGGGATGGTCCTTACGGTATACAAGAGCCGGAATGGTTCTTTAGCTTCCGTTCGCATCCGTTTAATCCGGAAGCCGGATCGGTTGGTTCCCCGGAGGTCGAGAGTATGCGGGAGATGATGACGGAACAGGATTTGGCCGGTTTCCCAAGGAAAGGTTTTACTCGTAATTATACGTGGCGCTATCATAAGGATCTGGGCTATGGCGATCATCTGGAGCGATATGGGGAGGTGAAGGATATCGAGACCTATTGTAAGTATGCCCAAGTCGTGAATTATGACCAATATCGTAGTTTTATGGAAGGCTGGGCCTCTCATATGTGGGATTGGTATACGGGTATCTTGATCTGGAAAACCCAGAATCCATGGACATCCTTGCGGGGGCAAATGTATGATTGGTCTCTCGATGTAAATGCTTCCTTGTACGGAACCCGGAAAGGCTGTGAACCCTTACATGCCTATTATAACCCGGTAACCCGTAAGGCGGGATTGTTGAATACGACCCTGAAAGATTATACGGATTTATCGATTGTAGCCCGTATCTATAATCTGGAAGGCAAACTGCTTTGGGAGAAAGAGACGAGAGCGAGCTCCAAGGCGAATACGGTACAGGAATTATTGGATATCCCCGTTCCGGAAGGGATCCAAGGCGCTTATTTCTTACGGCTGGCTTTGAATGCGGACGTTCCCAATATTTATTGGCTGACAACCGAGCCGAAAGACTACACCAGCTTATCTCAACTTCCGAAGTCAAGACCGGATATCAAGACCGAGATCAAGAAGGAAGGCTCGAATTTCGTAGGTACAGTCCGTCTGAGCGCTGATTCGCAGATCTCGTTCTTCAACCGTATCAAGGTTTTTGATAGGGAGACAGGCAAACGAATCCTACCGGTACATTATTCGGATAACTATATTACGCTAATGCCGGGTGACCAACAAGAAATAAGCTTGGAGTTCCCTGCTAATCTGCCGGAAGAGCGAATACAAATCGTGGTGGATAGCTACAATTCTCCTTTGCCTTGACGTACAATCTCGAAATTATCCGTCGTGCAATCTATAACCGTAGAGGCTTCCAATCCTCCGAAACCGCCGTCGATTACGATATCCACTTGATGCTCGTATTTCTCGTGTATCAATTCCGGATCTGTCGTATATTCGATCACCTCATCCTCGTCACGGATGGACATGGTTAGGATTGGATTTCCCAAGGATTGTACCAATGTACGGGTAATGTTATTGTCCGGTACACGGATTCCGACTTCTTTCCGGTTCTTGTAAATCTTTGGAAGCTCGCTGCTGGTGGGTAAGATAAAGGTGAAAGGACCGGGCAGATGTTTCTTCATCAGTTTGAAAGCGGCGTTGCTTACCTTGGCGTATTCACTAAGATTAGACAGGTCGTAGCAGATGATAGACAGGTTGCTTTTCTGTGGATTAACCCCTTTCATCTGACATATTTTCTCTACCGCACGCACGTTTAACGCATCGCAACCGATCGCGTAAACCGTGTCGGTAGGATAAACGACAAGGCCGCCGTCCTGCAGGACTTTGACGACCTTGTCTATTTCTTTTTGATTCGGATTCTCCGGATATATTTTTACTAACATATTAGCCGTAAATGACGTGTCCGTTCTCGTCTGTATATTCCTCTAATCCCTTACTGTATTGGTTCATGGCACGAAGGCTCATACCCATGCTTGAGAAACCACCGTCGTGGTATAGGTTCTGCATCGTTACCTTGCGGGTAAAGTCGGAGAACATCATTACGCAATAGTCCGCGCATTCGTCAGCGTTGGCGTTACCCAGTGGACTCATTTTGTTAGAAAAGTCCATCAAGTGTTCCATTCCCTTCACGCCACTACCTGCGGTTGTCATTGTCGGGGATTGGGAGATCGTGTTCACACGTACGCCTTTCTCGCGGCCATAGATGTAACCGAAACTACGGGCGATAGATTCCAGCAGGCTCTTAGCGTCCGCCATATCGTTGTATCCGAAGAACGTGCGCTGGGCGGCCACATAACTTAATGCCACTACGGAACCATTCTCGGCGATAGCGTCTTGTTTCTTGGCTACCTGTAGCATCTTGTGGAAAGAGATAGCGGAGATATCCAACGTCTTTTCCAGCATTCCATAGTCCAGATCATCGTACGTACGTTTCTTGCGTACGTTCGGGCTCATACCGATAGAATGTAAAACGAAATCTATTTTACCACCTAATATTTCCACTGACTTCGCGAATACGGTCTCCAGATCCTCTACGCTGGTTGCGTCCGCCGGGATTACCTGCGCGTTCAACTTCTCCGCCAAAGCATCTACCTGACCCATACGAACAGCGATAGGCGTATTGCTTAACGTGATAGTCGCACCTTCCTCTACGGCTCTTTCTGCCACTTTCCAGGCGATAGACATATCGTTCAGCGCACCGAAGATAATGCCTCTCTTGCCTTTCAATAAATTATGACTCATACCTCTTGTTTATTAATTACGGCACAAACATACACAAAATGTGCAACATACGCAAATGAATATCATAGCCTGACATTTGAATATGTGCCTTGATATTAAAACAAGGTAGAGTCATTCTTTGTTGGCGGTTACTTCTTATTCCCGGAAATAAACCCTCTTTACCCGAGGCGAGATAGAGGTTAATATCTCATAAGGGATTGTTTTCAGTTTATCCGAAAGTTCGCTCACCGGTAGTTCGTCGCCGAAAATAATTACGGCGTCGCCTTCTTGCGCATGGATGTCGGTGACGTCGATCATGCAAGCGTCCATGCAGATGTTGCCGATAATCGGGCAGCGTTGTCCATTGATCAAGACCTCCCCGCCTCCGTTGCTGAAGTGGCGATCCAATCCGTCGGCGTATCCGATCGGGATGATAGCGATCCGGGAATCACGTTTCACATAACTCATACGGCTATAACCGATCGAATCCCCTGCGGGTACGTTTTGTATTTGCAGGATCGTCGTCTTCAAGGTGCTGACGTTCCGTAAGCCTTTTTGTCCGGATGCGCTTACTCCATATAAACCGATACCTAAACGTACCATATCCATTTGATAAGCGGCGAAACGCTCGATTCCCGCGGAGTTTAGGATATGTTTGATTACCTTATACTCTAACCCGTTTTCTAATTCCCCTGCGGCTTTGGTGAATTTATCCAATTGTTGATGGGTAAAATCATCGAAGACGTACGAGTCGCTTCCGGCTAAATGAGAGAAGACCGAACGGGCGATAACCCCGGATTGTGCTCTCAAGCGTTCACAGATCGCCGGGACATCCTCCGGTTGAAACCCTAGGCGATGCATGCCGGTATCGATCTTGATATGGATAGGGTAAGAGGTGATGCCTCTGCGCTCGGTCTCCCGGATCATGGCATCCAATAGGCGGAAGCTATAGACTTCCGGTTCCAGATGGTTCTCGAACAAGACATTGAAACTGCTGAATTCCGGATTCATGACGATAATAGGGATCGAGATACCTTCTTTACGCAATTCGGCTCCCTCGTCGGCTACCGCCACGGCCAGATAGTCGCAACGATGTTCTTGAAGGGTCTTCGCCAACTCGTAAGAGCCGGCTCCATAGCCGAAAGCTTTTACCATACAAACCATCTTAGTCTCCGGCTTTAGCTTGGAACGATACTGATTGAAGTTGTGTACGATCGCGTCCAGATTTACCTCTAGGATCGTCTCATGCACCTTTTTCTCCAGCATTTCGGAGATCTGCTCGAAATGGAAATGGCGGGAACCTTTAATCAAGATCAACTCATCCTTGAATTTCTTGAAGGAAGGAGACTTGATAAATTCCTCGGTGGTCGTGTAAAACTCCTTCTCGATCTCGAAGACGGAAGCATATTCCTTTAAGTCGCGGCCGATACCGATGATACGATCTATCTTCTTACGGCGAACCAAATCGGCGACCTTCTTATATAGAGATTTCGGCAAGGTGCCCGATTGAAGGATATCGGAGAGGATTAAAGTGCTCTTTAATTGCTTGCCTACCCGGCGGCTTTGTTGGAAATCGAGCGCGATATCCAAGGAGTTGATATCCGAGTTATAGGTATCATTTATCAATAGGCAATTGTTGATACCTTGCTTTACGTCCAATCGCATAGCCACCGGCTCAAGATGTAAGAATTTCGTTACGTCGTTTACGCTGGTGGGTTTTAGGTAAAGCATAACCGCCATACAATGGATCACGTTCTCGATAGAAGCGTCGTCCGTGAACGGAATGGTAACGACCCGGTTGAAGCCCAGTAAAGTACAGTGAATGATCGTCTCAAACTCTTTCTTATCGATAGACTCGATAAACAAAGGAGCCTCGGAGTCCGTACGGCTCCACGCGATCGCTTTATGGGAAAGGCAAGCCGATTCGATACAATTGGCGATAAATAAATCATCCCCATCATAAATAATGGCTTCGCAATCATTGAAAAGCGTCAGCTTCTCCATACATTTCTGATTGGAGGAGAGGAAATTCTCTTGATGAGCCTCCCCGATATTCGTGATGATACCGATCGTGGGGGCGATAATGGGTTGCAGGCGTTCCATCTCGTCCGGTTGTGAGATACCGGCCTCGAAGATGCCCAGTGTATTTTTCTCGCTCATCTGCCATACCGAGAGAGGAACCCCCAACTGGGAGTTGTAGCTCCGGGGCGAACGTACGATGTTGAACTCGTTATGCAGCAGTTGATAGAGGAATTCCTTTACGATCGTCTTTCCGTTGCTACCGGTGATACCGATCACGGGGATGTTGAATTGCTTCCTGTGGTGGGTGGCCAGCTTTTGTAAAGCTCGTAACGTATCTTTTACGATCAGGAAGTTCGCATCCTTCATGCTCTCGAACTCCGGTAGCATATCGCTTACCACGAAGTTGCGAACACGAAGTTTATAGAGTTCCTGTATATATCTATGTCCGTCGTTCGTCTTGGTTTTCAAGGCGAAGAAGAGGCTTTGTTCCGGGAAGGAGAGACGACGGCTATCTGTCAACAACAAACTGACCGTATCGTCAAGCAATTGGTTTGTTTTAGCACCGATAACTCTTGCTATTTCTTTAATTGCGTATTCCATTCTTTTATTTTAGTTTAGACTTTACTATTTCGATCTCTTTTCTGATATCAAAGGAAGGAATTTTCTCGCTAATTCGTTCCATCTTTAACAAAGTTTGAAGGATAAACCGCTTATAGGCCTCGCTATCCGGTTGAAAAGGCTTATGGTTAATAGCTTTTTGAATATCACCCCATTCTTTAAGGATTGCCGAAGTGTCTGTGGATAAGAAATTTTCGATAAAACGTTGCCAAATATAATCAATGGCCAATGGGGAGGGATGGAGCATATCGTCCGCATAGAAACGATAATCCCGGAGCTCGTCCATAAGGATCTCATAAGCGGGGAAGTAGGCGATTCGGTCGGGATAATCTTTCTGTAAGGCGTCCGTGGCTAGCAATAGGGTGGCTTTGCTGAGTTGGTTCTCGTGCGCCCCGTCTTTCCAGTGGCGGATCGGACTTACGGTAAATAAGATTTTCAAGGCGGGGTTTTGTTCCCAAAGGGCTAGTAACAGAGGTTTCCAGTCCTCGACGATCTCTTGCGTGGATAATCGTTGCCGGTCGAACATCTTTTCCGGTAGCTTATGGCAATTCGACACGATTCGCCCGTCGCTCTTGAGGCGGTAGACGAAAGCGGTTCCCAACGTGATTACCAACCGGGTCGCTTTTCGCAGGAAATCGGAGGATTCGGATAAGCGGCTGTTTATATGGCCTAGGCATTCTTCTTCCGAGGGAGCGGAGAAACGGCTATGATGGGTAAAACTATGGTATATGCCCTCATGCTGGAATAAATCGCCGGGAGTGAAACGCTCCGGGCGTAGCAGCATCCGCAATCCTTCCGCTACGGAAGCCGGGTTATACAGAGTACCGAATGGGTTTATATCTACGGAGAATTTATTCTCTTCCAGTTTCCGCCCGATATTCTCGGCGAAGCAGGAGCCCATCATCACGACCCGGTCCTCATACGAGAAAGAGAATCGTGCTTTCGGCAACAGGATTCGGGTATAAAGTTCCATATTTACTTTTTCGCAAAAGTAGATATATGTTTACGGAAATGCAAATAAGGAAGGTGTTTTAGGGGAATAATGTAACAATGCCCATTGTAAGGTTGTTAGGATGGGCAGTATAAGGAGCTTACGATGGGCATTGTTGCGACCTTATAATGCCTATTGGCGGAAGGTCGGGAGTGATACTATAAAAGAACGGCGGTAACTTGTTGAGTGTTACCGCCGTTGGTCGTAGCCTTTGCCGGGGCTACGCTTCATCTCCCATCGTTGCCATATATTCTTTCCATAAGGAGTCTATGTCGTAATCATTGCCGAGCGCGTATTTCACGCCACCATCGAACGACCAAGGAATAACTTCTAATGTGCTTCGGTTGAACTTCCGCAGGAAATCCGGGTTTTTGGTTTGCGTAAGCCATGCGAGGAAGAAGCCTGTCGTGCGGTAACCATCCATATAATGGCCGCCTTTGGGACGATCTTCCAAGGTAAAACCGCCGTTTAGGTATCTTACGGCATCCGCCACACCTTCTATCATGGCCCAGAAAGTCTTATTAGTCCCATAGCTACCTATGCCTTGAGGCTCCAATTGGAAACCATGCGTCAGCTCATGGTATAATACGCCACGGGTCTCGTAATCCACTTTCGCGGTGTCGTTATTGGCAAAACTTTTCTCGATCCATTTCGTGCTGTATACGATACTGATGGAAGGGGGCGCTCCGTCTTTCGCGGATACCCCGTCGTATTCCTTTAATGTATAGTGGATCTCCTCGATGCCCGGGATACTATCTTCCGGAGTGAAATAAAGCGTTTCTACGACCTTGCGGGCGTGCTTGGTAATATAAGCTTCCGGATCAGGGATAACGGCGGCATAGATCGCCGAGCCCTTAGCCTCGGGGGAAAGATTCTCGAAATCAATCTTTCCGATGTAATAATTATCCCAAGGAGTAGGGGGAGCTTCCGCTACGGTAGCCGCCTGTTCCTTTTTGCCGGAGCAAGCGATGCAAGTCCACAGCAGGAAAGCACCGCTGATTAATTGTTTATATCTCATAAGTCTCATCTGTTTTTAGGTGAAAATAGGCTAATCTGTCAGTGAATAAGGACGATCCTCTCCGTTGAACAATCGCTTTTTGTTCGGGCTGGAAGTCATCTCGAAAGTGAGCGTTCCGCCGTTCAAGATGTCATCCTGCGTGATGTATCCTTTGGTATAGGGTTTCCCGTTTAGCTTTACCGCTTTTACATAACGGTTCTTGTCGCTGACTTTATCGGCTTTTACCTCGAAAGTCTTACCATTCTCCAAGCGAACCTTCATATATGGAAGGTAGGGAGCGCCTAATACGTATTGATCCGTACCCGGGCAAACCGGATAGAATCCCATGGCGGAAAGGATATACCAAGCGGACATCTGGCCGCAGTCGTCGTTACCGCAAAGGCCGTCGATATTGTTGCGATACATCTTATTCATGATCTCACGTTGCCAGTATTGGGTTTTCCAAGGCTGGCTGGTCCATGTGTATAAGAATGGGATGTGATGGCTGGGTTCGTTGCCGTGTACATAACCTCCTAGTAATCCTTCTTTGGTTACGTCTTCGGTCTCGGCAAAGAACTCATCAGGAAGATGCATCGTGAATAAGGAATCCATTTTAGTGATGAATGCTTGCTCGCCTCCCATCAACTGAATCATACCATTGACATCTTGAGGGACATAGAAGGAATAATTCAAGGCATTTCCCTCGATAAACCCTTCACCGTGCGTGCTTAACAAACTGAAGTCCTCTTTGAATTTACCATTCGTATAACGGGGACGGGCATATCCGATCGAGGTATCGAATACATTCGCGTAATTGGACGCACGCTTTTTATAGGTATCGGCCACGGATCGGTTTCCCGCTAATAAAGCTGTATTATAGATTGTCCAATCATCATAAGCATACTCCAAAGTCAAGGAGCCTGCGCTACCGTTGCGATCTAAAGGAACATAACCTAATTCCATAAACTCTTTGGTTCCCTCATAATACGGAATCGTAGAACTGCTGATCATCGCTTTTAACGCGGCGTCTTTATCAATCGGTAATCCTTTGGCGATAGCATCCGCCAAGACAGAGACGGAGTGATAACCGATCATGCACCAGTTCTCGTTTGCCATATGGCTCCAGATCGGCAAGGCATGATGAACGCTTTGCTCGCAATGTTTCAACATGGATTTGGCGATATCCGTGTTGACTTGTCGGTTGATGATATTGAACAGGGGATGTAGGGCACGATACGTATCCCATACGGAGAATACGGTATAGTTCGTGAATCCGTCCGCTTGATGGATATTATGGTCGAGTCCGCGGTATTGACCGTCAACGTCTGTGTATACGCAAGGATTGATCATCGTGTGATACAAGGAGGTGTAAAGCATAGCCAATTGGTCATCGCTTCCTTTCGCGTCGATGACGGAGAGCGCCTTATTCCAAGTATCGGAGGCTTTGGCGGCTAATTGGTTGAAGTCCGCACCGGAAGCCTCGGCACGTAGATTTTTTAAGGCTCCCTCGGTGCTGACTCCGGAAAGGGCGACTTTCACTTCCAACTCATCAGACATTTTCGGATCGAAATCAAAATAAGCGACGATCTTACGTCCTCCGATATCCGGGAAGTTCTCTTTCATATTGAACTTGGCATAACCGCCCCGATAATTAACTTTCGCTTTCTCTTCGCATCCGTAATGCGTGATCGGTTTGGAGAAAGACATGGCGAAATAAGTATAGTTGGTACGTGCCCAACCGTTTGTAATACGATAGCCGGTTACCAGCGTATCGTTCTCTACGCGAATATTGGTCCAAAGAACTTTGCCGTCATAGTTATAGATCCCGTGAATCATATCAAGGATAATGCGTTGGTTCTCACTGTTCGTAGGGTATGTGTATTTGTGGATGCCGGCCCGTTGGGTAGTGGTTAGTTGCGCCTTTACGCCATAATCGGCGAGCATCACCTCATAGTATCCGGGACGGGATATCTCGGTGTCATGCGAGAAGCGGGAACGGTAACCGCCATCGGGATTCGTGGCTGTACCGGGATTTAGCTTCAACGTTCCGGTGGTAGGCATAATCAAGATGTCTCCTAGGTCGGAGTGGCCGGTACCGCTGAAGTGGGTGTGGCTGAAACCTACGATGCTGCTATCCTTATGTTGATAGCCGGCGCAATACTCGTAGGAGCGAGGTTGGTATTTACCGTCTACGTTGTGCGGTATGGTATCCGTATCCGGACTGAGTTGCACGAGTCCGAAGGGTACGCAAGCGCCCGGGAATGTATGTCCCATTCCATTTGTCCCGATGATCGGGTTTACAAGATCAACTACATTAGTCTGTGCGATCGCTACTGTTGAGCTGGCTGCCAGAAAAAGGCAACACATCGATTTCTTGAGATTTATCATGTCGTATCAATTAGTTAGAAAAGGATGAAACATAAAAGGCCACCTTTGATAGTTCCAAGGATAACCTTTGATAGTGACAAAGGTAACCTTTTATATTTTCAGATCAATAAGTATAGTAGTCCTCTATCATTGTCAAGTGCTAATTTGTTAATAATGGATTTCTACTATACTTAGTTGATATTTAGAACAATGAGTTAGCCTCGTTCGGAGATAAGTTTGCGTTAGCATCCAATTGTCTTTGCGGAATAGGGAAGATATTACGCTTTGGTTCGTTGGATGCAGTCTTGTCCCACCAAGAAGTGGTTACGAACTTGTTGAAACGAACCAAGTCTGTACGGCGGATTCCTTCGAAAGCAAACTCTCTACCTTTTTCGGCCAAGAACTCATCCATGGTCAGAGTAGCGGTCGTATATTTCGCTTTCTCCCAATCCTCTGCCTTGAAAGAACGTTGACGAACGCTGTTGATCATATCTACCACTTCTTGCGTTGCTTTGCCCCCGTTCTTACGCATCAAGGCCTCCGCTTTGTTATAGATAACCTCGGAATAACGGAACATCACCCAGTCGTTGTTCATATCGCCGGTAGTACCCGGTTGGATCTCATACTTGATAGAGCGAGCACCGCTGTTTTCTTCGCCCTCGGTCATGGACTTAATGTAGTTTACGAATACCAAATCCTGCCCATTGTACTCCTCTGAACCTTTCAAAGGCTCTGCGGTCGTGTCGTAGTAGTAATTACCGTTTTCATCTACTTTGCGAGGATATTGCTTACCGATCAAGAAACCCTCAATTTTTCTCAAGTCGTTGTCAGCGAATGAGTCATAAAAGGTAGGTTGCGTCACCAAGCCGTTCCAAGGACCGGATTGCAAATCCCAGCCAGTTTGGTGTGCGTAATGCAACCAACGTTGATACCAGCCCATTCCTTTGGCATATACTTCATCATACACGATTGACCAGATAATCTCGGTAGATCGCTTGTCGTTATCCGCACGGAAAGTGTCGTTCCACTTCTTATCCAATGCGAAACCTCCCTTAGCTAATTCATCGCAAGCAGCGATACAATCATCCCAGCGTGCTTGTCCAGTATAAATTTCCGCATTCAAATAGAGACGAGCCAGTAATGCGTAAGCCCCCCATTTGGATACACGTCCGTAGGTCTCTGTTTTACTCTCTGACAAAGAAGGAATACTCTCGTTTAACTCTTTTTCGATCCAAGCGAATAACTCTGCGCGAGATTTGGAGGAAGGATTGATTTCACCGATTTTCTCGCAAATTGGAGCCGTACCGAACATATCCATCACATACCAATAACAGTAAGCGCGATATACACGCATCTCCGATTGTGCTTGTGCTTTAGACATTGGAACTTGGAGTGCTTCAAAATCTATATTCTCTGTATCTGTAAGGAAGTTGTTAGCATATCCGATACCTTCAAATAATTTTTTCCAAGCATCCACTACTTGACCATCCGTAGGAATCCATTGATGGCGGTGTAAGCGAATCCAGTCTCCATTGTCATAGCCGTGGCGACCTTTTTGAGGCCATGCGGCACAGTCGGAAGATAACTCGTTACATGACCAAGGCGATTGGGCTACTTGCATGGTTCCACAGAAGTGCCCCCATGGACGCATCATGGCGGCCATTACCTCGCCTGCATTGTTGTAATAATTTTCAGCGATTACCGAGCTATGTATTTCCTCTGTCAGGTCCGTACAAGAGGTAAATGCGGTAGCTCCCAGCAATAATGAAATTGCGCATATATTTTTTAAAGCTTTCATTGTATTGTCTTAAATCTATTGTTACTTAATTAGAATCCAAAATTAACGCCAAACGTGAAGGTACGGGTGGTGGGATAAGATCCGCGCTTCTCTATACCTGCTTGTAGTCCTGTTACGTTTACGTCAGGGGTTAAACCTGAGTATCCTGTAATAGTCGCAAGATTGGTGACATTACCATAAATACGTAAGTTGCGCACATATTTATTATTTTTGAAGTTGAATGTATAACCTAGTGTCACGTTATCGATCTTCAAGAAGTTCCCTTTCTCTAGATAATAAGAAGAGAACAATGGTTGCTCTGTTACCTTGTTCTTCAAGGCATCCTTATATACGTTTGTGCCAGACTGATCGATATTGACAGTCGTTCCGAAATAAATAGCACCCTCGTTCAATACGTCATAATCAAACATACCGCGCAGGAAGAAGCTGAAGTCAAAGTTCTTATAGGTAAACGTGTTCTGCAAACCAGCCTTGAATTTCGGCAAACCGTTACCGATAAAGGTACGGTCAGCGTCAGACAGACCTTCCTTTCCGTCTATGTCGCGAAGATTCCAAGTTCCGTCCGGGTTGATGCCATCGCATACATAACCGAAGAATGATGCGATCGGCTGTCCTTCTTGTAGGCGGTAAGCCTTGCCCGGGTTACCCGGAGAGGGCAGGTCATATTGATCCTCGTAAGAAGATTTGTACACGTCGTTAGACAAAGATGTCAATTTATTATTCTCGTATGAGAACGTGAAATTAGCCGTGTAAGAGAAATCCTTAGTCTTTACGACCTCTGCGTTTAATGCTAATTCTATACCTCTATTTCTCATCGTGCCTACGTTGGTGGTGATCGTGTTGTAGATCAAAGATGGCTGTTGGGCATTGTAGCTACTGATCAAGTCGCGAGTCGTACGACTATACCAATCGATCGTACCATTTAGGCGTCCACCTAGCAAGCCGAAGTCGAAACCTACGTTCAAGGATTCATTCTTCTCCCATTTCAAATCTGGATTCGGGTTGATATTCGGACCGTAAGTGGCGGTTAGCCATGAACCGGTGTAAGCGTTCCAAGCTCCAGCGCCTGTACCGTAGGTAGCGAGAGACATATACGGATCGGTAGGCAAACTACCCGTGATACCGAAACCGGCACGGAATTTCAATACGTCGAACACTTCTTGGCTCTCCATGAAGTCCTCACGAGAGATCATCCAGCCTGCGCTGACAGAGGGGAACCAAGCCCATTTGTTGTTCGCTCCGAACTTCGTGGAACCTTCACGGCGGATAGAGGCGCTGGCCATGTATTTACCGTCGTAATTATAGTTGGCGCGGGCGAAGAAGGCGATCAGTTTGCTGGTCTCTTTTTTACTCTTCATCTCGGCCTTACCATCTTTTAGGTAACCGCCGGCTTCTAGGTTATTGGTACCGAATACGTCCGTCAAGAAGTTCTTGTTCTCGGCGCTGAATTGCTCGTATTCAAAATCTTGGTAACTGTATCCCAGCAAACCGGTAATATTGTGTACGCCGTTGATGGAAGTATTGTAGTTTGCTGTCCATTCAGTGGTACGGTTGGTATTCTGATAATATTCTTTTTTGGCGCGTCCGTTTGTACCGTCTTTATGTTGGCTATATTCCTCACGCATACTATAATCGTTAGTTAACGCGTCGTTCTTCTCCATAGCGAAGAAAGCGGCGGCTGTCAAACCGGGGATAATCTCATATTGAGCCTTGAAGTTCGCCAATAAATTCTTGAATTCCTTTTTCTTGGTACGCTGGTATATGCGGGCTACCGGGTTGAAATCTTCGTAACCGCTGTAAGTTTCCCAGAAGGAGCCGTCTTCCTTATAAATAGGCATCGTCGGGTTGATACGGATCGCCTGGTATAATATGCCGTAATTAGGGATATCTCCTACCTTATCCACATCATCGGAAACTGCGTCCACTTTCACGAAAGAGTTTGCTAGATTGAAAGAAAGCTGTAGTTTATCATCAAACGCACGGTGGTTCACGGCGATAGAGCCATTGATCGTTTCACGGCTGGTGTTACGGATCATACCATCATTCTTTTTGTAATTTAAAGAAGCGCGATAGTTTGTCTTACCATTACCACCTGTAGCGGTCAAGTTGTGTACATGGGTGAAATTACTCTTATTCAATAAAGCGTCGTAATGGTTATCCCGTCCACCAAAGTCGCGGATATTGGCGTTGTTGGTTTCCTTGCCATAAGCGACGAACTCGTCTCCATTTAAGATTTCCGGTCGTTTATAAACCGCCTCGTGCATGATATATCCTGAGTAATCCACTTGAGTAGTTCCGGCTTGCGGACGTCTCGTGGAGACGATGATCACACCGTTATTACCCCGGGTTCCGTAGATAGCGGCTGCGGAACCGTCTTTCAATACGTCGATCGCCTCGATATCCTCGGGTGCGATAGCGTTCAAAGAAGTCATATTACCCGGCATACCGTCAATAATAACGAGAGGCTCATTGCTACCTTTCAGAGATGAGGCACCACGCATCTGTACTTTTACCTCGCCATTAGGGTCGGTGCTACCACGTGATACAGTCAGACCAGCTACACGCCCTTCCACCAATTGCATCGGGTTCACTACCGGTGCTTTGTTAAAGTCGGATGCTTTCACGCTGGTAACGGATGAGGTGATCTCACCTTTCTTTTGGGAACCGTAACCTACGACTACTACCTCGTCTAGTGTCTCAGAGTCTTCAGCTAAGACTATGTTCAATGTTTTTTGCCCGGTATAACGAACTTCTTGGGGTTTGAAGCCGATGAAGGAAAATACCAATGTGCTGTTATCCGGCACATCCAAGGTGAAATTTCCGTCAAAGTCCGAAGCTGTTCCGTTCGTGGTTCCTTTCACAACAATACTAACGCCAATCAGAGGTTCGCCCTTTTGGTCTTTTACTACACCTTTAATGGTTGAACTTTGCTGTGCGATCTGATGAATCTCCATGTTTCCCATTTCAGGAACAGTAGAATCTCCGGCCGCATAAGAGGACTGAAACATTAAAGATAAACAAAGTAACAAAGAGGTTCGTCCACCTAATAAAGTCAGGCATTTCCTCGTCTTACCTTCACTCTTTTTTTCCATAAAAATATTAAATTAAAAGTTAATAATGTGCTTCCCGAAGGAAGAATACACACAAGCGGTTTGCTTTGCTATTCGACAGCAATATTAATAGGTCTTAACGAATTGAAGAGTGCTTTGAAATGCCAAAGAAGTGTCATGAAATGCATATAGCAGATTATGATACTCTTTTGGTAGATTATGACACTATTTAGGAATCAATGATTTATGCCTCTTTTGTGCGGTATTCCTTAGGTGTCATGTTATATTTACGGGCAAATTCCCTATAGAAGTATGATTTGTTAGAAATTCCTACATTATAAATAATTTCCTGAACGCTCATGTTGGTATTCACGAGTAATTGCGCTGCATAGTTTAACCTATAATCCTTTATAAAATCACTCGGCGTCATAGTAGATATTTTCTTGAAACGACGATATAAGATGCGAGTGTTTATATTCAATGCGTCCGCTACCAGATCGGGACCGAGTCCTTCCTTGCTGACATTTTCTTTGATGATAGAGGTTACGGTGTCAAGGAATTCCTTGTCTTCTTGATGTAATAATTGCCCTTCCGTATATTGATAAGCACTTTCCGGAGAATAGAAATACTCTTTTAATTCTCTTTGATTTGTCATCAATCGGTTCACGACGGATAGAAGAACTGTTGGCGAGAAAGGCTTGGTTAGATAGGCATCCGCTCCTATATTAAGTCCTGCCGCTTGCTCTTGGTCTGATATTTTAGCAGAGATGATAATAAGCGGGATATGGCGGGTATATTTATTTTCTTTGATAAGCGAGATCAATTCTAATCCGTCCATATTAGGCATCATGATATCGGTGATGATAAGGGACGGAGTGTATTGTTTGAGGAATTCCAGAGCCTTTTCCGCATTATAAGCTTCTTGAACCTGATATTCGGAAGAGAGGGTTTCCGTGATTAACCAGACGATGTCTTTATGATCGTCGATAACGAGTATCATCGGTTTATCTTCCGTCTCTTTTTGTGGCGTATGTGAGATTTGCGGCTCTTGTATATCCGTGTTTGGGGAAGGAAGCGATACGGGAATCTCTTCGTCTATCGTGTTGTCTGAGGTCTCCTCTACAATGCCAAAAGGTAAGGTAACTGTAAATTCAGCATATTGGCCGACCTCACTCTCTATGTCGATTTTACCACCTAAGGATTGTACGAGGCTGTGGCAGATAAATAAGCCGAGGCCATTCCGTGTCGTATTTTGCCTGTTATCATCGTTATCCATCGTGCCAAGGATACGATATCGGTCGAAAATATTTTGCATGTCTGCCTCCTCGATTCCTTTGCCGGTGTTGTAAACTTTAAGGACGAGGAAGTTCTCCTCCTCATGTAAGGAGATACGAACCGTGCCCCCGTCTTCCGTATACTTAAATGCGTTGGAAATCAGATTTGTTAGGATCTTCTTGAAATAGACGGAATCCGTATTCCAATAAAGCTCTTTGGGAGCATCGATCTTGAATTGGATTTGGTGTTGCTCGGATAGTGGGTAAAACCATTCGAATTGAGTTCGCAAAAGAGAGGATACGGATACTCTCCGGATGTGCGTATGACTGAATCCTGCGTCTTCTGCTTTCCGGAAATCAAGGATTTCTTGGATAAGTCCGTTCAGTTCCTCTACATTTTCCCGGAGGACTGAAGTGTATTTTTCTAATGTCTTGTCTTTTGAGGTGGCGGCATAGGCTTGGATATAATTCTCCACGCCATTGATCAAGGTAAGCGGGGTGCATAGCTCATGCGTAATGTGGGTAAAGAAATTCAGCTTGGACTCGTATAGCTTCTCTTTTTGCTCCTCCTTGATCTTGTCTGCGATCTGCTTCTGTTTCTTTAGTATTTGGTGATGGATACGATAGGTGGCGATGATGAGCAAAACTGTACCGATAAAAAGATACGTGAAAATGGCTAACGAGCTTAGATAAATAGGAGGTAATACCTTGATAGGTAGAGTGTATTCTTTTGCCGACGAATCAATGACATCGTTGCGATAACGGACTTTCAGCAAATATTCCCCGTACGGTAGGTTCATGAAAGTTACCTTGTTTGTCTTTTGCAATTTTTCCCAAGAGGAATTATAGTTGACCAACTGATACGAATACTCGTAATTCTCCCCGTTGATGTAATCCGGAGCGACGAACGCAATCGTTAACGATTGCACATCAGCCGGAACCGTTACACCGTTCCGGCTGATGTCCTTATATAATGGAAGGATTTGTTTATCCATTTGCAACTCGAAGAAACTTAATTCGGGTTGATAGGTATGCTCCGGCTCCGTTTGTTTATTTACCCAGACTAATCCGTTGATGCCTCCAAAGAATAAACGCTCGGAGTATGGGCATTTCCAATAAGCGTCATCAGAGAATTCCGTGACGCTAAAGTAAGGCTGATGATAATTATGGAAAAAGTTGTTCCGGGGATTATATTTGGTGAGACCTTTATTGGTACTAAGCCAGATACAGCTATCGTTCCCCTCATGGATACCATGGATCATGTCGTTTACGATCCCGTCGCTTTTATCGAATTGGCGTAAACGCATCTTTCCCCCTCTGAATTTAATCCGGGTGAGACCGGAGCTGGCGCCTGCATAAAACGTGGAATCTTTGGTCTGGCATACGGAAAGCACATCTCCAATGGCCGGGTTTCTTAAATTGTTGGTTTGCAGGAATTCATATCCTTGATTGAAAATATTGAAACGAATGACTCCGTAACCGCCACGGCTCCCGAGGAACAGGGTAGAGTCGTTGTCATATACCATCGATTGGATTTCTTTACAGATGTTCTTTCCGTTTTTTAACGGGAAGGTTTGTACCTTCCCGATTGTAGGTACGGCTTTATCTATATGTAAGGTAACCTTTTGCAATCCGTTACCCGTTGTCGCTAGCCATAATGTGGAATCATCTACCTCGCAAATAGAGTGGACATAGCGTAGAGGGGTGGTGCCTTCTCGTTGCGGTATCGTTTTTATTCGTTTCTCTTTATACGAATAATAGGTCAGTCCCGGGCCTTCCGTGCCAATCCAGATACATGGATGGTACTCGCTTTTTTGGAAGCAATACACCCGGTTGCTGGATAGGCCGTCGGCGGTGGTAAAATGCGTGATAGCACTTTGTGGGATCATCTTTTTGTTATGGTAAGTGTCATACGCTTGTATCCGGACAATACCGTCTCCTTTTGTCCCGAGCCAAAGGGATTGATCGTCATCTGTATATAAAGAACGTATGGGGTTCTGTATATTAATCGGTAAATCCTTGAGTAAGATAGAGCCGAAAAGATCGGGTTTGTCATAAAACATCCGTATACCTTGCCCGTCTGTTCCCAACCAGAGAATCTCCTGCCTTTTATCGTTCATTAGGCAAAAGATACCGATGCCCATATTTATCGTGTTTTCCGGTTGGCTTAGGTCTAGAATATTGCCGTTACGGAAAACGATATACACATTGGATTGGAAGGTGCATATCTTGATGATGTTACCATATTGGTTTGTCATTTCAGGCAGATCGAACAGGAATTCTTTCCCCTTTCCGTCTACATGCTGTCGATATAATTTATTGTCGGTATCTACAATGAAAATATGATTATTCTCGTAAAATGCGGATAAGATCGGTTTATTATGGAATTGGCGTTCTTCCGATAGCAAATTAAAAGTAGTATCGGAGAAATCCGGAGTCAACTTTTTCAGTATGCCCGAGGCTAATAATAAATAAAAATGTCCGTCCGTCCCGGCGAATAAGGTACGTACGGTTTGAGGGCCTACTCCTTCTCTCGGCAGGTCCCGGAACCCATCGCTAGATGGGGTGTAGCAAGAGATCCTGTTTTCCTTACAAATAGCGAGCGTGATGCCGGATGAATCGGAGGCTAATAGATCGCATTCCATGTATCCGGGGAAAGACTCGGTGACTTTCCGTTCTTTTAGTGAGAATTTATTGATACCTAAAGAGGTTGATATCCATAAAAAGCCGGGTTCTGCGTCGGATATTTTGTGAATGATATTACTACAAAGAGAGTTTTTGTTATTTAATTCGAAACGATATACATACGTATCTTTTCCGTTGTATAAGTTAAGTCCGTCGTAAGTCCCGATCCACAAATAGCCATCCGGATCTTGATGCATGCAAATAATAGCGTTATTTGAGAGATCAACCATAGAAGTTTTATGCAATACGGTTGAGGCAAATAGGTCTGTTTGCGTGATCAATATAAGGAAACTGGTTAACGCTAGAATAAGCCTTGTGAATCTCATGTATTTAAGATTTAGTGTTTGTTTTCAGCGCAAAGATAATATCTTTATGAACGAACAGAAAAGAATTCACTTTTTTGTTTACTTTTGCAAAAAGCAGGGCTTTCGTATAAATTAGAATGTCTGACGTATGATAATACGAAATAAAGTAAGTGACAGATGGAACAATGTGAAGAGAATTCTCAAGAAAATGACGATGTGATAATAGAGAAAGAAATTTCTAAATTAATAGAAGAACAGCGTTTATTTACGGAGAGTATATATGCTTGTCTGCCGGTGGGTATTGAAATTTATGACGCACATGGTGTGCTGCGTAGTATAAACGACCATGCGTTGAGGATGTATGGTGTGGACGACCGGACATCGGTGGTGAATATAGTCAATCTTTACAAAAGTCCATTTGTTGATTCAGAACTTTTAGCTCGGATACAATCGGGTGAAGATATTTCCTTGGAGTTTGAGTATGATTTTGATCGGGTTAATAAGGATGCATATTATTCTTCCCATAATAAAGACACGATGATCTATGGGGTTAAAGTTATCCCGATATGGAGTAGAAAAAAACATCTTATCGGACATATATTACTCGCAAATGATATGACTTCCGTGAAAGAGGTGGAATTCCGTACGGAAGAAAGCAAGAAAAATCTGGAGATGGCCATGAAAGCGGCTAATATGGCTTCTTGGGTATATGATGTGAATAAAAAGGTTTTTAATCCTTTATATGGACTAACCGTAGCCCAACAAGATATGCCTATGGAGGCGATATTGGATATTTTGCATCCTCTAGATCGTACTCCGTTAACTAGACTTTTCTCTCAATTGATAGATAATGAGATAGAACAAGGACAAATGACCTTGCGTTTCTATAACAAGCAAGAAGAGATGTATCGTTATTATGAGAGCCGAATGCGCCTATCGTCGGAACATCGTGGAAAATTGCAGATTATCGGAACACAAATGGATATAACCGAGAAATTGCAAATGGCCAAGAAAGCGCAAGACCTGATTGCGAAACGTGAGTTGGCCATGAAAGTCAGTAATATTGTCCATTGGGATTTTGATGTAAGGACTCAGAAGTTTGAATCTTACAATGATCCGATCAATGATTATATTTCGGATCGATTATTGACCGTTTCTGAATATATGTATGTTATACACCCCGAGGATCGTTCTATTTTTTATGACGCTATGCAATCCCTGGTAGTGGGAGAGAATGTCACCATCAATTTTACCTGTCGCATACAAACCAAGTATGATGAGACTTGGCAGTATTGTGATTTTATGGGTGTCCCTTTCGATCAAGATGAAAATGGAGATATAATACGCTATACGGGATTCAGGCAAAACATTCCTAAGATCCAGCAATTGAATCGGGAACTTAAAGAAAGAAATTACAAGATAGAGCTTTCTTTCAAGACGGTTGGTATGTCGTATTGGGATTTTGATGTAAAAAGCCTGAAATTCAGTGCTTTTAATGATCCTATCAATGATTTTTATTCGGAAAAGACAATCACTCCCGAGGATTATTTGAACGCTACACATCCGGATGATGTGGTTTTTGTGCGGAAATATATGGAGCATATGTTCCGGGGCATAGATAAAGATTTCAACGTTAAATATCGTTCCAAAACCAAATGGGATGACGAGTGGCAGACCTTATTGGTTACTGGAATCCAGGTTGAAAGAGATAAAGAAGGCCATGTGACTCGCTATACCGGTATTACGATCAATAATACGAAGTGGGAGAAGATGATTCAACAATTGAAGGAATTAAAGGAGAAAGCGGAACTTTCGGATCGTCTCAAGTCTGCGTTTCTCGCTAATATGAGTCACGAGATACGTACCCCGTTAAACGCTATTGTTGGTTTTTCAGAGTTAATGGTAACTTGTGATGATCCGGAAGAAAAAAAAGAATATATAAATATCATCCAATCCAATAATGAGTTGTTATTGCGATTGATCAACGATATCCTTGATCTTTCCAAGATAGAGTCAGGCATAATTGAACGTAGGAAGGAGAATTTCAATCTGGCTAAGGTTTGTAATGAGTTATTTGTTACGATTCAGGCGAAGATGACAAATCCGAATGTCGAGTTACGTTTAGATGGTCCCAACTCGGAGTGCTGGGTACTTCTGGATAGAAACCGGCTTAAGCAAGTATGGATGAATTTCCTCACTAATGCGGTAAAATGCACCAAATCCGGATATATTAAAATGGGATATGGCATTGAAAGGGAAGGTCTTCGTATCTATGTTGAGGATACGGGAATCGGTATACCGGATGATTTGCATGACAAAGTATTTACCCGTTTTGAGAAATTGAATGAGTTCTCGCAGGGTACCGGACTTGGCTTGACGATCTCCAGAGCTATCGTAGAAGCGGCAGGGGGAGAAGTGGGCTTCACTTCAAAACTTGGTGTCGGATCTACTTTTTGGGCATGGTTGCCTCTTCGCCCTTAGGTCTGACTCCCCATTTATTGGTAATGTCCTTTTAAAATAGTGAAGGATGAGAAGCTTTTTTATCGCAATTTATAGGGATTTTAGAACTGGTGTAGCATATGTGACAGAAATATGACGATAATTCTCCTACCTTTGCGGCGGTAAAAATGTGGTATTAGATAAGATTGTTTATGAAATTTGAGAATGAGTGCTGGGATCACTTTAAGGGTGAGACCTGGAAAAGAGAGATCAATGTAAGAGATTTTATCCAGAGTAACTATACGCCTTATGAAGGGGATGATTCCTTTTTAGTCGCTTCTTCCGAGAAGACCCGTAAGGTCTGGAACAAGCTGACCGAGATGTTTAAGGTCGAGAGGGAAAAGGGAGTTTATGACGCCGAGACAAAATTACCTCAAGGGATCGATGTATATGGCCCGGGCTATATTGATAAGGAGAATGAGGTTATCGTTGGGTTACAAACCGATGCTCCGCTGAAACGTGGTATCTTCCCGAAGGGCGGTATCCGTATGGTCGAGAATAGCTTGGAAGCTTATGGTTATCATTTGGACCCGATGACGAAAGAGATCTTCACGAAGTACCGTAAAACTCATAACGAGGGCGTTTTCTCCGCATATACGGAAGAGATGATTGCCGCACGTCGTTCGGCTATTATCACCGGTCTGCCCGATGCGTATGGCAGAGGACGTATTATCGGTGACTATCGTCGTGTCGCTCTGTATGGTACGGCAATCTTGATCGAGGAGAAAAAGCGTTTCTTGAATCGTTTGGATATCCAAGAGATCACGGAAGAGATCATCCAGAGCCGTGAGGAGATTTCTGAACAGATCAAGGCTTTGAAAGCGTTCGAGAAAATGTGCGCTAGCTATGGCTTTGATGTGACTCGTCCGGCACAAAACGCTCGTGAGGCAGTTCAGTTTGTGTACTTAGCTTATCTGGCGGCGGTAAAAGACCAAGATGGCGCGGCGATGTCTATCGGACGTACTTCTACGTTTTTGGATATTTATATCGAGAAAGACATCCGTGAGGGTAAGTTGACCGAAGAGGAGGCGCAAGAATTGGTAGACCAGCTGATCATCAAGTTGCGTATCGTTCGTTTCTTACGTACGCCGGAATACAATGATTTGTTCTCCGGTGATCCGGTTTGGGTAACAGAGTCCTTGGGCGGCCAAGGAGTGGATGGCCGTTCTTTGGTAACAAGAACTTCCTATCGTTATCTCCATACATTATATAATCTAGGTCCGGCACCAGAACCCAATTTGACAGTTCTGTGGTTTAAGAACGCTCCCGAGAACTGGAAACGCTTCTGTGCCAAGGTCTCTATCGATACATCGGCTATCCAATATGAGAACGACGATTTGATGCGTCCGGATTATGGAGATGATTATGGTATCGCTTGTTGCGTTTCTCCTATGAAGATCGGTAAGCAGATGCAGTTCTTCGGAGCCCGTGCGAATTTGGCGAAATGTTTATTATATGCGATCAACGGAGGACGGGATGAGCGCAGCGGCGTACAGGTAGCCCCGATGTTCGAGCCGGTTCGCGGCGAGTATCTGGAATACGATGAGGTGATGGCTAAGTATGAGCAAATGATGCGCTGGTTGGCGAAAGTGTATGTGAACGCCTTGAAGATAATCCATTATATGCATGATAAATACGCATATGAGGCATTCGAGATGTCGCTTCACGATGGAGATGTAGAGCGTATCCGTGCGACAGGTATCGCCGGTCTTTCTATCGTTGCCGATTCGTTGGCTGCTATCCGTGATACGAAAGTACGTGTGATCCGTGACGAGCGTGGCTTGGCGGTTGATTTCGAACGTGAGGGAGAATATGTTCCTTTCGGTAATAACGACGATCGTACGGATAGTATCGCTGTAGAGATCACCGAGAAGTTCATGGAATATTTGCGTCAGCACGAGACCTATCGCCATGCGAAACCTACGCAGTCCATCCTTACGATCACCTCTAATGTGGTATATGGTAAGAAGACTGGTACGACACCGGATGGCCGTATCGGTGGAACTCCTTTCGCTCCGGGTGCGAACCCTATGAACGGTCGTGATACGAAAGGTGCTATCGCTGCGCTAGCTTCGGTAGCGAAGCTTCCATTCCAGCATGCGCACGACGGTATCTCTTATACTTTCGCTGTTTCTCCGGCTACGTTGGGAAAGGAGCGTGAAGTGCAGATCAATAATCTGGTTAGCTTATTGGATGGCTATTTTACTCCGGATGGAGGTCAGCATCTGAATGTTAACGTATTTGATAAGGATTTGTTGATCGACGCTATGGAACATCCTGAGAAATATCCGCAACTTACGATCCGTGTATCCGGATATGCGGTAAACTTCGTGAAACTGACTCGTGAACAACAGTTGGATGTTATTTCAAGAACCATTAACCATTCACTGTAAGTGATAAAAGGTAAGATACATTCATTAGAGAGTTTCGGGACCGTAGATGGTCCCGGAATTCGCTTTGTCGTTTTTATGCAGGGCTGCCCGTTGCGTTGCCTGTATTGCCATAACCCGGATACTTGGAACCCGAAAGGGAAGGTGAAATATCAGATGACTCCCGGCGAGCTATTGACGGAAGTCTTACGGTATAAGAGTTTTATCGCCCGTGGGGGGGTGACTGTTACCGGTGGGGAACCTTTATTGCAACCTGAGTTTCTGAAAGAGTTTTTCCGTTTGTGCCAAGAGCAAGGTCTTCACACAGCTTTGGACACATCTGGTTTCGTATGTACCTCAAAAGCTTGGGAAGTCTTGGATTATGCGGACTTAGTGTTATTGGACATCAAAACCTTAAACCCGGATTTACATCCGTTACTGGCGGGTGTCAAGCAGGATAATACGCTTCTGTTCTTGGATGAATTGGAGAGACGTGGCATAGATACTTGGATTCGCCATGTTATTGTCCCCGGATATACGGATAATGACGAGTGGCTGGAGGCGTTAGCTCGGTATGTCAGTTCATATAAAGTGGTTCGCAAAGTGGAATTATTGCCTTATCATACGATGGGAACCTATAAATATGAGCAATTAGGCCTCGATTATCCGTTAAAGGGGGTGGAACCCTTATCAAAAGAACGTTTAGATAATGCGAAAGCGATATTCTCTCGCTACAAACCAGAAAATAACAAGGCCTGATCTCTCGATCAAGCCTTGCGATTATGCAACAGCTAATCAGGGAAAACAATCTAATCCGATTAGCTTTTAAACGATAGTAATAATTTTTTGCCTAGACTAACCTTGACTATTTAATATGTGTTTGTTTTGTTATATGCAACAAATATCTATTTTTGTAAGGAGATAAAAAATGATATAGATCAGAAAATGATGAATAGTATGAAGACACCACAAGAAATAGCCGAAATGATATCCAAACGTTTTTATCCATTACCCGATGCGGATTTGGATTCTCTGGCCTCGATCATAGAATCAAGTAAGGCTGCGAAAGGAAAATTATTGTTGGATAACGGACAAATATCTAAATATTTATATTATGTGGAATCGGGATTATTACGCCAGTTTTACTATAAGAATAAACGTGATATTACCGAGCATTTCTCCTGTGAGGGAAATATCGTTATTTGTATAGCCAGCACATTCCAAAGAGAACCGACGCGTTTATTAATCGAGGCATTGGAACCGACGGTTTATCACCGGATCTCTTTTTCGGAATTTAGCGATTTATTGAAAACATCTTTAGCTATTAATAGATTGTACCAGAAAATACTGGAGTGGGCTTTGATGCTTTCGCAAGAGAAAGCGGACTCTTGGCGTTTTGAGTCGGCAAGAAAACGTTATCTGCGTTTTCAACAGGAATATCCGGAAGTAGCGAAGCGTGCTTCTGTCAATCATATCGCCTCGTATTTATTGATGACACCCGAATCTTTGAGCCGGGTGCGGGCGGGAGTGTTATAATCGTTACTGATGCGGTAATCCAAAAGCCAAGATTTTGAAGGGCTTCTTCGTGAGGGGAAGTCTTTTTTTATTGATTGATAAAGTATTATCTATAACCTCATAAAATATATCGATTAGGAAAATTGTTTTAATGAAGAAATATGTTATATTTTTGTATCGGAAATAAAAACAAATAGTATTCATTTAAAAATAGAAACAAGTATGGAACCGATTATTAATTCTCAACTTCCGGAGTTTAAAGTACAAGCTTTCCAAAATGGTAATTTCAAGACTGTAACCAACGAGGACGTCTTGGGTAAGTGGGCTATCTTTTTCTTCTACCCGGCCGATTTTACATTTGTTTGTCCAACAGAGTTGGTCGATATGGCTGAAAAGTATGAGCAGTTTAAATCAATGGGAGTAGAAATTTACTCTGTAAGTACAGACTCTCATTTTGTACATAAAGCTTGGCATGACGCTTCCGAGACTATCCGTAAGATCCAATATCCGATGTTGGCGGATCCCACTGGAGCACTGAGTCGTGCGTTTGGTGTGATGATTGAGGAAGAGGGTATGGCATACCGTGGCACTTTCTTGGTAAATCCGGAAGGAAAGATCAAAGTGGCCGAGATTCATGATAACAATATCGGTCGTGACGCTTCCGAGTTACTTCGTAAAGTTGAAGCCGCTCAGTTTGTCGCTTCACATGATGGTGAGGTTTGTCCCGCTAAATGGAAGAAAGGGGAGGCTACCTTGAAACCTAGCATTGACTTGGTAGGGAAAATCTAAATAATTAAGAGTATAGATCGTGTTAGAATCAACATTAAAAGAACAATTAAAAGGTATATTCGCAGGGTTAAATGCGAATTATACCTTTGATATATCGATCTCTCCTGCGCATGAAAGTAGACAGGAATTGTTGGATTTATTAGGTGATGTTGCCTCTTGTTCGGATAAAATATCTATGCAAGTATCTGATGGGGAGGAATTGGAATTCATTTTATTAAAGGATGGAGCGAAAACGGGGATTAAGTTTCGTGGAGTACCTAATGGACACGAGTTTACTTCCTTGCTGTTGGCGATCTTGAATTCAGATGGGAAAGGCAAGAATTTTCCGGACGAGAGCATTTGTAATCGTGTTAAAGCCTTGAATGGCCCGATACATCTGACGACCTATGTCTCTTTGACTTGTACGAATTGCCCGGATGTGGTACAGGCATTAAACGCTATGACGACTTTAAATCCTCAGATCCATCATGAGATGGTAGATGGGGCTATCAATCAGGCGGAAGTTGATGCCTTGAAGATACAAGGCGTCCCCTCTGTCTTTGCGGATGGAAAACTGATCCATGTAGGACGTGGGGAATTCGGTGAATTGTTATCGAAGCTGGAAGCTCAGTATGGAATCAATGAGAGCCTAACGGAGAAGACGGTAAAACGATATGACGTGGTTGTGGTCGGTGGGGGTCCGGCTGGTGCTTCTGCCGCTATTTATTCCGCACGAAAGGGGCTGAGTGTCGCTGTCGTGGCGGAGCGTATCGGCGGGCAGGTGAAGGAGACGGTAGGAATTGAGAATCTGATTTCAGTTCCGGAGACAACAGGTACCCAGTTGGCTGACAATCTGCGCTTGCATATGCGGCAATATCCGATTGACCTGCTGGAGCATCGTCGTATAGAGAAGGTAACGATAGAAGGAAACGAGAAGGTTTTATCTACGGCTGGAGGTGAGATATTCAAGGCTCCGGCGGTTATTGTCGCTACGGGCGCTAGCTGGCGTAAATTGAATGTACCGGGTGAGGCAGAGTATATAGGGCGTGGAGTGGCTTTTTGTCCTCATTGCGACGGTCCGTTTTATAAGGGAAAACATGTTGCCGTGGTTGGCGGTGGAAATTCCGGTATCGAGGCGGCTATTGATTTGGCGGGGATCTGTTCGAAAGTAACCGTTTTGGAGTTTATGGATGAGTTAAAAGCGGATCAAGTCTTGCAAGAGAAAGCGAAGAGTTTGCCGAATGTCGAGATCTTTGTTAGTTCACAAACAACCGAGGTGGTTGGAAATGGCGACAAGGTAACCGGTATCCGTACAAAGGATCGTAAGACAGGGGAAGAGCGTGTTATTCATTTAGACGGTATTTTTGTTCAAATCGGCTTAGCCGCTAATAGTGGTGTCTTTAAGGAGATTGTCGAAACAAATCGTCCCGGTGAGATCGTGATTGACGCACATTGCCGGACGAATGTCCCGGGTATTTATGCAGCGGGCGACGTTTCCACCGTACCCTTTAAGCAAATCATTATTTCTATGGGAGAAGGAGCCAAAGCGGCCCTTTCGGCCTTTGAAGATCGGGTACGTGGCGTACTTGATTGAGGAAAGTACCTACAAATAGGTAATTTTTGAACAGCGTATCTCTTTTATCGGTTATATTACTATATTTGCGATCGAGAGAAAAGAGATGGATAGATTAAGAAAATATCTGAGGATATTACTCCCTGCGCTGTTCATAGCCTATTTGGGATGTATTATTGCGTTTACTCACGTTCATATTGTCAACGGGGTAACGATCGTCCATTCTCACCCGTTTCATAAAACGGACGATGGTCGTCCGGACCATGAACATGGCTACGCCGAGTTTCAGTTGCTTCATCAGTTATCTGTCTTGCAGATAACAGGTGCGGCTTTCGTCGCTATTCTGCTGGCGGCTTTTTATTCCTTTATCCGTAACTTATCTTTCGCTCCGGTCTATCCGGACTATATCGTTCCCTTCCGGGGAAGACGTACGCTTCGTGCTCCTCCCATATTCTGATATTGTGAGATTAATAACATTGTATTACTTATCAGAATAAATTAAAATGAATAAATTTTTCATCTTTATACTATGCCTGTGCTGTGCCCTAACGGTAGCTCAGGCCATGGGAGAGAACCGTCTAAACGACTCAGACGCAAATGTTTTCGGACATGTATTGGATAAGAAAACAGGGGAACATCTTCCCTTTATCAACGTATTGTTAAAAGGTACCACGATCGGTACGACCACCGATAACTCGGGACATTATTTCCTGAAGAATCTGCCGGAAGGTAAATTTACGCTAGAATATAAAGCGCTCGGGTATAAGACTATCTCTAAAGAAGTGACCCTAAAGAAAGGAAAAACCTTAGAGATTAATGTAGAACTGGAAGAAGACCAGATCGCCTTGGATGGCGTGGTGGTATCTGCGAATCGTGCGGAAACTTCCCGCCGGTTGGCTCCCACATTAGTGAATGTATTGGATGCGAAGGTTTTTACTACGACCAATGCGGTGAATTTGGCACAGGGACTAAATTTCCAACCGGGTGTACGGGTAGAGACGAATTGCCAGAATTGCGGTTTCCAGCAAGTCCGGATCAATGGATTAGACGGACCTTATACCCAAATACTGATTGATTCACGTCCCATATTCAGCGCTTTATCCGGCGTATATGGGCTTGAGCAAATACCGGCGAATATGATCGAGCGGGTAGAGGTGATGCGAGGAGGGGGATCGGCACTGTTCGGCTCGTCCGCTATCGCCGGGACAATTAATATCATCACGAAGGAGCCCTTGAGAAATTCCGGGGAATTGTCGCATACGTTAACCTCGATTGGCGGGACATCTGCTTTCGATAATAATACGACCCTAAATGCCTCTTTGGTATCGGAAAATGGGAAAGCGGGCTTATATCTTTTTGGCCAGAACCGTCATCGTTCCGGTTTTGATCAGGATGGAGATGGTTTTACGGAGTTGCCTAAATTGAAGAATCAAACGGTTGGTTTCCGTTCGTACCTGAAAACGAGTACTTATAGTAAATTGACATTCGAGTATCATCATATGAATGAATACCGCAGGGGAGGAAATCTGTTGGATCGTCCGCCTCATGAAGCGGATATCGCCGAACAGTTGGAGCATTCGATTGATGGAGGAGGTCTGAAATTCGATCTTTTCTCCAAGGATTACAAACATAAATGGAGTGTTTTCACTTCTGCCCAGAATACAGACCGGGATAGTTATTACGGGACGAACCAAGATCCGAACGCTTACGGCAAGACTACGGACCTGACGGTTATGGCCGGTACGCAATATGCTTATAGTTTTGATAAATTCTTGTTTATGCCATCGGATTTGACTGCCGGTTTGGAGTATAGTTTCGATCATTTGAAAGACGAGATGATCGGGTATAATCGCTTTACGAATCAGAAGGTGCATATCGAGAGCGCATTTTTGCAGAATGAGTGGAAAAATAAGCGATGGAGCTTCTTGATTGGCGGTCGTTTGGATAAACATAATATGATGGATCATGTAATATTCAGCCCTCGTGCGAATATCCGTTTTAACCCGACGGAAGATATCAATATCCGGGCTAGTTATTCCAGTGGTTTCCGTGCCCCGCAAGCGTTCGATGAGGATATGCATATCTCGGCGGTCGGCGGAGAGGTCGCTATGATCCAGCGTGCGAAAGATTTATCCGAGGAGAAATCGCAGAGCTTGAGTGCTTCGGTCGATTTTTACCATCGTTTTAAGAATGGTATCCAGTTGAACTTCTTGGTGGAAGGTTTTTACACCAGCTTAAGTGATGTGTTTGTCTTGGAAGATATCGGGAAAGATGAGCAAGGCAATCTGATTAAGGAACGTCGTAACGGTTCCGGGGCGAAAGTGATGGGATTAACCTTGGAAGGAAAGTCGGTGTTAACTTCATGGCTATCTTTGCAAGCGGGCGCTACTTTCCAGCGAAGCCGTTATAAAGAGGCCGAGAAATGGAGCGATGACGAGAATGTGCCAGCCGAGACAAAGATGTTCCGTACGCCGGATATCTATGGTTATTTTACGGCTACTCTCACGCCTTTCAAACGTTTCACGGCTTCCCTGTCGGGAACCTATACGGGAAGTATGTTGGTGCAGCATTTGGCGGGATATATACCTTTGGATAAGGCGGTGGAGACTCCGGATTTCTTTGATATGAATATCAAGCTTGCGTATGAGTTCCCGCTTTACAAAGAGCTGAAACTAGAAGTAAATGGGGGCGTGCAGAATCTGTTCAACGCTTACCAATCCGACTTTGACCAAGGTAAGAACCGGGATTCCTCCTATATCTATGGCCCGGCTAGCCCGAGAAGTTATTTTGCCGGTGTAAAGATGAGCTTTTAATCATGTAATGCCCTTTGAAAAAACATGTACGTGTTTCGTGAAAAACACGTACGTGTTTCCGAAAAAAGACGTACGTGTTTTTTTGAAGGCAAAATAAATAAAAAGACAGTGTTCCCAAGCGTATGATCGCCCTACGGAAACACTGTCTTTTTTATGGGATAAATCGGGATGTTTTATTTAACGAACGGAGCGGCTTGCAAATAGGCGGCGCTCTTCTCTACGCCCTCGAACTGGGTACGGCCTTTTTTGTCACCTTCCAGTTCCACGTAGTAGCCGAGGATACCGATCTCGTACGCTTTTTTGAATATATTCGGGAAATTCATCATACCGGAATCACCGATGATCCAACGATCCTTGATGTGCAATAACTTAAAACGATTCGGATAATTCTCCATCCATTCCACGGGATCTTGCTGCCCCATAACGGCCCAATATACATCCAACTCGAACATAACCTTATCCGGATCGGTATTTTTTAGGAATAACTCCTCGATATAAGTACCTTTAGGAGGTGCCCACGGATTCGGGTTCTGTTCCGGTTTCTCGCCGGCTTTCAATACCCGTTTGAACTCATTGCTATGATTATGGTAACCCCATAGGATTCCGGCTTTCTTCGTGATCTCTCCGGCACGGTTGAAGATCTCCGATACTACTTTGGCGTCATCCTCGTTTTCGATACGGGGTAAACTCGGTTGTACCATACAACTAACACCTAGCTCGGCATGGATATCGGTTGCCTTTTTCCAGAACTCGTCGAATTTGGGCATATTCTCTTTCGTGTACTCACGAAGAGAAGGGGTCAGGTGTGAGCTACTGATTCTCAAACCGGCATCATCCACCATTTTCTTATAATCCTTGGAGGCGATGAATGTCGTATTTTTAGGATTATAATCACCGAATTTACCAGTGTCTTCCCTATATCCGAAAATCTCCAGATCGGTATATCCCGCTTTTGCCAATCGGTTCAATCCGTTAGGCATATCTTGCAGTAACTCCTGTCCGAGCGAATAGGTTTGCAATCCCATCTTTTTCCCGGCGGTTGCCGAGGATATCGCATCCGTGGCGGGTATGGATCTGGTGGGATTTGAAGCCATTACTTTTTGGCTGGCTATGCCCCCTAAAGTAAGTAATGAAATGTTTCTCAAAAATGTTCTTCTGTCTGTCATGGTGATAAAGAATTAAAATTAAACATCTGTTTCTCGCAAATATAGTTAACCTTTTTGAAGTTTATTAAGAAAATGTCTCTCAAAAACTTGCGATTGGGTTTAAATAGATTTAAAATTTGACATAACTCAATTTTACGAACTTACTCCATACATCCAATTACCTGAATAAGGGGATTGTTTGGTATACCTCCGTGGATTTTTAATGTGATTTTACCCATTCTTAGGTATTGTGGGGCTGTAGTCTCTGATCGTAACTTTGCAACGTTTTAAATAACATAATTGATTAAATGATGATGAAGAAAATCAGAGGGCTTTTCCTCTCCTTTTTACTGTTGCTTATTTCCATCTCGGCTTTTTCTCAACATAAAACAATGATATCGGGTAAAGTCCTGTCCACGGAAAAAACAACCGTGGATTTCGCTACCGTTTATCTAAAAGGTACGAATTACGGCGGGACTACGAATGAGGAAGGTATCTATCATCTTCAAGCTCCCGCGGGAGAATATACATTAGTAGTATCGGCTATCGGATATAAGACGGTAGAGAAACCCGTGAAACTGATGCGTGGGGAACGGACGAAGATGAATGTGGTAATCAGCCCTCAAGCTACGGAGTTGGATGAGGTGGTTGTCGTTTCTAATGGCGTGACCCGGCTCAAGCGTTCTGCGTTCAATGCCGTGGCCCTCGATACGAAAGCCTTGCAAAATTCAACCCAGAACTTGAGTGAAGCCTTGGCTCAAGCGCCCGGAATGAAGATCCGGGAGTCCGGCGGTGTCGGCTCGGATATGCAACTGATGATGGATGGATTTACCGGCAAGCATATCAAGATCTTTATCGATGGGGTTCCGCAAGAAGGTGTCGGCAGTTCTTTCGGACTGAATAACATTCCGGTGAATTATGCCGAGCGTATAGAGGTCTATAAGGGTGTGGTACCGGTGGGTTTCGGAACAGACGCTATCGGAGGTGTTATCAATATCATCACCAAGAAGAACCGGAACAAATGGTTTTTGGATGCTTCTTATTCATACGGGTCTTTCAATACGCATAAATCTTATGTGAACTTCGGACAAACTTTCCGGAGCGGACTCACGTATGAGATCAACGTTTTCCAGAATTATTCGGATAATAATTACTATGTGGATACTCCGGTGAAGGACTTTACGACCGGAGCGATCAATAAGAAAAAGATCGAGCATGTGAAGCGTTTTCATGATACGTATCATAACGAGGCCGTTATCGGGAAAATCGGTTTCGTGGATAAGAAATGGGCGGATCGTTTGATGTTCGGGTTTACCTATTCACATATGTATAAAGATATACAGACGGGCGTACGCCAAGAAGTGGTGTTTGGCGGCAAATATCGGAAGGGATACTCGATCATGCCGTCGTTGGACTATCGCAAGCGTGATTTCTTCGTTAGGGGCTTGGATGTGGTATTGACGGCGAATTATAATAAGAACATGACGAACAATGTAGATACCTCTTCCTATGAATATAATTGGCGTGGCGAGATGCGTCCTCTCCGGATGCCCGGTGAGCAATCTTATCAGAACACCCGGTCGGATAATAATAACTGGAACGGAACCTTAACAGCTAACTACCGTATCGGTAAGGCGCATACGTTCACGTTCAATCACGTGATCAACGCGTTCCGGCGTTCGAATCAGTCTCTTTTGAACGAGGACTCGGAAGCGAACGCTATCCCGAAGGAAACCCGTAAAAATATCAGCGGTCTTTCGTATCGCTTGATGCCGACGGAACATTGGAACTTGTCTGTGTTCGGTAAATATTACAACCAGTTTATTGCGGGGCCTGTCGCTACTTCCTCGGCTCAAGATGACTATATACGTACGACCAATTCGGTAAGCGCGATGGGATATGGGGCTGCGGGAACTTACTTTATCTTGAAAAGCTTGCAAGCGAAATTATCCTATGAGAAAGCTTATCGCCTGCCGACCAATGAGGAGATGTTTGGCGATGAGGACCTTGAGACCGGCGATATTTCCTTGAAACCGGAGAACAGCGATAACGTGAATCTGAATTTAAGCTACAACGAGACATTCGGTAAGCATTCCGTATATGTGGAAGGCGGATTGATCTACCGAAATACGAAAGATTATATCCAACGGAATATATCGGATTTGAGCGGCGGTAAATATGGCGCTACCTATGTGAATCATGGTCGTGTAGAGACCAAGGGTTACAATATCTCGGTTCGCTACGGTTTCGCTAACTGGGTAAGCGTAGGAGGAAACTTTACGCAGATGAATGTGAGGGATAACGTGAAGACGGTTACCAGCGGGACGAACCAAGAGAGCTTGACATATGGCGCACGTATGCCGAATCTTCCTTATCAGTTTGCCAACTCGGATGTGACTTTCTATTGGCGTAATTTGTGGAAGAAAGGCAATACGCTAAGTGTCACTTACGATAATTTATATATGCATAGTTTCCCGCTGTATTCGGAGGCAGTAGGCAGTGAATCCGAATTTGTGGTACCAACTCAATTCTCGCATAACCTGACACTCTCTTATGGTATACAGAACGGGCGTTACAATATCTCTTTCGAGTGCAGGAATCTCACGAACGAGAAATTATACGATAACTTCAGCTTGCAGAAGGCTGGCAGGGCTTTCTATGGTAAGGTGAGGGTTTATTTCGGTAATTAATTTAAAGTGTGACTATCTTTTATTTATCAATAATTAATTCAAAACATAATAGATTAAAACAACATGAAGAAGAATTATTTAATGACAGGTCTTGCCGCCGCGTTATTGGTTGGGGGAGTATTTACTTCTTGTAGTGACGACGATCCTGTAAACCCGGATAACGGAGGCAACGGGAATGGAAATGGCGGAGGATCGACCTCGGAGGCGGTTTCGAGCTATGTAGTCGCCGCTTCTGTCGGTGATGCAAATTACTTGTTGACAGCCGATACGCTGGGTGATGGCTCTATCTCCGCTAAAAACAACGGACTCACTACGGAAAGCGGTACGCAATGGATCTTCTATAAGGATAAATATTTGTATCGTTTGGTTTACAACCAGGGAAATGCCGGTGTTACTTCTTCATACGTACTGAATGCGGAAGGTAAGATTAAAGAGCGTGATAATACTTACGAGATCAAGCGATTTACTTCTTATGGTATCTACGGCGACTATATCATTACATCTTCTACCGGTGATCTGGGTGAGGAATATGCGGACGAGAATGGTTATCTGCCTAAAGGCTTCTTGCTCTCTTATCTGGATGTGGCCAAAGAGACGTTTACGACAAACACGAATACGATCTTGTCGGAGAATTATTTGGGAAATGGCGAGTTCGTTACGTTAGCGGGTATTCTCCAAGCGAACGGCCGGATCTATTCCGCGGCTATCCCGATGGGATTGAGTAAGTACGGCGTGAAAGCGGAGGGAGGTAAATATGTTAAATACCCGGAGCTGGTAAAGACAGAATCCGGAGGAAGCGGTAGTGGCGCTTACGAAAAAGGGGAATTGCAATGGACGCAATATCCGAACGAGGCTTGGGTCGCTATTTATGCGAACGAGAAATTCGAGAACCCGAAACTGATAAAGACGGATAAGATCAGTTATGCTTGCGGACGTAACCGTTCTCAATACTACCAGACCATTTGGACGGCAGACAACGGCGATGTGTATGTGTTCTCGCCCAGCTATGCCAAGACGATGACCGCGGAGGTACAGAAAACGACTTTGCCGGCCGGTGTAGTTCGTATTAAGGCTAACGCGGAGGAGTTTGATCCTGATTATTATTGTAATTTGGAGGCACAGACGGGTGGTAAGGCATTCTTGCGTTGTTGGCATATCACGGAAGATTATTTCTTGTTGTTGATGTATGATCGTCCGTTGACTGAATCCGGATTCGCCGCGAAAGAGTTGGCTATTTATAAAGGAGAGGATAAGAGTCTTACTTACGTGAAGGGGCTGCCTTCCACGGATGTTATTTCCGGATTTGGCAATACTCCGTTCTCGGAGGATGGTATCGCTTATATGGCGGTTACGACTACCGATGGAAGTCAACCTGCCGTGTATCGTATCGATCCGAAGACAGCTACCGCAACAAAAGGTCTTACCGTTGAGGCAGAGCAAATCAGTGGTGTAGGTAAATTGACTGCCGCTCAAGAGTAATAAGCAAGTATGAGTCGGACTCACATTCTTTTAATATTCCTCCTGCTCCCGCTAACCCTGCGGAGCCAGGAGGATATTTGTATAGGAAAGGAACTGGTTTTGTACTCTACCGTATTGCAAGAAGACCGGAGTTATTGGATAAACCTGCCGGAGCATTATAATATGGATACGAAACAACGCTATCCGGTTGTTTACCTGCTAGATGGAGATTCTTTCTTTCATTCGCTGGTAGGCATAAGGAAAACGTTGGCATCCGGTAGAGGTAAATATCTACCTCCCTGTATTATTGTCGGGGTATTAAATACGGATCGGACACGTGATTTTACGCCTACCGCTTCAGCCGCTGGACGGGATGGTAAAATCTCCATAGATGCGATTCCGCAAGGAGGGGGAAGTGAGGCTTTCAGTAAGTTTCTTACGGAAGAACTTCGTCCTGCTATCGATAGTGCCTATCGCACGAACGGCTGGAATATGCTTATCGGTCATTCGTATGCGGGGCTTTTCACCTTGAATACGTTTCTTCGTCATACGGAATTATTTGATACCTATCTAGCGGTCGACCCTAGTTTGTGGTGGGATCAGGGGCGGTTGGTCCGGGAGGCGGAGGCTTTGGTTGCAGGCCGGGATTTTAAAGGGAAAAGCCTGTATATCGGTGTCGCATCTAAAAAAAGGACGGACCGGGTGGACATTCATCTTGACAAAGTGAGTTATCTTCTTTCGGAGGTTTTGCCACAAGCGGAGAACCTGCGTTTCTTTAGTAAATCATTTCCCGACGAGAACCATGGAACGGTAGCGGTTCCGGGTATATATGACGGGATTAAACAATTATTCGGAAAATGAGAAAATTCTTTGCGAAAGTACATTTATGGCTATCGATACCTTTTGGCATTATTATTGCGATTGTCTGCCTGACCGGGGCGATTCTCGTCTTTGAGACAGAGATATTAGAATTAGGCTACCCTTCCCGTTATTTTGTAAAGGAAGTAAAAGGGGAACCTCTCTCGCCTGCCGCCTTGATAGAATCGGCGCGCCAACAATTACCCGATTCGGTTCGAATAAACGGTATTCGGGTATCGTCTGACCCGAGACGAACTTATCAACTGGTATTACCGGGGAAAAAGGCTGCGGGTTTTATTGATCCCTACACCGGGGAGGTGACCGGGATGGATGACGGACAAGGTTTTTTCCTGAAAATGATGCGTCTTCATCGTTGGTTACTTGATGAGTATAAACGGGATGGAAGTTTTTCTTGGGGAAAATCAATAGTTGGCTATGCGACTTTGGTCTTGGCGATTATTATTATAAGTGGAATCGTAATTTGGTATCCTCGTAATAAAAAAGTATTGAGAAACCGGTTGAAAGTAAAGACCAAGGCTGGTTGGTTCCGTTTCTTCTATGATTTACATGTCTCCGGGGGATTCTATGCGGCATTGCTCCTGCTTATCTTAGCGTTAACCGGATTAACATGGTCGTTTGGTTGGTATCGAAATGCCTTTTATAGTGTCTTCGGTATTAGTGCAAACCCGCCTCAAGCGCATCATGCTCCAGCTTCTTCCGGTGCGAAGAAACCCGCGAAGAAAAAGACGGATTACACACAATGGGCTGAGGTGTTATCGGCATTGAAAAGCCATTATCCGGACTTTAACTCAATCACGATCCAAGATGGCTCCGCTACGGTTTCTACGGCCCGTTATGGGAATACAAGAGGAAGCGACCGTTACTCCTTTGATCCTGCTACGGGTGAGATTACGGAAGTCCAATTATATAGAGATCTCCCAAAATCGGGGAAGATAAGAGGATGGATTTATTCCGTACACGTCGGCTCGTGGGGGGGAATGACTACCCGTATATTGACTTGCTTAGTTTCCTTGTTGGGGACGATCTTCGCGATAACCGGCTATTATTTTTGGATAAAGAAACAATTCAGGAAACTGAGATGAAAAGAAAGAGGTATGTTTGACCCACATACCTCTTCATAAATCTAAACCAATCAAGTTGAATACGCAAACGTTGTAATATTAAGGTTAAACAGTTATGTATGTAAAAGTGTGCGTCTATTCAATTCCTTCTTTCCTTATAGATGCCAACCACTGGTCGATCCGCCCTTCTGTTTGATCGTCTTCATTCATTTCATCCAAAGGAAGTCCGACGAACATACCGTTTATGCAGGCGGTGGAACTGTCAAATGAATATCCCGAAGCATCTACAGCGCCAATGAATTTGCAACCTGTATTTCGCAGGTCGGAATAGATCGTACCGATGGCGTCACAGAAAGTGTCGCTAAAAGAGGCTGAGTCTCCGCAACCGAATAATGCGACGGTTTTCTCACTTAAGTCAAGCTTTTTCAGTTTCCCTAGATAACTATCCCAATCATCTTGCAAATCTCCGGCGCCCCAAGTGGAACAGCCCAATAACAAGATTTCATAAGGCGCTACATCAGCGGGAGAAGCGTTAGATACGTCATGAATATCTTTGTCTTCCACACCCAGCTTCTCTGCGATACGTTTCGCGATCCCTTCCGTCGTTCCTGTAGACGAGCCGTAGAATATTCCTATAGTCTTCATTTCTATTTGTTTTTATAGTTTGATAACGAAAGCAAATATCCGATATCTTATTAGTCTCGGCAATACCTATAAATATGTATTTTGACGGTCGGGAATACCCACGAATGGCCAGCTTAAATCACCACTCAATAAACTTACCTCTTTGCCTGCGTTTCTCCAACTCCTCTTGCAGATAGCGTTGGCGATCCTTAGCGATGTAACGACGGGCGAAGATATTGGGGACGGCTACGCCTAAAGAGATACAAAGGATGATGAGGGCGGAGTTAATACCATTGGAGAAGGCGTTCGTAACCTCGCCGATCACCCCGTGAAGGTTGATAAAACCTAATAACGAGCGATACATCAATACTCCCGGGATCATTGGGATAACAGAAGGGATCGTCAATACATGGTTCGGTACATGGAACCAATGAACCGCTTTCACTGCGATCAGGCTGACAACGAAACTTCCCATAAACGAGCCGATCACGGGACCATAGCCCAGCTCGAAGTTCACGAAGTTCCGGATGCATACGGCGATAATACCGCCTAAAGCAACCACCCATAATAAACGGCGTTGGATATTGAATATCATAGAGAAACCAACGGCGGATATGGCGGCCGCTATCGCATATACGTAATACGGATCATGCGGGACCATACTTAATTCGCTGAATTTATGGTCGATCGATACGTCATTCATTACGAGTAAGCGTAAGGCGAAAGCGATACCGAAAGTCATTGCCGCTACCATCATCACCGTGTTTGCGGCACGGGTAATACCGACCAGCAAGTGATTATCGATCATATCGTCTACAAAATTAATCAAAGGTACGCCCGGTACGATGAATAGGGCACAAGCCAGTAACGGGAGATACGGAGTACCGGATATTCCCAGAAAAGATGAGGCATATGCTAGACAAGTACAAATAAAGGCGGCAAGAGCGATCCCCATGTAGGCGTTAAGGCCAGCCTCTACACAACGGGCACGCACCCTGAAACCGATAAAAGTACAGATCGAGGTTAACAAGAATGCGATCCAGTCTCCTCCAAATAACTTACAGAAACCTCCACAAGCGAATCCTGCTCCGATCGCTACGATATAAGGGGTATAATTCCGAGGTTGGCGAACTATCTTTTCCAATTCTTCCTCATATTTATCCAAGGAATAATCTTGCTCGATCGCCCGCCATGAGAGCTTGCTGACCTGTGATATCGTTGTCATGTTAATACCATGTTTCTCGCATTTCTGGAATTTGGAGAATGAGTTTCGCTCATCGCTTACGTTCACCATAATCATGGTCCATCGGATATCGATATGCAATTTCTCCTCGGGAATCCCCATAAAGGCGGCCACCCGCTTCATGTTGCGCTCGATACGGTTCGTATCGGCGGCACTTTCCATCAACAATTTTCCCGTACGGAGCAAAAGATCCAATTTGCGCCGTAATAACAATACTTCCTTGTCTGTCATCATCTTCTTTTTGTTCTTATATATGTGTTCTCTATACCCTAACCCACGAGGATATGAATCTTAAATGAATGGCAGGTCTTCTGACTGACTCCCATTCTAATGCCTTCCCGGCTTACTAGGCCAGTGGCGAAAGTAGTATTAGAATGTTAAAGGAGTTTCACAGCAGCGGGACTGTACCGGATTCTCACCGGATTCCCTTTTAATCCGTATGCCCGAACGAGCGTACGGAACCAATTCGGATGCAAAGGTATGAAATCATGCTAATATCCGTCTCGCTTCAGTAAGAATAATTATTCGGATACTTATATATTCTTTGTTGAATGCGCTTCTATTCTATAAATCACGACGTGGTCTGTACAAATCACGCCGTGGATTTTATAAACCACGCCGTGGTTTGTACAGACCACGTTGAAAATTGAGGAATAGATGCTGATGTAATTCTCTTTATATATAAGAGAACGGATGTTTATTTCTTGTTCCGTACAAGATTTTATGCATGTGTGTGCCTTAAAAGCCTTAAATAAAAGGATCGTACTTGTATTTTACGATTTCCTTTTTATTTAAAGAAGCTTGTACGTCAATTAACCGTTGGTTGCTGCTTCCCCGGAATAAAAGGCTCTCATCCCGAAGGGTTTGTTTGTAGCGGCCATCTACCAATACGTCGATATAGGATAATAGGGCGGCTTGTGCCGGGTTCTTTATCAGGTCCTCGAATTTATATCCCGTGTAGCACCAGATCGTCTTTTGGCTTTTTTCCTTGATCGCCTTGGCTACCTCGGTGAAGCCTTCCGGCTGGAACATGGGATCTCCACCACTGAAGGTGACGTTGGCGAACTCGTCAGCCAGCACTTTCTCCACGATCTCTTCCGTTCTTACTTTCTTCCCTTTATGGATGTCCCATGATTCGGGGTTGTGGCAACCCGGGCATTTGTTCGGGCAACCCGCCGCATAGATGGCGGTCCGGAATCCCGGACCGTCTACGGTGGTATCTTCGATGATATCTATGATAGACAACATGGTAATTGAAAATTGACAATTGACAATTGAAAATTAGTTGTGGGTGATGCGGTCGTTCAGCTCGGATAGCTTGGCGTTGTTCCAACGGTCGGTGGTTCCTACCAAGTAACCGGTGATGCGTTGAAGTTTGTCCAAGTGTTTGCTGCCGCATTTCGGGCAGGCTTCCAGATTCGGGGTGGAGTTCTCGTAGCCACAATCCAGACAACGGTTACGATTATGGTTTACGGAACCGTATCCGATATTGTATTTATCCATCATATCCACGACACGCATGATCGCTTCGGGGTTATGGGTAGCGTCGCCATCCATCTCTACGTAAAAGATATGGCCGCCACGAGTCAAATCATGATAAGGAGCTTCCACTTCGGCTTTATGACGGGCACTGCACTTATAATATACCGGGACGTGATTAGAGTTCGTATAATAATCCCGATCCGTGATACCCGGAAGCGATCCGAACTTCTTACGATCTTTTCCCGTGAACTTGCCGGACAAGCCTTCTGCCGGAGTTGCCAGTACGCTATAATTGTGTTGGTATTGCTCAGAGAATTGGTTGGCACGATCCCGGATATACGTAACGATCCTTATGCCTAAGGCCTGCGAATCCTCATCTTCGCCATGATGCTTCCCGGTAAGGGCTACCAAGCATTCGGCCAGTCCGATAAAGCCGATACCCAAGGTGCCTTGGTTGATAACGGAGGCAATCGGATCGTTAGGCTTCAATTTTTCCGAGCCTAACCACAAGGAAGACATTAACAACGGGAATTGCTTCGCGTAAGCGGTTTTCTGGAACTCCATACGCTCATGCAACTGACGAGCCGTAAGTTCCAGCATATGATCCAGTTTAGCGAAAAATAGGGCGATACGCTCTTCCTTATTCTCCACTTGCATGCACTCGATAGCCAATCGCACGATATTGATCGTCGAGAAGGATATATTACCTCGTCCGATAGAAGTCTTTGGTCCGAAACGATTCTCGAATACACGGGTACGGCATCCCATGGTCGCTACCTCGTGGATATAGCGCTGAGGATCGTCCGCATTCCAATCTTCGCTTTGGTTGAAGGTCGCGTCGAGATTCAAGAAGTTCGGGAAGAAACGACGGGCAGTGACCTTGCAGGCCAATTGGTAAAGATCGTAGTTACGGTCTTCCGGCAGATAGCTTACGCCTCGTTTCTTTTTCCATATCTGGATCGGGAAGATAGCGGTCTCGCCGTTACCTACGCCTCTGTAAGTGCTTTTTAATAACTCCCGGATGATGCAACGACCTTCCGCCGAGGTGTCGGTCCCATAATTGATGGAGCTGAATACCACTTGGTTGCCTCCACGGGAATGGATCGTGTTCATATTATGGATAAAAGCCTCCATCGATTGGTGTACACGGCTTACCGTGCGGTTGATGGCATGTTGTATGACGCGTCTATCACCGCTTAATCCATCCAAGGTCTGTGTCTGGTAATCGTCGATAGGCTTATTATATAAGTGGGAGAAATCCTGTCCGTATAAATCCTCTAAGGTCTTTACTTCCTCGATAAAGCTATTACGTACGTAAGGAGCTAGGTAGAAGTCGAACGCCGGTATCGCCTGTCCGCCATGCATCTCGTTTTGGGCGGTCTCTAGAGAGATACAGCCAAGGATGCTTGCGGTTTCGATTCGTTTAGCCGGACGTGATTCGCCATGACCGGCGGAGAACCCGTATTTCAAGATGCGATCCAACGGGTGTTGTACGCAGGTCAAGCTTTTAGTCGGATAATAATCTTTATCATGAATATGGAGATAGTTGTTTGATACGGCTTCCTTGACCTCTTCGCTCAATAAATAGTCATCTACAAACGGCTTGGTGGTCTCGCTGGAGAATTTCATCATCATGCCGGCGGGTGTATCGGCGTTCATATTCGCGTTCTCACGGGTGATGTCGTTGGATTTGATATTGATAATCTCCAAGAACATATCCCGTGTTTTCGCCTTGCGGGCTACGCTTCGCTGATTTCGGTAAGCGATATATTTCTGCGCTACGTCCTTCCGGCTACTGGCCATCAATTCCAGTTCCACGGCATCTTGAATCGCCTCTACGGTCATTTGAGGTTCTCCCTTGAATGAGATATGATCTGTGATCTGGCGAATCAGTTGCATATCTTCTCCCTTGTCTGTATGCAACATGGCTTTACGGATAGCGGTTACTATCTTCTCCTCGTTGAAGCCAACGATACGCCCGTCCCGTTTAACAACTGTCTGTATCATGATGTCGATTAATTTGTGATTGATTATGCGTGCAAAGGTATCTTATTACACTATATGATTTTCTTTTTGGAAAACTTTTTGCTGATTAAATTATGTTAAGGTGTTAATTTGTAGTGTGTTGTAAAAAGTTTTGGAAAACTTTGTGTCTTGTATGATTGCTTTTGTTTTCCTTTTTGGCGATGTGATGTGTTATAAGCTTCTCTTTGTAAAGCTTTTAAAGAACATAAGCCGGGATATATTTTTGTTTATATAAAATAATTCATACTTTTGCCCCCGTTTTGGTGATGACGTAAAACCATCCGGTTTCGTCATAAAGAGGGAATCCGGTGTGAATCCGGAGCAGTGCCCGCTACTGTAAGCTTTTGTAAAGTAGAAAACATTTCTCATACCACTGTCTGTAAAAGACGGGAAGGTCGTTTTCTACGAGGTAAGTCAGGAAACCTGCCAAGCGTTTTTATTGCTGTTTTTCTCGGGGTCAGGAAAGCGGAAATATACATAATAACAAATCGTTTATGAAAAGAAAGTGTTTGTGCGCGGCTTTAGCTGTAAGTTGTGCGATAAACGTATCATTTGCGCAGGTACGTTTACAGGGTAAGGTCGTGGATGAAAGTAATGAACCAATTCCGGGTGCGAATATCCGCGTGTCGGAATCCTTGAATGGTACAACCACGGATGCCAGCGGAAAATTTGAGCTGAACCTTCCCGATGGTAGACATCGTATTCGTGTGACTTACCTTGGCTATGAGCAAGGCGTGTATCAAACGGATCACTCGGAAAAAGATGTCGTTATTAAGCTGAAAGAAAAGTATGTGAATATCGATCAAGTGGTGGTAACCGGTACCGGTTCGCATCGCCGCATGAGTAATTCCCCTATTCCCGTGAAAGTGCTTACGGGAAAAGACTTGAAAGAGGCGAGCGTAACCAATTTCCAAGATGCGATGACCAAGCTGAATCCGAGTATCGTATTTATGGAAAACGGACAGGGGGCTACGATGAATATGAACGGATTGACAGAGAAATACGTGGTTATCTTGGAAAACGGTAAGCGTTTGGCCGGCGATGATACCTATTCCCGTATCGATATGTCTAACGTAAAGCGGGTAGAGATCTTGAACGGGGCCGCTTCCGCTTTGTATGGTAGCGACGCGATCGCCGGCGTTATCAATATCATCACGGATGATTCCCGCAATAAGGTGAACGTGACGAGCAATAGCCGTTATGGTAGCAAGAACCAATTCTTGCAGTCGGTCAACGCGGACGTGAATGTAGGGAAGTTCGGTTCATATACTTCTTATCAATATCAACGGGCCGATGGTTGGCAATTAAATCCCTATACGGAGAGTAAAGGCGAGTTGGTTCCTACCAATAAGCAAGCTTCCGAGGGATTTCACCGGAACGTGATCAACCAACGTTTCACATACGACGCTACGGATCGTTTGTCTTTTTATGTGCGTGGCACTTTCTTCGGACGTTCCAGCGATCGTCCGATGCCGATGGATAAAGTGAATACGACCAACTATGATATGAGAAAAGAGACGTTCACTTATGGGGCGGGCGCTCAGTACATGATTAATAAGAACTCTTATTTGAACGCTGATTATCTGTCGGACAATCATAGTACGTATAAGGATTTCTTTGATGGAAAGAAAAGCGGAGAGAGTGATATGACGAAACGGATTCATTACCATAACTTGAATGTCAAGGGAATCTTTCGTTTGGGCAAATATAATAAGCTTTCGGCTGGTGCGGAGTTCATTAAAGAGTTACTGAGCAGTGAGACGGATAACATAACGGGTAAAAGTATGTACACGACTGCGCTTTATGCTCAAGACGAGATCAATATCAATGAGCATTTCCAAGCGTACGCGGGTTTGCGCTATATTTACCATGAGAATTTTAAGAGTTATGCGACTCCTAACGTGGCTTTGCTGTATAAGGTAGGCGGTTTTAATTTCCGCGGATCGTATGCGGCTGGTTTCCGTACACCTGAATTGAAAGAGCTGTATACGGAATCGGAGAAGAAAGCGTCCGGAGCGACTCGCCTTACGATCGGTAATCCGGATCTGGACCCGGAGAAGAGCGACAACTTTACGTTGAGCGCTGAATATACGATGCGGTATTTCTCTTTGTCCGTATCCGCTTTTATGAATAACGTGCGTAGCATGATTAACTATAAGATGTTGGATACGGCGGAACGGGATGCTTATAACACCGCCCATGGTACGGACTATGATGAGATACAGATGCGTGCGAATATCGATAAAGCGAAGATCAAAGGTATTAACGTAACCTTCAATAGTTATCTGGGAGCGGGCTTTACCTTGAATGGTGGCTATAGTTTCATGGATGGAAAGAACGTATACGAGGATGAACCTTTGGATAAGACCGTTAAGCATAGTGGTACGGTAGCGGCTATGTGGTCTCATACTTGGAATAAGTATAAGCTGAACGTGAATTTTAACGGACGTATCCAAGGGGAACGTTATTCTACTTCTTATGGATACGCACCGAAATATTCCTTGTGGAATCTCAATACGAGCCATACGTTTAGAGCCGGCGATTTCTTGTTGGAACCGGGAGTAGGTATCGAGAACCTTTTTGATTATGTAGATGATCGTCCCTTTAATTACAATTACGCTACATTGACCCCGGGCCGTACCTATTACGTCAGCCTTCTGGTCCGTTTCAAGCAGTAAACTGTCACATGTCAACTATTAACTAATATAATAATGTATAGGGGATTTTTACGATCCATGTTTGTTTGTTCACTCCTGCTTGGGCTCGCCTGTTCATTATGGGCGAAACCCGGGCGGGAGTTTTACGCTTCCGATATCCGGGAGAGCATGGAAAAGGGAGATAAGTTAGCGATCTTGATGGTACATTTCGGGAGTGCTTACCCGGAAGCTCGTACCCAAGTACTCGATGTGATGAACAAGCGTGTCAAGGAGGCTTTCCCAGACGTGGAAGTCCGGCAGGCTTATAGCGCCCGTAGCGTAGTGAGTCGGTTGAGGGCGCAAGGTGTTTGGGTTCAGTTGCCGGCGGACGCCTTGGTGGAGTTGCGTGATCAAGGGTTTACCCATGTAATTATCCAACCGACTATCATTATAGAGGGTGTGGAGATGGAAGCGATCCGCAAAGAGGCGGAACAGCGAAAAGGTTTGTTTAAGGATTTGCGTGTAGGTAATCCCTTGTTATATGATGATACCGATTATGAGGCGGTGATGAAAGCGGTTTCCTCACCTTCTGGAGTGACTAAAAATGGGGCTAAGTTATTGGTGGCGCACGGAACTTATCATGCCAGTAACTCGGCTTACGCGAAATTGGGGTATATGTTCCAGACCAAAGGAATGAAAGATTATTATACCGGAACCCGTGAGGGTTTCCCTACGATCGAGGATGTAGGTGAGCAAATGCGCCAAGCCGGTCATAAGCGTGTGCAGTTGATTCCTTTTATGTTCGTACTGATTCGAGGTACGGAAAATACGGTTACGGATTTCTGGCAGAAAGGGCTACGTCAACAGGGTTTCGATGTGGATATTTATTTAAAGCCTCTAGGTGAGAATCCGGCGATCCGGTCTTTATTTATCGATCACATCCGTTTCGCCATGAAATATAAACGGGCGACGATTTTTGATCGAAAGAAATTATATACACACTGAACAATTGAAAATTGAGAATTGAAAATTAGTGAGTACTTACTGAACCAATTTTCAATTCTCAATTCTCAATTATTTACTGGTAGTCTTCTCCGGTTTCCCAAGCCTCCGCATCATTATATAATGCTTTTAGATGGTTCACCCAGATCTGACGAACAGCGTCGTAATCGCCTAAGCCTATGATCTTACAGTTCTCTAAACTTCCGTTATGGCTTTCTTTCGTGTCAATCTTGAAGCCCATCTTCAAAAGTTTTAGTCTCCAGCAAGCGTCGGCGTTAGGAGCGGCAGCGCTGAAATCATCACCCTCCTCGATACCCCAAAGGTCATTATGCGCATGGTCTCCGGCAATAGACATGAACGGAGCTAAGGAGATCGTGATCTCTTCCGGTTTTAAGTTATGATCCTCGCAGTATTTGGTAAGTTTGGAATAGACACATTCCTCATTAGGTTCGCCTTCTTCCGGCCAGAACAACATATCTCCGTAATCAACGGTACCTACGAATACATTTTTGTTAGCGGCCAAGGCTTGCATAGCCTCTTCTGTTTCCGTGTATTTCGTATTTGCGTTATAGTTTTTATCCGGGTTACCATGTCCCATTAATAAAAGGATGTTCTTGTTATCAGCCAATTTATCACTGTAGTGGCTGTATAGGACTTTCGCTACGGCTTCCACATCCTCTTTGTCGTACACCAAACAAGGGCTTTTTACGACTTGAACACTCGGGAAAGACTCGATCATGAATTTCTTCTTCACGTCCGTATTCATCAAGCTTAGGTATTCCTCACCCGGGATGATGTGTAAGGACTGTACCGCTACCTTCTTGTAACCGGCATTTCCTAGAGCTTGTAACCAAAGATCCGGTTGATAACGTGCGATACCGGTCTCTGCCTCTACACGATTCACGCAAGTACGGGAGGTAAATGACAAATAGATGTCCGCGTCGGGAAATGCGTTCTGGAAATCGGCCAATGTTGCGTCGTAAGTCTTGATAGACTCTTTGAATGTGCTACCGAATGTACACAACAAGATCGCCGTGTCATGTTTCTTACTTGCCTTTACGACTTCTTCCGCCGGGTTTGCGGTATTGTCGTCGTCTCCATCATCACAGGAGGTAAAAACTGCGCTTGAGGCAAATAGACTCGCCGCAAGCAAAAGGTACTTAAATTTGTTCATCGCATTTAACTTTTAAGATTGTTTATAGTTTATGTTTATTCTGAAATTTCACGATAAAGGAGGCGTACCAAGTCCGTCCGGGAGACGTAGTTCCACGATGGCGTCCGAACGGGGTACGATCCACATAATCGAAGATATTATCGATACCGACATTGATATCTAGGTTCCATTTTTTCTTTTTCAATACGTTATGACGGGTATTCAATCGCCATAGCTGATAACTTTTTCCATCACCGTCCGTGATATAAAAGCGGGTGGATTGGTACCGGCCGAACAAGGTGACATCCAATTTATACTTTTTCCACGCATGGTTCCATGCTAGTTTCCAATTGGCATTATGGAATGAGGTTCCGTTGATCGGGGTGTAGAGCATATAATTCGGGTCGGTCGGATCATCCGTATATTGCGCTTTGGCATCCGTATAGCTATAGCCTCCACCAATAGCCAAGGAAGATAGGATTTGATAGGTGAGCGATATATCTCCTCCGAAAGAGCGGGCTTTGGATAAGTTCTTGTGTTGCATGCTGGCCTCGATCTCATCCAATCGGTCTTCGGCGCTTGTCGGGACCTCGGTCAGGGCGATCATGTTCTTGATACGGTTGTAGAATCCTGTTACCGTGATCTGCAGGTTCGACGCATGATATTCTACGCTCGCCGAATAATAATTGGACTTTTGCGGTTTTAAATCCTTATTGCCATAATAATGTTTCCACGGGCCGCCGCCGATCTGCGTGATATAATCATCGTGCAACTCCTTTAAGGTAGGAGCCTTAAATCCATTTGAGTATGTGGCTCGGATATTGAAGTCGCCTAGTTTGTACATGGCGGAGACTTTAGGGGTAAACGTAGCCCCGAACTCTTGGTGCACGACGAAGCGCCCACCTACCGTCACATTCAACCGATCCGTCGGGTTCCATTCGTCTTGTACATAAGCGGAAGCCGTAAATACGGAGGCTTTTCCGTTCTCGATACGCCGGGGAGATTTCAAATGATCGTATTGATATTCGAGTCCGGCGCTTAGGATATTGTTTTCCCCGAGGTGGAATACGCTTTTGGCTTGTCCTAGGAAACGTTGTTGAGAGGTTTCCAGAATATGTTCCCCCGGATAACGGGTAATACGTAAACCCGTCTCCGGATCGAAGAAGTTCGTGACATCTTTATGATGGTAATTATAGAAATAGCTATAGTTACCATACGTTAGATCTACCGAAAGGAAGTTCTGCCCTCCCAATGCGTATTTAGCTCCTCCGGCTACATCGAAGTTCCGGTAGAATTGATCATAGGTATAATACTTGAATGCGCCGTGCGGACGATAATTCCATTTCTGGTAAAAAGAGCCATCGGCCGAAAGGCTCAGCCGGTCGTTCACTTTGTAGGTTAAGTTCTCCCTTAACGTAAAGTTCGTGGATCGGTTTACGGTTCGTGTCACGGTTCCATCCATTACCTCGTGATGGTCCCATTCTTGGGTCGTATTTCGCCAGCCGTCCGTGTGGGTCGTACTAAGTGAGGTGGTGGAATTCACTCTCTTATGCCCAAAGCCGATTTGTACGCTTTCCAATATATCTCCATATGATCCGACACGAGTCGTATTCGATAGGCTCACTTTATCCCGGTTCTTTTTCGTGATAATATTGATGACACCGGCGATAGCGTCCGAGCCATACAGGGAAGAGGCGGCACCTTTTACGATCTCGATACGTTCGATATTGGCGGGGTTGATAATACTCAAGTCGTTTTGTCCGCCGGTATCTCCGTTGATCCGTTTACCATTGATAAGGATCAAGATGTAATCGTTGCCTAATCCGTTCATCTGGATGCCACTACCCATGTCGCTCGGATTGAAGGTGATGGAAGCGTTCAGCCCTTCCAGAATATCTTGCATACTACGTCCTTGGTAACTGTCAAGGGCTTTGCCGGTGATTACCTCTGTTTGCACAGGGGCGTCTTTCAGATAGTGTTCGGTACCCGTACCGGTGACCACGACCTCGTTCAATAGCACGGAAAGTTCCTTCGGATCTTTCAATATGCTTTGGGCGCATACGGATTGTACGCATGCCACCAGAATAGCGAATGCTAAAAGCCTCATATAGTGTTTTATTTGTACACGAAATAAAACAACAAGCCTCTATCTGGTTATGTCTCAAAAAATAAATTGAATCGTTTTTTGTATGACACATACTTCTATCCTGGAAGCTTGATGTTATTGTAAGACCTTAGCAGGTATTCTGGCTTTCCTCTGGTTAGGAACCTTCCCATTCCCCGAAAGGAACAGTGGCTATTGAACTTCTAACCAACATAAAGAGGATTTACAGCTGCAGGAACAGCTCCGGATTCGCACCGGATTCCCTTACACCAAGCTACGTGGTAGCTTGGTTACTAAAATCGAAGGCAAAGATATGAATTTTCTTTAGTATTTAGCAAAAATGTGTTGAAAATGTTTTTTTAACAAACAGTCGGTTGCGTTTTCATAAGGTATGGCATGTCTTTCCTCTTCTATTTAAAAGAAAGAATATTTACATCTGGAAGTAAGATCGTTTACCTTTATATGTAACGCCATTTACATCTAATGGTAAAGGTCGTTACATATAGAGGTAAATGGTTTTACATATAGGTGTAAAAGCTTTTACATTATAAAGAAAACATCGGTAAATGTAATTGGCTGATAATCCGGAACTAATACTGTTTGCCAATTCTTACTTCAAGCCTCTCGATTGATAGATTCTGTCCTTGGCCTCGTTGATCTTTTGAAACTTCTCGTTGGCGGCCTTGCGGATGTCTTCTCCCAAACTGGCTACTTTGTCCGGATGATGCTTGACGGCCATCCGGCGATAGGCGGCACGGACTTCCTCGTCCGTGGCGGTCGGTTCTATCTCTAGCACTTTGTAGGCATCGTCCAAGGAACGTCCTTTTAGGTTCAACATGGATTCAACTTCTCTATCAGACATTCCCATCGCCATCGCTACCTCTTTCAAGGCATTGATCTCGGCCGCGCACACATTCCCGTCACTCTTAGCGATCTCGGCGAGGAACGCAAGCAATTGCAGCCGCTCCTCATAACTTAGGTTGTATGCGATCTGGGTTCCGCATTCCCGGATGGTATTCTTGAATCCCATGTTGTTCTCTTGATCCATGCGTTTGGCTTGGTCGAAAAGCTTTAGCAATATCTCCTCACCTTGGCTTACGGCGATCTCGCCGAAGTTTCTCCGGAGGAATTGACGGACGTATTCCATCTCGCTATGCATGATCTTCCCGTCGGCACGGATGATATAGGATGCCATAACCAACATGGAGAAAAGGAAACTGTTACGTTCCCCGGCGTATGGGTCTCTTCGTGTATATTGATCATCGTAATTGGTTCCGCCACCGAAAGACTGCCCCGTCATGTTTGCCCCTTCCTCGAAGAAAGAGCCTAATATAATGCCGGCTAGAGCGCCTAGCGGTCCGAACGCCATAAATCCCAAGACGCCGCCTATCCATTTCCCGATACTCATATTCTTCTTTATTTTGTTCGTTATTTATCAATGGCACAATATTCGTAAAAATTCGGGAGATATGCAAGTAATGTATAATGAGTGTATCCCGATCGTTCCGGATAAAAAGACGAAGGATTTAGAACGTAGATAAGAAAAATTTATATCTTTGCCCCCGAATCGGTTCCACATATACCATTCGGGTATGTGGATTAAAAGGGAATCGGGTGTGAATCCCGGACAGTCCCGCTGCTGTGAAGCTCCGAAGAACATCTTGAAACAACACTATCGCCACTGGTTCTAGCGACCGGGAAGGCTTCAAGATGGGAGTCAGTCAGAAGACCTGCCATTCATTAAAGGCTGTTTTTGCTCGAGGGATTAGGAAAGCAGTACGAAAAGAATAAGAATCAATAGTTAATGATTTATGGAGAATTTATGTCCTCGTGGAGACATGATCCGTAAAGTGCTAGTTGCGAACCGAGGTGAGATTGCTATCCGTGTGATGCGTTCATGTAAGGAGATGGGGATTCGCACCGTTGCCGTATATTCGGAGGCCGATCGTACCGCTCAACATGTGATGTATGCGGATGAGGCAGCCTTGATAGGCCCGGCGGCTTCCAAGGAAAGTTATTTGAATATAGACAATCTGATCGCCGCGGCGAAACGGCACCATGCCGATGCGATACATCCCGGTTATGGTTTCTTGTCGGAGAACGCAGACTTCGCACGCCGTTGTAAGCGGGAAGGATTGATATTTATCGGCCCGTCAGCGGAGACGATGGAAGCGATGGGCGATAAGATCGCCGCACGCAAACGCATGATCGCCGCAGGGGTTCCTGTGGTTCCCGGTACGGAGCAACCGTTGCAAAGCGCGGAAGAAGCGCTTCGGGTTTGCGAAGAAATTGGTTTCCCTGTTATGCTGAAAGCTTCTATGGGAGGTGGAGGAAAAGGGATGCGCCTGATACATGAGAAGGGCGAGGTTGTCGAGGCTTATCATACGGCTCGTTCAGAGTCGTTGTCCTCGTTTGGGGATGATACGGTATATATAGAGAAATTCGTGGAGGAGCCGCATCATATAGAATTCCAGATATTGGGAGATAACCATGGTAATGTCATTCATCTATTTGACCGGGAATGTTCGGTTCAACGTCGTAACCAGAAAATAGTAGAGGAAAGCCCGTCTCCATTCTTAACAGCGGACTTGCGTAAAGAAATGGGGGAAAAGGCTGTGGCCGCAGCTAAAGCGGTTCATTATTCCGGCGCGGGAACGATAGAGTTCCTTGTAGATAAGGACCGCCATTTTTATTTCTTGGAAATGAATACCCGGCTACAAGTAGAGCATCCCATCACGGAAGAAGTGGTAGGGGTGGATTTGGTGAAGGAACAAATCCGTATCGCCAATAATGAGGTTTTGCATCTTCGTCAAGAAGATCTTTTCCAACGAGGACATGCCATCGAGTGCCGGATCTGTGCGGAGGATACGGAAAATAATTTCATGCCTTCCCCGGGTATTATCCGGCAATTAACGGAACCGAATGGTATCGGGGTACGTATCGATAGCTATGTATATGAAGGGTATGAGATTCCGGTCTATTATGACCCTATGATCGGTAAATTAATCGTATGGGCAACGACACGTGCGTATGCGATCGAGCGTATGCGCCGGGTTCTATATGAATATAAAATCACGGGCTTAAAGACGAACCTCAGTTATTTGAAACGTATCATGCATAATCCTGATTTCGTGAAAGGGGAATATAATACATTATTTATCGCTAAGAATGCCCGGATGCTACAACGGTCTAACGGTAATAACGAGGAAATCGAGAATATCGCCATGATCGCCGCTTATATGGATTATTTGATGAATTTAGAGGAAAATACTTCTACCCAATTGGTGGATACACGTCCTATCAGCCGTTGGCGGGAGTTTGGTTTACAAAAAGGTGTCTTACGGATTTAACGGGTATTGGTTATGGAAATACATATCGGAAATCGTGTGGCCGATGTGACATTGGTCAGTAAAGAAGGGAATAAAGTCCGGCTTTCTATCGACGGGAAGCCGTATGATGTGGATATCGTGATGACGGAGAACGGCAGTTGTTCTGTCTTGCACGATGGGAACTCATTTAATGCGGAGATCATCTCCGGAGAAGATCATCGGAATTATGACGTGAATATGTTCTACCGTTCCTATCATGTGGATATCGTAGATACCCAAAAGAAATATTTGCGTATGCGTAAAAGTGCGGAAGAGAAGCAAGATGACAAGATTGTCGCCCCGATGCCGGGTAAAGTCGTGAAAATACCTGTGCGGAAAGGGGATCGCTTGGAAACGGGGGATACCGTGGTCGTACTTGAGGCGATGAAGATGCAGAGTAACTATAAGGTAAGCTCAGCATGCGTGGTAAAAGATATATTGGTATCCGAGGGGGATTCCGTTGATAACAATCAAGTGCTTATGACTTTAGACCTATTAAAAGAAGATTCATATGAATAACGAGCAATTATATAAAGATTTTGAGGCTTTGGATAAAGAGGCCTCGTTGGGAGGAGGATTGAACCGCATTGAGAAGCAACATGCTTGCGGGCGTATGACCGCCCGTGAGCGAATCGAGATGCTGTTGGATAAAGCGACTTTCAATGAGTTGGATAAATTCGTAGTACACCGGTGTACAAACTTCGGGATGGATAAGAATAAGATTCCCGGTGATGGAATGGTAAGTGGTTATGGAAAGATCGATGGTCGTTTGGTATTTGTTTACGCTTATGATTTTACCGCATACGGTGGGACATTGAGTGCCACGAATGCTGCTAAGATCGTGAAAGTGCAACAATTAGCCTTAAAGAACGGAGCGCCGATCATCGCCTTGAATGACTCGGGAGGTGCCCGGATTCAAGAGGGGGTGAATAGCTTGGCCGGTTATGCTTCTATCTTTTACCAAAATACGATGGCCTCGGGAGTCGTTCCCCAATTATCGGCTATTTTGGGACCGTGTGCGGGGGGGGCTTGTTATTCCCCGGCTTTGACCGATTTTATTTTTATGGTCAAAGAGCAAAGTCATATGTTTATCACGGGGCCGGATGTCGTAAAGGCGGTGACTCACGAGGTGATCGATAAGGAAGAGCTGGGCGGGGCGCAGGTACATAGCGGGAAAAGCGGGGTTGCGCATTTTATGTGTGATACGGAAGAGGAAACTTTGATGAGTATCCGGGAACTTCTGAGTTTCCTGCCTTCTAATAATATGGAAGACGCTCCAGTCATAGCGTGTGCGGACGATGTGCGTCGGGTAGAAGAGTCGTTGCAGCATGTGATTCCGGAGGATCCGAATGTTCCTTATGACATCAAGGATATTATAGAGCCGGTAGTGGATAATCATTACTTCTTTGAGGTTATGCCTCATTTCGCTCGCAATATTGTAGTGGGATTCGCTCGCTTGGGAGGCCGTACCGTAGGTATCGTAGGGAATCAACCGGCCTTTTTAGCGGGGGTATTGGATATCGACGCATCGGATAAGGCCGCACGTTTTATCCGCTTCTGCGATTGTTTCAATATCCCATTGATTACGTTCGAGGATGTGCCGGGCTTCTTGCCGGGCTGTACCCAAGAACATGCTGGAATTATACGTCACGGAGCAAAAATTGTTTACGCTTATGCGGAGGCTACGGTTCCCAAAATCACGTTGATTACCCGGAAAGCTTACGGGGGAGCCTATATCGTAATGTCGAGTAAGCCTACCGGTGCTGATATAAATTTGGCATATCCGATGGCCGAGATCGCCGTGATGGGAGCTGAAGGTGCCGTGAATATATTATATCGGAAAGCCAATGATGAGGAGAAAAAGCAAGCTATTCGTGAATACACCGAGAAATTCTCAAATCCTTACCGGGCAGCCGAGCAAGGATTTATAGATGAAGTCATACAACCTAGAGACACACGTTTTAAATTGATTCAGGCGTTGGAAATGGCGAAAAACAAGAGCCAGAGTAATCCGCCTAAAAAGCATGGGAATATTCCCTTGTAGTAATCATTATTTAAGGAAAATCAAAGCCTCTTCCTGTCGGGAAGATAGTTTAGAGGTTAAAAGGTCTCGGGTCAATTATTTTGACCCGGGATTTTTTTATTTAGAAAATAGAAGTAAACAAAAAAGTGAAAAGATGTGATATATACGGAAAACATGCTATCTTTGTTCCCGAATCGGTTTCGCATATACCATTCGGGTATGTGGATTAAAAGGGAATCGGGTGTGAATCCCGGACAGTCCCGCTGCTGTGAAGCTCCGAAGAACATCTTGAAACAACACTATCGCCACTGGTTCTAGCGACCGGGAAGGCTTCAAGATGGGAGTCAGTCAGAAGACCTGCCATTCATTAAAGGCTGTTTTTGCTCGAGGGATTAGGAAAGCAGTACGAAAAGATAAGCAATATCTTAAAAGGAACAAAGACGTATGAAAAGGATATGTTCGCGTTGTCGTGCGACATTTGAACGGCCGGTAACCCTTTTACCGGAAGGGGAAAGTTTGTCTGAATTATCAGCATAAGAAATAGGAAATATATTAGTAAATGTTGTTAGAATGGATGCCAGATTAAACTGGGATACTAAATGTTCAATATGTGTATCTCTGCCGAAGTGATTCGCCAGAGGTACTTCTTTATCTTAAATTAATATACATGAATAGATATGGAATGGATTAATGAATTGTTATGGGGAGAAGGGGTAGGACATTCTATCCTTTTGTTATCCGTTGTGATCGCTCTGGGGATCCAGCTTGGTAAACTGAAGTTATTCGGTATCTCTTTAGGGATTACCATGGTATTGTTTGTCGGGATCTTTCTCGGGCATTTTGGTTTTACGGCGAATCCGTCGGTAGTTCATTTTTTTAGAGAGTTTGGTTTGATCTTATTTGTTTATTCGGTAGGTATGCAAGTAGGTCCCGGATTTTTCTCTTCGTTTCGAAAGGGAGGGATCACGTTGAATATGCTTGCTTGCGGTATCGTTTTTCTAGGGGTGATTACTGCCTTGATTATACATTATATTACAGGTATTCCTATACCGACAATGGTGGGTATCTTATCCGGGGCTGTGACGAATACGCCGGGATTGGGTGCCGCCCAACAGGCTTATTCGGATATGACGGGGATCTCGGATGAAACGATCGCTTTAGGATATGCGGTCGCCTATCCGTTAGGTGTGATCGGCATTATCTTGTCGATGATTTTTATCCGCTATGTTTTCCGTGTCTCTTTTGCGAAGGAGACAGAACAATTGGAAGAAGAGACGGATACGGAATCGGGAGGAGAGGCTGTACCTATCTCTTTGGTGGTGAAGAATCCGGCGATTTTTGGTCGTAGCGTAAGTGAGCTATCTAAATTGTTGGAACACCGTGAATTTGTTATTTCCCGTATTTTACGTAACGATACGAATCGGATAGAGATTGTGGCGGGGAACACGGTATTGAATGGGAATGATAAGATTTTTGTTATTACCGCAGAGCATGACGTGGAAGCGATAAAGACTTTTATCGGTCAAGAAATACAGATGGATCGTAAGCAATGGATTCCGGCGGAAAGCCAGTTTATTAGCCGGCGTATTTTGGTTACCCGGTCTGAAATCAACGGTAAGCAATTAGGGGCTTTGCAGTTACGCCGTTTACATGGAATTAACGTGACTCGGATCAATCGTGCGGGATTGGAGTTGGTAGCTACCCCTAATTTGGTCTTGCAAATAGGTGACCGGGTGACAGTAGTCGGTAGTGAATTGGCGGTGGAGAAAGTTGCCGAGACGCTGGGTAATTCAATGAAACGCTTGAATGAACCTAATTTGGTGACTATTTTTGTTGGTATAGTTTTGGGTATTATCGTGGGAAGTCTTCCTATTAGTTTTCCGGGTATTCCTCAACCGGTGAAATTAGGATTAGCGGGAGGTCCGTTGATCGTTGCGATATTGATAAGCCGGTTCGGTTATCGTTATAAATTGGTTACTTATACCACGCAAAGCTCTAATTTACTATTGAGGGAATTAGGAATCACGCTGTTCCTCGCTTGCGTGGGATTGAGCGCGGGTGAAGGTTTTGTCGATACGATAGTCAATAAGGGTGGTGTAGCTTGGATCGGTTATGGTTTTATAATAACGTTATTGCCTCTACTGATTATCGGTTGTGTGGGAAGGTATTTTTATAAACTGAATTATTTTACGTTGATGGGATTGATCGCGGGAAGTACGACCGATCCTCCTGCGTTAGCCTATTCCAATATGACGGCAGGAAATGACGCGCCGGCGGTTGGATATGCGACGGTTTATCCATTGACCATGTTTTTGCGTGTGTTGACCGCACAGTTAATGATATTATTCTTTTATACATAGAATAAATATTTTGTTGTTAGTAATGTTTAGAAAAGTGTAAACTCCCTAGCCTTCCGCCGAAGTGATTCGCCGGGGGGCTTTTTGTTGCTAATCAAAAAGTAAACATGTATCTTTGCGGCCAATCAAGGTGTAGATGTTATCGATTCCGATAATAATCAGTAAAAGGGAATCCGGTGCGAGTCCGGAGCTGTACCCGTAGCTGTAAGTCCTTGGAGCCCCGGCAAATCTTGTTGCCACTGCCTATCGGATAGGCGGGAAGGTAGCCGACAGAGGGTGGACGAGCCAGAAAACCTGCCATGATTTTGTTATGCGACGTTTCGGGTGAAGACGTTGGTAAATCTAAATGTTGCTATGCGAGATTTATATCTTATAAGATGCCTATGCGTTTTTAGCGCATGGTTATTCTCTTTGGGTGTCGCTTACGGTCAACAGATCGATACGACGGCCTATCACGAGCTTTCCGGGGTGGAAGTGGTGGAGAAGGTACGTCCGTCGGTCACCCGTGAAGGTACGCCTTTGCAAATTATGGACCGGGCGGGAATCGATCGCTTGGGAGTACAAGACCTATCCGAGGCCGTGAAACGCTTCTCGGGAGTTACGGTACAGGATTATGGGGGGATCGGAGGATTGAAAACGGTCTCGGTACGTAGCTTGGGAGCGAAGCATACCGCCGTCAGTTACGATGGGGTGACGATTACGGACGCGCAAAGCGGGCAAGTCGATATCAGCCGTTTCTCGTTGGATAACGTGGAGATGGTTTCCTTGTCGATCGGGCAATCGGATGACATCTTCCAAACGGCAAGGGTGTATGCCTCGGCGGGAGCCTTGAATATACAGACCGGTAAACCGGTGTTTAAAGATAAATCGTTTAATACTTATCTGAAGGTTAAGGGTGGTTCCTTCGGGCTTTTTAATCCCGTGCTGCATTATGATCAAAAATTAGGAAAGCGTTGGAGCGCATCCTTACATGGTGATTTCGTACGTGCGGATGGCCTATATCCCTATACATTAATTAATGGGGAACTGGAGACGAGAGAGAAGCGGAGAAACAGCGATATCCATTCTTATCATTTGGAAGGTAATCTATTCGGTGATTTCGGCAAGGGAGGCGAATTCTCTTTTAAGGCATACTATTTTGATTCGGAGCGTGGACTTCCCGGTTCTGTTAATTTATATAACAAGAACACTTCTGAACGATTATGGGATAATAACTTTTTCGTGCAATCGGGGTATAAGAATGTTCTTAATGAGAAATTTACGCTACGGGCCATGGCTAAGTATAATTATGCTTTTACTCGTTATTTAGATGTAAATGATAAATATGCCGCAGGCGAACAAGTCGACTTGAATACACAGAATGAGTATTATGGCTCTGTGGGTTTGCTGTATACTCCTGTAAAGTATGTATCGGCGACGTTAACAACGGATTTAACTCGTTCTATGCTGGACAATAATTTTGTGAACGGCCCTAATCCAAAGCGAATGGCCTCTCAATCGGTACTAGCGGTGCAATATAAGGATAGCCGGTTTACGGCTACCGGAAGTCTATTGGGAACTTATATTACGGATAAGATAGAGCAAGGCGAGAAGCCCGCGGATAAAAAACGTTTGTCGCCAGCGGTGAGTTTATCTTGGAGGCCTTTTCCGGAGAGTACATTAAGGGTAAGAGCTTCTTATAAAGATATCTTCCGGGTTCCGACTTTTACGGATTTATATTATCTACGTATGGGAAATACCAACTTGAAGCCGGAAGAAACCTCTCAATATAATGTAGGCGTAACATGGAGCGCTTCTTGTGGGGATTGGCTGCGACATTTCAGTATCTCCGCTGATGGATATTATAATACCGTGAAAGATAAGATCGTGGCGTTGCCTACCATGTATATCTGGCGGATGATGAACCTTGGGAAGGTAGATATTAAGGGTGCGGATTTGAATCTTTCGGCACAATTACCTTTACCGTTAAAGATGGAATTGCTTTTAGCTTCGACCTATTCTTATCAGTATGCGGTAGATATAACGGACCCGGAGGCCAAGAACTATAAGGATCAGATACCCTATACGCCTCGTCATTCCGGAACGGTTTCTGTTTCCTTGGAGAATCCGTGGGTGAATGTCTCTTATATATTAACTGCGGTAGGAGATCGTTATGCCTTGCCACAAAACATTGATCGGAACAGGATTGATTCCTATATGGAACAAAGTATTTCCTTAAACAAGGATTTCCGTTTCCGTCATTTTGGCTTACGTCTGCAAGGTGAATTATTGAATCTCGCGAATGTGAATTATGATGTGATCCAGTATTATCCGATGCCGGGACGTTCTTGGCGATTAAGTGTATGTTTGTCTTATTAATAAATAATATATTAGAACAATGAAAAAGAAAAACTTTATTTACATTTCCGCTTTATGTGCGTTGATGTCTTTCTCATTTACGAGTTGTGGTGATGATGAGGATCCGATTCCGGAAGTGCCCGAGACTCCAGAACCCAAACCGGAGCAACCTGTGGAGGGCAAATCTTTCATGGCTTTGTATTTCTTGAATTCGGGAAATATGGGAAACAATAACTCCAGCTTGTATATGTATGACGTGGAGAAAGATGAGGTAGTTCCCGATTATTTCTTGGCTCAAAATGGCAGGGGATTGGGAGATACGGCACAAGATATGATCGTGTATGGCGATAAGATGTATATAACGGTATCCGGAGAGAATACGATCGAGGTGACAGATCTGCACGCGAAATCGATCAAGCAAATAGAGACGGACGGGCAGCCCCGTTATATGACAATGGCTGGGGGAAAAGTCTATATATCTTATTTCGATGGGTATGTAGCTCGTTTGGATACCGCATCCTTGGAGGTTGAGGCGAAAGTAAAGGTCGGACGGAATCCAGAGCAATTGGCCGTATCTTCTAATAAATTATTTGTCACGAATTCCGGAGGTATGGATTATGCGACAGAGGTTGGCTATGATAAGACGGTATCTGTAGTTGATCTGTCTACCTTCGCAGAGATAAAGAAAGTGGACGTGGCATTGAATCCTACCCGTGTACAAGCGGATGAGCAAGGAAATGTATATGTGGTTTCCATGGGTAACTATACGGATATACCCAATACGGTACAAAAGATCAATGCGGAGACTTATGAGGTCACTCCCCTAGCGGATTGCCCGAATGCGACCGAGATGGCTTATGAGGATGGCAAGCTATATCTGTTTTATGCGCAATATGGAATGCCCGATCCTTCATTCATGACTTTTGACACGGAAAAACAATCCGTGGGAGAGAGTTTCATCATGGATGGGACATCAATTGGAAAGCCTTATTCGATCAGTGCCGTTGGTGGAAATGTCTATGTCGCAGAGTCTGATTATAAGAATAATGGCGATATCTATTGTTTCGGAGGTGACGGTAAATTGTTCAAGAAGTTTGAGGCCGGTTTAAATCCCATGAAAGTAGTCCTCGCTCAAAAAGATAATATCTAATGCGATTACTGATTCTCTTAGGGTTCGCTTTCTGGATGGTGGCATGTACGCCATCCGGAAAGCAAACTTCTTCCAAGGAAGCTCTTTCCTCTGATAGTATTCAATATGCCCAAGGTTTCACGGTTCAGCGCTTTGATACCTATATAATGGTGGAAGTTCGTGATCCGTGGGATAGCACCCGTCTGCTTCAACGCTATTTATTGGTAGACCGGACAAAGTCGGTTCCCGGCGGATTACCCAAAGGGACGATCGTGAAGGTCCCGGTAAAAGATATTGTGATTTATACTTCTGTCCATGCGGCTATTATTGATCAACTGCACGAAACCGATAAGGTTATAGGCGTTTGTGAGCCTCGTTATATGGATACTCCTGCCATACAAGAGGGTATACAGGCCGGAAGAATCGCTGATTTAGGTGAGGCTACCTCTCCGAATATAGAGAAAATGATAGAGATCGGCGCGGAACTCGTGATAGCTTCCCCATTCCAGAACAGTAGTTATGGGCCTGTCGAGAAGATAGGGATACCCATTATCGAAGGAGCCGACTATATGGAGGCATTTCCTTTGGGGCGTACGGAGTGGATTCGCTTTTATGGTTTGCTATTCGGAAAGGAAGAGATGGCCGATTCTATATTTAAAGAAACAGAGCAAGCCTATTTGTCTCTAAAGGACTTAACCGCAAATATAGATAATCGTCCTACTGTTTTGTCGGAGAAGAAGTTCGGCTCTTCGTGGTATGTACCATCCGGAGATAGTTATATGGCTCATCTTATCGAGGACGCCGGAGCCGATTATATGTTTAAGGATTTACCGGGTGCCGGAAGTACCCCCTTAGCATTTGAGACCGTGTTTGATAAAGCGATCCATGCGGATATTTGGCTTGTTAAATATAATCAGTCTTCTGAGATGACCTATAACGATTTACGCTCCGAATATACTCCTTACGAGAATTTCGACGCTTTTAAAAAAAAACGGATTTATACCTGTAATACAGGTGCAGTTCCTTATTACGAGGAATTCCCTATACATCCGGAATATCTATTGAAAGATTTAATCTGGATTTTCCATCCGGAGCTAGTATTCGGGTATTCTCCTCGTTATTTTAGAGAAATGCCCTGATTGTCTTAAAGGTTTCATATCTTTGTTGAAATGTCGTTTCTAGACAAATAAAGGTATTAGACTATGAAGATAAAAAAGGTATATGCTGATGCTTTAACTACATTAGCGAAGGGAACAGATGCCGGGATTTACAGGTTGAATCCCAAACGAGTTGAAATCGTGAGTTGTGAGCAGGATGTAAAACGTGTTCTTGCTGAATGTGAGAAGACTGGTAAATCTGTAACCTTTAAAGCTGGGGGGACCTCTTTATCTGGCCAGACTATTTCAGATTCTGTATTGATAGAAATCAGTCCTGACTATGGAAAGGTTAAGATTTCAGGAGATGGGAGTTTGGCTAAATTCCCTTGTGGTATAACTGGAGAAGAGGCGAACCGCTGGTTGAAACCTTATGCCCGTAAGCTAGGGCCTAGCCCTGCCTCCATCAAATCCGCACGTATCGGCGGGATCGTAGCGAATAACTCGAGTGGTTCTAGCTATGGTATTATCCATAACTCCTATAATACGGTCCGGGATATGGAGATTATCTTTGCGGATGGAGCCTTTTTGGATACTTCTTCGTTAGCGAGTCGCAGGGATTTCATGCAAACGCATATAGGCTTATTGGAAAAGTTGATGAATTTCCGTTTGGAGATCTTGTTGAATCCGGACATGGAAGACCGGATTCTATCTAAATATGAGTTGAAGAATACATGCGGTTATGGAATGAACTCTTTCTTGGATTATACCGATCCATACGATATACTCATGCATTTAATGGTTGGCTCGGAAGGAACCTTAGGGTTTATTTCTTCGGTTACTTTCGAGACAGTCCCGGATGAGTCTTTAAAAGCTTCCGCCTTGATTTATTTCCCCTCTTTGATAGAAGCATGCAGAGCCATAGACCCGTTACGCCAATGCAAGGTGTCCGCCGCCGAGTTGATGGATAGAAACGCCTTACATGCGGTAGAGGATGAACCGGGGATGCCGGAGATATTACATTCTTTACCCGAGGATGCGGTAGCGTTGCTGATCGACACGTCTTCTAATTCGGAAGAAGAACTTCAAATCCAATTCCGGGATATAGAGGAGCGGCTAGCAGATATACAGACCTTATATCCGGTATCATTTACGACCGATCCGAAGCTTTACGCTACTTATTGGCGGGTACGAAACGGTTTATTTACTTCCGCTGCGGGAAGACGGCCACGGGGGACGGTATCTATTATTGAAGATATTGCTTTCCGGGAAGAGGTTTTAGGAGAGGCTTTGGAACAAGTGCGTGGGGTCTTGTCGGATTATGGATACGGAAATGCGGTGATGTGGGGACATTTATTGGATGGGAACGTTCATTTCACGATTTTTCCGGATATAAACGCACAGGAAGGTATTGATCATTACGCTTCTTTTATGCGTAGCCTTGTAGATGTGGTACTTTACTACGACGGTAGCTTGAAAGCGGAGCATGGCACGGGACGAAATATGGCTCCATTTGTTAAAGATGAATGGGGTGAGGAGATTTATGAGTTGATGTGGAAGATCAAAAGGCTCTTTGACCCGGAAAATATATTAAATCCGGGTGTCCTTTTAAATCGGGACCCGGATGTGTTTATAAAGAACTTAAAGCAAATACCGTTGGCGAATGAGCTGATCGATAAATGCATCGAGTGTGGTTTTTGTGAGATACAATGTCCGTCAAGGCATGTGACATTGACACCCCGGCAACGTATCGTGATCTATAGGGAATTATCGGCTTTGGCGGAACAGGGGGAAACAAACTCTAAGCGATATAAAGAACTCAAGAAAGCCTTTAACTATAAAGGTAACGCTACCTGCGCTACCGATGGCCTATGTGCTACGGCATGTCCGGTTGGCATTAATACCGGTTTATTGATCAAAGAGTTACGGTGGAAAGAGAATGGTGTCTTGGCGAATGCTATCGCTTCGGGCATCGCCGGGAATATGGGAACCGTAACGGGTATGCTTCGTCCTTTGCTTAAGCTGCCCCATGTGCTTTCAAAGCTGGTGGGGTATAACGCATTCGAGAGATTTGCCTCTTTCTTGTTTAGGGCTTCCGCTCATAAATTCCCGCTTTGGACTCGGCATACACCTTCTGGCGCGTCAAAGTTCAAGGAACTGACGGGTGTAGAGAATGGGATGGAAATGGTTTATTTCCCGTCTTGTATTACCCGTACGATGGGAGCTTCAGCTGATTATGAAGATGTGGATTTTGTAAGTGTAACGGAACAAATAATCGCTTTATTGACAAGAGCGGACTTTACGATTCGTTATCCTGAGAATCTAAGTAAGCTTTGTTGCGGCATGGCTTTTAGCAGTAAAGGGTTCCGGAAGCAAGCGGCGCAGAAGGCGGAGGAATTGAATGAGGCTCTTTTGCGGGCGAGCGATAACGGTCGCTTGCCTATTTTGTGTGACATGAGCCCTTGCTTGCTGCATATGAGGGAAACCTTGGATAAACGTTTACGATTATATGAACCTGTGGAGTTTATCTATGACTTTATGCGTGATCGTCTGAACTTTACTAAGTTGCCGGTTACGGTAGCGGTACACTCTACTTGTAGTACAACGAAGATGGGAGTACAAGACAAGCTGGTGGAACTGGCGGGCTTATGCGCGAACCGGGTGGTCTCTCCCGCTCAAGTTACTTGTTGCGGTTGGGCGGGCGATCGTGGTTTCTTCTATCCGGAACTAAACGCTTCCGGTCTTCATTACTTGAAACCGAATTTGCATGGGGCGACGGAAGGATATAGCAATAGCCGTACGTGCGAGATCGGTTTGACGATGAATAGTGGGATATCCTATAAATCGATCGTCTATTTAGTGGAAAAGGCTACTCGTTAAAAATCAAAAACCCCGGTTTCGTACAACTGAAACCCGGGGCTTTGTAGTTTGGCATTCGAAATTATAGGGAGTTTTATTTCATAGATTTTTTTTATTCATATTATGCGTAACCGTTAAGCATTCCGTTGAAATACATCGGTTTTAAAATATATACCTTTAAGATCCAAGCAAGCCATTGCTCTTTTGATGTATCGATCATCGAGAATGGGAATGAAATGTCTGGTTTCTTTTCGTAGTCAAACTCACAAAGCAACACATGACCGTAATCCGTGACGATCGGGCAAGCGGCATAACCGTTGTATTTCTCGGTCGGCTCTTTGCCTTCCATGAGCGCGATCAGGTTCTTGGCGGCGATAGGTACTTGCTTACGGATAGCGGCAGATGTTTTACTGGTCGGGATACCGGCTACATCACCCAGAGAAACGATGTTCTGGTATTTCTTATGTACCAAGGTCTCTTTATCGACCATTACCCATGCGTCCGCGGCCAATTTACCTTCTGTCCAACCTAATCCGGCATCACGAACGAAATCAGGAGCGGACATAGGCGGGGTGAAGTGTAAGAAATCGTAATCCTCTACGAACGGCGTTACGATCTTTTCTTCGCCTTTTGTCTCTATCTTCTCAAAATGTACTTGCTTCGCGGATGTGTCTACACCTTTTACACGTACATTCAAGTTAATAGGTATGTTACGTTCATTATATATTTCTAGCAAGCGAGGTGTGAAATACGGGATATCGTATAGTTCCTTCGATGCGGTAAAATAATTCAATTGCAGTTTGTCGCGTGTCCCTTGTTTCCTTGCGTAATGCTCGGATAATAAACAGATCTTTTTGGGGGCGCCGCCACATTTATGTTTTGTATAGGTATCGGTATAAATACCTTTGCCTCCTTTTTTCGCGAATTCTTGAAGAGCTTTCCATGTCTTTTGGGCTCCTTCGAAATCGTAAATAGAGTTTGCGTTTCCTTGTCCCAAGGTATCGTGGGTAATACCCTCTACTTTTTCCCAGTTACATTGTAATCCCGGGGTCAGTACTAAAAAGTCGTATGGAATCTTTCCGTTACTTTTGGTCGTTACTTGATTCCATACGGGATCAACCGCGGCGACCGAGTCCTTTATCCATTTTATACCGCTAGGCATACAATCCTCTTGCTTCTTCCAAACATCTTCCGGTTGGTACACACCTGAGGCGATCAGAGTGAATCCCGGTTGATAAAACTGACGATCGCTGGGGTCAATCAGGGTGATATCCGGTTCATCAAGCCAATGTTTTAATCGGGCAGCCATACTGATACCAGCGGCTCCTCCACCGATAATAACGATTTTACCTTTTGCGCTGCTTGAAAAAGCGTTTGCTTTTCCGGTATTAACTCCCGCGATCAGTCCTGTCGCCGCTAATAACTTAAAGAAATGTCGTCTGTCGACACCTTTCTTTTCTAGCGCATCTAATTGTTTCTCCAGTTCGTGTTTCATCATGTCGAAAGAATTTAAGATTTTATTCGCCGGCAAAGGAAACATAATAAATTACGGTAGCCATGAAAATGACTACTACACGACTTGCGCAAATGATTTTTTTATTGGATAAGACTACTACAAGACTTTCTCAATCTCTTTCTATGTGCGTTTAATATGCTGTTATGTAGAATATTATATATTAAGCATATTCTAGAAAATATTTTTAGTAGTTCATTAAGAAATCGACAAGATTCGTATCCCCATCAAGGGCTAATCGCTTTCTTAAGCGGTATCTTCTTAGCTCGATAGCTCGTACGGATACATTCATTAACGACGCGATTTCCTTCGTGGAAAGGTTCATGCGGAGTAAACAACAAATGCGCAAATCGCCTGCCGTTATATCTGCGTATTGCTGGCGTAAACGATCCATGAAATTCTGGTGGGCGCTATTAAAATAGGTCTCGAACTGCACCCAATCCGCTTGATCGTTCAAGGTAGATTCGATCAAGGAACGTAAACGGGTATATAACTTATTGGGATATCGGTCACCCAATGTCTCTTTCTGTTTATCCAGTTCTTCCAACAAAGCTTGGATTGCCTCGTTTCTTTTTACCAAAGCTGTTGTCTGGAGAGTAAGCTCATTGTTTTTGTTTTGCAACTCCGTTTCCAGCATCTCGCTTTTCATTTGTTGAAGCCTTTGCTGTTCGGCTTGTCGTTCAGCCTCCAACATTTCTTGTTCTTTTTTTCGCAAGTTCCTTAAATGATACCGAAGCCCTTCTTGAATGGCGAACCATATCAAAGCGACGTAGATCAAATAGGCCCATACGGTATTATACCAAGGAGGGCGCACCGTGATTTGCATCGTGATCTCGGGAAACGGACCCCGGGTTACATATTTACGTACCCTTAGCTCATAAGTTCCTTCCGGAAGTTGTAAGAAGGTAATTTTGCCGTCTTTCTGCCAAGAAGACCAATCGGCGGATACACCTTCCAGCTTATAACTGATTTGGTGATTAGGGGTGAATACCGTTGTCCCGATGTATAGCGAGAGTTCTTGGAAGTTATGGGGCATGTTGATTCTTTGAGTATCTGGATATAAATAATGTGTACCTTCTTGATCTTGATACTCGATGCGCATAAACCGTGGCATCGTCAATCCTCCTAGGCTTCCCTCTATTAATTGGCGGGTGTTGATTAATAGGGTTCCTTGCATGGCGGATACCAAATCAAGAGAATCATTCAAGGGGATGATCCGTTTGCCGTTGGTCACCAGATTCAGATCGTAATTATCGAATAGGATCCGGCATTTTAAAGTTCCTGTACCGTTTTCCCGATGGAAGAGTCCGGCCTCATTCTGGATCGTGAGCCAATACAAATTGTCTGGAACCGGGTAAATACTTTCTGCGTTGGCGAATACGCCCAATACATCTTTATTCTTAAATAAAGTGCTTACCGATAAATGATTGTCGGCCGTATCCGGATGGATATATGAACGTCCGATCTCACCGGATATCGGGGTAAACTTATCACCAAACATCAAGCTCCGGCTGAAGTAGCCGAGATTTGTCCGGATATAGAGGCGGTTATCCTCTTTTACAGCGTCTTCCAACTTTCCGATCTGGCTTCTTTTACCTAACATGGCGATGGGAGGATTGATATCTATTTGGGAGATACCATTATCCAAGGCGACCCAGATTAAGTTATTATCCTGTACGCAGATGGAACGTACGATATTATCTTGTAACTGATTATTGATGTTGAGATGTTGAAAGATCTCCCCTTCGTCGTTGGTGATATAAATGCCGGACGTAGATGTTCCCGTGAAATTGAGACCTCCGGCGCTAGCGAAAGAAGTAGGGTGCTTTTCCTCGATTTCTTTCGGGATCGTGTAGTTCGTCTCGGGGTTATCGAAACCGACGTGCGATGGGAGCGTATCGATCGGATGGTATTCCAGATTCCCGAGTTCGTCGTATAGCCAATAGCCTAACGATGATTTGCCTTGGGTATAGATAGAATCGTTCTGGAAAGATACTTTATAAATAGGGGTTTTATCCGGTAATGGATATGTGTTCCATGTATTCCCGTCAAAAGTAACCAGACCGGAATTATTAGCTACATATAAGATGCCATGATAGGAAACCGCTAAATCCCAATTCTGGCAACTAGCCTTATAATCGTCTACGGAATAATTTTGTACGAGGATAGAGGGAGCGACCACAGACGCACGCAAGGCGAAAACCGCCAGTATAGATAATAATATGATAAAAGGTAGCCGTCTGTACATGGTCTTTAAACTATAGAGACAAGGCATAAAGCCTTGTCTCTTTATATTACACACATGCAAATATAATCAAATTTTGATTACTTGTACTCCTGCCAGCTCTTAATCTGTATATCTTCTACGTTCATATTGCAGAAAGCGTCGATAAAGGCGCTAGCCAGACGGGCGTTCGTGATCAATGGAATGTTATGATCGATCGCCGCACGGCGGATCTTGTAGCCATTGGTCAACTCACGTTTGCTATGATCTTTCGGGATATTTACTACCAATTCGAAAGCGTGATTGCTGAACATATCCATGATATTCAAATCACCTTCCTCATCCGGCCAGCAAACGGCGGTTGCCTTGATTCCGTTATCGTTCAGGAACTTGGCGGTTCCGTGCGTACCATAGATCGTGTAACCCTTGGCATCCAGCATGCGACAAGGCTCCAATAAATCGACCTTACTCTTAGCTGCGCCGGAAGATACTAAAATGTTCTTCTTAGGAATACTGTTGCCTACGGCGATCATGGCGGAAAGCAAAGCCTCGTTGAAATCGTCGCCTATACAACCTACCTCGCCGGTGGAGCTCATGTCCACACCTAATACAGGGTCTGCCTTGTGCAAACGGGCGAATGAGAACTGGGAAGCCTTGATTCCGATCCAGTCGATATCGAACGCGCTCTTATCCGGTTTCGTGTACGGAGCGTCCAGCATGATGCGGGTAGCCGTCTCGATAAAGTTGCGTTTCAATACTTTAGATACAAACGGGAAGCTACGTGAGGCACGTAAGTTACATTCAATTACTTTCACGAAGTTATTCTTCGCCAAGAACTGGATATTAAACGGACCGCTGATATTTAACTCCTTCGCGATCATCTTGCTTACTTTCTTGATACGGCGGGCTGTCTCGAAGTAAATCTTCTGAGCCGGGAACACCAAGGTTGCGTCACCGGAGTGAACACCGGCGAACTCGATATGCTCGGAGATCGCGTACTCAACCACCTCGCCATTCATAGCGACAGCGTCGAACTCGATCTCTTTCGTTCCTTGCATGAACTCGGATACGACCACCGGATATTCCTTGGAAACCTTAGCGGCCAAATCCAAGAACTCGATCATCTGCTCTTTCGTGTGGCAAACGTTCATCGCCGCTCCGGACAATACGTAAGACGGACGGATCAAGATCGGGAAACCTACTTTCTCGATAAACGCGTCGATCTCTTCCATGCTGGTAAGCTCTGCCCAACGAGGTTGGTCGATACCTAGCGAATCCAACATCGCGGAGAATTTATGACGGTTCTCAGCACGGTCGATCGATAGCGGGGAAGTACCTAATACCGGAACATTCTGGCGGTACAGTTTCATCGCCAAGTTGTTCGGGATCTGTCCACCTACGGAGACGATCACGCCCTTCGGCAATTCCAGATCGATCACGTCTAGCACGCGCTCGAATGAAAGCTCGTCGAAGTACAGACGGTCGCACATATCGTAGTCGGTAGATACGGTCTCCGGGTTATAGTTGATCATGATCGATTTATAACCTAGCTTACGAGCGGTCTGGGCGGCATTCACCGAACACCAGTCGAACTCAACGGACGAGCCGATACGGTAAGCTCCGGACCCCAAGATAATCACGCTCTTCTCATTCGGGTAGTAGGTGATATCGTGCGGCGTGCCGTCGTAAGTCATATATAGATAGTTGGTCAATTCCGGGTGTTCGGAAGCGATCGTGTTGATACGTTTCACGGTAGGGAGAATGCCCATTTTCTTACGCAAGTTGCGTACGCGGATATTCTCTTTCTCCATATTTCCTTCCGGGTTCTCTACGTAACGAGCGATCTGGAAGTCTGAGAAACCAAGGCGTTTCGCCTCTTTCAATACATCCTCCGGAAGATCCTCGATCTTGTTGTAACCTTTCAATACGTTGGCGTAATCCACGATATTCTTCAAGCCCTCCAAGAACCAGCGTGTGATCTTTGACAACTCATGTATCTTGTCTACGCTATATCCCTGTTCCAAGGCTTGCGCCACGGCGAAGATACGCAAGTCGGTAGGGTTCGCCAACTCCTCGTCCAAGTTATCGAAATGGATATCGTTGTTACCTACGAAACCATGCATTCCTTGTCCGATCATACGAAGACCTTTCTGCATGATTTCCTCGAAGCTCTTACCGATCGACATGATCTCGCCGACGGATTTCATGCTGGAACCGATCTGGCGGCTGACACCCACGAACTTCGTCAAGTCCCAACGCGGGATCTTCACGATCATATAATCTACCTCCGGCGCTTTGTACGCGGAGTTCGGAGTACCCATCTCGCCGATCTCGTCCAATCCGTAGCCCAACGCCAACTTAGCGGCGACGAAAGCCAATGGATAACCGCTGGCCTTGGATGCCAAGGCGGAAGAACGGCTCAAGCGAGCGTTCACCTCGATCACACGGTAATCGCAAGTCTCGGAGTTGAAAGCGTATTGGATATTACATTCACCCACGATACCTAAGTGGCGGATCGTCTTGGTAGAAAGTTCTTTCAATAAATCTAATTCTTTCTCGGTCAAGGAGCAAGTCGGAGCTACTACGATACTCTCGCCGGTGTGTACGCCTAGCGGGTCTACGTTCTCCATGCTCACTACCGTGAAGCAATGGTCGTTCTTGTCGCGGATCACCTCGAACTCGATCTCTTTCCAACCCTTCAAAGATTCCTCGACCAAGATCTGGGATGAGTAAGCGAAAGCGCTTTCCGCCAAGGTGCGAAGCTCGGCCTCGTCCTTGCAGATACCACTGCCCATACCACCTAATGCGTAAGCGGAACGGATCATTACGGGGAAACCGATCTTATAAGCGGCAGCCACGGCGTCGTCCATGCTTTCTACGGCTTGGCTGATCGGGGTCTTCACTTCTATCTCGTTCAGTTTCTTAACAAATAGGTCACGGTCCTCGGTGTACATGATAGCCTCAACGGATGTACCCAATACTTTCACGCCATATTTAGCCAACGTACCGCTGGTGTAAAGTTGAGTACCGCAGTTCAAAGCGGTCTGCCCGCCAAACGCCAATAGGATTCCGTCCGGTTGTTCTTTTTTGATAACTTCCTCCACGAAGTAAGGAGTGATAGGCAAGAAATATACCTTATCGGCTACTCCCTCGGATGTTTGGATAGTCGCGATATTCGGATTTAGCAATACGGTACTGATCCCTTCTTCTTTCAGAGCCTTTAACGCTTGCGAACCAGAGTAGTCAAACTCCCCGGCCTGTCCGATCTTCAGGGCACCCGAGCCCAGAACAATCACCTTTTTGATATCACTTTTCGACATAGTAATTTGGGTTGTTTTGTTTATTATAATGATTTTAGAATATTATACCTTTATATTATATCACCGGACCGATGGACACAAAAAAAATGCGTTAGTAAAAGTAACCAACGCATCTTATATAACCAAATTATAATCCCGTAAAATAGAGAAAAGAGCCTCAACCTCCGACATATAACCGGAATAGAACTTCGGATTATCCTTATGTGTCTTGTTTGTCATCTGCTCTCTCTTCAAAATTTCGGCAAAGATAGGGCTTTTGTTTGAAAGAACAAGTTATTTTCTTAAATTTGTAGTATTGTATCAGAAAAAAGAAAGCTTATGGCACGAATAACGATTCCTTATGCGGTAGCGGATTTTGTAGAGATGCGGGAACGCAATTTCTACTATGTGGACAAGACCGATTTCATTCCGGGCTTGGAAGACTATAAGGCTCCAGTCTTCTTGCGTCCCCGTCGTTTCGGGAAAAGCCTGTTTATCTCTACCTTGGCCTGTTACTACGACCGTACCAAGGCCGACCGGTTCGAGGAACTGTTCGGCGGGACTTGGATCGGGGAGCACCCGACGGAGGAGCATAATCGTTATATGATCGTGCGCTATGATTTTTCCAAGATGGTGATGGCCGATGACATGGAAGGGTTGGAGCGGAATTTCAACGATCTGAATCGTTCTCCCGTGGAGATCATGGTAACGCATAACCGGGACTTGTTTAAGGATTTTCAGTTCTCCAGCAAGAAAGAGGCCTCCAAGATGCTTGAGGAAGCTTTGGGGTACGCCCGTGAGCATGGACTGCCTAAAGTGTATGTGTTGATCGATGAGTACGATAATTTCACCAATCAGTTGTTGACGGCCTACAAGGATCCGCTCTATGAGCAGGTAACCACGAAGGATAGTTTCCTGCGCACTTTCTTCAAGGTGATCAAAGCGGGTATCGGCGAAGGTAGTATCCGTACATGTTTCTGCACGGGGGTTCTTCCCGTCACGATGGACGATTTGACAAGCGGATATAATATAGCGGAGATCCTGACCTTGCATCCGAGGTTTCTGGATATGCTTGGTTTTACGTATGAGGAAGCGAGCGCTTATCTTCGTTATGTCCTTGACAAATACGGCACGGGGCAGGACTCTTTTGAGGAACTTTGGCAACTGATCGTGAACAACTACGACGGCTATCGTTTCCGTCCTGGCGCGGAGCCTTTATTCAATTCCACGATCTTGACCTATTTCTTTAAGAACTTCGCCACGATGGATGGTATGATCCCGAGTGAGCTGGTGGATGAGAACCTGCGTACGGATATCGGTTGGATCCGTCGCTTGACCCTCTCGCAAGAGAACTCCAAGGAGATGCTGGATGCGTTGGTGATTGACGACGAGTTATCCTATAACGTTTCCGACCTGTCGAGCAAGTTCAACAAGAGGAAATTCTTCGACAAGAACTTCTATCCGGTCAGCCTCTTTTATCTGGGTATGACCACGCTGCGGAATAATTACCGCATGGTGCTACCCAACCTTACGATGCGCAGCATCTACATGGACTATTACAACGAGATGAATCATATAGAGGGAAACGCCCAACGCTATGTGCCTACTTACGAGCGTTTCACGGAAGAGCGTCGTTTCGAGCCGCTGGTACAAAACTACTTCGAGCAATACCTCGGGCAGTTCCCGGCGCAGGTGTTCGACAGGATCAACGAGAATTTCATCCGTTGCTCCTTCTTCGAGCTTTGTTCCCGTTACCTGAGCAGCTACTATACGTTCGCCATCGAGCAGAACAATTCGGCGGGCCGTTCGGATTTCGAGATGACCGGTATCCCCGGTACGGACTATTACAAGGATGACCGGTTGGTGGAATTCAAGTATTTCAAGGTGAAGGAGGCGGAGCGCATGCTGGCGCTCAGCGATCCCCGTCCCGAGGACGTGGCGCAAGTACTCGCCTACGCCAAGGATACCAAGGAGAAGTTCCCGTACTACCATGTCCGTTCCTACATTGTATATATCTGTGCCAACAAAGGATGGAAATGCTGGGAGGTGACTCCGTGATATCAATCCAATTGCTTTATTAATAGTACTTTGTGGTGCCAATGATGTGCCATGCTATTGGCACAGTTGTGCCACCATGCTGGCACGCCCGTGCCACCTCGATGGCAAAGGCGTGCCACTGCGATGGCACACGCATGCCACGGTGATGGCACATTCGTAACATGGGTAGTGGCACAAGCCTCTCTTCCTTGGTTTACCAGTCGTACTCCTCGAAATAAGCGTCGAAGTCTTTTGGATCCTTCACCCCACAGCGTTTAAGCGCATTCAATACGACCTGTTGTTCGGAGGGTGAAAGCGGCCTTTCTCCCTTGCGGACACGGTAGTAAGTACGCCGGCTGAAGTGCCTCATGAGTCCCGGGATAACGGAGAGCATCTGTTTGTGCGGCAAGCTCTCCAATAGGCTTACGAATCCCGCGGCATAGCGTACTTTCTTGTTCGGACGGTAATAAGGGCAAGTTCCCTTCAATGAGGCGAGGTGTCTCGGGCTGATGATCTGCCAATAGGCCGTCTCGTCGGGCATACTTCGCTCCGCCAGTTGCCTAAGGCAAGTAGAGGCTTTGGGGCATTGCCGGTCTAGGCATAGGGTATATTGGTTGGGGATTGTAGCGTTGTCAAGTTTTTCTTCCATATTTTTATGTATAAATAGTTTGTTATCGTGGTATTTCCGGATTAAATGATTGTTCTCCCGCGAATGTAAATATAAAATGAAGACAGATACGGAATTTACGGTTTAATTGTCTGGTTGGGCCTCAATATTTGTTGGATAAGTGCCGTGATGCGTTTATTTTATTTATATGTGAATATTCTTGATAAAAGATTAGGACGATAAGAAATATTTTGTATACATTTGTGAAAATACATCTTGGATGTATTTGATAAACTGTTAATAAGACCTGCTTTTTTTCTTTCCAGTTTCTATGGTGATGAAGGCCAGTCCAGTAAGGAGCCTAATTACTATAGGGTTTTTAATTATGAACATTTGAATAGGAGGCTCAATCTTGATTGGGATGTGGAGCCGGTGCGTAACAATGATGGGTGAGAGGTAATCTCGCTTTCGTTGGATAACCTAGATACGAATGATCTCATGGATGCGATCATTTTGTAGGTTCGGCGTAGATTCGGTCAGACTGGCGGAATTGGATAGACGATATCTATTTTGTTGGGTATTCTCGTTAAAGGTGATTGTTTTATGTACTGCTTCAGTTGCGGTCCGGTTGACTGTATAGTGAGTTTGGTATATGATAATAGCCTTGTATTATGAATTTTATTTCTGGAGAATTTAAATTTTAAGACCATGAAGACGATTAAATCTTTTTTGTTTGTGATGTTTATGTTGCTTGCTAGCAATGCGATGGCAAATCAGATTCTCGGTGAAGTTAATGAATCTGAGCCTGTGGAAGGAGCGGTTACTGGGAGTGAGACTCTTATGATTTATTTGTCAAATTTTTATGAGACTCCTGGACATAAGGAGGCGGTGGCTCAAGTGGTGCAGCCTGGAACTTTTCCCGATCTTCATCCGCTTCCAACAGGTAATTACACGTATGAGTGGACACTTACGCCTGGAGGTAGTGTTACTTCTTGTAATATGTGGCCTACGAATGCACGCAGAGGCGACGTGAGTGTAAATTATAATACGGCAGGTACTTCCCGTGTGGAATTTGAGTGCAAAGTTTACTTAAATGGTAGTTTATATACTACACTCTCGTACTTTTGGTATCTATATTAGGCTGTATAGATAGCTAGCATTCAAGAAGATGAATTTTGATTATTCTGTTGGAATTCATCTTCTTGTTTTGATTAATCTTAAAGATCTTGTTAATGTTATGAGAAAACTTTTTGTTTGTTCACTTTTCTTGTTCATGCTAGCTGCGTGTATAACCGACTTCACGCCGGAGGTGAAGGGCGTGCGGGGTATCCTCGTGGTGGATGGGATGATAACGGGTGAGGAATCGGAGTTCCGGATCAGCCGGAGCGTCGGCATCTTGGATAATCTTCGGGAGAATGATACGATTACGGACGCACGGGTGAGCGTGGAGCGGAGCGATGGTGTATTGTTCGAGGCTTGGCAAAATGAGAAGGGTGTCTATAAAGTGCGGAACGGCGAACTCGATCCCGGTCTGTCTTATCGCTTGAATTTTGCGCTAGAGGGCAAATCTTACCAGTCTGCTTTCTTGAAGCCCTTGTTCACTCCGGAGATAGATAGCCTTAGTTATCATAAAAGAGGTCGTGAGGAGCCGGTGACCATTCATGTCTCCAGCCATGCCGGAAAGGATAGTCCTCCCTATTATCGTTGGAGCTATAAGGAGAACTGGGAGGTTCAATCTCCTTTATATGCGAATGCCGGAACTATTGACGGTAAATTCATGTATTTTAATCCTTATACACCCGAAAATCTCTATCATTGTTGGGTAAAGGATTCCTCGAAGATATTGCTGATAGGCACCACCGAAAAGCTGGCCGAGAATCGGCTGGCGGAACACAAGTTATTCGAGATCTCTGCGGCAGACGAGCGATTGTCGGTCTTGTATCATGTCGAGATCTCGCAGATGCAGATCCGTAAGGAGGCGTATGATTACTTCAAGATGTTGCAAGAGGAGATCGAGCGCACCGGCAGTATCTTTAGCCCGGTCATGTCGGCTGGTGATAATGGAAATATTTTTAATATATCCGATCCAGATGAGTTGGTGATAGGGTATGTTGAAGTGACTAGTTCGACACGGAAGGGAATGTATCTCTCGTATGAGGATGATCTATATGTCCCGGATAAGATTATCCCATGCGAGATCTATCCAAAGGACTTTCCTATGGGAGGTTTGGCTTGGTATCAATATCCGGATTCGAAGACTTACCCTCGATGTGTGGATTGCCGTCAGGGGAAGGCCACGAAGGAGCGGCCGTCTTGGTGGCCGAACGATCATTATTAATTTAAAATAGGAACCCGATCATGCGAACAGGAAAAACCATCTTTTATATGCTTTGCCTCCTTTGCGGGTGGCAAGTATCGGCGCAGGAACTGGCTGTGTCGGAGAGTTTACCGGTAGACGGTAAGGAAGGACGTTATGTGGAGAAAGCCGGCAATCAGGCCTTGATCTATGCCGGGGATTTGGAGCCTCTGTACCTGAACCGGTTGGAAGGGCATCCTTATTTGGATACGAAGGATTACCGAAAGGGAACGTTGGCATTCGATGGGATCGTATATCCCGGGGTGGAGATGCGTTTGAACGTGTATCTGGAAAAGCTGATCGTGCTCTCGCCGGATAGACGGTTGCATGTGATCGTTCCCTCGGAACGGATTCAGTTTGTACGTCTTCCCGACTATGATTTGTATTGTATGGAACCGAAAGGGGAGAAAAGGAATTACCCCGAAGGTTTTTATGTTCGGTTATATGCCGGGAAATATTCCCTTTGGAAAAGATCGACAAAGGGATTGGAGCGGCGCATGGAAGAGCTGACCCTGACAGACCGGTTCGTCGAAAAGATATCTTATTATATATGTAGGGACGGGGTATATTACCCTGTAAGTGGTAAACGCTCGCTTTTCAATTTATTCAAGGAAAATAAGAATGAGCTGAAGCGATATATAAAAGAGCGAAGGCTCTCGTTTGGAGATGAACGGGAACGCTCGCTGATCGAGGTGGTGGAATATTGTGAAACCTTAAATCTACGCTGATGAAAAAACGAAAGTATATCTGGATGATCCTGTTATTTGTCACGGTAGCGGCTTTTGCCGGACGACGGGTAACCATCCGGCTGGACGGGCGTCCGGCTATGGAATTGATCGAGGCGATCGAGGGGCAAACGGGTCTCCGTGTATTGGGTGATCCGGCGGTGCTGGATTCGCTGACGGTTACGGTGGAAGTGAGGGACGCGGAACCGGAGCGAGTCTTGCGGGATGCTTTGCGTTCTGCCTCATTGTTTGTGACGAGGTATTCGAATGACTTGATCGTCACGAGCGAAGAAGAACTGACCGCCTCTTTGCCAGAAGGATATTTTAACGCCATCGTGGTTCGTGAGGTGGAAGATGCAGTTTCCTCTCTCTCTTTGCGGCGTGAGCAACGGGCCTCTTCCGAAAATAAGGTGTACGAGGTAGGTTCCCCGAGCGGACCGGTGGAGGAATGGGTGACCTTGACCGGTACGATCACGAATTTTAAGACGGGCGAGCCGCTGAAGGATGTCTCCTTGCAGGCCAATGATCCGGCCATCGGTGTGACGAGCGACACCAACGGTCATTATTCGATCCGGCTTCCCGCCGGACGCCGGGATTTGCGTATCCGCTCCATCGGCTTAAAGGATACCAAACGACAAGTTATGCTTTATACCTCCGGTAAATTGGATATCGAGTTGGAAGAACAGGTATATGCCTTGAGCGAGGTCTCCGTTTCGGCGAATATCGTGGAGAACGTGCGGAGTACGGCTTTGGGCGTGACTCGTTTGAAAATGAAAGAGATCAAGAATATCCCGACGGCTTTCGGTGAGTTGGATATCTTGAAAGTGGTCATGGCCTTGCCGGGAGTCAAGTCGGTGGGCGAGGTATCCAGCGGATTCAATGTACGGGGAGGAGCTACGGACCAGAACTTGATCTTGTTTAATGGCGGGACGGTTTATAACCCTACGCACTTGTTCGGGCTTTTCTCTATCTTCAATTCCGATATGGTGAAAGATATGGAATTATATAAAAGCAGTATCCCCGCCAAATTTGGTGGTCGTATCTCCTCCGTGTTGGATATCAATTCCCGGGAAGGAAGTAAGGAGAAATTCCAAGGTTCGGCCAGTCTCGGCTTGCTGACCAGCAGTCTTACGCTAGAGGGGCCGCTTTTCAATAAGAAGACCTCGTATATTGTCGGTGCCCGTACCACGTATTCGGACTGGCTCTTGAATCTATTGCCGGAGAAGAGCGGATATAAGGACGGTAACGCTGGTTTTTACGACTTGAACGCCTCGATCGATCATCGTTTTGATGTGAATAATAGTTTGACGTTGACCGGATATTTCAGCCACGACCGTTTTCATTTCGATGAGGAGGAACGATACGCTTACCAGAATGCCAGTGCCTCGCTGAAATGGACGCATGCTTTCCATCCGAATCTCACCGGGACATTTATCGCCGGATATGATCATTATAACAATCGGACCGAGAACACGGATAACCCGGCGACCGCTTATACGCTGATTTTCGGTATCGACCAGTTTTACGGCAAGGCTGATTTTAGTTGGCAGGCGCATGATCATCATACGATCGGGTTTGGATTGAGTTCCTTGTATTATAACTTGAATCCCGGGGAATATCTGGGGAAAGGCGAGGCTTCATTGGTGCTGGACGACCGGATGCAGTCCGAGAAAGCGCTGGAATCGGCTATTTACGTGGGCGATCGTTGGGATATAACTCCTACCTTATCGATAGACGCTGGAATCCGTTATAGTATGTATAATGTAATGGGGCCTAGAACTTATAATTTGTATGAACCGGATAAGATGCCGTCTCCTTCTGCCGTGATAGATACGAAAGAGGAAGGGAGTGGAGTTTATAAGACTTACCAAGGGCCGGAGTTCAGGATCTCCGCCCGCTATGAGTTCACGGACGGATTCTCTATCAAGGCCGGTTATAATACGATGCGGCAGAATATCCATAAGCTATCCAATACCACGATCATGTCTCCCACGGATACTTGGAAACTTAGCGACGCGAATATCAAGCCGCAAACCGGTTCGCAGGTGGCTGTCGGGCTTTATAAGAATTTCATTAGGGCCGGACTGGAAACTTCTGTGGAGGGCTATTATAAAACCATGGATAATTATTTGGATTACCGTAACGGGGCGAACTTGATCATGAATCATCATATCGAGACAGATGTGGTCAATACGAAAGGACGGGCCTACGGTGTGGAGTTTATGATACGCAAGCCGAATGGGAAGTTGAACGGTTGGGTGAGTTATACCTATTCCCGTACCCAGCTCCGACAGGAGGACGCTCGTATCAAAAAGCCGGTCAACCGGGGCGAGTGGTATCCGGCGGATTACGACAAGCCACACGACTTGAAGTTCGTGGGTAATTATAAATTCACCCAACGGTTCAGCGTATCGGTGAATTGTGACTATAGTACCGGCCGCCCGGTTTCCATTCCGGTCAGCAAATATAATTTTGCGGGAGGGGAGTTCGTCTATTTCTCCGACAGGAACCAATACCGGATTCCTGATTATTTCCGGATGGATCTTTCTATCAATATAGAGCCGAGCCATCATCTGACTTTACTTACGCATAGCACTGTCTCGCTGGGAATTTATAACGTGACCGGACGGGATAACGCTTACTCCGTCTATTATGTTGCAGAGGAAGGCCGCTTGAAGGGCTATAAACTGGCGATTTTCGGAGCTCCCATTCCGTATATTTCTTATAATATTAAATTCTAAAGGCTTGAACCATGAAATATTCGATACTATCATTGATCTTGACACTGCTGTTTCTGGGACATGGTGATTTATTGGCGGCGAACGATTTCCGGGAGCGTATTTACGTGCAAACAGATAAACAGGTCTATCTGGCAGGCGAGTTGCTTTGGCTGAAGCTTTGCGTGACCGATGCGACAGGTATCCCCGTTTCATTCAGTAAAGTGGGATATGTGGAGTTGCTCGATGAATCGACAGCCTTGGTACAAGCGAAAATAGAGATCAAGGAGGGGATCGGGGAAGGATGGCTGGAACTTCCCGCCCTTTTGCCTACTGGCTATTATCGCTTGGTCGCTTATACCCGTTATATGCGGAATGAGGGCGATACAGTCTTTTTCCGGAAAACGATCGGTGTAGTGAATACCTTCCGGAAAGACGAGACTATTCCCACAGACACCCTTATAAAAGCTACTTCTCCGGATATATCCGGTAATACGCTTCAACTGACTATGGATAAAGCTTCTTTTTCACGAAGGGAACAAGGTCATATCCGGATTCAGGGTCTACCTGCTGATGTGTATACGTTGGGAATCTCTATTGCCGGCAAAGAATTTATTCCGGTGCCCGACGATCATTCTATTTGTCAATGGCAGGCTATGTTACCTTCTCTAAACCAAACAATTTTTACGGACGATTATCTTCCGGAGTATGAAGGCTATTTGATCCGGGGCAAAATTGTGAATATCAGGACTGGGGAAGCGTTAGCGCAAACGAGTGTTTCTCCATTACTCGGGTTTGTAGGTGATGAGATCCGATTGTTTGGCGGTCAGCAGCAGGAGGATAAGGAATCCGTGCTGTTTTATACCTCGAGGATCACGGGTACGCATGAGCTAGCCACTACTACCGATTCAAAAGGGACAGAGGCTTATCGAATAGATATCCAATCCCCTTTCGCTCTTCATCCTGCCTCGAGAATGCTGCGATTCAGGATGAATCCCGCTTGGGATGAAGGATTAACGCAACGTAATATCGGTCTGCAAGTTACCCGTACGTTTACGGCGGATTCCTTGGGACATGTAGAACCGGTTCGTGCGTATTTCCAATGGAAACCGTATAAGACTTATTTACTGGATGAATATACCCGTTTCCCTACGATGGGAGAAACGGTCTTTGAATTTGTGGAATCCGTCTCTTTCCGGAATACGAATGGGAAACGTTCGCTTTTCGTCTTGCTAGAGGATCTTTCCAACCAAACGGTATCTCTGAATAGCCCGCTGGTGCTGCTGGATGGTATTCCTATCATGGATCATGAATTGATTTATAACTATAATCCGGCTTTGATCCGTCGTCTGGAGGTGTACAGGAATCGATATAGTTTTGGGGGGCAGGTTTTTGAGGGGATCTTGGCTTTCCATACTTATAAGAACGATTATCCTACGCTGAAAGTCGGTGCGTCTACTCAGCTATTTGATTATGAGGGTACACAGCGCCGCCGTTTGTTCTACGCTCCCTCTTACCCGGATGAGATTTCTCGTGAAAGCCGTATTCCGGATTACCGGCATACTTTGTTATGGATGCCGAATGTACAAACCGGAGGCAACTCGGTATTGACTCTTCCTTTTTACACATCCGATTTGCCGGGAGAATATACGGTGACTGTCGAGGGGATAACAAAAGAAGGGAAAACCGTTCGGGGTATTGTTTGTTTCGGCGTTCTGGAATAGGGGTGTTTACGCGTGCGGCCTACCTCATGAATTTACGAGGTAGGCCGCATAAAAATAGCTATTATCAAGTACTTATTTAACCGTAACATTCCATCCGGAAAGAATACCTCCGTAGAAGTAAAAGTCTACGCAGAATGTTTTTCCTGTGTTTAGCTCTTTGACCTCGTAGTATTTCGTGGCACCTTTTTCGTTCACCAATTTATAATCGGCGATATTCGGAATAGGCACGTTGGCGAGCTCCTTGATCTTTGCGTTTATCATGTTCAAGATATCCATGTTCTCGAAAGGATTCGTTACTTTGGTACTCTTGGATAAAGCCGGATTCACCCCATTGTTCTCGGCACGAACCGAACGAACACTATCCGCGTAAGCCTTGAACATCGCACGGCTTTCCGGAGTGCGTAAAGCGGATACGGTAAAGATAGAGATTCCTTCCGCCCCATGATTTAGCGCGGCGTCCATGCTGGCTTGCATATCGTCTGAAACCATTAAGCCGCAGTAAAGCGTAGTTTTCGGGTTCTTATCCCGGACATCCTCTATCATACAGTCTGAGATAAAACTAATATCTTCCGTGTAGAAGTTATGGTATACCATGGGGAAGACAATGTCCAGATTCCATTTACCCCAGTCTTGACGAACCATTTTGGACGCCATCTTGGGGGTTGGGAAAGGGGAGGCTGCCATTTTCTTTCCATAGGAGTGAACCACGTCGGCGATCATATTGGCAACCTCGGTAATCTGGTCACAACGGAATTGAAGCCATTTCTCGTCTTGCGAGGGATCTTCTTGTTCCCTTGGATCATATCCGTAAGCGGCCTTGAACTTCTCGATCATAGCCGGGTGATAGCCAAAATCCCATTGCGGATATTCTTGATCTTGCACGATACCGTATTTCGGCCAAAGGGTAGTCGGCAGGATAACGTCCACGAAACGGTTGTAATCGATAGCGATACCGTTCAAACCCTCTACCTCGCAGTAAGCCTCTATTTTCTTCTTGATAAACTCCCGTACCTCGGGTAAGGCAGGGCACATAAATTTGTAGTAATCCACGTAAGCGGTCGTATCGGCCAAGCTTTGTCCGTTACGGTTTACGCTGAACCATTCGGGATGTTCTTTTAAGATAGCGTCTCGGTCATGTTCCAGATTCATCGTCCATAACCAAGCGTAGACCTCTATCCCATGTTTTTGGGCGATGGGAATAGCGGCCCGATAATCATCCGGAGTAGGGGCGTTTAGCATGACACCGTCTATCCCCGCCTCATTCATGATCGTGCAGATGGAGTCGAAATTCATTCCGGGCTGGTAATCCAACCAAGTCCAGAACATCGGATAAGCATCTTTCGTATCATTTTTCGGGGAACTGCAAGCACCTACGCAGCAAGCTACCAGAAGCAATACTAAATAATTTATGTGTCTCATAAGTTTAATGAATTTGATTAACGATTTATCCGTTAAAGATACGTATTCCTGTTTAATGCCGTTCTTTTTTCAGCGTAAATATCGGTAAATAAAAGAAGATGCCTAGGATAGACATGATAAGGCCGCCTATCGTTCCGGCGGCGAGCGGGAACCAAAAGGCTTCTTTATCGGTGCCTAGCATGAACGGGATAAATCCGAGTATGGTCGATATAACGGTTAGGAAAATCGGCGTGATCTTGGCGTTCCATGCCTTTAGATAAGCACGGATTGGGGAAATAGCGGGTATCCGTTCCCGAATTTGGTTATATTCGTTTAAGATATAGATACTGGCGTTTACCGTGATACCGCATAATAAAACGAAGGAGGCGAATCCACCTTGGTCGAAGTTCAGTTTGAACCAATAGAAGGTCAGGAATACCCCGATATAAGAGATCGGTATGACAAAAATGACCGCCAGCGGTTGTTTCAAGGAATTAAACAAGATACTGGTCGTAAAGAAAATAATAACGATGATCAAGAATAATAACGCATATTGTTTATTATCTTTCTGATCCCATGACCAATAGTTCTTTTCCGCTTTAGCCGTATACCCCATAGGCAGGATCTTGTTAAACTCTCTAAGTTCCCTTTTCTGTATCTTCTCGCCTTGTGAGGAAGCTCCGATATATTCATATTGCAGGCAGAGCCTGTATTGCTGGTTTACTTTCGCTATCTGTTGAGGGGTCTGGCTTTTCTCGACGATAGCGAGTTCGGACAACTTATAGGATTTATCACGGATGGTTTGAGGTACATATTGCATACTCCAGATATCGAACTCCTTTGATTGGCGGGAAGAAAGTTTTAGCTTTTCCGTCTCGTTATCAACGACGATGGTACCTGCGTAGATATCTTTACCGAAAACAGGCCGGATAGACGCGAATAAATCGATAGGCAATATATCCGCTTGCGCCATACGGGATTTATTCAAGTTGAAGTAGAATTCCTGATAATCATCCTTCCACCAAGAAAACTCGGAATTGATCAATACTTCCTTGATACGGCGATACGTAAGCAATTTCTCCCGCAGTTTCTCCGCCCATTCGTATAGCTCGTCATAATTATATCCGTACATCTCGATCCGGAAAGAACCTGCGTTCTCACGGACATCATTGCTGAAACCTTGGTCCATAAGTCCCCATACGCCCCAACTTCCACCACCTAATTCCAACGCTTTGCTAATCACCCTGCTTTTCAAGGTGTAGGGGAAACCACTTCGCTCGTTCTCACGGGTGAAATAGACGTTGATACTGGCTTGACGTGCGTTATAGATACTGGTCTGGAACTGCCGTATTTCCTTATAGGTACTCAAGTAAGCCTCCATTCGGTTGATCAAGTGGTTCATTTGATCAAGGGTCGTACCGTTTGGCATGGAAGCGCTGATACTTAATACCGTTTCTTCATTCCGGGTAAAATAACTTCCCTCGTATACCTTTTGGACAAATAGCCGCAAGGTTCCTCCCAAACTTTTATCGACGATAGGTTTTATCGTTTCCTTCCAAATATCTTTCGCTGCGAATTCATTGTAGCGGGCGATCCACAAAGAGTCCCTTGCGGATAGATCCTTCTCTTCCGGCTCGATCTTCTCCGGCAATAAAAATATCGGTAGTCCGAAAGCCAGTACTAGAATAAGGCAAGCCAGCTTTTTCCAATTGCAAAGGAAACGGATCTGCGCCCGGTAATAATGAGAGAAATAGACTGGGAAACGGTGTATGAACGACCGTATCGGACGGACCACCGGATGTTGTTTCCAATGACTTCGAGCTTTTGGGGAAGAAGAAGCGGCTTTCTTCGGGTGCAAATTCATCTTATCGATCAATGCCGGAACCAAGAATAACGCGATGAACAAAGATACGGCCAGATTAATGATCACGACAGCGGCGAAATCTTGTAAATTCAACCGTATCTTCTCATCCAAGAAGAAGATAATCACGAGGGCACCCATAGTCGTCAAAGTTGCCGCCAGAATAGACAAGAAAGCTTTCCGGTCATGATGGTGCCGGATGTGATCAGTCATCACGATCGTATTATCGATCACCAAGCTGAGAGAGATCGTGATACCCGCCAGCGAGTACAATTGCATCTCCAACCCTAATAAATAATAAAGGATAACGGCTATACACAGGTTGATACTTAAACTGATGATGATCAAGAATAGATAATGTACATTCCGGGTAATCAGCAGAACGAAGAGCAAGAGGATCAAGATGGTCAAGCCTGTACGGACGTAGATTTTATCCAATTCTTCTTGGATAAATTCGGTAGCGTCGTAACTGGTATGGATCTCGTAACCGGGAGGAAGCAAGGTGCGGATATGTTCCATTTCTTCCTTCACTTTCTTGGCTAATTGCAACTGGTTGGCAGTCTCTTCCGCACGGATAGACAGGTAAATAGAGTTTAAACCATTGATCCGGTAGTAACTTTGCGGGGCCTCTTCTTGCCGGGTTACCTTTATCAATTGATCCAGCCGGATTAAGCTACCATCTTTGTTTGCGACGGTGATATGCGATGGTTCGAACCCATTCGTGATCTTTTCCGGCATTAACGCCAGACGAATCCATTCCTTGCCGATATCTCCTTGTCCCATATTAGCGGTTCCAAGGAACTCTTTTTTGTAATATTGGCTGATCGCCGATTGGATATCCTCTATCGTGATCCCCAGATCCCGTAGCTGGCGGCTATCGTATTCCAAGCGCCATTCCATAGGGGTTGCCCCGCTAACATCGATACGATAAATACCTTGCACGCTGCTAAGCCGGGGCTTTATCTGATCCTCGGCGAATCGCTGAATGAATATCGGGGTAGCGGAAGCGTTCAAGGTATAACTCATGAACGGGCGTGATTCCTTGTCGTCCGGACGGCTCATCTCTAAAATCGGATAACTTAATTCTTCCGGAAGGTCCGGCCACGTCTGCCTTACAATGGTTGATGCCTCGAAACGTGCGGCGTCTATATTCGTATGTTTATCTAGTTCTAAGGTAATCCTTCCCCATCCGTTTCCCGAGGTCGAGGAGATCTCTTTAATTCCTTTGATACGGGCAAGCATCGCCTCCAACCGGGAGGTTACCTCCATCTCGATAACCCTCGCTGAGTTGGAGGGCATATTATAGCTGATACTTAATTTCGGCAGCGTACGGGAGGGAGATAGCTTGATCGGCAATAAAGGCACGAAAGCGATCCCCGCCAATGCGATACAGAGGAAGGTGACGATGATCGTAAAGGATGATATGTTCGGCTTAGAACCCATGCTCGTAATCAAATTCGTTGGCTAATGAGATGCCTGTCTCGAAATCATGTAAGGTGAGCTTACGTATTTTGTAATAGCTCAACCAATAATTTTGCAAGGCCGTGATATAATTACGTTGCGCTTCCTGCTGTCGGTTCAAGGAGAGCGTAAGGCTATTGATATCCGCTTTGCCGATCATGAAACGTTGCTTGGTCTCGTTATAGGCCATGATCGCGATGTCCAAAGCCTCTTCGGCACTGGCGATCAGGTTTTGCTGTACATTGAAATCGCCGACAGTCATGATTACGTCTTCCTCCAGAGTGACTTCCGTCTGCCGTGCGGATATTTGCGTAACATTTAGATTGCTTTTGGCTATATTGTATTTACCCTTCCGTACTCCCCAGTCTATAAGGGGAATAGAGATAGATATCGATACCAAGTCCTGCTGCAGCGGATTCTTGTAAACTTCCTTAAACTGGGTCGCTACTTGATTGAAACCGATACTGGCATTTAAGGATGCGTTGAATAAGGTTTCCTTCTTGGTCTTATCTACTTGTTGCTCGGCCTCTAGTACCTCTTGCCGCACTTCCAGAAACTTGGGGTTATTTTCCCGGGCTAACGTCAATGCTTGATCCACCGGAATATCCATATCATGGGGGCGTGACGGCAACCGAAGCCGTATCTCCGTATTCTTATCGAAATTCAGATACGAGGCCAGACTGAACATGGCTCGTTTCAAGGCTATATCGGCGTTTTGTAACGTGTTGCGGGCATTGATCGCATCCAGCTTGAGTGTCAGTAAATCCGCTTGGCTGATAGCTGCGATCTTATGCCGCTCTTGGCCGGTACGGTATAACGTATCGGTTGTCGCTACATTTTCTTTAGCCATATCATATTCTACTTGAGCCATGGCTAAAGAGAAAAAGTAGGTGGTGGCTTGCTCGCTGACGGTCTCGATATTATAAAGCAACTCTTTCTTTACTTTCTCATATTTTAGAGGCTCTATCTTCTTCTCCCACCGGAAAGGATTGTATCCCAATAAATCTTGGCTGTATCCGATACGGATTGGAACGGAGGTGAACTGATTATAAGTATTCGAGCCGAAATAGCGCATATACCCCAGATCCGTGTCCACGAAGAAACTACCACCCAGCATATCGAAGTTCTGTTTGATCTTTAAGTTTCCTCCCGCATAAAAGGACTGTTGCTTACGGTATTCGTCGATGTCTTTTTCTGAATCGTATCGTTTCGTGATATCCCGGTAATATTCGGCGGGCGTGATATTCAACGTAAGACTAGGCAGTCGCTCCGCCTTGTAATTGCGAAACTCCCAGTAACCGGATAAGAATAGGTTTTTCGTACGAAAAGCCTCCAGCGAGCTATCGGCGGCCAATGAGATCGTCTTCTCAAGGGAAAGGACGAGCGATTGGGCCGATACTCCTCCGACTAATAGCGAACAGAACGCATATAAAACTAGGAATGTCCTCTTGTATCTTTTTTTCATAATGCATGTCTCCTATAGATAAACCAATAAACCAAAGGGATAATAAATAAACTGACAGCCGTACCGATCAGCATCGCCGAGATCATGGCAATGGAGAGTGGCTTTTGCAACTCACTTCCCATATCGAAGGTGAATAGTAGCGGTACCATACCGAATATAGTTGTCAATGAGGTCATGATAATCGGGCGCAGACGGCGACGACCCGCCTCATGGATCGCTTCCATCAAGGGTACACCTTCTTTCCGAAGCTCATTGATTGCGTCCAGTTTCAAGATAGAGTCGTTTATGATGATACCGCAAGTTACCACGATACCGATAGCACTCATCAGGTTTAAGGTATGCCCGCATATCCATAATACCAGTAAGGAGGCGGCTACGTCTATAGGTATTTCCAGCAGGACGATCAAGGGCTGCAAGAAGCTCTCGAATTGCGCCGCTAAGATAAAGTACATCAAGAGAATGGATATGAACAAGATGACGACCAGTTCATTCAGCATTTGTTGGTTCGAGAAGAAGCTTCCCGAGAAATCGATGTCCCAATTCGTCTTATCTTTGGATTCGCAGCGGACGAGCTCCCGAATATTTTCCATTAACTGTTCCGCGTTCTCTACTTGATAGAAGCTAAAAGGAATATATTCCCCGTTCTTTCCAGCGGTGAGTATCTTCAAATCCTCTCCGGGAGTAATTTTTGTTACTGCGCTAAGAGGGACATGATTCGTCTTTTGGTTTTCGTCCGGTTGCGTACGGATTAACGTATTATGTAGGATATGATCGACCGTTTGCTCGTTTCCGGCTAGCGTGATCGGTAAATACTGTTGATAAGAGCGTAAGGTAGCGACTTCATTTTCCTTGAAGGCCGTCTTAAGTACCCGGTAGACCTCTTCATAGGAGATATTATAAAGTAATAGTTTCTGATGGTCTATGGATATGTTTAATTGATTCTCGAAAGCTACGCCAACGGGAGCGAGACCGGTCTTACTCTCTAGTGTTTTCTCTAGTTTTTGCAAAGTAGGGGCATCCGGAGCTTGTTCTTTGTTACGGGCATAGAACTCGGCTACGATATCGGCCTCACCGGTTACGAACAGTTTCTCAAACACAGTCTCCGGCGGAGAGAACGATAATACGGCTGTCGGGTAATTTCGCTTTACCCAAGCGGAGATTTCTTGTTGTAAAGGAGCGATAGCATCGGTCTCTTCTGTCTTGAAATAAAGCTCTACTTCCGAGATGGATAATTCCCTGTCTCGGTTTAGCAGGAATTGTTGCTGTCCGATATAGGCCGTGTGTTGCGCGCCTAACCGATCGGCCTCACCAAATAATTCGGTGACTCTCTTTCTATTCTCATCAATATGGATGTTCTCATTCCATTCAACATGTGCGATTAACTCATTCTGATCGATTTCCGGCATCCGGCTTTTGGGGATCATATAGAATAGGATCGCGCAAAGGGGGATAGTGACAGCTACAAATAGTAGGCTAGTGGTTTTATGCCTGAATATGAAATCAACCCCTCCGTCATAGAATCGGTCTAGCGTATGCTCCTTGATCAAATTGTTTATTTTCAGATTGAAAAAGGAATGCTTGATCTCCGGTATGCTGTAAACTAATTTGTAAAGTACAGGCAGTAACATGATTCCAGTGAAATAAGAGACCATTAAACCAACCGTAACAGCAAACGCCTGATCGAAGAAAATCGCTCCCGCTATACCACTCATAAATACCAGCGGGACGAATACGGCGATCGTGGTAAATGTGGAACTAAGCATGGGGGTGATTACTTCTGTGGTCCCTTTTATACACGCTTCTTCCAGATTATCTCCTTTTGCCCGGTATTGCGCTATATTCTCCGTCACGATGATGGAACTGTCTATCATCATACCCAATGCCAAAATCAATCCGGATAGGGAGATGATATTTAAGGACATATTGAAAAGGTAGAAGAACAAGAAACTAATGATGATACTGACTACCATACTTAGTCCGATTACCGCCGGGCTTTTTACGTCCCCGAGGAAAAGGATCGCCACGATGCAGATAAATAAGAAACCTAACGATAGATTCTGTTTGAGGTTGGAGATCGTATAATCCAATAACTCGGTCTGGTTTCTTGTGATCGTAAATTCAATATCCGGGTAAATAGACTTGAAATAATCGGTAACCTCGGCAAGCGCCTCTTTCATATTGTCCATATTCTCATCCGCTTGCTTGATAACGGCTAATGTAACGGCCCTTTCCCCGTTGGCTAGCGATAAGCCGGTTTCTTTTTCCGGTACGACAGCTACTTTTGCCAGATCTTTTATCTGGAAGATCCGGTCATTCTTACGGATATAGATATTTTGTACGTCTTCCGGTGTACGTAATAAGGTAGAGAATTTGATATTGTACTCATAATAACCATCCCGTACGGTCATGCTTCCCGGCTCTATATTGTTGGCAGATAAGGCGGATTCCAAATCATTTAACGTAATATCCGCCATTTCCAAAAGCTTCATGTCCGGTACGATCTGTAATTGCCGTCCTAATATGCCCGTGATATCCACCATCGCCACTTCCGGCAACTGTTCAATCCTTCGTTTGATCACTGTTTCCGCGAATTGGCAAAGATCGAGGAAAGCGGCATCATTTTCAATTGTCTTGAGTGTGAGGTTGAGGCAAAACACTGGAATGTCCGTAGCGCTCGCCTTGACCACCCGTGGACGTTCTACCTCACGGGGCAGGTAATTCATGGCGGCGTCTATTTTCTCATTGACCTCTATAAAGGCAAGATCCGTATTCGTGCCAAAGTCGAAGCTAAGGCGGATAATACCCGCTCCATCGCGAGTCTCGCTATGGATATCCCGTAATCCTGCCACTTGCATCAATTGCAAACGGACCGGCTTTACGACAGTATTTTCCAATTCCCGTGCGGATGTATTTTGCCCGGATATCTGAACGGTAATCTCAGGTATGGCGATATCAGGCAATAAGGAGACCGGTATGGTGAAATAAGTCACCACCCCCACGATAAAGCAGGCCGTAAAAGCCATCAATACCGCTATCGGACGTTGTAGCAGGAAGCGAATCATACGCAACTAATTTTCAATTCTCAATTCTCAATTTTCAATTACCTTGACCGGTGACTCATGCGCCAGATTAATATTGCCGCTTGTAATCACGACATCCCCTTCTTTCAATCCTTCCAAAAGGGTATAACTATCCGCGTTTTCCAGTCCGGTGCGCACGTAGTTCCAATAAGCGTGCCCATCAACTAAAGTAAATACGACCTGTTTCCCGGAACGTAATACCACGGCCGTTTTCGGTACGACCAATTGCTTCCCGAGCGAGCGTTGTACGCTAACCCGTACATTCATGCCTTCGAATAATTTACCTTTGTCGTTTACCGCCGCTTTCACTTGTACCATCCCGTTCTCATCCACTAGCGGGTTGATCTCGGATATACGTCCTTCAGTCTTTAAGCTGGTGGTGGCGAAAGGGGTAACTTCCACTTTATCTCCGTTTTGGATAAGCGGCAACTCACTTTCCAATACGGTGAAAGAGGCTTCCAGACTATGAGGATCGATAACGGTACAGAATGCGTCCGTCGTAGACGCCACGTTCTCTTGTTTAGCGAAAAGGTTTGCGATAATACCGTCGAAAGGCGCGATTAGCGTCGCGTTCTGTTCCTCATATTGGGCAAGTTGATATTGGGCGAGCGCCAGATCATATCCACTTTTTACCCGTGCTAGGTTGAGCGTCGCAGGCGGGACTTTCGCTGAGTCTTCCAGCATATATCCTTGACCGATCAATACGTCTTTTAATTCAAGCCTCGCTTTCTCTAGGGCATCCTTGGCTTGCGCTGTTTTGTTCGTGAGCCGGAAAGTAGCGAGTTCCGCTATTTTCTGTCCTTTGTTTACCCGGTCTCCGTTCTTCACGTAGATGCGGGCGATGGGTTCTGCCGACTCAAATTGTAAGTCCACCAACTTGCGAGCGGACAGTTTACCATTGCTTATCAACTCATGATTAAATTCCGTTTGCTTCAAAGTCATGATCGTGACTTCGTTCGCCTCATCCGGCAATACGGTTTCTACGGAATCCTGTGTGGTATCTGTATCTTTCTTTTCTCCGCCGCATGCGCTTAAACAGAATAAAAGCGTAAAGGTCAACAATTTATAGTATTTCATACTCGTATGATTGATCGGTTTGTACAATTTGTCATTCGCAAATATAAGTATTTATTGTTACGATGTAGTCGTAATTGCTATAAAAATAAGGATATTGTATTCATATTGATGTGTTGTTTAACATACTTCGTGCTTTCTCTTTCATTTCTTTAATAGCGGAACTTTCCACTTTGGGTTTCTTAGTTAATACGGAATCAATCGCCATTTTCAATTTTGCAGGTTGAAAATAAGATGGTTCCGTATAAAGATTCATTAACAGATAATACGGATAGATACGTTCCGGTAAAATATCAATGGCATGTAACAGGTGCTTTTCCGCTTGTCGGTATTCACCTAAACACTGCTCATTTTTAGCCATTACGTAATAAAGCATGGGATCGGAGCTTAATAAGACAGCTCTCTCCAGATATTCATTCGCTTTCTCATATTGTCCGGTTTTGCTAAGAGATTGAGCGGCCTCGAAAAGGAATTCCGGTTTATGCTTCAATAATGGATACAAAGGTTCATATACCTCCAAGGCCGCTTCGTAAGCTTTATTATTGTAAAACATTTGCGCCTTATTCCATTGTTGATAAGCCTTATAATGATCTTTTTGCATCCAGAACAAACCAATTCCAAGGATAGCGATTCCCATAAAAAATATCTGTTTGCCCCATCTATGGCCATTTGATTCGGCTTGGTTCTCACGGATCTCATCCTTGTCCGGTGTTACGCTCATCACCCCTAGGAATATCAATACTACCCAAAACTCCGGCAATTGTAATGGATAAGAAGAGAAGGCGAATATAGCCAGAGACATCAATCCCCCGCAACAAGCATACCTTTTGTTCTTTATTCCTTTATAAAATAGAAGCCCCAGCCAGCCTATAAATAGGGCTAATCCTACTAACCCCTGTTCTAATCCAATCTGCAAGTATTCATTAAATGCGTACTCCGGGCATCCGGCAACCAACTTTTCCTGTTCAGTCGCTTTTCCCGAAGCCATGTATTCCGCTTGTGTTTCAGCGTAAGCGGCAGGGAACCCACCTAGGCTGGTACCTGTAATCGGTTGTTTTTGTATCGCTTTCGTCGTGATCTTCCACATCAGAAACCTTCCGTCTGCCGAATCTTTCTTTAATGTATAGAGTGATGCGCTCCCGCCAAGAAGCAATATGCCGCCTAGGATACCGCCTATGATATACCACCTTTTGTGTTGTCTCAGTCTGGTCGCTGCCTGTTTCCTGTCAAGGCGGTACAGGGCATATACCCAGGCGCAAGAAACGACCACCGCTATCCATGCCGATCGGCTCATTCCCGCAGGAAGTACAACGATCGCTGTGCCTATACATCCCATGGACAGGTAATAGGGCATATTTCGTTTGGACTGTTCCAGCAAGATGCCAAGAGCCACCGGTAATGTGATCGCCAAATATCCGGAATAAGGCCCCGGATTGAAAAAAGAGCCGGTCAGCCGAAACAGGGAATGGTTCGAATAGGCCCATCCCTGTAATTGACGGAAGCCCCAGATGGCTTCTATAAGGCCTGTCGCGATAAAGAACATTGAAAAATATCCTATGAGCACCGGATATTCATGGAACACCTGCCGAAGCAGATACCACAAGACAACCATTTGTCCGATAAACAGGAGCTTTTCCGGCTCCGGGTGTATGGAGTAGGGATAAGAGAGGAGGATAAGCCCCAAGAGGGAAAGGGGGAGGATATCCACGTAAGTCCATGGGCACAGCCCCTTGCTTGGATTCAACCACAAACCTTGTAGGGACACGGCGGATAAGAACAGGGCGATTAGTTGAATCCAAAAGGTTTTCTCTGTCACCAAGTGTGTGGATAGCATTCCCAATCCTGCGAAAGGGGCGCTTAGCAAAAGTGTCCCGAGTAGGGTATATACGCCGAGTTTCAACAGCTCTTTCATGGTTAATATCTTTTTACCGTATCGTTTTCCACCAAAAAGATACGATCTTCCGCAGCCTTTTCCGGTCGCGAGATCATCGCTTTCAACAGGCTCCCTTTAGGTATCTTGCGAATGAGGATGCCACCGGGTATCGTGTCTGTCGGGAAATATCCGTTTTTAAAACACTGCTGTTCCTGTTCCCAATAAGCGAGTGTATACGGCACTTGCTGTTGATACGGGTTGTCCGAGGCGATAAAGATGGAATCGGTTCGGGCCGGATCGGGCTTAATTTTCGTGATGATCCCCGTATTGCTCACATGGAAAGGGGATGTGATGAAGCGTAGTGAGCCATAAGCCTCTTTGTCATATTCGGCGATGATAAACACATCATCGCCTACGATCTTCGGGAAGGTACAGCGGTTGCCGATCCGTTCGCTCATGGCGAAAGGCCTCCAGTTACCATGATTATAGGTACAGAGGTAAATAGGTGCTCTTTTTGATCTCACCGGGAGGTCGCAAGTCGTATGGATATCTGCGACAGGTGGTAGGTATTGCTCCGTGACAGCGGTCAATAACGGATTTTTTAAGAACGTACGGTATTCATCGGTCGACTCGGTCGTTACCGGATGTAAGGGGGCGAATCCGTATCTGTAAACCTTGGCCGGGGTCAAGAACGGCTTGGTTAGGTTGTAGATCAAGGAATCCGGGCCTTCGTACTCCGGAGCGAAAGGTAGGAATCGCCCATCCTCGTTTAAGAATGCGCACCAATAATGTTCCCCGTTCCTACGAGTCCAGATCGTATGTTCTGCTACAGTGGGAATACCGGCCGCACGCATCAGCTGGATACCATACAAGACTACCCCATCACAACGTCCAACCCCTGTCCGGTGGATCTCCTCTGCGGTTGGATAGTGGATGGGTATCTCCGTTTGATAGGTGACTCGGGTTCGTAGTATCTTTTGTAACCTCACGGCCGCATCGTACGTGTTATCAATATGCGAACTATCCAGCAAAGGGAGGTACGTCCGCATCAGCTCCTCACGTAAACCGGAGGGCTGTTCGTATAACCCCCGGTAGGGAAGTATATACCTGCAAAAATTCTCGAAACTTACCGATTTATTCCAGGGCTTGGGCCACGCCTGAAACGCCAGCTCGATATTACGGATTAGATAGTCCGAGGATAGGGTGGTGATGTCTGATACCCTCTCTCGCTTCTCATATCCGAAATGATAGACCATATTGCGTATCAAAAAGCGGGCGGCCTCTCTTTTTAATGAATCCCCTTCATAGTATTTGATGACATATTCCAACTCTTTCCTGTTATCGCCGGCTTGCGACAACGCATATTCCAACATACTTTCTTCTTGGCTTTTTGAGAAACCGCAAGAGTGCAGACAGATCCAAGCGCATACATATAAAATAAGCTTATTCATAATTCTTCAATTGTTTCGAATATTTTTCCAAAAACGTCCCTTTCTGTATTCCCCCGTGTAAGGGTCAACGGATTTCCACACTTTCCAAGCTACCCCTACGATAAATTCCTCCGGTATAAGTCCGAGATAACGGGAATCTCTAGAGTTTTCTGTCTTATCTCCGGCCACGAAGTAATAGTTGCTTTGGAACCGGTATTGTCTTACCTGTTTGTCTCCTATATAAACTTTACTATCTTTCCACGATAGGGAATCTTTTGATTCCCACTCGATCATTTGTTTGTATAGCTTATAATTTGTTTGATTCACGGTAATTCTATCCCCTTTTCGGGGGATATACAAAGGACCGAAATCATGAACATTCCAATTGAATGTAGAATCAAAAGGGAAACAACGGTAGACACCGTCCGGCATCCGATCCGCTTTTTGTCTGGATAGGTTCGCTTGACTTTCCACATTCCCCAAAGGCTCTTTTGTATGGTTGTTTCGGTAGAATCCCTGTTCGATCCGGATGGAGTCTCCCGGTAACCCGAGGCAGCGTTTGATATAATATTGCATGATGTGCATTTCGATCCGCTCCCATGAATAGGGATGCGGGTAGTTGAATACGAGAATATCATTCCGTTTGATTTGCCCGACTCCGGGTACTCTGTATATATCTACCCGCTTCCCTTTCATAGATGCGAAAATATTGAATAACCTAGGTCCGGCTATCCATTTGTTTACTAATACTTGATCTCCGGTTTGGAGTTGAGGCTCCATGGAATCGGAAGGGATTTTGAACGTGCTGAAACAGAAGATGAGGAGGAATGCGTATATGCAACCAATACCAAATACCCCATAAAATATAAGTGTCAGATATCGTAACATCTGATTTATATTTGTTTTGTATATACGTTTTTCTATTCCCATTCTTTTATGTTTATGCCTCATTTCCTAAATCCAAATTCTTTGGATATCAGTCATCAATAGTCGAACACTACGATATGATATTCCGGATCATCACTGATACCATAGATCTTCCGTTTTTGATTGTCTACAGCGATGGAGGAGACTCCTTGGTCTAATGTGTAATGGCATTCAAGGCTACCGTCCCATCCGATTACAAATAATTCTTTGCATAATATATTGTAATTAGGCTCTGTCACCATTTTTCCATTATAAAGAACAAATAAACTATTCCCCACGTTTACAGGACTATAAAAAGCGTCTCTATAAGTTTGCGGGCTCGCTTTACTTCCGATAATGTCTCCATCCCTAAATTCTTTGAAAACAGATGCGAAATGATCCGGTCCCCGTAATTGTTTTTCCAAGGTCCCGTTCACGTTATAGATGCAAATTAAATCAGTGAAGTAGTGAGTGATTGCAACCTTCTCTTTTCGGTTGGTGGTTAGGTCTGCCCGAAACGCATTGATTAATTCGGCAGGAGTATACTCCTGCTCAGTTTTAGGATAAGTACCGAAATCCATCGTTTTCTTACCTGTTTGATCAAAAAGGAATCCAGGACTCGTCTCTTGATAGGATACGCCTAAGAACCCGTTGCCCAAGCTTCGAATATTGCTCCATAGCGGTTTTGTATCTAGGGAGATACGGCTGGCGTATTCCGGTTCTTTTCCACTGGTAAATTCCGGGATAGAGTAAGTGAAAATCGTAGAGGTCATCATATCAAAAATGACTACGGAATCGTTCCGATTGACGAAACATGGTGTCATCATCTCTTTAGGCCCTTGTCCTACAGGAATACATTCTCCTTCCTTATGTGCCGTATTGAGGTTGAAGATGTGGAATTGTTTTTCCGCCCCTTGATTGCAAGTAACTAGGAAGGAGTCGAATAATTGGATTTGTGAAGGTCGTAAAATAAGACTGTCAAATTCAATAGTTTTTCCGGATAGTGATTTTCGGACTTTGAAATCACTTCTCTGGAAGGTTATGTTTTTGTCATCTTGTTTTTGATCATCGGTACAAGCGATGAATACTAATAGGATGAGTGAAAGATGTAAGATAATGTATTTCTTCATGATACTGATTTTTTAAGGAGGGCATGCCAAATTAAGGGATTGAACACATTTTCTTCTTGCTCAAGATACCTAGAGTCTATGAAATACAAATTAAAAAATCAATGAGAAAACATCTGCATTCCATTGATTTACCGACTGTATTCCATTGTGATTTTTTTCGTTTTGGCACACCCTCCTTTGATTAAATTTTAGTTCCAACGTCCCGGTATGTAAGTGGATGTCCCATCGGAATATTTGATAATACATCCTCCCCCAGAGTAACTGCAATATCCGCTTCCACCTTCCCCACTAGCCAATGCCTCCACATTGTCAAGCGCTAAATCAGAGAGTTTAATCTCGTTTTCACTCTGGTTGATGTTCCATGCCGCAGCTACTGCTACGACTGCCATTACGGCTATTCCTAAAATCTTTTTTCTCATGATATTTCTTTTTTATAGTTTATGTTTTTGAGAATTTAATCTCTTGCTTACTATTCTTCTGCAAGATAAGGATATTCTCGAATTCCTCTTTCAATTTAATTTACTACTTTTGTGTCACCTCCTTTCTGCTTCATGAGTAAAAGTGGGGTGGGAGGCTTGCTTGTGATCGTTCCAATATATCCGGCAAGCTCTCCCTTCTCTTTTATTTATTGAGCCATCCCCCGAATGTTTAATTTTATCAGTTGATTCGTATTGCATTTCACGGAAATCGTCTCGTCAAAGACTCCTTTGTCTTTCGGTGTCATGATGACTCTTACTTGAAGGATCTCTCCCGGCTTGGCGGGATGTTTGTCGAAAGATGGGTGGGCACAGCCGCAGGTTGTAGCCGCGTCTAGTATGACTAACGGGTTGTTTCCTGTGTTTGTTAATCGGAAAACAGCTTCTTTGCTTTCTCCCATTTGGATAGTTCCTAGCTGTATGGATGCCTCTTCCACTTTCACGGTGGTCTGTATTTGTGAAGCGGGTTGTTTTCCGGTGATCTCTTTTAGGTATAGCTCCCGGATATTCGGGTTGTGGATAGGATTTCCTATCACTACGACCTTATTGTCCTTATCCAATAGAAAGGTTTGAAATCTCCCGTCGGCCGGGAAATGATTCAGTTCGTTCAGTCTGTCTGATTGATCCATGCAGATAGGTTTGTCGAAATTGTCTTTTTTCAATAGATACCGTATTTCTTTCTTGTCATCGGACTGGAAGAAAAAGAGGAAGGGAACCGTTCCTTGGGTAATGGAGTCGGTGTATTGAATCAGTTCTTTCCATCGGTGCAGTTGGAGTTTGCAACTGGTACATCCTATGGAATCCACGAAAACCAGCACCTTGTGGGGGGATTTTGGCAGGGTGAAGTCTACCGTATCGGTTGCAAACCGTGCAAAGACCATGTCTTTCGGAAATCGTATCTCTTTTCCTTGCCATTCGGATACTAAATGCTTGATCTCGTCTTTTTTCTTGTCTTGGCAAGCTAGAAGGAATAATAATAGTATGATTAGATTTAAGTATTTCATGATATTTTGTCGTTATATTTTAAATGAAAGAATCGGATCGTTGCTGTTTACATCCGTGGCAAGGATCGTCCCCGTATCCTCATCTACGTCGATACCATAAATGGCATGGTCGAGCACGTACTTCCGGACGGGGTTTCCTTTGAGGTCGAATACATAGATGTATCGCCCGCCATCCTCGATATCTTCCCCTCGTTGGTATGCCTGCTCGATATCTTTGAAACTACGGCCATGAAATACGGTATAAATGAAATGGTCTGTGATATGAACATCACTGAATCCCATGATACCCGTTGGAATTCCCTCCGATTGTGAGATTGCGAATTGAGGTTCTCCATTAGGTCCGTATCGTACGGTTTGTGTAGTATCTGTGAAGTTGTATATTTCTAATGCCTCTCCTAGTTGGGTTGCCATGACCAAGATGCCTTTTTGGGGATTATAGTCGAAGAAGCTTCGCCACGCTTGCGCCAATGCAGGGCGTGCGATGTCTTCATAATTATTTTCGGTCGGGATCTGATTAGCGGAGTGAATCCATTTCCCTTCTCGGTCTGTCCACTTTTGTCTATATTCACCGAGGTAGTCAGATACTAAAAAGCCCGATTCCATCGGGTAAAAGTCCAATGCCCTAACCAGCCGCTTGTCCATATCGATCGTTTCTACGGGGATGATGTTGTTCATATTTTGTTCAATCTTCCACCGGGTTGTTCGCATTTTGTTCGCATCGAGCGTCCAGATAGAATCCTTGGAGATAAACCGGAAGCAATCTGCCGATACCATTTCTTCGGGTCCCTCGCCTCGTTTGCCAAACGATGTCATATATTCCCATTCGGGGTAAGAGAAGGCATGGAAGAAATAATCTACGTTGTGCAAGTCCATGATAATAGCGATACCATCCTTGACCGCTACCCGGAAAGGATAGCGGAACAAGGCGGTATCTAGGTGGATAACCTGCGCATTTAATGCCTTTTCATCGGGAAAATCCTCGTAGCGGGGGAAGTGCCGTGAGGATTCCGAACAGGATACCAGACTACCTATTAATAGAACTATGTACACGTAGTAGTTCATGTGTTGTTTTAACGGTTGTATATATATTTGTAATATCCTCCATTACATGATAGAGAGCCAGCCATATAACAATCTTTGGATCCACTTTCACCGGAAGCTAGCGCTTCAATATTAGAGAAAGTAAGATCTGAGAAATTTTGTTTTCCTTCTTTCAAAAGAAAATACGAAGCACACAAGGCGCAAATGAAAATGATAGCGAAAGCTTTCTTGAAAGTAATTTGTTTCATGTCGTTTCTAATTTTTGTTACAAACGTACGGCTTGGTCTTTGGATAGCCAATCTTTTTAGGTGACTTTTAGCTGACAGTTGAAAAATAAGCCTTTTGTCTACCTATAGTCATCTTTCATCTTGCGAGTTGAATGAATTTATTCGTAGAAAGGGATGGAAAACGTATCTTTGCAGTTTCAACGAGGAATAATTATGGAGAAGCAAAATTGGAAATTTTATTGGAAGTGGAGTGTATTTGTTCTGATGACGATGATTTGCTTGTTGTCTTTTTATAAATCATACCAAAATGTAAAGTATGAATTACAAGAAGAGTCTCAAACGTTATTTCAGCAGGCAGTTCAAGATGATACAAATAGGCGGATAAAAGATTTAGGGGATGCTTTTTGTTTTTCCTATTCAGGCGCTAATCGATTGGAACGAGATAGCATTACAATCAAGACTGCCGATGCGATTATACATATGAGGAATAATAAGGAGGTGGCACGGAGGATGTCTTCACAGGAGAAGTCTGATTTTTGTCTCCAACATTGTTTGTCCATGGAGAATCCGATTCAAGTAACCTTACTGGATAGTGCTTTTCGTGCATCTTTGTATGAACATGCGATTTCGGCTCAGACCGTAACTTGTTATACCTTTATAGACAAGACGGAATGTAGCTCTTCAGATACTTCTTTTTATCAATCTTTCATACCATTAAAAGAAATTGTTTTTGGAGCGAATCGGGCGATCGTTTTGCGAGCGTTTGTTCAATTTCCTTTCCTTTATATAGTAGGTGAAGTGTTTTTGCGAAATATATTTTGGATTCTGGCAATGGTTATTCTCTGGGTTATCGCTATTGTCTTGACATGGAAAAGACCAAGGATAAATATCTTACCGCTACAAGAAGCACCTAAAGAGATGATACAAATAACAGAAGATATCTTGTTCGATGAAACACATGGCGTATTGCATTATCATAGGCATCGTATCGAATTGGCAAATCAACGGCTGAAACTGTTTTGTATTTTATTAGAACATAAAGGATATTTCATTGAGTCCGATCGGCTGAAAGAAGAAATCTGGCCGGATGGAAGTGTGTCCAAAGACGCTCTTACCGCTACGGCTAAAAGGCTTAAAGAGGATTTGTCTCCTATTCCGGGTTTGGTGATTGAGAGTGCTCGGGGGCATGGCTATGTGCTGAAGTGTGGTGGGTAGGTTTTACAAGGTGGGTTAGTGTATTTTTTTGAATGTTTATATTCTTCTCGACTTCGTCTTCTAAAAAACACGTACGTGAATTTTTAGAAACACGTACGACTTTTAGTAAAAACACGTACGAGTTTTTCGGAAAATATAATGATGTTTTTTACACGCTGATTATCAGTTATTTATAGATAAAATTAAAATTGCCTACTTGTTGTAATTAATTTAATATGGTTCTCATGGAATAATAAAGATTACCACCAAACTTGTTTGTCATTTTCATATGTGAATATGCGTTCTTCTTCCCCTTTGGTTAAGTCTTTTAACAACAAGAGAGTATTGTCTGGTACATTTGTATAGGTTAGCTTTGATTCAATAGCTCTTTGTTGGCCTAATGACATCCAATGGTTATATTCCCAATAGAATAGCTCATATAGATCACCTGCGTGGATGTTATTATCATCGTTTCTTGGCGTATAAATGATCTTATTGATAGATACCGGTTTGTTGAAGTCCAAGCCTACCCATGGATAATCAACCGTAGAAGGGGCTTCATAGTAAGTTAGGATATCTTTGTCAAATACTTTGGATTTATCCATTGGCATAGTATCGTAACGAACCGAGGCATTTGTTCCAATGATTGTGCCGGTTAATTCTTTTTCCTCCTTGTCTGAGTAGAAAGCGAGTTCGGCTAGATTACAACCCTTGTTTTTTGCTGATACATAGCGCCAATAGCGATATGTTTTTTGAGGTTTTATCTCGAAAGAATCTGCGGACAATAACCAATGAGAAATCGTATGTATTGTATCAGGATCGGAGAAATCCGGATTATTGGAAGCTTCAAAATGTCCTCCGGTGAGAGTTTTTGCATAATCGAAAATATGTTTTGCGAGATAGTATTTCCTAGATAATATAACTTTCTTTCGTTTACTGGTATCTGCATGTAGATATTTTATTCTACCTCGTGAATCAAGTATGAATGGATCTGTAATAGGATGAATACCTTGATTGTCATAATAAAGTGGGAGATAGGCAATATCTTTTCCTATTTCATTGAAGTAACAAACTTTTCCTTTTTGTGTACCGTAACATATAGGTACCCATTTCTGATTGTCGAAAACGGCTAGGTAGGCATGTTTATGGTTTCGTTTTTTTTGTGTTGGAATCATGATATCACAAGTTTTCATGTATTCGGAGGTAACATCTTTCATGAAAATATTCCGGAAGAGGTCGGGCACGACCTCTTCGGTTGTATTCAGCTTTACGAGATCTTGATTAATAGCGTATGTTCGCCTATACACTTTAGCCATCTTCTGGCTAGGTTTATGCAGTATATCCGGATCTGTTTTTGTCTCGCATCCTCCAAACGCTAGATTCTTTCCTGTATTATCTAAAAGTACATTCCAATAATGCCCCATCGAGCGGAAAGGCCATTGTGGTGTGAAATCTAGCATGACGGGAATTCCTATGCTTCTCATCATAGCTAACGCTATTAACGAGAATTGATTACAAGTGCCGAATGATATCATGCTCCTAGTGGAGGTTTTTGCTATGAACGGAATGGAATATACCGAGTTTTCAGGAACTAATTTCTTCTCTAAAAACTGATTGATATGCTTACAAGCCCAAAATGCTGAGTTTTGCATATCGGAAGAATAGCTGAAGTCGTTGAGTTCTGTTAATGTCGTAGAATCTATTTGTTGGTACATGCCAGTCCTCCAATCCTCCAGTACATCCATGGCTCCGATAGAGTAGGGCAATAGGTATTCACAGAAGTCATCAAAATTTAAATGTCGGCTCCAAGGGGCATCTTCCCATAGGTGGAAAGCCTGCTCGATATTTTGAATAAGAAAATCAGCTGTAATTATACGAATGTCTTCTTGTATCGGGAATGAGGTGTTCTCGTGGATTTTAGAGATTCTATCAATGCGATTGGCAAGATAAGGTGTATCATGATAACGCCCCTCTTTTTGTGTTTGAAGTATTATAGAGTCAATTTGTTTATTATATGTGTTGGTGATTTTCCCGCAATAAGAATAATGCCCGGGCATATTCTTAATAAGAAAGCAAGCTGCACGATATTTCAAGGAATCATTTTTGTAATGTTCCAATACCTGTTCTAATTCACGGCGGTTTTCGCCTGCTCTTTCAAGAGCGAATGAGAGTTGTCTGTCTTCTTTGAAATTGTGACAAGAGACTAAACTAGATATAAGTAGCGTGATCCAAAAGAGTTTCATTCGTTTTATTTGTTCTTTTTGCGAAGGACGGTGTTTTAATAGATTGCTCGTTTCATATCGTATTTAATTTTTCACAAACATAAGTTTATTCCTTTTCATGGCCAATTGTTTTAGCTGACTTTTAGCTGACAGACAAAAAATGAGGGTTTGTTGGCATAAAGTTATGTATTTGTATTGCTATCATTTCAACAGGTAGTCCAAGAGGATACAGATCGGCGTATCAAAGAACTTGGGGATGATTTTTGTTTTTCTTATACAGGGGGGGCACTTCAGATATTATCATTAGATAGTACTTTTCGTGCATCTTACCGTTACGGCTAAAAGGCTTAAAGAGGATTTGTCTCCTATTCCGGGTTTGGTGATAGAGAGTGCTCGGGGTAAAGGATATTCACTAAAGATCGTTTCGGGAGAGTAAATTCTCCATTTCAACGTTCATTTGATGGTTTATTTGTGTGATGAGCTTGCTATCGGCAGTAGTACTGACTTGGCTAAGTAATATATACTGTGTCGGGCAAGTCAGTATATATTACTTAGCCAAGTCAGTATTGCTCTTAGGATTGCCAATCTAAGGTCACCTATTTATATCGTGAGTTGAATGAATTTGTGCAAACAATGTTAATTATTTTTGTCCGGGTAAACCTCGTTCATCAATAGGATAGAACATGGTCAACCTATATAAAGGAAATTGCACATCGCATCGTGCAATTTTGTATGAAAATTGCACATCGCATCGTGCAATTTTGTATATTTGTCCTTTAAACATGAATCAATATGGAGACCTTATTTCGTTCCTTTAGAACTCAATTAGAGCATACTTCGACAGAAGTCGTGCGTTTTCTTCACGATCAGATCGCATGGGATAGCCGATTGGTTGCGATTTTAGGTGCTCGTGGTGTTGGGAAGACTACCCTATTGTTGCAGCATATCAAATTGTATGATCGTGAGGATGAGTCTTTGTATGTTACGGCAGATGATTTCTATTTTACCAAGTATCGGTTATTCGACATGGCTTATCAATTTTATAATCTGGGTGGGAAAAAACTTTATATTGACGAGATTCATAAATACAAGGATTGGTCTAGGGAGGTGAAGAATATATACGATCAAATTCCTGGTCTTCAAGTTATCTATACAGGTTCGTCTATTCTTGATCTGGAGAAAGGTGGTGCGGATTTAAGTCGCAGGAAGGTAGAGTATAGATTACCCGGACTTTCTTTTCGGGAATATTTGAATATATCGCAGGGGTGGCAGCTTCCATCGTATTCGTTGGAAGAGATTCTTGCTGGGAAGGTTGAGTTCCCTTATAAGGAAGCTCGTCCACTCAAATTATTTAATGATTATTTATCGACAGGTTATTATCCATTTTTTCAAGATACGGAATATCTCTTGCGTCTGCGTAGCGTGATTAACCAAATGGTGGAATCTGATATTCCGATTTTTGCGGATATGACGGTGGCTTCTGCCGTAAAGTTGAAGAAATTATTATATGTATTAGCTCAAAGTGTCCCTTTCAAACCAAATTATACGAAGTTGGCGAGAGATTTGGATATCAGCCGGAATGTGTTGCCCGACTACATGAGTTATTTGGAGAAGGCAGGTCTGGTTAATTTACTGCGAGAAAAAGCGCAGGGCTTGAAATTATTGGAGAAAGTAGAGAAGATATATCTGAATAATACGAATCTGGCTTATGCGTTGTCGGAGCAGGTACCGGATATCGGTTCCGTGCGTGAGACGGTTTTTCTATCTTGGATGCGAGTCGTATGCTTCGTTACTTCTTCTGCGATTTCAGACTTTGAGATAGATGGCCGAACCTTTGAGATTGGGGGAAAGAATAAGACGCGGCAACAGATCAAGCAAGCGGCGGATGGGTATGTGGTGAAAGATGACATAGAGTATGCTTTCCGCAATATGATTCCTTTATGGATGTTTGGCTTTATCTATTGAATATCTATTAGGAAATCCACTGGAATAAGGCTTGTCTGTGCTTGCTGTAATATGCTGATATACAGTATTTGTTTATCTCCGGTCGTATCGAGAAACTAGATCGAAACGAATAAAACTTAATATATCGTCGTTGAAATCGGGGTTCATGAAATGGCTGTTACATATGTAAAGGCCATCGGGTAAAACTAATAATTGTCTTGAATTGTACGTGTAATTAGGGAAAAGAGTCTCTCCTAGCTTGTTTAACTCTTTGTCAAGGATTATGATTGAAAAGGTCTTTCGTCCATATTCTATAAGTTCCATAGCTTTAACCCCTTTCTCGATCGTAGTGGATGGATAAGCGATCCGATAAAAAACCTCTCGGTAAGGATCGTATATCAAGTCTCCATACATCGCGTTTTGACAGAAATCGATCGCTTGGGCGGTTAGCTCGTCTGGCAATTGCACTTGGTCGATATACTCGCTTTTCACGGATACCTTGCGGATGGAGTCGTGTGCGATATTCGCCACATAGACAGATTCATCGTAAATGAAAGAATATACAAATCGCTGTCCATCAAAAGAACGGCTATAGCTACCCTCTAGCCCGTATCGTTTCAATTTGACCGAAGAGCCGGGATAGTCCGGATAAACAAAAGGTAATGCTCTGATCTCCTTCGTGTCGAGATTGATAGTAGCGGAGACATAATCTTTCTCTATCAAACGGTTGGGATCTGAATAGATATATAGATCCCGCCCTATCAGGGTGGCGGTTCTGAAACTTAGGAAACAACTATTGTAAAGTCTTGTGCCATCGTTTGCTTCCTCATAATTTATTTTTTCTTGTATTTGGCAATCCTTATTGATGCGTATGATCTCTGGTTCAAATAAGCTAGTGAGATATAAGCTGTCCCAATTCTGTATATAGCATCCTAATACACGACCTACTCCATTCGGACCCTCGGTCTCCGGTTCTATCTTGAACGCTAGTTCTTGACTATCCTTATCATAAAAATAGAATTTATTGCTACGGGACTGCATGGAGTAAGATTGTAACACAATATATTCCTTTCCCTTTTTATCACGATAGTACGATAAGAAAGGGGTTACGTTTTTTGTCTTATCATCCAAGGTGAAAGCCAAGGTCTGATCGGATCTTACTAATTGATAAGACTTACTTTTCTCTGCTTGCTCACAAGAAGAGAGGATAAAGAGCAAGAGTGATAGGAATAAGAAAAATGGTTGTAGTTTCATTCGTTTATTGTATTTAAAATGAATGCATATATTTTATTCTAAATTTAAATAAGCAAACTGAATCTCATCCTCCATGCTCATAATGATCCGCTCGTTTCCTTTGTCATAGCGAAGATTGATGATGTTATATCCTATATCTAAAGTATAGAGATAATTTGCGTTTAGGTCAAAGACACGAATTTGAGTGCAAGGAGTCGGGAGGAGGTTCCCGCTTTTATCTTTGAGGAAGTTATCTCGTCCGGAATAACAAGCGAATATCTTATCACCACAAAATACGATGGAGCGATAATATTCTATCTTGTTAGTTTTCCGGTTGTCCCATCTAGGGCCATATAAGTTATATTTTAGATTACCATCTAAATCGCATATCGTGATCAAATCGTGGTAATTGTAAGCTTCCACATATATATTATGCTCCATGGAAGCATCGCATACTATACGCTTTTTCTCTATTTCCGGGTGTTCGTATTTCATGATTTGGATATCTCCGGTTACCATATTCCATTTACCGATGCTGGGCTTGAAATCATTAGTCCCTATAGGCTGTATGATCCTGCCTATGCATAATGTATCATTTATATATTGATAATCGCTAGGGAATCTTTCGATGTCGATATTCATTTTTACGTAAGGTATGTAAGTGGGATCGGCTAGAACACTATCCAAATCGAAACTAAAGATTTTCTGTTTGCCATGATCCGTTACATAGAATTTCCGGCGGACTTCATCAATACCTATGTCTCCCATATTTGCGATTTCGGAGGGACCTTCTCCTTTCTGTCCTGTACTGGCTAAGAATTTGAAGGTGTTCTTGTCAAAGATATAGATGAGGTTGTCATAAGCCTTATAATCCTGTATGATTAAATAATTATCCATCAGGTAAATCCGGGGATATCGATTGATCATAATCTCTCCGGTACTTATTTCTTTTACGTTATGCTTTACATCGACAATGTTGTCCATGCTACTTATATGTTTCTCTGTTGTGGAATTTTGTGTACAGCTTAAACATATAATGAAAAAGGATAGGTATAATAATGTTCTCATGATCTGCTATCTTTAGGTTGTTTATTGATTGAATATCCAATTAGGGTCTTGCCACGATCATTACATAATCCCTCTCGAACACTTTAGGATCGTCTAAGAATTTGATCAGGTCTTTTTGGCGGGAGGAGCCTGTGCGTTTAACGGTCTCACGCATTTCGGTGACGGTACGAATCATATAAACACAGTCATCGGTTTGTCCGTCTGGCCAGAACGGAAGTCCATCATCTATATCATTGATAAATCCTCCGGAGCTTTTGGGTAAGGCGTATGTTTTCTTCTCTTTCTTGAGATAGACTACTCGATGGGTGATAACCGGTTTGTAATCGTCCAGCCATCCCAGCCAATTATAGATGGCGGGAGAACCTTTTTGAAAGACTCCCATAAATAGCCCATTCGGATTCTCCAAGAAAGAACGAAGACCGGTCGGTTTATCTTGATTGTCTTTATGAAGTGTATATAAAGGGGTGATCGAGTGGGAACTTGAAAGCTGGTATACCGTATCTCGATAAGGAATCAAGAAATTTATTCGGTCTTGATCCGTATTCCAATAAAAGGTTTGAAACCGGGTGATCGTATCCGGAGAGACGTTAATATCTTTGGCATCCGCAAGGATGAATTTGCAAAGCGTATCTCCTCGAAGGTTGAATGTCGTTATTCCTTTCGGGATTTTAGAGCCTTCCGCGTAATCACAAAGCATATATCCCGAGGAGGAGAAGCCTACTATTTGACTGGCATCCGCATTTATCGAATATTTGGTAGGCCGGTTTTCGGGGAATATATAATTCTGAATGGTCAGCATCGTATCTAATGTGGGTAATTCCCCGATACATGGCCTTATATCGTTGAATGTGGTCGAATCTTTTTTATTGTCTTGGTCGAGGCCGCTCAAGGCGCAGTACATACGGGTTGTTTTCCTGTCGTAAAATAGATTAAGGCCGTTCATACCATGGTTCCATTTATAATCCAAGGCCTTAAATCCATATCGTTTGCTGGGAATGCCTTGCTTACGATAATAAATACGTGGGTTATTGAATGTGATGAAAGCGTCGCTATCCGGAATAGCGATCGCTTGTGTTACCGTGTAACGAGCGTCTCCAACATTATAATATTCCAGCTTAGAGGCTATTTGACTCAGTTTCAACATCGCCGGATGGTCCAGCGCCTTTTCTATATCAATGAGGGCCGGAGTCGTCGAACGATTATACTCCGCTTCATATTGGGGAGAGGCGGGTTGATTCCTTTGTTGGCAACTATTTAAGAGCAATGCAAGGAACAATAAGCATGTTGAGAACTTGGTGATCATGATTGGATACGTATTGTTTATCGCAAACATATGTAAAATAATTGATTGTAACAACTGATATTACGAATTTATCATAGATTTGCGACAGACCCGTAGAATAGTGTCTAGAAATGATGCCTGTATATGATTTTATGATTTAGCGTTCTTTTTCTTAAGCGGAAGCCTTGGGAAAAGCTTTCGGAAACGGACTAGGTGGCTTGTTACGTTACTTCCTGCGATAATGAGGGTAACGGCTAGGATGATCAGGATGATTCCGCAACACAATCGTAACGTTAATGATTCACCGAAGACAGTCACTCCGAAGAATACGGCGGTCAACGGTTCCAAGGCTCCGAGGATCGCCGTTGGGGTGGAGCCGATATATTGGACCGCCAGTGTCGTGCAAAGGAAAGAGATAGCGGTTGGGAATATGGCTAGAGCGATCAGGTTACCCCATAAATACCAATCATGGACAATGTGAAGGCTCCTGCCGAAATCTATACGGACTAAAAACAAGGTCATTCCGAAAAGCAAGACATAGAACGTAAGTTTCAACGTAGCGATATTCTTTAATAGCGGACGATTCGCACCTACGATATAAATAGCATAGGAAAGAGCGGAAGCCATGACCAACAGGACACCGGTTAAACTAAGAGTCGTTCCGTCGCCACTTTTATAAAGTAAGCCGATACCGCCTAATGCCAGCAAGATACAAAAGATGGTTTGTAACGTTAATTTCTCCTTGAAGACAAACGCCATGATCAGCGCCACTAAGATCGGATAGACAAACAGCAAAGTCGAGGCGATGCCTGCTTCCATATAATTATAGCTTTGGAATAACGCTAGGGAAGAGAAGGAAACCAACAGCCCCATGAGGATTAAAGGAACGATCTCGTTGGGTTTCAACTTAAAGTTCCGCCCTCTCGCTTTGATCATGATACCTAATACCGGGATCGCGAATAAATATCTGAAAAACAGGACTGAATCCGGATTCATACCGGCTTTATACAAGGGTAGGGCGAACAAGGGGTTCATTCCATAAGTTGCGGCGGCGATAGCCCCTAGAACATATCCTTTTGCTTTTGCATTCATGATTAAAAATATTAGCGCGCAAAAGTAGTATATTCATGATAAATATTATATATTTGTAGATTATCATTTCAATAAATCGTTAACTAAAAAGTAATAAATATGCCTCCAGCAGCAAGATTGACAGATATGCATACATGTCCTATGCAAACCCCGGCTTGGCCATCACCGATACCCCATGTAGGCGGTCCTATCGTAGGGCCGGGAGCGGCGACTGTTCTAATCGGCAAGCTACCGGCGGCGGTAATGGGAGATAATTGCGTTTGTGTAGGCCCTCCGGATACGATCATTAAAGGATCTTCCACCGTGATGATCTGCGGTAAACCTGCCGCCAGAATGGGAGATACGACAGCTCACGGAGGGCAAATCGTATTGGGATGTCCCACCGTTATAATAGGTGGTTAGGAGGATCTGCGGCATATAATATATGTATATTGTGAGAATATTACTATCTTTGCCGCCACTTGAAAACTAAAAATAACAAGACATGGAAACAGTAGTAAGTGGAATCAGACCAACAGGTAATCTGCATCTAGGCAATTACTTTGGCGCGGTAAAGAGTTTCTTGCGGATGCAAGATGAGTATAATTGCTTCTTCTTTATCGCTGATTGGCATTCGTTGACTACTCACCCGCATCCTGACAATATACGAAATAGCGTAAAGACGATCCTCTCGGAATATCTGGCTTGTGGTATCGATCCGGAAAAAGCTACCATTTATATTCAGAGCGATGTGCCGGAGGTGGTAGAGTTGTATCTATATTTGAATATGAACGCCGGTATCGGCGAGTTGATGCGTACGGCTTCCTTTAAGGATAAGGCCCGTCAGCAGTTGCATATCAGCCGGGAAGGATGTGAAGGCGATGTAGAGAAAGAGATTTTTAATGAAGGTAATAAACATAGCGTAAGCGCTGGTTTGTTGACTTACCCGACCTTGATGGCCGCCGATATTATTATCCATAAGGCGTTGAAGGTTCCTGTAGGTAAGGATCAGGAGCAGAATATGGAAATGGCTCGTCGTTTCGCCCGCCGTTTCAATTCTACCTATGGAGTAGATTTCTTCCCGGAACCAGCTTCGTTCCATTTGGGCGATAAGTCCGTGAAAGTACCGGGCTTGGATGGCTCCGGTAAGATGGGCAAGAGTGAGGGTAACGCGATCTATTTGATAGATGATGAGAAAACAATCAAGAAGAAGGTTATGAAAGCGGTTTCCGATGCGGGACCAACCGAGCCGAATAGCGTGAAGCCCGAGCCGATCGCCAATTTATTCACGATGATGGAAATTGTCTCCGAGAAAGAGACCTATGATTTCTTTAATGAGAAATACAACAATTGCGAGATCCGTTACGGCGATATGAAAAAGCAGTTGGCCGAGGATATCAATAAGTTCTGCGCTCCGATCCGTGAGCGTATCTTGGATATGGCCGCCAATACGGAATATCTGGATAAGGTAGCCCGTATGGGTGCGGAGAAAGCTCGTGAGAGCGCTTCTAAGACTTTAAATGAGGTACGCCAGATTATCGGTTTTCGTCCATATTGATGCTTATTAATTAAAAATAAGAAAAAGCGTTTAGGGATAAGTCCTTAAACGCTTTCTTTTTATTAAAACCATTATAAAGAACCTGAAAAGCGATTTGTTAAAAAGAAAAAGGTTGTTACTTTGCGGTGAATAGTTACAGATAACAAACGTATGGCTGCTATTACCACCCAAGAATTTGAACATCATTTCAAGAGTTTATATAAGCCCTTGTGTTTGTTTGCGCTTCGTTATACCGATCAGGTGGACGATGCCGAGGATATCGTGCAACAGGCCTTCGCGGATGTATGGGATAAGAACCGGGCTGGTAATGTGATCGGGAATCTCAAGGCTTATTTATATCAAGCGGTGAGGAACCGTTCTCTTTCATTTACCTCACAACCCGTAAACGCTGAGGCCACCGAGCAGTTACCCGACGTAGAAGATACCTCGGAAGAGGAAGACATCCTGCGATCGGAGCGTGACGCCCGCCTGTGGGACGCTATCGATCGGTTACCTCCCGAACGGAAGAAGATTTTCTTGTTATCCAAACGGGATGGCTTGAAATACCAAGAGATCGCGGAGGAATTGAATTTATCGGTAAAAACGGTTGAGAACCAGATGAGCAAGGCATTGAAAGCTTTGCGAGAGACCGCTATCCGTGTTTATATGTTCTTTTTCGGATAAATTTTATAGAAAGGAATGGGGGTTTTTCATATTTCTCTGTCTTAGAGATAAAGGTTACTTGTTTATTTCATTAAAGCATGGAGAGTGTATGAGGAAGTTGGTGGTATTTGTGATGTTGATGTCGTGCGTGATCTCGGCCCAAGCGCAATGGAAAGTGACGCCGGAAGCCGGTATGAACGTGACAAAGTATAAGGGAGATGTCGCTAAGGTAGGCTTTAAGGCTGGGGCTGCGGTCTCTTATACATTCGGATCGGGCTGGTTCTCGCTTCAATCCGGTTTGTATTATGTGCGACGGGGGAAGGGGCTGTCTTCTTATAGTGAGATTTATGGAACTAGTGAGAGTCCATATGGGGGACGGGAAGGTACGAGTATATTTCTCTATCCCGTTTCCAGTGATTATTTGAATCTGTGGGGATACGGTTATGGTAATGGTTACGGCTTTACGGGCTTCTATTATGATACCTATAGAATTAAGGATTTTGATGTAGAAGGTATAAGGCATCGCAGTCAGAAGGAGCATCGTGAATATATCCAATTACCGATCTTGGCTCGTTTCGATTGGCAGGTAAGTAAGGATGTTCGGTTACATTTGGCGGTCGGTCCCTATTTGGCGGTTGGCTTGGGAGGAAAAGTGACGTATGAGGAAAGTGATTATTCTTTAAAAGGAAAGCTGCCCTATAATAAGGAAATATCATATAACCCGTTTAATCCCGGCCAAGGATATGCGGTAGCGCCTCGTTTTGACTGGGGAGCTACCATAGAGGCTGGTATAGAGGTGAAACGGGTCGCTTTTAAGGTTGGCTATGATCTTGGTGTAGATAAGCAATACAAGGGATATGCTTATAACATAGGCCTGAACTATCATACGGCTAGTTTTACCTTGGGATACACATTTTAAAGAGAAAATAGGATGAAAGCGATGGTTTGTATAAAGTGGGTATTTATATTCGCGGTGTTGATGATGATTTTCTCATCTTGCGTATCGTCTAGGATCTCGCCCAGTATGAGTGTGGGAGTTCCATTGAAGAAGGGGCAGGCCCCAAATGTCGGATTCCAATGGTATGAGACTGGAAGGACTTATTAAATAAAAGGAATAGTAATGAATAACGAGCATGGCAATAAATTAGAACAACGCGTCCGTTTCGTAGCGAAGCGCTATCGGGAAGGAAGCCTTGACCCGGATAAGGCATGGCAGAAGTTCGCTTCTGAGCATGCGATTAGCCGGAAGGTCTCGTTTCGCCGGTATTGGATCGGGGCGGCCGCTGTCGTGTTAGTGCTCGTAGGTCTGGGGACATGGTTTACGGTAGAGAGAAACGCCCCGGATTGGGTTGCGATTACTACCGCCCCCGGACAAATGAAAGATGTTTACCTTCCGGATAGTACCTTGGTCGCTTTGGCCGGCGATTCATGGATCCGGTATGACGCGAAGAGATATGATAAAGAGAGGCGTGCCGTGGAGATGAATGGAAAGGCCTTTTTCCAAGTGACGAGGAACGAGGCACGCCCTTTCTCAGTGAAAACGAGCCAAACGGAAGTTACGGTGCTGGGAACAAGTTTCCAGATAGATGAGAAGCCTACCGTTACGGAAGTCAATGTAGTTACCGGCAAGGTATGTTTTACCGCCGGGGAGGAAAAGGAGAATGTGATACTTACCGCTGGAATGTCGGCTCAGTATTCTATGGAGAACAAGGAGATAACGGTAGTGACGGAAGAAGACGTGAACAAGTTGGCTTGGAGGACAGGGCAACTTCGTTTTATGGAGACACCGCTGGATAAGGTGATTGAGGACTTGAGTGATTATTATCAAGTCAAGATTGCGAACCAGACAAAGAATGAGGGAGCGAGATTGACCGCTACTTTTAATAATCTGCCTTTGGAGGATGTCTTGCAGGTTGTTAACCAGACATTGGACGCACGTTTGGTTTCCACTTCGAAGAAATAAAATCAGATCATTTATGAGATCTATTGTTGTATGGCTGATAGGGATTCTTTTGCTTCCCGGTTGGATGGGACATCTATATGCGCAGATGCCCGAACCTACGCCGACGGTTACGTTGGATATGCGGCAGGTTCCCCTGTTGGATATATTGATGGAGCTTGAGAAACAAACCGGATTGTTCTTCTCGTACGAGTCCTCTCTGCTGAAAGAGCTGCCAGAGGTTTCCCTGTCGGTCCGGGATGAATCCTTGTCGTACTGCTTGAAGCGCTTATTTTCCCCATTACCGATTATCTATCGGGTTACGGGGCAATATATCATCTTAAAGCGAAAGCCCCGTCAATATACGATCAGCGGATTCGTCAGGGATTCAGCCTCGTATGAGAGTTTGTTGGGGGCCTCGGTTCTGGTGAAAAGTTCGAGGGGAGGGACGATGTCTAATAATTACGGCTTTTACAGCTTGATACTTCCACCCGGTAAGGTTCGCCTTAGGGCCTCGTATGTGGGCTTTAAGGCGATGGAGATAGAGATCGATTTGCAAAGGGATACGATGATCGACTTCCCGTTGAGGTCATTGGCCTCGTTAGGCGAGGTCGTTATTCGGGGGACCCGGCCTCGCTACGAAATATTGAGTAGCCGTGCGGGGGTGATCGACGTACCTGCCGAGCGGGTGAAGTCGATGCCCGCTTTGCTGGGGGAGGCGGATCTGGTGAAGACCTTACAGCAGTTGCCGGGCGTGGCGGTAGGCACCGAGGGAATGACCGGCTTGTATGTGCGTGGGGGCGGGGCCGATGAGAATTTGTATCTGCTGGATGGAAATCCGGTCTATCATGTGAACCATTTGTTGGGGTTTTTCTCGGCGTTCAACCCGGACGCGATAAAGAATACCCGGTTTTATAAAGGGAGCTTTCCGGCGGAATATGGCGGAAGGCTCTCGTCGGTTGTAGATGTCCGTATGAATGACGGTAACCGGCAGGAGTATCACGGGAATATCTCCGTGGGTTTGCTTTCCGCACGGGCGAATCTGGAGGGGCCGATTGTTAAGGATCGCTCCTCGTTTAATGTCTCGGTACGCCGTACGTGGTTGGATTTGATAACAGGGACGGCTTTGGCGATCATTAATAAGAACAGTGATACCAAGGAGAGTTTCGGTTATCACTTTTTTGATATAAACGCGAAGGTGAACCATTCTTTCTCGGAACGTAGCCGGGCCTATTTGAGCTTTTATATGGGGCAAGATGCTTTTCGGCAGGGAAGCAAGGAGAAGCATGAGGATTCGGATGATATGTTTCTCTGGCGTTGGGGAAACTTGATCGGCTCCGCAGGGTGGAACTACGTGTTCGGGCAAAAGCTGTTTGGTAATCTAATGGTGGGCTACAGCCGTTTTCGCTCGCATATCCGGCAAGAGGCGAAGGGGTATGAAATCGAAGGAAATAGGGCAGAGCGGCAATCAATTAAGCGGGATAGCCGTTATAAATCGGAGATGGAGGATCTGAGCGTACGGCTGTCAGTGGATTACAGTCCTTCAATGAATCACCGGATACGAATGGGCACGGATTACCTGTATCATAATTTTCGCCCGGAGAATAGCCAGCAACGGTCTTGGGTGAACGATTCGTTAGTAAATCCCGTATATGAGCTTTTGTATGATTATTCCTTGATAAAAGGGCATGAGTTCTCTTTGTTTGCCGAGGATGAGATGCGGGTCACGGATCGCTTGCGGGTGAATGCCGGATTGCGGTATACCTTGTTTCATGTAGAGAATGAGATCTATCATTCTTTTCAGCCTCGTTTGTCGGCACGTTATTTACTTCGTCCGGATCTATCGGCGAAGATATCCTACAGTAAGATGAACCAATATGTCCACTTATTATCGAATACCTATGTGAACCAACCTACGGATATTTGGGTCCCGGTGACGGAGCAAGTCCCTCCGATGAGTTCTCACCAGATTACTGCCGGGCTTTATTATAATCTGAAACGGATGTATGATTTCTCGATCGAGGGGTATTATAAACGGTTGAATAACTTGATTGATTATAAGGATCATTGGCCGGTTGAGACACATTTCTCCGGTTGGGAAGACCGGGTCGGTTTGGGAAAGGGTAAGACCTATGGTGTGGAGTTTATGGCGCAAAAGACAAATGGGAAGACAACCGGATGGATCGGGTATACGCTCTCTTGGTCGGATCGGTGGTTTCCGGATGGTTCCGTGAATAAGGGGCGTCATTTCCCGTTTCGCTTCGACAACCGGCATAAGGTGAATGTGGTCGTTTCTCGTAAGTTATCCCGGAAGGTGGAGTTAACGGGAGCTTGGGTGTTCGCCTCAGGAAACCATATTAGCTTGCCGGAGTATAAATATCTGTCTCCGATTTATCAGAAAGAGAACGGGTATGCCGGAGTAGATTCATACAGACCGATGAATTCAGGTTTGAGCGCTCGTAATAATTATCAATTGTCTCCTTATCACCGTTTGGATCTGGGCGTGAATTTTTATCGATATAAAAAGAAGGGTCGGATGGGGATTTGGAACATAAGTATATACAATACGTATTTGAAACCGAATCCCTTCATGACGGAGGTTATGGTAAACCAGGATATAAATCAGCGATATCATGTAGTGCTACAGGAGACGATTTTGTTCTATTGCATGCCCTCGGTTTCTTATACTTATAAATTCTAGCTTATGAGAAGATATTTACCTTACCTGTTCGTGTTAGGATTATTGATGGTCTCTTGCGTTCGGGATGTGGAGATTGATTTGGAGGATCTGCCGGATCGGATTGTACTGAACGCATCGGTATGTCCCGGAAAGGAGGTGTGTGCTCATCTCTCGAAAACATGGTTTATCATGGATAGCGTTCCCGATTTTGAGCTATCCGACGCAAAAGTCCGTGTCTATGTCAATGATGAGTTTCAAGGTCTTATGCGCAATGATGACCTGCCGGAAGATTCTATACATTCACGGGGGCAATATGTTCTGCCCGGTTGTTTCGTGAGACAGAGGGATTGTTTGCGTATAGAGGCCGAGGCCGATGGGTATGAGCCGGTATCCGGGGAAACTCGTATCCCCGGTCGGGCACGGATTTATGAGGTGGATACCTTATCCTATCGATCTTCTGCCTACTATGCCGAATATCTGCGTTTCTCTGTTAAAATCGGGGTTGAGACGGATTCCTATTATCGTTTAATCGTGGAGCAGATCTTGGACTTCCGGAAGGGGGATAGTACCCGTACCGTAACCTCTTTCCGTAGCTTAGGAGGATATAGTTGGTATTATTCTGGTTTTAGCGTGGATTATGAGGATCCTGTTTTCCAGTCTTTTGGAGGTAGTCCTATCACGAGCCAGATGGATGGGCGTTACTGTATGGGTGTATTTAGAGGGGAGGATCTGGTTAATACGAATGCTATTAAGGTTTCTGTTTTTCCTGTTGAATACTCGTATGAGAGTGATACCCTTTCTATGGACGTTCATTACGATGTGCGCCTGTTGTCTATCTCCGAGGATTATTATCGATATATGAAGATTATGAGGGGCTACTCTATCACGATCGGCGATGCGAATTTCGGGGCGTTGATAGAGCCTGCCGATACGTATTCGAATGTGGAGAACGGCTTTGGGATTGTCGCCGGATATCAAGAGGATAAATTGCGTATCACGATGCCGAGAGACACGGTGCCTCCTTATTGGAATCCTTGGGATGGATAAGCCCATCCCGCGTTGACGACCTGTGCTTGCCGGTTCATACATCATGAAGCGGTAAGTTCACGAGGTATGAAAAAAAGGCTTTTCCTTGATAGGGGTATTTCCGGGAGATCCTGTCTTATCAATGAACTCAATAAAGTAGAATGATGACAGAGTGGATGAATAAATGGCTTATGGCCATTTTTTGCTGGATGATTTTTATGCCTGTTCCAGACCTCTTGGCCCAATCAGCCAAGACGAAGGATGATCCCCGGATTACGTTGCGTATGAAGGAGGTTTCGTTGCCGGAGGTCTTGTCAGAGATCGAAAGACAGGCGGGCGTGACCTTCTCGTATGAGTCTTCTTTGTTGAAAGAGCTTCCGAAGATCAGTTTCCAAGTGAAAGATGAGGCATTGACGGATTGTTTGACCCGCTTGTTCGAGTCGTATCCGATCGTGTATAAGGTGAGTGGAAAGATCGTGATTCTGAAGCGTAGACAGAGACAGGTAACGATCAGCGGCTTCGTGAGGGACCAAGCGTCCTCGGAGTCTCTGATCGGAGCCTCTGTTTATGAGGTCGCCAGCCGGAAAGGCTCGGCTACGAATAGCTATGGTTTTTTCAGTTTGACGCTTCCGCCGGGGAATATCCGCTTGCATGCTTCTTACATTGGTTATGAGAGCTGTTCCTTTAATTTCACGGAATTGGATAGGGATACCATATTAAATATTGAGTTGCGTCCGAACGCCCGTCTGGAGGAAGTGGTAGTTACGGCCTCGGAGCGGGATCGTTTGTCTGTAAATAACACCTTGATGGGAACGATGGAGTTTAGCCAGAAGACGATCAAGGCGACACCGACCCTGTTTGGTGAGTCCGATATCGTGAAGACCTTGCAACTGACTCCGGGTGTAGCCAGTGGGACAGAGGGACTGGCCGGTTTATATGTTCGTGGCGGCGACCAAGATGGAAATTTGTTTTTGATAGACGGTAATCCGGTTTACCAGATCAATCATGTCGGCGGGCTATTCTCCGCTTTCAATCCGGAGGCGATCCGTAATCTGGACTTTTTCAAGGCGGGTTTCCCTGCGAGATATGGCGGGCGACTCTCGTCTGTGGTAGATGTCCATACCAAAGAGGGCAATATGAAAGAGTACCATGGTAGCGCTACGATCGGGCTGATCTCCGGTAATCTGAGCTTGGAAGGACCTATCATCAAGGATCGCACGGCTTTTCAGATAGCGCTTAGACGCTCGTGGCTAGATGTATTCTCTGCCCCGACGATAGCGATCGTAAACAGGGTCATAAAAAAGAACGGGAGCCGGATCAACCTTCGTTACGCTTTTCACGATTTGAATTTAAAGCTTAATCATCGTTTCAGCGATCGCAGCCGGATGTTTTTCAGCTTATATAACGGGAATGATGTATTAAAAGGAGGGGGAACGGATTTCTCAACAGAAGAAGAGCAAGTCCCTTATACGGATGGTACCCATTCATCGCTGCGTTGGGGTAATTTGATGGGAACCTTGGGCTGGACTTATGTCTTCAATAACCGTTTGTTCGGACGGGTTTCCGGGGTCTTTTCACGGTATCGCTCGAATGTACGGAGTTCAAAAGAATATAATTATGGTGTGGAAGGAGAAGATAATTATCTCTCTTCTTCATCGGAAACGAGTAGTTCTACCTCTATCTTGGATATGGGCGTCCGTTCCTCTTTTGATTACACGCCTTCTACGTCGCATGTGATTCGTTTTGGAGGGGATTTCTTGATGCACCGTTTCCGCCCGGAGTATAATGAGGTGAAAGCAGCCGGTTCTGGTATGCTGGAGTTTTCGAATATAGGGAAAATATATACGAATGATCTGCTATGGGCCCGTGAGGCGGCTGTCTTCGGAGAGGATGATTGGAATGTCTTACCTAGCTTGCGTTTGAATGCGGGGCTTCGGTTTAGCCTGTTCAATGTGGAGCGGAAGGCTTATACCTTATTGGAGCCTCGCGCTTCCTTGAGATGGTTGCTACGTGACGATCTTAGCTTCAAAGCCTCATACGCCCGTATGGGGCAATATATCCATTTATTGGGCAACAGTTATATAAATTTGCCGACGGATGCGTGGATGCCTGTTACCCGTAAGTTGAAACCTTTAATCAGCGATCAAGTCTCCGCTGGTTTCTATTATAATCTGATGCGTTCTTATAGTTTCTCGGTGGAGGGGTATTATAAATGGATGAAGAACCTGTTGGATTATAAAGACGGCTATTCCTTCTTGCCCGGTACGGCGGCTTGGGAGGAAAAAATGGCGGTCGGCAAGGGACGTTCGTATGGCGTGGAGTTCTTGGCTCGCAAGGAAAGCGGACGTACGACCGGTTGGATAGGATATACACTTTCATGGTCGGATCGGCGTTTCGATGAGATCGATAACGGGCGACGCTTTCCGGCACGTTACGATAACCGGCATAAGCTGAATATCGTGGTTTCGCATAAACTGTCGGATAAGGTGGAACTGACAGCCGCTTGGACGTATACTTCCGGCAATCGAATGACCTTGTCGTTGGAGAGTTATGAGCAAGCTGGTACGCTTACTATTTCCAACCAATACAAGATGAATAACTGGTGGGAACCATCCGGGGAAGTGGTGGATTTGTATACACGTCGTAATAATTACCAGATGCCGGCTTATCATCGTCTGGATTTGGGACTTAATATTTACCGTCCGAAGAAGAAGGGACGAATGGGCATCTGGAATATCAGTATTTATAATGTATATAGCCGGATGAATCCGTTTATGGTCTATAAAAGTGATAACTGGGAACGAACGAATAACTTAGTCCCGGGTTCTTCTTCTCCCTATAGCGGTAAAACAAAACCTTGTTTTAAGTTGATAGGTATTATGCCTATCATACCTTCCATATCATATACTTATAAATTCTAGGAAGATGAAACAGATAAAGAGTATCCTAATAAATACGATTTGTATAGTAAGCCTGTTTGGTTTGATGTCTTGCATCAAGGAGATCGATCTTGAATCCTTACGGCCGGATCCTACCTTGGTAGTGAACTGTGTCGCTATAACCGGCGAACCCTTAACCGTAAGTGTCTCCCGTACTTGGTTTTTCACGGATGATCATCCGAACGTGACTTTGGATAAAGCCGAGGTGAATTTATTCGTGAATGGCGTTTTTAAAGAGCGTATGAGCTTTCAGGAGGGGGATGAGGCATTTAACACGAAAGGTTATTTCAAGTCTGATTTTATACCGGTGAAAGGGGATCGTATCCGTGTGGAAGCTTCTTATCCGGAATATGGGGTGGCAAGCGCTGAGACGGTCATGCCAGCGCCTGCTCAGGTCTTGAAAGCGGGGGTAACCTATGCTACGGTAGCTGGCTCTTTTGGTTCTGCTCGCCAGAATGCGATTTATCAGGTAACGCTCAAAGATAACCCTGCCGAGGAGAATTATTATTTACTCCGTATGGAAGAGGGCATTCCTGTTTTTGATGGAATAGCTAAGGAATATACAGGAGAATATAAATGGTTCTCGGTGAGTCCAAACTATGCGACTGAACCTGTTTTTGGCCAATCGTTGACGGCCTTGGATCAAATCTTTGGCAATGACTGGATGTATGGGTATGATGGGAAGGTCTTTTCTGATGAGTTAATAAACGGGCAAGAATATACCTTGCACTTAACGGATGAGTATTATTATGAACCTTATTATGGATCATATCCGCTAAAAGTAGTCCCGGATTCGATAGGGATAGAAGATCTAAATGAGGAAGATTTTCTTCCGATTCCTCCCAAGCACCTACGGGTACACCTATATGCTATCTCAGCGGAATACTATCGATATCTGAAAGTTTTGCAAGATAAAGACACGGATTCAGTTTCGAACCTTTTGATCGATGGCGGTCTGGCCGAACCGATCCGTGTATTTAGCAATATAGACGGTGGTGTCGGTATCCTAGGCAGTTGCCATGTAGGAATGTTTGAGACGGAAATAGCGTCTTCCTCACATTCCAATCTTGAAGCGGCCCGATTTGAAGACGGGATAGACTAGGAACTGTGGTTCCATCTTCCGTCGTACCGGGTTGTATTCATAGTTGATACCGGCTCCCATCCAGAAATTATCAGTAACCTTGAACTCCATTGAGCCGCCCACTTGGGTATGGTAGAGAAAAGGGTTGCTGAGCATATGGGGGTTGTTGTACTCGTCGGCGTAATAAGCGTATTGTCCCCAGCCTTTCAGTTTCAACCAGTCAGTAGGTTGATATTCCACTTGTACGTTTGCGCCCGCTGTTATTCCGGGACTAGGGTTGAAGGGACTAAAGAAACGACCACCGAATCCTCCGCCATAAAGACTCCAATTGCCGCTGTGCCAAGAAATACCCCCGTTCATGATCGTCATGCCTCCGACTCCCGGCCATGTATATTGAACACCGTTAGCGATAAGATCGAAGCTCTCGTTTAGCCGTTTCATATAAGTCTCATTGAAATCCAACGCCATTGGCGATACCTCCCGAAGCATCGGGGTATATACGTTAAAGAACGGCTGATAGGCGGCGGAAGATATCTGCATATCCATCGGACGCTCTTGTAGGGACGTATGGGGAATATCGGGCGTGAACTCCCGCAATTTAATATCGATATCCCGTGTCCCCGCAGGGGTAAATGTCTTATAAGAGGCTTTCGGGATGTTCAACTCATACGTCTTGTTTTTAGGCAGGACGATGATTTTACCTTCTTTATTTAAAATAAACGAAAAGTCAGACTGTGCATGGATTCCAACGACACATATCCATGCCATGAATATAAATAATCCTCGTCTCATACACTCTCCTCCTATTTTTGATGTGAAGGTAACTTTTTTTTGAATAAGATGCAACTTTTAGGATACCTATTTCATCCATATAATAGAGAGCATAAGTACTTATGGATGAACAACTGTTAATCGATGGATGTATGCGAGGCGAATCATGGGCTCGTAAGGGATTGTACGAGCAATATGCTCCTGCTATGATGAGTGTTTGCATGCGTTACGTGGGTGACAGGGAGACGGCCCGTGATCTTCTGCAGGACGGGTTCGTGAAGATATTTACGAAGATCCGGTCGTATTCCGGCTCCGGGGCTTTCGGGGGATGGATACGGCGGATCTTTGTCACTACGGCTCTTGAATATCTCCGGTCTTCAGAGAACACGAGGCTAAGTGTAGGTCTGGACGGCTATGACGACAGTTTGGAAGATATCAACTATTCCGTATTGGACCGTTTATCGGCGGACGACTTGTTGGCTTGCGTGGCCCAATTGCCGCCGGGATATCGTACGGTCTTCAACTTATATGCGATAGAGGGATATACGCATAGCGAGATCGCCGAGATGCTGCATGTACAGGAGGCGACTTCCCGCTCCCAGTTTATCCGGGCGAGGAACGCTTTGCAAAAGAGTGTACAATCTTTAATAAGGCATGAAAATGCGGGACGATAAGGATCATAACGAACGGCTGGATGATTTCAGCGGCTATATGCGGCAGCGCTTGGAAGAGCACCGGTTGCCGGTAGATGCCGGCTGCTGGGATGAGGTGGAGGCCCGGATGAACCGGAGAGCGAGATCACGGGGTTGGTTGTGGACGGGAGGCTTGGCCGCCGCCGCAGTGCTGGCTTTGGTTATTTGGCTGCTACCTTCCCCGGAGAAGATGCCATTGGAGGAATTGAGCCCCTTTCAGAAAGAGATATCGGAGAAAGCGGAGGAAATGAATATTCTTCCGGAGCATCCCGTTTTACCTGTAGAGCCTGTAAAGAAACGTATAGCGAAAGTGCTGAAATGGGAAAAAAAGGCTAAGCTTTCCGCTATTGTCGGGGAAAAGGAAACGATCCGGGAGGATGAGAAGTGTGAGACTATCGAGATTATTGAGAAGGATGCGATTGCGGCTATCGTAGAAGAACCGTCTGCGAAGGAGGATGCGTCTGAGGATTCGACGGACATAGTCGTTAAGCGAGGTGACTCTACGGTTCCTCTACCGGAAGGCGAACGAAGTCCCCGACGAAAAGCCTCTTTGAAAAAGAAAGCCAAGAAGAGTAAACGGAATAAGTGGTTATTGGCCGCCGCCGTTGGCTCTAGTGGTTATGTAGATAGCTTTTTAAATACGGATATGAGTTATGGCGATGTTTCTTCTCCGGGAGATATGAATGTTCCTTCCCAAGATCCTGATCCGAATAAGCCGGATAAAGACGATAATGAGAAGGAGAATGGCAATACGCCTCCCCAAACGGCCTCATTCCGTAATGCCCCGGTATTACGGAGTTCTAAGGTGGATGAGAACTTCTTGGATAATCGTTCGTTCGAATCTTATCCGGACGTTAGCTACTCCCTTCCGATATCTTTTGGTTTTACGGTACGGAAGGATTTGAGCCGGCGTATAGCCGTGGAAAGTGGATTGATGTATACGTATTTATCCACTACATTCAAGAGGGGAGGGGATTGCCCGTCGGAGGTGAAATCGTCTTTGCATTATCTGGGTATTCCTTTGAATCTGGTGGTTTATGTATGGAGGAATCAGCGATGGAATGTCTATCTCTCCGGAGGCTTTATGATGGAGAAGGGTTTGCAGGCCGTGCATAGCGGTTATATCGCCGGAAACGGAACGACTATCTCTAAGAGCAAAAAGGAGGGCATCCACGGTATGCAATGGTCCGTGAATGCCTCGGTCGGTGCCGCTTATCGTTTCTATGGGGATTGGAGTCTCTATTTCGAGCCTCGCTTCTCCCATTATTTCGACTGTGATCAACCGGCTAGTATTCGTACAGACAAGCCGTTGGGATTTGGGTTGAGCGCAGGTATACGATATGCTTTTTAATGATTAAATCTATTATAATTATGCGGAAACTTTTTTATTGGGCGTTTGCCTTTAGCCTTTGCGTCTTAATGGGATGCAAGGATGATGGAGTGAGAATGGAGGTCGTGCGGTATGCTATCAACGAACCGGTATTCATGTCGATCTCCGAGTTTCGGAATTCAGTGAAGGTGACGGATGAGGTGGTGCCAATCACCAAGCGGGGTAAGATCTGTTTCTATAAGGATTACCTGTATATTTCTTCCCCGGATAAGGGCATCCATATCGTGGATAACAGGAATCCGGCATCTCCCCGGATAGCGGGCTTTGTAGAGTTGATCGGTAACGAGGATCTCTCGATCAAGGATGATAAATTGTATGCGGATTCGTATGTGGATCTGGTCTGGTTCGATATCTCCGATCCGGAGAGACCTGAATTGGAAGGTCGTGTGGAGAACGCTTTCCGTTATGCGCTTCCGACCATAGAGAATGGCTATGGGTTCGATTATAATATGTGTTATTCGGAAGAAGCGAGAGCGAAAGGTGTCGTGGTTGGTTGGGAGCCGAAGGAACGGGAGGAAACCATTTACCATTATCCGAGTTATGGCGGTGATCTGATGGCGAACGATGCGGCGCCGGGTACTTCCACGCAGGGCGTGAACGGATCTATGGCTCGTTTTTCTATTTATGGTAAGTACTTATATACGGTAGAACAGAATGTCATGTGCGTTTTCGACCTTTCTGGGGACAAGCCTGTCTTGACGACAAACGACATTTGGTTGCAACGTGATGTTGAGACTCTTTTCAATTATGAGGATAAGCTGTTCATGGGAACTCCGACCGGTATGTTGATCTATTCGTTGGAAGATCCGCTCGTACCTAAGTATCGTTCTTCCGTAAGTCATGTCTTTGGCTGCGACCCGGTTGTCGTGGAGGATGATTTAGCGTATGTGACCGTGCATTCCGGAAATACTTGTGGGCAAAATGCCAATGAGCTGATGCTCATAGACGTAAGTGATGTGGACCAACCGAACCTGCTGGTTACTTATGGCATGAAATGTCCGAAAGGATTAGGTATCGATAACGGTACTTTATTCCTCTGTGACGAAGGGTTAAAGGTCTTCAACGCGAAAGATCCTATGACCTTGCTGGCTAATCAGCTTGTTCATTATGCAGGTATGGAGGGTTACGATGTAATCCCTTTTAAGAATACCTTGATGATGATCGCCGATGATGGCCTTTACCAATACGATTATTCCAATTTACAGGCAATATCTCAGTTAAGTAAATTGCCAATGGGCGAATAGAGTTTAATATTCCTCTTCGCTATTCGCTTCGCAAGGTGTTTACCGGATTGCGGGATGCCGCTTTATAACTATGCCTGCTTACGGTCAGTAGCGTAACCATCAATACGATACCGCCGGACAGCAGGCATGTTCCTATGGATATGTCCACCCGATATACGAAATTCTCCAGCCAACAACTCAGCGAATACCACGTGATAGGAACGGCAATCGCGAAAGCGATCCCTACCCAGCCGATAAACCGACGATTTAATAGATACGAGATCTCCTCGGCCGTAGCCCCGTTTACCTTACGGATACCGATTTCTTTCGTACGCTGCCGGATGGCATAGAGAGCCATGCCGAATAATCCGAAGGCGGTTAGCAGGAGGCTAATGATCGAGTACATGATGAGCAAATGTGCCAGTTCGATCGTTTTTCGGTTAGATAACATAAATTCCTCGTATATATCTTGATATTCGAAAGGTACGTTGGGGTTGATCTTTTCCCATGTTTGTTGCAGTAAAGCTAGAGCCTCGGCTCTGTGCTCCTTTTTCAGTCGGATTTGGACGAGGTTATAGGGGGGAGTATGCGTTAGGTAGGTCAAGCTAGGGTAAACCTCTTGTCGTAAGGTTCCTGTATATAGATTCTCCACGATCCCTGCTATAATCGCTATCGGTTCTCCCTCCTTTTCCATCTTCCCGAATTCAGTGTCGTAAAGGCGGACAGGCTTACCCACGGGATTCTCGCCTTTGGGCACGAGCAAACGTGCGTACTGTTCGTTAATATAGACGGGTGTGCTGTATCGTTTTAGAGCCTCTCGTTCTGAGAGTCCTTGAAGAATGTTTATCTTCATAACCTTTAGGAAAGTACTATCGCCTTCGTATTGGCCTAGCGTATAATTTAGTTCGTTTCCGTTTTCGTCTTTCAAGACCATTGTCCGCAAGTTGAACTGTATGATCCCGCTTTTCGAAAGGCACATCTCTTCTATGGAAGGATAACGCCGGATCTCTTCAGAGAAGGTCTGTATATGGTTCCCACTCCAGTCGGCTATTTCGATGAGATCCCGGTAACGTTCACCGTTTGTCTGAGTGAGCGTTAGTTGCTGCCGTACGGTTAGCGTGGCGAATACCAGAGCTATTGAGATGGCGAATTGTAGGATGGAGAGCCCGCCTATGATTGTCCGCTTCCGGGTACCGGTGGTGAATGATTTATACTCGGAATGGGAAAGGGAGTTGATCTTATGGCTCATATATAATGAGGGGATAATGGATAGAGCTAGGATGAGTGCCACGATCACAGGTAAGACCTGTCCACTAAAGAAAAATCCCAAGGAGATACGTCCGGAAACGATCCGGTTGAAAGCCGGCAGGAAATCCAGTGTAAGTAATAAGGATAAAAAGAAAGCGATCAGCACGGTAAGGAAAGTATCCAAGAATAGCTGGCGATGGATTTGCCCAGCCGATGCTCCCATCACCTTCTGGGTGTAGATCATCCTTACCTGTTGCAAAATGCGGGAGAAACTTAGGTTGGCATAATTGAAACAGGCGATCACGAGGATTAGGATGGCCGAGAACAAACCAACGTACAGTAAGTCTTTCTGGTTTCGGTGGATATAGGGGATGTATTCTTGTGTATAGGTTTGCTCTTGGAAATAACTCTCTTGGAGGGTATAGAAATAATACTGTCCGGTTCCGTTGAAAGTAGGTACCTTATCATCCTTTAGTTTTTGAGTGAACGTATCGATGTTGAAGAGATCGTTTACCAGTAATAAGGTAGGGCCGCCATTGAATTGGGAGGTAGTGCCTGCCAATGCGTTGAACTTCAAGAATGATTGAGGGTACTCTTTGATAACGGCGGCGACCTCGTAGGTAATCGTCTCGTTCTCATAAGCGTACTTTGCCGAGAAGGTTTTACCGATAGGATCCTCGTTCCCGAAGAATATCTTCGCTTGGTATTCGGTCAACGCAATTGCGTTTGGTTGGGTTAATGCCTTGTTTATATCTCCTGCCATTACCTTGTAAGGGAAAAAGCGAGGAAAGGAGGGATCTGCTCTGACGATCGAGATTGGGTTGAAGCGCTTTTCTCCTATCGTGATGGAGGCGGCATTCTCTATGTTCAGTCGTAAATAATCCTCAACTTCAGGGTATTGGTCTTTTAGCTGCACAGGGATCTTCCCTTTAATAAAAGATACTTTCTCTCCGGAGGTCAAGGGAGAGTCTTGTGCCATATAGATGATATGCGACTTATTGGGATTATGGGCTTCTATCCTAGATTCATAAATGACGTATGAGATCAGTAGGTTGGTACAAGTGATGCCTGCCGCCAGACTCAATAAGGAAATGACGGCGAACGTCTTGTTTCGCCACCAGCTACGGAATATAAGTTTTAGAGATATGGATTCCATGGTTTTATCTGTTTGTTGGTTCAAAGCTATCCGGTTGCGTGGAATATGGCAAATAAAATCGGAGGAAACGATCGTAAAGAACTGGATTTGTCTAAATATTGGACACTGAGACCCGGGAAAAGATCGTATCTTTGCGTACGAAAAAAAGAGGAGGCTTAATGCGTGACGCGAAGATTATAGTCGTAGATGACAATGAGGCGATATTGAGAAGTCTGCGGACGGTCTTGTCCCATGAGTTTAAGACGATCGTTACCGTATCATCTCCCGTATTATTGCCTGCCCTTTTGCGGAATGGAGATGTGGATTTGGTTTTACTGGATATGAACTTCGGCACTGGAAAGCAAGGCGGAGGGGAAGGACTTTTCTGGTTGGATCGTATCTTGGAGCTTAAGAATCCTCCGGCCGTTATCTTGATAACCGCTTTTGGGGATATCGAGTTGGCTGTATCTTCCCTTAAAAAGGGAGCCACGGACTTTATCGTGAAACCTTGGGATAACGAGAATTTGATTCAAGCACTTACCCACGTCTTGGAACGTCGTGCGGAATCAGATGAGAGAGAGATTTCCTCTGTGGCAGAATCTCTAGTCTCCCATCCTTGTACGTTGGAGGATATGGAGCGGCAGTTTATCGCCGAGGTATTGAAAGAAAAGAAAGGGAACCTGACGCTTGTGGCTCAACAATTGGATATTAGCCGCCAGACCCTTTATAATAAGATGCGGAAATACGGGTTGTAGATTATAAGGAGAGTAACCATGGTTAACCGGAATTTATACCTGAAGATTATAGGGAGCGTTTCCTTAATCGTACTTTTTGCGTTACTTGGATCTGTATTGTTGATAACCGGTATTTCTTATTTTTTATCCTTTGTATGTCTGTGTGTTATCCTGTTGATAACTCTGTTGCTAATCCAGTGGATAAACGGTACAAACCGTAAGATCGCTATTTTCTTCGAGTCGGTTCGTAATGGGAATACAACTTTGCGATACCCGGATAAAACGAATGATCCCTTTGTAAAGGACTTATATGTGGAAATGAATCGGATTATCCTCCTATTCAGTCAAAACCAGAATGAGATGGAAGAGAAGCGCTTGTATTACGAGAGCATCTTGCGGGTACTGACGCATGAGATTCGTAATTCGATTACGCCAATCCGTTCCTTATCTGCTGATCTGTTGAAATATTCCGATACATATACTCCGGAGCAATTACGGGAAGGTTTGGAGGTTATTCATGGGCAAGCGAAAAATCTATCCGCTTTCTTGGATTCCTACCATCGTCTGACGCATCTTCCGGAGCCGGAAAGAACCGAGGTGCCTATAACCTCTTTATTTCGGAAGATGGAACGGTTGTTGTGTGCCGAGGCGGGTAGCGACCGTATTCGTTTCTCCTCTGCGGAAGCTTTAACGGTACATGCGGACCAAAACTTGATTGTGCTGGCTCTGATTAACTTGATCCGTAACGCATTACAGGCGATAGAGGGGCAAGCGGATGCCATCGTCTCCGTAGAAGCCTTGGAGACAGATGGTAGGGTATATATAACTATAACAGACAATGGTCCCGGAATTTCTCCGAAACTGTTATCTGCTATTTTTACGCCTTTTTTCTCTACGAAGTCCGGTGGTAGCGGCATTGGTCTTAGTATCTCCCACCGCATAATGCGATTGCATGGCGGCGATTTAACCGTTGATTCCTTGCCTGGTGTCCGTACCGAGTTTCGTATGACGTTCTAGAATATGACTTTCTTGATTTTTTCAACAATCAAGTTGAAAGGCTCGGCTTTTACATGGCTGCATATTCTCACAACGTCTCGTTCAGTGTAACCTCCTATTAATTGGAAAATAACGAAGCTTTTCTTTGTTAAGTTTTTTGTTAGCATAGAGTCTTCTAAAGGAAATGTATATTGTGGATTATAGTTTTTGGAAGATATCATAGCTAGGTAAAAGAAATCTTCAGCTGCTTGCAAATCATCGTTTGAGATGACGATAGCCATGTGAGGTTTGGTTATTCCATTAGGAAATAGATAATTGACTTCTACAACATCTCGTTGATGTATTTTCATTCGATGAGATATTTGGATATATATGCTGCCATGGATTGTCTGGAATGGGCTAGAAATAAATCTTTCTCATTCATAGGACTGAAAGGTTGGCTATCGCTTTTCCTTTGGTTGGAAATGTTGTGTTTAGCCATCTTGGGCGACGAAACATTTCTAGTTGGTCTGGTTTTTGTCGTTCTCATATCTTTTGTTTTTATGTTATTGGCAAATATACGTATTTATTTCAAAAGATCTCCTGTTTAAATGGAAAAAGAGATTATGGCTAAAGCTTATGGTATAACTATCGCTTTGGCCATAATCTCTTATAAGATTGTCTGATCAATACCCCAACTCAAATGGTTGCTCTACGGCAGGTACGCCTTCGGACATCCATTTAGGCATTTTATCGTTCTTTAGGTAATGGTTGAAGAATTGGAACATGCGGCGTTGGAAATCGATGCGGTTTGCCATATGCATCGGCCAATGCGGTTCGCCTGTATAATTCAGTAACCAGCAAGGTTTACCTAACCGTTTCATGGCAACGAAATACTCGATACCTTGGTACCAAGGCACATGACCGTCGGCATCGTTGTGCATGATCAATATTGGGGTCTGCACCTTATCCATCGTGAACAACGGCGAGTTTTCCAGATAACGAAGTGGAGAACTCCATGGCGTACCTCCTAAACGGCTTTGTGTATGCTCGTATTGGAAAGAGCGGGCCATGCCGGAACCCCAACGGATACCGCCATAAGCGCTAAACATATTTACGACAGGCGCCCCAGACTCGATAGCGGAGAATAAATTCGTGCGAGTCGCTAAATAAGCTACTTGGTAACCTCCCCAGCTATGTCCTTGCGCACCGATCCCTTTTTCGTCGATATATCCTTTGGCGATCATCATGGTGATACCCGGCATCAAGCAGTTATAGCAGCTTTCTCCCGGATAACCATCTACATAGCGAATGTCCGGGTTGAAGATGACATATTCGTTGCTATTGTATAAGTGATAATCGATCGTAGAACGATGCGGTTCCGGCATACGGTAATTATATAAAGTCTCCGAATTCCGCTCGTAGAAGTTTACCATCATCGGGTACTTCTTGTTCGGATCAAAATTCGCCGGCTTATAAACGACACCTTCCAGTGGACGGCCGTCCAAGGAAATCCATGATACCAACTCGGCGGTACCCCAGATAAAACCTTCCTGCTGTTTGTCTCCATGCGTCAATTGCACGGATTTCTTGAACGCCAAGGTCGAATAGTGGATATCCGGGTATTGCTGGAAGGTTTCCATCGTATAGATCACGTCATCCGTATTCTTCGCCTTGTTGATAGATCGCAGCATATAATTGCCCGCCAGCAAAGTCTTCGGGGCGGCAGGAGCGGAGAGGCGTGCGTTGTAGAATCCGTATCCTTTTGTGGCCTCGTTGAATCCTTTTAATAATTGCGGTTTGCCGAGGTCGATAAAGCGAGCCTCTTTATCCAGTTGTTCCAAGCGGTAGGAAAGTTTCTCCTTCCTTCCGTTCACGGTCAGGTTGATCGGTGGGGTGGCCGCGGTCGGATCGAATTTCCAGATGTCGTAACGATCATAGATCAAGAGATTTTGATCGTTCGCGGTCCAGCCGGCGGCTCCATGCGCATAAGGATGATTAGGAACGTCGTTCTCCTCGTCCCAAGCTGGGAAGCTTTCCGGAGTGGTTAGGCGATATTGCTTACCTTCCGCCAAGGCGATCGTGTACCAGCAGCTATCCGTCTCGCCATACCAATACGCATATTTACCTTGTGGGGAGAGGCGGAAACGGCCATAATCCGCTTGGGCGATTTGCTTGCGCTCCCCGTTATCCAACGATACGGTATAATAGTCGCTGCGTGTGCGGGCCTCCCACATGGAAGACAAAGAATAGGGACGGGAAGTGGAAAGGAGCGCCAAGGGTGCGTCACCCTCATTACCCAATTGGATATTCGGTAATTCCTCATTCGCCAATTGGAAGATAGAGCCGTTGCCCAGATTATAAACCGCTTGATAGCTTTTCTTTAAGTCTTTTTCCTTGTTATAATTCTGTACGGTATATTGTACGGGCTCATCCCAACTCCAAACCTGTACGTTCGGACGATTCTCGGCTAGTTGGGTCGTGTCTTTTTGCCTCGGCTCCGGTGAGGTACCGAAGAATAGGCGGGAAGCGGATTTCGAGAATTGAAGCATCCCGTTCTCATTGATTACCCATTCAGCGGGGAAAGCCTTGTTTCCACGGGTGGCGATTTCTTTCGCGGGAGTGTTATGTTCGGATAGCCATAAGCTTAACGCTTTGTAAGAAGAATCTTTGTCGGCGCAATATAAGAAAGCCAGCCGTTCCCCTTTCTCGTCGAACGTGGTTTGTTTGAATACGCCTTTTCCCTCTTTGATGAGCGCCGGACTTCCTTTCTCCGGATTCAAGGTGAATATACCTGCTTCTCCTTCCGCTGCGCTCGTGTAATATAGCATACCGCTTTTCTTGGCGAATTGGAAATCCGTTACGGTCGGGAACTGGAAGGTCTTGCTTCCATCCAGCGAACGGACGTACAAAGTGGAGTCCTTCCGGCCTCTTTGATAAGCGATCCAATCCGCCTCGTCCGCTAATTTGAAGGTTTTGAGGGAGTCTATCGTCTCCTTTTTACCGGCGACGGAATAGATTACCAAGGTGTTCATCGGCATCTTGTCCTCTTTCGTCTTCAATACTTTCAGGGAATCTACCGTAGACTTTCCGGGTGTTTGCGTGACAACCAGATAACCCGAGGAAGCGGAGAACGCGAACTTATCGGCCGGAGAAAAAGTGGCGGTCTCTTGCCCTTGGGCCGCATACAAATAAACGGTAGCGTCACCTTCCCAAGGTTCCATCTTGCAAGCTACCCATTTTCCGTTGTCCGAGATCTCCCGGTCCGTGATTCGTTGCCAAGTGATCAGGTCATCAACTGTTAGGCTTTTAGAGGCGTTTTGCGCGAAGGCTGGGGAAAGACTTCCCAGACATGCTACAAAAGCCAAGTACTTTAAGTGTCTCATCATGGTTATGTATTGATTTTAAAACAAAGATAATGGCTTTATCAGAATCTTTGTTGCTTTTGACCGGAATTTGCTTCTGGAAAAACACGTACGTGTTTCCGAGAAAACATGTACGTGTTTTTTGTAAAAGTCGTACGTGTTTTCTGGATAAGGTAATGGCGTTTTTAATGTGTTGATTATCAGTGTCCTTTTTGAACGTTCTAATGATCGCAGTTATAAGCAGCTTACAATGGGCATTATAAAGGTGTTACAATGCCTATTGTAAAGACCTTATAATGGGCATTGTGATGATAGGAAATTCCTTTGGTCAACGGTAGGAAAAAAGGTTTGTAAGTGGTTAGTTATTCACTTCCCAAGCCGTAAGTTATCCACTAGGTATAGCCGTTAGTTATTCACTCGACAAGCCGTAAGTTATTCACTTCCGAGGCCCAAAACGGAGGAGTTTATATTGAATATGTTATTTATTGCAAGGAGATATTTTAGTACGCTATTATAATGTACGCATGTACATTATATTATATATATGAAAATGATTGGTGAAAACGATCGTTATAATTAGTCATTTGCAAAGGTACGCGTTTCTTTGACTTCTGCAACCCTTCCGAGCTATTTTTTTGTTTCCTTATTCGCTTTCTTATCAATAGGATAGCCTATCCTTTACGAAACAACCGATTCCGTAAACGAACCTCCCGTTTTTCTTCTTTAAAACGCAAGATCTAAACGATCGTTTAAACTAGTCGTTTTCGAATAGGAGGTGATCGGTTAATATGTTGAATGATATTTAATTAACACTATTATTAATATTTAAATTAGAGATTATGAACAAGAGAATTTCTACGTTGATGACAATGGGCTTGCTGACCGCAGGTGCATTGTTTACTACTGTGAATGCTCAAACAACCAAAGAAGCGGCAGATACCCAATTCAATGGCAGCAAGTATTATTATCTTGCGAATGAGAATGGCGGAACTTACAGCTACATTGGTGGACAGAGCGTGAAAAAAGGTATTGCGGAGCAATACACCGCATTGAATACTACGGCGGAAACTGATAAGGATGTAGTTAGTGGCGATGGTGCGTATTTATGGGCTATTTCTCATGTAACTCGTAATGGTAAATCCTATTTTACGTTTAAGAACAAGGAAACAGGTACTTTATTGTCTTTTGCCACGGATGGTACAATCACTACGACAGTGGATGCAGGCAAGGCTAATGAGTTGACATGGTTGGACGCAAACAAGTATATTCAAGCAGGTAAGGCTATCCAAGCCGTTGACGCTTCTCACCAAATCGGGCTTTCGGGTACAACTTGGTCAATGAGCTCTAGAGGAGTAAATATTCAAGTTTTCGTACAGGATGTAGCTCCTGTTTCTGTTGATGACTTAAATGCGGCTTTAGGTAATGGTTTCGCTTTGAGTTTTCCGGCGATTAATCCACAGCCGAAGGAGAATATCTTCGATCAGAAGATTAGGGCTTATAACTTTGCTGGAGAGACTTGGGCTACAAACTTGTCTTTACCGTCAGGAACTTATTTCGCCGTATCTGCTCCGAAAGGTGGTATTGTAGATGAGGCAACTTTCAAGGCTTCTACCTTTATCGCTGTAGACCCGGTAAACCATTTTGGTATCAATGCGCTGAAGAGAGCGGATGGCGTTGGTTTCGCTTTCAAGTTGGTATCCGGAGAGAATTTGGTAATGACTGCAAACACGTCTAAGGAGCAAGTTTACGCCGGTAACGCTGCGTTTACGGTATCAGAGATGGATAACGTAAACAAACCGGGTGAATATACATTGAAACTGTCTTCCGTACGTGTGAAGAAAGATGCGGCTAAAGACGATCAAACTACAGTTCCTGATGTTTATGTAGACGCTATTACCTCTACAGGCACTACTTATGTAACAACGACTAGCAAGCCGACTACCGCAAAATGTACGATCAGCACTTCCAATATGCTGAAAGCTTCTGAATTGTTGAGTAAGGATGCGCCATCCGTATTTAATGTATTGTTCGTAAGCAATGAGAAGGATGTGACTAAACCCGGTTCTTCTGAATACGGCAAGTACTTAGGTTTAAAAGTAGATGCGAGTGGTTATGAGTTGTTCGCTCAAGGTCCGGATTATGTGAATTTGAACGCTCCTCAGAACCAATGGGTAGTGACTAAGGTTGACGGGCAGAAGTTCACGTTCACGAACCGTGAGGTAAATACCTATAATACTTCTACGGGTGCTGCCACAGGCCTTTCATTCACGGCTTCTTTACGTAAGACGGATGAGGCTAATGTTTACGAAGTAAATGCGGAGTCTAAGACATTCACTTATGCTTATGTTGCAAATAACTCATATACGATTTCTAGTAGCAAAAATTTGTCAACAGTAGATGGCTTGAAGATCAAATTAATCCCTGCTACGGTAACTCCTTCCGCAGGTTACGCTGATTATTCAGACGCTGAGCTTGCTGAGTTAGCTAGACTGAAATTTACGGTTGGATCGAATGTTCTTTATAAGGATTTGTACTTGAAAGCTAAATATACAGGCTCTACTCCTTTTTCTGTAGAGGCTACTCAAGAAGCGTTGGATGCCGCTGAATGGGAAATCATCAAGTTCGATTGCAGTGCCGCTGAAAGCGACGTGGCTAAATCCGATACGATCTATGGATCTACAAAATACGCTTATATCGTAAAAGACGAGGAGACTAAGACGAAAGACGTGAAAGATATCGCTATCGTATCTTACGCATTCAAATTGCATATGGATGGTAAGGCTTACTATTTGAATGAAACTAGTGGAAGCTATTCACTTATTCAAGAAGATGACGTGGAAGACGCTCCTAGATTTATCGTGAAGGAGAACAAGAACGGTTCCGCTTATTTAATTAAGGCTGGTACAGAACGTAAATACACAGAGATCATTAATAAGGATACGAAAGGTTTGGCTTTGGATGATGTGGATGGCAAGTTGAAGCAGGAAAGTATTTATACGACAGCAAATGAGGTAAAAGCTAGTTTCTTCGTAGTGAGAGATATCACGACTCCTTCCTTGCCTTCTGTTCTTAGACATGCTTCTTTCCAAGCATTGGAAGGTGGTTTCGTGGCTGTAGGCGAGGCTAACGACGCTGTCATCGCTCCGACAAGCGCAGATGCGGAGAACTTGACATTCTGGTTGGATACTGCTGATACGAAAGCTTATACTCCTTCATTCTATATCTCTAAGGGTGTTGATACGACAGCCAACGCTCCGAGAATGTTCTTGTATAACGCTAAGGATTCCGCTTCTTATTACAACCCGGGTTCTGCTAGCCTAGTAACAGACGATAGCTATAAGTTGGTGGATCGCACCTCTATCAAGGCTATTTTCCGCCCGGCTACTTTGGTAGGTATCGATACTTTGTCTACTACTGTAAAAGGTAAGGAAACAGAGGTGACCGCTAAGAATGGCTTGAACAACTTTAAGTTCCAGATCGTATTGAAAGATGCTACTGTAGAAGGTGAGTATATCATCAAGAGTTTATCTAGTTCAGACTATATCTTCAACTTGAACGGTAAACTTGGATTCACGAACGATAAATCAGAGGCTTTGGTCGTAAGCGTTGAGAACGGTATCATCCCGACCGGTAACGAGTCTATCGACAGCTCCGCCTCTTCTATCGTAGTGATCGGCAACGCCGGTTCCGTAACGATCCAAGGCGCTCAAGGCGAGACGGCTTATGTTCGTAACTTGTTGGGTATGCCGTTGGCAGAGACAGTTGTCACTTCCGATAACGCTACGATCGCTGTTCCCGCAGGAATCGTTCTTGTAACGGTTGGCGACGAGACTGTAAAGGTGGTCGTTAAATAAGACATGTAAAGGAATAATGAAAAATAAATCGAAAATCATCCCCGTGCGGATTATCCAAGTATCCCGTGAGGGCGAACAGGCGGGAATGGATTAATATTAATACTAAAGTAATAAATTAAAGTTCATCCCTTAGTACTTCCGTGAGGAAGGAAAGCGGGAAAAGAATCAGCCCCGGTCGTTTGTTCGATCGGGGCTTACTTTTTCGGCTCAGTCCTCACTATATGGAAATCTTCACAGTCATATTTCCTATCGCAAAAGTAGGAGACGATAATAACAGTTGCAAGGACAAATAGTTAAAACATCTCAGACGTTCCATTATATAGGATTTTGCGATAGTATGATTTGTACTAATGATTCGTCCCCTCGAATAAATCCTTTGAATTGTTGGATAAGCCATTCTTTAGCTTGAACTGATTGAACGTATAGCTAAGGGTCAAGCCTATCAACGGGTAATCGGGCCGGATTCGTGTTTTGGAAATCAAGTTCGAGGAAGTGATCGTATTGACATAACGGGCCGTATTGAAGACATCCCGGAAAGAGAGGGTGGCTGTCAACTTTCGTTTGAAGAATTGTTGCCGTATCGCTAGGTTGACAAACCAGAACGACTGGGTTCTTCCTTGGGTGGTTACGGAAGGGCCTACGAAATTGCCGTCAAGCTGTATCCTTGTGTATTTACCTGCCGTGAAAGCGTTGTTCCATGCGATCTCGTAATTGGTACTGGTCTCATTCTTCCCGTCCGTCTTATACTCGTTCTCTACCCGGTAGTGATAAAGGCTACCGTTTATTTGCGTATTCCACCAACTGGTGGCCTGCAAACTGCCCGATAGTTCTATTCCGGTGGAATAATCATGTCCCACGTTCGCCATGGAATCCAAGGTAACCCCGGCTTGGTAAGGAACCCGTAATCGTTCGATCTTGTCTTTGCGGGTTCGGTGGAATAGGGAGGCAGACAAGGCATTGTCGCCGGAAGTCAAGGAATAATTCAACTCGAAAGAATGAATGTACTCCGGGCGTATATCCGGGTTACCGATCTCGGCTGTATAGTAATCCTTGTAAGTGATGTATGGCTCCATGAAATAAAGCTCCGGTCGGGTCGTACGACGGCTGTAAGCGAATAGAAGCTTCTGATTTTGTGTGAGGTTATAACCGATATGGGTGGATGGGAACAACTCAAAACGCCTTTGTAGGCGGTTCGCCCAATCTTTGGAGCTACGTAATACTTGATGCGTATGTTCTCCCCGTAATCCTACTTGAAAATCAAAAGACCGGTAGCTATCCCCAACGATCGCATAAAGGGAGTTGATCCCTTGTTGGAAATAGAACGTGTTGTAAATATCGTCACGCCAGAAGAACTCTTTGGTATCCGGGTTCCAAAACTGCATACTATAATCGCCGTCTTCCGAGTATGAGAAATATTGATAACCCGCCTTGATTTGTCCGGTTTTGCTGTATGGAAATACATAATCGGCTTTCGTACGGACGGTCCAACGATGTTCGGCCTCCCACGCACGATGACCTTGCTGGCGTACGTTGTTTTTGTCGAACAGATCGCTTTGGAAATATTCCAGAGCGTCGCCTCCATATTTCAAGAAGAAGCTACCGCTAAGGTTATGCCCCTTATCATTGAACTTATGATCCACGGCCAGATTCCCTAGTCCGAAAGTCTCATGGATATCAAAGTCGTCAAGGCTCTTGAACTCTCCGTTCTCGAATTGCTCGCCATTAGCGGAACGTTCTTCCGTATATTCCAGATCCCCTTTTCGCTTGAGTCCGGCATATCCGCCTTCCGCGTTAATAGAAAAAGTCGTTTGTTTTTGTGTGTAGCTCCAACCTCCGTTGAGAATATATGCGTAGCCGTTACTTTCACGGGGGCCATTGGAATAAGAAGTCGTTGTCGTATCGTTTACCAACGTCGTTTTCTCTTGGGTAAAATGACTTTTGCGAAGTCGGTTTCCCACATAACCGCCTATACGCCATTGAGACGCCTTGTTTTGTCCGGTCAACAAGAAATCCAAGGTCCGGCTCCATACCGTATTCCCGCTTAGGTTGATTACTCCGCTCAGCCCTTCCCCGAAGTTCTTCTTGGTAATGACATTGATGATCCCGACATCACCCCCTGTATCATGTTGGGCGGACGGGGTGGTGATGATCTCTATATTCTGGATTTGTCCGGACGGGATCTGTTCCAAGGCTTGGGTCCCGGTAAATATACTGGGCTTTCCATCTACGTAGACCGTGAATCCGCTACTCCCCCGGAAGGTAACCTCTCCCTCGGCGTTCACCCGGATGGAAGGCGTGTTCTCTAGGATATCGACAGCGGTTCCTCCCGAGGAAAGCAGGTTGGAAGAAGCCTCGATGATCTTTTTATCCAGTTTATAGATGACTTGTTTCTTGTTGGCTACGACCTCCACTTCCTGTAAGCCTACCTCAAGCATTTGCATCGGGATAATACCCAGATCCTTGATCTGCTCTGTAAGGATAAACTCCTCTCCCATATAAACATCATATCCCAGAAAATGGATACGGATCGAATACGTTCCCGGTTTTACGGGCTGGATTAGAAAAGAACCGTTCGCTTCAGTCATAGCTTCTTCGACGATATGATCTCCATCATATAATACAACGTGAGCGTAGTCTAATGCCTTACGGGTGGTTTGATCGATTACGATTCCTTTAATACCCGGATTCGCATGGATAGATAGTAGCACGCTAAGGAATACTAGCGATAGAAAAAGTTTTCTCATATTTTACATTCGTTTTAGAATTGATACCGCAAAGCTAGGGAAATAGGGAGGGAGCGGGCCGGACATATGTTTCATAATACCGTACAAATCGTTCAATCTTTCTGTTTTCTGTGATTTTCACCCACTTAATCTTTATATTTGGGGCATTAATCAGATGAATGGATGAGAATATACCTTTTACTGCTGTTTGTACTTATGATAACGAGAGCGCAAGCTACCAACGTTATTTTTGACCGGATAACAATGGATAGCGGGCTTTCTTCTTCCTCGGTGACCTCTATTTTGAAGGATCGTACCGGGTATGTCTGGGTCGGGACGACTGAAGGCTTGAACCGCTACGATGGATATACGTTTAAAGTATTCTTGCCCGTACCGGATTGTCAGGAAAGTATACAAAGCAGTTCTATCGATAAATTATTCGAGGATTCAGATGGAGGTATCTGGATCTTTTTTTCCTCGGGTGGGATTAGCCGTTATGACAGAGGTTCGGATACATTTCTGAATTTCACGAAAGAATGGCTTCGACAACAGTTACGTGTGTATGGTAGTCCTACTTGTTTCTCGGCCTCCGTTCCGGGACATATCTTTATAGGTACGGAGAACGGGATGTTGGAGTATGACGCTAAAGAGAAGAAATTGGTACGCCTTTCGCCGGCGGGTTCGGTAGTCTCGTCGTCTCCTGTGAATTGTTTGTATTCGGCGCCGGATCATTCGTTTTGGGTAGGGACTTTAGCTGGTTTTAGTTTGTATGACAAAGAAACAAACCACTTTCAAGATTATACGATACGGACAAATGACCGGGAGGATATCAATGCCGGCAATTTGAATGGTGTTAACGCGATCTATATCGACCGGTTTGATTATATGTGGTTAGGTACGGGACGTGAAGGGGCTTTTCGTTCGGTTGATATGGGAGAGCGAGAGATCTTCCAATCTGTCGGTCGTGAGGATACTCGGGTATATCAATTCTTGGAGACCGGTGATGGTGATTTCTGGATCGGACATAATAAGGGGGTAAGCTTGATTAGCCGGATGAACCGGCTTGCCTTGCGATGTGAGCATTTCTTTGACCGGCCGGAGGATCTGGAACCTACGGGAGAATGCCAAGTGCGATCCATCTTCGAGAGTAAGGACGGAACGGTCTGGTTTGATGATAGCCGTTTCAATCAAGGTCTTTTTTATTATTCTCCGAAGGAGAGGAAAATGGGACAGTTGAGGAACGTGCCGGAAGACGCACATTCTATCAGCAGTAACCAGATTACCTGTTTGTTTCTGGATGACTCGGATCATCTGTGGGCGGGGCATTCCACGTATGGGGTGAGCCATGCGGATTTAACACCTTCCTTGTTTCGATATACCTTGGGATACACGGAAAAAGAGAATCTGTCTTCTCTTCATATCCTAGCCGTTTATGAGGATTCGGACCTGAATCTTTGGGTTGCGACCTCTAGGGGATTAGATCGGATTAACCATAAGACTTCCCGGGTAGATATGCGTTTTACCTTCTCACCCCGAAAAAGTCCGTCCTCTTTATCCGGAAAGATTATAGGTTCTATCCGTGAGGATTCGGAGCGGAACCTATGGATCAGTTATCAAGACGCCAACCCGGACCGGTTGAATCTGGATGATTTCCGAATCCGCCCTTTTATACCGGATTACCAAGTCTCTTATGATTATCCGATCAACTCGTTGTCGGAGTTATGTAACTTATGCGTGAGCGAAGAATCTTGGTTTTGGGGAGGAGCGGATGAGGGGCGGCTTCGGGTGTGGGATACGAAGACGAGAGCACTTATCACGTATCGATATATACCGGGTGAGATGAATCCCCTTGCGTCGAATCATATTCATTGTCTGTTTGTGGACTCTTCCGGTTATTTGTGGATCGGTACGAATGCGGGGTTGGATCAATACGACAAGCGAACCGGGCGATTTGATCATTTCACGGTACAGGATGGCTTATCGGGAAATATCGTACGAGGAATCCGTGAAGGTGAGCCGGGCATCCTGTTTGTCAGCACGAATAAAGGGCTGAGTCGCTTGGATATACAAAACCGGCATATCGTTAATTATACGACGGCAAACGGTTTATTATCGAATGAGTTTATGGGTGGCGCTTGCTGTAAGCGCAAATCGGGTGAACTTGTATTTGGCAGTAATGAGGGGATCGTTTCTTTTGATCCCGTTCAGTTAACGGACGGTTTGAGAAAAATACCTGAGTCTTTGCGAATCACGAACCTCACGATCGGAGACTCACGTGAGAAGCAAGGTTTACAGGTGGGTTTTATCGCGTTCGATTATTCTCATCCCCGTAGTATCCGATACCGGTATCGTCTGGATGGATATGATACGGATTGGCGGGAGGTGGACGCCAGCGATCGTACGGCTATATATAACCGCCTACCACCGGGAAACTATGTGTTTCGGGTGGAAACTTCCGGCAATGGTTCCTATTGGAGCGCTCCCATTACCGAACCTGTCAGGATCTTTCCTCCTTGGTGGCGGACGTGGTGGTTTATTTTGCTGGTATTCGTGGTTGTATGCGTACTGTTGTATATCGCCTATAAGAGCCGGGTGCGCTGGTATCAGCTTCGCCAAGCCGAGTTGGAGCGTAAGATACAAGAACGTACACGGCTGTTGAAACAGGCCAAGCAAGAACTGGAGGAAAAAGATGCGTTGAAAACTCGTTTCTTTATGAATGTCTCTCATGAGCTTCGTACCCCGCTGACGATAATCAAGGGATTGACGGAGGATCTGGAACGGCATTCCGGTTCAGAAGAATCTTGTGGAGATAAAGAAACTTTGCGTACGATCTCCCGGAATACCAATCGCTTGATTCGGCATGTCAATGAATTACTGGATTTATCGGTATTGACCCGGGGAGTTCCTTCCCCGCATATTGTTTGTGCGAATCTCAGTCGATTCTTAAAGGAGATTTCGGAAACCTTTATTCCTTTGGCCGATTCCTATAAAATCGTGTTTACGTATTCGATTGCCCCAGATATCTCAATCGCTTATTTTGACAAGAATATCCTAGAGCAGGTTCTATATAATTTACTGTCGAACGCATTTAAGTATACGCCGGATGGTGGTTCGGTAAGCTTTTCCGCTTTATTGGAGCAAAGCTCATCCGATGCGGTCATGACTTTACGAATTACGGATAGTGGAATCGGCATTCCCCCCGAATCGTTACCGTATATTTTTGATCAATATTATAAGGGGGAATCGATAGCGTTTCGCCGCTCGGAGAGTTCGGGGATCGGCCTTGCGTACACAAAAGAGCTATTGGAGTTACATAAGGCAACCATTCAATGTGAGAGTGAATTGGGGAAAGGTTCTGTTTTTACGGTTGCCTTGCCTATATCGGAAGAGGCTTATCCTGAGGAGTGGTTGGAGTATTCGGAACCTAAAATGGAAGAGGCATCTTTGCGGGAATTAGTTCCATTGGAAGGAACAAACCCGGTCCCGGAGAATCTACGACAAACGCTTTTGTTTGTAGAGGATAATGAGGATCTATGTCGTTATTTGATGAATGCTTTTCAAACGGATTACCGGGTCGTGATAGCGAAAAACGGAAAGGTCGGCTTGGAGAAAGCCATGGAGATCCTACCGGACGTGATTGTCTCGGATGTAATGATGCCGGTCATGAATGGGATTGAATGTTGCGAGGCTTTGAAAACGGATGAACGGACGGCCCATATACCGGTTATCCTATTGACTGCTTTAGCGGAAGAACGTCAACAATTGGAAGGGTATGGAGCCGGAGCGGATGATTATCTGCCTAAACCGTTCAGTCTTGCTGTCCTAAAAGCGAAGATCAAGAATCTGCTCAAACGTAGTGAGCAACTAAAGTTATATTTCAGGGATCGGTTCGACTTGCGTACTCCGGAGCAAACCATCGCCGATCCGGATAAGGAATTTGTTTCGAAAGTGACAAGGGTCGTTCTGGCCCATTTGCAGGACCCGGAGTTTGATGTAGAGCTTTTCTGTTCCGAGATGGCGATGAGCCGTGCCAGCTTATTTAGGAAATTAAAGTCTACTACTGGTTGCTCCGCTTCCTCATTCACCCGTAATATACGTATAAAGCGTGCCGCCGAGTTATTGGGGCAGCACGCTTATTCGATCGGGGAGGTAGCTGCTCAGGTCGGCTTCTCCGATCCGAACTATTTTACCCGTTGCTTTAAAGAAATTTACGGGATCACTCCGAGTGAGTTTATTCAGACTTCACCGAGTTCACAGGATTCTCATTCGCCGCTTGCCAGTTCCGGAAAGTAACGGTACCGATCGTAACCGAGAGAATGATTAGGAAAGCTACGATGAAGACCCAAAGATGGAGTGGTGTTTTATAAGCGAAATTCTCTAGCCACTGTTGTGTTCCCATCCATGCTATTGGGATCGAGATGATGAAGCAAACGGAGACGATCCGGATATAAGTCTTGTTGAACATCAAAAGAATCTGTCCGGTAGTCGCTCCGTTGATCTTGCGGATACCGATCTCTTTCCGGCGGTATTGCGTCTCAAATAGCACGAGTCCGAATACACCTACGATAGAGATCAAGATCGCCATTATTCCGAATAGGGAGATTAGTTTACCCAGTGTTTGTTCTTTCTGATATAAATTGTTTAAGATGGTGTTGTAGAAAGAGATCTCGAAAGGGAAAGTCGGATCGATCTCTTTCAATGTTTCCCGGACGTGGGCGACAGCTTCCTGTAAATTCGTTTTCGAATTGAAGCGGATATAGGATACCAATTTAGGATTGGGTATATCGTTATTCAATGCGAATACGAAAGGCGAACTTGCGATCCGGCAAGAGTTAAACCGAAAATCCTTGCTGACTCCTAGAACCGTACGATCATTGAAACGATCTCCGGGATGTAAGTGGAAATCCCGCTCTGCCGCCGGATTGATGATATAATCACTTTGTGCCTTGTTTAAATCCTCCCGTGTAAAATCCCTTCCTTCCTCTACTTGGATATCCATGACGGAAAGGAAATTCTCGGAGGCATAGAATACCTTGAAGAATACATCCTTATCTTCATGACGGGCATATTCGAGATCGATCATGTCATCTTCTTTCGATAATTCGTAGACGGAGAAGGCCACATCCTCTATTCCCGGATAATCTTTAAGTTTCTGGATATATTGGGGCTTATGCTTGGCGTAGATCTCCGGTGTCAGGTTCACGATGGCTACTTGGTCTTTATTGAATCCTAGTTGCTCGCTAGAGGTCATGAAATGGTTCTGAAGTCCCATGAATAAGGTGACAATAATCAAGGCGATCGATACCGTGTATTGGAAACCGATCAGGGCGACACGTACTTTTTTCCCTTTGGGACTAAGACCGAAAGAGCCCTTTAGTACCAAGGCTGGCGCATAGGAGGTACTTCGTATAGCTGGATAAAGTCCCGCCAAGCAACCCGTCAAGATAGCGATCAGTGCAGTGAGAAGGATCAGGCCTTTGTATTGACTAAGACGTATATCCGCATCTACCCAATTAGCGATCGGTGTGTAAGACAAATCGTTTACGATGAATAAGGCGAGAATGTAGGATATCAAGCAGATCACGATCGATTCAATCAGTGAGATGGCTTGTAACTTATAGATGGAGCATCCTAATACCCGGTGCGTATTGATCGTTTTCAATCGTAGGGGAATCAACGAGGTTGTGAGATTGGTAAAATTGATTCCGGCGATGAATAAGATGAGGAAAGCGATACCCAGTAACACATAATTTGTCTCCCGGTGACCTTTCGGATTAAAGTCGAAAGTTGTATCATGCGTGTAATAAACTTCCTTTAAGGGGGTTAGACGTAATGCGATCTCTTGCGCTGAACCCATTTGGCTTTTAGCGAAATCGAAAGTCTTGTTGAAATGATCCAATACCTCCTCTTTATTTAGGGGATCGTCTAGCGTGACGTATATTTCGTTGGCATACATTTGCCAAGAACTTTTTAATAGATCCAGTTGGTCCATCGGGACGTAAATACGGTTTTGTACCGTAGTATTTCCCGGGAAATCCTTATAGACACCCCCAATAGTAAGTATCGTGGTACTTACAGGTTGCCAGCCACTACTGCCGGACATCCGGATACGTTTACCGATAGCGGATTGTTTGTCGAACAGCCTTTTGGCGACACTCTCCGGAATGAGTACGGAGCCGGGAATGGATAGGCATTCGACGGAACCTTCTTTCATGTGGAAATCAAAGACATCTGAGATATTGGGTAGACAAAGCTGGAAGTTTTCCTTAAAGACTTTCGCTTCTCCTTGATCGTCTACCTCGTCGATTTGGCAATACCGTTCTCCTCCGTAGAATGGATAACGGTAGGAGTAATCCGTGATATGAGCGGATGAGTTAACAAAAGCATCGCTAAACATTAGGCAATGGATGGCGTTATGCTCGAATTCTCCGTGATTTGCCTCTAGCCGGAAGGTTCGGCCCGATTTACTGTGCATGGCATCGTAATTCATCTCGTAATCCACCTGCATTACTATCAGGAGGAAGGCGGCGAAAGCGATTGTCAAGCCGAAGAGGTTTAACACGACGGCGGTCTTAAACCGCTTGAATAGATAAAGTAAGTTTCGAATCATTAGTTTCATTGTAACAGGTTTTAAATATATTCATTTTTTAGAAAAGATGCAAATAATGTGCCATCGATGTAACGTTCTGCTAATCATAAGATAATAGAAAAATGCTTAGAAACGATTGTGTGTGCCTTCGCACGGTGCACGTTCGCTTTCGCACGTTATTTGATTTTAATTCGTAAGTTCGCGGATGTTTTAAATACAGAAAGATAATTCGGAAATATCAGCATGGAAACTTCAAATAGACTCTGTTATTGGTTCCTTTTTTATAAAGACCAACTGTTGCTTCAGAAAGAGAATGATACGTATACCATCCCTTATGGCGAGAATCCCCCAGTTCCGGTTTCTCATACGCTAGAGGTTGATTACCGGGATGGACTTCCCGCACGTACGGCAGAATTGGATACTCCGGTGGAGGGGAATGACCGTTACGTACATATGGGGTTGCGTGCCTCTTGGGATTATATCTCGAGAGCGTGTTACGAGAAGGCGGGTAAGGCTTTTCAATTGCTTTATTGGGATAGCCATAGCCGTTTCTGCCCGGTATGTGGTACTCCTACCGTACAGACTACGTCGATCATGAAGCAATGTCCTTCTTGCAAACATGAGATTTATCCGACAATTTCAGCGGCGATGATCGTCTTGATCCGTAAGGAGGATTCGATTCTTTTGGTACATGCCCGTAATTTCCGGGGAACTTTCCATGGATTAGTGGCCGGATTCTTAGAAGTTGGCGAGACCTTGGAAGAGTGTGTGCGTCGGGAGGTCCGTGAGGAAACGGGTTTAGAGGTCGATAATATCACTTATTTCGGAAACCAACCCTGGCCTTATCCGAGTGGCTTGATGGTAGGCTTTGTAGCGGATTATGTAAGTGGGGAAATTAAGTTGCAGGATGAGGAACTAAGTTCTGGTGCCTTCTATACCAAAGATAACCTACCGGAGATCCCCCGTAAGTTGAGCTTGGCCCGTAAGCTAATCGATTGGTGGTTGGATCATCAATGAGGAGTCCTTTTTTGCGGCCTCTGCCTGTTGTCTTTCGAATTTCTTCCTTTTAGAGATGACATCCGGGGTAGGGAGGTTGCCGTAGTTTTGCCAAGTTCCGTTGCGTTTTGCGTTGCGTTTATGGACATATGTTTTCCGGCTGGTCATCCTTCCTAAATCGAAGGTAGCTAGTGAGGTACGACCACTGGACGGAGTCCTTTTCAATTCATCTAAGATAGATTGATAGACAGGCAGTATCTTTTTATACGGTGGATTATGTCGCCAGAATACCGATGGCGGTAAATCCTTCAATGCTACTTTTCGGTGTGTCGTATCGTCTTGTTGGATATATTCTGAGAAATCTTTGGTGATAGGGATATTGCTGGGAGCGGCCAGTTGAGGTTTCCCCATCGGTTTTCCCGGTTCCGGGTTGAGGAAAGAACCGCTTTGGATTGCTTTTTGGAATTCAGGGTTCAATTTGATGGAATCTTTGCCTGCTAATACATCCTTTAGCCAGATCGAATCTTGCTCAGTCCATTGCGCATAGCCTAAGTGTATATTTATACAGACGAAAAATCCAATCAATAGTGGTCTCATGAATGCCTGAATTGTTAATTGTGTTCAAAGATAGTCTTCCTTCTTTCTCCTCGTTTTTTCTTTCGCTTAAATAGTCTTACCGTTTACTTAATCTTAACCCTCTTTGCGGACTATTAATTTAACAGTTCATCTGTGCACGATAATCGTTCGATTACGCACGCTTCTTCCATTGATTTAATACCTACCTTTGAGGCATCACAAACTAGTTCAGCGCTTATGAAAAAGGGAAAACTATTAATTATAGATGATAATGAGGACATCCTTTTTGCCCTTAACTTATTACTGGAGCCCTATATGGAACAAATAAGAGTGGCTACGCAACCGGAGCGCATCGATCATTTCATGCGGACTTTTATCCCGGATATTATCTTGTTGGATATGAACTTCAAACGGGATGCTATTAGTGGTCAGGAGGGTTTCTATTGGCTGGAGAAGATAAAGAAGATAGACCCGGACGTGGTGGTTCTTTTTATGACTGCCTATTCGGATACGGATAAGGCCGTGCGGGCGATTAAGGCAGGAGCTACCGACTTTATCCCGAAACCTTGGGAAAAGGAGAAATTACTCGCTACACTCTCTTCAGCATTGGAACTTCGGGAGAGTAGGGCGGAAGTGCGAAATTTAAAGAAACAAGTTGAGATTCTTAGTTCACCCGAGGATGCTGGCTTCGAGATCATCGGTGAAAGCGAACCGATGCAGGCTATTTTCGCTACGGTCGATAAATTAAAGAATACGGATGCCAATATATTAATCTTGGGGGAGAATGGAACCGGTAAAGATTTAGTTGCCCGCGCCTTATATCATCAATCTCCGCGTTCGGGGAATCTTTTCGTCGGGATCGATGTGGGCTCTATTCCGGAACAACTTTTCGAGAGTGAATTATTCGGCTATGAGAAAGGGGCTTTTACGGATGCCCGTAAGGAAAAGCCGGGACGAATGGAGGTAGCTTCCGGTGGTACCTTGTTCTTGGATGAGATCGGGAACTTAAGCCTTTCCATGCAAGCGAAACTGTTGACCGCTTTGGAAAAACGACAGATAACCCGCTTGGGAGCAACGCAACCCATACCGATTGATATCCGGTTGATCTGCGCAACGAACGTGAATATCCATCATCTTGTGGCAGAAGGTACTTTCCGGCAAGATCTTTTATATCGTATTAATACGATCGAGTTACATATTCCTCCCTTGAGGGAACGAGGAAATGACGTGATCTTATTGGCTGAACATTTCTTGTCGAAGTATGCCCGTAAATATAAGAAAGACTTGAAGGGCATTAACAGGGATGGGAAGAATAAGCTACATAATTATGCTTGGCCCGGTAATGTACGTGAACTGCAACATGCGATTGAACGGGCGGTTATCTTGTCTGAAAGTAATTGGCTAAGGCCGGAAGACTTTATTCTGCGTTCTGTCCCGCTTAGGGATAAGGAACCATCCGATGAGTTAAATTTGACGGTATTGGAGAAAGAAGCGATCGAACGTGCCTTACGTCGTGCCGAGGGGAATATCACTCGTGCCGCCGAGCTTCTAGGGATTACCCGCTTTACCTTGTATCGTAAATTGGAGAAATTTGGCTTATGATACGTTACTTGTTGTTCGCTCGTATTTTGGGGATCGTGGTCTTGTCTTTTACTGCCTCATTCTTAATGCTGAAAGGGTTTTTGTTTATTCCTGCGCTGTTCGGATTTTGTATTCTTGCGCTTTCGGTTTTCTTATATAAGGATCAGCAAAAGACTGTTAAGCGGATGGAATACCTGATAGAGAGTATTCATTACGGGGATCTGAGCCTGTTTTATCCTTCCGATTCAATGACGGAAGACGAAAAGGCTTTGGCCTCTTCTATGAACGCTGCCTTGGAAGCTTTACGGAGTCGATTGTATAATTCGGTGGTCGCTGAGGCGGAAACCGAGGCATGGCAGAAACTTATCCGGGTATTGACGCATGAGATCATGAACTCGATCGCTCCGGTAATCTCTTTATCAGAGACGGTAGCCGAGCGTGCGACGATAAATGGCATGAATGAGAGAGACTACGCTATCATGGTACAAGCCATGCAAACGATCCACCGGAGAAGTAAGGGGCTATTGGATTTTGTCGAGAATTATCGGCAATTAACCCGTCTGCCTTTACCTACTTTACGAAACTTCTCGGTTTCGGCTCTCTTTGACGATATCCGGCTTCTATTTCCGGAGAAGTCCGACATCCTCTTCTTTCGTGTAAAACCGGAAGATTTAAATTTATATGCGGATCGGATCATGGTGGAACAAGTATTAATTAATCTATTGAAAAATGCGATAGAGGCTTGTGAAGAGTCCTTATCTCCTCAAATAGTCGTGGAGGCTGTCCAAAAAGCCGGCATGGTTATTATTTCGGTGATTGATAATGGTAGCGGAATTGTTCCCGAGGCGATCGACAAGGTCTTCGTGCCTTTCTTCACGACTAAATCTAAAGGTTCCGGTATCGGATTAAGTCTTTGCCGGCAGATCATGAACCGTCATGGAGGAAGTATTAGTCTCGACTCTCAAGTAGAGAAGGGTTCCTCTTTCGTCTTGCGTTTTCCGATTGTTACCAAACGGATTCTATAAATAAGTATTAATACATGCGATTAGCTTATCCGGCTTGATCGGTTTAGCGATGTAAGAGGAGAATCCACTTTGTTTTACCCGTTCCTCATCCTCCGCGAAAGCGAAAGCCGTTACGGCGATGATAGGGATGGACTGGTTCTTTTCCCGAATTACCCGTGTAGCCTCATAGCCGTCTACGATCGGCATTTTTAGGTCCATTAGGATTAAGTCCGGTTGATATTTATTGAATAAATCGATCGCTTGTTCCCCGTTCCATGCGTGTATAAGGTTATAATCTTTCAACATGGCTTGGAATAAAGTATAGTTGCTTTCGTTATCTTCCGCTATTAATAGGGTTGCAGATTTGGATGACTGGCTCTTCTGTACATTCTCGGTCTTTGGTTTCTCATGCGGGACTTCCTGCATCTCTAGTATCGAATAGGGCAACGTAAACCAGAATGTAGAACCTTTCCCTTGCTCTGATTCCACCCCTATATCTCCACCCAGACGCTTGATAATCATCTGGCAAATCGATAATCCCAGCCCCGTTCCTTGCACAAAGCTATTTAACTTAACGAAACGGGTGAAAACTTGACCGATCTTATCCTTGGCGATACCGCATCCCGTATCTTTTACATAGAAATACAACTCATCATCTCTATGGCGGTAGCCAAACAGGATGCTACCTTGAGTCGTGAACTTGATGGCATTGTTGATAAAGTTCGTAATGACTTGGGAGACTCGGTTACGGTCGGTGCGTAAGATACAATTCGGGATCTTCTCGACAAAGCATACCTGCACACCATCTTGCGCCTTCAAACGGGAAGACTGCTCGATATCGGAGAATAGTTGATTGACATCTACGTCTGAATCCACGAATTCTAGCGTACCCGCCTCTATCTTGGCCAGATCGAGAATATCATTGATCAATTGCAATAGCAGGTCGTTGTTGCTATTAATGATATTGATATATTCCTCTTTATCCTCCATTTTCTCGGTTACGGCCAATAATCCGGAGAAACCGACGATCGCGTTCAATGGCGTTCGAATCTCATGACTCATATTCGCCAAGAACGCGGATTTCAAACGATCGGACTCTTCCGCTTTCTCTTTCGCTTTCCTCAGTTCGTTCTCCGCCTGTTTTTGTTTTGTCACGTCTTCTTTCTTGAAAATAACCCCGATAAGGTTGTCGTGCTCGTCTAATACAGGGTTCGCCAAAATATGAAGATACTTTCCATCGCCGAACTCATTCGTGATATCGACCTGCTTTTTGGTTTCCATGGCCTTTGCGACCGTGCAACGGGTACAATAAGGCTTTACTCCGTTCTTGACCAAGAAGCAATTAGCCGGACCGAATTCAGGGATACAGTCATGGAACTCTACCTCGTTTCTCCATTTTACGGTATAATCCGGCTTGATGAAATAGATAGAAGCTTGGATATTATTCATGATTAGTATATTATCCTTCTGTAGATCCAATAACTTATCTTTCAGTTTATTGGTTCGGATAAAGAAGATTAATATCATTATCAGGAAAATAAACAATACGGTGATTACGCTTAGCAAGATCTCGAACCTGTATTTGGAGAATAGGCTCGGGTCCTCGTTGATAATAGTAGCGTCGTGGGGCAATGACAATCTGCTGATATCAAAAGCCTTGATCTTTGAAGCGTCGAACATATATCCATTGGGAATGATTTGTGGATGGATATCTTTAGGGGCGATTTTCTTCTCCAATATACTTAAAGCCTCTTTCGCTAAATCGGAACCTATAGGCCTGTATTTGGGACTGAAACCTCCGATGGCCCAGTGCCCTATGCCGACGGATGCCAATGTGAATGTCGGGATTCTGGGATTGGCGGTCATCATGGTATACGTGGCATTTCCAACATAATACCCGTCGTTCACGTCTACACGCCATGTACCAATCAATATCACGGTCTGATCCGGCAGGTTCTTGATTTGCTCAACGATGGTGTAGATATTATTCTTTCTTCCATCCAGTAATATCAAGTTCAGATCCTTGATATTTTCCATTTCCTTTTTTACCAAGGTCTGCATAGCTAAACCACCGTAGGTATTATCGGTGATTAATGCTATATTTTGAGTTTGGGGATATAACTTACGTATTAACCGGATATTTTCTTTTACGTCATAAGAATACAAGAACCCGCCAAGGTGTAAACCTTTATCTACGTACTCTTGGATATCGATGTATTTCGGTTCCCATTCGGCGACATTTAAATCCGAGTCGGGTAATAAGATCGCATTCTTACTGATCATACCGCATAAAACCGGTATATCAGGCTTGTATTCTTGGGAGATATAAGAAGCCCATGCCTCTTGACCTAAGATTATGATAAGCTGAGGAGTGTTATTTTCCTTATATTTATCCAATATACCTCTCATCTTACCGTCCCATAAGGGGGCTTCCGGGAGGCTCTTACAGTTCATGTTCTCGATAACCACCGGCGAGATACCACCTCCCCGCTTATATTCCTCCATAAACTCGGAAATATTGGCGGTCGTATTACGTGTATCGGGATTGTAGGAGCTAATGATTAAAATAGGGCCTGCATTATCTGTAGCGTATAAGTGGAAAGAAAAGACCAGACTTAACACGATAAAGAGTACGAATCGTATGTAGTATTTTAATAATGTCATTCTTTACCTACCTATTCATGTGCTTATTTGCGATTAAAGTACTATTTTTTGTTCATACAGTCCACAAAAATAGAAAAGATTTATGATTAATTGCTGAAATTCAAAATAAAAAGAATCTATTACGCCTAAAATCTATAACTCGATCATCACTCCGATACTTGGGAGAAGCGTTCCTGTAAGACGTTCTATCGGTCTTAATTCGTACCGTTGTTCATATATGGGAGCTTCCGGGTTGATAATTTTACCCGTTTTGATATATACGTCTTGCTCTTTGTATTTGGAATTCAATATGTTTTGGATGTCGATATAGGCTCCAAGCATGATCTTTTTGAAGTAAAATGTTTTATCGATACGGATATCTAACTGCGTGAATGGCTTGAGCCGTTCGCTGTTAAACCGGCTGTAATCATAGTATAGCCCGTTATTAGCGTCCCAAGCTTCTACATAACTACTCTTTTCTACATCGTAAGGCGTATAGGGAGCGCCTCCTACTACCCGGAACTTGGCGCCTACGTCCCAGTTCTTGGGTAAAGAATAAGTCCCGCTAAACGTGAACAGATGCTTATTGTCCCAAGCCGAGGGAAGATAAGTGTCCATATTTCTCCCATCCTTGAATTCGCTTCTTACCAAAGTGTAGGACGCGATGAAAGTAAGCCCTTTATAATTATACCAACGTCCCATGATCTCAAGCCCATAAGCTCGCCCTGTAGCAGTAGACGATACGGCCTCATTTCCCAAGACACCATAGTCCGTACCTTTCGACGCGAGTGGGATACTGTCGAGTATGGACATCGGATAACGATCATAATGTTTATAGAATCCTTCGGCCGTGAATTTCAAGTATGAGGTAGGACGGTATTCCAAGCCTAATCCGGCTTGGTCGCTTCGGATATAGCTTAAATGATTTGTCCGGTTTACATAATTACCTTCATTATCCTTGAATCCCAATGTCGTATAAGGAGGAAGCTCGTAGTAGCGTCCGATATTCGCGTTTATATAAAGCGGATCGGACAAGCGGTAGGATAAGGATAGGCGAGGAGATAACTGATCTAACAAATTATTCATATCCGAGGAATAATTGTTTGCGTCCGCACGAACACCTAAAGAGGCGGTAAACCGCTCGTTATAACTCTCATAAATAGCCGTGGCATAGATACCCCACTTCCATATGCCAAGGTCTGTTTGATATACGATGGTACGGGGGATAGAGGTAAATTGCTTTTGATAGGTGTCATTCGTGTATTGGGCGTATTCGATGTTTCCTCCGACATTCAATTGAATGAATGGTAAGCGGAACGTGTTTTCCGTTCGGAACTTATTCTCGATCTCATCCGAACGGTAATTTAAGGAGAGATTCTCTTCCTTGCTTTCGTCATTGTCTTTGTATTTAATATTCTTATTGTTGGTCTGGCTACGGCTGATAATGACCGAGTAGAGATTTTTACCGGCGTAGTGTTTATAAACCGCTCCAAGGGTATACGTTTTTTGTTTTACGACCGGCAAGTAAGAGAGGATATATTGGTTTTTCTCGCTCATGTCTTCCATTCCTGTATTCAGCTTCATATCATCGATCGCCCCTAATCCGAGAACTGTAAGCTCATTCTTGGGGTTGAAGGAGTGCTTAATCTTGAATTGGGCATCCGTGAAAGTAGGTAAGAACGGCAAGCCGATCATATCGAAAAGGAATTGAAGGTAAGAGCGACGAACAGACACTTGGAAAGTGGTCTTTTTTCCTAGCGGTCCATTAGCGGACACACCGATATCTGAGGCTCCTAGGACTCCTCGCAATGAGAATTTCTCCTTATTTCCATCTTGTAGTTTAAAATCCAATACCGAACTTAAAGCGTTTCCCTTGGATGCGGGGAATGCGGCCGAATAAAAGTTGACCTCCCGGATAAAATCGGGATTGATAATACCGACCGGACCTCCGGAGGCTCCTTGGGTAGAGAAATGGTTGATATTCGGTATCTCTACGCCATCCAAAAAGAAACGGTTTTCCGAGGGACCTCCTCCTCTTACCATCAAGTCGTTACGAAACGCTGCCGTGGACGCTACTCCGGGAAAGGTTTGTACTACCCGGGAGATGTCCCGGTTTCCTCCCGCGCTTTTCTCTATCTCCTTGAAACCGATTACACGGAGTCCTAGCGGACTTTCGGCGGTTTTACGGAACGGAGAGGCTACTACGCTAACCTCTTGCAGATTCTGGCTGGCTTCCTCTAGCTCGATCGGGAAGAATATATCTTTATTCGCTAGTCTGAATTCGGCGGTAACGAAGGGCTTATATCCCAGAAAGGAGGATTGGAGACGATAGCTTCCGGGTGATATGCCGGATATCTCGAATAATCCGGTGGAATCGGTGACCGCCCCTTGCGTCGTGTTCCATACCACTACGTTAGCGAAAGGTATCGGCTGTCCGCTTGACGCGTCTTTTACAACTCCCTTGATAGAGAAGGAGCGCTGTTGACCGATAGCGGCTTGTATGGTACATAATAAGAATAGTAAGAAGTAAAGATGGCGTCTATCCATATCTTATATCATTTACATCGGTAAAGGTACGAATTAATATTGAAAGAAATATACAAGATTGTTTGTACGTAAGAAAAGAATATGATAAATTTGTTGTATGCTATAATTGTGCAATTAAAAACAGATGATCTATGAAAAAGTGCTTAGAGATACCTATTGAAGAACAAGGAGTTCTTATGAGAAGACTGAATAAGGCGTCCATTCTTTCAAAAGATGAATATTTGGTGCCGGATGAGGATTTTACGAGAGCAATTTCGTTTGAGTCTTTTAAGGAAGGGGCGATTAATCATATCAAGAACCTTTACCGACAGAAATAATGAGAATTGTATTTTTACCCGAAGTCCTTGACTATTTTAATGATCTAACAACAATACTTTATGAGAGGGAGTATTTCGGTTTTGAGGAAACTGCGGTTAGATATGTAAATGAGTTGTTAGATGATATACGCACAACATTACCTTCAAAAGTCAGCAAGTTAGCACCCTCGTATTTCAATAGATATGGTAAAGGAATGCGCTATGCTACTTTCCGAAAGAATAAAGTGACACAGTGGTATGTGTTTTTTACAAAATATCAAGATGAAGGAGGAGTAGTCTATATGATCCGATACATAACAAATAACCATGTAAGTGCGCAATATTTATAATCAATAGAATGATGGAGAAAGAATTACAGATAACGGCAGATGGAAGCCATACGCTATATATTCCGGCGATGGATGAACATTATCATTCCGTGAACGGGGCGTTGCAGGAATCGAGACATATATTTATTGAGGCGGGATTGCATGTGCTGGAGAAAGACTTTATCCGAATCGTGGAAGTTGGCTTCGGTACAGGGCTGAACGCCTTCTTGACATTGAAGGATGTCGAGCTGTCTCAAGCACATCCTATTGATTATCGTACAGTGGAGTTATACCCGCTTCCTTTAGATACGATTCGTGCCTTGAATTATGGGGAGCTGATCTGGCCGGAGAGAAAAGAGTTATTCTTAGCCTTGCATGAGGCGGAGTGGAATACTCCCGTTTCAATCTCAGAGTGCTTTACACTTCATAAAATAGAAGGAAATAGTAACACCTGTGAACTACCGGATGATATCGATTTGATCTATTTCGACGCATTCGCACCCGAGAAACAACCGGAGATGTGGAATCAGGAAATCTATAATCGTTTGTATGCCCATACCGCACCGGGTGGGGTGATCGTAACCTATTGCGCAAAAGGAGAGGTACGCAGAGGTATGCAAGCGGCTGGTTTTGAGATGAGCCGTCTTCCCGGTCCTCCGGGCAAGCGACATATACTTAGGGGAATTAAAAATTGAGAATTGAAAGTTACAGAGCGTATTCCTCGGTATTTTCAATTCTCAATTCTCAATTTTCAATTATTAAAGTATTGCCTCGATCTTTTCTACGAACTTATCCTTAGCCGTAGCGCCTACTACTTTATCAACCATCTTACCGTCTTTGAAGAAAAGAACAGTAGGAATGTTGCGGATACCGAATTGTCCGACTACATCGTCATTCTCGTCAACGTTCATTTTACCGATCGTCACACGACCTTCGTATTCGGTTGCCAACTCATCAATGATAGGAGAAACCATGCGGCAAGGGCCACACCACTCTGCCCAAAAGTCAAGAACCATGGGCTTTCCGGAGTTAACCAACTCCTCGAAATTAGCGTCTGTAATTTGTAGTGCCATTTTGAATTACGTATTATTTAATTATGAATTATAATCTAATGATTGTTATGACGCCAAAAGTACAAATTCTTTCAGCGTCGTACAACTTTAACCATTAATTTTAAAATCGATATTCTCGTTCTCCTGTAAAAAGTCTACCAGCTCACGGGTCACGTTTAAGCGGATATTTTGGGAGAAGAGATTTAGGGAAATATTATGTTCCCCATCGACAACCTTAAAATATAACAGGCTATGGCCCGGATTGTTCTTGATCAATACCGAAAGCTCATTGATAGTCGGCTCGTCCAAATCATGGATCGGGACCGTGATACTGATTTTCTCGATCAGCTTGTCTTTCTCGTCTTGCAAAAGGTTGACGGTACCAATCTTGAAGTCCAGTTTATTGGGGTCCCAGCGGCTAGGCTCTACACGGGCTGTGATCAAGAGATACATCCCTATTTTACCATACTTGCTGTATTCGATATAATCCTGTCCAAAAAGAGGGATCTCGCCACTACCCGTAAAATCCTCGATCTTCAAGATTCCGTAAGGCTTTCCGTTCTTGGTCATTCCTTCCCGGAAACCGGTGACGATACCACCTAATAAAACCTCCCGGCCTTGTAAGGTTTCCCGCTCGTTAAGTTCTACCATGCCGGTATTACATACATACTTTAATATGATACGGTATTCATCCAACGGGTGGGCGGATAGGTAAATACCGACCAACTCCTTCTCTTTATTTAGGCGTTCGAGATCGCTCCAACGCTCGCATTGCGGGATCTCCGGTTTAGCGATGGCGATCAAGGCGTCTCCACCGAATAAAGAGTTGACTGCCGTGCTCTTATCCATCTGGTATTTGTTACCATAGCGAACCAAGGTATCCAAGAACAATTCCCCTTTTCCACTGTCGGTGAAGAACTGCTCACGCTGGATACCGAAGTTATCGAACGCTCCGGCCAAAGCCATGGACTCTATGTTTTTCTTATTGCAAGCGGTCAAGTTCACCCGTTCTACGAAATCGAAGATACTCTTGTACGGGCCGTTCTTCTTGCGTTCCTCTATGATATTTTGTACGGCTGACTCACCTACGCCTTTCACGGCGCCTAGCCCGAAGCGGATGTTCTTGTTCTTATCTACGCTGAACTTCAAGATAGACTCGTTCACGTCCGGTCCCAATACTTGAATACCCATCGCTTTACATTCATCCATGAACTTCGTGATATCCGTGATATTGGATAAGCTTCGGCTCAAGACGGCGGCCATATACTCGGACGGGAAGTTCGCTTTCAAGTAAGCGGTCTGATAAGCCACCCATGAATAACAAGTAGCGTGACTCTTGTTGAAAGCGTATGAGGCAAACTTCTCCCAGTCGGACCAGATCTTGTTTAAAGTATCCTCTTTATAGCCGTTGGCTTGACCACCAGCCATAAATTTAGACTTCAAATGGTTCATCTTCTCGATCAACTTCTTACCCATCGCCTTACGTAAGGCATCACTCTCACCACGCGTGAAGTTAGCGAGCAAACGGGATAGAAGCATGACCTGCTCCTGATAGACCGTAATACCGTACGTATCTTTTAGGTAGCGTTCCATGACGGGAATGTCGTACTTGATCTCTTCCTTACCCTGTTTACGGGCGATAAAAGAAGGGATGTAGTCCATTGGGCCCGGGCGATACAGGGCGTTCATGGCGATCAAGTCCTCGAATTTAGAAGGTTGCAACTCCTTCAAATACTTTTGCATACCGGCGGACTCGAACTGGAATGTACCGGTTGTCTTTCCGTCGCAATACAATTTATAAGTCTTGGGGTCCTCCAGACTGATATGGTCGATATCCAGATCATGTCCGGTAGTCAGTTTCACGTTCTCGATCGCTTCCTTGATGATGGACAAGGTCTTCAAGCCCAAGAAGTCCATCTTGATCAATCCGGTTTCCTCGATCACGGAACCCTCGTATTGGGTAACCAGCATCTCCTCGCCGGTATCCTTGTCTTTCGCCGTACTGACAGGTACGACATCCGATATATCATAACGTCCGATAATGACACCACAGGCGTGTACACCCGTGTTACGGACGTTGCCTTCCAGCATCTGGGCGTATTTCAAGGTATCCCGTGCCAGCGGGTCATTTCCGTTAGCCGCCTCTTTTAGTTCCGGCACATACTTGATGGCGTCGCCCAATTTGAACTTCTTCATGTCGGGGATCTTATCCGGAACCAATTTGGCTAACCGGTTCGATTCGGATAACGGTAATTTCTGTACCCGAGCGACATCCTTGATAGCAGACTTGGTAGCCATCGTACCATAAGTAATGATATGAGCCACACGCTCGGCACCGTATTTCTCCGTTACCCAGCGTAAGACCTCGCCACGGCCATCATCATCGAAGTCGGTATCGATATCGGGGAGGGAGATACGGTCCGGATTCAAGAAACGCTCGAACAGGAGGTCATATTTGATCGGATCGATCTTGGTGATCCCTAAGCAATAAGCTACGGCAGATCCGGCGGCCGAACCACGTCCCGGTCCTACGGATACACCGAGTTCCTCACGAGCGGCACGGATGAAATCTTGTACGATCAAGAAGTAGCCGGGGAAACCCATGGTCTTCATGATATGTAACTCGAAGTTCAGACGCTCCTTTACTTCATCGTTCAAGGGGTCTCCGTAAAGCTCCTTGGCTCCGTCGTATGTCAATTTCGCCAAATAGTCGGCTTCCAGCTTGATGCGGTATAGTTTGTCGTATCCACCTAATTTCTTGATTTTGGAGTGCGCCTCTTCCTCGCTTAATACGACATTACCGTTCTCGTCTCGGGTGAATTCCTCAAATAAATCATGCTCTGTCAATTTCTGACGGTAGGACTCCTCGGTACCGAACTCCTCGGGAATGGCGAAAGTCGGCATGATAGGACCGCTGTCGATGGAGTAGAATTCTATTTTGTCGGCTATCTCGAGCGTATTACTCAAAGCTTCGGGGATATCGGCGAAGATGGTGTTCATCTCGGCGGTTGTCTTCATCCATTCTTGCTTGGAGTAGCGCATACGCTTGGGGTCGTCCAAGTCTTTGCCGGTACTAAGGCAGATCAGGCGGTCGTGGGCCTCAGCGTCGTCGGCATTGACGAAATGGACGTCGTTGGTGGCGATTAGCTTGATATTATATTTGTGCGCAAGCTCGATCAGCACCTTGTTCACCTCTTGTTGATGCGGGAAAATCGTGCAATCAGCGTTAGGGTCGTGTGTCTCGTGCCGTTGCATCTCAAGGTAATAGTCTTCTCCGAATAAGTTTTTGAACCATTTGATAGACTCCTCAGCCTTATCGATTCGTCCGTGCATGATATGCTGTGGGATCTCTCCTCCTAAACAGGCGGAGCAGATGATCAGATCCTCATGATATTTCTCCAACAACTCTTTGTCAATACGCGGACGTCCGTAGAATCCTTCCGTCCATGAGAGGGATACCATCTTGATCAGGTTCTTGTATCCATTCTTATTTTTGGCCAGAACGATCAAGTGCCAGCCGCTACGGTCGTCTTGCGAGGCCAGCTTGCTATGCCTTCCGTTGCGAGCGCAATAACATTCGCACCCGATGATCGGCTTGAAGATGGAAGCTTTCGCTTCGGCGATTTGTTTTTGTAGTTCCGTTATCCTTTGTTGTTCCTCATCGGTTGGCGCATCCTTGGCCAGCAGCGGTTTTAGTTCTTTCTCGGAGTCCTTGATGATCCCGAGAGGTTTACTGTTCTTTTTGCTAACCTTATTGAAAAACTCCTTGATACCGAACATAACGCCATGGTCTGTTACGGCGATCGCACGCATTCCGTCTTTGTACGCTTTGTCGATCAACGCGTCGATGGATGCCTGTCCGTCCAGCAAGGAATACTGGGTATGTACGTGTAAATGAATAAACGGTTCCATATATATTAATGTATAGTCTGGTGCATATTGAAATAAGTGCATAAAGGTAGGAAATATTTTTTAGTACGAGAGAGGTTGTTTTGCTTTTAAAAAAACACGTACGTCTTTTTTCGGAAACACGTACATGTTTTTGGAAAAAGACGTACGTGTTTTCTGAAGGATATAATGAGGTTATAATATGTGTGATTCTATAGAATCTATATGTTATATAAACAGATGTTGTATTGATATTTTGCTTGATATAAGCCGTATATCGTGACAGGAGGTTTTCGTGAGGTGCTCGAACTAGCGGATGGAAGATAGTTATGAATGGCGTTTTTCTGTGTGAAAAGCCGTTTTATACTGTACTTATGCTTGGAAAAAGCGAATCTCAGGGAGTTCTGTTTACAAAGTGTCATTTTGCTAGAACAAAGGAAACTAATATTCCGATCTATCGCAAAAGGTGATCTTACTTTTGTTGATTATTGGATGGTGTATTTACTAATGTACGCATGTACATTAAATAATAAAAGAGAAAAATGATTGATTTAAACGATCGTTTTAATTAGTCATTTGCAAAGGTACGCGTTTCTTTGACTTCTGCAACCCTTCCGGGCTATTTTTTTCATCCCTTATTCGCTTTCTTATCAATAGGATAGCCTATCCTTTACGAAACAACCGATTCCGTAAACGAACCTCCCGTTTTCCTTCTTTAAAAACGCAAGATCTAAACGATGGTTTAGACTAGTCGTTTTCTAACGGTAGTCTGCTATCAGAAAATAGCTAAGTGCTTAATTAACACTATTATTAATATTAAATTCTAAATTATGAACAGAAAGATTTCTACATTGTTAACGGCGGGTCTGCTTGTGGCGGGGTCGCTGTGCGGTAGTGCCTTCGCTCAGACGCCGACGGTTTCCATTAAAGATTTGACCGGAATCGGATCTACAGTAGCGAATGAACTGAAAAACGGGGCTCGATATGTGATGGTAGATGCCTCTTCATCGCTAGCCTATGGTCATGAAATAAGCACTACTACCGGTAAGATTGTTGAGGTAGGGGAGGCTATAAACACTCCGATTTTTTACGATGACAGCGATAGCAAAGACGGCGTTAAGAAGTACATTTGGACGGTCAGCGTGACAGAGGCTCCGAGAGGTTTCTTCTCTTATACCCTCACCAATGCGGAGACTGGAAAGGCGTTGAGATACAACAGCGCATATAATGCGATAGAGACAGACCCGGCAGCGAAAGCCGAGGATACCTTTAAGGATTTCGTGTTTGAGAATACAGGTACTGTCACTTCTACTCCCACTGGTGCGAAGTATTCTGCCTCTAATAAGTACATGGTTGCCTATAAAGCGGGTGCGACTGTTTGGAACGGTCTGTCATGGTCTGGCAGCCCATTGGTCTCTACTACTACGATCTCTGCTCCTACGTTCTATGAGGTTAAATCCGAGGAACTTGAGGATGTTACCGAGTTGAACGCATTATATAACACTTCTGGATTCTCATTCGCCTCCAAGCCTTATGATACGGATCAAACCGAGGAGCCGATCGGCAACTTGTTCAATACGAAGAAGGTGGTAGCTCGCTATGTATCTACCGCTATTGAAGTTGACGCTACTCAGTATCCTTCTTATTCGGGTAATACTAGTGATTTGAGGATCGAGCCGGGTATGTATTTCTTCACAGAGAACGCTCCGAAAGATGGTGCTGATTATAAAGAATGGATGAACGCTACGATCTTGGTCGTAAGCTCAACGGAGACCGTTGAGGCTACAAATGCGGGACGTGCCTCTGGTGATGGTTTCGCTTTGGCAGAGGTGAAAGTCAGCGACTTGAACTTCTATCAAGGTTCGGATAATGCTTGGATGACAGCAGGTAACGATATCTCTATCAATAACGCTAACTTCCGTGTGCAAAAGAGCTATGTGGACGCTTATCCGTATGAGTTGAACGTTGATGATTTCCGTTATCGTGAGCAAGCTAGCAAGGCTAAGCACGTTACTAAGTCTGTTAAGTTACATGTGTTGAAACATAGTGACAAGTACTATCTGACCACTACACATGCTACAGACGACCAGTTCATCTTCAAGTTGGCTGCCGCCGGTATGAAGAAAGGTATCGAGTTGTTGAACACGGAGGCTAAGGTCGCCGCTTACACGATCCGTATCTTAGACGGTAAGGAATTTGGGTCATCTACCGATAACATCGACAAGAAAGACATCAAGAGCGTATACGGCAAGTACTTGACGAACGCCGTTAAAGCTTCTCAATTCGAGTTGGTAGCTAAGGCTAAGGTTCTTTCTCAATTGGAGACTCCGGCTTATCAATGGGCTATCTCCAGCGTAGACAATGAGTATGAGGTGACATTCACGAACCGTGAGACCGGCGAGTATTTCACAGCAAGCTTGTTCCCGAAGGCTGATCTGGGCGAGAACGTTTACGAATTGTCCACAAAGAGCAAAAAGGTTACCGCTATCTATGTAGACGCGAACACATACAATGAGACAGAGGGTGAAGTCGCTGAAATGCAACAACTGATCGTCGAGTTGACTCCGGCTGAGGTTGATCCGTACGCAGGTTTCTTGAACCTAGACGATGAGACTTTGGTGACGATGGCTTTCGCTCGCGATAACAACGAGACTTCCAATAAGTGGTATGTGGCAGCTAAGAAACAAGCAAGCCCATTGACTGGATATGAATTGAACAAGAACGGTAAGTTCGCTAACGAGGTATCCGATGCCGCTCAATGGCAATTGGTGAAAGATGATAAAAAATGTACGATCATCGAGCGCAGTTTCGTTTACAATAAGGATGGCCGCGTGACGGTACAGGCTAGAGCAGATAAGGGCTACGCTTATGTTTATCAGTTGCAGTATATCAATGATGGTATCGAGACTGATAAATATTTCCCGCAAGGAACTACTCCTGTAACTAATGTAACAGAACAGGAAGCGTTAGTTAATGAAGGTCAAGCTAAGTTCGTGATCAAGCTAGCCGCCGATGGTTCTGTTTACTTGATTCCGGTGGGTGACACAAACAGTTTTATCGCTTCAATTTTGAATGAGAATACGAAGTCTGTTGTAGACGCTACTTATAAGGCTTCTATCGACGAATGTCAATATACTACTCCGTCTTCAGTTTACGCATGGCCGTCAACTTCTACACAACAAGATTGGTTATTGAACACCTACTTGATCGTAGAAGCACCGGAGATCAGCTACCCGGCAGAGGAAGGTCATATCTCCTTGGTAAGCGATAAGGGTAACTATATCTCCATGAACGAGAATCGCGATGGTATCGTGGTAAACGAGAATCAATACTCATTCTACTTGCAAGTAACCGATGAGGACGCTGTTGTTCCTTCTTTCTATATCTCTAACAAGGGTACGGTTGAGAATGGTGACAGATTGTTCTTGTTCAACCCGGCAGACTCTGTAAACTATTATGTCGCAGATGGTACATACGACAGAAAGTATGAGTGGATCAAGGGTGAGACAAAGGCGATCTTCAAGCCGGCCACTCTTTGGGAGACTAAGGATACTTTGACTACGGTCGTTAAGGGTAACAAGGTTTCCGTGGCTGAAGAGGCTGATGATGAGGGCGTATTAGGTGGCTTGGATTACTTCAAGGTTCAGATCATCCAGTGCGAGGACAATGAGAACGAATATCGTATCCGTTCTGTAGCCAAGAAGGGTTCTTATCTGTATAGCTTCAACGACCAGTTGTCTTGGAGCGGTAGCAAGGAGAAAGCAATGCGCTTCACTATCACTACAGGCGATCCTACAGCTAACGAGTCTATCGCAGACGCAGCAGAAGGCGTTAAGGTAATCGCTGGCAACGGTACCGTTGAGATCCAAGGCGCAGCTGGTAAGAACGTGGTAATCACAAACGTTCTTGGTAAGGTTGTAGCTAGCACGGTTCTTACTTCCGATGACGCTACGATCGCTGCTCCGGCAGGTATCGTTGTGGTGTCTGTAGAAGGCGAGGAAGCTGTTAAGGCAGTCGTTAAATAAGAATAATGACGATAAATAACATAAATCGAAAATCATTCCTGCGGGAGTTGTAGTGATTCAAGTACCCCGTGAGGGCGAACAGGCGGGAATGGATTAATATTAATACTAAAGTAATAAATTAAAGTTCATCTGCCGTTACCTCCGTGAGGAGGGAAGGTGTGAAAAAATAGCCTCGGTCGTTTCCGCGATCGGGGCTAACTTTTGAGTGCCCCTTTCATGAGTTATACTTTTTATATAGCTTTCCTGTATGTTTCAGTAGGATAAATGTAGATGTTATTGAAAAATGTATATCTTTGCTTACTATTAGAAGGAAAAGCAAATGAGGAAGTTTATGAGAAAGATCGGATTGTTGTTGATTGCCGTGATGATGATTTTACCGGCGATGGCTCAGGTTTCTTTCGGCGTACGTGCCGGAGGCGCTTATTCTTCGTTGATCCAGAAGGTGGAGGATACGTATGAGGCGGGAGCCCGCTTCGGTTTCAGCATAGCGGGTTTGGCGGATATTCCTTTGAGTAAGAATAAAAAATGGTCGCTTCGTCCTGAGGTGGCGTTCGTGAACCAAGGTGGCGCTTATTATTCGAATCAGGATATACATGGGATGGCGCTTCATAATAAATGTTGGTATTACTCTTTGCAGATTCCCGTGAATGTGGCTTATACGTTTACCTTCACGGACGTTCATCTGTCCGTATTCGCCGGTCCTACCTTTGATTGGTCCTTGTTTGGCAAGATGAAGAGCCGAGAGACCAATCCGGATCTCCATTTCGGCGTATCCGAGGAGAAGGATTTGAAACCTTGCGATTTTGGCATGAACGTCGGCCTATCGGTAGAATATAGTAACTTTTTCTTTTCCGTAAGTTCCCTATGCGGCATGATAGACCGCCGTGCCTTGAAGCGTGACGGCGAGACTTCCGTTTACCAAAATAACGTGACATTCTCTTTGGGGTATTACTTCCGTAAGTGATGAGTATCTTCATAATAACTTGAAAAATAATTAGATTTGTTTGGTATTTCGGATAAAACCCGTACCTTTGCAAGCCGATTATTATCAAATTGTACTAAGAGTTTAGTTCTTAGCACGTTGTTGCATCATGTGTCCGTTGTGACAATGTTGGTAAGGCTAGTTTTTTGAGTTATTAATTAATTTAATTTTTAAGCAGTGGATACTTTAAGTTTTAAGACCATTTCTGCAAACAAGGCAACTGTAAACAAAGAGTGGGTCATTGTTGATGCTGAAGGCCAGACGTTAGGTCGCCTTTGCGCTAAAGTAGCGAAGCTTTTGCGCGGTAAGTACAAACCCAATTTCACTCCGCACGTTGACTGTGGTGATAATGTAATCATCATCAATGCAGACAAAGTCGTTCTGACTGGTAACAAGTGGAACGATCGTATTTATTTGAGATATACCGGATATCCCGGTGGACAGATCGAGTATACTCCGGCTGATCTTTTGAAGAAAGGTGGCGACCGTCTGTTCCGTAAAGTAGTAAAAGGTATGTTGCCTAAGAACCGTCTGGGTGCAAAGTTGTTGAACAACATGTACGTTTATGAGGGAACTGAGCACAAGCACGAGGCTCAACAACCTAAGTTAATCGATATAAACTCATATAAATAATCACGATGGAAGTAGTAAATGCAATAGGAAGACGTAAAGCGGCAGTCGCTCGCGTATTCGTTAGCGAAGGTACGGGAAAGATCACGATCAACAAACGTGAGCTGGAAAAATACTTTCCTTCTTCAATCCTTCAGTTTATCGTAAAGCAGCCGTTAGCAAAGTTGAACGTCGCTGAGCAATATGATATTAAGATCAACCTTGACGGTGGTGGTTTCAAAGGTCAGTCTGAGGCTGCCCGTTTGGCTATCTCTCGTGCGTTGATAAAGATTAATCCGGAAGATAAGGCTGTCTTGAGAGCGGAAGGATTCGTAACTCGCGATCCTCGTGCTGTTGAGCGTAAGAAACCGGGTCGTCCGAAAGCTCGTAAGAGATTCCAGTTCAGTAAACGTTAATGTTATTTGTGAGTCCCTTACAAGTAAAGCGAAGCGTTTAGTATCTAAATTATCGGGATTCTTTTTACATGTGGACATGCGGAAAGACTACCTGATGGTTGAAATTAAACAAAGAAAGTAAACGATTTAAGAAAAAAACAATGTCAAGAGTAAATTTTGATCAATTATTAGAGGCTGGTGTACACTTCGGACACTTAAAAAGAAAGTGGAATCCCGCTATGGCTCCTTATATCTTCATGGAGCGCAATGGTATTCATATCATTGACCTTTATAAAACAGTTGCTAAAGTAGACGAAGCCGCTGAAGTTATGAAGAACTTGGCTAAACAAGGCAAGAAAGTTCTTTTCGTGGCTACCAAAAAACAAGCTAAACAAGTTGTCGCTGATAAGGCTGCTTCCGTAGGTATGCCTTACGTTATCGAGCGCTGGCCGGGTGGTATGTTGACCAACTTCCCGACGATCCGTAAAGCTATCAAGAAGATGGCTACTATCGATAAGATGACAAAAGATGGTACATTTGATAATCTTTCTAAGAGAGAAAAACTTCAAATCACTCGCCAACGCGCTAAGTTGGAGAAGACTTTAGGTTCTATCGTAGACCTTACTCGTCTTCCGTCAGCGTTGTTCGTTGTAGACGTGATGAAAGAGCATATCGCTGTTCGCGAGGCTAACCGTTTGGGTATCCCTGTATTCGGTATGGTTGATACGAACTCTAATCCGAACAATATCGACTACGTTATCCCGGCTAACGATGACGCTACAAAGTCTGTAGAGGTTATCTTGGGCGCTATCTGCGAGGCTATGAACGAAGGCTTGCAAGAGCGTAAGGCTGAGAAAATTGACGCAGAGGCTGCTGAGGAAGCTCCGAAAAGAGAGCGTAAGGCAAAAGCTGCTGTTAAGAAAGAACGTACGAAGAAAGAAGACGACGATGCGTTGAACGCTAACGTTGCCGGTAAGTTCGCGAAAGACGAAGAATAATTCGATTGACAATTGACGTTGACAATTGACAATTAGAATACAAATACAATGGGCAGTTGGCTTTTGACAGGATTTGTCAATTGGCAACTGTCCATTGTCAATTTTTGAAAGTATAAACATTTTAAAGATAAAGGAAATAAGATTATGGCTGTAACAATGGCTGATATTACCAAGCTGCGCAAAATGAGTGGAGCTGGTATGATGGACTGTAAGAAGGCTTTGACAGAGTCTGACGGTGACATCGAGAAAGCAATGGAAATTATCCGTAAAAAAGGACAGGCTATCGCCGCTAAACGTTCTGATCGTGAGGCTGCCGAGGGTTGTGTGTTGGCTAAGAAGGATGGCGAGTTCGCCGCTATCATCGCTTTGAAGTGCGAAACGGACTTCGTGGCTAAGAATGAGGACTTCGTAGCTTTGACTCAAGCTATCTTGGACGCTGCCGTGGCTAACAAATGCCGTACTTTGGACGAGGTGAAAGCTTTGCCTATGGGCAAGGGTACTATCCAAGAAGCTGTTACGGATCGTAGCGGTATCACTGGCGAGAAAATGGAGTTGGATGGCTACTGCGTAGTTGAAGGTGCTTACACTACTGTATACAACCATATGGGCAAGAACCAACTTTGTACGATCGCCGCTTTCAACAAGGAGTCTGAGGAAGCCGCTCACAATATTGTTATGCAGATCGCCGCTATGAATCCGATTGCTATTGATGAGGCTGGTGTTCCTGAGTCTGTAAAAGAGAAAGAGATCCAGGTTGCTATCGAGAAGACGAAGGCTGAGCAGGTACAGAAGGCTGTAGAGGCTGCATTGAAGAAGGCTGGTATTAATCCTTCGCATGTAGATAGCGAGGCTCACATGGAAAGTAACATGGATAAGGGTTGGATCACGGCAGAGGATGTAGCTAAGGCTAAAGAAATCATTGCTACTGTTTCCGCTGAGAAGGCGGCTAACTTACCTCAACAGATGATCGAGAATATCGCTAAGGGTCGTCTGGGCAAGTTCTTGAAAGAGGTTTGCTTGTTGAACCAAGAAGACATTATGGATGGCAAGAAGACTGTAAGAGAGACAATGAAGGAGATCGATCCTGAGTTACAAATCTTGGCGTTCAAACGTTTCACTTTGCGTGCTGAATAATTGCGGTAACGTATTTGATATAAAGAAAAAGGCGGTACAACCCAATGTATCGCCTTTTTTATGAAGTATAGCTTACTTGCCCATAGAAGATATACTTACTTGTCCAATGCAGTATATCTTACTTTGCCAAGTAAGTATATCTGTTTAATTTTTTCTTATTTCAATGCGGCCAACGCATCCTTAATACGTTTGATCGCCTCCACGATATTCTCATCGCTGGTAGCGTAACTCATGCGGATACACTCAGGTGCCCCGAAAGAGGTACCACCTACGCAAGCTACGTGCGCTACTTCTAAGAGATACATAGCTAAGTCATCAGCGTTGTTGATTACACGGGTTCCATCTGTCTTGCCGTAATAATAACTACATTTGGGGAATAAGTAGAAGGCGCCTTCCGGCTTATTCACCTCGAAGCCCGGAACTTCTTTCGCTAAATTAACGATTAAGTCACGACGACGTTCGAAGGCCTTGCGCATTTCCTCAACGGGTTCTTGTGAGCCTGTATAAGCCGCTTCCGCCGCTTTTTGAGATACGGAGCAAGGGCCAGAGGTATATTGTCCTTGTAATTTATTAACCGCTTTCACGATCCATTCCGGTCCGGCGATGAAACCGATACGCCAGCCAGTCATCGCATACGCTTTGGAAACGCCGTTTACGATAACCGTACGGTCTTTCATTCCTTTGATAGAAGCGATGCTGTTGTGTTTACCAATATAGTTAATATGTTCGTAGATCTCATCCGCTATAACGATGATATCCGGATGCTTTTTCAATACTTCCGCTAAACCTGCCAATTCCTCGGCGCTGTAAACAGAACCCGTCGGGTTGGAGGGAGAGCAAAGGATTAACGCTTTTGTCTTAGGTGTAATAGCGGCTTCCAGCTGAGCTGGAGTGATCTTGAAATCTTGCTCGATACCAGCCGGAACGATAACGGGAGTTCCTTCCGCTAACTTCACCATCTCCGGATAGCTTACCCAGAAAGGGGCAGGGATGATAACCTCGTCCCCCGGATTTACCAATACCATGACCGTGTTACAAACGGATTGTTTGGCACCGTTTGCGCAAGAGATCTGGCCTGCTGTATATTCCAGTCCATTCTCGTTCTTCAATTTGGCAACGATAGCATTACGTAATGCCGGATAACCCGCTACGGGAGAATAACGTGAGAAATTATCGTCAATCGCCTTCTTCGCGGCTTCTTTAATGAAGTCGGGAGTATTGAAATCGGGTTCTCCCACACTTAAGTTGATAACATCGATACCTTGAGCTTTCAACTCACCGCTCTTTTGTGACATCGCCAATGTTGCTGAAGGCGATAAACTCGCTAAACGATCTGAGACTTGTGTCATGACATTGCTTTTTGTATAGGTTGTTTTATTATTATGCGACAAAAGTAATCAATAATCGGAATTCTTGCAACGTTCTGATAACTATTTAATGTTATGCAGCACATGCCCCATACGTTCTTTCTTCGTTTTCATGTAGAATTCGTTGTATGGATTTGGTTTCACCTCGATAGGAACGTTCTCTACTACCTCAAGTCCGTAAGCTTCCAGACCTACGCGTTTTACCGGATTATTGCTCATCAGGCGCATTTTCGTTACGCCGATATGACGTAAGATCTGTGCTCCGACACCATAATCTCGCTCATCCGCTTGATGGCCTAAATGCAAGTTCGCGTCCACCGTATCCAAACCATCCTCTTGGAGCTTGTATGCTTTCATCTTCTCCATCAATCCGATGCCTCGTCCTTCTTGGTTCAGGTAAACGATAACGCCTTTGCCTTCTTGGTCGATGCGGCGCATAGCCTCGTGCAGTTGCTCTCCGCACTCGCAACGCATGGAACCGAAGATATCACCTGTAGCGCAAGATGAGTGCACGCGTACTAAGATAGGCTCGTCTTTCTCGAATTTACCCTTTATCAAAGCTATATGCTCTAATCCATTGCTTTTCTGGCGGAAAGGAATGAGACGGAAATGTCCGTACTCGGTAGGGAGATCTACCTCTACGCCGTTCTCTACGATCGATTCGGTCCGGAGGCGATAAGCGATCAGGTCCTTGATGCAAATAATCTTGATATCGAATTTCTTGGCTACCTCAATTAATTGCGGCAGACGTGCCATGGTTCCATCCTCGTTGATGATCTCGATCAAGGCTCCGGCGGGATATAAACCGGCTAACCGGGCCAAATCCACGGCAGCCTCTGTATGACCCGCACGGCGAAGTACGCCACGAGAGCGGGCACGGAGCGGATTGATATGTCCGGGACGTCCCAGATCGGATGGCTTGGTCTTTGGATCTGCCAGCGCCAAGATCGTTTCCGCACGGTCGTACATGGAAACGCCGGTCGTACATTTCCCTCCTAATTTATCTACTGTTATCGTGAAAGGAGTACCTAATAAAGAGGTGTTATTGGCAACTTGCATATCCAGCTCCAACTCTTGGCAACGTTCTTCCGTGATCGGGGCGCATAATACACCTCGTCCGTTTTTCAACATGAAGTTGATTTTTTCCGGGGTTACTTTCTCGGCCGCGATGATAAAGTCTCCTTCATTCTCCCGGTCCTCGTCGTCTACAACGATTAAGAACTTTCCTTCACGGAAATCCTCGATAGCTTCTTCGATGGTGTTTAATTGAATCTCGCTCATATTTATTGATTATTTATATCCGAGTTATTTTTTAGCAAATGTAATGAATATATCATATTGATCAGCTCCTTACTGGTCTTTTGTACCATGACGATATCATGCCGTAGCAATTTACGTTGGTACGTAGCCAATAGGTAGATCGGCAATCCCAGTGGGAAGAAAATACCGATAGCCAAGGCAAGTTTCCCGTTTATATGCTTGCTTAGCTTATTATTGTAACCTCCGATGACCGGGTAGTCCATCAATTTATTCAGGAGTAAATTCTGGTCGGAATTACTTAATTCCTCCACGATATTTTCCGTGTCCTGAGCTAACAGTTCCGCTGTGTTATCTTTTCCGCCTTGTTTCCAAAATGTCAGATAATTGATCCAACGTTTATGGTTTGCCAGATAAGTCGTGCTTTCTTCCACTAATTTCTCCAGTTGAGGAAGGGTTGCCTCATAATCGGGGGTGTATATGATAACCTCTTTCCGCTCCACTTTTCTCCCTTCACGCTTACCTATTAAGTTCTTCAAGGCATTCACGTAAGTGTCGGCATTCAAGATAACAGAATCTTTTACCGCTTTATAGGTTAGGAATATACCCATAGGTGTTAAGACCACGGAGCTAAGCCACATACCTTCCCATGCGTCCCAAACGCCGTCGCGTGCCATCTTGAAGCCCATATTATCTATAATATAATAGAAGATAAACAAGATTACCGAGATAACGACCGGTACGCCCAACCCACCTTTACGGATGATGGCTCCTAAGGGCGCTCCGATAAAGAAGAACATGATGCAAGCGAACGATACCGTGAATTTCTTATGCCATTCCGTCAAGTGGCGGCGTACCTTATAGGCCTCGTCGCCAACCGTGGCCGCACGGAAATAATAGTCGGTCTTGATATTCTCGATCGAGGATTTGGCCCGGCCTAATAAAGCCGCTTTACTACTCGGTGCCTGCGCTTGGTAAAGACTGTCGAAATCCAACTGGATGGTAGGAGTGATTACCGGCAATTTTTCCTGCTGCTCGTCTGGTTGCCCCTCGGCTTCACTCTCTTTTTTAGCTCGTAAGGACTTTAGTGTTTTTACGTATGAGGCATCGTAAATGCTTTTTGCGTTCACGTCCTTGATGCTATCCAAGCGTACGCCCATCGAATCGATAGAGGTTTGTAAATCCTTCAAGTTTTTTCCCATATATTGGTTCTGCATGAAAGATTCGTCGGTACGGTTGAAATTCGCGTCGAATTCAATCAAGATATCCTTGCTGCTGAATGATTCCCGTCGATAGGGGACGGCGGTTCTCGCTTGCGTCGTGTTGGCTTGGCTTTTACCTACGTTCTCGAAAGATTCTCCGTTAAATAAAGATAGGACAAGGAATAATTTATCGGCGGATGTCTTTAGCCGTCCGGAGTCCGCTACGATTACACGGGCGTTATTGAATCCTTCCGAATAATCATAGATCATCACGTCTTTTAATAAACCGTCCTTCGGGTCCTTTTTCTTCACATATACATTGAATCCGGGAATATCTTTGTAGAATGAACCTTCCGGAATATCCAATTCCGGTGATTTCTGGCGCATGGAATATAATAATGTATATAGCTTGACTTGGACAACGGGCATTACGTTGTTTTGGAAGAAAAAGGCTCCCACGCTCACAAATAGTAGCGTTACGATCAAAGGACGCATGATATGTATCAATGATACCCCGGCAGACTTCATGGCCAGTAATTCCAGACGTTCCCCTAAATTTCCAAAAGTCATTAATGAGGCTAATAGAATAGCCAAGGGAAGTGCCATCGGGACAAGAAACAAGGCCGCATACATAAACATCTCCGCTAATACAGGGATACCAAGGCCTTTTCCCACCATATCGTCGATGTATCGCCAAAGAAATTGCATCAACACAATAAACAGACAAATACCGAATGTCATAAGAAACAACGGCAGGAATGTCTGCAGCATAAATGTATATAATCGTTTTATTCTCAACATTGCCTAATCTGGTTGAAGTGGCAAAAGTAGTGTAAAAAACGATAACACCCCACAGATTTCTGTAAAACTACTCTAAATACCAAGCGTTCGCTTCAAATCTTCCACTTGCGAGTCCCATAAATTAATGGAATCTTTTTTCTCCCCGGGTTCGGAGAAATCCGTAATCTCAAGTGCCGTAGAACCTGTTAATTCGATTGTATGGATTATAAATTCGAAATAAGCGTTCTCATCTTCCTCGTCCACCCAGCGGTAACGGATAAAGTTCTCCGGCTTGGAGTCGATCACTGTTGCCTCTTGGGCCTCTTTACTCCATTTAAAGGTGTAGAGATTATCATTTATAATGACCTCGTCGGCGAACCAAGCGGAAAGTCCCAAAGCGGTGGTTAGGTGATTCCACAAGCTTCGTCGTGAAACTTTATCGAAAATGTATTCGATATGAAACTTCTCTTTCTTCATTGTTCTTATCCTTATATTTGCCGCAAGATACATAAAAGATTTGAAAACGACTAATTTTAATGATGAAAAAAGTAACTAATAACTAACTGATTAGGTGGAGGTCTTAAAAATTAAGCGAATTTTTTTATTGAAAATGTTGTGTAATTCAAAAATAACCCCTACTTTTGCACCGTCAATAAGAGAAATAGTGACAATGAAATGATGGCGAGATAGCTCAGCTGGTTAGAGCGCATGATTCATAATCATGAGGTCCCCGGTTCAATCCCGGGTCTCGCTACCTAGAAAAGGAGGTCGATTTTTCGATCTCCTTTTTTCTTTTGCTATCAGATGGTCTTTTGGGAGGATAAAAAAACCTGAACAATCTTTCTCGTAAACGATCTTGATTGTTCAGGCAAAATAATTATGTAACCTCGCGGTTATGTTAATTAGGTTTGCCTACATCATAATTTAAGGGTAATTATATATGTAAGCAGGGTCATAGGGTAAAATTTCGCAAATTGCTTTGCTTGATTTATAAATACAAAGATATGTATGTCTAAATGTTTTGAGTGATGGTATTTGTCTCAATAGGAGAATGTATTTCTATCATATAAATAACGCACGCCTCGGAAATCATCTGAAGCGTGCGTTTAGCATATAAAATTTAAATCTAGTTACCCTTGTTTATGTAGTGACCCTGCTGTGATTTTTATATGCTTACCCTAATGTCTGTTGCGAATATATTCATAATATTCATAGGTTGTATCTTTATTTGATCGGTATTTGTATCAGTTTAGTGTGTAAAACTATCAACAGGTGGAGTGAGCCTTGTAATGAAGCGGGTTTCCGTTAATATTTAAATAAAGTTAAGATGGTGATCGTGTCAATATCATGGGTATTCCTATCACGGAGAATGCGGTTTTTGAGAGAAAAACAGCGCACGCCCGAAATTCTCTAATCTCGTGACGTGCGCCAAAGCATATAAAAATTGAGGGTATCTTAATTCAGTGTTATATGTTGGATAACGGTTGCCCAGTCGGCAATTACAATATTAGCCGAAACTTCTCCAGAGTACTTGAAAGTGATCTCGGTGCGTTTTCCGGGGTTTGCAGCGAATAATTCTCCGTTTTTGTCTTTTTCGCTAGAAAAAATAAGATCACCGTCCTTGTAAAGCTCTATCGTTATATTTTGAGCCGGAAAAATGGCTTGGGCTTCTGTTGTCAAATTACCTTTTTCGTCAAAAGAAGCGGGGAAAGCGAATTCAACCTCTTCTCCTGTTGGGTTGCCATTGTAGTCCAATGAGCTTTTTGTATTTTTAATTCGATATTCAAAATTTCCGGCATTACTCCCTAGATACTTGATCAGTCCTTTCGTTGAAAGCTGGAAAATTGAAGTTTTGCGAATGATTTGTAATTCGTTTGATACGGTGGATTTTGTTGAAGAGTTCTTATGAAGCGTAACTTGTCCATAGAACAAATCGCTCGGAATATTAGCTATGCCATTATTCTCTTTTAGGCTGACTTGCAAATCGGATATAATATTGGCTTTGCTCATGTTTGAAATCTCTTCGTTTCCAGAATTGATTCCACTCCATGCGATCACGGTTATGTCATTACTGTTCGGGCAGTTAATGTCTATAGCCCGGCGAGATAAAATTGTAGATTTGTTTACATTAATCTGCTCGAAGAAATCGTTGTTTTGATCGAAGACAAATAATGTAGCTCCATTCACCTCTCCCTTGGTCGTAATGTCGTTACCATCTGAATTCATTGCTTTTAATACCACGGAGAATGGTACTTCGGCTTGTTCAATAACCTCACTCGTTGTTGCTACTACGTCATTTGAATCATCCGTGCAAGCGGAGAATGACAAAACTGTGAAAATAACAGAAACCGCAAATACGCAATTTGCGAAAAAATTACCCTTTTTCATGACCCTACTTTTTATATGCTTTACCCTTAATCTAAGTGACTTGTTTTTTTTGACCGCCCCTCAACGGTCTTTCCTTATCACTACATCGCGAATGTATGTATAAAAATCATAGGTTGTATCTTTTATGATGGGTATTTTTATCAAAAAAGTGGGTAAAACTATCATTATACCTCTATGTCCCTTTATTGATGCATGTTTTGGATGATGCTTAAATAATGTTAATTGGTTTATTCCTATCAATTTGAGTGGTAAATATATCATCGCTGGTCCTTACTGATAGCCTTGCCTCTGTTGTGTGATAGGAATGCAGTTGTTGTTAACGTCTATTAAAACGCCAGTAAAAAACGTTCGTTTAAATCTTGCGTTTTTATGTGTATAAATTATGAAGTCTCATTGATAATCATGTTATTTTTTTTATTATTTTTATCCAACTGAATAACTGAAATTTAAATAAAATTTTTGACCTTTGTAAGGCTGCAAAAAAGTTGAAGATAAAAACGCAAGATTTAAACGAACGTTTTTTACTGGCGTTTTATATAAATAACATCTTAATAATCAATGATATGAGATCAAAAGGTTTTAAAGCGAAATTTATGATGGCATTTTGGGGCTTGTTCGTTGAAGCTCATTATATTGCTGCGGACAATGATACAATGGAGAGCTCTCAAGGAATTCTACCTTTTATCATTTTACTGATAGTGTCCATATGTGTAATAGCTTTTTTGAGTTATTATATGTATAGGTTGAAGAAAGAGTATATTGCCAAAGATGGTGAGCTTATGGCGAGAAACGATGAGCTTCTTCGGTCTGTCGATGCGTTAAGCGTAAAAAATCGGGAGATCCAACAAATGTTGGTCAATAAAATCCGTGAGACTGATAATTGGAATAGGGATAATGAGGTAGAACGGGAGGATTTGAAAAAGCGCCTTGAGGAAATGGAAAAGCTCCATAATTCGTTTTTTGTTGAAACGATTCATGAAATGCGTACTCCACTATCGCTTGTGCTTGGTTCGTTGAGTGAGTTGTTGCAACGTAAAAATGATATTGACTCTAGTGAAGCGACTCAATTATTGTCTGCTTACCGTAATACCTTAGCTCTTCAAGACCTTATCGAGCAATTGCGAAATACCCGTCATGGAGATGACGTGGCAAACCATCTTCGGATAGCTCGTTATGACATGATCAGTATAACAAAGCAGATTTGTGATTTATTCGTGGACTGGATAGCCATGAATAATGTGGAATTTCATATTAATACCCAAACCTCTGTTCTTTGGGTCTGGATAGATCGTCGGAAGATGGAGTTTGCCTTGCGTGTACTTTTATCTAATGCGTTAAAAAATACCTACCGCTTTGGAAAGATCTCGATCAATATTTCCGTGGTGCGCTCGAATGGCAAGGCTTATTGTTCTTTCTCTATCCAAGATGATGGGTTAGGAGAAAGCGAAAGTACCCGTTTGGGTTTGAAACAGATCGTGGATATGACAGAATCCTCCGGCGCTATTTTCGAAGGAATTTCATCGGAGGACGAGACGGGAACCCAATATACGATATTGATTCCTTTGGGGAGAAGCCATTATATGGAACGTGCCGTGGAATTCATCGAGCCGGATGGTGATCTGGTAAAGCTGAATGAGATGCAGAAGGAGGAGATCGCCGAGTTGATCCAAGTTGTTCCGAAAAAGAAAGAGACCGGGAAGAAAATGCTGGTGATTGATGACAGTGATCAGATTCGTTGGTTCCTGCGTCATGTTTTTGCCAGTGAGTATCATGTTTCGGAAGCTCATAATGGCCAGGAGGGTGTAGAGATCGCACGAGCTGAACGGCCGGATCTTATTTTATGTGACGTGATGATGCCCGTTAAAGATGGGCTTGCTACCTGTCGTGAAATCAAAGGCATCCCAGAATTAGCGCAAGTGCCAGTTGTCTTGCTAACCGCAAAGGTAGAGAGTGAGGATGTTATAGCTGGCATTGAATGTGGCGCCGATGATTATATAACCAAGCCATTCGATGTAGAGGTGCTACGAAGTAAGGTAAACAGTTTGTTGAAACGTAGGGATGAGATGAGACGTTTCTATACGTCGAGTCCTGTAGGTGCGCATCCCGAGGTAGAGAAAACGGTAAAGAAAGATGATTCCCCTTCCAATCTTTTTATGGATGCGGTTATCTCGACGATCGAGAAACATTTGGATGACCCTAGTTTTGAGGCGAAGATTTTGGCGGATTCTTTAAACATGAGTCTCCCTACATTATATAGAAAGATAAAACTCTACTCGGATAGTAGTATATTGGAGCTTACCCGTATGGTACGTTTGAAGAAAGCCGCCGAACTGATCAGTATGCAGCGATACTCTATCCAAGAGGTTTCGGAAATGGTCGGCTTCAACGATACCGCCACTTTCCGTAAGCGTTTTACGGAACAATACGGCGTCACTCCTTCACAGTATCTGCCGGGTAAGAATTAATCGTTTTGCCATTTCCCGAAAATCGCCGGGGAATGGCAAAATTTTTTAGTTGTTTTTTGATACGATATTTTTCAACCTCTTTTTGATAGCCTTACAACGGTGCTAATCAGCCCGAAAATATCCCGAATGAAAATTTATAGTTTTACCTCTTATTTATGAAAGTAACACCTATTTACTTTTTTTTATAGTCCAAATACCTTTGCGATGTCATCAACGAACAACAGATTGGTCATGGGGAAGATTTGAACAAAGCGTTCTTGTTATGTGACTGAAAATGTAAAAAGTGATTGAGAAAGAAAGGTTTATATAAAAGATTTATTAACTCATAAAATTATATGTATATGAAACTTAGAAATTTATTATTCGGGACAATGATCGCTTGCGCGTTCGCGGCGTGTTCAAACGAGGATGATCCTATCGTAGGACCGGATCAACCGCAAACAGGGGAAAATAACGCAACATTGACTATTTCCGTGAAAAATGTGGCTAGAAGTTTGACTAAAGCTGCAGCGGAGGGGACACAGACTGAAAATGAAGCTAAAATTACAAACTTAACAGTTGCTCTTTATGACGCTAAAACTGGAGCGCTTGTCGCTTCAACCTCTGATATTGCCAATGAGGATGCTGCTGCGGATAATGATGAGGTTCAATTTGCCGGACTGACAGAAGGTGCGAAATTACGTGCTATCGCATTTGCTAATATGCCTGAAATCTCATTGGCTGGTACTACAATTGGCAACTTTGTATCTCCTGTATATACGATGCCAACTACCGGATTCGCAGAAGACTATTTACCAATGAGTAGTGGTTTGTCTGATCCGTTCACTTTACAAGCAGGTAAAAATTATTATGGATATAATAAAATTGTGGGAGAAGGTGAATATATTCTTGTAGCAGATCCCTTGTACTTGATAAGAAATGTAGCGCGCATTGATTTTACGGGACTTAGCTTAGACATGACTAGAGCTGCAAAAGATGTATACGTTGAAGGAATTGCGACGATTGTACCAGAATGTGTATTCATCATGCATGGGCGGACGAAGTCCAATGCTGCAGATATGGGTAATGGCAATAGCTGGTGGAATGTCGTTAGCAATACCGTATGGGGTAATGTGTCCGCAACTTATGCTGCTAATGCTACAGATTATGCTTCAGGTTATAGAGGAGATTTCGTGAATGATGACGCTATGTTTACGAATATGAGAGGTTCTATTATTGAAGGATACAAGGCCAGTTTACCAGCCACCGCATTGGTACAGGATATCGCAAGTGAAGGTGCTGCATCTGCGTCTATCACAACCGCCCCTAAGTTTTATGTGTTTGAGAATCCTCAAGTTAAGGCTGCTCGTGAAATGAATGGTGCTGATAATTTCAAATCCGAGGAGCTGGCAACTGAAATTGTAGTCAAAGGTACTTATAAGCTCGAAAATGCTAAAAAGAGCGGAAGTAATGCAGTATACAACTATGCGGAGAAAACAGCATATTGGCCTATTAAAATTGCTGCGACGAATGAAATGGCAGCAGCTACGGCTGAGTATTTAAAGGATGGAAAGATCCATCGTAATATAATTTACAGTATTGACGCAACTTTAGCCGGTAGAGGATATGATGATCCTACTGTTCCTCCAACAGACTTTGTTGAATTGTTTGTTAAGACAAAGGTTCTTGATTGGGGCAGCGCAAATCAATCTTCAGTTGTCGAATAATATCTATTCTTTGAATAACAACTAAAAGGCATTCCTTTTATCGGGAGTGCCTTTTTTGCATATATAATTCTGGTTATGAATTGATCCGGAGACTACAAAATTTACTATCCTTTCCTTATGATGGCGATCCCATATGTCTTGAACCTAAGAGCCGGAATATTATTTCATGAGAACATCTACAATATCTACAATTCAACCTCATACTTATTGTAAATAAATATGTTATATAGTGGTTGCAGATGAAATAACATCTACAATTTTCATTCTGCATCTACCATGTTTTAATGGGAAACGCAAAAAAATCACTTCTCAAGCTTGCGGACTCGTATATTTAGTATTTGAAGATTTCATAAGAGACAGACAAAGGGATTAAAGCCAATAAGAGTTTCAATAGGTGAAGTTAGTGGTTTCATACTGAAGAAACTTTTATTTCATACTGAAGAAACAAAAGTTTCTCTATAGCAAAACTTTTGTTTTTCTATGCAAAAACTATTATTTATTGAAATACAGAATGTTATACATTATTTATCGTTAGTAGTAATTGTTCGTGCTAATCTTTCCGGTAACCTAATGATGGTAGATCGAAGTTTGTAGTGGTAGATGTTCACTATCTACCACCATAAGATAAATCATTTACAATCAAAAGATTACATAAATAATGGTAGATATGGTAGATGATTTGGATTATTTACCATAGAATGGCATCTGGGGCGTGTCCGGAGAGAACAACTTCTTAAACATAAATCTTTTAACTTTCTAACTTTGCCAACGGGCATTGACATATTATATTTATAACAAAAAAGGCATTCCCTGTTGATAGAGAATGCCTTTTGATTATTATTCAAAGAATAAGTATTATTCGATAACAGGAGCTTGAGTAGCTGTACCCCAATTCATGACCATTGTCCTAACAAACAAGTCGGCTGTAGGATCATCCTTCGGCTGCGTAGGATCTGCATAACCATTACCGGCGATAGTAGCAGAAATCTGATAAACCACGTTTCTATGTACCTGACCGTAATACATGTTTTCGCTATCCAATCCATCGAGACCAATCTTTATCGGCCAATAGCGCAAGACAGGAGCATCCTCTTTACCAAATGTCCAAGATGTGTTATCATTCATTATAGCTTTTATATAAACTTCACCACTGACAACCAATTCGGATGCCAAAGTTGTTTTATCCAGGACGAAAGCTTGATCTTCCTCTTCCGGATCTTCTTGTTCTCTGGCCGCTCCTGTCTGATTATTAGGCAACACATAAAAATATAAAGAGTTCGCAAGAGTAATTGCTTTATCTCCGGAAATAGTAGCATCTTCCCAATTCTGAGTATATGTTGTTTCTGCTGTACTCAATGCCTTTATATAATTAGCAGCATCGACAGTTCCAGCAAAACGGCCGAATGAGTTACTAGAGTTAGTCCCGGAATAATAATCATCTCCATCAGCAGTTTCATAAGTAGCGGCAATATTACCCCAAACCTTATCTGGCAGATTGAACCACTCTGTATTACTTTGGCTTTGGTCTGCCACCTTAGCTTTTGTACGACCATGTAATACAAAAACATCCTTAGGCACAAACTTAATCGTTCCTGATTTGTATTTTTGACTACCATCAACCTTGACTTTAGTCATATCCAAATCAAGGGCATTCAATTCCACACGAGCCACATTTCTAATTAATCCTAAAGGTTTTCCAGATTCAATACTGTGTCCTCCTGTAGTGTTTGAGTAACCATAATAATTTTCACCTTCGGCAAGAGTGAATTTAGGGCTAATACCACTACTCATAGGTAACCCATTCGCTCCTTCTCCGGAAAAGACATAGTAAGCAGATGTCAACTCAAAAGAGTTAGCGGTTGCGGTAAGAGCATCCTTTGGAACATTCGCGAAAGCCAAAGCACGATAAGAAGCACCAGCCTTTAATCCCTTAAACTGAATCTCATTGTTTGAATCAGTAACCTCTTCATCCTCATTAGCTGTAAGATCACTAACTTGTAAGAATGTTCCGTCCTCATTATAAAGGGCTACAAATAAATTGTAAATCTTAGCTTCGCCTTCCTTGGCGTTCTCATCCTCGCCGGCTTTTGTCTGTGTGCTCTTTGTTAAGTTTTTCACCACAATCGTAAGATCAGCGGTGCCTGCTTCCGGTGTAGGTGTCGGATCCACGCTAGGGATAGGATCATCCTCGTTTGAACACGCCGCAAATGCGCAAGCGATCATTGTCCCGAATAATAAATTTCTAAGTTCTATTGGGGAATGGTTATAGGGGGGTGTTCTTTAGTTGATTAGGCTTTTGTTGTGTGAAGGGAAGTAACAACTCAGTAGTATTAATTACCCTCAACGTTACTTCTTTAATCGAGGTTTTTATTACATTTGCCGTATGATCTCCCGTCAGGGCGAGACTCCGTTGGAAAAAACAATTTATGTATTGAAGAATATGAATCTATTTGATATGTCCCCATTTAAAGAAAAAGAGGCATACTTCCGACGCTTGCTCGACGTAGCGAATGTGAATGCCTTGTCCCCCAAGGAGCGTGCGACGTACGATGAGAATCTGAAGATCTACCGTGACTGGAAGGCCACGATGGAGTACGCCGTGGAGGAGGCGGAAACAAAAGGTAAAGCAGAAGGTGAGCGTTTGGCTACCCTACGCAACGCTCGTAACATGAAGAAAGCCGGTGTCGATCTTTCATTAATCGCCGAATGCACGGGGCTTTCGTTGGAAATAATACAAAGTCTCTGATCTGATAAGCCAGTTGCGGACTGAAACTATAGCGGATGACACGGATCTTGGGGAGAAGTATCTTTCTTGATCCGTGCCATACGAATCTGAAGTAATATCCGTCTCATGCGTCTAATACGCCATTAAACCGGTCTATTGCCTGTCTTTTACTAGCATCGATGATTTTCGCGTATACTTGTGTGGAGATGATGTTCTTGTGTCCTAGTAATTTACATACTGTATACAAGTCAATGCCAAGAGCTAGTGAAAGAGTGGCGAAAGTATGGCGGCTTACGTGGAATAAGATAGGCAAACAGAGCACCGGAAACGAGAAGAAAGGATAACGTAATCCGCTGGAAACTAACCATTTCTCTATATTCTTCCACTTATAAAAAAAGCAGGAAAGTGGAGATTATTGAAGATGTTCAGTTACCAAACCGTTAGCAGGTCAGTTACCGAAAGGAAACGAGGTAACGCGAAGCAAATCGGATAATTAAAAACGCCGATATATTACACTGATTGTCATTGTTTTGCATGCCGAAGAACGCTTATAAAACAGGTAATTTTGCAACTAAAGTTATAAGCGTATGAAAGTAGAAAAATTCAAGGTTTTGCTCTACCTCAAAAAGAGCGGACTGGACAAGTCGGGCAAAGCTCCGATAATGGGACGCATCACCGTGAACCGGACGATGGCGCAGTTCAGCTGCAAGCTCTCCTGCACTCCCGGGCTGTGGAATCCCCGTGAAAGCCGGCTGAACGGCAAGAGCAGGGAGGCGGTGGAAACAAATGCGAAAATCGACAAGTTGCTGCTTGACATCAATGCCGCCTTCGATTCCCTTCTGGAACGCAAGGGGGAATTTGACGCAGCTTCCGTCAAGGATGCCTTCCAGGGCAGCATGAAGACGCAGATGACCCTGATGAAAATGCTGGATGCCCTCAGGGATGAGGTGAAGAGCCGTATCGGGATAGACCGGGCAAAAGGTACCTATCCGGCATACGACTTTACCTGCCGTACCATGCGCGAGTTCATTGAAACCAAATTCAAGACGAAAGACCTGGCCTTCGGGCAGCTTACGGAACAGTTCATCCACGACTATGAGAATTTCATCCTTGACGAGAAAGGGTATGCCGTGGACACTGTACGGCATTACCTGGCAATTCTCAAGAAAACGTGCAAAAGGGCTTATCAGGAAGGACACTCCGAGCGGTTCATGTTCCAGCACTACGTCCTCCCGAAACAGACCGTCAAGACTCCCAAGGCACTGTGCCGTGAAAGCTTCGAGAAAATCCGTGACGTGGAGATAGCCCCGCACCGCACGACCCACCGTCTGGCAAGGGACCTGTTCCTCTTCGCCTGCTATACCGGGGTCGCCTACAGCGATGCCGTGACCGTCACCCGGGAAAACCTGTACACCGGCGAGGACGGCAAGCTATGGCTGAAATACCGCCGTAAAAAGAACGAGCTCCGCGCAAGCGTGAAGCTGCTGCCGGAAGCCGTCGCCCTGATAGAGAAATATCATGATGACAGCAGGGACACGCTGTTCCCGATGATCCACTATCCGAGCATGAGAAACCACATGAAGGCGCTGGCCGTACTGGCAGGGATAAAGGAGAACCTGTGCTACCATGTCGGACGCCACTCGTTCGCCTCGCTCGTCACCCTTGAAGCGGGCGTTCCGATAGAGACCATCAGCAGTATGCTGGGGCATAGCAACATACAGACGACCCAGGTCTATGCCCGCGTCACCCCGAAAAAGCTCTTCGAGGACATGGACAGGCTTATCGAGGCTACCGGAGATTTGAAACTTGTTCTATAACCCATAAACAATGAGAATCATGAGAAGTACCTTTTCCATACTGTTCTATATCAACCGCGGCAAGATAAAGGCTGACGGAACCACGGCGGTCATGTGCCGCATCACCATAGACGGCAGGAACACCGCCATCACCACTGGGATATGCTGCAAGCCGGAAGACTGGAACGCCCGAACCGGGACCATACGCACGGTAAGGGAAAACGCCAGACTGCAGGAGTACCGGAAGTATATCGAACAGACTTACGAGGAAATTCTGAGGACACAGGGTGTCGTCAGTGCGGAGATTATCAAGAACCGGGTGACAAGGCAGTTCGTCGTTCCGACACATCTGCTCCGGATGGGCGAGATAGAGCGTGAACGTCTCAGAATACGTAGCAGGGAGATCAATTCCACCTCCACCTACCGGCAATCACAGTATTTCCAGAAGTACCTGACGGACTACCTTGTTTCACTGGGGAAGAAGGACATCGCCTTTGAAGAAATAACGGAAGACTTCGGCAGGAACTACAAGGCATTCCTTATCAGGAACAAGAATTTCAGCACCTCGCAGACCAACCGCTGCCTCTGCTGGCTGAACCGCCTCTTGTATCTTGCCGTGGACAACGAGATCCTGCGCACCAATCCGGTGGAGAATATCGAATATGAGAAGAAAACCGCACCCAAGCACAAGTATGTCACCCGTGAAGAGATGAAAAGGATACTGGCCATGCCCCTGAATGAAGGACGTGCGGAACTGGGCAGGCGTGCATTCATCTTCTCCTATTTCACCGGGCTTGCCTATGCCGACATCAAGCAGCTCCATCCGTGCCATATCGGGACGACGGCGGAGGGTCGGCGGTTCATCCGCATCAACCGGAAGAAGACCGGGGTGGAAGCGTTCATCCCCCTGCACCCGATAGCCGAGCAGATACTGTCCCTATACAATACCACCGACATACACAGTCCCGTGTTCCCGTTGCCGAGCCGGGATTCCATCTGGCACGAGATACGGGAAATCGGCGTGATCCTGGGCAGGCACGATGACCTTTCGTACCATCAGGCCCGGCACGGGTTCGGGGTCCTGCTCATTTCAGAGAGCGTATCCATCGAGAGCATAGCCAAGATGATGGGACACTCGAACATTTCCACCACACAAGGGTATGCTAGGATAACGGAAGAAAAAATTTCAAGGGAAATGGACAGACTGATGGAAAAGAGAAGCCAAAGCCGCACACATTCCGGCTCTGACAGCCAATGACAATTTCGCAGCCGCCTGCTTCCTCGCCGTCCATGAAGTTAGTACAGACTTCATTGAAAGTGAAAAGGTCGGGCGGCCGTGCCGTTTCGGGCAGAATCTTCCTTTGCAGGCAAAGCGTATTCAGCCCGAAAACCTTTCCACTTTCACGTCTGTACAGGGAAGGCTGACGGCAGCGGAAACAAGCGACCGACGGAAAAGTCGATACAACAAAAAAGGAACAGCATACAGACAGTAGGAAACTACCGGTCCGTATGCTGTTCTGATTGTTCTGATTTTCTATAGGAGGGCGTTTTTTTGAAACACAATGAAAAAGGCAGGCGGCAAACTGCGCTCCCTCCAAAAAATCAATCCGTTTTTTCGACCACCTGCCAATATCCGCCCTTGTCCGGCTGAACTGCTTCTGTCTTCATTCGCTGTTTTCATGCTTAAAATTCTGAAATATAATGTATCACAAGTGATTTGACAATATACATTTAGCCGGTGTCCTCCTTATATCTGCTGCATTATGATTTCATTTTTGTATTACTTGCCATTGCCATTATTGTAAATGACATCCAAAAATTCTTCTGCAAGTCTTATATCTTTAATTCTTATAATATTGTCTTCTTCCGTCGGATAGCCAAGGATATTGATACTGCCATACCAGACGGAGGATTTGTCCATAACACATGAACATAATGATAATTCAGGTACAATCTTTACGAACAACCCCTGTCTTCTGAGATAATCCGACTGCTCGTTTTCTGTCAATGTAAGAATGGCCACTTCAATACCGTCTCTTTGGAGTTCTTTCAAGATATTGACAAATTTATTTCGTTCCATATGATAGAGCTTAGGGGAAGATATCACAATGGATTGTCTTGAGGCTTTTAATTCTTTTATAAACGGATGACAGAATGTTATGCCGTTGAAAATCTGTTCTTCATGCGGAGACGACTGTAAACCTTCGGTTGCATCAAACAATGTCTGACAATCCTTGGAAAGTACCCGATAGCCGATGACGGAATAGCCTTTGAGCCTCTTGCGATACATGCTCTCACAGACAGGTTCGTGTATATCGATATAATCATAGATACGGACATCGGCTTTCCCTTCGTTCTCCCGGTGCAGACGGCCTGCATACTGGGCAACCAACCCTTTCCATGATATGGGGAGGGCTAAAAAGAGCGTATCAAGCCGGGGATAGTCAAATCCTTCTCCTACATATTTTCCGGTAGCGACTATTACAAGAGGGGAATTTTGCGGAATGTCATGCAATCCTTGCAGGATTTCACGCTTGCTTTTGGCTGTTCCTTCTCCCGTCAGTTGGATGACATGTGAGATATGCGGTTTTAACATTTCGGAAAGCAGCTTTACATGCGATGTCCTGCCGGTCAGGATAATCGGTGTCCTGCCTGCCGTTACTGCATTTAACACATCCTCCACGATGAGCGTATTCCGTAATTCAGACTCTGCAAGCGATTGTGACAATAAGGCGAACGACTGCCTGTTTTCAGTTACAGAGCGATAGGATGTGAATCTTGGAACAAGATAACGCAGGAATGACTGCTTCTGTATCTGGGTCTTGGCATCTGCCGAAAAGCGGATTGGTCCGCACTGCATGAAGATAATGGGTTGCAGTCCGTCCTTGCGGATAGGTGTGGCAGTAAGTCCATAGACATGATGTGCCGTAATATGTCTGAGCACATTCTCAAACGTTATGGAAGAAACATGGTGGCATTCATCCACGATCACCATCCCATATTCCCGTACAAAAGGTCTTACCTCGCCATTTTCAAAACATGATTGCATAAGGGCGATGTCAATGACTCCGTGCAAGGTGTTTGAGGTTGAATCCAAGCAGCCTATGGGAGAAAACACTTTTTTCCTGCCACGTTTTCTTGACGTGGCAGGCTCGGCAAATTCTATCTCAAGAAAGTCGGTAAGGCGTTCGTGCCATTGCAGGAGCAGCGCTTTGGAATGTACCAGCACGAGTGTGCTTACCTTTTTTCGGGCAATCAGAGCAGCTGCTGTTACTGTTTTCCCAAAAGCGGTCGTTGCCGCCAATACCCCGTTCGTGTATGGCATTAAGGAATTGATGGCATCAAGTTGCTCGTCACGTTCCTTGCCCTTGAATGCAACGGCAACAGGCTTGCCGTGATTGGTTTCATCAATCATTTCATAAGCAACTCCAAGAGATTCCAGCATAGTTGTTACGGCATCCTCACAACCGCGGGGCAGGGCGAGGTAATCATCCGTAAAGTCTGCACGGCAAATAATACGCGGAATGTTATAGGTAGAGATGCGCATTGCTTGTTTGCTGTAAAATTCCGGATTTTTGAATGCGGCTATACGCTTGAGATGATTGGCCACCTTTTCGGATATGGAGTTTAGGGGGATGTATAGTCTGTCCGATTTTTTAATTTTCAGTTTTCCGTTAAAATCTTTCTGCGTGACATCCTGAGATACAGGAAGCACCCAAGGCTTTGTTTCTGAAGAAGTTGCCAACGAACCGAAATCTTCTTGTCTGTGCTGGACCAATAACATGTCCAAGTCATGCTCATTAAGCTTTTTTACATTGTATAAATAAGCCCATTGGTTTTTGAACTGAAGGAAGTTTTCATCCACAAAGACACTGTTTCCCATTTTCCGTGCCCTGCCTTGCAATGGAAGGGCTATCAGATTTCCGAATCCGCCTTCAGGCATTCTGTCCTGATTGGGGAAGAAACGGTCGTATGAATTGAAGGTAATATGTCCGTTGCGCTTCATGGCCTCAGTAAGGATGGCATTGCCTAATTTCCTGGCTTTACCGGCAGCAACCGGTTCTTCGAAAAATATCCATACATGCGCCCCGTTACCGGAGCGTGAACGTTCGATACTGTACGGAATTCCCCAATTCCTACAAACGGCAGTGAAAGCCAGCACATCTTCCTTATATCCGCGAGTGCAATTCTTGTCATCAAAATCAGCGCAAAGAAAAGAGCATTTATTGTCAGGGGTGACAGCATATAAACCTATAACATCACACCCGTATTCATCTTTTCCCTCCAAATGGCGGTAGATTTCCCGGCTTGTCAGAGGAGCAAGGTTGCGATTCGGGCAATCCGAGCACTTGTATCGTTTCTTGTCGCAGACTCCTCTTCGCCATTCATTGGTACAGACCGGTTGATAGCCTCCCTTTCCCGTTGTCCTGCTGAACCATCTTCGTGCAAAAACATCCGTTCTTCCCTTGAAAAAGCTGCTGAACAATGCTATTTTCTCATCAGGCGTGAAATTGACAGAAGGAAATATTACAGGAGAAAAAATCGGCTCCTTATCAGAGATTTCCGATGCGGAATACGCAATGCCGTGTTGAAGAAGAATTGATTTCAACTCTTCGTTCTCGGCAAGTAATGCATTATATTTCCCGACAAGCGTGTCGTATTTCTTTTGCAGCTCTTCCATCCCGTTATGCTGCCATCAGTCCGCAAAGCAAAGCGATTCCGAAACTTAGAAATGTTCCGGCAAGGACATATTCGGTTTTTGCTGTATCCGTATCCTTGAACCTCAATATGGATTTTGCGGCTATGATAAAACCGATTGCTTCATACCTGCCTATTATTACAAATATGATTGTGAGAATACGTTCCAGGTTTCCTATCAATGCTCCGGCATTTTTGATATTCTCACAGGATAGTGTTTCTCCGATTTGGTACCTTTTCAAAACCAGCTTGATCAGGACATTGGCGGGTTTGATGCACAACAGTACCGCCAGTATGAATAAAGGCATGGAGAAGTTCCCGGTATAATCCACAAATTGTACAGGCAATTCAGTGGTGATATCAAACTCGGTAGCCACAGCAGCCAATATTGCCAGATGTGCAGCCTGGTCAAGGACAAAACTCCACAATCCTTTGGGACAATAGGCTTTGACAAGATCAATGGCCAGATGTGACAGGGCAATGGTCAAGGCATAAAACCCGAAATCGCTGACCGGGACCAAAGCCCATGATACTACAGCTACAAGAAGCGAATGTACATACAGGAAGCAGCTTCTGAACTTCTTTTCCTCTTTCTGTGAGCAGTATTTGTCATTTTGCAGGTAGAAATCGGCTATGACGTGGCCCAACAGCAAACTTAAAAACAGCCAGCTATTCATATTCGTTAAAATTTATCTGTTCAAAATACTTCAAGGCTTCCTCTATGCAATACCATTTTGTAGCCGATGAAGCCTTGTTTACACCGGATTGTGATATTCCCAGATTTCGGGCTATATCCGTTTCCTTCAATCCAAGCAGTTTGTAATAAATGACCTCGCTTTGGCGCAGGGTCATGTCATTCATGATGGCATCGGTCAGCAATGCGATCGTCTGTAAGGGGCAGGATAATTGTCTTTTGCTTGTACATACAGACAAAGTTCCTTTATTCAAGGCATTCATTCCCTCAAGTGAACGCCCCGACATATAAATGGACTCGCCATCCCAAATGCCCTGTTCCGTGTCCACTATACGCATGTTTCCAATACCGATAGCCATCCTGATACCATATGTCTGAAAGCTCTTCGCTTTCCTGTTTTCTGTAATCGGGAAAGACTTGATGCATGATTTGATTACAAGAGCTATACGAAAGACATTGGATACATTCTGCATTACACATTCGATATAATCGCCTTTGATTTGACGACCGTAAAAATCCGGGTATTTTGTTTTGAGCAAAGCAAACAGTGCTTCTATCCTTTGCTTTAGTCTGATAGTTTCATCCACGGATAACGAAGTGGATGAAACTATATCTGCCGAAATGGTTGCAAACATATTACTATTGTTTTGGCTGTAAATGTATGAATATAATTTGGTATAGCCAAGAAATATACCCTAAAAAGGGTGTAACATTACTATATACCCAATAAAGGGTGTATAAGTATTGCATTACAAAACCAATCCGCATCATTTAGTGAACCTGTGATGCGGATTCTGAAATGAAAAGTTGAACTTGGCGGATACCCATTATATGGGGTAATATTAAAACCCGGTTCTTCCATTCTGATGGTACGCCTCCTTGTACCCGTCCATCAACGTACGTTCTATGTCGGAAGCCCTGTACAGAATCCTGCCGCCTATCTGGATATAGGGCAATATGCCGTTGTTGCGGTAATCCTGAAGGCTTCTGCGGCTGACCTTCAGTTTGACGGCCAGTTCCTTGTCGGTATAATAGTGTTCCCCGTCCAGGGACGGCTTGTTGTTTTTACGTATTTTCTCCACCTTTTCCGATAGTTCTTCCAGCGACGAGAGGAAGGCTCTCACGCGCATGTCGTTTTCTGGTGTCAGCAGCCGGATGTTGCCATTGTCATTCATAAGTCAGATATCTGTTTGTTGGTTGGTTTGTTGGTTGGCTTGTTTGTTTGTTGGTCACATTGCATATTCTTTCCTTGCCGGCTGTTATACACCGTTTCATTTCCGCCACGGGAAAGACGGCCTTCACGTCCTCCGGCCTGTAATATACCTTGTGGCTTATTTTGGTGTAAGCCAGCGTTCCGTTCTCCCGCATCGTCTGCAAGGTTCTCGGACTGATGCAGAGCAGCCTGCACACGTCATCGCTGTCAAGCCACTCCTTTTCTCCCAAGTCCTCCTGTTCCCGGCAGAGCCGTTCCACCTTTTCCGCAAAAATCTCAAATCCCGAGAGCATCCTCTCGAAAGTCGCCTTGTCTATGACTACTACTTCCATATTCCTGTAATTTTTAAGTTCGTTTGACATTGATTTTTCATGCAAAACGAAACGGCGGAATCAGGCTGTGCCTACCGTTTCCTGTGCGAAGGAAACAAAAAAACGGAAACAGTCCGCAAACCGGACGGCATGTGTCACCGTCAGACATTCCTTTTCACCGCAGGAGGATAATTGCAGGCGGTAAAAAGCAGAAAAGGACACACTCATTTCTTTGAAGCAAAGGTAGCCGTTCCCCACCGGAGCGCAAGGCCGGGCCCTGCGGGTCGGCGGGGAAAAAATCATCCTCGCGCTTTGCGCTCCGGTATTTTTTCCTGCCGAGCCTTGACGCTTTTCCGGAGGTAGAACAGCTGTAAGGCATTCAAAGAAACAAGAGTGCCCGCACCACGGGCCGGATGTCTAACAGATAAATGGAAAAAGGATATGGCAACAAAAGACGTAAAAGAATTCAACGGATGGTTTGACCGTTCATACGCGAGATTGAAGGAGAGACTCTCCATCTATGGAAAAATCGACGAGGACGCATTCCATGACGCCTATCTGGCAGTCAGGAAACAGGTCATGTTCGCAAGCGGCGGGATCGATGAGTTGGAATCCTATTTCTTCGGATGCTACCGGAGAATCCTACAGTCGGGGGCAAGGGATGAAAGCCGTTACGACAGTCCCGGAGACGAGTATTTCGCAAGACTGGGCGAGACGGACTGCGCGGAAGAGACAGAAGAACGGGAAGAGATGCTGACCGGATGCGACAGGCTGGTAAGGGACATACAGAAGTTCCTCAGGCGGCATTTCTCCTACGAGGATTACAGGATATTCATGCTGCGGTTCTACGAGACCGGAAGCTCGTTCCGCACCATAGCCAGGCACATGGGCGAGAAGACCTCGGTGGTGACGCGCAGGGCACAGGCGATGATGGAATCCGTCCGGGCAAACCGGAAATTCATCGCCAGAAGAAGGCTGATCATGGCCGGAGAGGCGGCATGACACGAATAAAGGAAAACAATGTATAACGAAAAAATATCGATGATTATGAAACTGACAGTTTATGACAAGAGCAATTCCCATCCGGCACTGACCTACAAGGGCAAACGGATCATCACGGTATGCCGTGACGGAAGCATGTATTTGAGCCGGATACTGAGCCGAGAACTGAGCCTGCACGCAGGAAACAGGCTGTGTATCGCCAGGGACGAAGACAGGCCCAAGGACTGGTACATGTTCGTCTCGGATGACGAGAACGGCTTCACGATCTGGAACGACCCGCGTTGCGCCCGCTTCTCGAACAGCTTCATCGCCGGCATGATACTCGATGCGGCAAAAGTCGAGAAATGCGCCGGCTTCATGGTGGCGAAAGAGCCGGTGAATGTGGACGGCAGACTATGCTACCGGATAATACTTGACAACCCGATACCGAAAGGGGTAAGTGTAAGGACCACCGGTACGAAATAAGCCCGACACCTGAAAGAAAAAGCAAGGGGCATCCGGAGGAAGGAAGAAGAAGAACCGACCTCCGGGTGTCCCTTTTTTCATGCGGCCGCAGGCAGAAGGAACGGGATGGATTTTCATTTTCTTGAACGGTACGCCTCCCTATAGCCGTCCATCAGGGTACGCTCTATGTCGGAAGCCCTGTACAGAATCTTGCCGCCCACCTGAATATAGGGCAGTATGCCGTTGCTTCGGTAATCCTGCAATGTCCTGCGGCTCACTTTAAGCAGGTGCGACACTTCCTTGTCAGTCAGCAGCTCATCGCCATATACGGGAGGTCGGCGTTGGCTGAACAACTTTTCGAACGAAGCCAGAAGCCGGTCGAAATTCGAGTGGAATTTGCATACCCACTCATGGTCTTTTTCTCTGATTTCACTACTCATACGGTTTGTCTTTAATTGATACTTCAACTGCTAAATGCCTTTGCCTTTCCATTTCGCCTCTTTCCGTCTCTCTTCCACATCCACAATGACCCGTTCCACGTCTTCCTGACGGTAGTAGGTGCGGTTGCCAATCTTGGTAAAGGCGAGTGTGCCGTTGTCACGGAGGGTCTGCAATGTCCTCGGGCTGATACGCAGTTTCCGGCAGACGGCATGGCTGTCCATCCATCGTTCTGCCTTCTTCTCCCCGTGCTGTCGGCAGAGGTCATCCATCCGCTGCACGAAGTAATCCAACTTGGCAGCCATCTCCTCAAAGGTTCTTTTTTCAAAACTTACTATTTCCATAATCTCATTGTTTACTTCCATTTGATACTTTTCCATCTTGTACCGCCAAGGCAAAGCCGGCTTACTGCCTTATCCGATACATCTGACAGGAGGGAACAAGTGGCATGGCTGCAGCAAGCCACCAGTCTGTCTTTCCTGTTCCCGGTACAAATTAAAGCAGTAATAATCACACTGCAATGGATTTGCAGACGGCTGACGGTCTGTTTCATCATCTGTCATCATGTTGCATGGCCGGTGGACAGTATGACCCGACTGAGCAAAGCCGCCATATGATTATTACTGCCTGAACTGACTGCAGCAAGTATACCGGTACGATTGCAACGGGTTATCCTATATCCGGTAAAGTGTCCGTTGGATTCAGTCTCCATACTGCCATGAAATCATTGTCCGATTCCATGGGCGCCCGTGCGGGTGTGGCAAATCACAGCAGTCGCCACCGTTTGTCCGGTGCATATAATGCAGAACCGGTCATAATTGCCACACTCACTCCATTTGCTTGACACAGTGCACTATACACGCTTTCTTTGCTGCCGATAACCGGTCAAGGTACATACCAAGGCCACTGTATTGACTTATTAAAATTCAAAGATTATGGCTACAAGAAAAAGCTTTGACAAAGAGCGGTGGGAAGCTATGACAGGTATGGAAATGTCACAGCTCCTTCCTGAGTGTGAAAACCCTGAAAGTGCAGGAGAGGTTACTGACCATGCCGGGAATGAAATCCTGCCGACAGTCACGGAACAATCCGGGATCCAGGAGCCGGCAGAGAAAGACGGTTCCGCTCCTGCATCCAAGTGCCGGATTAGCGGCAGGCAACGCAGGCTGTCACTGGAAGAATACCGCAGCACATTCCTGCAGGTTCCCAGAATAGAAGACCGCAAGCCCGTATTCGTGAGCTGCGAGGTAAGGGACAGGCTGGACGAGTATGTCCGCAAGCTCGGAAGCCGCAGGATGAGCGTGTCCGGACTGCTGGAAAATATCGCCCGGCAGCATCTTGAAATCTATTCGGAAGACTTCGAGCGGTGGCGCAAACTGTAAAAGACACCCGGTGCAAAATCCATCCGCATCATGGAATGATGGCATTCCGGCATTCAGAACCCGCCAGAGGCGGTCAACGGACGGAACATCAGTTTCGGGAGTTAGCGAGGTTATCTTTCGGGCATCCCGAAAACCTCGCTCCACTCCCGGAGTCGCGGAGGCAATCCGCTCCCAACGGTCGCAGATTGCAGGACATATCATCACAGTAAAATGACCAATCACAGTAAACCAAGTAATATGAGTGACAAGGATAAAACCAGACCCAGAGGCAGACCGAAAGCAAGTGGTATCCGCAAGCTTTCCAAATCCGTGACGGTAAAGTTCTCCAGGATTGATTACGAGCGGTTGCTGCACCGCAGCAGACAGGCGAACCGCACATTGGCGGAGTTCATCCGGGAAGCCGCATTCGAAGCAAGGATTGTGGCCAGGCATTCGACGGAGGAAGCAGCCGTCATACGCAATCTTGTGGGAATGGCGAACAACCTGAACCAGCTTGCCAGGCTGTCCCACCAGACAGGATTCTACCGGACAAGGAATGCCGTCATGGAACTGCTCGAAAAGCTGAAAGTGATCATGAACGAATATAAAAAAGTGGAAAGGAGAAATACATGATAGGCAAAATCAAGAAAGGCAAATCCTTTGGCGGTTGCATCCGCTACGTGATGGGAAAGGACAATGCCGAGATAATCGGTTCCGATGGCGTATTGCTGGGCAATAACCGTGAAATAGCGGACAGTTTCAACTGCCAGTGCCTGCTTAATCCGAAGATAAAACAGCCCGTCGGACACATCGCGTTAAGCTTCAAACCGGAAGACAAGCCGGTATTGAGCAATGAATTCATGGCTAAGATAGCGATGGAATACATGGATCTGATGGGCATCAGGAACACCCAGTTCATACTGGTAAGGCATCACCATACCGACAATCCGCATTGCCATCTGGTCTATAACCGCATCGGTTATGATGGTAAAGTAATCTCCTCACAGGGCGATTACAAGCGTAATGAGATTGCCACCAAAAGACTTAAAGACAAGTACGGACTGACCTATGCGGAGGATAAAGGCAAAACCAATGTAACGAAACTGCATGATTCGGAACGCATTAAATACGAGATTTATCATGCCGTGAAGCAAGCGTTGAAACGCGCCAGGACATGGAAAGAACTTGTGGTCGGTCTGGCCTTGCAGGGTATAAAACTGGAATTTGTCGGAAGAGGCGGCAAAATGAAATCCGCCGGTGACATTCAAGGCATACGCCTTACCAAAGACGGCCTGACCTTCAAAGGCTCGCAAATCAGCAGGGAGTTCAGCTTTGCAAAACTGAATGCCATTCTGGGCGGAAACAGTCCGGATACCGGAGTGGATTTAGAGGTTAAAAAGCAAAATCAAGCTCCGTCAAACCGCAACCGGAAGGAACAGGAACCATCCAATATGGCATTTATTGAAAGCAACGGACTGGGGTTGTTTTCTTCTTTTGGCGAGTCTGTTCCGGAAGAACAGATCCCGTATGACGAACTGCTGCGCAAGCGCAAGAAGAAAAAGAAACGGAAAGGGCTTGGATTATAAGTCTGCCCCAAACAATCAATCATTAAAGTGTAAAACGTTAAAATCAATGAATTTATGAAACAGGAAGAGTTTATGGAAAGCATCTACGGATGCCTGGAGAGAATCGAAAACAAGATAAACGGGCTGTCCATGCCTCAATCGGCGGGCGGTGATGCCGAAGCGGACAAAGAGGTCATACAGGAACTGAATGCCTTAAAGACAGGCTTCAAACGTGTGCTGGAGGCTCTTGTCATGATCAAGGGCGATACAGCCAATCTACAGAAAAGAAACTCCATGCCGGACAAGTTCATGGAAACCCTGTCTGTATTGAAAAGCGAACAGCAGGCGTACCACAAGAATCAGAACGAGTTCCTGGAACGGTTCGCCCAAACAGAGAAAGACACCATCCTGCACATATCGGAGAAGATGGAATCGCTTTCTACTTCCGTCAGGAACAGGATGGAAGAACCAGATGTTGTCTGTCACAGACACAGCATCAGCATAGATACACCTTATATATTCTGGACCCTGATCATACTGGTAACGTACTCGATAGTTGTATCTGTGGCTTTCTACATCGAAAAGCGACCTGATAATGACCGTATGGATAACGATTTGAAATACCGCTATATCAAGATGAAAGGTGAAGCCACTCCGAATGAAATATCAGAATTGGAAAACATTTTTGAACTGAACCGTGACAATGCCGGTATTGAACAGATACGCGAGGACGTGGAGGCATACGAGGATGCCGTCCGGAAGCAGGCTGCCCTTACCGAGCAGGTACGCCTGAAAGAGCAGGCCGCAAAGGAGTTGGACAGCAAGGCGAAGTCCATCAAAAGCAAGTCTATCGGGAACGAATCTAAAAAATAGCCTATGGCCAGTGTAAAAGCAAAATTCAGACCTTCCGTCATAGAGGGAAAGGAAGGTACCGTCTATTATCAGATTATCCAGAACCGTGTAATCCGTCAGTTAAAGACGGATTACCGGATATTTGCAGATGAATGGAATGATGCTGAAAACAATATCATCATCGGTAATTCAGAGCGAAGCAATCTGCTTCTCTCCTTGCAGGAACGTATGAAATGGGACCTGAAGCGGTTTGAAATGACCATTCGTAAATTGGGAAATCAGAAAAGTACATTTACGGCGGATGAGATTATTGGTTCCTTTCAGAACGGAACGGATGAACAGTCATTCTTCAACTTCATGCAGGGTGTCATCGCCCATCTCAGACAGATGGGCAAGATACGCACGGCCGAGAACTATTCCTGCACCCTGAAAAGTTTCATGCAGTTCAGGCAGGACCGGGATATTCTGCTGTCTGAAATTGATTCGGATTTGATGCAGCTTTATGAAGCCTATCTTCATGGGAAAGGTGTCGTACGGAATACCAGTTCATTCTATATGCGTATTCTGAGGGCGGTATATAACCGTGCCCTGGAAAAGGAACTGGTGGAACAGCGCAATCCTTTCAGGCATGTCTATACGGGAGTGGACAAGACCGTCAAGCGTGCCGTTCCCTTATCCGCCATCAAGCGCATGAAGAACCTGGATCTGTCTTTGCAGCCTAATCTGGAATTTGCAAGGGACATGTTCCTGTTCAGCTTCTATACCCGTGGCATGTCGTTCATAGATATGGCTCACCTGAAAAAGAAAGATCTTCAGAACGGCTTCTTATCGTATCGCAGACGAAAGACCGGGCAGCAGCTGGTTATCAGGTGGGAAAAATGTATGCAGGAGATTGTCGGCAAGTATCCGGAAAACAGTCTCAGTCCCTATCTTCTGCCAATATTGAAATATCCTTTTGAAGATACGAACAAGCAGTACAGGAATGTGATGTCCGTAATAAACCGGAAACTGAAAGAAATAGCCGGACTGGCCGATATATCCGTTGCTCTGAGCATGTACTGTGCCCGCCATTCATGGGCAAGCGCAGCCAAAAGCAAGAATGTTCCGATTTCCGTCATCAGCGAGGGGATGGGACATGATTCGGAAATGACTACGCAAATTTATCTGGCTTCATTGGATAACTCCGTAGTGGACAAGGCTAATTTCAGTATTTTGAGAGAGCTATAATACTACAACTGTTTAGGAAAAGTTGTCATTTCTTGTTAAGAGAGAGATAAAACATTGCAAATATAAGCAAAATAGATAAATAGACCATATTAAAATGTTTTTTTCTTCACACTCAATCATTTAGAAAATTGGTAATATTTAGGAAAAATAAAGATTCTAATCGCATAATCTATTAAAAGACAGTACAATTAGGATATAAATCTTCTCTCTTAACAAGAGGTGATGATTTTTATGCGTATCAACAAACTTAATAATAATAAATATGAAATACTTTTTTTATAAAACATTAAATCTATGTATTCCAGTCATAGGATTATTATATACTAGTTGTGATTCATGTTCAACAAGTGCTCCAGACGACAAATATCTATGTGAATTCCACAATAAATATTTTCAATATACAGGAAATGAATCAAAACTTAATGAGAATGATCTGTCTTTGTTTGTAGATTATTCTACTTGCATTACTTTGGGACAACATTCACCATTCTTTCAAAGTTTAGTTCCTTCATTTGTTGCTGCTACAAAACACTATTATTCTATAAAAGGTGATAAGATTGTCGAAGAACAAAATATAAATGTATTTCAAGCATTAAGCAATATAGTAGAGGTAAATTATGCCGACTTAAAGCAAGCAGCTAATTTAATCGTTAATGGCAACTCTGAAGGTGTGCTTTTAACTGACGGTGAGTATTACCAGAAGAATATAGCTGGTGGCGGAATCAGTGATCCATATATGGCCAATGCATTCAAACAATGGCTTAAGAAAGGACATGATATATATATACTTGCAGAACCATATTTAGAAGGACCTCAGAAATATAACAAGAAGAGATTCTATTTCTTGTTTACAGATAGCAGGTTAGAAGGTAATATCTATAAGAGAATATGTGAAACTACTAAATTAGAAAATTATCCGGATGTTGAAATGTTCCATTTATCGGCAAGTCATCCTACAATTATGGCGGAAAATGGAAAAAGTAAAGTAAATGAAATTGTTTCTGCATCAAACAAAAACTATGGTCTTTATGAAATTCAAGACTGGCCAGTAGATTGGAAATCTATAGAGGGTTATATTATGGGCGCTGTAGATGAAACAACAGGTGATCCACTGCAATATGGTAATCCTGTTATCTCCGGCTTAAAGGTCGATAGAAACAGTTATGGAGGTTTTAGAATTTCTGATATATCAGTTAAGGTTTACGATATAAATGCAGACTATAACAACTTCTACACTGAAACTGAAGCCCCTTCTGGTTTGAATTTGTCTTCTATCAGTTTAACTGAGTCTGTTAATGCATTTGTATATGACAAGGAAGAATTCAACAAATACGGTAATATAAACATACACTTTGATGTTCCTATGTGGAACCCAACTTTCTTATCATGCAAACCGTTTAACTTCACCAAGATAGATATTAATGTATCTGGTATTGAAAACGTATTTGAGAATTATGAAGAAATGTTCAATTTTGATGCTATAGGTTTACCTGGCAAACAGAACACCTCAGTTTCTGAAAGTGTTAAACAAGCATTATTTGACAAGGACATACAGAATATGATGAAGAATGCAAATCTGTATACCATCTACATAAAAAGCAATAAATATTAATCATTAAATTTTCTATTATGATAACAAGAATAACAACTTTACCTCAGTTGGAGGCTTTACAGAACAGTACAATGATTTATGCAGTTATCTCAGCGTTAATAGCTTTGTTGATCGCATTCATTATTTCTTTCATTATCAAATACCAGGGTGGTCAGGACAAATCTTATATAACCAGAAGAATATGGTTTATAGTCATAGGTATAGTTTCTGCAGCAGGTTTTTATCTTTATAATGATTTAGTTGTTAAGGGACAGATCGTTAATGCCGGTTTCAAGAGTATGTTTGTTGAAACCAATATTACATGTATTGGGATTCTTCTTGGAATCTATTTTGTTCTAGGTATTCTGATAATGTTTATCTTCAGAAATTCAAAATTTGGTTCTATTTTAGGTAAGGGGAAAGAATAAATAAGTAAGTTATGGCTCAACAATATTTTGTATTAGGGATTGGTGGTACAGGAATGCGTTGCATTGAATCCCTCATTCATTTATGTGCTATGGGTATGTTTGATGATACAGACATACATCTTTTAGCACTTGATACAGATAAAGATAATGGTAATTTTGCCAGATTGAAAGAAGTAAAGGAAGCCTATGTTAAAGCAAAAGGAACTGATGCTTCACTTCGTACAGCTTTAAACGAAACTTTCTTTTCGGCCAATATCAATTACTATGAATTTTCGCCTAATTATGAAGTCAAGAGCGATTTCATGTCTGTATTTAACTATGGGGATACTAAGTTCAATAATCCGGAGCAAACAGCTATAGCGGATTTGGTATTGACTAAAAACGTAGAAACATTTAACCTTCGTCACGGTTATAGGGCACAGACCCATCTCGGCTCCATGATGATGTATCATTCAATATTGGAAGCAGCCCGTTCAAATAAAAATTCTGAATTAAAGACATATTTGCAGAAACTCATTCAAGTAGCTCAAAATGGAGGTGCTAGAGTATTTATTCTTGGTTCAGTATTTGGTGGAACAGGTGCTTCTTCGATTCCTATCATACCTCAGGCTATATCAAAAGCTGCTGAGATAATGAGTAACGGAGCAGTTAATATTCTCAATAATGCATATTTTGGGTCTACATTATTGACTGCCTATTTTAACTTTAAATCACCTACAGGAGCAGAATTGGTTAATCAGAAAATTATTGCAACCAGTGATAAATTTGCATTAAACTCTCAGGTTGCAATGATGTTTTATGATGATGACAGTACTGTAAAAAGTACATATCAAAAATTTTACATGTTGGGGACTCCTGGTTTGGACTGGAACCCTATGGCTAAAAAGGAACAGTCAGAAACAATTACTGGTGGTGCAAACCAATGTAATGATTCTCATTATATCGAGCTTATGGCCGCTTGTGCTGCACTTCATTTTCTTAAGGTTCCTGAAGATGATTTACGAACAAGAAAGCAGAACCATGACACAGAGTATTTGTATAGAGCTGTTGACGACAGTGGAAAATTGGAATTCAGAGATTTTGTTGGCCAAGAAATGGAACAGGAATTTGCTAAGAAACTTGGTATGCTAACAGTGTTTTCTTTATTCTGCAATGGAGAGGATGATTTTGTTAATAGTGTAAAATCAGGACATCAAAAGGATATTGTGAATTTCCTGGATATAGATAACACTCAAATCAAGGATGGTGTAAAAGAATATTTTAAATTGTTCCATTTTTCTATTAATCAAGATGACACATTGTATGAAGGTTGGTTACGTCAGCTTCATAGGTCTGCAGGTGGTGATGATAAGTTCATTCTGAATGCTGCTTTATTTGCACCACAGAAGAAAAAAGAACTAATGAAATACAAGTGGAATAAGGACTTATATAAAACGACTGGTATAGGCAAAGATAATAAGTTTGATGTTGGATTAATTAGCTCTAAATTTAACGAGTTTAAAAGAGCATTTAAGGATGAAAACCAAAAAGAAATGCCATCTATGACCAATCGTGGAGAACAATTATATAAAAGAATATATAACACACTTGTTTCACTTTATAAATTCTAATTCATTATGTCAAAAGCTCTACTAATAAAAAGTCAAATAGACAAGAACGGAGGAGAAGTTGGTAAGTGGAACAACTTCAATAATGCTCCTTCATATATACAGGGTATTCATACAGGAAAAATGTTAGAGGATATCTCTGCAGAAAAACTAGGTGCATTAATTTCTGGTATACCTACTCCATGGGCAAGAGCCAAACTTTTTAAGTTTGCCTTTTCTACCATAGCTGCACCAGATCCAAATATAAACACAGAAGGTCTATTACAGTTCTATAATATGCTTCATGCCGAATGGAAAGGCTTGATGGCTGTAATAGCATTATACCCTGACAGAATTAGATTTTCTGATCCTGTTTATATGGATGTCAGAGGGGGAGATTATGATATAGCTTCTGCCTTTGGTAGAATGCTGTTCAATGAAAAGGATGTTTGGAGTAACCAGGATGACTTGGCTCGAAATCCGGATGCCCAACCATTTATTCAACTGATCTATTATAGAGAACATCTTGTTGGTGGTACATCTCCTCTTACCGGTTGTTTTACAGGTGTTGATTATAGTAACTTGGGTAATGATGCTTCAGATATTAATTGGTATCGTCAAGGAAAGTTTGAGGACCCGATGAATTATCTTACTCCAGAAGAAGTGCAAAAGGTTTATTTGTTTGTTAAAAACATGAACCGTAACCAACAGGCTTTTGAGACTAAAATCAATTCTCAGAGAGGAAACAATCTAAGGATAGAATTGACAGGATTCAAGGCTGTAAGCAGACAGTGGGAAAATGAACTTAGTGCTAAAGGTAATGGTTTGCTTCGTCAAGTGGGCCCTATTGCTCAATACGGTAATCTGTCAGCTCCATTTGCAGATTTGTTCAAGAGTGATGTACCGGTTTACATGAAGCAGGATTTCACCTTCACTTATTTTGATGACGGTAACTGTCAGGTTATAGGTGATATACAGAACCTCTTAAGCAAGGATAATTTTGTAGTTGGATGGTGTGAAGATAAAAATGAGCTAACAAAACTTTCTCAGGCTCCAGTGTATTACTTAAGAGTTCCTGATTTAAGTGATGGATCATGCTCTTACTTTTCCCTGCCGTTATCAGAGCAAGGCATTGACATCTTTAAAAATAGTCTGTCTTCTTTATTGGGTTACTCTTCAACTTCAGGAAACACTAAACTTACTGCCAAGATAAATGATGCTGGTCAGTTAGCTGTAACTTTGGTAGTTGAAATTGACGGTGAACCTGTTACGCTTAACAAGAGAGAATACAAGATTCAATGGATGACTTCTAATGGCAGAGTTATTTTATGGCCTAACTTTGTCAGTGAAAATTGGAATAAATACTATTTATATTCTGAGTTTACAAGTGATGTAAATGAGAACTTTATACCATTCTTTAAATCTGAAGGTAAGATACTAAGAAATATAAGGGGTGAGTTCTTAACTTCGGATTATGAGATAGCACCAGAAGAAGATCGTCAGGTTGATGTTAAACAACTTGTTACATATCCTCATGGTCAAGGTACAGATTTGATTAAATATGATATTATAAGCACTGATAAGCCAATGGCTGGCGTTCTCGTTAAAGTTAAAGAGGCTGGCAAACCTTGTGGCGCAGGTATATTAATGTTCAGACCTGATGTAGTTAAGGATTTATCAAATGTTGATGTACAAAATACTGCTGTTGTAGGTATTGACTTTGGTAGTAATAACACTTGTGTTTACTTTAACGCTGGAAATAGAGGTGCCCAACCGGTTCAGTTTAAGAATTATAGGTCAGTTATAGTTGGTAAAGAAAATACGGATACTCGTTCAATTGCCCAGAATGACGAACTCCTATTCTTCACTAACTATGAATCCAATAATGGTCAATTAAAGTCATGGCTTCATGAACATGATACTCGTTATACTAAGAATGGTATATCAGAAGAAATACAAGGCGGTGTTCCTGTAAATCGTCCTAATATTTTGGTCAATCACATGGATGAATTTATTATAGAAACACAGGCTGGTAATCTTCATTATAACATGAAATGGTTGAATGATGATAAAGGTTTATTGAAGAAACGTGCTTTCTTAAAAAGTATTTGGTTACAAACATGTGCCTTCCTTTACCAGAATAAAATTAAACCATCTCAAATAAATTGGAGTTATCCAGGTTCTATGATGGAGGCTGACATTGACGAATTAAGACGAATATTTGAGGAATTGTCTCGTATGACACCTATTATGGGTAGGAAACCGTCTATCAATGATGAGAATATCACAGAAGCTGAAGCCGTATGTAGTTATGCACTTTCAAATAACAACTTCGGTCTTAACAATAATAATATGTTCCTAGGTATTGATGTTGGTGGTTCTACAAGCGACATTCTTCTATTGGCTAAGAATCCGCAAAAAGGTAATCAGGCTTCACTTTTCAGAGAAAGTTCTGTGAGACTTGCTGCCGGTGTTTTCTTTAACACTGTTATAAATTCTGATGACTTTAGACGTGCTTTATTGAACTTCCATGAAGGAAAGAGTACAAAGGTTTTTGTAGCAAATATACAGGAAATAATTAAGGAGAAGAAGAAGGCCCCTTATTACCTCAATAGTATATTTGATCAGCTGAAGACAGAAGAAGACTACGATAAATTCTATAGTTCTATAGCTGATAATGCAAAAGTAGTATTTACTTTACCTGCATATGTAACAGGATTGTTGCTTTACTATTCTGGTATGCTTATTGGAAAGACTATCAAGGATAACAATCTTGACAATATTACTAGGATTGATATTCTATCGTTTGGTAAAGGTGGTCGCTTATTCCACTGGCTCCGTAATGCTGCTAGTAACAGTACCACTATGGGATATTATAAATCATGTCTCAATGCCGGTGTTAAACGTATAATTGATAGGGAACTGGATGTTAAATACAGAGACGAAATCGAGGTTGACAATAAAGCAGAGGTTGCTAAAGGTCTATGCGATATGCAGGATCTAAATAAAGTATTCGTAGATAATCATAGCGATATCTGTGGTGAGATAGGTGTAAGATTTACAAATTCACAGGGTGCATCTAGAGAGTTGTTGCCTACAGATGAATTGTCCGGTGAATACTTCGATAATGATATGAATTACTTTGACTTCACAAGCATGGAATGTTTTGAAGAGTTTTTCAATATCTTTATCAATTTCGTAAGTGTAAAAACTAAATTATGCACTATGGACGCTGAACTCAGAAATGATTTCGCCGATCTTCCAAATAAGGTAGGAGCTTTCATTTGCCAGGACAGCGAATATAAGAGTGCCAAACGAAAAGTAAATAATGGTGGTTCTTTCGCTTATCATCAACCTTTGATTATAGCAGAAGGCTCATGCTTCCTGGAGAAAACATTAATAAAAAAAGTGTTTAGTTAATGAAGACATTATCACTATATATAGACAGATGGTATATTGCCGCAGCAGTCTGCTACGACAATATACCTCGTCGTATAGATCTGCCTAATAGGGAAGACCGTATTTGGCTCTATTTTTATGAAGATATTAATAATGATAGAGTTATTTATGGTAAATCTTATCAGAAGCATTATCTGGATAAGGAGCTTCATTACTATGGTGATATATTCTCTAAAGTCGTAAAAGAAGATGAAACCTTTAAAAGATTTGGAAAAGATGTTAGTTTGAAAGAAATCTTTAAGGCATCTGATATACTTGAACACCTAACTAGGGACTTTAATGAAAATGAGAAAATAGATACCTACATCTCTTTTTCAGTTGATGTTTCGTATGCCGCCCAGAAGGTTTTTCTCGATATATTGGAAGAGAATAATTTTGTTATCAAAGAGAGTGTTGCTAGAATCTCTCACTTAGCTGTAGAACTTTCCAATAAAAAGGGCCTGTTGAATGATTCAAATTGCATTCTCGTTATTACAGCTTGCAATGAGAATCTCCGATATGTCGTTTACAAACAAAGTAATAATGTTTTTGTTAGACAAGGAAATGAAGGACTCCTAAGAGGTTATGGAACTGATTTGAGAGGCCGGGCATTACTGGAACAGATTGTTTGGCAAATTAATAATTCAACTAAATTCCTAAGAAAAGAGGAAGAGGAAGAGGAAATTAACAGATTGAACCAAAATCTGGCAAGATGGCTATTACAACTTGACAACACCAAGTTTGGTCGTCCTGTTATATATAACGATATAACTTTCTCCAGAGCCCCACATAATAAGCAGAATGCTACTATTCTGAAGAATGTTATTGAGGAAAGAACCAAAACAATAGTCAATGATGTAGTTGACAATATTGTTCAATATGTAAAAGAACTTGATATTGTATTCTCAGATATAAGTCATATTATTTTCATAGGTGATTCATTTAAGAATAGCATGTTCAAGGAAGAGTTATTACAGCGTTATCCTGTAACTCCGAACAATATAGTTGCTTTTGGGAATAAGGATATTCCTGAGATTGTTGGTATTTACAGTCAAATGGACTTGTCTCAATTTGATAGTTTAAGAAAGAATATCGAAAATCTCTCTTATGAACAATTAGAACAGATTAAAATTGCAGAAGAAGATAGAAAAGCTAGAGAAGCTGCACTTAAGAAGCAGGAAGAAATTGATCTTGCTAATGCTGCTATGCGTGAAGATGAGAGAAAGTTCAATGCCGCCATTGTTGACGCTGAATCTTATGAGAAGAAAGGCGACTATAGCAGCATGATAGATCTTCTAAACATTGCTCTTACTTTAAAGCCTGATGATAAGGAAGTAAAGAAAATGTTGGATGAAGCAAACAGAAAGCTATCCGAAATCAAGGTCAAGAATGAGCAATATAATAAAACCATCAGGATGGCTCAGGATGCCTTGAACTCACAGCGATGGCAGGATGCTTATTCAAAGAGTGAGGCAGCTTTAGAATTACGCCCTGATTCTTCTGAGGCAAAACGTATTCTTACTGAATCACAAAGAAAAATCAAATTAACAGAAAGCCTTAAAGAGTTTCTTTTACGAGCTGACACCTTTATTGGTCAGAAATTATATAAGGAAGCATTAGAAGAACTGAATAAGGCTAAGCATGCTGATTCTAATAATAAAGAGATTGAGGAACGTATATCCAAAATCCAAAATATACAGAAGAAGCATAAAGAAGAATTGGGCTTATTAGAACAGGAACTTACTAAGGCCGAAAAAGAAGATAACTTTGACATAGCCATAGAAATATGCAATAAGCTCATTGACAAGGATATTCAGAATCCTAGAAAATGGAATGAGCATATAGTTTATCTTAAAGAAAGACGGAACAAATATCTTAAGGATATAGAGCTGTTTGAATCGTTAAAGATTAAGATAAATGAAGCAAGTTTTAATGAACATTGGGAAGAACTTATAGAGCTATGCAACAAAGCATTATCTATAAAATCTGATGATTCTATTAAACGATATTTGGAAAAGGCACAGGACAAGTTCAAGCTAATTCAAGATCAAAAGAATTTTGAGAGCTTGGTTTCTAATGTGAAAACATTTATTGCTGATAGACAATGGCCTGAAGCTAAAGAAATTATCAAGGTATTACACGGGAAATATCCTGACAGAAGTGATATTATAAGGAATCTTCGTAAACAAATTTTTGATGCAGAAGAAGCCTGGGAGGATAAACTTAGTGGAAAGAAACATATATCTTCTCCTATGCCAAATAATACTGAAGAGTATGGAAAACCTCCAGTAAAAATAGATAGACCTTCTAAAGATTCTTCTTTTGATGACTTCTTTGGCTCCGATAGTCCTAAAGGGAACAGCTTAGGTCAAAATAAAGGCAAGAGTGTTCCTTCTAATACGAATAGTCAGAAAAAGGAATCTTCAGGTGATAGTTTCTTTGATTCTGATTCTTCTAAATTAGAGAAATCAAAACAGAAACAGCATACGAAACCATCTGCAAAAGATGATTTCTTTAAAAGCTGATATTAAAAAAATGAATTGGGTTAGAATGGATTATTTTTAACTTTTTAAACTAATAACATATGGCAGAAGTACAGCTTAAAAGAAAAATTACGCTGCGCCGTAAGGAAAAGCCAGCGGAATTTACATTTGATGGACTGCTAAAAGTAAAATTGTTGTGGCAGTCTAAAACAGACTTGGATTTGTGTATTTTCTTTAAAAGAAAAGATGGACAAATCGGAGGCGTATTCTCTTCAGCATTCCGTCAGAAAAAATCTGATTTAGGTAATTTGTCTGAATTCCCTTTCATGTTACATAAGGGAGATGAAGCAGAACCGGCACCTGGGGGAGAATCTATAGAGCAAATCAATATTGCCAGTCTAAATGATATAGATACAGCGCATGTATGCGTATTAAATTACAGTAAAGCTATAGACGGAGAAGAGGTAAACTTTGCCCAGGATTCAGGTAGAGTAGAAATACAAAGTGACTCAGGTGACTATCTGGAAGTCCTGATTGATGCTACCGAGGATGGACATGTTTACCATGTATGTAGTATCAAGAATAATGAGGGTATTAACTCTGTTATAAATGAAGGTGTTGTTATGGATTTGGGTACTGCTTTTGATAAAATACCTGGGTTCTCACTAATATGCGAATAATAACTTTTAATTTTTATAATTATGGCTGAAGTAACATTAAAAAAGAAAATTACTCTTCGTAGAAAAGAAGAACAAGCTGCTTTCACTTTCTCTGGTAAACTTAAAGTAAAACTTATTTGGTCTTCTGATACAGACCTTGATTTATGCCTATTCTTTAAGAAAAAAGACGGCTCAATCGGTGGTATATTCTCTAATGAATATAGAGGAAAGAAATCTGACCTAGGTGATTTAAGCAAATTCCCATTTATGCTTCACATGGGTGATAATAAAGAACCGGCTCCAGGTGGTGAGGAAACAGAACAAATCAATATTGCCAGTCTTAGTGAAATCGACACAGCTTATGTTTGTATCGTGAATTATAACGCTGCCGTTGAAGGTGAAGATGTTACCTATGCTGACGAAGGTGGACGTGTAGAACTTCAAAGTGACTCAGGTGACTATCTGGAAGTGTTAGCAGACTCTAAAGAGGAAGGCCATGTTTACTGCGTTTGTTCAATTAAGAATAAGGATGGAGTTTATGCATTGAAGAACGAAAGCAATGTAATGGATTTAAGCACTGCATATGAGAAAATTCCTGGCTTTGAATTAATTGTAAATTGCTAATATGGTACAACTAAAGAAAAAAGTTACTCTTAAGACCAAGATAGCTGATTCTGATGTAAAACAAGATATACAACCAAAGAATACAGCTCCGCAGGAACCTGTTAATAAAACAGGAGGTGGTAACAAGCGTAACCTTTGGGTCTTTTTGGGTATAGTTGTTTTGGCTGCTATATTGTTCTTTGTTTTTGTGGGTAAAGATAATGAGACATCAGTACAAACAAATGTAGCTCAGAATCCTGTTACTGCTAAAGCTGATTCTATTCAGCCTGCCAAAACAGAAGAAACAGCAGAAAAGGTTGATTCAACAAATGTAGAGAAAACAGACAATACATTAAAGGAAGAACCTACTAAAGCAACAGCAGAGATGCCTTCATCAGAAAGCAACTCTAAACAAAGTTCAAAGCCGGATGTTGTCAAAGTAGAGAAAAAAACTCAAACATCATCTGCAATACCTGTAAATGGTAGCCTCGAACAGAAAGCTATTGCTGTTATACGTGGTACTTACGGCAATGGATTGGAGAGAAAACAAAAGCTCGGTGACGAATACACTGTTATCCAAAACAAGGTTAACGAAATGTATCGTGATGGTTTAGTTGATTAAAACTGTAAATACTGAAATAAAGAAACCGATGTTCTTCATTGGTTTCTTTATTTCGTAAACATTGAAATATGATTATATCAGTTATAATAGGGTTATGTATATGGTTTGTAATACCTATACTTCTCGAAAATAATTTTAAGAAAAAGAAAAACAAGGCAGCATTAAGGATGGTGTGTAAGATAATTGGTCTGGTCATTGTTATTGCTGCATTAATTAATGGTTTGTTTTAAGTTCTATGAGAATTAAAACTATATTTATTTTATGTTTTGCTCTTCTACTTTTTAGCGGATGTGCAAATAATAAAAAAGAAAAGGTTGAGACTTCACCTGTTCTAAGCGAGATACAAAAGAAATACATAGATGAAGGTTGGCTTCTAAAATCGGATAGCAGTATGGATGGAGAACTACCTTCTTCCTATGGGGTTAAACCGAAATATGGCCTTCAGGACAATTATTTTGATATTAATATGGGTGAGGGCTGTGATATTGCTGTGAAGATAATAGACCTGTCAAATGACAGGTGCATACGATATATATTTGTGAGCGAAAATTCTTCAATAACAATAAATCAGATACCACAAGGCCAGTATTATCTTAAGATAGCCTATGGTTATGATTGGATGGAAAAATTCGAAGATGGTATGACTCATGGTAAGTTTACACGTAACTGTTATTATGAAAAAATCGTAGATGTCTTCGATTTTGGCAAGAAAAATTCTCAACATACTATTAATTATATTTTGAATATTAATATTCAAAATGGTATTGTAAATAATAATTTCAATACAATTAAAATCGACGAAACAGAGTTTTTTAAATAATTGAGCTATGAATATTTTTAAACTATTTCTTTTTCTTTTAATTTCCCCTTTGGTATTTACTTCTTGTGAAACCTCTCAAACTCCTGTTGATGAATTATCTTCCTTGTTGGAAAAGATAGATAATAACAGTGAAAATTACTCTGAAGAAGATTGGAATAATATAACAAATGAATTTACAGAGATAGAGGAAGAGTTATCTAAGTATGAATATACTGATGAGGAACTAAAGGAGATAGGCAGAATTAAAGGCCAGATTCTAGCAAAGATGACAAAAAGTGCTGTCAAAGATCTTAAAAAACAAATGGAAGATTTAAGTAAACAACTTGAAGGTGGACTTGAGGGCTTTATGGAAGAAATTAATAATTAATACATAATATACATGGAAAAAAGAAAACATTACGAAGGTTTAAACGACCAACAAGTTGTTGAGAGTCGTGCCAAGTATGGCGTGAATCTTTTAACGCCACCTAAGAAGGATTCACTTTGGAAACAATTTCTAGAGAAATTCTCTGATCCTTTAATTGTCATATTAATAATAGCCGGTATCTTATCTATTGGTATCGCTTGCTATGAATATTTTGGCCTTGGGGAAGGTTTGACAGTCTTTTTTGAACCAGCTGGTATTTTGGTAGCTATACTGTTGGCAACAGGTTTGGCATTCTATTTTGAGCTTAAGGCAAACAAGGCTTTTAACCTATTGAACAAGGTTAATAATGACGAACCGGTAAAAGTAATTAGAAATAGCAACGTAACGGTAGTTCCTAAAAAAGATCTTGTTGTTGGGGATATTGTTTTATTGAGTACTGGTGATGAAGTTCCTGCTGATGGAGAACTGCTGGAATCAATTACACTCCATATGGATGAGTCAACCTTAACTGGAGAGCCGGTTTGTAGCAAAACTACTATTGAATCTGAATTTGATTCTGAAGCTACTTATCCTTCTAATTATGTATTGCGTGGTACAAGAGTAATGGAAGGACACGGTGTATATAGAGTAGATAAGGTTGGCGATTCTACTGAAAATGGAAAACTTTTCGCTAAAATGACAGGTAGTGATATAGATGAAAAGTTGGAAGAATATGATGAAATAAAGGAAGAGAGAGAACTAACGGAAGAAGAAAATAAGGAATACATTAAACTTCTAGCTGCTCAACAGGGTGTAAGGAAAGGTGTTAAAACTCCTCTGAATGAGCAATTGGATGGTTTAAGTGAACTTATTACAAATTTAAGTTATGGCTTTGCTACATTAATCATTGTTGGTAGAATAGCTCATTATTTCTCATGGAATCTGTTGGCATGCTGTTTGATTATTCCAACTGCTCTTTTCTTTTACCTGGTTATTAAGAAATTTGAAGACTGGTCAAAAACTGCATGTGTTTCTACTATTATAACTTTTGCGGTTATATTCATAGGTGCTGTTTTAGGTTTACATGAATATTTGTTGCCTGAGGCAGAATTGTCAGGACTCTTAGCTCATACATTGGACACCCTTATGATTGCTGTAACTCTTATTGTTGTAGCTGTACCAGAAGGGTTGCCTATGGCAGTAACATTGAGTCTTGCTTATTCTATGAGAAGTATGCTGAAAACAAATAACCTGGTTCGTAAAATGCATGCTTGTGAAACAATGGGTGCAATTACCGTTATTTGTACTGATAAAACTGGTACTTTGACACAAAATAAAATGCAGGTTTATGAAACCAAATTTTATAATCTGGATAAACAACAGCTTAAAGAAGACGAGGCAAGCAAACTTATAGCTGAAGGTATTGCTGTTAACTCAACAGCATCACTAGACCTGTCAGGAACTGAACCAAATGTTGTTGGAAATCCTACTGAAGGTGCCTTACTATTATGGTTACACAAACAAGGAATAGACCATGTAACTTTAAAAGAGAGTGCTAATACTTTATCTGAGATACCATTCTCTACAGAAAGAAAATACATGGCTACTGTCGTTACTTCTTCAGTTAATGGAAAGAAAATCCTGTATGTAAAGGGTGCTCCTGAAATAGTTTACGGAATGTGTAACAGTTCTTCTGCTAATGTAAGTAAATCAGAAGTTGACAATCAGCTTCAGGCTTATCAGAAAAAAGCTATGCGTACATTGGGATTTGCTTATCAGATACTGGATGATAATGATAAATATATCGAAAGTGGAAAGGTAGTTGCTACAGGTCTTAATTTCTTAGGTATTGTAGCTATCTCTGACCCTATTAGAACAGATGTTCCAGCTGCTGTAACAGAATGTATGAAAGCCGGTATTAAAGTTAAAATAGTAACAGGAGATACTACTGGTACTGCTATTGAAATCGGTAGACAGATTGGACTTTGGTCAAATACTGACAGCGATAAGCATATTATAACTGGTCCTGAATTTGCTAAATTAAGCGACAGTGAATTAGATGATATAGTTCTTGATCTTAAGATTATAGCCAGAGCGAGACCAATGGACAAACAGCGTTTGGTTGAATCTCTGCAAAGGAAGAATCAGGTTGTATCAGTTACTGGAGATGGTACTAATGACGCTCCTGCTTTGAAAGCCGCTCATGTTGGTTTGTCTATGGGTGCTGGTACTTCAGTCGCTAAAGAAGCTAGTGATATAACTATTATTGATAACTCATTTAGCAGTATTGGTAGGGCTGTTATGTGGGGTCGCTCTCTTTACCAGAATATTCAACGTTTCTTACTATTCCAGTTAACTGTAAATGTTGCAGCTTGTTTTATTGTTCTAGTTGGAGCATTTATGGGTGCTGAATCACCACTAACTGTTACACAAATGTTGTGGGTGAACTTGATTATGGATACATTTGGCGCAATGGCATTGGCTTCACTTCCTCCTTCAGCAGAAGTTATGAATGATAAGCCAAGGGAAAGACAGGCCTTTATCATCAATAAGCCTATGGCTTTCGATATTGTTGGTGTTGGTGGTTTCTTCTTCCTGTTGACACTATTATTCGTTTATATTTTCCAGCACAGTGATGTTACTAGTTTAATGGACTTATTAACTTTACAGTTGGGCGAAGCAAATAGCGTAACTCCTTATGAGCAGACACTGATTTTCTCAATATTTGTGTGGACACATTTCTGGTATATGTTTAATACCCGTTCCTTCGAAACTGGAAAAAGCTTGTTCAAACTTAAGCTAAGCTCAGGATTCAAAACGATAGTTGGTGTTATTGTTATTGGACAAATTATCATAGTAGAAGTATTCTATGAGTTCTTTAATGTTGAGCCAATGTTCCACACACTTAATTGGACTTTGAATGTATCAGGTATTATAGATTGGCTTATTATTGTAGTCTTATCTTCACTTGTCCTTTGGGTTAGAGAACTATGGCATCTATTAAGTGCTAAGAAAAACTAATAATTAATTATAGGTGATGAAGGTATGTTACAATAATACATATCTTCATCACTTTTTTTATGTGTTATTTTACATCTTGCGTTATGAGATTAATATTTTCTGTTTTTATTTTTATTTGTACAAGTCTAATTTCTTGTTCGAATAGCTATCAACAATCACAAAATTTAGAGATTCCTATTAATACTATTGAGAGGGCAGAGAATATTTATTATAGGTTAGGTTATACTGTATCTTTTAATCCTGAGCTTAATATACCTAATTGGGTAGCATGGGAACTTAATTCTTCGAAATTAATAGAAAGAGAAAGTAGAGCCGGACATTTTTATCCGGATCCAGATATACCAAGAGGTATAGAAACAGGTGATTATAGTAATTCAGGATATGATAGAGGACATATGTGTCCGGCAGCAGATAACAAATGGGACAAACAAGCAATGAGAGAGAGTTTTTATATGACGAACATTTGTCCACAACATCATAATCTTAATAGAGGCGATTGGAAAGAGTTGGAAGATGATTGTAGAAGATGGGTTGAAGAGTCTGGTACTATTTATATTGCTTGTGGCCCTATATTGTATAAAAACGATATAAGTTATATTGGAGAAGAGCGTAAAATCCGTGTTCCTAATGCATTCTTTAAAGTTATATTAGCAGGTTTGGATGAAGGTAAACCAAGAGCTATTGGGTTTATATACAAGAATACATCTGGCAACAATCCATTGGACCATTATGTAAATTCTGTAGACCAGGTTGAAAGAATAACAGGTTTAGACTTTTTCTCACAACTGCCTGATGACGTTGAGAATGAAATAGAATCTAATTATAATTTAAATCAATGGAGATAAAATAATGAATAGTAATATGCAGTGTCCGATTTGTGGAAGTACAAATAATATTATTCTGGAGAATAACAGCCAGAAAATACTAAAACTAAGACATCTAGGGCTGTTATTTTCTAATAAAGAACTTGCCAATAAATTTAATACAAGGTGCCTTTGCCCAAAATGTAATTTAGAGTTTAAATATAACGAAGTAACAGGGTATTCTATCGATAGTACAAAAAAAATGGAGTTCGGTATATTATCTGCTCTTTGGCAATATATAGATATAAAATTGTGCTACAGTGATTCTATAGACAATTTGTTTATAGACAAGGATAGCAGGAACCTTTTTATCAAGTTCTTATTTGATAAATACTCAATAAGGTTGAATGAATCAGATTTATTAGTAAGATACAAATCAAAGAATATTAATAAGGTAGGTGATTTGGTATCTTATATTAAAAGCTTGAAAATAGAATAATATTTTTTAATACAGCATATTATGAATAAATAATAGTAATGTTTGTAACTGTTATAAACTTAATTAAGTTTGTTGTTAAATTATCTCTATACAAAATATGGCATGTATCATAAAAAAGAAATAAAAACTTGCTTTTCTTTTATATTATCACTATATTTGTATATACTAGTTAGCGTTCTTTGAATAATGCAAAACAAGACAGAATACAGAACTTCCCTCGTTTCTAAATCGTTACCTGTCTAAAAGTTTATTTCTTGTAAGTTTCTTATTTCTAGTAAATAAGAAAATATACGAGTGTCTTCTTACGTGAAAGGTCACTTTCTTGTTCTTGATGCCGGCGGCTAAGGCCCAGCCTTTTAATACCTGACATATAATCGTGAGGCTAGGTAGATGGAATATCAAGCCGACCCTGTCATTGTCATTCTCCTTTGCGGGAAGGTATTTTATCGCTTCCTCGGACAATGGGAGATAAATAGCCTCTTTCGTCTTTCTCTGTATGATCTGTAAACGGAATTTATCATTTCCTTCTTTTTGCATATCTTCCCATCTAAGAGCGGTCAAGTCGCTGATCCGGAGTCCGCAGAAACAGCAGAACAGAAAAGCCTTTTTTACCTCTGGGCATACGCAATCTGTCCGGATTAACCTCTTTAGTTCCTCTAGGGTCAAATAAGTACGCAGGCTGGTAGGTTTGTGAGGTTTTTCGTCTGTATCCAGCGAACCACAAGGATTCGAGAGGATCAGCCCTTTTTTGACCGCCTTATTGAGTGTGACATTCAGGAGCCGGTAATAACCGTGAATCGTGAAGTCGCTTTTGAGGTAGGGTTGTTTACGCAAGTGAGCGATGAAACCTTTCACGAAACCGGTATCTATGTCTTTAAGCAAGCATTGCGGCATATAGTCTCTAAGATGATTGGCCAGACTTCTTAATCGTAGGGAATAGGCTTTGTCGCCATGCGCGGATTTATCGGTGGACAATTCCGAGAGGAATTCTAAAAGTGTTTTTTTCCCGAGCCCGTTTATCATACGGACACCATAAATCTCGTTCTGAAGATCAATGATCCGTTGTGCCTTGATACTATTGGCCAAGCGCAAAGTGATCCGGTTCTTATCACGGTCTTCAGGGAAACGTTCCGGGGTGAGGTAGAGCTTGAGGAACTCATAATACCTTTTTCCTTTGTAATAGATGTCCAGATATATGGACTGGTTCGCGTTCGACAGTTTCTTGAACCGGAGCTTTACGGGCTCTTTCGCTTTCATCTCATTCTTTTTTCTTGCCATGATTTTGCTGAATTTAAGTGATTATGTAAGTTTTTCAGTATAGTATTTCCTGATTTCAAGGAAATATCAATATGTTTGTTTCCTGTAATTTAGGAAATAAATCCTATCTTTGTCCTATAAAAAAAGAAAATCATGAGGAAAGATGTCATCAAATCTCTTATTGCCATCAAGCAAAGCGAAATTCCGTTTGATGTGATTGAGCGAGACATAAAGTTACCGATCAACCGAAACAAGATCATTACGGTTCCGGGTGTGCGTTGTTGCGGTAAGTCCACATTAATGGAGATCGCTATCAATGGGCTTGTCCGTGAAGGGGTTTCCCCTAGAAACATATTATGGCTGGGGTTTGATGATGAGCGTTTGAAAAATATGTCATCCGATGATTTGGATGATGTGATAGTTTCATACATGGAGATGTTTCCGGATATACCCATAAAAGATGTGTATATGTTTTTCGACGAGATACAATTGATTAAGGATTGGGAATACTTCGTCTTGCGTGTCTATAAATCTTATTGTAAGAACATTTATGTGTGCGGAAGCAATGCTACCATGCTGTCCACAGAGTTAAGTTCGGCTCTGCGCGGATATCCCTTGGAATACGAGACCTACCCGCTTTCGTTCAATGAATATTGCCGCTTCAAGGGGATCGCCACTAATAGCTATTTGGAACAGGACAGGGCTAGATTGAAGATGGCTTTCGAGGCATACAATCAAGCAAGCGCTTTTCCCGAAATCGTATTGACGTCATCCCGGTCGGAGCAGTTGAAACTGCTTCACGGCTATTTCGACACGATGATATTGAAGGACTTGGCCGAACATTACAAGATATCCAATACGGGTGTGGTACGGTATTTCGTCAAGCGCGTCATGGCCAATCTCACCAAGCCTACCTCCATCAATGCCATCTACAAGGACATCAAGTCCCAAGGGCTTAAAGTCAGTAAGGATGACCTGTATCTTTGGGCTGATTATATCTGTAACATCTTCATGTTCGCACGAATCTCCAAATACGACCGTTCGCTGGTAAAGGAACAGAAATCGCTTGATAAATACTACTGTATAGATAACGGTATGCGTGGTGCCGTGCTTATGCCGCAGAGCAACGACAATGGGAAAAATCTGGAAAACACCGTGTTCATGCAACTGAACCGGATGCGGCTCCCTTCGGACAAGATTGCCTACTATCAAGGAAATTGTGAGTGCGATTTTGTGCTTCAACGGGAGGATAACGTGATACAACTCATACAGGTCACTTGGGATATGGTGGATGCGAGTACGAGAGAAAGGGAAATCAAAGGCTTGCTGGAAGCCGCCTCGGTGACCGGATGCGAGAATCTTATCATTGTCACGAAAGACGAGGAAAATACATTCAATAGAGAAGGCAAGGAGATCAAGGTGATCCCTGCATGGAAATGGGTCTTGCTTTTTTCTTGCCATGATTTTGCTGAATTTAAGTGATTATGTATATTTGTTACTAGGATGATCCGAGTACCACCCCGGTAGCATAAAATACACGGATTGAGCCTTTTTCTATAGGTGAAAGTTGCAAAAGGTAGGGAAACCTATCACTTTTATGAAATTGATACATTTGTCTCTTATTATAGAGAGTTCTGCCTATCAGCGCCACGATATATCCTTCTTATTTTTGCCACATATTAAATGTGGAAATAAAAAAATATTATACTATGAGATTCAAGAGATATATTCTTTTATCGTTGGTGTTATGTGGTCTGGTCGCTTGTTCGGACGATAACACGATAGAGATTCCGGAAGCGCCGGTACTGGAGAAAGCGCAACTGGCCTTGGCGATCAAGAGCGAGAAGGGTGCGATGACGAAGGCGGGAGAGGAGGCTACTCCTACGGACGCAGACGTGAATACGCTTACGGTCGGGGTGTTCGGTACGGGTTGGAGTATGGTATATACGGTGAGCGGTGAGGACATAACGACCTCTACAAGTACAGATGTGACCACGCAAGAAATCGGTCCGAAAGAGGTATATGCGGGTGCGGCGGAAGTTGTTGTCGTGGCCAATGCTTCGGCAAATGTTCAGGCAGCGTTGGCCAATGCCGGTACGAAAGACGCGTTTCTTGCTACGGTGATTAAGCTGGAGGAGGAAACTCTGAAAAAAGGTTTGACTATGAGCAGCGAGGTGCTTACAGTAACTTTGGTTGCGAATACGACTAATTGTATTGGTTATAGTACGAAGCAAGGCGATGATATAACCGTAGGGGGTCAAGCCGGTAAAGAAATTTATGGAGCAGGCCCGGTTCGATTAGTCCGCGATGTCGCTTCGATCGCTTTGGCTTCTGCAGAGATCGACAATCTTAATAATGCGAATTATATAAGTAAAGACTTTGTTTTAAAAGAAGTCTTTATCGCCAGTGCGAAGGGTGTTTCCTGCGTAGCTTCCGCATCCAATTGGGGGGGAATAGAGAAAACATTTGACTTTACAAACACAGGTTTTGGATATTCAAATTATATGGTAGGTAAAGAATTCTCAGGATCTCCGAATATCGACGAGGGTTCTTATAAAAAAGGAACTCAGACAAAAAGAGATGAATTAGCAAAGGCTCATACAAAAGACAATACAGCCTTGAATCATGAATTCTATGTCTATGAAAATAAATTGGGAGAGATCGCTGAAGCGGACAAAGCTTCCGCGAACCGGGATTACGCCAACCACACCTTATTGATCGTAAAAGGAGATTATACCTATCTGCCGAATGGTTTGGCTGATACTGAAACTAATTATGTGAAAAAAGAAAATTGTTATTATGCGATACCTGTAGGAGCGGAAGTTACGATTGACGGGAAAAAAGAAGAAAGTTTCTATGTTAGGCGTAACTACAAATACGCGATCTCCTTAACCATCATCGGCCCCGGTTCCGAGATCCCATACGATCCGATGATCTCCGCCAATGTGAGCGCATCCGTGAAAGTGGAGCCATGGAACGTGAAGACTATCCATGAGGAAGTAGAATAAAGCAATATAGGGTAAAATAATTGATAAGAAAAAATTAGGATTATGAAACACATACTGTTTACAAAGGAATTGCTTCTCTCGGCTGTGGCTTTATTCGCTATTATTGCGACTAGCTGTATCAGGGAGGATTTGGATCAATGCTATACGCTCAAACTGAAGGTCGAGAATATCAAGGGAGACGATATAACGGAATACGGATGGATGGAATCTACCGACTTATATATTTTCGACGAGAATCTGAATTACTTGGAGAAACGTAGCTTGGATAAGAACTTTATCCGTTCCCGCAATGAGATCGTTTTGGATGGCTATACCGCCGATCGTAGTCTACGTATCGTGGCATGGGGCAACGTGAATGCCTTGGGTGAAAAGCAATCCGTATCGGAGGCACAGACCATAGAAGACTTGAAAGTGATGTTGAAAAGCCAAGATGGTTTGGCGGTTACCCCGGACAGCCTTTATTATGGTAGCGAACAAGTGTTTACAAAAGCCGGAGGCGTAGCGAAGGAGACTGAGATCGTGATTCGTCCGAAAGTGGGTACGGTCACGATCGAGACCCGAGGGTTGCAAGAGCAACTCGGCAGGATGGGGTTGAGAAGTTCCGTGGATTGCGACTTCTACTTGAATAATACATTAAGTGGTTTTGATTACCGTGGCACGCAGATTGGCGATAGCGTATATTATAATCCGGAAGGTGCGTGGAACGAGTCCGGGGTTGAATGGATAACCCCTACTATGCAAACCGCTTGCCCGGGACAGGATATGGCTGTGTCGATAAGCGCCAATGGAGTCTCGTTAGGCTCGGCCAAGGTAGACGAGAACGGTGATCCTATTTATACGAGCGCGGGAGAGAATACCCATCTGATCCTTGAATGGGGTGAGGGCGGAACCTTATCCGTCCGGGCAACCGTTCGTCCTTGGGGAGTAGTGGAAGAAGATATTCCAATGCATTAAAGGGTACCTCATCATATATAATTAAGAAATACGATACGAACATGAAATTATTAGCGAACATATTTTTATCCGGTTTGGCGATTCTCGCTTGTGTGAGTTGTTCTAAAGATGAGGATCCGGTTCTTTCCTTAGAAGGCGCTAAGCTGTCCGTCGCTGTCAAGGCGTCCGGTACGGCTACGAAAGCCTATAATCCCAATGACGTGAATGAGTTGGAGGGTGAGGCTTATATCAATAATTTGGCAGTGGTAGTTTTTAATGAGACCGGCACGGAACTGCTCGGTTATAAATGGGAGGCTCTTTCCGGGGCGGAACATTCCGCCATAATAGCCGATGTGCCGACAACGAAGGCTGTCCGGGCACGGATCATTGTCTTGGCGAACGTGCCGAGAGATTTATTATCTACCGTTTCTACCTACGATGAGTTCCAGACTCGCTTGATAGACCTCTCCTCGCAATCGCAAACGAACCTAACGATGAGTAGTCAAGTGATCGTTACAAAATCCGCTTTGTCTGAGGAAAATAACTATTTAGGATATGAGGATCTTGGCGATCAGAATGTGGATGGCATCTCCGACCCGATCCTTTTGACCCGTGTAGCCGCACGTATTGATTTGGTGAATATATCCACTCGTTTTGCCAGAACGCCGTTCGCCGGACGTGAGGTGCGAATCGATGCGGTAGGTATCTACAATATGAAGACAAAGTCTTACTATTTCAGTGAGGCGGATTGGGGAGAGACAGAGGCTCCCGATGCCGTGCGAAATTCGGAGAATACCTCGTTCGAGGATCTGTTGGTAAATGATGGCGCTTCGATATCCAATACGCCATTCGTTCATTATGTAATGGAAAATATGAAAAGCGACGATCACACGATGATCGCCGTAAAAGCTACCTTACGGGGAAATTCCAGTTATCAGGACCATACGAAAATCTTCACGGCGGTGATCAATGCGGGTGGCTTGCAGAACGGCTATGATCATAATTTCATCCGTCGCAACTACGTTTACCGTCTCCGTATTTATTTTGACGGCGAAAGTTTCGACAATATTCCCGTAACGCCAGACCCGGGCCCAGGTCCGGATCCGGAACCCGAGGTAGATACCAACTTGAATATAGCCGTGCAGGTAGTAGGCTGGGGCCCGGTAATGCAACATCCGGTAATAGACTAAATTATGGAATCATAGGGAATGAAATTTAGTATAAACAAGAAAAAACAAAAGGATATGAAACTAAGACATTTATTATTAGCCTCCTTCGCCGCATGCACTTTCGCCTCCTGCTCGGACGATAGCTCGAATGGCATCGAGATACCGGAAGAGAACTATCAGATGATAGACGCGAACGTCTCTCTTACCGCTACGGCTTTGGATGGGATACAGACAAAAGGTGCAACGGAAGAGGGCGGTGATGCTGTGCTAGAATCTGGCAGTAATAACGAGCAATTTATTAATGAACTAACCGCCTATTTGTTTTATGTAGACAATGGGGTGAACGAGGATGCATATAAATTCGCCGCAATGAAGACGGTATCCTCTGCTGCTGATGGTCATTCCGTAAAGACTATTGAGGATATCGTTGTCAAGGTAAAAGCTACGGCGGCCGGCGAACTTTCTGATACGCAATTGGCGGTGGTCTTTTTAGCGAATACGAAACTTGCTACGCCTCCTTCTAATTTGGGGGATGTGAAAGCAGCCAAACTTGAAAGTCTTGTTGATTTTATGCAAGTGCATCCAGTGCCCAGTGGTACGCAAACGTATGTACCGATGTTTAGCCAGATAGTTACGATCGGTGGAGGTAGTTCTAAGCTTCTGGCAGGAACAACATATGATAATTGGGTGAAAGGATCTACAACCCCTTCTATTACATATACAAACAATGCGGTAGTAGGTGCAGCACATAAGGAGATTGAGAAAAAAAGTGAAGCGGAAGGATGGACTGAAAAAAATTCCTCTTATGATCCGGCAAATATTCCAGATGATGATAAAATCCCATTAACCCGCCATGTAGCCCGTGTCCAACTTCAAGCTATTGATTGCGACTTCAAGAACAATTATGCAGACGCGTCATTTGAGTTGACACATGTATATATCGCTAACGCTAGCAATACTTCCCTTATCTATGCTGACGCAACAAAACCGTATAGTTTGGATAATGCTACTGCTTATTCTCATGGTTGTAGCTATGAGCGAGATGACTATTTCTTAGTGAATGGTACTAAAAATATAGCTTCTTTAGCTTGGACAATGGATGCAGGGGTAGACATCAAAATGACGGGTCATAGTCATTCTTCTAATTTGAACGGCGATGGTTCCATAAATTATAATGGTAGCAGTTGGTTCTCTTTTGATGACCAAACGATTAGTGGTGATGGATATGGACGTAAAGAGATGCCTCAATTTTATGTGTTTGAAATGAAGGGGGATAAACCGATGCTTGCAGATGATCTGAATAAAGGTGCTTCTCCATCTGGAAATATACAGACCATGTTAATTCTTCGGGGCAATTGGTATCCAAATGGAAAAACGAATGGAAAAACGAATGGACAAAGTAATGATGTGGTTAAAAAAGATCGCTACTACCGTATACCAATTAAGCAAGATGCGACTAGTGGCATTATTGGTGTACAACGTAATACCATCTATAAGATATACGCTACGATAACCGGTGAAGGCTCTAAGGATCCCGACACAAGCGAGTTGAACGCTTGTATCAGTTTCAGTATTAAGGTCGAGCCTTGGACGGTCATCACGCAAACTGAGACAGACGTGAATTGATTAAACTCTTTCATAACGATTAATAGCGAGAACGGGGTTCGGAATTTCCGGACTCCGTTTTTTTTGTCCTATGATGAATGGATTTGCGCTCTGCATAGGTATCCCTATCTCCAAAGATAGCTTTAACCACACCCTCAAATGCCTATATTCAATATGCTAGTTTTACCCCTTAAAGTTGAAAGTTACGCCTATCGTGCCGAATAATGGATTCCTCTAATTTTGCTAGCGTAAAAACAAGAGAAAAATTCAATCCATTATGAAAATAAAGAATATACTAGCATTGTTATGCTTCCTTTGCATCGGAGTGTCCTGCTCCATGGAAGACGATATTTTGAATAACGTGGATATGGGAGGCGTTGGGACGAATATCGCAAACACCGAGGCCGTTTTTGCCTTCTCTCTTTCCGGCAATAGCTCTATGACCAAGGCTGGTGAAATAACGGAAAATCCCAATGATGTTACTTCTACGGAATCTTCTATCAGTAATTGTTTTGTAGCTATTATTAAAGATGACAATGTATTGTCTTCTTATTGGTACGCAACAAGCGATTTGCAGACGAGTAGCGAGTCCTTTACTACGGATATCAAGCGCCACATGATCGTGAAAGTGCCAAGTGATAAGCCGGCACTTACGGCTTATGCGGTGGCGAACCTGACACAGACGACTGCCGATAAGTTATTGGCTTGTACAACCATAGCGGATATTCAAGATGTAGAGTTGGCAGAACATCCTAATTTTCTAGTAAAAGTAGGAGAACAACCCATTGGATCTTATAAAACAACTACTCAATTGGCTACTCACGATGACGGGAATTGTAACAAAATAACAATTCCCGTATCGCAGAGAGTCGCGGCGTTTGAACTGGCTTCCTTCAAGGTGGTAGACACAAGTAAAGAAAAGGTGGGTGGTGAATATCCGGTAGTACCGAATGTAGAGGTCGTTTCCGTACAGATGCTGAACATTAAGCTAAGCGCTAAAGTGGTAGGTGAGTATGGTAGCTCTTTTTCCGGAGTAGATGATAATATTCTGAAGCCAACCGATGTGAACCAGAGTGATCCGAAGAAAGACATTTACGGTACTTACGATAAGATCCGTTTTTATGGCTATGATAATACGGATGTGGATCGTCAGACTTCCATGAAAATAACCTATAAGGTCGATGGTGCGGTAATGGATCGTACCCATCCGATCAAGACAAAGCCGGGAGATGCGGTGAAGGTTGTTGGGGGGAATCTCTATAAGTTATCTGTGACAATAGGTAATGCCAGCGAGGATATTGATTTTGTAATTGAAGATTGGATACCGAATACCTTGAGTGTCGGTGATATTTTTGGAGAACCAGTTAAGTAAACAGGGTAAAATAAACATAACATGAAGCAGTTAAAAGATATAGTATTGACAGGATTTTTGGCGCTCTTGGCCTTTACCGCATGTACGGAAGAGAAGCTGATAGATGAGCGACCGATGGAAACAGGTACGGTTTCGATCTCTTTCTCTACTGAGGGCGTGGAGACGAAAGCGATAAATGCCGGTGGTACTTATCAGTACGCTACGGCGGATGAGCTTAACATAAACAATATTTTCGTCTCCATCTTCAAGAAGGTGGATAACGAGTGGAAATACTTGATTTCTAAGACTGGAACCTTAGGTGATGGCAGTTTTGTCGGGACACAAAGTTCCGGCTCTTTTAAATTGACCGGTTTAACCTTACCGCTTAACACGGAACTGAAGGTGGTAGCTATCGTGAATCCATTGGAAAACAAGGTTGCGTCTTATGCGGAAATGGACTATGCGACATTATGTGAAGAATCCGTATCATATACATCTTTAGGGGGAACCGATTATTATACATTCGATCCTAAAACCTTGATAAAGGTAGGAGAGAATGTGATGACGTTTGAGTTAACAAATGGATCGGTTACGGGGGGTAAGACGGTTAGCCTAAAACAACTGGCGGCGAAGGTACATCTGGAGCTAGAGGTAGATTTGCCGGAGCTGGAAGGTTCTACGACAACGAGTGATTGGAATCTGGGAGGTTTTGCTTTGACGGAATTAACAGCCGTGCTGACTAAAGAGTTAATGAACAGTGCTTCAAATAGCAGTAATGCTGTCACCATTTATAAGTTGGATGGGAAGCTTGGTGCTGTAGGCAAAAATGGTAGAATTCCGGCGGGGGCTGTAGAAATAGCGAAGGCTATGAATGGAAATGGTTGTTCGCATGTAGGATGTAACGTGGGCACAACGATTGGCGACAAATGTGCTCATCTAACGATAACGTTAGAGGGGGGAATAACAGTTGAGAAAATAGAGACGACTCCTAAATGGCTCTTTAGCTTGAAAACAATTCAGATTCTGAATGTGAATACAGAATCAAACTTGATTATATCCGAGAACGAGAAAAATCTCTTGTCTAAATTACTTGACAGCCAACTAAAAACAATAAATAAAGCGTGCTCCACTGTAGAGGTTGTTCTTTATACGTATGAGAGAGAGAAAGTCGCCGATTTGCAGAATGCTCTGACAGTCAATCTGGTCGGTGAGTTTGCGTTGGGTGCGGATATAAAGAAATATATTTATAAGATGAAAGGAAATTTCTTGCATCCTTATTGGGAAAACGGTTCAGGATGGGGAGATGGGAGTTCGGAGTTTTATCTATATCAAGATGATTTGGAGCTTGAGGGTGAGCCTAGCTCCAGTGAGGAGATCACCTCCGGAGGTGAGGGTACGGATTACAAATATTCCATTCCTATCAATCCGGTTTTCGTAGCGGATGAATGCACGGACGGTTTGATCCACGGTAACTATTATCATGTGACAGGAATGTTGAAACAATCAACAGGTGAGTTTAATATATGGGTAGCTCCTTGGGTTGGGAAAGATGTTAGCGCAAACTTTAATTAAACAGTAAATAGAATATTATGAAAGCGATAAAAAATATATATGCCTTGTTCTTGGGCCTGTTAATGCTAGGACTAGGTTCCTGCATGGAAGAGACGGAAGTGAATGGAGGAGAGCAGAATGTTGATGGATTACGACTGTCCTTGAGCGTTTCCGCTAGCGACGTGATCTCTCCGCTCACGAAAGCCTCAGCTACTGATGCTAATGCTATTAGCGATTTGAATATCCTTGTGTATAATAAGGATAATAATCGCTTAGTTAAAGGATTGTATTTGACCGGTGCAGCCTTGAATGGCCTTACCGTAAATAATAACGAAGAGAATAAGGCGGTTAATTACGATATAGCTTTACAGAATGGTTCTTATCGTGTACGAGTAATTGCGAACGCAGAATCTGATTTGAGTGCGGAGCCGTTCGATAAGATAGATAATCTATCGTATGGAACGTTAGATAATTTGCCAAAGATGGTAATGAGCGCATCCGCTGATGATGTATCAGTTAGCGGAGGAAAAGGTTTTGCCATCCTTTCGTTAAAGCGTATTTACGCTATGATATCCGTATCTGTGAATACTTCTGGATTGAAAGATCGTACGATCAAGCCCCTAAAAGTATCTTTGCATCAAGTACCGGCTACTGGTAAATTGTTTATGAACAACTTAATCCCGGCAAATCCGTCACCTTCAGATTATATAACGGAGGCTGATATGATCGAATTTTCCAATCCGGTAGAGAATGTTAGTTCAATGAAAGATAACAGTGTTTTCTTTATGTATGAGAATAAGCAACCGGATGGTGTCTGCTTACTGAAAGACGGAAAGTATGTAGAGGCATATAAAACCCCGGCCAGTTTAGGTAACACCCCAATAAAGGATGTTGCCACTGTGGAAGCGGATAAGACTTGTTCTTATATTCGTGTGGAAGCGGAGTATTCAGAAATGGGTGCTAGTGGGAAGATTGTTTATCGCTTTTTCTTAGGAGATGACGCTTTTACCAATTTTGCGGTAGAGCGAAACGCCCACTATAACGTGACGCTTAATCTTACCGGTAAGGGCGGGGTTGACGAGGCTTCTTGGCGTGTGACGAAAGATTTTAACTGGGATTTTACGGTGGATGATATTTATATCGGGTATCGGATAGGCTCTATAAGTGATATCCAAGTGAAGTTGCCGACAGACCATGGTTGGTTTGATAATTGTACATGGAGTGTGGAAGGTTCAAATCGTGAGGATTTCCAGATTGGTGCGTATGATAAAAATACGAATACGATTCGAGTTATCACGAAGAAAACGAATATTAGTAGTAAGGATCACATAACTAATACCGTGACGATTACGGCTACAGGGAAGGACGGAAAATCAATCTCTAAAACTGTAACTGTCAATCAAGTTATCCGTTTGGTCGATCCGATAGCTTTCTATAAGAAATGGGACAACAGGGAGCTTGTCAAAGTTAAGGTGCGAGAATTTAATAAGGAGAAGAGAAAGTATGAGATATTGAATTCTATTGGCCCTTGGACAGCTACTATTACCGCTGGGGATTGGTTTACGCTATCTACAGATGACGGACAGTCTGTCGTCGGAACATCGAAGTCTGTTACAGGTACTGGAGGTGATATTGTTTTTAATTATAAACCGAATTCGAGCACAGGAAGTTCTTCCACCAATCGTTATGGCGCTATCAAGGTAACCTATCATAATAACCGTTGCGAGCATATGATTTATTTGCGTCAAGGTTATGCGGATACGCAATTGTTGGATGGTGGGGCAACTTGGTCTTTATTCAATTGTACGACAAAAGGCTCTATCACCAACGCTCCGACCCAATCTGGATATTTTTATCAAGGAGGGGCTTCAGATTCCTATTATACACCATGGGATGTGACTTATGGTAATAAGCATTTGAATTGGAAAGAAAAAACATCGGAGGACATGCGCAATGAAAAATACAAATGGGAGTATGGACAAGGTCCATGTCCGAGTGGTTATAAAGTTCCTGCGGCTAGCCATTACAGTGCTATTAAGAGTGCTACGGAGAAAAATACATTATTTACATATGGAGGATATGTGTATGATGATAGTTGTCCGGTTGAGAATACTCCTTTTGGTTGGCAGTGGGATTCAGAAGGCAATGCGGTTATAGATGAAACTATAGATTGCAATCCGGCTAAAGGGACATTAATGGTTCGTTCTACTGGAGAACCTGTCAATTTGTTCTTCTCTTATGGAAAGGCTGTTATGACTGAGCATGGGAGTGCTGCAGAGGATACAGGGATTGATGAGATTGGTATTGGGTATTTGGGTGGAGGTCGACTTCTCTATAATACAGCCCATCGATATGGGGCTTTTTATTGGTCTGGATCTGGTGACTCTCATGCTGATACGAATATGCTTTTTATAGATTTTTGGTATTCTCTGAATACCAATGTTCCTATTAATGTCGGAACATTAAATACGAATAACGGCATGTTTGTTCGTTGTGTGAGGAGTGAAAAATAAATTGATATATCTAGTTGTAGAGACGCAGCATGCTGCGTCTCTCTCTATTTAACAGAAATCAATCTGACACTTTGTATTCTTAACTCCCGGAGAATCCCTTTTTCCGTCCCGACCTACGACTTGCCTCCAAATACGCAAGAAAAAAACAGTAATTGCTTAGCATATACGTAGATGTTGAAAAATGCCCTTTCATTCTAGCTAAATTAATTCATCGTAATTCATATCAAGTAGGGTGAAAAGGGGAAAAACAGGCTTACGACTGGGGTGTAACGGTACAAGAATGCCCATTCACGACCGCTTATAACCCTATTAGCGACCGCTTACGATGCCCAACGCCACCGTATGTGTAGGCTTTTGCCTCCTAATGTGCGTTGAAAACCGTCCTTTTTTATCCTAAAACATGAATAAAGCGGCGCTCCATGTCTTTATTGTGTGGCTTTCGTTAAAAGGGAATGCCACGATATGCGTCTTATATTGATCAAAAGGATCAGATAATGTTCGTTTGGCTAACAGGTTGATCTTTGATACTAAAGTGATATGAATGGCTTATTTTATCTAGACGAGATTTTTTATTCGGAAAATAGTCCTTACCTTTACGACATAGATACGTTTTCTGAACTTCAGCCTTCCCGAGTTCCCTTCATGGCGAACGGACGTGGTTCTGGCAAACGAGCAAACAGGTAAGACTTTTGGGCGGATCCGGCTGAAACAGATCTATATCTCTTTCGAACGATTCGATTTGCGTTACGAGGAGTGCGTTACTCCGTTAGAAAAAACAATTTATGTACTGAAGAATATGAACCTGTTTGATATGTCCCCATTAAAGGAGAAAGAGGCCCACTTCCGCCGTTTGCTGGACGTGGCGAACTTGGGTGCCCTCACCCCGCAGGAGCGTGCCATCTACGACGAGAACTTGAAGATCTATCGGGATTGGAAGGCTACGATGGAGTATGCGGTGGAGAATGCTGAGGCGAAAGGTAGCCGCTTGACCGCTTTACGTACTGCTTGGAACTTAAAGAGAATCGGCTTGGATACCTCTGTGATCGCCCAATGTACGGGGCTTTCCTTGGAGGAGATAAACGATCTGGAGAATCTCATTCGCAAGGAAGAGATTAAGTGTTAGATGTGGATGATATGGTATAACAGCTAAGGGGCAGGCTTACACAAGTCTGCCCCTTGCTGTCTTTATAAAGTGTCGGTGTTCCTATCACCTTCTTTGAAATGAATAGGTGTTCTTATCAATCAAGGATAGTTGGTAGGTTTACCCTTTAAAGTTGAAACTCACACCTATCGTGCTAAGAAATGTTATAATCTATTTTTGTGATGCAAATTAAAAGTGAAAGGGATGAATAGGAGAGAACTCGTGAAAACATTGGCTGATAAATTGTCGGTTACGCAAGCGGAGGCGATGCGCTTTGTTCAAGCTTGGGAAGAGACTACAACAGAGGCTTTGGAAAGTGATGGTTCTTTGATGCTATTGGGCTTTGGGACGTTCTCCGCTTGGGAACAAACCGAACGGATCGGCAGAAATCCTAGGAATGGAGTGGCTTATATGATAAGAGCTCGTAGAAGCGTGAAGTTTAAGCCTGGTAAGTTATTACTTAAACGGTTGAATGCGAGCTTGTCGAAGTGAAGGCATTCATGAATGTATAATAAAAACGAAAAAATATTCGATATGAAGAGAATTCTTTTCCTAGTCCTGCTCTTGGTAGCTACGACAGGCGTTTACGGCCAGAAGTTCGCGGTGAAGTCGAACTTGCTCTATGATGCGACTGCTACGATCAACTTGGGCGTAGAGGTTGGCTTGGCGAAAAAGTGGTCGCTAGATCTATCCGGCAACTATAATGGATGGAAGTTTGGCGATGAGGCTCGTATGAAACATTGGCTGGTACAACCAGAAGCTCGTTATTGGTTGTGCGAGAAGTTCAACGGACATTTCTTCGGCTTGCATGCGCACTATGCGGATTACAATGTTGGAGGTCTGAAGTTCTTGAGCAAGAATATGGAGAATCATCGGTATCAAGGTAATTTGTATGGAGCCGGACTTTCTTATGGCTATCAGTGGTTGTTGAGCGACCGGTGGAGCATGGAAGCCGTGCTGGGTATTGGTTGGGCGCATCTGGATTATGATAAATATCCTTGTGCCACTTGCGGAACCGTATTGAAAAGCGATACGAAAGATTATTTCGGGGTTACGAAAGCCGCTATTTCTATTATTTATTTTATTAAATGACCCAAGCGATGAACAAGAAGATAAATACATATATGATGGCGGCTATGATGGCCGTCGTGTCTCCGGCAATCATGGGACAGACTGCCTCGGATGGGGTTAAAGTGATTTGTAACGACGTGGTACAGAAGGGCGACTCGGTGTATATCGATGCCGTGGTGACGGTAAGTGGCGATGCGGTGAAATCCCGTAGCTATTTGGAACTGACCCCCGTCTTGGAATCGGCTTCGCAAAAAGAGGGGCTTCCTTCTATTTTGGTGAACGGACGTATCCGCCAGAAAGTATATAACCGTGAGGTCGCTTTAGATAATTTGAACGACGTACCTCATTATACTATCTTGAAAGCCGATAAGGAAGATCAAGTGGTAAGTTATAAAACCGCCGTGCCTTTTGAGGATTGGATGAAAGACGCACGTGTCGTGTTAGACCCGAATCTATGCGGTTGCGGTAAGGAAGAGGCCGGTAGTCCGTTATTGATCGCGGACAAGATTCGTCGTCGTCCGGATAAGCGCTATGAGGTTCAGCCTACATTCTCTTATATCACGCCGATGGCAGAGACGGAGAAGCATCGTGCGGAAGTTGGTACGGCTTTCTTGGACTTCCAAGTGGGTAAATATCAGATTCTTCCTGATTTCCGTAATAATGCGGTGGAGTTGGCGAAGATCAATAATACGATCCGTACCGTTACAGAGGATAAGAACGTGAAACCGACAGGTATCGTACTGAAAGGATATGCCTCACCGGAAGGCTCTTACGCTAGTAATAAGAAATTGGCGGATAATCGTGTCAAAGCGTTACGTGACTATATCCGCCAGAAGAATGACTTCAAGGCTGATTTTTTCACGATGAGCTCGGAACCGGAAGATTGGGTCGGTTTTAAGGAAAAGGTAGAGGCCGATCCGAATGTGCCGAATCGTAGCGAGGTATTGGCGATTATCGATAGCTCGGATGATCCGGATCGCAAGGAGGCTAAGTTACGTGCCTTGGGTGGTGGCGCCGCTTTCCGTTATGTGTTGAAAGATATTTTCCCTTCGTTACGTCGTTCGGAATATAAGATTGATTATACGGTGCGTGAGTTTACGGTGGATGAGGGGCGTGAGATCATCAAGACTCGTCCGCAACAGCTAAGTTTAGGGGAGATGTTCGCGGTGGCTAACAGCTATGAGATCGGTAGTGACGAATATGATAATGTATTTGATATTGCTGTCCGTATGTTCCCGAATGATCCGGTAGCGAATCTTAACGCTGCGAATATCGCTATGGGCAAGAGTGATTATGCTTCCGCTAAGAACTATTTGGCGAAGGCGGGGAACGCTCCGGAGGCGGTTCACGCAAAAGGAGTGTTAAGTATGTTGACCGGTGATTTGACAGAAGCGGAGACCCTATTGAAGCAGGCTCAGGATATGGGTGTAAAGGCCGCGGCGATAAATTTAGAGGAATTGCGCAAGAAAATAGAGGATAATGCGGTATTTGATAGTTTCAACGCTGTAAAATGATAGCTATTCCTCCCTAGGTATAGGGCAGAAGGCACTTAATTTGTAAATGTCATGAAGACAAATATTAATAATAATTTCTTTTATATGGAACAAGCATCAGATGTAGTAGAGTTGGTTCTGCCTCATGAGGTAGATAATCCAAACAGTGTCTATCTGTATCTGGAAGGAGATGCTTGGTGCGCATACGAACGTTCAGCCTATTATCTGACTCAGATGGAGGTACCGGTTGTATTAAAGAAAGAAGTGATCCGCAGCGACTATGATGTGGTCTTACTGAAGGCTTTTTTCGCCGTGAATGATATGTATTTGCCGCTTTCTCCCACGGCTGTGCTGAAGTTGGTTGCCGACGATAAGCTACAGTTCCAGATAAGGGATAGGGTAGAAGGTTTTTCCGAATGGAAAGAGAATGAGTTAAAAAAATTATCTGCTTGATAAGGAAGCGAACGCTTCTTATTTAAGCATGTAAAGTTGAGGGGTGTAAGGGTCCTGGAAAGTAGTGATACTTTTCAGGACTATTCTTTTGTATGGGATGCCTCCCTGTAAATGATTACCCGGCAATCCGGGGAGAGAGTGACGGTGAATTGGTCTCCCAAAGCCTCGTTGAGAGTTCCTTGCCACCATGAGGTGAGCTTTCGCCGGCGAATGGGCCAACGGAGTCCTTCCGTACTAATCTCTCCTTCGGGATAAAGAACGAAAATGGAGATTTGTTGTCCCGGATAAGAAGCGAAGGTTGTTGTTTTTAAGATAGGAGTGAAAAGGCCATAGTCGGATAACATCTCCACCTGCGTGAATAAGTGGGCATAGTCCATAAGAAGGGATATATTTCCCAATGTATGATCCTCACGCAATCCGGTAGCTCCTAATATGAGAACTTCTCGATAGCCTTGGGTATGGGCGAAACGGACGGATTTGGTGAGGTCGTTGATCTCTTGGTCCTCTACATGATGGATTCGGTCTGCGTAGCGTTCGCGCAGGCCGGCGGGTATGCTGTCCAAGTCTCCTACGATAGCGTCCGGATGAATACCCTTTTCATAAAGTGTCTTTACGGCTCCATCACAAGCGATAATCGTTTTCGCTTCCTTTAATAATCTCAAGGGTAACTCAGCGGAAGGAAATCTCCCATTCGCTACGATCACACATCCTCCTTCCAGACTTTCCATATTATCTCCCATAATTCAAAATTCATAATTCAAAACTCTTCCCCTTTCTTCCGCCAATTGTAATAGCCTACTATGGCTAGTGTCGCATAGCAAAAATAGAGTAGCATCGTCGGATACAAGCCCCGAAGGTAATAAAGATATACGGAAACGAGGTTTACGATTACCCAAAAAATCCAATGCTCGATAATTCGCCTTGCCAGCATCCAAGTAGCGACAATGCCTACCGACGTGGTGAACGCATCGCCTACGGGGATGGGAGAGTCCGTGAATTGATGAAGGAGATACCATAAGATGGCGAATACAACGGCCAATGTTCCGATAATCCCCACGAAAAGCGGAAGGCTCAGATGGGTGTATAGGATACGGTCGGAGGGAAGACTGTCGTTTTCCTTGTGTGTCTCATGTTTCTTCCGGGTCCATTGATAGAAACCGTATATGCTGATTCCTACGTAATAGGTTTGCAATCCCATGTCCGCATAGATCTTAGCGGACAGGAAGACAAATACATACACGAGGGAGGTGAGGAATCCCACCACCCACATGGCCTTATGTTGTTTAATCTCTAGAAAGAGATAGAGTAGACCGGTTATTACTCCGAAGTATTCTAGCCAAACCATTTTAGTAATTGAAAATTAAGTTAGAATTTGAAGGTGATCCTGGCCATGGCGTTCGTGCCAGCTTGGGTGAAATAACCGTCATCCTTTTTACGTGTGCCGTTTTCGATATACGAGTATACCCATGCGTTGGTCTCGTACTTCTCGTTGAAGAGGTTGTTGATAGTCACGTCTAGGGTTATTTCTTTCATGAACTTAGGCTGGAAGGCGTAACCGATACGTAGGCTATTGATAAAGTAGGGATCGATGGAACGATCCTTGCTGCTTGAATTGTCTATGTATTGGCGGCCTACTACTTGCGAGTTGAAACTAGCGATAAATCCTTTGTAAGCGAAATCGAACATGCTGTTTGCGATTAGGTCTGGGGAGAAAGCGATATTCGTTGTACCTAGATCGTTGATCTCTTGTACTCCGGTATCCCAGTTATCCACGTATTCCACGAAATGCTTGATTTTATTTTGGCTGAGGGTTACGTTTGCGTTCCAATTCAGCCAAGAGGTGATTTGTACACCTCCGGTAAGCTCGATGCCCATTCGGTAGCTATCCTTTATATTGGAAGTGAGGGCCTCGCCGATCTCGCTGATCTTGCCGGTCAGGATCAATTGGTTGTTGTAATCCATGAAATAGAGATTGGCTCCAACCCGGAAACGGTTGTTACCAAAACTATAACCGGCCTCGTAATCATATAAGGTCTCGTGGGTAGGACGTTCTTCGGGGCCTGCCTCCGTGAAATTGTCACGGTTCGGTTCCCGGTTTGCGACGGAGAAAGAGACGAATGCGTTATGGCCGTTGTTATGGAAGTTTATACCGGCTTTCGGGTTGAAGAAGTTCCAGTTCTTATGAATGTCCAGCTCTTCCTCGGCTTTGTCATCGTTTCCCTTAATGGTGTAATGGATCCCACGGTATTGTAAGTCCAGATAGCCGGTGAAAAGAGGGGAAAGACGTTGGGTCAATTTTGCGTATGCGTTGTAGTCTAATTTCTTACCGGTATTGCGGTAATATTCGTAATCCGGTTGTGGCAAGACGTTTGCGCTTTTGGTCCACATTACCCGGCCAAAATGGTCGCCTACATAGTTGTTGACGGCGGTTCCCAGCGTAAGGCGGGTGTTGTCATGTTGATAGTTCGCGCTATAAACGGCTCCATAGAAATAATTGTCGAGCCATTTACGGCGCACAAGGTCCGTCTTTTTTACGGTATTACCCTCCGGATCGATATATTCCGGTAGTTTATAACTGCTGAATTTGGCTTTCGATTTATAATCCTCGTAATATCCGTTACCATCGGTGTAATGAAGGGTCAGGTTCATATTCCAGAAATCTCCGATACGCTGGCTGGCCATTAAATGGTAGTTGTGTTGCCAATAATTATCCGTCTGATTGTTATAAAACTTCTTCACTCCATCTTCCTCATATTCTCCGCATGGATTATAGCTACGATCTGTGTCAAGTAAATAAGACGGAACACCGTTCCATGCTTGATAGGTCTTCTCGCTGTTCCCGAAGGCTTGGAATTTAATCAATGTATTATCGGCATAGAAAGCGGCGGAGGCATAGTAAGAGCTCATACGGGCGGAGGCACGATCGATAAAGCCGTCGCTACGGATATTGGAGTAGCGGGCGTCGAAAGCGAAATGATCGTAAAGTAATCCGGTACCGCCTTTTACCGTATGCTTCAGCGTACCGAAAGAACCTGCTGATACGGAATATTCGCCGTAAGGCTTTAAGGACGGTTTCTCGGTCTGCATGGCGACCGTAGCGCCAAAAGCCGCGGCTCCGTTCGTAGAGGTTCCGGCACCTCGTTGGATCTGGATCGATTCTACCGAGGAGGCTATATCGGCCATATTAGCCCAGAATACGGTATGAGACTCGGAGTCATTAACCGGTACGCCATTGATCGTGATATTGATACGGTTCGCGTCTGTACCCCGGATACGAAAACCGGAGTAACCTATACCTGTTCCGGCATCCGAGGTCATGATAACAGACGGGGATTGGGAGATAAGGAATGGGATACCTTGCCCGTTGTTCCGGCTGCTTAGCTCTTGTTTGGAGATGTCGCTATAAGCTACCGGGGTTTCTTTCCCGACTTTGGTAGCGGTAATAACTACTTCATCCAAAGATACGTCTTTTGAGATTTTCAAGGAGTCGACCGGACTGGGCATTTGTGCCTTGACGGTTGTAGCCAGTAAGGAGCCGGCCAAGATAACCAATACATTTTTCATCTTTTCATCTTTTTGCTTTAAAACTAAATAGATGAATAGAAAGGATCGGAGAAGCATGAATCCCTACGACAGCATTACCTGTACAGGTTCTATGGGTATGATCTCAGCCCGCTCCTTTCGTGAAGGATTTTGCGAGCACCCCTTCGTATTCGGCAGCAAAGATAGGCATAAAAGTGTTAATAAATATTACTGTCAATAGTAAATCGGATTTCTATAGATATTAATTCTGATTACTATGGATAGTAATCCGGTTTGTGTCGTATTAATTTTTTCTGTAAAAAGATGAGGATATTTTGAGAACTCATTGATTTTTTGTATATTTGCGGGCGATTAAGTGAAGTTGAGGAGGGGGCGGGTAGTCCCCTTCTTTTGTTCTTAACAGATATGTGTATGATAGAAAAGAAAGTGGTAAGCCAATTAATAGAGGAAAAACTAGCCTCTTCAAGCAATTATTTAGTAGACGTGGTGATTAAACCGGGAAACCTGATAGTCGTTGAAATTGATAACGATGAAGCGGTAAGCATTGATGATTGCGCCGAGTTGAGCCGGTATTTGGAGGAGCATCTGGATCGTGACGTCGAGGATTATGAGCTGGAGGTTGGCTCCGCCGGCATTACTTCTCCTTTCAAGGTACTTCGCCAATACGTCAAGAACATCGGAAACGAGGTGGAGATGCTGTTGAAAAACGGCTCGAAGCTGACCGGTGTGTTGAAATCTGCCGACGAGAACGGTGTGGTTGTCTCTGTCGAGAAGAAGGTGAAACCGGAAGGCGCTAAGCGGAAGGTGACTGTGGTGGAGGATGAGTCGTATACATTTGATGAAATAAAATATACAAAATACTTAATAAGATTCAAGTAAGATTATGGCCAAGAAAGAGGAAACAATCAGTATGATTGACACCCTTGCGGAGTTCAAGGAGTTGAAGAATATCGATAAAGATACGATGATTAGCGTTTTGGAAGATTCGTTCCGTAACGTGATCGCCAAGATGTTTGGCACGGATGAGAACTATGACGTGATTATCAACCCTGAGAAAGGTGATTTCGAGATATGGAGAAACCGTACGGTTGTGGCTGATGATGAATTGGAGGATGAGAACTTGCAGCTTACGTTGACGGAGGCCCGTAAAATCGATGCCGACTGTGAGGTGGGCGAGGAAGTGACCGACGAGGTGCATTTCGCAGACTTCGGACGCCGTGCGATCTTAAACTTGCGCCAAACTTTGGCTTCAAAGATACTTGAATTGCAGAAAGACAGCTTGTACGCTAAGTATAAGGATAAAATCGGCCACATCATCGCCGCTGAGGTTTATCAGGTGTGGAAGAAAGAAATCCTGTTGCTGGATGACGATGGTAATGAGTTGCTACTGCCGAAATCCGAGCAAATCCCGACCGATTTCTATCGTAAGGGAGAGACCGTACGTGCGATCGTTCAACGTGTGGATAACTATAATAACAACCCGAAGATCCTTCTTTCCCGTACGGATAAGGTCTTCTTGCAACGGTTGTTTGAGCTGGAGGTTCCGGAGATTAATGACGGCTTGATTACGATCAAGGCGATCGCCCGCATTCCGGGAGAGCGTGCCAAGGTGGCTGTCGAGTCATACGATGACCGTATTGATCCGGTAGGCGCTTGCGTAGGTATGAAAGGCTCTCGTATCCACGGAATCGTTCGCGAGTTGAGAAACGAGAACATTGATGTGATTAATTACACCTCAAATCTCTCTTTGTTTATCCAGCGTGCCTTAAGCCCGGCTAAGATCTCTTCTATCCGTGTGAATGAGGAGGAAAAGAAAGCTGAGGTTTATCTACGTCCGGAGGAGGTTTCTTTAGCGATCGGTAAGGGCGGTCTGAATATTAAGTTGGCTTGTATGTTGACTGAGTATACGATTGACGTATTCCGTGATATCGAAGGAGCGGACGAGGAGGATATCTACTTGGATGAGTTCTCCGACGAGATCGACAGCTGGGTGATCGACGCACTGAAGAATATAGGATGCTATACGGCGAAGAGTGTCCTTGCTATGGACCGCAATGAGATTATTGAACGTGCCGATCTGGAAGAACAGACCGTGGACGATCTTTTAGCTATCTTATCTGCGGAATTTGAAGATGAAGGTAACGAATAAGTATTACGACAAAGTTAGATATGCCTATAAAATTAATTCAAGTACAGAGAAAATTGAACGTGGGAATCAACACGGTGGTTGAGTTCCTGCACCGGAATGGGTTCTCGGTTGAGGATAATCCCAACACGAGGATCAGTGATGAACAGTATGCTTTGCTCGTAAAAGAGTTTGGAAAGGATCTGCCAGAGAAAGATCGTAATTTTGCGGCGGATCGTATGCGGAAAGAGGTTCCTTCTGTGAAAGAAGAGAAGACCGCGGAAATAAAGACAGTGATACCGGAAGAATTCAGACCTAAGATCGTAATGAAGGGTCATATCGATTTGGATGGTGGACAACATAAAAAACAGCAGGAAGAGCCGAAGGCTAAAGAGGAGCCGAAGGTGAAAGAAGAGCCTAAGGTAAAGGAAGAGCCGAAAGTGAAGGAAGCGCCTGCCGCTCCCGCTGCTCAAGCTCCTGTTAAACCCGCGCAGCCTGCGCAGGCTCCCACGGAGAAAAAAGAAGAAAAAGTTATAGTAGTGGAAGTGGAAAAAGAAAAAACCGTAGAGAAGCAACCGGTTGTTGCGGAACCTAAGGTGGAAAGTGTGAAACCGGAACAGGAAGTAGAGAAGACCGAGGAAAAGGATGATAATCTTTTCCGTTTGAACTCGGTTAAATTGGAGTCAAAGATCAAGGTAACCGGTAAGATTGACTTGGATGCGCTTAACCAATCGACTCGTCCGAAAAAGAAAACGAAGGAGGAGAAGCGGAAAGAGCGTGATGAGAAGCAAAAGTTTAATAACAATCGGCCGGGTAATAATAGCAACGGTCCGGGCGCTCCTCATAAGAGTCCGAATTCGCCGACTTTGATAAAACCGAACGCTCCTGCTAAACCGGGTGAGGAAGGTGACGCTAAGAAGAAGCGTAAACGTATCAAGAAAGATCGGGTAGACGTGAATAATACGCCGGGTACGAATTATCCGCGCCCGAATCGTGACGATCGTCCGAATAACGACCGTAAGCCTCGCTTGAAGAAGCCGGTGAAAGCGGAAGTTAGTGAAGAGGATGTTCAAAAGCAGATCAAGGAGACTTTGGCTCGCTTGACCAACAAGAATAATAAGAATAATAAGGGGGCTAAATACCGTCGTGATAAACGTGACGCCGCTGTGAAACGTGAGCACGAGTTGATGGAACAGGAAGAACTGGAAAGCAAGGTATTGAAGCTGACCGAGTTCGTTACGGCCAACGACTTGGCGAACATGATGGACGTATCTGTAACGGAGGTTATCGGTACTTGCATGAGCATCGGCCTTATGGTTTCGATCAATCAGCGCCTGGATGCGGAGACGATCAATATTGTGGCTGAGGAGTTCGGTTATAAGACTGAATATGTAAGCGCGGATGTTGTCGAGGCGATCAACGCTGATGAGGAAGATGATAACGAGGAGGATTGGGTAGCCCGTCCGCCTATCGTAACGGTGATGGGACACGTTGACCATGGTAAGACTTCTTTATTGGATAATATCCGTAGTGCGAACGTAATCGCCGGTGAGGCCGGTGGTATCACGCAGCATATCGGAGCCTACAACGTGAAGTTGCAGAATGGCCGCCGTATCACGTTCTTGGATACTCCGGGACATGAGGCGTTTACCGCTATGCGTGCCCGTGGCGCGAAGGTGACGGATATTGCGATTATTATCGTGGCCGCTGATGATAACGTGATGCCTCAGACGATTGAGGCGATTAATCACGCTTCGGCTGCCGGTGTTCCTATTGTTTTCGCTATTAATAAAATCGATAAACCACATGCTAATCCTGAGAAGATCAAGGAGGAGTTGGCGAATATGAATTACTTGGTGGAAGACTGGGGGGGTAAGTACCAGAGTCAGGAGATCTCCGCTAAGAAAGGTATCGGTGTCGAGGAGTTGTTGGAGAAGGTCTTGTTGGAGGCCGACCTGTTGGATTTGAAAGCGAATCCGAAAAAACGTGCGGTTGGTTCTATCATCGAGTCTTCTTTGGACAAGGGACGTGGCTATGTATCTACCATATTGGTGGAGAACGGTACGTTGAAGATGGGAGATATCGTTTTGGCGGGAACTCATCAAGGACGTATCAAGGCGATGTTCAACGAGCGTAATCAACGGGTGGAGAAGGCCGGTCCTTCCGAGCCGGTATTGATCCTCGGTTTGAATGGTGCTCCTCAGGCCGGTGATACATTTAATGTATTGGAGACTGAGCAAGAGGCGCGTGAGATCGCTAACCGTCGTGAGCAATTGCAGCGTGAGTTAGGTCTTCGTACGCAGAAGATGCTTACTTTGGATGATATCGGACGTCGTATCGCCGTGGGTAACTTCCAAGAGTTGAACGTGATCGTGAAGGGTGATGTGGATGGTTCCGTAGAGGCTTTGTCCGACTCCTTGATCCGTTTGTCTACCGAGGAGATTCAGGTAAACGTAATTCACAAGGCGGTTGGCCAGATTTCCGAGTCGGATGTGGTTTTGGCAGCGGCTTCGAACGCTATCATTATCGGATTCCAAGTTCGTCCGTCTTTGCAAGCACGTAGAAACGCCGAGAAGGAAGGTGTGGAGATCCGTTTGTATTCTATCATCTACGATGCGATCGAGGAGGTGAAGAGCGCTATGGAAGGCATGCTTTCTCCGGAGATCAAGGAGGAGATTACCGCTTATGTGGAAGTTCAGCAGGTATTCAAGATCACCAAGGTCGGTACGGTTGCCGGATGTATGGTTAAGGAAGGCAAGATCAAACGTACGAACAAGATCCGTTTGATACGTGACGGTATCGTTATCTATGCCGGTGAGCTAGGTTCTTTGAAACGTTTCAAGGACGATGCGAAAGAGGTCGTGGCTGGCTTGGATTGCGGTTTGAATATTACGAACTTCAACGATATCCAAGTGGGCGATATGATCGAGGCTTACGAAGAGACAGAAATAAAGAAGACGTTATAACGATGAACTGGTTGGACATTACATTGCTATGTCTGGCAGGGATAGGATTTGTGAAAGGCCTGTTTGATGGAATCATCAAACAGGTTGTTTCGCTTATAGCCCTAGTGATCGCGATCTTTTTCTGCGGGAAAGCGGCGGCTTGGCTGAAAGGATATATCTTGGCGTTGGGTTGGTTTCCGGAAGAAGGGGTTACGATCTTGAGTTATATAGCGGGTTTTATCTTGATTATGGGGGTATTTATCCTAGCGGGTGAACTGGTTACCAAGGTGGTAGGGGCGACACCGTTGAGTGTTATAAACCATTTGTTTGGTGGTTTTTTCGGGTTGCTGGTCGTTTTGGTCTTTACCAGTTTGCTGTTGAATGCACTGGAGTTCGTGGATCGTGGATCGGTCTTGATTCATCGCCAATCAAAGATAGAATCTCGTTTTTATTATAGCGTGAAGCAAATAGTACCAACAATTTTCCCACATAATTTGTTTTCATTAGGAGAATGAAGGGCTTTTATCAATGGTTAATTTTTAATTATGCAGGATTCAAATCATATAATTAATGAGGTAACGAGCGGAGATTATAAATACGGCTTCGTTACCGATATTGACACGGAGGTGATCCATCGTGGATTAGACGAGGAGACAGTCCGTATTATCTCTGCCAAGAAGAACGAGCCGGAATGGTTACTCGAGTTCCGTTTGAAGGCTTTTCGCCATTGGCAGACGTTGGAGATGCCTACATGGCCTCACTTGAATATCCCGCCGATCGATTATCAGGACATTATCTATTATGCCGCCCCTAAGAAAAAAGAGGGACCAAAGAGCTTGGATGAGGTAGATCCTGAGTTGTTGAAAACATTCGATAAACTGGGTATTCCTTTGGAAGAACAGAAGCATTTAAGCGGAATGGCGGTAGATGCCGTGATGGATAGTGTTTCCGTGAAGACTACTTTCAAGGAGAATCTCGCAGAGAAGGGGATTATTTTCTGTTCGTTCAGCGAGGCTGTACAACATCATCCGGACTTGGTGCAGAAGTATTTGGGCAGCGTGGTTGGTTATCGTGATAATTTTTTCGCCGCCTTGAATTCGGCCGTGTTCTCGGACGGTTCGTTTGTTTATATACCGAAGGGCGTACGTTGCCCGATGGAGTTGAGTACGTATTTCCGTATCAATGCCGCTAATACCGGACAGTTCGAGCGTACCTTGATTGTCGCTGACGATGAGGCGTATGTAAGTTATCTGGAAGGATGTACGGCGCCGATGCGTGACGAGAACCAATTGCATGCCGCTATCGTGGAGATCGTGGCGAACGAGCGTGCTGAGGTGAAGTATTCTACCGTACAGAACTGGTATCCGGGTGATAAGGAAGGTAAAGGCGGTATCTATAACTTCGTGACGAAACGAGGTTTGTGCAAAGGTGAGGGTAGCAAGATCTCTTGGACGCAAGTAGAGACCGGTTCGGCGATCACTTGGAAATATCCGAGCTGTATCTTGGCGGGTGATAACTCGGTAGGTGAGTTTTACTCGGTTGCCGTGACCAATAATTACCAACAGGCCGATACGGGTACGAAGATGATCCATCTGGGTAAGAATACGAAAAGTACGATCGTATCCAAGGGTATCTCTGCCGGTCATAGCCAGAATAGCTATCGGGGATTGGTAAAGGTGTCCGCCCGTGCGGAAGGCGCCCGTAACCATAGCCAATGCGATAGTTTGTTACTAAGCTCTACTTGTGGAGCTCATACGTTCCCTTACGCTGATATTCAGAATGAGACGGCGATCGTGGAGCATGAGGCTACGACGAGTAAGATCAGCGAGGAGCAATTGTTCTACTGCCAGCAACGGGGTATCTCGGTAGAAGAGGCTGTCGGTTTGATCGTGAATGGATATGCCCGTGAGGTAATGAATAAGTTACCGATGGAGTTCGCCGTCGAGGCTCAGAAATTACTAACGATCTCGCTGGAAGGCAGCGTAGGATAGAATAATTTTCAATTTTCAACTTTCAATTTTCAATTAGAAAAGATGTTAGAGGTTAAGAATTTACATGCCAACGTAAATGGCAAAGAGATATTGAAAGGTATCAACCTGTCGGTGAAAGCGGGTGAGGTACATGCTATCATGGGACCGAACGGTTCCGGAAAAAGTACGTTAAGTAGTGTATTGGTAGGTAATCCCGCTTTTGAGGTAACGGAAGGAGAGGTTATCTTCAACGGTAAGAATCTGCTGGATCTTTCTCCCGAGGATCGTAGCCGTGAGGGTATTTTCTTGAGCTTCCAATATCCGGTCGAGATCCCGGGAGTTAGTATGGTGAACTTTATGCGTGCGGCGTTGAACGAGCACCGTAAATATAACGGTCTGGAACCGGTTTCGGCTACGGACTTCTTGAAATTGATGCGTGAGAAGCGTGCGATCGTCGAGCTGGATAATAAACTGGCCAGCCGTAGCGTGAACGAAGGTTTCTCTGGTGGAGAGAAAAAGCGGAACGAGATCTTCCAGATGGCGATGCTGGAGCCGAAATTGGCGATCTTGGATGAGACGGATAGTGGTTTGGATATCGATGCCTTGCGTATCGTAGCGCATGGCGTGAACCAGTTGAGGACTCCGGAGAATGCCGCTATCGTAATCACGCACTATCAGCGTCTGCTGGATTACATCAAGCCGGATGTGGTTCATGTGCTTTACAAAGGCCGTATCGTGAAGACCGCCGGTCCGGAATTGGCCTTGGAACTGGAAGAGAAAGGTTACGACTGGATCAAGAAAGAGATGGGAGATGAGTAATATGAAGGCCGAGCAACAATATATCGATCTTTTCGCCCAATGTGAGGATCTGGTATGTCGTCATAGTACGCCGGTGATGAATGCCCTTAGGGCTGATGCCTTGGCGAACTTTGAGCGACTCGGATTCCCCTCCACGAGAAGCGAGGATTATAAATATACGGATGTAGCCCAAGCGTTCGCTCCGGATTACGGTTTGAATATCAACCGGGTCGCTATCCCGGTGAATCCTTATGACGTGTTCCGTTGTGACGTGCCGAACCTGAGCACATCGTTATACTTTGTCGTGAACGATACGTTTTACGATAAGGAATTGCCAAAAGCGCATTTGCCGGAAGGCGTGTATGCTGGAGGGTTGAAGGCTTTTACGGAGCAATATCCGGAGATCGCTTCCAAGTATTACGGAAAGGCGGCGCCGAGTAGCAAGGATGGTATTATTGCGTTGAATACGATGTTAGCCCAAGATGGTTTCGTGGTGTATGTACCGAAAAATGTCGTGGTTGAGCGTCCTATCCAATTAGTGAATATATTTCGTAATGATGTGGATACGATGGCGAACCGTCGTGTTCTGGTGATTATGGAACCTCATTCGGAGGCGAAGCTATTGGTTTGCGATCATAGTATCGATGACGTGAAATTCTTGGCGACTCAAGTGGTTGAGATTTTCGCGGAGGAAGGTGCTCGCTTTGATTATTATGATTTGGAAGAAAGCAGCGAGTCTACGACCCGTTTCTCTTCCGTACACGTAAAGCAGGCGGCCTCGACCAATGTCTTGGTAAACGGCATTACGTTGACGAATGGCTTGACTCGCAACAATTATTACGTGGAACTGAATGGCGAGTATGCCGAGTCTACCTTATGCGGTATGTCCGTTCTGGACAAGGGGCAACAGATGGATACCTATAGCCATATTACCCATGCGGTTCCGAATTGTACCAGCAACGAGTTGTTCAAGAACGTACTGAATGATCATGCCGTAGGTGTCTTCAGCGGACGTATCTTGGTGAAAGAGGATGCCCAGAAGACCGCCGCTTACCAGACGAACCGTAATCTGTGCGCTACCCGTGAGGCCCGTATGTACAGCAAGCCGCAACTGGAGATTTACGCGGACGACGTAAAATGCTCGCACGGTATGACGACCGGTCAGTTAGATGAGAACGCTTTGTTCTATATGCAAAGCCGCGGTATCCCGCGTGACGAGGCCCGTATGTTATTGAGCGTGGCTTTCACTTCCGACGTGATCGACCATGTACGCTTGGAGGCGTTGAAAGACCGTTTGCATAAACTGGTAGAGAAACGTTTCCGCGGTGAACTGGCTAAATGCGCCGGTTGCCGGATTTGTAAATAATCGCGAATAAGAAGAAAACAGTAATCAGACATGGATTATCCCGACGATCATGTAGGGAACCATGTCTGATTTTTTTATATCTTTGGCAGTGACTAATCACAAAGAAGAAAGGAATATAGTATGACAACGATGGAACTAGACTCCCGGAGGATGGAGTTGATTCGCGATATCATGGAAACCGATAGTCTGGAGGTACTAGATAAGGTAAAGCGTGCCTTTAACCGTGCGATCAAGAGCGTGGAGGCGAAACGTTTCGAACCGATTCCCGGTGTACCCAGTACCTTGGAGGAGGTGAAACAGGATATCGCCGAGTTCGAGGCTGAACTTGATGCCGGGACCTTGGTGGTTGTCCCGCATGAGGAGGTGATGAGAGAGATGAGAGAATTAATCGCCTCATTATGAATCATACATGGCAACAAAAAGCACGAGGAGAGCTGACTCGTGCTGTAACGTATTGTACTCGTACTTTTGGAAAACGAGTCGCTGAGAAATTTGTGGATTTGATAGACCATCAAGTTTCTTTGATCTTATTAAATCCCTACATGGGGCAACGAATCCCCGGGTTGGACACCCCTCGTCGTCAACTCCGCAGCCTAGTCGTTCATGAGCACTATCAACTGATTTATTATGTAGATGAGAAAAAGCAGCAACTATATATTGTCTCTTTATGGGATACACGTCGTGATCCTCTAACTTTGACGCATCGGATACAGCGAAAAAAAAAGTAATAACTTTCTAAAACCACCAACTTATGCAATTAACACACATCGCCCTATGGACGAATCATCTGGAACGTTTACGGGATTTCTATGTAAAGTATTTCAACGGTAAGAGTAATGAGAAATATGTGAATCCAAAGAAAGGGTTCGCCTCTTATTTCGTCTCTTTCGAGAGTGGCCCCGCTTTGGAGATCATGCAACGGCAAGATATTACTGAGGCTTACGACAAGGATCATATCGGCTTGGCTCATCTGGCTTTTCATGCGGATACGAAGGAGCAAGTGGATCAAATGATCGAACGTTTCCGGATGGATGGATACACGATCGCCGGTGAGACCCGCACTTCCGGGGATGGTTACTATGAGGGGGTAATCCGAGATCCTGACGGAAATATAGTAGAGATCGTCGTGGGCGGGGAGCCGGAGATACAAGTAGCTTTATTTCCTCCTTATGAGTTACTGCTGGAAGCCGATCCGGATCGGGAGAAAGTAGAGGCTTACCTAAAGGATTCGGATTGCTTTATCGCTACGGTACGAAATTCCGTTGCCGGCGTGATCGTGGTTCGCAAGGAGGAGGGTGGCAAGGCGGAGATCATGAACCTTGCCGTGGCGGATATCTTCCGTCGGCGAGGAATCGCCCGGAAACTATTACGGCATGTATCTAATAAATGGGCTCCGGCTCAAGATGTCGAGCTTTTGCGTATTTGTACCGGAACCTCAGCCGCCGGCCCGATGATGCTTTATCAACAGGAAGGCTTCGACTTGGTAGCCGTAGATCGCGATTATTTCGTACGGAACTATGCCGAGCCTATCTGGGAGAACGGCATTCAATGCAGGCATCAATTGATTCTTGAAAAGCGATTAAAATAGTATATATGAAAAGAAAATCGGGAGGTTTAAGGCCTCCCGATTTAATTATTAGTAATCTATGAATAGGTCCTCGAATGAAAAATCATCGGGGCTAATGGCATCACATTTCCAGTACGAAGATCCCTTTCGGTGCCAAGGATAATTCGTCTCCCAATGGAATCTCCTTTCCGGTTAATATCTCTTTTCCGGAGGTTTTACCTCGCAATACTTCCGCATAGCGGGCCAACGGGAGGTTCACCTCCTTGTCGCTGCCATTCATCAAGACCAATACGCTCCGGCCATCCAGACTGCGCTCGTACACGTAGACACCTTGGTTCACCATGAAATGTTTCATCTTGCCCTTAGCGATGATATCGTTGCCCTTGCGCCATTTCAATAAAGTCCGGAGGAAATTCCATGCGTCATTTTGCACCTCGCTGCGACCGGATGCCTCGAATTGATTCACCTTGTCGCCGGGCCAACCACCGGGAACATCCAAGCGGATATATCCGTCTCCCTTCTCCTTGGTGCCATTCATCAGCAACTCCTGCCCGTAATAGAGCTGGGGAATACCGGGGATCGTCAACAAGAATGTCACCCCTTGCTTGAACGCGTACAAATCATCGACAGACTCGGGCATGGAGGGAAGAAAACGATCCGTATCATGGTTCTCCAAGAAACGCAATACGTTATAGATATCGGGATATACATAATCATAACACATATGCTCGAAGATCGTGTGCAAGCCTCCGGAATACCCAGTCTCCTCATGGAACGCCTTACTCGCGATACCCATCAAGCGGAAATCCATTACCGATTTCAGCTCGGTATCCTGTCCGAAGTTCAACCGGCTGCCTTTCTGCCAATAAGCGGAACCGATCGTGTAGTTCATCCACGCCTCGCCTACGATGTTATACTCCGGATACTCGTTCATGACCTCCGTACACCAATTCCGCATCATGTCCACGTCGGCATACGGATACGTATCTTGACGGATACCATCCACGCCGCAATACTCGATCCACCAGATAGAGTTCTGGATAAGGTATTTGGCTACATGTGGGTTCTTTTGGTTCAAGTCCGGCATGCTCGGGACAAACCAGCCGTTCAGCATCGTCTCCTTATCATAATCCGAGACGTAAGGATCGAAATAAGCCTCTTTATCGTGGTTGGTCTGCACGTAGTTATCGAGATTATTAAACCAGTCGTGGCTAGGGATATCTTTCATCCAAGGATGATCGCTTCCACAATGGTTGAAGATCATATCCATTACGACACGCATGCCCCGCTCGTGCGTCTTCTCGATCAAGCGGACGTAGTCCTCGTTCGTGCCGAAGCGTGGGTCTACCCGATAATAATCCGTCGTGGCATATCCGTGATAAGAGCCTCCCTCCATGTCATTCTCCAATACTGGGTTCAGCCAGATAGCGGTAACGCCCAGATCCTCGATATAATCCAAATGCTGTTCGATACCGGCCAAGTCGCCTCCGTGACGGGCGTTCGGGCTGTTACGGTCTACCTTATAAGCGGTACGCATCGGGATTTGATCGTTCGAGGGATCTCCGTTCGCGAAACGATCCGGCATGATGAGATAAAGCACGTCGGAAGAGTCAAACCCCTTGATCCGATCGGCGTTCGGTTTACGGGCCTTCAACTCATACGAGTAATTGAAACTCTTTTTGTCCTTCGTGAACGTGATATCAAACCTGCCGGGCTTGGCCTTTTCCACGTCCAGATAGATCAATAGGTAATTCGGGCTTTCCAACGCTACCGAGCTTTTCAACTGTACGCCGGGATATTTCACGCTAGGGAGATATCCGGCGATATCCTTACCATACACCATCAGCTGGAGTTCCGGGTTCTTCATACCGCTCCACCAGAAGGCCGGCTCGATTTTAAGGTTATCGGCAGAAAGCGTACTGGAAGCGAAAAGGGCCAGTAAAAGGCTCAAGAATAAATGTCTGTTCATGATATATGTTTATTGATTTATATGACAAGGTTGTACATACGCAAAGATAGAAGGATTCCATTGATAATAACACGTTTCTGCCCAGCGAAAAGAGAATAAAAATCACGCGAACGTTTGCGAACCCTCGTAAATTAAGACTATCTTTACTGCCTAAATCTAATCAACTAATTCAAATGATAAAAAGTCTAATTGTATCCATGCTTCTGACAGGTTGCGTTTCCTCCCTGTCCGCACAGCAAAGCTTTTGGAAAGAAGATTTCTCAGCCGGGAAATTACCCGACGGCTGGATGATTGTCGATTCGACGAAATCGGCAAAGTGTGAATGGATTGTAACCGATCAGCCTTATCCCGGCTCTTTCCAGTTCGAGCAACAAGCGCCTCCCATCGCCTCTACGAGTCGTGGCTATCATATGCAATTCCGGCCGGGCGTAGTCACCGGGGAGGAGATCACGAAGTGGAATCAGCGGGAGGAATACCCGAACGGCTATTTCCAGACCGGCGCTATCGATTGCGCGGGAAAGAACGATGTGGTATTGAAATTCCAGCACTTGTTTCGTTGGAATAATTGGTTCACCGGAAAACGTGCCGGCCTTTGGGTAGGCGTCAGCAACGACGGGGTGAATTGGAAAGAGTATAACGTGATGGATAAGATCCCCGCCGCTACCCAGCTTCATGCCCCGGTGAATGAGGAGATCAACATCAGCGAGGTAGCCGCGAACCAGAAAACCGTTTACTTGCGTTTCTTCTGGCGGGATATCTTCTCTTGGTACTGGATGGTCGATGATATTGAGCTGACAGAGCCTTTCGCGCATGATTTGGCTTTGGAGAAAGTGACCTCACACCAAGAAACCGGGAATACGTTCACGAAGGAAGACGTGTTGAAAGTGAAGCTGAAGAACGTTGGTTCCCAGCCCGTAGACGAGGATTTCACGGTAACCGCCTCCTTGAACAACGGTCAGAAACTAACCGCCACGGTAACCGCCTCCGGGCATCCGATCGCTAAACAAGAGGAATATGAGGTAGCTTTCCCCGCTACCGACCTAACCCAGATGGGCTCCTATAAAATAGAGTTCGCTATCCAATACCCGAAGGATGAGCGTTCGTCAAACAACGTATTAAAAGCGAACCTGTTCGCCGCCCGTATGAACTTGGGTAAGTTGACGAAGTTCAACAAGATCAGCAACACGGAATATGAGTTCGTCTCCGGGTACGCTAAGGTTAAGTTGATGTTTTATCGGGATGATATCTTCCGTATCTGGTTGGCACCGGATGGGGAATATACCAATCCGGCGGCAAACTCGATCGTCGTGGATTATGGGGTGAAGAACCCGAGAGTCTCCATGGCCGACAACGGCAGCTATTATAAGTTCACGACTCCCCAATGTGTCGTACGTGTCTATAAGAACCCTATTCGTTTCGCCATGTATGACAAGAATAACCGTGCCGTGATCTACGAGGAGGCCGAACCACTTGCCTTCGGATTGAAAACGACCCAAACGATGCGCCGTAGCGGTGATGAGGATTTCTACGGTTGCGGTATGCAACAAGGTAATTTCTCATACGCAGGGAAGGAAGCGGATATCGAGGTGACCGGTTGGGATGAGGATCAATCCTCTAACCCGGCTCCCTTCTATATGTCCACGAAAGGATATGGCGTATTCCGCAATACGTTCGCCCCGGGACATTATGCTTTCAACGGCACGGAGATGCTGGACAAGAACTATGATGATGGCTTTAAGCTGATGGGCTTCACCAGTCAGTTGACGCATAACGAGAATCGCTTTGACGCGTTCTACTTCTACGGCCCTTCCTTGAAAGACCTATTGAACGACTATACGGATATCACCGGAAAACCTTTTATGCCGGCGATGTGGATGCTTACGATGGGAGACGCCGACTGCTATAACAAAGGGGAACAGCGCACCGGATGGCCTCAATCCACCCCGGACGTAATCAGCCAAGTTGCCGATAAATATGTGGAACAGGATATGCCCCGTGGCTGGATCTTGCCGAACGATGGCTATGGTTGCGGCTATGTGAAATTGGATTCTGTTGTGACGGAATTAGGTAAACGAGGCTTCCATACGGGCTTGTGGACAGAGAATGGTGTGGATAAGATCGCCTACGAGGTTGGTAAATGTGGTACCCGCCTGTGTAAATTGGATGTGGCTTGGGTTGGAGAAGGCTATGAGTTTGCCTTGAATGGCTGTAAATCCGCATTCGAGGGGATCGAGAGCAATACGAACGAACGAGGCTTCGTATGGGCTGTTTGCGGTTGGGCCGGAACTCAGCGGTATTCTACGGTATGGAGCGGTGACCAAGTGAGCAACTGGGATTATATCCGTTACCATATCCCGACGATCACGGGTGCCGGCCTTTCCGCCATGAACGCCGCTACTAGCGATGTGGACGGTATCTTCGGCGGTTCCCCGAAAACCTATACCCGCGACTTGCAATGGAAGGTCTTCACCCCGATCTTTATGACCATGAGTGGCTGGGCAGATGCCGACCGTCAGCCTTGGGTATATGGGCATCCGTACACGGATATCAACCGTAAATTCTTAAAGCTAAAGATGCGTCTGAACCCGTACGCCTATACCTATTGCCATGAGGCGCATACGACCGGTGTACCGATGGCTCGTGCGATGGTACTGGAATTCCCGGATGACGTGGTTACTCGTGATACGACTACCCAATACCAGTTCATGAGTGGCGAATGGATGATGGTTGCCCCTGTATATACCCGTAAGAATGTACGCGATAGTATTTACTTCCCTGCCGGAGAATGGTACGACTATTGGACCGGAAAGACATACGAGGGTGGCAAGTGGTTGGATAAATATGAGGCTAAACTGGATATTTGCCCGGTATTTATCCGTCAAGGCGCCATTATCCCGATGTACCCGGATATGAATTATGTAGGCGAGAAACCTGCGGATGTCTTGACCTTGGACTTATATCCCTACGGAAACACCTCTTTCAATTTATATGAGGATGACGGTCTCACCCGTGATTATAAGAAAGGCGAGTTTGCCCGTACCTTAATCTCTGTTTCCTCCCCAAAAGGTGAGAAAGGCACGATCACCGTGGATATTGCGAAAGCGAAAGGAGATTATAAAGGACGTTACCAAGAGCGTACTTACCTATTGGATGTCCGCTCGGAGTCCAGCCCGTCAAACGTAACCGTAGCCGGGAAGCCGCTATCTGCCATCTCCCCCGAAGCGCTCAATGCCGGACAAGAAGGCTGGTACTTCGATGCCTCGGATCGTATGGGAAGGGTTAAGGTACGGACGAACCGTTTGTCTACGAATCAGGATCAGAAGATTGTAATTGGTTTCTAACACTTCTATTTATTTTAAAGATATATGAAAACACAATTGACTTTATGTATATCCGGGACATTGCTGCTTATCGGAATGTCCGGTTGCGAAAAAGCTCCGGAGCGTCCTATGAATGTTGTGTATATCTTGGCCGATGATTTAGGCTATGGAGATGTTGGCTGTTATGGCCAACAGATTATCAAGACTCCCAATATAGACCGGATGGCGAAGGAGGGAATGTTGTTTACGCAGCATTATGCCGGATGTACGGTGAGTGCCCCTTCCCGTTGCTCCTTGATGACCGGATTGCATACGGGACATACGCAAGTCCGGGGAAACCGGGAGATCACGCCCGAAGGCCAACAGCCGATGCGGGAGGATACCTATACGTTGGGTAAATTAATGAAATCGGCCGGTTATACGACCGGTATCTTTGGTAAATGGGGGTTGGGAAATCCGGGCTCTGTCTCCATTCCTAATAAGATGGGTTTCGATGAGTTTTATGGATATAATTGCCAACGGCAGTCGCATTCCTTCTATCCGGATCATTTATGGCATAATGAGGAGAAGGTTCTTTTTCCTGAAAACGAGAACAATGCTTGCAAAACATATTCGCAAGATTTGATTCATGAGCAAGCATTGAAGTTCATCCGGGATCATAAAGAGCAACCGTTCTTCGCGATGCTTACCTATACGTTGCCTCATGCGGAATTGAATCTTCCGCATGACTCCATTTATCAGATGTACGAGAACTCATTCGAGGAGACTCCTTATATCGGTAAGTTCGATAAGGTGAACGGCGGCTATAACACTTCCGAGAAACCGAAAGCATCCTTTGCCGCCATGGTCTCCCGGTTGGATAAATACGTGGGGGATGTAATGGCTGAATTGAAAGAGTTGGGTTTGGATAAGAATACCATCGTGATTTTTACCAGTGATAACGGCCCGCATCATGAGGGTGGAGCTGATCCGGACTTTTTCAAGAGCTACGGACCTTTCAGGGGGATCAAACGGGATGTATATGAAGGAGGTATCCGTATACCTATGGTGGCATGGTGCCCGGGTACGATCAAGGCCGGAGCTCAATCGGATCATATAAGCGCATTCTGGGATGTCATGCCTACGTTGGCAGAGCTTACAGGTACGGTTTTGCCCGAGCAGACGGATGGAATCTCTTTCTTACCAACCTTGTTATCAAAGAAAAATCAACAGGCCCATGATTATTTATATTGGGAATTTCACGAGTTGAATGGCCGGGAAGCATTGCGCTCCGGTAAATGGAAACTAATCCGGCAACCGATCGTGGGTGAGACTATATTGGAATTGTATGATTTAAGTAATGATATACATGAGGATACGAATCTAGCGGAGAAGTATCCCGATAAGGTAAAAGAACTAGTATCCTTAATGGACAACGCTCGTACAGAGTCTCCGTACTTTGACTTTGGAAGAGAAAAGTAGGCGTGCGAGTAGAGGATAAAGTGTAGGCGTAATATCTGTTAGGTAATGATAAAAAAGGCTTTCTTTCAGCGAGAAAGCCTTTTTTTTGTATCTTTGGCTCTCGTAATTTTAAGACAAAAAGAAGTAAGACTATGTTAGACGTTCAAGCGATCCGAAAAGACTTTCCGATCTTGGATCATAAGATATACGATAAACCGCTGATATATTTTGATAATGGCGCTACTACCCAGAAACCTCGTCAAGTGGTAGAAAAGATAGAGAATGGATATTATAACGTAAACGCCAATATCCACCGAGGCGTACATTTCTTGAGCCAAGCGGCGACAGAGGCGCATGAGGAGGCTCGCAAAACGGTACAGCATTTCTTGAATGCCCGTTTCTCGAATGAGATTATTTTTACCCGGGGAACTACGGAATCCATTAATTTGATCGCTTCCAGCTTTACGGATGAATGTATGTCGGCAGGGGATGAGGTGATCGTGTCCGTGATGGAGCATCATTCCAATATCGTTCCTTGGCAGATACAAGCGGCCCGGAAAGGTATTACGTTGAAGGTGATCCCGATGAATGAGAAAGGGGAGTTGAATCTGGATGAGTATCGTAAATTATTCTCGGATAAGACTCGTTTGGTTTCCGTGACTCATGTGTCTAATGTCTTGGGTACGGTGAATCCGGTAAAGGCGATGATCGAGATCGCTCATGAACAAGACGTGCCGGTGTTGATAGACGGGGCTCAAGCCGTTCCGCATATGAAGGTGGATGTGCAGGACTTGGATGCGGAGTTTTATGTTTTCTCCGGGCATAAGATTTACGGACCGACGGGTATCGGGGTCTTGTATGGTAAAGAGGAGTGGTTGGATAAACTTCCTCCGTATCAGGGAGGAGGCGAGATGATCGCTACGGTCTCGTTCGAGAAGACAACTTTTAATGAACTTCCCTTTAAGTTCGAGGCGGGAACTCCGGATTATATTGGTAGTACGGCGTTGGCGGAAGCTTTGCGGTATGTAGACCGGATCGGTATAGAGAATATAGCTACTTATGAGGATGAGCTTCTACGATATGCGACCGCTGGATTAAATACGATTGAAGGGATGCGTATTTTTGGACAAGCGGATCATAAAGGAGCGGTGCTTTCTTTTTTGGTGGGTAATATCCATCATTACGATATGGGGATGTTGCTGGACCGTCTGGGAATAGCGGTTCGTACAGGGCATCATTGTGCCCAGCCTTTGATGCATGCCTTAGGAATCGAGGGTACGGTGCGGGCGTCTTTCTCCTTTTATAATACGAAAGAGGAGATCGATACGTTCATCGCAGGTGTGGAACGAGTTCGGAAGATGTTTTGAGTATGATGTATTATATTAAGAAATATCCGTTTTCACTGGCGATTATATTGGTCGTTATTTACTTGTCGTTCTTTAAGCCGCCGAAGATGGATGATATCCCTTTATTCCCGGGTGTGGACAAGGTGGTTCATTTCTGTATGTATGGGGGGATGTCGGGTATGCTATGGCTGGAGTTCTTGCGGAATCACCGGAAGTATGAGACGGTATTATGGCATGCTTGGATCGGGGCAGTTTTATGCCCGATCGTTATGAGTGGGATTATTGAGATATTGCAAGAATATTGTACGACGTACCGGGGTGGGGATTGGTTTGATTTCTTGGCGAATACTTGCGGGGTGATCGCCGCTACGGCATTCGCTTGGTTCGTGCTTCGCCCTTGGATTGTGAAGGATTTGAATAGTTAAAATTACGATGCCCATTCAATGGAGCTTATGATGGGCATTTAAAGGTGCTTACGATGCCCATTGTAAGGATGCTTGAATGAGCATCGTAAGCATGTGGCGTGTTTTACGATAAAAAGAGATAGATACATGTTATTACCCTATATGGAAACCGGGCGTATAGAGGCTGGGTGTGATGAGGCGGGAAGAGGCTGCTTGGCGGGTGCGGTATTCGCCGCCGCCGTGATTCTTCCGGAAGATTTTAAGAATGAGGATTTAAACGATAGCAAACAATTAAGCGAGAAGAAACGGTATAAGCTTCGTCCCGTTATCGAGCGTGAGGCGATCGCTTGGGCGGTAGGTATCGTTAGCCCGGAAGAGATCGATAAGATTAATATTTTGAAAGCCTCTTTCTTGGCCATGCATCGTGCGATCGAGCAATTGAAAGTACGGCCGGAACATTTATTGATCGATGGAAACCGTTTTACCCCTTATCCCGATATTCCGCATACGACCGTAGTAAAAGGCGATGGCAAATACCTGAGTATCGCCGCCGCCTCTATATTGGCTAAAACCTATCGGGATGATTATATGAATGAATTGGCCTTGGAATACCCCGCTTATCATTGGCTGGACAATAAAGGTTATCCTACCAAGGTCCACAGGGAAGCGATTCGTACCTGTGGGATCACGCCCTATCATCGCAAGACTTTTATGCTCTTACCGGAGCAGCTTACACTCGGTTTTTAATACGTATATAGGCATAACCTTATGCGTATATACGTATGAGGCTATGCCTATATCGGTGTAGGCTTACACGTATATACGTATCGGCTCGTGCCTATATACGTGTGAAAACACCTATTTTTATTGTTGTTCCTTTGCCCGGTAAGCCATTGCGTACAGACGCATTTGCTTCACCATCGCTACCAACCCGTTGGAACGAGTAGGGGATAAATGCTCTTTTAATCCTACCTTGTCGATAAAGTAAAGATCGGCATCCAGTATCTCCTGCGGGGTATGGCCGGATAGGATATTGATCAAAAGGGATACGATACCTTTTACGATCACGGCGTCGCTTTCTCCTTGGAAAATAATCTTTCCATCTGCATAATCCGCTTGGAACCAAACCCGGCTTTGGCAACCCTCGATCAAGTTGCATTCCGTTTTATATTTCTCATCGAGCGGGGGAAGGGAGTTTCCCAGATCTATTAATAACGCATATTTATCCATCCAATCATCGAAGACTGAGAATTCTTCGATTACATTGTCTTGAAGTTCATTGATTGTCATTTTATCAGTATTTTATCGATTGTATATTACTTCCAGTACGGTTTGACCGGCAGCTTTTAGAGTCTCACGGTCTATATTCTCCATATTATCTTTTTGAGTATGCCAATAACTGGCGAAACCTGTTTTAGACTCAGGGTCGTAGTTAATGATGTCGATACTCGGGATATTACGTCCGCTAATCACATATTGGTGATCGTCTGTGATGGCTCCACCTGCGGCGTTAATGAAATATTTGCCATATCCCAGATCGCGGGCCGCGCTCCATACCATCTCGACGATCGGGGCTGCCGCACGTAAGGATTGTTGCTCCTTGAAAAACGTGGCGTTCTTGCCGCCCACCATATCCAATAAGATTCCGTATTCCGCCGTATAATTAGGGACATGCGGATTTTTTGCCCAGAACTGGGTACCTAGGCACCAGCTATCCGGTGTATAATCGGTTACGAACTCCGGCGTACCATAATCCTCCGCATCGAAGAAAATAATATCGATGCCGATACCCGGGGCTTTTTGTCCGATTTGGCGGGCGATCTCCAATAAGGCACCTACGCCGCTACCGCCATCGTCCGCCCCGTCCAATGGGGTCCGGTGCTTGGAAGGATCGGGATCGTGGTCCGAATAGGGACGGCTGTCCCAATGCGCGAATAGTAAAACACGTTTACTATTCTCCGGATCAAACGAGCCTATGATGTTTCTCGCTTCCAGCTTCGTTCCGTCGTAGGCGGTCAGTATCGCTTCCTGTTGGTAGACTTTGGCGCCAAAGCGCTTCAATTCAGATGCTAAGTAATCCCCGCATGCTTTATGAGCCGCCGTGTTAGGTACACGGGGACCAAAAGCGACTTGGTTCGCTACATAGGCGTAAGCGCTGTCTGCGTTGAAATCGGGAACAGCTGAGGCGATCGGTTGTTTTTTGATCTCCGGCATATTACCTGTCTCTTTGGTTCCTTTGGCTCCACATGATAAAAGAGCAAAACTCAATAACGCAAAAAATAATCTGATCATAAATCTGTTTTGTTTATAATGTTTTTACGGAGGCAGTCGCTTGAACCTCGTCTAATACACGCATCAAGTTTCCACCCCATATCTTGGCGATATCTTCCTCTGTATATCCTTTCTCTATTAATTTAACAGTGATCTGTATGAAATCGTTGTCACTTTCGCAACCGATAATTCCGCCACCGCCATCAAAATCAGAGCCGATACCTACATGATCGATACCGGCGACTTTCACCATATGATCGATATGTTCGATCGCGTCGGTAAGGCTCGCGTTTTTATAATCCTCATTGATATAGCGGTCGAGCAAGCAAACTTGCGCTACGCCTCCATTTTGGGCAAGGGCCTTTAGTTGTTCGTCGGTCAGGTTACGGTCGTGCTTGCACATCGCCATGGATGAGGAATGCGAGCAGATGATCGGGGCCTTGGACAATTTGATAACATCCCAAAATGACTTCTCAGAGGCATGAGACATATCCACCATGATACCTTGGCGATTCATCTCTTTCACAACCTCTTCACCAAACGGACTTAAACCGTCCCATTCTTTCTTGGTATGGGTGGATGAGTCGCAAATATCGTTATCGTAGGAGTGGCAGAGCGTGATATAATTGACACCCATCGCCTTGAACTTAGCGATATTCGCCAGATCCTTACCAATGCCGTATCCATTCTCTATACCGATAAAGAACGCTTTTTTCCCTTCATTCTTCAAGCGGATGAAGTCTTGGTTCGTAACGGCGATGCCACATAAATCCTTATTCAATTCAGCTTGCTTGCGAATACCTTCGATCAAGCCTGTTACTTTTTGTACGGCTTCTTGTAAAGAGGCCTCATCACGTTTACCTTGTCCGATGAAGGCCGCAAGGAACACCCCGTCTAGTTTCCCTTCTTGCATCTTAGGGATGTTTACCCGGTTACGTTCCCGGTCGGCGATGCTGAATCCGGCACGTTTAAACCAGAAAGGAGTATCGGTATGTGTATCTACGGAAAGGAAATGCTTGTGCATCTCTTTGGCTTGGTGGAAAGTCTCGGCCTTTCCTATCAGATGGTGGAATATCTTTAACATCGTAGTGTCGCCTCCGTAAGTCAATGCTTCCGGATGCCATTGAACTCCCATGATGGATCGATTCGGATAAGCGTCGATAGCCTCGATAATACTGTCGGGCGCATAAGCGGTAGCCTTGAAGATAGGCGCCAACTCCTTGATCGCTTGATGATGAAGAGAGTTTACGGCTAAGGTATCTTTCCCTAGAATAGTGGCTAGCTGTGAGTTCGCGTCAACAAAGACACGGTGTGAGCCATACGAACTGGGTAAATCTTGCCTATGCTTGACAGAATGATCGCCACGTTGTGAGGGGATGTCTTGGTAAAGCGTACCGCCAAACGCTACATTCAACAGTTGCAATCCCCGGCATATGCCTAAGACGGGAATATTTTGGTCGGTAGCCATCTTGATTAGTTTCAACTCATACAAATCGCGTACCGGATCGACTTCCTCCAGCTTTTCCCGAGGCTCCTCCTCATACCATAGAGGGTTTACATCCGCTCCTCCTATAAGAACTAGCCCGTCTAAATTCGATACGATATTTCTGAGTACCTTACCGTCAGTAACAGCCGGGATGATAACCGGAGTTCCCCCTGCCTTTACGATGGATTGGATATAGGTGGCCCCCACCCGGGAAGCACCATTGGAGATACTAGCGGAAATCCCGATCAATGGGAAGAATCGTGCCCGCACGTTTACATCGCAAGAGTCTGTCAACTCATATAGCTTTTTTAAGTTGGGTACCTCCGATCCGGGTGTCTGTGCCTGTGCTCCACATAAGATACTACAGGCGCATATTGCTGTGTATAAGATCTTTTTCATAATATGTAGTTGTTTTCGTTTGCTATTTGTTTGGGAAATCTTGTATAGCGGTCATAACCCTTAGCAAGTTTCCACCCCATATTTTCCGTATATCTTCTTCCGTATATCCTTCTTCTAAAAGTCGGACGGTAATGTTAATCAACTCGTTGGTAGCCGAGCAACCGATCAGTTCCCCGTCTCCGTCAAAATCCGAGCCGATTCCTACATGATCGATACCGATTAAATCCACGATATGATTGATATGGCGGATAGCGTCGCTTAAAGAAGCTTTGTCCTCTTCCTTATTGATGAATCCTTTGTAGAGGCAGATTTGGGCGACACCCCCTTGAGCGGCCAGCGCTTTCAGTTGATCATCCGTTAAATTGCGAGGATGATCGCAAAGCGCACGTGCGGAAGAGTGGGAGGCTATGATTGGCGTCTCGCTCACTTCCAGTACCTGATAAAAGGTACTTTCCGCCGCATGCGAGATATCAACCATGATTCCTAATCGGTTCATCTCTTTTACCACTTCCTTACCGAAAGGACTTAGTCCTTTCCATTCCTGTTTTCCTCTAGCGGAATCACAAATATCGTTATCCCCATTATGGCATAAGGTGATATAAGAAACTCCCATCTCCTTGAACATCCGTAGGTTCTCGATCTGCTTCCCTAAAGCGTACCCGTTCTCGATACCGAGACAGATCGCTTTTTTCCCTTGCGCCTTAATCGTCCGGATCTCTTGGGGGGTAGTCGCTATAACCATCCGGTCCGGATGTAAGGTTTGCTGGCGTTTTACTTGATTCAGCCGTTCTATCGCATACGCTGTCGCTGCCTGTAAGGATGCCTCATCTCGTTTACCTTGCGGGATATAGGCGACCATAAAGGTTGCGTCGATACGCCCTTCTTCCATAAAAGGAAGATTTACTTTCCCTCCTTCTTTCTCCCCGATATTAAATTCACCGGGAAAGATCATCGGGGTATCTGTATGGGAATCGATCGTCACGATCCGTTGATGGATCGCTTTGGCTTTCGCGAAACGGCGGGCATTCTCGATATGGTAAGCGAATAGGGCTTTCATGGCCTCATCCCCTTGCGGAGCCATGGCCTCCGGATGCCATTGTACGCCGAATATCGTTTTCTCCGTATGTTCCATAGCCTCATTGATTCCATCCGGGGCGGTCGCTGTCGCCCTAAATCCGGGGGCGACCTCTTTTACCGCTTGATGGTGGAAAGAGTTGACAAGGATTTGTTCTTCTCCATTGAAAATAGCGCGTAGCCGGTTCGTTCCCGGTTCGAGAGTTACCGTATGCGACGGATATTCCCGCGCCAATGTCTGGCTGTGTTTCAATAGCGGTTGACCGGCTTGTGAATGGATGTCTTGATAGACACTTCCTCCGAACGCTACATTCATGATCTGATGCCCTCGGCAAATACCCATGATCGGAATTTGTCGGTTAGCGGCCAAGCGAAGCAAGATCAAATCGTATTCGTCACGTAGCGTATCTACGTCTTGCAATTGCGGGATAGGCTCCTCATGCAAATAGAGCGGATTGATGTCTCCACCCCCGCTCATAACCAATCCGTCTAGTTCGGAAACCAGTACGGTCAATGCTTTCAGATCCGTGATCACCGGGATAAGTACCGGGGCTCCCCCCGCATCCAGCACGGCTTGCACGTAGGTCTCCGCTATACAGGAAAGTCCGTCTCTCCGGTTAGCGGATATTCCTATTCGGGGAGGTTGAAGGCTTTCTTTAGCCGGTATATAATTATCAACTTCTTTGTATAGGGCCTCTAGATTCGGACGACGGACTTTCATGATTTTAAGCATCTATGTTAGCATATGTAGCGTTTTCCTCGATAAACTCGCGGCGAGGGCCTACGTCTTCACCCATCAACATGGCGAAGATTTGGTCAGCCTCGGCTGCGTTGTCGATCGTGATCTGCTTTAACGTACGGTTTTCCGGGTTCATGGTCGTATCCCACAATTGATGGTCGTTCATTTCTCCCAAACCTTTGTATCGTTGTGTATGGATCGAGTTCTCGTTGCCTCCTCCATATTTTAAGATGAACTGCTGACGTTGTTGCTCGGTCCAGCAATATTCCTCAACCTTACCTTTCTTACACAAATAGAGGGGAGGAGTCGCTAGATACACATATCCGTTCTCGATCAAGGAACGCATACGGCGGAAGAAGAAGGTCAAGATCAATGTGGCGATGTGGCTACCGTCCACATCGGCATCGGTCATGATAATCACCTTGTGGTAACGCAGTTTCTCCATGTTCAACGCCTTCGGGTCATCCTCCGTACCGACGGTTACGCCCATCGCACGATAGATGTTCTGGATTTCCTCGCTTTCGAAGATCTTATGATCCATCGCTTTCTCCACGTTCAAGATCTTACCGCGCAACGGTAGGATCGCTTGGAAGTTACGGTCGCGTCCTTGCTTAGCCGTACCACCTGCGGAGTCTCCCTCGACAAGGAACAATTCGCAGATCGCTGCGTCTTTAGAGGAACAGTCCGCCAATTTACCGGGAAGCCCACCTCCTGTCAGCGGAGATTTGCGTTGTACCAATTCGCGAGCCTTACGAGCGGCATGGCGGGCTTGAGCGGCCAAGATCACCTTGTCGACGATTATTTTCGCCTCTTTCGGATGTTCTTCCAAATAATAGCCTAACGCCTCACCGATCGCCATATCCACTGCACCGGTAACCTCGCTATTACCCAGCTTCGTCTTTGTCTGTCCCTCGAACTGAGGTTCGGCTACCTTGATAGAGATAACGGCGGTCAAACCTTCACGGAAGTCATCCCCTTGAATCTCCACCTTGGCTTTCTCCAATAATTTAGAATCCTCGGCGTACTTTTTCAACGTACGGGTCAGGCCACGGCGGAAACCGGCTAAGTGTGTACCACCTTCTATCGTGTTAATATCATTTACGTAAGAGAATACGCTCTCATTGTAAGAAGTATTATAAGTTAACGCCACCTCGACAGGGATACCCTGCTTCTCGGTAACGATATGGATTACGTCTGGAATCAGTTTCTCTTTAGAACGGTCGATATAGCGGACAAACTCTTTCAATCCCTCATCCGAATGGAATACCTCGGACTTGAATGAACCGTCTTCTTTCAGAACTCGCTTATCTGTCAGACGTAGCGTAATACCTGCGTTCAAGAACGCTAATTCACGCAAACGGGTAGCCAAGATATCATACTTGTATTCCGTGACCGTAAAGATAGAACCGTCCGGCTTGAAAGAGATCGTAGTACCTGTTTTATCCGTATTATCGATAACCTGTACGTCGTGCAACGGCTTTCCGCAAGAGAACTCCTGCATATGTACTTTGCCGTTCCTGCGAACTTCCGCTTTCAGATAGGTAGAGAGTGCATTCACACAAGATACACCCACACCGTGCAAACCACCGGATACTTTATAGGTTCCCTTGTCGAACTTACCGCCGGCGTGCAGCACTGTCAGTACTACCTCCAAGGCTGATTTACCTTCTTTCTCATGAATATCCACGGGGATACCACGGCCGTCGTCGGTAACCGTGATCGAGTTGTCCTCATTGATTACCACGTCGATGTATGTACAATATCCGGCTAGCGCTTCGTCTATGGAGTTATCTACGACCTCATACACTAAGTGATGGAGACCTTTCTCGCTGGTATCGCCAATATACATGGATGGCCTTTTTCGTACTGCCTCTAACCCTTCAAGTACTTGAATACTATCTGCGGAGTACTCTGTAGAAGTATTCTTAATTTCTTCACTCATGAGTTTATCTTTCTTTAAAATCTGTAATTATCTATGTCCTCAAAAAAATCTAACAAATGTAGTGATTTTTATCGAGATAGCGAAGTGGGGGATGTGAAAATAGCGAAAAAAGGACGGGTATAGTAAAAAAGGAGAGAGATAAGCCATAAACTTATCTCTCTCCTTTTGATTGGTAGCCCATAGGGGAATCGAACCCCTCTTTCAAGAATGAAAATCTTGCGTCCTAGCCGATAGACGAATGGGCCATTAGGTTTAAAAAAGCCGGGCTTATTGAGAGTCCGGCTTTATACTTGTAAAAGTAATTACCTTCTGCTTATGCTAGCGCATTAACGTGCTTAGCCAACTTAGATTTCAGATTACCGGCCTTGTTCTTGTGGATAACGTTCTTTTTTGCAAGCTTATCCAACATAGAGCATACCTTAGGGAATAAAGCTTGTGCCTCATTCTTGTCTTCAGTAGCGCGCAAAACTTTCATAGCGTTTCTAGCTGTCTTTGCGTAATATCTGTTACGCAAACGTCTTGCGTTTGTCTGTCTGATTCTCTTGATTGATGACTTATGATTTGCCATTTCTAGATCTTCTCTTTATTGTTTTTTAATCCTGTTTATTGTAGCCCATAGGGGAATCGAACCCCTCTTTCAAGAATGAAAATCTTGCGTCCTAGCCGATAGACGAATGGGCCAAAATGTCAAAGCTCTCACTTATAGCGTTCTAAGAAAGTGATTTCCCGATTGCGAGTGCAAAGATAGACGATCTCTCCGAACTGGCAAAACATTTCGAAGGAAAATTTAATACTACTCACTGTTTTAACTTCTCTTTAGAACTTATATCTTCCAGATGAATTTCCAAGGCTTTAACGGAAATATTTATTTCCCAGATACATACACATAACGACGCCGCTAATAGCAATAAGGCTATGCCAAATATCCATGCGGCGAAAATCTGCCACGATACATAAATGAAGAACATAGCGATCACGCAGAGCAGCAAACTGAGTATTCCTAATATTTGCATGGAACGGGTCAGATAGAGCCTTTTCCGCAGGTTCGCTATCTGGGCGATATCCTTGGGGTCATGGGTTTGCTGATGCTTTTCTTTCAAGGCACGCACTACGCTGGCGTATGAAAGGAAGCGATTCGTATAGGCCAACAATATCAATGATATGGCGGAAAATAATAAAGAAGGGGTCGTTAAGTCCAACATAATTCTATACTTTAATTATATGTATAACGTTAATTTGAGTATCTTTGTTCTTAATCATCGTCGCAAAGATACGAATTATGTTGTGTAAAACGAGGGGGATTGTCTTGCATACGATCCCTTACAATGATAAATATTCTATTATATATATGTATACGGAGGCGTTTGGCCGGGCCTCGTATCTGGTTAGTCGTAGCCGTGGGAAGAAAAGCACGGTGTCGAAGGCTTTGTTTATACCTTTGTCCGTTCTGGAAATGGAGGTGGAGCACTTGAATAAGCGGGACTTGCACCGGATTAAGGAGACCCGCATTTGTTTTCCGCTGAATGATGTTTGTTGTGATCCGGTTAAGAATGTATTGGCGCTTTTCCTCTCGGAGGTTCTTTTTAGGGTCGTGAAAGATACGGAGTCGGATCCCCGTTTATTTGATTATTTATACGAGTCCATACATCTATTGGAGTATGCGGATAAGGGTATCGCTAATTTTCATATGGTTTTCTTGTTAGGTCTTCTCCACCATCTCGGTATTTTCCCGAATATGGAATCGCATAGGGTGGGATATTATTTCGATATGTTGAATGGGGTGTTTACGGATCATATCCCGATGCATCGGCATTATTTAAATAAGGTGGAGAGCGCTTTCTTTTCCCGTTTGCTGCGTATCAGTTTTGAGAATATGTCGCTTTATGGTTTTTCCCGGCAAGAGCGGGTCCGTATTATTCATCGTATTCTTGAGTATTACCGTCTACATCTCCCGGATTTTCCGGAAATCAAATCGTTATCGGTGATGCAAAGCTTATTTGATTGATCTATTTGATGTTATATTAGCTCTTGAAAACACGTACGTGTTTCTTGAAAAAGACGTACATGTTTTTCCGGAAACACGTACATGTTTTTTCGGAAATAATGAGAAGCTTCCGGATAGGCGGGAAAAACATCCGATAACGGTTGCCTATTTGAGGAAAAGATTATACTTTTGCAATCTCAAAAGAGTTGGTCTTGTAGTTCAACGGATAGAATAGAAGTTTCCTAAACTTTAGATCCGGGTTCGATTCCCGGCGAGACTACTATGTTGATTCTTAGATGGCTTATTGTCAGTTTGTTGTGTTTTGTTATCCGTGAATTTGCACAACGGTTGCACAACATCTATACGGTGAGGATGTTTTTATCTTTCATTGGATAATCTCTTGTTTTAAGGTATAGGGGGAATTTTTACTACTCAATACTAATTTAGTTTCATTTTACATTTGATTATTGCATCCTAGTGGAGTCGTTCCTATAATAATTTGTTTGTCCCTTTCGTGCGGCAATAAGGGGAATCGCTTTTTTGCTCGAATATCTGAATTATAAATCTACGTTCATGGGAATGTCATAAATCATGGTTGACAAAATATGCTTACAGTTCCCTGCCATTGAATCGGTGACCCCAATCCGAACGGGGGGGACGGTGTCGGTCTAAACGACCCCCTCTGTTGTGGTGTCCACTAGATAGACATCGTTTGTAGGGGTGTTAATTGAACTAATACCCTTTTCATCTAATCTTTGTTTGGTCATTCCTGCATGCAATTCTGGTACACGGCAAACATCCGAAAAACAGACGGGGTTAGTCTGATTAAGGGAGGCTCTGAACTACAATTTTGACGAAAAACCAAAGTTGGATTGTCGTAAATATTTGATACAAAAGCTAAACGTATTTTTGCGCTCAGATTGATTATTAGATAGATATAAATAAGCCTCAACCGATAATAGCCGGGATGCTAGGTTTTTCGGTTGAGGCTTGTCCAGAATGCGACTAAAGTTAGCCATTGCCAATTGAATGAATCCGGATCAAGGAAGGGTATTTATCGCATGCAAATTTCCGAGTTTGCAGAGTTATCCTCAACTATTCAAGTCGTTTTCTCGTGTACATATCCACAATATTACGCTTGCCGGTATTACGGACTGTCTTACTGCCGCCTTTCTCCAACTCCACTATACGTTTGCGTATATCTGCCACTTCCTTCATGAGATCTGATAATACCCCGGTTATCATGCTGACCTGTCTCAACAATAATTTATCGTCAATATCTATTAAAACTCAGTCCTGTTAAGTAATTTGAAAACGCTCTTTCTCTGGAAAAATATGCGGCTCTTTACCGTACCTATGGGTTTCTTTGTCCGGTCGGATATCTCCAGATAGTTATATCCTTCCATGAACAAGGAAAGCTCGATCATCCCCTTGTCACGCATGACCCTGTTAACTCTTTGATACTCGTCCCTGATGTCTTGGAGTATATCGCCGTCCTCCAGCATATCACACGCATAGATAGCCGGATCACCCACGGGAACGGGCCTGTAACGCAAACATTGATTATGATATAGATTTCTCATGATGACGGCGCACCAGCCCCTAAAGTTGTCACCATACCGGAACTTATCGAGGTTATCCAATATACGGATATTGGTATCTTGTACTAGGTCTTTCGAGTCGTTAACGTTCCCGCAAAGATGGAAGGCGTAAGCGAATAGGTACTTTTGAACGCTTTCTAGTCGTTTTATATTACTTTCCATATTTGCCTCCTTTCAATGGTATCATCGTAGCCTTAACCGGGAGCTTTGCCTCTTTCAGCTCTCTTATATCACGTTTTATCTTCAGCACCTCGTCAAATAGCTTGTTATAACTTCTGCTCAGATCAACAACATCGCTTCTGTAATGGTCGAATAACTTGAAGATTGCATCGATATCACTCATTTGTCAATCCTCCTTTCTTGCTAAACATGGGAACCATAACGGCCTTAACCGGGGGCTTTTCACCTTTTAACTCACGGACATCTTTTTGTAGCTCCATGTACTTATCAAATAACTCATTGTAGTCCTTCGCTAGGTTAATAACAAAGTCCGAATAGAATTTAACTTGTTCTCTATAAAGCTGGAGGCTTTTTTGAATTTCTTCCATTATAGCGATCCTCCTTTCTCCAGCCCGGCCAAAACGAATGCGGACATTAATAAGATTAGTACCTTGACGTAGCCGATAACGTCGTTCCTGTTATCGCATTCGAGCAAGCCGAATGATAATGCTTTTAGTGATTTGGCGATGGATCGCCATGATAAGACGTTTATAGATACCTGTCTTTTGGCTTGTTTTCCTAATGATAAATACATGACTTGATTTTTATAATCGGGGATGCCGAAAATTCGGCTGACCCCCTTCGTTTAATATATCGTGATTAGATTCTCTACCTTGAATGACCGGAACCCGTTCGCCTCAACGTCAAAGTAACGGACGGTCTTGTAATTTTCCGAACCTGTGCCTTTGATGAGGTTCGAAATGTCTTTAAGCGTTCCTTTCGCCTTTCTCAAGCTTCCGTCCGCTTTCTCGTAAGCGAATGTTACTATTTCCCGGCGCATCCGCTTGGTGAGGCGGTACAACGCCCACGCCTTGGACAGGCATACCGCAAATGCCTTTCCCGTTGCTCTCATAAGCTCATGGGCCTGTTTGAATACTTTTGTCCTAAAATTCTTCATGATCGTATAGTTTTATGTGTTAGTAATCCGTTTACGCTATGTACATCCAATATTCACGAATGTAGATCTCTGCCTCTGCCTTGTAATCCACGTTATAGGCTTCGCAAGCCTCTTTCTCTGTCATAGCCTCTAGTTCGGCTAGCTCGTTGTTCATGTAATCCTCGTTTGTCATAGCTTTTATGTTCTTTTTATGATGCAAATATAGCGTTTAAGATATAATCAACAAAATAAACAAGGATAAAAACATATCATAAGAGGTATATTTAACTTTTGTTTATATCTTAAAGGGTATATCTATGCATTAAAAGCAATATCTTTGCATCATAACTTAAATGATATACGAATATGGAATCAAGAATTAAGGAACTATTAAAAGAGAGAGGTCTTACTATTAGTAATTTGGCGGAACAAATTGGTACTACTCAAACCAGCCTTAGCCGTGCTTTGGGTGAAAATGGAAATCCAACTTATGAGACATTGAGTAAGATTGCTAAAGTATTAAGTGTTGATATGTCAGAGTTATTTAAAAGCAATGGATTTTCAATTACGTGCCCTAACTGCGGTAAGGATATCAATATCAAAGTTGAATGAGTATGAATACGAAAGAAATAGACAGATTGAGCCTTGTAAAAGCTCACGCCCTGTTTGATACCGGCGATATAGATCGTATCGAGGTGGGAACCGTGAAGGGCTTATGTGACATACATCGCTATCTTTTTGATGGATTGTACGACTTTGCCGGAAAGGTGCGTAAACTTAACATATCAAAGGGGAATTTCCGCTTTGCCAACTGTTTATACCTTGATGCCATATTGCCAGTGATAGAGAACATGCCAGAAACGACATTTGACGAAATTATAGCGAAATACGTTGAAATGAACGTTGCACACCCGTTTATGGAAGGTAACGGGCGATCTACCCGCATTTGGCTTGATATGATCCTAAAAAAACGTCTTTCCGTTGTTATTGATTGGCAAAACGTAGATAAGGTTATGTATTTACAAGCGATGGAAAGAAGCCCAATAAACGATCTGGAGTTGCGTACGCTGTTGCGTCAAACATTGACTGACCGTGTCAATGACCGTGAAGTGATATTTAAGGGTATCAATCAGTCGTATTACTATGAGGGTTATGAGTTTGAGTAAAAAGTCATAAGGTATCTCATCGCAATTTGTGATGACATAACGAAGCGAAAGGCCTAAGGTCGGTTTTATCAAATAACATAAATCGTGCGGCTGAATATCACCTTAGATTTGTTGAATATTATGAATAAAGTTGGAAGAATTAATATGTTGGTAGATATAACACCTGCCCAACTCCATTATTTAAGATTCTTGGAGGCGCACAAGATAAAGGAGGAGCCTATGGTTTACGTATCGCAAAACAAGGCTTTCCAGAGATTCGGCAGGGCTAACGTGGAGAGGTGGAGGGAACAAGGAAAGGTAAGGGCCTTCCAGCGGCCTCAGATGGTAGAGTACATGATGAACGAGCTACTGAAAGCGGCTGAGAACCAGCAGGATTATTTTTAGAGATATGTTGTAATGATTAAGGAAGCATTATGATTATTTGAAATAAAACGTTGAATGGATGCCTTATTGAACACTCCTTTCTATTACAGTTTTATGGGGTTACTACTATCCACCCCATAAATACCCTAAAATAGGGGTATTTCAAATGATTAAATCTTTATGCTCGCTAAGCGAAAAATTCGGCCCAGTAACTAAATGGATTGATTCTCAGCAATGAGCAAATATGCTCATAGGTGAAAATCTGTAGATTACAAAGGTTAAAGGCAGAAGCACACATGATCTTTATAAAGGGGCTGTTCGTCTCGTTTTGATACAGCCCCTAAATAGGTAAGATTCTCCCTATTAAGGTTGATATGGGTACTTCTTCTGGATTTCCTTGTATAATCTATCGATCTCACGTCTTAGTCTTGCGTTGGCGGTTCTGTCTTCATTGGCCATCATGCGGATTCTCGCCGAGTCCATTGTGCCCAGACCATTTTCCTTGATGAACTTCTCCGGGTCGATCTCTTTGACCATTTGTGACTCGAGTTCGGATATACGATCATAGAGTGATTGCTCATCCTTCAATCTATAATCTCGTACCCTCTTTACCCATAGCTCTTTCTCCCTACGTTCCTTTTCCTCCTCCTTTCTCTTCTCGAAAAGGAAACGCTCGTACTTGTTCGATGGCGGGATATCCTCATTTGGCTTTTCCTCCAAGAATTTGAATTTCTCTCCGTCCGTATTGTTGGCTTTTCCTTGCGGGACATAATTCTCGACTTCTGTCTCTTTCCTGCCGTTGTTCATGGGCGTTTCCATCTTTCGGGCATTTTTGCTAGGTGGCGTTACGCCCCAACCGATTAATTTGGCGTTCAAGTCCCCGCTATAAGGATGTGCGTAAGGAGTGGTGGCATTTTCGGTAGATGCAGAAGGCATGTATTGTAGAGACGTGCCGGCCAGCTTGTCTATCTCATCATAAAGCTCCGGATAGTTAGGTAGATTTTGCATGACTATGTTGCGAAGGTCGGCGCTATTGACATCGCCGTATAATAACGCTTGATCCGTTCTTGACCGTTCACCTATAGGTTTTGCGTTGGCTATCTGCCTCATCCTTTGTAGTAAGAAGTTTGATATCCCTATTTCCTTGCTTTTAGGGATATTGAATATCCTGCCGTTAGCCCCGTACCAAGTGGATATGTTTTCCTTGTCTTTTTGTGTGTCCACTTGTTGGTTTCCTATTCTATTCTTGCTCAAATTGTAAGAGGCCCACCATTGCCTGTTATTGGCATCGAATTGTTTTTGCCATCGTTCCTGTGTGGCTTTTGCCTGCTCTCGTTGGAAATCAAATTGTCTTTGTTGCCAATCTTGGTTATCTTGGTACTTTTTATTAGCCATATCCCTGTCTTTTTGAGACCAATATTGATTATACGCATCCATGAATCGATTATAGTCCATGTTGGCGGCCCTCATGTTATCTACGGCGTATTGCCGTCTTTTGTCGGCTATCCGATCCTCGAATCTCTGAATACCGGGATCTGCTACCGTAGGTATCTTTTGGGAAGGGGCTTCTCCTGCGAATAGGATATTGCTTAACGAGGATAGCACATTGCCGATATGTCCAATACCGGTAACAGCAGATGCGGCACGTTTTCTTTTTTCCTCTTCTTCCTGAGTAATGGGAGTTTCGGAATATTTATCCGTGAAATCCTTGAAAAAGTGAAAGTCACTCAATTTAGGCGGGGTATCTCCTTCTTTGCCGGAATCACCTATCGGTGGGACACTATCCATCCCTTGTGAGTAATTAACTGGTGTTACCGGTGCGACTACTTTCTCCGCTACCGGGTTCTGGCTTCCGGCCACCTCCGGCTCAACCAAAGGTGCCGTAGCCAACTCCGGCCTTGATACGATCGGAGTCCTTTTCCTATTATATCTTTCCTCTAATGTCAACATGGCTTATTTTATTTGATTTTTATATTGTACGAAATATGGAACCTGTTCGTTCCCTTCATTGACATATCTCAAAAAACCTCCGAAAAAGGGATAGGCGGGATATAGCTTATTCCACTCAAGGATGAGATCCAAGCCTAAATCCGAGCCTAATAGGTCTTCAAGGTCAACGAAACCCTTGGCTCTTGCGCAATCATTTGCGTTGTACCATACCCTTCCTTCCTCATCGACGAAGTATCTTGTGGGGTAATTGTCGAGACATTCTATCTCTTTCATCCTAATTTCCATGCCATTAATTTTTGTTTTTGTAACTAGCGGTGTACCTAAGCAATTCCAGTGCCGTGTTCTTTTTCTCCGTCTCCTCTATCGCCACGGATTGCATCTTGGGCACGCAATACTGCATCAATTTCTCGATCATGACCAGCCGATCCTTGGGATCTAGGCTGTCAAGGTCGGCCTGTATTCTTCCCATGTTATCGCCGATAAGCTTGGCGATGAATTCCCGGATATCCTTGGTTGTCCTGTTGGGAACACCCGGCGATCTACCCGCCGGATTTCCGCTCATGCCTTTGGTGAATCCCATATCATTCCTCCTCCCTTGTTTTTTCCTTGTTGTTTGCAAGGGACCTTAATATTCCCCCGATTTTTATTTCCACTTTGTCTATACCGCAACTAAGCCTGATGAGTTTGCCGTCCATCACGTAACACAGCTCGTTGTCGCATAATGACATTATTTTCACCGCTAAGCAGAACGCCTCTGCCTTACCCATTGTCAATACTAGATCGCCGTCTTTCGTCAGGTCTCTTCGGGATATTCCCTCAACGAGAAACACGAGTTGCATATCTGGATCATGCCTTCCGTCCTTGTCCATTGATTCAGGAAGTACCTTTTGAATTGAGAAGCTAAGTCCTTCCTCGTTTTTGATCTTATAAAAATTTTTGTCCATAATGAATGATTTTAAATGTTAATCAATACTATTCTTTATTACAGCCCCTCCAAAGAAAGGCGTATTCGGATGCTCCTTCTTCCACTCGTTTATGAAGTCCAGCCCCTTGTCGGTTGCTAGGAACTCCTCGAAAGAATTGGCGGCTCCAAGGGCCCGAACCACATCATCCGCATTTACCGTGATCTCCCCGGTCATTTTATTTCTCGTGAAATGCACCGGAGTGCCATCGAAATAATCAAGGAACAATATCTCTTGGTCAGTCTCCCTTACAATAGTTAATTTTGTCATTTTGTTATCTTGTTTAAAAAGTCATCATAACGCTTAATGATAGCGTAATGGCCTCCGGCCCGTAGCAATCTCTCCTCAACGTCTTTCTGTACGTCCGATTGGCGATCCTTGCCGATCTTGATCTCAAAATTGTACACCCGGCCTTCATGTGTCACCTGCACATCGGCGATCCCGGCGGTCGTTCCGGACTTGCGCCAACGTCCAAGGCGGGAATCGTATTGTCCTTGGCTGTTTTGGCGTTGGAAAAACGCTCCGTTCATTCTCGCCCATGTTTCTATACATTTCGCTAGCCCGTTCGCCGTATCGTCCCGGAAATGCGGTTTTACCCGGCATTGCGGGGGAATGGTACTATTACGGTATTTCCATTCGTAATAATCGGCTTCCAGCCGTTTCACGCTGTCCGGTTTTATGTACCGGGGTTTGGCCGGCTTCTTCGATCGCTGTATTGTTGGTATAATTGAAATATCCATATCGATTAAGTTTAATGATTAATTAGTAATAGGTGGGTACTATGGTTATGGCCACTTAGGTGGGTACAGGGTACACCCCCTATATATAGGGGGGTGTGTACCCGGTTACCCGTACCATTGCCACAGTACCCGAAAATACCCGATTGTACCCGGCATTGTACCCGCTTAAAAAGGTAATTGATCCGATTCATTGTTTACCTCCTTTCCTTTGTAATAGAGCAAGCCAACATTATTTTCTATCAGTACCCCTATTTCCTTGGCCTCTCTTATTCTTCGGTTAGCCATAGATTTCTTTATCCCCTCGTCGACCATAATAGCATCTCTTAAATCTGTAGAGCGAATAGGCTGAGTATATTTACAAAATATAGCATTGAGGTTATCTAATTTATCAGACTTATCAGGAATAGAGGCAAGAACCGGCAAACCTTCATTATTGACAGCAAAGGCAAAATCGTCAACCGCTATATCCCGACATCGTTCTACAGATACAGTTGAGATATCACCATCCGCTCGGACAATAAACAAGGCTTGTGCCTTATTGAGAAAGTTTGTCCCTAAATGGCCCCTTGGCTTATCTCCTCCCGGATTGGTATGTAATACCGTGACAATATGGTTATCCAGTTCTTTTGTTATATCCATGAACATAGTAGCCAGCTTTGCACTTTCAGAGCTATCATTTACATCCAGAATAAGGTCCGCCGCTCCGTCAACAACTACCAAAGAGGGCCGATATAACCGAATAGCCTTATCAGTCAAATCTCGGCGCCGGTCCGGTTCATATTCCCGAAAGCAAAGCATTCGAAAGCGTTCCGTTTTCTGCTCGGTTGGTAATCCTGCAATCCGGCATACTCGTTTCGCCACTTTCGCCGCATGATATATTGATTGTTCCGTATCTATCCAAAGAACATTACCTGCGTCATTAGGGCTGCTCATGTTCATATACTCATCTGCACATAAATAAGCCCCAACCATAGCGGAGACACAAAATGTTTTACGGCTCTTTGCGGCGCCAACTACGACCGAAAAATCACCTTTAGAAATCATAACCTTATCACCTTGATAAAGCACCGGCGGTGGAGATGGGATATCTATACTTAAATCTATTTCGGCTTGTCTCAACAATAGCACATCATCATCCGTGACACTCACGCCGTCCAGTCCAGCCGTGATTTTCAAGCCCCAAGCGTTAGTTCCCATATATTCCACCCTCCTCATCTATATCGGAACAAATAAAACCTCCGGCGTTAGCCATCCCCACATGGTCATAATCATATGGTGTTGAGATATCCCAACCGATCAGGTCTATAATAGCCGGTTTAGCGTGTAATAAATCGGCTACACTAGGAGATAAAGGCAACCATATACAGGCGCAATCCGGATCAAACTCATGCCGTCTCGCTTCTTTTAGTTTATCCCTTATCAGGGACATTAAACTTACCGGTTCGCATGACTCGAGCGATTTACATATGAGGTCTAAACGTTGCAATCTCTGCCGTCGTTTAGTCGTATCTGATCCCGGGTATTTATTTTCATGCCATGATATCTCCGATCGCATGATGTCTATTTCTTTTCTTAGCCGCTGTACAGGTGAATCGCAATTCTCCTGCAAGACAGTGTAGGCTTCCATTAAGGCCCCTATATCATTCATGCTCAACCCTCCTGAAAATTTAAAGTCATTTGCCTGTCATCCTCTGTTAGCCAATATAGCTTACGCCCGTCTTCTTGACGGATATCGGCGATCTTCCACCCGAATTTTCGTAGATCAGAAATAATTTTTCTGGCATCGTTCGATTTTGTCGTAGCGTTTATTTCCCTTGCTGTCAGTTTAGCCCCGGATCGGAAAAGAGATCGAACCGTTGCACGTATATGATTTTTTGTGCTATCTTCGTACCCTGCTTTCGGGGCGGTCGCAGCCGCCTTTTTTCTTTCTATCATAGCCTTATCCCTCCATCAGTTTATTTACGTCACTAAGGCGGTATCTAATGGCATTTCCGACTTTTATTTTTTTCAAGTAACCCGATTTATCCCAACGCCAAAGCGTAGAAACATCCACTCCTAACTTATCGGATGTTTCTTTGGCGGTAAGATAGATCTCAGGTGTTGGAGGTGCAAGTCTCTTATTTTGTTCCTCTGCCCAAGAAAGAAAAGCCTCTCTAAGATCAATTGCGTTGATCACCAACTGTACATTCTCGCAAGTACTTAAAATTTCTGAAATTTTCATATTTCTGCAATTTTAGGGAAGTCTTTCAGTGCGCACCTTCTGACTTTCATGTTATAGTGCAAAGTTGTGTATTGCTAAATGCTAGTGCAATGAGTTTGTACAGGTTTGTACGCTTCCGTTGTACGGGTTTGTTTTATAATGAACAAAAAAAAGGATGCACTTTATCGTACATCCTTGCACCACCATATCAAAAGATTATAATATTCTGCTGAACCGGTCGATAGACTTTTTGATCATTCCTGCATTTTTTAATGCGGTCGCAAAAGAAGTTTTCAGATTATTATCAGGATTTTCTATTAAAGGTTTTCCGAACTTGTCTTTCTCTTTTGACCATCGCTTTATAAGCGATGATATCTCTTTGTCAGATTTACCGATAAGTTCATTAATCAATTCTGTGTGTCCTTTGAATAGTTGGACAAGATCATCACTGTACTCCCTCTTTATATTGCTTGGTTCTCCCGGAGTGCCATCTTTAAGGCGAATAACAAAACTAAGGTATTCCTCCGCTACGCTTTTTAATCTGCCGCCAAACAAGAGATCGTCTACTGTTGACCGCTCAATATACCCTCTCTCGTCCGCTAGATGTTGCTCGTGAAACGATCTATCCAGACGAGCTAGAGATAATTCGTCTTTTGACGCTTTGTAATGGTCATACTTTCGTTTATTTTTTGCTAGATAAACAGATTTACACAGATTGAGATATTCTAAAAATAAACGCTCCTTGCCAACCTCTGTTCCTTCAATAAGAAAACAAAGGCCAAGTTCTTTGTCAATCTCTGCATATCCGGCTAAATAGGCGGTAACCCCCCAAGCCACTTTGGGACATAGCTCTTCGTAATTCCCTTCTACTAAAACGGAGGCATGTTCATGTAATGCTTCGAACCAGCTTTCATGGCCTTCTTGTCGCTCTTGCATCCGGAGAAAGTACGGTATAGAGTTATAACATCCTCCTAATACGTGTGTATCAAGCTTGTTGTTTATCTGGTATTCTTCCATTATCCTATGATCCTCTACTATTCCAAACCCCGTATTTTCCTTATACCATTTTAGCATGTCCGATTCTTTATGGAACTTGATTCCGTTTATTTCCGCAATCATATCGTATTCGATATATTTCCTTTTTTCATTCATATTCTTGTCATTTAAATTATTCTATCATCTTAACAAGTTCCGTTTTTACCTCATCGTCTATCTCCCTGTACCTAACGAACGCTTTGCTACCTTCCTTGTGACCGGAAAGCGAGCCTACGAGGTTGGGATCTTTCACTTTCTTATAGAGATTCCCGACGAACGTTCGCCTAGCCATGTGAGAGGACGCTATCTCATTGATGGGTTTCTTTACCTCATCACCGGAAACGGGATCTACCACGGTCACTAATCTTGTTATACCGCAGATCTTGAAGAAATCCTTTATATTGTCATTATATTTTTGGGATGATATAAAAGGGAAAATTCTGCCCTTTTTATCCTTGTCCCTGTATTTGTCGATCAGTAAAATCGCCCTGTCGTTTAACGGGACACGGACGATCATCGGGCGGTCTTCCCTTGTCTTGTGTGGAATGTACTCGATTGCACCATTGATGATATTCTCCGGCCTCATCTTTATCAAATCGGATACACGGCAACCGATCAGGCATTGGAAGATAAATATGTCACGTTGTATTTCCAAAGCGGGGAACTTGGACAGGTCAAAGTCAGCTATCTTATTGCGTTCCGCAAGCGTGAGATAATAGGGTGTACCATACTTTTCCGTCAGTTTCCCGTTATATTTGTCAAATGACTTATTGTCCGTGTAGCTGTTATCTACGCACCAGTTCAAGAAGGATCTAAGCCTCTTCATCGTTACGCATAAAGTGTTGTTCCCTCTTTGTTGGGGCTTGAACTTTTTCCTGTCCGCATTGATTTTAGCGAATGTCTTAGGGTATTCCTTGTATAGTGCGTACTCGTTTCGTAGGTAACTCTCTATGTCCTCCAACCTTTCAGCGTCTATTTTATCTATGTCTAATACGAATTTTTTATCGTATATCTCCCTTATGAATCTCTCATATCTGGTTAACGCCCTCTTTAGAACATTGTAATCCCTTATCCGAAGCGATGACAGGTCAACGCTTCTCTTCTCAATGAAAAGGTCGAATAAGCCGAAGAAACAGTCCGAAGGCTCCTTGTATTTGTCCGGATGCAGTCTCTCATCTATGAGACGTTCTAAGATCTCGCTGGTAATAACTTTGTCCTTGTTTGCCTTGTAGATAGAGATAATCAATCGCTTGCGATCGTCTACGGAGTTATTGAACGCTTCCTTGTCTCCGCTGTAAATCGCTCTCGTCTTGATGTGGTCGGTCTTAGAATCCCAAATGTCCGGATTCACGGACAACTCACTGTTATGGTAAAGTTGTACGTCCCTGCCGTCGCTTAACCGGAAACGTATATTTACCTCCGTGTTCTTTCTTGTTGTTCGAATGATCGCTTTTACTGTAGCCATATCTTCTATTTACATTTGTTAAGGTTGTGCAAGGTCTACTCATTTGCACAACCGTTGCACAACAGAACCGCAATTTTATACCATCGCATGAAATTTCTCGCAAGATAATTATTTTATAAATATCTGATAGACATTTGAATATAATATTACTTAATTATATGCGGTTTTATTAAAACCATTCCCGGCGAGACTACTTTTATTTCCTCTCTTTTTTATCAAACTTGGTCAAAACAAGTAAGTTGATCTCCTTATTGTTAAACGTTTTTTTGTCTCTTGTATAAAGAGAGAGTAAATAAAATAAGCGTTTTCTTACTGCAGGTTGTTTCTTGTGGTGAGAATATTGTTTATATTTGCGCAAGGTAATCACTAAAAGATGAAACAACAGATAATTAATAAGCTAAGAGGCTTTTT